>Ga0316204_10000057_pt1 | contig 478392 bp, 370 predicted proteins | sample 6monrhotite_MG_2_FD_205661 | JGI IMG/M metagenome (GOLD analysis project Ga0316204, IMG submission 205661) | Microbial mat bacterial communities from mineral coupon in-situ incubated in ocean water Damariscotta River, Maine, United States -... | ecosystem: Environmental > Aquatic > Marine >...
CATGGGTGTTGGGGTGATGCTGTAACTTTAAGTGACCATGAAACGCTTTTGCGGTCAGTAATCGTTCTCCTAATTTTTCATACCATTCTTCTACTGCTAAAAGTTCATCATCAGGGGTCGCCGCATTGGGCCGCAAGCGCATATTATCATGATGCCAAGGGGTTTCGTTGGGTAAATAGATGTTGGCTCGGTCATTGAGGTATTCCGGGTCCACTTTGTGGAGATAATCGTCCACTTCATCGCCAAAATCGTCTTCGTAAGTAACCCGAGTGAATTCCTGCGGGGTATAGGGGTTGGGGCGATCACCCGCGTCGTAACGCTTGTGGCACAGTAAGCCCACTTTATCATCAAGATACACGTCGTCATAGATGTCGGTGATGGTGTCGGGTTTTAAGGTGCTGGGTTCGGTGGTGAGCCAGTGGGCCTTGTTGGCACCCTCGGGTTTCGTGGCAGCGCCAGCCTGATGCACGTAGTCGTTGGTGGGCAGCAGGGCATACACCCCGGGCAGGTTGCCGATGCGGGTGAAATGATAGGCGCTGCTGCCAATAATTTCGGAGAAGATGTTGCTTTTAAACCGGGAGAAGCTATAGGCCAGCACCCGCTCCTGGTGCGCGCCAAACAGAAAGCGCCGGTACAGCACCGGCGAGCCGGTGGTGGGCTGGTTAAGGTGCACCATGCCCTGGATGGTGGCGTTGGCCCCGAGCACTTCGCTGGCATAACGGGCAATGAGGCTGCCCTGGCTGTGGGTGATGACGATGGGGTTTTCGCTCCCGGCGTCGTAATGGATGCCTTGGCGGCCCAATTCTGGGTAATCGCTAAGGGTTTTGATACGGGCGATGTCCTGTTGCAGGTCGGCGGCTTCCAGGGCGAGGTCGTTACGCCAGTCGCGCCCGGCGCCATGACAGCGGTAGATAAAATGCTCGTCCTCGATGAGTTCGATAGCTTCCATTAAGGGGGTGTAGTCGCTTAAGATGCCGAGCCAGCCACGCTGGACGCGGCGTTGATAAATGGCCTCCAGTAACGCGTCTTGTTCGGTGGGGTCGTGGGGATTGTTGCTGACCTGGGCGGCCTCTTGTTGGAAGTGCTTTGAGTCCTGAATTTTGTCTAAAACAAGGTCTTTACCGGCAGCATCGTAGTCGTTCATGACGCGGGCATTGGCATCATGCAGGCGCTCTACTTTGTCGTTTATCTCCTCATCATCCCAAGCACGTTGAAGCAGCCCTGACCAATAGCTCTTGGCGTAGGCTTTGGTCATTGGCCCTTTCGCATCAGGGTCCCAAACATAATTCTCTTTGGAATGATGACCCGGAAACGCCAAGCGGGAGCCAAAGAGACCGGGCACATAAATCACGGGAATCACCCGTTTCTTAACGGGTTTGTCGTGCAAGTACACCACGGGCAGGGCGTGGTGACGGCTGTGTTTTAGCCGGTCTATCCCTGCACCCGGCGGCAGGGCACTGGCGATGGGGCCGACGTTGTTGGTTGAGAGATTGTTTGAAGAATTGTTGCTTGAGGAATTGCTTGACTGAAAGCCCGCCCCATAGCCGGATAAGTCCACGGCTTGCAACCACTGTTGACACAGGTCGTTATCCCGGGCGATGGCGTGTAGGGCGCGTTTGTGGTTATCGAAAAAACGATCATCGCTGGGGGCGATGCCGCCTAGCCGACCCAGGGTGTCCCAGGTGAAGGGTAAGCGGGAATAGGCGATTTCGATGCGTTGTGGCTGGCCGTTGATTCGATAAGGGACTAGTACGTGGTCGAGGTAACCCCCTCGGGCGCGGCGTTGGTCACCCACACCATCGTTGGCCCCCAGGTCCACATCGCACATGACGCCGTTATCGTTAATGACCTGTAGTTCCCGATATAAATAACCATTGATAAACACATAGACCCAGCCGCCGTTGAGTAGGCGGGCCTTGTCTCGGGGATTGTCTCGGGCCTTGTCGCGAGTGTTGTCCTGGGCGTTTTCCGCCGCATTTTCCCGGGCATGGCGCGGTGGATCACTGGGTGGATCACTGAGCCGCAGCAGTTGCAAGGGCACTAACACCGTGGGCCAGCGCGCCGTTTGTGTGCTGTGTTCCACGGGCGCCAGTTGTTCGCACAGGCGCAGGTGCATGGGAGTGCTGCCTTGCATGGCGATGCTGTACCACAGCTGGTGCGGAACGTTGTCGACCTTCTCCAGATGCCACTCGATGCGGTGTTTGTCGTGGCTGTGGTTGGTGGTGGGAATGGCGTGGCGCTTATTGGGGGTGCTGGCGTGGCTAATGGCGAGCTGGCCCGAGAGGTTGAGGCGGGGAGGTTGCCCGGCGATTTCGAGCTGAATTTTGTAGCGCAGGGCTTGTTGTGGTGTGTCGGTTTGGGGCCGGGTTTGTGCCTTGGGCGCGGGTGTTATGCGGGCGATGGCGGGGGTGGCGGCGGGCGCGGCCAATAGGCCACCGCCGGTAACGGGGCTGCACTGGAGGGTTTGCTTATAGAGGGCGGCGGCCAGGGTGGTGGCGTCGCAGCCGTGGGGGCCGCCATAAACATTGACATAGGCGTATTGCAGGGATTCGCGGTTGCCGGGATCGTCCATGAGGGGTTGCACAAAGGCCAGTGCCTCGGCTTCAGTGTCAAAACTGATGGGCGGGTTGTTCATGGGCAGATGACTGATCCAGTAGTCACCGTTGGTGGTGCGCAGCATGGCCTGTGCTTTTGCCATGTGAGGTCTCCCTTGGGTTGGTTTTAGTTTTAGTTTTAGTTTTAGTTTTAGTTTTAGTTTTGGTTTTGGTTTTGGTTTTGGTTTTCGTGTTGGCGTTGCTTAGGATTCGTTAACCGCCGGTTAACACCGACGTTGGCCTATTTTTTATAGGCTAAATGTGTATATGGCATTAGCTTGTTATCAGCTTACTTAAGGTGCCGCTTTGTTTTTTACACCGGGGTTATTCTACTGACGTTGTCCGGTGTTTAAAGGGTAATAAGTCACCTTTATACCGTTATTTTTGCTCAATGCGTCGGTTACTGTCCCTTAGTGCAGGGGTTATCGCCGCGTGGTCACTCAAACCGTGACGATGGATATTCGTCGATGTTGAATGCGCTCAGGGGGGTAGCGCATTGATGCGCAGTCAACGGCGGAATGTAGGATGATTGGCGTGGTTTTTTTGGGGAAAGCAGTCGTGGGTAAAAAAAGTGCTGTTGTTAGCGGAGCTGAGTATTATTTGGCCAGTTTGAGAGATTGGGAGGAAAAGCGGTGGTTGTTGCGGCGGCCGGGTTGGAGGCTTATGCCCTGATAATGCGCTGGGCCAAGCCTGGGGCTGTTTGTCATTTGATCGAATTTGATCAATATTTGGCGGTATAGCCGCCCTGTTGGGTTGGAACTCTTCCCGGTTATGGTGGGGCCATTCCCTGTTACACCGGGACCCTTCCCTGTTACACCGGAACCCGCCCTGTTACGTCGGAACCCGCCCTGTTAGGTCGGAACAACCCCCGGTTTGACGGACTTTCTATTTCTTCATTTAGTATGACGCACTACACTAGCTATAAAAAGGACCGCTAACTTCATAGGTAATACCACCCGCGGAGGTACCTAAAGTGCCACGCTGTGAACTGAAATACAGTTTATTACCGTGGCGATTAAACGCCGGACCTGTTAATTCGGAGTTAGGCTGATTTTCCACCTGGAGTATGGGTAAAACCTGCCCTCCCGGTGTAATGGCCACGATTTGCATGTCACCGCCATCCTCGGCCACAAATATCTCGCCAGTAGGCAATATCGCAAGGCCATCAACCCCCGTCAATACCGGGTTCGCGTAGGATTCCACATCGTATAAAACGGTCATCGTCTGACGCGCAATATCCAATGACCAGATTCGATTATCCCCTTTAGTGGCAAAATAGACCTTCCCCTCCAGGCAGACGATGCCTTCCCCCCCCTTAAACGCCGTTGCTTTACCAACCTGGTACCGAGTTGCTTTTGAGCTGGCATTGGGGTCATTAATGGTATGCCATACCATGTTTTCAGATTCCGTATCCAGTAATTGCGCGACGTCGAGAACACCGCTGCGTAAATCGGGGCGTCCCATATTGTCCACGGAATCGGGCGTGAATCGGTATAGGCATCCGTCTTTTTCATCTTCTGTTAAATAAAGCTGGTTGCTCGTAGTATCAAAGGCAACGGACTCATGGGTAAACGTTCCAAGGGCATCTAATACCCGTGCATTGGTCACCCCCATTGGATCACATTCCCAGACGCGGCCATCACTCACTTCCTCACAGGATAACCAGGTTCCCCATGGCGTCACACCTCCCGCGCAATTACGACTGGTATTTTTAAGTATCGAATACGCATCACGAATACTGCCATCGGCCCCAAACACCAGCGCTCCCGCACCACCGGCCCCACCATTCATTTCACTGTTGGACACATAAATCCAACCACCCCCCTCGGTATCAAAGACAGCCCCGCCATCGGGCGCCCAATGCCAAACATAGTCGGAAGCCGACACGGGCCGGATATTCGATTGGGCAACAATGCTTGATGTAAATCCTGCGGGTAGTCGAATACCGTTTTTATCCGGCGCCATCAATGGCCCCAATGTGGCGATGTTACTGCTCATGCGCTTGAAGTAATTGTGAATTTTCTCAAAAGAAAGCACATTGCTACAAGCGGTTAGCATGGGAACACCAACAACAGCCCCTGTTGCCAGCAAGCTGTTCTTTAAGCTGCTTTTTAATAACGCGCGGCGCGCCAAATCAACGGGCTGCTGCCCGGGTATTACGTTGTTGGCGCGAGCGATAATTTGATTTATTCGGCTTGACTTCATTGTAAATTTTTTTGGCATTTCCAACCCTTACGGCTAACCACTGCCCAATGTATCACTACATTTATAACTACCTATATAACAGTGACGCTAAAATTTAATCTATGAGAATATTCAATGGCAAATCATACAAACTTTACACACATGTCGTTTTTTGCAGCTGTAGCAGCTTGGCGTCCGCTGGTGGCGAATATGTCGCAACACGCGCAATAACCTCACCACAATGTCATGTTTTACTAATAGGACCAATCCTGTAACGCATCTAAAATAAAGAGGTAGCCTTTAAACTTGAATTCGGCACCGCTTGGGGTAATTGAAACCAGTGTGAGCTCAGCATTCACTGATTCGCCCTCGCGCATTTTTCGACCGTTTATCATTACCGAGCTGCGCTTTTTCGTACTGGAGTAAACATGACCTGCAAACGATATGACGGGGATTTTTTTACGGATATCATCGGGCAACTCAGATATGGGCATCGCCAGATCGTGTTTAGCCTGTGAGGTGACGCTGGAACCGGACTTTTCAGTCGCGCCATCGTTCGCTACACGCGGGTTACCGACACGAGGTACCGTATCATCTGCCTGTAAATATTCTTTAGAAAAAACCACCTTAGGCGGTGGCTTTTGTGGAATATCTGCTTTAATTTGTGCAGCACCTGAGCCGCTATTCACTGTACCAGGCACTGTTTTGGATGCTGGTGTAGGTGCTGGTGTGGACGCTGATGCCGCTATTTCCACGGGAGGATCAGACGGTACGAGCTTTTCAACAATGTTTTGTCTTACCGGCTCTGATACCTCTGCCACCACCACCGGGGACTCTTTTAAAGGGTATAGAAAAAAATAGGCGCCCGCGCCCCCGCCAACCAACATCAAGCCCAGAAGCACATAGAGCCATAGAACAGTTGTCGTCTTTTCACGTTCAACGACGGCCGCGGCGTGCACGGAAGCAATACCCGGTATGGAGCCGCGCTCCCGCTCACGTTCTTGCTCAGATTTTTTTAGCGCATCTAATATATAAGACATACGTTCACTACACGATTTAATTTCAATTCAATTCAATTCAATTAATGTTTAACGTGCCCAATTACGTTAACTGACGAAAACACGGCAGATCGGCTTAGCCGGCATTTAAGCGCGACTGGACAGAACTCCTGCCCCTATTGCTGTCCGAATCGATGGACAATTCATTCACTAACCGCGGCACACTTTTATTAATGACGGAATTAAGACGAATGAGTGTTTGCACCCCTGCAACACCGTCGGATTCCAACCCCTGCCTCAGTTGAAACAATTTCACCTGTTCTATTAATGAAGCGTCATAACTGACCAGGCGATTTGGAGAAATTGTATCACCATTTATTTCGGCCAATTGCGATGCCAGCCACTGGACATCCGGCCCTTGGGTGCCTGGGCGAAGCGTTCCGGAATAATGCGGAGGTGTCCGCCATAAAACAGTATAATCACCAAACCAACGCTTCTCCAGATCGTATACCTGTATATTAGTATATTGGCCATCCACTATAATCTTGGCAAGCTGATTGTCTAGGGCGGTAATCGTAACGTACAGAGGTTTTCCTGAGGGTGTTAACAACTTTAATACGGCCGGCCGATTTAAATGTCGCAAACTGCGTAAGTTACCATTTTTAAATAAACAGTTTAAGCCTTTGGATATCGCATGATCACAAGGCCGCCCCCCTGTCTCCGGGTTGTATAGCTCCCCCCACTCATAAAACAATGCAACATAGGCGGATTGTTTACTGTCTTTAATGGATTGCGTATCAAGAAAATTTAGCGCCGCATCCGTATTTTGTGTCGTGCCAGACTCGGTGTTGGTAATGGTGCTAAGCTGGCGACTGGCTTGCGTACCAGCAACCGATGCCACATCAGGCGTCCGCTGTAAACCAGCCGTCAGTTCTGTGCTTTGATTGCGCTTATAATAAGCGGCAGATAATCCCGCCCCGCCCACAACCAAGGTAATAACTACAATTGACCAGGCAACGGTTTTTTTAGCAACATACCGCTTTTTGTCTTTTCTGCCGAATACTTCCTGTGCTGCCCGTGCCACAATTTTTTTATCGATATAGCGCCGGTTTTCAACATAGGCCCCTAACATGGCACGATCACAGAGCAGGTTGATTTTTCGAGGAATACCACCGGTATATTCATACACTTTCTTAAGTACCGCAGCAGAAAACAGCGGATCTTTTACACCCGCCACTCCCAGACGATGCTTAACATAGTCGATGCTGTCATTTTTTGATAACGGTAACAGATGATAGCGTGCGGTAATACGCTGCTCCAGTTGGCGCAACTCGGGCCGAGCGAGAAGCGTCAACAGTTCTGGCTGGCCGATCATAATAATCTGGAGTAACTTGCGCTGATTGGTCTCTAGATTCGTCAGTAGCCGCAGCAACTCCAGCACTTCCAGTTCAAGGTTTTGAGCTTCTTCAACGATAACCACCGTTTTTCGACCTTGGGCATTACAATCGAGTAAATAGCCGTTGATACGATCAATAAAGGCTTTGAGGCTTACTTCACCGTCGGGATAATCGATATGCAGCTCATCGCAGATGGTTTCTAACAACTCACTGGCGCTCAATTTCGGATTTAACACCATCGCTACGCTGGTGTTCTCAGGGAGTTGCTCAAGCAGACAACGCGATATCGTGGTCTTGCCGGTGCCCACCTCCCCCGTCAGCAGAATAAAACCACCATCCATTTCAAACCCATAAACCAGATGCGCCAACGCTTCACGATGGCGCTCGCTCATATAGAGAAAACGCGGATCAGGCGCAATGGTAAAAGGTGTTTCTTTGAGTCCGAAATGTTCGTCGTACATAATATGTTTTATCAATAAAGCCTTATACGTTTAAGTTCATAACCTGAAATGGCCGTGACATTTTGCCGGGGTGCTCCTTTTAATCTAATCCCCTTGCTGTTCCAACACACCCGTTCTTACACTTGGCCAGTCAGTTTACGTCGACAAAACATCAAATTGTATCCTAAAGTATACCGTAGCGCGTTGTGCTAAGCGCGGCATTATAAATCAAGTACTTTATCACCACTAACTTATATCCTGCTCCGAAACAGCAAGCCAAATAAGCTCTACCCTCCATTAGCGCCGGTACTATTCTCGCACAACTCCCTCACAACAAATGCCTTAATAAAAAACCTTAAATCAACAAACGCTACACAATCGTTGATAATCAGCGCTATGACATACCGCGCACCCCCACAAACGATCGAGCATAACGTGGTCGACTGTATTTCTTTATTATAATTATTATCAATAAGTTAGGGGGTTTCCCTCATACAATTTATTGTCAATAAATAGACAACCAATGTCAGAATACATTCCCCAACAATAAGATTTTGGTATATCTCATTCGTGTTTTGGTATGCTTCATGCATCCAGCTCTACTAACGGCTCTCTTAAAAGTTCTATTAAAAGATGCTAACGCAGTAATGATTCACACAAACAAAACGAGTTGTTTTTTATAAAAATCAACGTCCTGCAGGATAGTACCATCGCCTGAAATCAAACAATAATGGTACAGAACACCACGTCCATGAGCGCGATATTGGCAGACGTTAGGCGGATTACCTTACATTCGCTTTTTATAACAAACAATGAGTGACATCAACCGCATTACTGATATCAAGGAATACGCATGAGCAATGCTGCAGAACAAACATTTCATCGTCACTTAATGGTGGAACGCAATCAAAAACGCTGGAACCTAGTGCAGTATTTACGCCTGGTGAAAGCGGAAAATAACAACTTGCTAGGGCATTTAGTGGATCTCACGACAGAAGGCATGATGATTATTAGCGAAAATCCCATCCCACTCGGTCAGACTTATAACCTGAGAATGCAGATACCCACTGAAAATAACCTGACGCGAATGGTAGCGCTTACCGTCCAAAGCCTGTGGACTAAAAAAGACGTTAACCCTGACTTTCACGATACGGGCTTTAAATTAATAAACCCCAGCAAACACACTGTCAATGCAATAAAGTCACTCATTGATGAACTAAAATTTGACGGTTAACCAAAATAAAGACCATCGGCAACATTAGGGCCTGTTAACCATTGAGTTTCCTCCCTGCCGGAGCCGCTTTTTTCGCTCGACAAGGCGGAGCAAGTGCCGTGTAGTGATTCGACGTCAACAAGTAACAACGCGGTCGAGGGGAAATCGGCCAAGCTCTGCGGGTTGCACCATCAATGCTTGTGCAATCAATACATGCCCAATCAATAATTGCATAATAAATAATTGTATAATAAATAATTGCATAATAAACAATTGCATAATAAATAATGGCTCAACCAATCATTACGCCGTTCTGATTTGTGGGCAGACCAGGACCACACCACCAAGAATTAACCAAGCATGTCTACGCGCACAGGCAAAACCGCGTCCGCAAATGGCCTGCCAGAACAAAAATTCAATATTATCAATAACTTAACTTATCCTGGCACAACTATTATCACATCAGCCCCGTAGACCGGGCTATTTTTTAGCGTGTTTTCGCATTATGTGTCAAACAAGGTATAATAAGCGGCATTAAATGTATTGACCCCATGAGTAAAACACCATGAATCAATCTGGTTGCACCGCTGGTACCACAGAACCCTTTGCCCTACGAGTCATTGGCGACAGTATGAATCCGGAGTTTGATGATGGGCATATCATCATTATAGACCCAGCAGTACCGCTGGCTCATGCGCACTACTCCGTCATTGACTATGGTGGTGAAGTGCTATTCGGACTGTATGTGGTTGAAGAACAACGGCAATGGATTCGTTATTTAAACCCTGAATTCGAAGACGTAGAATTAATCACACCTTTCGAGGTGAAAGGCATCATCGTACAGCGCTCAACCGGTCGACGCAAAGAATTAAAACATTATCACTACGCATGACAGCAGCCCCTATTATCGGATAGTGCCATTTGTCGGCCACAGAACCGAAAACAGCACCTAAATCAGAGCGCTTAGAACAAAAATACTTAACCAGACATTATAAATACTGCCCCCGAATAATATTACCTATATTCACAGGGATCAGCCATACAACCCATAAGACTTACTTCATCTACCCGTTATGAAATCAATTGTTGTTGCCGCATTATATCAATTCGCTTTATTAAAGGACTATCAGGCATTACGGTTGCCGATACTACGCCAGTGTTTAAAGCACGACATCAAAGGTACATTACTACTCGCCAATGAAGGTATTAATGGCACAATTGCCGGTACCAGGGCAGGCATTGATGCGGTGATGAACTTCATTCGCACCGACGAACGGCTAAATAACATGGAGTACAAGGAGTCCTTTTCCTCCTCTCAACCTTTTTTAAGAATGAAAGTGAAACTTAAAAAAGAAATTGTCACCCTGGGGGTTCCCGGAGTGAGCCCCACCAAACGGGCAGGTCAATACGTTAACCCCCAACAATGGAACGAACTGATCAGCGACCCTGAGGTAATGCTTATCGACACGCGCAACAATTACGAGATAACAGTGGGTACATTTGAAGGCGCACTAAACCCTGCTACCGAGTCATTTCGTGAGTTTCCACAATTTGTGCAACAATCCTTGAGCCCGGATAAACACAAAAAAGTAGCTATGTTCTGTACCGGTGGCATACGCTGTGAAAAAGCAACCTCCTATTTATTGGCGCAGGGATTCGAAAACGTTTATCACCTGAAAGGTGGAATCCTTAAATACCTGGAAGAAACCCCACCTGAAGAGAGCTTATGGAAAGGTGAGTGCTTTGTCTTTGACGAACGTGTTACCGTCGACCAACACCTGACTCCTGGCAGCTATTCACAATGCCATGGTTGCCGTCAACCCATTACCGAGGCAGACAAGCAGTCAGCACACTTTGAACAAGGGGTCTGCTGCCCCGCCTGTTATGGCAAGCTCAGCGCTGAAAAACGCGCCAGCCTGAAAGAACGCCAACATCAAATTGAATTGGCAAAGCACCGTAACCAACGCCACTTGGGACAAACGTTTTCCAAAGACGCTCCATAGCCCGCCGACTCGACAAACCTGGTATCGAAACGATCCATTCCAGCCCTAACCTCATGGCAAGGTATTAAAACCCCTATGGCAGGATATCGGTGCCCGGTAGACAACCGAAGTGGCCGACGCCATTAAGCACTAGTCAAAGGCACTGCCTACGCTCCAGCCGTCCACCCGGGCAAAGCTGATGCCTTTGGGTTTGGCGGCCATAATGGCATCCACGATTTTTTGGTGGTACAAAATCATACTGTGTTTTTCTTCGAGCACAAAGATCAGGCGGTGTTTTTCGGGGATGGTGTCCAGTACTGCGTCATCCAGCACCAGCTTGTCGATGAAATACAGCTCTTCTTCGTACTCATATTTTGAGCGCACTTTATCCAAACAAGCGATCTCGTGATAGGCGTTCATGATGTAATAATCGGGATATACGGTTTTGTCATGGCGCACCTGGGCCTCGAACAGTTGGATGCCGTTAATGTCCAGGTCATGCAGGATAGCTTTGAGGCATTTGGAAAAAACATGGTATGGAAGCTTATGGAAATCCACCATCTCCGGGTGGTCTGGTATTGGGCGGCCTAATTTGAGGTACAGCATGTCATACACCTCTATGGGATCGTAGCGGCCAAATTCACCGTACTCATACTCGATGAGATCATCGTCCCATGTCAGTAAAGGGTAGTTGTCACTGCCTGAGCGCATCACTTTAAAGTACTGTTGGTCATATTTCATGTTTACTGTCCTAGCATGAGGGGGGAGGTCTTTACCATGTCATAGCTATGCACGCCTCGCCACGGATCTTTTAGTTGGTTCGCACAGCCGCAGGGGCTGTCGGGGCGGTAGTCGCGTCCGTCTCGCGACAGGGTCCAGGTGAAATCGTCAATGCGGCGCAGGATTTTTTCACCGATTTTCCGCATTTTTCGTTCAAACGCCACCTTCTGTTGTTTGGCGGTTTTGTGGCCGCACAGGCCGCCCCTTTTAACTAGGAGACGTATGTCCGTTATTTCTTTTTTCACCGCAGCCGGATAAGTCAAAAACTTCTGCTCATAAACCGGTATTTCCCCATAACTCCCTGCGTTTTCCAAAGCTTGTAGGCCGGACAAAGATGCCCCCGTACCGGGTTTGGGACTATCAAAACCATGGCCCTGGGCATGGCTGCCCTTGTGGCGCGCCACTGCTAAGTGGCAAGCCGCGTCCATGGTGGCGGGCAGCACCACGCTGTTATGAGGTTCGTTGATGTCGTAACGGAACGCGTTGAATATCTCCTTCCAGGATGCTTTGGCGACCGAATCCACATCAATACAATGATGCACGTCCAAACTGGCCGGTCCCTGATACCAAGCGTGTTGCTGGGGATAGACCTTGCCGCTGGTTTCACGAATACCTTTTTTGAGGGTGTTGTCGTTACGATCATTTTCCCCCTTGCCCTGGCGTTTGGGATCGGCGAGCGGGCATTTGGGATTATAGGCTTTTTTGCAGGTGCGGCATTTTTTGGGGGGCTTTTTGTCCAGGGGGGGTTGGACCGTTGGGTGTCGGTTGAGGTGAATGCCGCTGTTTTGGTCTTTTTTGGTAATGTTGTGCAGCCGGGTTTTTTGCAGTAGTGGCAGGATGTCCACGGCGAGGTGGTGCATCGCCGGGAATAGTCTCATTGCCCGGTTGACGGCCGGGGTAACGGACGCCATCACGCATTAGTCAAAGGCGCTGCCCACGCTCCAGCCGTCCACCCGGGCAAAGCTGATGCCTTTGGGGTTGGCGGCCAGGATGGCATCCACGATTTTTTGGTGGTAGAGGATATGCTGGCAATCTTCGGTGAGGCCAAAGATTAGGCGGTGTTTTTCGGGAATGGCGTCCAGCACAGTGTCATCCAGTACCAGCTTATCGATGAAATACAGTAGGCCGCTTTTGCTTTGGGTATACTCAGAACGATTTTTATCCAGGCAGGCGATATTGTGATAGACATTCATGATGTAATAGTCGGGATACACGGTTTTGCCATGGCGCACCTGGGCTTCGAACAGTTGGATGCCGTTAATGTCCAGGCCATGTAGGATGTCTTTGAGGGGTTTGGAAAACACCGGTTCTGGCAGTTCGTGGTAGTCCACCATTTCGGGGTGGTGCGGGACTGGATTACCGAACTTGAAGTGCAGCATGTCGTACACTTCGATAGGTTCACGGCCATCAAATTCAGTATCATCATACTCGTTAAAATCGTCATCCCATTCCAGCAAGGGATAGTTGTCACTGCCTGAACGCATCGCTTTAAAGTATTGTTGATCATATTTCATGTTTATTGTCCTAGTTTGAGGGGGGAGGTTTTTGTCATGTCATAGCCGTGTTGGCGATTGGTGTCCCCCTATGACAGGATATCGGTGCCCGGTAAACAACCGAAGTGACCGACACCATCAAGCACTAGTCAAAGGCACTGCCTACACTCCAGCCGTCTACCCGGGCAAAGCTGATGCCTTTGGGGTTGGCGGCCAGGATGGCGTCCACGACTTTTTGGTGGTAGAGGATATGCTGGCAGTCTTCTTCGAGCACAAAGATCAGGCGGTGTTTTTCGGGGATGGTATCCAGTACCGCTTCGTCCAGGGTCAGGTTGTCGATGAAGTACAGTAGACCGCTTTTGCTTTTCGTGTATTCAGAGCGATTTTTATCCAAACAAGCGATCATATGGTAGGCGTTCATGATGTAATAATCGGGATACACAGTTTTGCCATGGCGCACCTGGGCCTCGAATAATTGAATGCCGTTAATATCCAGGCTATGCAGAAGGTCTTTGAGGCGCTTGGAGAATACTGGTTCTGGTAGCTTGTGGAAATCCACCATTTCCGGGTGGTCCGGTACTGGCGGGCCAACCATGAAGTATAACATCTCGTACACTTCGATGGGGTCGCAGCGGCTAAATTCGCTGTAGTCATACTTGATGAGGTCGTCATCCCATTCCAGCAAAGGATAGTTGTCACTGCCTGAGCGCATTGCTTTAAAGTACTGTTGGTCATATTTCATGTTTAGTGTCCCAATTTTAGGTTAGTCGTTTTCTTCATATCATAGCCGTGTTGGCGGTTGGTGTTGCACGCCTCGCCACGGATCTTTTTACCCAGCTTCAGTTGGTTGGCGCAGCCGCAGGCGCTGTCAGGGCGGTAGTCGCGTCCATCCCGCGACAGAGTCCAGGTGAAATCGTCAATGCGCTTAAGAATACTTTCGCTAATGTCTCGCATTTCTTGTTCAAACGCCTGCTTCTGCTGTTTGGCGGTTTTGTGGCCACACAAACCACCTTTTTTAACGGATAAACGTAGCTTCCTGATTTCCTCTTTAACCGCATCGGGATAGGTCAGAAACTTCTGCTCATAAACGGGTATTTCCCCAAAATCCCCGGCGTTTTCCAGGGCTTGCAGGCCGGACAAGGACGCCCCGGTACCCGGTTTGGGGCTGTCAAAGCCATGGCCTTGGGCATGGCTGCCTTTGTGGCGCGCCACCGCTAAGTGGCAAGCCGCGTCCATGGTGGCGGGTAGCACCACGCTGTTATGGGGTTCGTTAATGTCGTAACGGAACGCATTGAATATTTCCAGCCACACCGCGTTTTTAACCGAATCCACATCAATACAATGATGCACGTCCAGGCTGGCCGGTCCCTGATACCAGCGATGTTGCGCGGGGTAGACTTTGCCGCTGGTTTCACGAATCCCTTTTTTGAGGGTGTTGTCGTTACGATCATTTTCCCCTTTGCCCTGGCGTTTGGGATCGGCCAGCGGGCATTTGGGATTATAGGCTTTTTTGCAGGTGCGGCATTTTTTGGGGGGCTTTTTGTTCAGGGGGGGTTGGTTAGGCCGACCGGTTTTGAGGTTGATGTAGCTATTTTGGTCTTTTTTGGCGATTTTGTGCAGCCGGGTTTTTTCCAGTAGTTGCAGAATCTCCTGAATTTTGTCGGCGGCTTTCATGATGCTGGGGGCTTTGCTGGCGATGCTGGCGGCGGCCCCGGCTCCGGCGGTGAGTAAGGCGATAACTAAGCTAAAGGACAGGCCGCCCACCATTTGGGCTTTGCTCTGCCCGGATAAGGCGTCCCAGTAACGGCCGGGGAACCGGGTGAGCAGAATTTTGAGTTGGGGGTCTTCAAACAACCGTGCCAGGTTTTGTTGCGCTTGCTCCAGGTCGTGCAGGGTGTCTTCGCCGTAGCGGGCCAGGTCTTCGAGGGCGGTTTTGAGTGGCAGGGGGCTGCCGTGTAATAACTGTTGGAAGGCGTGTTGGCGGGCGTCGTCGATGGTTCCGCCGATGTCCACGGCCAGGTCGGCCAGGTCGGCAACGGAATCGTAAAGGCCATCGAGGAAGGCGAGGGTGTAAACGTGGCCGCGTTCGAGTACGCCAGCATCGGCGAGGGCTTGTTCTTGTTGCGCGGCGTGTTGTTGTACTTCGGTAATGATGTCGTTGAGGTAGGTTTCGAGTTCCCGGCGGGCCTGGTCCAGTTGTGGGTTGAGGTTTGGCCAGCCAAATTCTACGGTGGTGATGCCTTGGGGGATGTCGAGGAGGTTGGCGTTGCCGAGGTCGTTGAGTTTGCCACTGAGGGTTTTGCCATCGCTGAAGGTGGCACGGTAGGGCAGGCCAGTGAGGGGGCTGCCGTCGTCAAAGTGATAGCTGAGGTTGAGAAAGTATTGGTAGCGCAGTTTGGGCTGGGGGCGCGACAGGGATTTGCCCGGGGGTTGGTTCCAGCGGCGTTGGTAGTCGCGGTTGCGGCGGTTCATGGCCTGGACAACACCGAGAATGCCGGGCAGGTCGCGTTCCTGGGCGTGTTGTTGCGCTTGTTGGTGGTCGAGCACGCTGCTGCGTGGAGGGCTGGCGGTTAAGGATTCGTCGCTGAGTTTGACGGCATGGAGTCGGTGGGCAAGGATGTTTTTGCTCAGTCCTTTTTGGACCTGCGACCAGGACACGGGGGTGCCGGGCACGCAATCATAGAGGTGAGAGTAGAGCTGGGTTAACCGGTTGGCGGCGAGGGGATGGTATTCAAATTGTTGCAGCAGGGGGTTGGCTTGGTCGGCATCATAAAACACCAGGTAGTCACCGTCGATGCGGTGGTAGTCGGATGTGATAAAGGTGATTTTACCGTTGGCGGTGGTGAGGGTGATGGGTAACATGGGCGCTCCTTTGCCTTTTCGTTGCTTTTTCGTTGCGCTTGTCTTTTTTTTTGGCCGTGTTCTTGACTGCCTTTTTTCCCGCGTGAGTTTCCCGAGAGAGTTCCCCGAATGAGTTGCTCAAGTAAGTTGCCCAAATAAGTTACCCGAAGTAAGTTGTGCGGGTTAAGCGCCGCTCGTTGAAGCAACAACCGGTCATCACTTTAGGGCAAACACCACTCAGGCTTGGGCACTGATTATTGTGGTTCCAAAAAATGTGTGATTTCAATAATTGCGTGGCTCCAAAGAATGCGAGTTGGCAAAAGGCTAACAGGTTGCGGAGAGGCAATCAAGCGGGTGAAGGTGGCAGGCTGGAGAATGATTAATTGGGCTGGGGGTGATTGGGCGGAAACATGATTTGGATCATGCTGGGGCTTAGTCGGGTTCCCCTGGCATTAAATTCAAGGCACTCGATTAATACCCGCCGTGATGATTGCAATAAATTCAGAACGCAAAATACCCTCCATACCAGTAAACCGACCCTTTATCTATTTATTGGAAAACACCACAGCATTAACTAGTCTAAAATCTATAAGTGGAAGATTCAATCTTAATAGCAATATATTCATAACGATCCATTATTAAGCACCGATTGTTAATTAACGATTTTTAGCTACTTACTTTTTAACTACGTGAATCTCACACAACAAATTAATGGGAGAATAATAACGTGACGACTATCACGCGCTTATCCATCAACAACGACGGATACTTTAATAATACGATTGGCGATAATGGCCTTAGTACAGAACAAATTGAAGCGCTTTCACCGAAGCTTGACCGCTTACGAGACAACATTGCCGAATGGCAACACCGGGAAAGTATTAATTTTGTGAATTTAGCGTTTAAAAATGATCTTGCCGATATAAAAAAACTCGGTCAGGAATGCGCGCAAGCCTTTAAACACACCGTGGTCCTTGGTATAGGTGGATCTTCGTTAGGCGGCGAAATGCTGGTAAAAACGCTGGGACGTGATCAGGAAGCGGTCACCTTTTGCAACAATATAGATCCCGCCTCGCTCACAATATTGAACGACGTAAATTGGCGCGACACATTGTTATTGGTAATTTCCAGATCTGGTAACAGCCCCGAAACCTTAAGCCAATTTCTGACAACCTTACCTGACATGCAGCGCACCTTAGGTGAGGATGGCGTGCGCCGCCATACCATTATTATTACGGAAAACGAAAAGGGAGCACTTTTTCAGCTTGGCAAACAATTGGGCGTGCCCATTGTTCCCCACCCCCCCGTAGACGGGCGTTTTTCTGTACTATCAGTAGTTGGACTATTACCCGCATACCTGGCTGGCGTAGACATTGATGCCCTGGTGGATGGTGCTCAAGCCATGACAACGCAATGCAGCCAAGAATCCATAACCGAAAACCCAGCATTTTTTAACGGCGCAGCGCAATACCTTCATTCCGAACAGGGACGCACATTGAGCGTGTTACTACCTTATGCCGACAACCTGCACGCCATGATGAACTGGCTGCGCCAGCTCTGGGCGCAAAACCTCGGCAACATCAATAATGATGGCATCAATAAAGGCATGACCCCAGTAGTTTCGCATGGTGTCAGTGACCAACATTCTCAAATATCGCTTTATTTGCACGGTCCGGATGACAAACAAACCACGTTTTTCACCAAAGCCGGCGGTCATCATCTTGGCGCTCGGATTCCCATGACCTACCAGACAATTCCGGCCATTGCACCGCTGGCCGGCCATACATTGGGCGAACTGTTTAGCGCAGAATGTCGTGCCACCCGTTCTCGCTTATCAAAACACGGCAGACCCAATCGCACCATCAGCCTGCGTGACAACGATGCCTTTGCAATTGGTGAACTCATTGTACTGATGGAGCTGGAAACGCTCGTGATCGCCGAATTGATGGGGCTCAACCCCCTGGAACGCCCCTCCGCCGAAGATAGTAAAACACTCACACATGAATATTTAGCGGATTTCGCATCACTGCACATCGATACTTGAATCTCTATTAACAAAAGCTAGCGTATTTACGCAAAGATAGACCACCGATAAACCACGGCTTCTGGCGCAGTTTACAAATCGCAACAGAAGCCGTGCTCGGCAATAATCGCATAGGCAAGTACGTCAAACCGGTTAACCGCAAAATCCTGAACAAAAATAACCCTATTCTAACCCTGAGATTAATCCTTGTAATAAATACAGCCCCACTGTCGATTTAATCTGGCGGTCAAAAACGACAAACACTAAAACAGCACAACCCATTAATAAATAAAAGAAAAAATAAAAGAAAAATCAAAAAAACCATCTCTTACAGGCTATATATTAAATTAATGCTGAGCTAGTCCAACAAAAGCCAAACTTTTACTCAGCAGCGAATACTTCTACAATACGCACCTCGATAATAATCACAGGCGTTCTTCGATATCCATGACTGAATTAAGCAATTTGTTCCAACCCCCACTCAAAATCCAGCCAGGCATGAAAACCCACTGGGGTCGACTGTATGGCAGTAGTTACGGTTTGGCGTTACATAATGCCGCCAGACATTACCAACAACCTATTGTCGTAATAACACCAGACACCCCTACGGCAGACCGGCTGGAATACGAGTTGCGCTTTTTTAGATCCAGCGGAATCGATGATAAAGGGAAAGCCCACCAGGCACCCAATCAACAGCCGCTGCCTTTATTGCATTTTCCTGACTGGGAGACCCTGCCTTATGATACCTTTTCGCCCCACCAGGATATTATTTCCGACCGCCTTTCGACCCTTTACCAGCTACCCGATTTACAACAAGGTATCTTGGTGGTCCCCATATCCACCGTCATGCAACGGCTCGCACCACGGGAGTTTTTAGAACACAATTGTTTACTATTAAACACCGGCCAACAATTGGATATCGATAGCTTACGCACGCGCCTCACCCGCAGTAACTACCGGTTAGTATCACAAGTGATGGAGCACGGGGAATTTGCAGTACGTGGCAGCATTATTGACCTCTTTCCAATGGGTAGCCGCACCCCTTACCGAATTGAATTGTTTGATAATGAGATCGAAACCATTCGCAGCTTTCACCCCGAAAACCAGCGTTCCATCGACACCGTAGAGCAGGTGCGCTTGTTACCGGCACAGGAATTTCCCCTCAACGATGAATCTATTACCCATTTCCGGCAAGCACACCGCGTGGCTTTCGAAGGTGATCCGCAGAGCAGCGGTATTTATCGCGACGTTAGCAACGCCATCACCCCACCGGGTATCGAATATTACCTACCCTTATTTTTTGAGCAAACCGCCAGCCTGTTCGACTATTTGCCAGACAACAGTATCATTTGCATGGTAGATGATGCACAAGGTGCCGCAGAACATTACTGGCAGGACATCGAACACCGTTATGAACAACGTCGTTATAATATTGAACGCCCAATTCTACCGCCGGAAAAAGTGTTTATCCGAATCAACGAACTCTTCCAGCAAGTCAAAAATCATACACAGCTGCAGTTACAGTCCTTCAAACTCGAAGAAAAACAGGGTTCCTATAATTTCGGCACCGATGTGCCCCCTACCCTCACCGTAGACAGTCGTGCCGCAGAGCCAACCGCCAAACTCACTCAGTTCGTCAAATCGTTTGAAGGTCGAATTTTATTCGCCGCCGAATCCACCGGTCGCCGCGAAACCCTGATCGATTTACTTAAAAACGCCGGTATCAGTGTAAAAACCATTAAAAACTGGCAAAGCTTTGCACGCGGCACCGAACAGCTCGCCATTACAATATCACCGCTGGAAAAAGGACTGCTTCTGAGCGATCAGTCCATCACGGTCATCGCCGAACCGCAAATTTTTGGCGAACAAGTACTACAAAAACGCCGCCGTAAAGCCCGGCAGCGTGACCCTGATTTAATTATTAAAAACCTGGTTGAACTGGAAAATGGTTCACCCGTCGTTCATGAAGACCACGGCGTTGGTCGATACCTCGGCTTACAGAAAATACAATTAGGTGAAATAGAACAAGAGTTTTTAACCCTATCGTATGCCGGTGACGACAAATTATATGTACCCGTCGCCTCATTACATTTAATCAGCCGCTATACCGGCGCATCCCCCGAAGCAGCCCCCTTACATAAACTAGGCTCAACTCAATGGGAAAAAGCCAAACGCAAGGCCCGTGAGCGAGTACGAGATGTCGCTGCAGAATTGCTGGATATTTATGCCCGCCGGGAAGCACGTGTGGGCTATAGTTACAACATCGATAAAGACCAATACGCCGCCTTTTCCAGTGCATTTCCCTTTGAAGAAACCCCCGACCAGATGGATGCCATACAAAATGTAGTGCAAGATATGACATCAAAAAAGCCAATGGACCGCCTGGTCTGTGGTGATGTGGGGTTTGGCAAAACCGAGGTCGCCATGCGGGCCACCCTTATTGCCGTACAGGATGCCAAACAAATCGTAATGCTGGTACCCACCACCTTATTAGCACAACAACATTATGAAAATTTCAAAGACCGTTTTGCCGACTGGCCGGTACACATTGAGTCGTTATCCCGCTTTCGGTCCAAAAAAGAGCAGGATAAGGTGATAGCCGGCCTGGAAAGTGGCACCATTGATATCGTTATCGGCACCCACAAACTGCTGCAGGACAATATCAAATTCAAACGCTTGGGGCTGGTCATCATCGACGAAGAGCATCGTTTCGGCGTACGACAAAAAGAACGCTTTAAAGCATTACGCTCAGAGGTTGACTTACTAACCCTAACGGCAACCCCAATACCCAGAACATTGAATATGTCATTGTCAGGACTAAGAGACCTCTCAATTATCGCCACCGCACCTGCCAAGCGATTAGCCATTAAAACCTTCGTTAACCAATGGAATGATGTCACGATCCAGGAAGCCTGTATGCGTGAAATACGCCGTGGTGGACAAGTGTTTTTTCTGCACAATGAGGTAAGCAGCATCGACAAAATGGCGCAACAAATCCAGGAACTACTCCCAGAAGCCAGCCTACAAATCGCGCATGGACAAATGCGCGAGCGCGAACTGGAAAAGATCATGGCGGATTTCTACCATCATCGTTTTAACATATTGGTGTGCACGACCATTATCGAAACCGGTATCGATGTCCCGAGCGCCAACACCATTATTATGAACCGGGCCGACCGCTTTGGCCTGGCGCAACTTTATCAATTACGGGGTCGTGTTGGCCGCTCTCATCACCAGGCCTATGCTTACCTCGTTGTACCCTCACGCAACTCAATGACCCCTGATGCCATCAAACGTCTGGAAGCCATAGAATCCATGGAAGAACTCGGTACCGGCTTTACCCTTGCCACACATGACTTGGAAATTCGCGGCGCAGGTGAATTACTGGGTGATGAACAAAGCGGACAAATGCATGAAATTGGCTTCAGTATGTACATGGAACTGTTAGAACGGGCGGTCAATGCCTTAAAATCCGGGCAACAACCCGAATTGGATAAACCACTGGATCACGGAACAGAAGTGGACCTCAGTACATCGGCACTGATACCCGATGATTATTTACCTGACATCCATACCCGATTAATCATGTATAAACGTATCGCCAGCGCCGAAGACGAAACCGCTTTAAGGGAATTACAAGTGGAAATGATCGACCGCTTTGGCCTATTGCCTGAAAGCGCTAAAAATCTGTTTCGCGTCACCAGCATCAAATTACGCGCATCGCCATTGGGCATTAATAAAATCGAATTTGGCAACGATGGCGGACGCATTATTTTTAACGCACAACCCAATATCGACCCAATGAGTATTATTACGCTCATACAAAGCCAGCCCAAAATATACAAAATGGACGGCACAGATAAACTACGAGTGATTCGCGATAGCCCCGACTTAGAGAGTCGCGCACAAATCGTTAACAAGCTGCTGGACCTGCTTCAGGAAAAACAGGCCGCCTGATGAGGATGCCAACAACCCCTTACAAGCACGCCCCCCCCTGTTTACGGGTATCAGCAACTGCTCTAATTATAAACAAATTTCTGTGGGTAAGACCGATCGTCGTATATCGATGGTCCAAATAGATTGTTTTTGCATAAGCACTCGCGTATTGTCATTAAATAATTAATAACCAACACGACACACACATGTCTGCCGTATCAATGCTTGCGTGAGTACATATGCCAATAAATAATTACGCCAATAGTTACGTAAATGAGTGCGTAAAGAATAGTACCAATAATTATCTATAAATAATTATCTATAAACAATTGAAAATTGAGATTTTATTAACAATAATCATAATATGTTAAAACGCTGCCAAGCAACGAACAATTCTGCCCAGGGGGAGGCCACGGTGAAAATACAACGTCTAGTACAACATCCATTACAATTCATCACTGCATATTCAATCAGACCGTTCGCAAATTGCACCTTATACTTACTAGCAATCATGGCCATCAGCATCACACTCTTCGCCTGCGCCACCAACACATCTAACACAACCACCAGCGAAACAGAGCCACAAAAAAATATCCCCATAGACACCACAATGAAAACTGATGTCGCCGCAACGCCAGCAGCGACACAACCTGAAGCAAAGCCAGCGACAGCGGAAAAAGCAGCGGCTCCAAAAAGTCGACCACAACAACCGGAATCGCCACGCGCTGTCGCCTCCTGCCAAAACGAACCCTACGTCGGGTACGAACAACAGGCACGTAAGAGCATCCAAAAAGGTCTTGAAGCCACTCAGGCGGAAAAATTTGGCGTTGGATTCCGAAATGTGGAAGAACATCAAAAATGGAGCGCAACCCATAACGTCCTGTTCAATGAAACCGCTAGCGCCTGTGAAGCCCTTAGTAAGTGCACCAAAGCCAATAAAAACAACAATTCAAAATGTGCCAAACAAGCGCAAACATTTCAGGACTGGCAAGCCATTACCAAAAACTTTACAACAAAAGCGAAAACCGCTGAAACAACCCAACCGCCGAAAATATGCTCCCTTAAACCAAGCTTAATAGATGCACCACGTTGTTTTCATCAACGAGCTGAGAACATCCTTCGTGATTGTGACACTGAAGAGTGTAAAGCGCTTAGTCATTGTTGGGACGGGGTTGGCTACCTTGACGGCGTAATCACCCAAGCAACCCAATCGTGTGGATTTGTACACCAGGAACTAACCCAGTGCCGCAGTTACCAGGAAGCCACAAAACGACGAGAGAATAAATTTTCTCAATGTGGCGAACTACAAAACCAGTTCAATATAACCACATATCCTATACTCTAAATTCGTCCGGGAGCAACACTGTTGTCGTAGTAGCCCCCATCTGCAAGTAGTAACCGGCTGCAACTGGATAAAGATCGCGCTCACTAACAGCGCGTGTGTTGCATTAACAAGCAAACATCATCCACGCAGCCGGGTTTTCAGTTATATCCACTGTAGAGAAGTCTTGCGACGATAGGTCAACACACAGCTTTTTGCCACTGCCCAAATGTACGGTTAACATGGTGCCGCCCATTGTTGTTCTAAACTCTTCAAATTCTCCCATTTGTGGTGGTAGAGGCTGCCCCGTTAGCGCAGGTAGCAAATGCTTGATGGGCTCACGCTGCTTTTCCAAAAAGTAACGGGTAAAATCCTCATCAACTTTATCCCCGAGACTGGGGTCGTTGCGCACAGCAGCAAGACTTCGAGCAATCAGCGTTGTAGCATCAGGGGGCGTGATACCTGGTTGTTTCTGAGTTTCTTCATTTTTATCACCAGTAAGCGTTTTAGTTTTATTCGCAAGCCCCTCTGGGCTAAGGGCTGGCGCGGGTGGTGTAACTTGCTTCGTATGCGCCTCGTTGTCCTGCGAATGTACGGCCGACTGTATTGCATTTTTTTGAGTAACGCGCTTTTTATTTTGGTGTTTTTTTACGGTAATGTCTTTCGGCAGATCCCCTGATAATAAGATACGGCTTTCTGCCGGTTGCACGGATAACGGTAACGCCGACTGATCATCTGCGATAATTTCTGCGGGAACATTAATGATATCGACCACCAATGCCGAATGGTATACCAAAGGATTCATGGTTCTTCCCTCAGGGACGATTACAACGGTAGCAAACATCACAACATGAAGGCTTAGTGAAATCGTTACCCAAAACCACAAATAACTTTTTCCAATTCTTTGACTCAAAAATGATCTCCTATGATTACCCCAAATTAATCAGTTGATCGCTTTAAAAGTTACCTAAAATTTGAAGTGAAAATAAAAAATAGATATTGTGCATGAGAAATGTCGCACTTCCCCATTGGCTGAGTTTAGAAACGCTACGCCGATTACCAGTCAATCTCAGCGTTCATTGCCGTGTTGTATGTATCGCTTAACAAGGACAATTTGCCAAGGACAATGCCCATTGCCAATGGAGCACGCCTTGCTCTGGACGCTGAGATTAGCGGACAATTCGGTGTTCAACTGATCAATCTGGGATTATCTTATCGCAGTACCCGATCGCATAGATCAACCGTAGCGCGATAAGTTCAGCTTAATTCTATGAATGGAATCAATCGCGTCTCTTAAAAACCATATCCATTCAATGGTAACCGTCATGGGTCACTGCACTGTTGAGTCAACCACAAGCAGTAAAAGGATGATTTAACAGATTTTTTTGCAATATTGAGTCTATTTCCAAAACAACACTACATTTTTTCAGCATAATCTGGAATAATCGTTCTTGATTTACTTAAAAGCAAGCGTATTGAACGCCTAGCGATACCATGTTCCGGGGTATTTCCTATGTGAGCTGTCGGCGAACGAATACAACGGTAAAAGGGGAATTAAAGTATATGTCAAACGTCATTCAATTTGGGCAACCGTGTGCTGCATTAACTAACGCAACACGTATTGTTTCCCTGCCAGAAGTATTTACCATGCGCAGCGGTGATACATTAGACAACGTACAAATTGCCTATGAAACCTGGGGCACCTTATCTCCCCAAAAAGACAATGTTATTCTTGTGCTTACAGGCTTATCCCCCAGCGCACACGCGGCATCCTCACCACAAGACCCAACCCCAGGCTGGTGGGAATTCATGATAGGCCCAGGGCAGGCCATTGATACTGAACGCTATTACGTTATTTGTGTTAATTCTCTGGGTAGTTGCTTTGGCTCTACCGGACCGGCATCTAAAAACCCAAAAACCGGTGAACCCTATCGATTGAATTTCCCTGACCTATCAGTAGAGGATATCGCCAATGCTGCAAGGCTCGCGTTACGGGAATTAGAGATCACCAGGTTACACACCATAGTGGGCGCCTCCCTGGGCGGCATGTCTGCATTAGCCTATGCGATCCAACACCCGGACGATGTGAATAATATCATCGCCATTTCAACAGCAACTCACGCCACCCCCTTTGCGATTGCGATACGCTCATTGCAGCGCGAACTGATTCGAAAAGATCCTGACTGGGACAACGGGAATTACGACTTTTGTCAGCCACCAACAGAAGGCGTTCGCATGGCCAGGAAAGCTGGGCTGATATCCTACCGCTCCCCGGATGAATGGCGGCATCGTTTTGGTCGCTCAAAAATAGAAAAATCTAAACGCAGTAACCAAACATTTGGACATGAGTTTGAAATAGAATCGTACCTGGAGCATAACGCCGCCAAATTTGTTTCCACATTCGACCCCAATTGTTATCTTTATTTATCCCGCGCCATGGACTGGTTTGATGTGGCAGAGCATGGCGGCAGCGTAAAGGCCGGCTTGTCAAAAATAAAAGCCAAACGGGTCTTGGTAATAGGTGTTGAAACTGATTTTTTGTTCCCGCTCTGGCAGCAACAGGAACTGGCCAGCACCCTCAATGAACTTGGTGTGAAAGCCTGTCTTGAGTCGTTACCGTCAATACAGGGGCATGATGCTTTTCTGGTGGATGAAGACCGTTTTATCCCTGTGGTGCATAATTTTTTCAACTAAACCTAATTTTGTTGAGTTAAAGTCCAATTGGGGAAATCGCGCTTCGCTACTTAGCGCTTTCATTAAAGAAATATATTAAATAGAGATAAAAACACATTCACAGGTGGTTACCACCGGTATTTTGTGCTTATTCCTAGACCGGAACATCGGCGTGTTTGCGTAATATGCCAGTGTCCCATCTACACTCCTCATCTCCTTACCACCGCTACTGGTTCACTTAGTTTAAGCGCAACAGATGAAACCTCCCAGCTCACGACGTATCATCCAATGCCATTCGTATTATACAGCCGCATTGAGTGTTAACTTTGTGGGGAAAACGATTCAGAAATAAACTGAGTACAGATAAGAGATAAAACGTACATTTAAGGTGCTTGTACATGCTCACGTTACAAAACACTAATTAGGAAAAAGTACCTAACGCCAACTGCTACCTATAACTCCTCGTCTGGCACTATACTCTGCGGCTTTGCTCCCAGGGATCAAGAAGCACCCCTGCCGGTCACTCAATAGACGGTTTTAAGTAGGCAATCATTAGGAGATGAATATACTTTCAACGCCTATCTCGTTTTATCATCTACCAATAAAAAAGGGAGCAGTTTTCACTGCTCCCCTGTTTAGATCCAAGGCCGAAAAACCGGCCTTGGATTATTGCTGATGATCAGCGCCGTCGATTAGTGCCGGCTACTGGTCGCTCTGTCACGTTTTAAGGTGCGTATTGTCGCAGCCGTGTCGTCATTGGCGGGTTGCGCAGGTTTAGCACCACCTTTGTAGTAGCTGGTCCAGCCGAACTCATCATTAACGGTAATGACATGTTCATGGTTGATCCAGTTTTCCACACCGTCGGTATTGACCGTTTTGCCTTCCACTGAGACCCGTATCTCTGCGGCTGCGCCGGAGAAAGTATGGCCTGAAATGGTGATGGCATAGTTGCCACTACTATCCGGTGCCGATAGTGTGAAGGTTTGTGCACCCCACTCTGCGGCGTTAGGATCACTGGAGTACTCTGTCCAGCTATTATTGGACCAGTCATTAACAAACACGCTAACACGTTCCGGCTTGAAGCTATCCGTAGCACCATTTGGTGTTTTATAGATAGTTGCCATGATGTCAGCTGACCCGGCTGCTACCACCCCTGCATGGGCAGGCGCAGTAATTTCAACATACTGCGGTTTGCCAGGACCGCTTTCGACCTCAAGCTCTATGTTTTGGAAGTTCCAATTGGTATCAAACAGGTTGATGAAATTGAAACCCTGGTAGAGCGTAATGCCGGCTGCAGCGATATCAATGGTAAAAGTGCCGTCGACAATTTCAAATTGTCCATGTGCGCCTTCGACATTGAACTCACCCGTGCCATCGGGACCCGTGGTGGTACCGGTAATGGTGATAACATCACTGGCATTGGTCGCACCCCAGCGGCTGAAATCACAACCGAAATCAACAGTGGAGTCCTTCGTGGCGCCGGTAACCCCGGTCACCTGCAACACCGGTGCCGGTGTAATGCCATTCATTGCCTGCAGACCAATGTTGAACCAGCTTATACCGTCGGAGATATTCAGGTGATTGCCACCGTCATAGACGGGAACACCACTGATGCTCCATGGGTAGTCACCATTATTATCCGCCGTTGACGCTGAACTGGTTTCGTAGCGTTCCACCCCACCACAAGCGGATGATTCAACAACGATCTTACGACTGGCCTGATTACTGGTGCCGCTGACACTCACTGAAGTGGTTGTGTCATCGTCAGCCATATAATAGAACCCCATAGGGTCATTGTTAGAAGTATCCTCTGTCAACGAACCCTGGTCCGCAGTGGCACCTGAAACCATCAGCTCAGGCAGCGTATAAACACAGTCACCCGTGGTTACTACCCGTAGCCCCATCCAGTTCCAGTTGGCATCGTTGATGTCGATCCAGTTATCCGACTTATTTCCGCCGCCCACCAGGTTGATGGTAACTTCGTACTCAGCTTCAGTACCGCCATCTATGACCGCTTCGAGGCGCTGCTCTTCCCAGTAATGTCGTCCATTGGCATTGCCATTCCAGAACACTTGCATGTCGCCTTCCATTGCGGTACCCGCGATAGTTACGGAGCATTGATCCGTTTGATAATCACCAAACTGATTGGCGGTTAATACATTATTCGCCGCATCAGTAACACTGGTGATCTGAGGACGAACCACCGCTTTACCTGCATCGGTAAATATATCCATACCGTACCAGTTACCACGTATGTCGTTAAAGTTGACAAAGTTCTTGCCTTCAAATAACTCCACTTTCAAGGTAAACGTGCCATCGGATTTCACGGTAAGATTGCCACCTTTCCATCCGCCGTCACTACCTACATCGTAACGAGGTTTGTTTTCGCTATTGGTGGTGTCGCTGAAAAAACGCATGCTACCGGTAACAACAACGGTGTAGTTCTCTGCGTCGGTGGCTTCGCTGGCGTCGTAGTTAGCACCGTTACCCCAGTCGTCCTTCTTCACTACACAACCAACGCTAGTGGTTTCGTCACAGACCACACCATCGATGCTCACAGAGCTGATAGTAATCGGTGGTGTCCATGCCACCCCAGTATCGGTATATACCCCAAAGTGATCGGAGTATTGCAAACCGCCATTGAAATCAAAGCTACCACCGGAAACATCGATCCAGTTTTCACCCGCGTAAATTTCAACTTGAACAGAGAACGTGCAGACACTGTCGACACAAGTTGCGTCTTTAATTGCACGGTGCGCATTGGCATGTAAACGATCGTTCCACAAATTCAAGTACAATTCGGCAATTTGTGTATCAATAGGATTGCCATCAGCGTCATTCACTTGCTTCTTGTACTCGCCTTCCACAATGACTGCTACGGCACCAGGAGCCTTATAAAAGTCCCAACCATCATCCGTCAATGCGGCAGTTACACCATTGGCGTCAACCGCCGTGATGCTGGTGATTTCCACAACCGGTGGGATTCCACCATCGGTGGTCACTTGGAAGTTTTCGTGTAAGAAGAACATAGGACCATCCATGCTTGGATCACCCATGCCTGGGTCACTACCAGGGTCACTACCCGGATCACCGCCTGGATCACTACCCGGGTCACCACCTGGGCCCATTGAATTGACATTACCATCTTCTATGTCAATCCAGTTTGACCCCTTGTTCAACTTAACAATCTTGGAACCCTTCTGGTAATCTTTGCCATTAAGACTGACAACTTCGCTATAAGTCAGTTGATACTGTTGGAAAGTATTGCCCCCAACAAATATCCTCGCACCTTCCGAATCAAGCACCGGTGTATGCACAACGATTTTAACCTCATTTAGCTCAAGGGCGTCATATCCGTCGATAAACTCATTAAACGACAGTTTTTCCGTTTCTTTTGTATAAACAGTGTCACCATCAAGGTCACCTAAAACAGCTACTTTCAACTCCTGGTATTCACCTTCAATGGTGAACTTGCCAAGTTGACTGACCGCAATGATTTTACCAGGAATATCCGATGCACGACCTGAAGAAATATCGCTAGTGGTAACATCTTTAAGCGCAACCACCTGCCAGAGCAAAGCACTGCCGGGACGTGGCTCAAACATATCGTTAAACCCAAAATCTTCACTCACGTCTTCAAATGTGCTTGATGCTGTCTCACATTCCGGAGGCGCATTGCCCTCGTCCTGATTGACGCATTTCACATCGGTAGGAATATCCAAGCTGTTGTAGGTAGGCGGAAATGCCACTGCAAAGCCCGACTCTGGGTCTCGCGAATCAATGAACAGCATTACATACGTAGTGATATTCGCAGAATCAACACCTGACAGCGCCTGCTCCTTGACAGACCAGTTAAAGGTCACTGGATTAAGGTCATCAAGAACAAGTTTGGGGTTAGTAACAATAACACGCTGGTGCGCATTGCCACTGGTATCGGTGGCTTCTGTGGTTTCAACACCGCTTGCATCTACGTAGAGTAAGTTATCTTGATCGTCTTTCTTCTGCTGGTTCGCAGGCGCACCCAAGGTCACAATACCGATAGAACGATTAGCCGCATCGCCGGTACGAACATCGATACCTTCAGAGGCTTTCACAATCGTCCATGCGCCATTAATTTTTTCGAGAATGGCGAACAGGTTGTCTTCTGGTGCAGCCTCTGTACAATCCTTGCTGGTATTTTCAGACACACCGGTTAGGTGGAATGAAAAATTAGCCACAGGCACTGTACCGGTAAGGTTTACACTAATCACTTTATCGGTACCATCTTTCTTGCCGATGGTGCCGGTAATGGTGGTGTCACAATGCTCCCAGACTTTAAATGCATCATCCTGAAGCATGTCACCAAACTCTTTAAGATCCCAGACACCGTCACGATTGATATCACTTTCGTCAATACCAAAATCGTCGTTGCTGCTGGTGTTATACGCCATGACAAAGTCACCAGACATCATGTTTTGCATTTGCGCAAGGTTATGGTCATTCATTGCCCTAACCCACTTGCCGAAGATATCGGCCACCTGAGCCTGTGCACTTTGATCTTCTGCGGTCACACCTTCACCACTGCTAATACCTGCTGCATTCTCAGCGGATTCAGTGGTAAAACTTGCCTCGATAGAAGACATGACGTTACCCGACATATCTGCTCCACCACTAACGGTGATACTGTAATTGGTACCTAGTTTTAAAGGTTCACCAAGCACGAACTCATAGTCGAAAGTATCATCAGTAGCATCACTCTTGGTTGATGTACCTGCGCTTTGACGCACAAAAATAACACCGGGACGAGCACCCAATGCTTTATCGGTTGCACTTAAGCGTAATGTATTAATATCGATCCGCTCACTTGCACGTACCCTGATAGGGTCAGTAATTTTTTCAGCTTCTGCATCATCAAGATTGGGGCTAATCAAGGTGACCGTAGGCGCGGTTTCATCAACTGCCGCTAATGCACCCGAGGTAAACGTAGCCATGGCGGTTTTTGCAAGCGCATTCCCATAAACGTTGGTCACAGGTGTGCTGCTTTCGTCACTGCCAAGTACTGTCACGGTATATTCTGTATTTTCCTGAATACCACCTGTTTCTCCTGGCGCGGCATCGGGATAAAAGGTGGCCGTCAGCCAATCAGAAGATATCTCCCAATGGCCGGACACTGCTGGGGAAATAGTAATACGGTCATTTTTGCCCACACCACGCGCAACAGCCATACTAAAGGAAACCTGAATCGCTGCGTTAGGTGCTACGATATGCGACGCACTACCCCAGGTTTGTGTACCATCGCTGTTTTTTTCCAAACCCAACATGGTTGCAACTGTGGGTGCCGCTGCACTGGGTTGCACAACCATGTCATTGCTGACTTCACCCACAAACTCATTAACAACAGTTTGTACGGCAACCAGCATATCGGTTAACACACCCAACTCAGAGTCAAAGGTTGGCTCCTTGACAACTAACAGAGTGTAATTACCTTGAGGAATAGCATCACCATCGGTGTAGCCATTGCTATTCTTCTCGGCATTAGCCAGTACGCTAAGTGAATAAGCACAAGTGGATTCATCCGCAGGTGCTTCAGCAACCGCGTCTAACCACTCAGGATGATCCGAGTTGTAAAGATAAACCGTTGTTCTTTCACAGTTTGATAGTGATGCAGCATGTGAAGGCAACTGGTAACTCGATATTCCCGATTTGTTAGTCGCCTGATAAAGCCTGCTGGCAGGATGCCCTTGGGGCACATTGTACATAGACTTCAATCGGTTAGTGGGTTTGCCTGCCGACACAGAACTGCTAAGTGACACAGTACCCGAAATGGTAGTAACTTTGTCGGCGGTACCACCGCCACCGCCATCACCACCACCATCACCGCCGTCGCTACCACCACCGGTGCTAGCACCGCCACCACCGCCGCCGCCACCACCACCACAACCACCCAGTGCTAGTAACAATGCAGCTAGAGAGACCAGTTTCTTCATAGAATATTCCTCACTGCTAAGATCTATTAATTAATAAAATGATTTAACGTTCTGGAATGACGTAGTCACTGACTTTACGATTTACTAACTCTGAGAACGGGAATTATACTGCGCATTCAAGCCACAAATTAATCGCTGAGCGACGGTCACACAGGTTTGGGTATCGTCCTGGTGTTTTGAAACTTGAGAAAATGGGTAAATACGTTCACCCCCCAAATTTACGCCGTAATTCAGAAGAGTTTATATACTAGGCGTTAGCGTCAGCACTCGGACAAGCAGTGGTGATAATTCTAAAATTGATACTAACGTTAACGGTAAACTGAAGACCCTAATTAACAACAAACGCTACGTAGTACAGAGTAAACCCTGCTATATACCCGTGGCGATTAAGGTTTAGGAGTTATGAGAGGGGTTTATTTATGTTGTGGCTAGGATTCGTTGACACTTAAATCTTAATCGCTACGGATATATCTCAGCATTTAGAATAAACCCACGCCGGATGATTGCACCCGGATGCGTCTGTGTACACCTATAGCAGGGCCTGCTTATATTAATTTATGCTAATTTACAAGATTATGGGGTATCTCAACTGCTTAGCGTTCTATGCCGCTTGACATAGAACGCACCAAGCTGATTATAGAGGGCGATAATCAATAGCCTCGGGTAACACGATATTAAGTTAAGGAAAAAACCAGACAAGACAAGAACACTTTATAATGACGGTATTGTATAAAGGTTTGATGTGAACGGCCGTTATAAAACAGGGTGATTTACAACCTATCGTGACGATGAAGACGCATCACACCAGCAATCCCCCATACCTCGTTAGACAGTCATCGGTTGGGATACTCAGCGGGTAAAATAACAAACTGAAAATGGAACGGTACTTTACGCTAGCCAGAACTCTTGTGAGAGCTCGTGCCAGAACTTGCACTAGAATTCGCACAAGAACTCGCACAAGAAATTTCTGCCAGCATTCCCGTTAGATCGCCATATCAACCGCTTCATCAATATCAACTGCCACTAATCGCGAAACACCCGGTTCACTCATGGTAACACCATTAAGCTGATTAGCGAGTTCCATGGTAACTTTATTGTGGGTAATGAAAATAAACTGAACGTGCTCAGACATCTCTCGCACCATCTGGCAAAAACGCCCCACATTCGCATCATCCAGTGGCGCATCCACTTCATCAAGCATGCAAAATGGTGCAGGGTTTAATTGGAATATGGCAAAAACAAGCGCAACCGCCGTCATGGCTTTTTCCCCACCGGACAACAAATGAATGGTGCTGTTGCGTTTGCCCGGTGGCCGCGCCATAACGGTTACCCCGGTATCCAACAAATCCTCTCCTGTTAATTCCAGATAAGCCTGACCACCACCAAACAGTCGCGGAAAATTACTTTGTAATCCGGCATTAACTTTCTCGTAGGTTTCTTTGAATCGGGTACGGGTTTCCTTGTCGATTTTACGAATGGCGTTTTCCAGAGTTTCTAACGCTTCTGTTAAATCCTCGTGTTGTTTGTCCAGGTATTCCTTACGTTCCGACTGCTGTTTATATTCTTCAATTGCCGCTAAATTAATTGGACCCAAACGACTGATGCGTTGATCCATCTGGTCCACCCGTGCTGACCATTCATTTTCATTGGCTTCCTCGGGCATTTCTTCAAACAATTGCTTAAGTTCATGGCCGGATTCCTGCAGCACCTCTTCATGGGTTTGGCGGCGAACTTTAATTTCCTGCCAAGCCATACGGGTTTGATCAAGTTCGTTACGTATGGTGGCACTGGCCTCTTCCACCTTGTGCCGCTCCGTGGTGTTCTCACGCATGGAGTGGTCCAACGCTTCCACTTTACGACGAGCTTCTGCCAATGTAGCTTCTACTTCAACTCGTTTGTTTAATAACAGCTCGAGTTCTTCGGCCATTTCCTTTATCGGCGCTTCACCTTCTGCAACGGCTTTTTCCAGCTCAGCCTGGCGCTCTCGCAATTGCAACAATTGCTTATCCATGCGCTCACTATTTTGATTAATAGCGGCAATTTCGGTACGAGCAGCTTCTGTTTTTAACGCTATTTCATGGGCTTTGTCACGGTCGTTACGCGCGGTAGTCCGTACGGTATCCAACTGTGCCTGTAGCTCGCTGCGCTGTTGCTGCAAAGTCTCGCGCTTATCTGCCAGAGTTTCCATTTGACCAATGGCTTCATCCAAGACCTGACGCGATGCAATAGAGTCCTTCTCAGCCTGAACGATGAGCGTTTGCAACTCTTGAATTTCCTGCTCAAGATTGGATCCACGCTCCCGCATCTGTTCCACCCGCGTCTTTTTACTGCTGATACGTGCTTCACTTTCCGCATGACTACGACTAGCCTGTTGCAACTCAGATTGTACTGCATCCCGGGCTGATTCCCTGCTCTTTAAAGAATCACGCGACTGATCAAGTTGTTCTTCCAGCATTTCGATGGCGATGCTTAAGGACTCGATGTCCTGCTGTGCCTGCAACATTTCCTTTTCACGCTGTAAAACACTGGAATTTTCATCGATATCTTTAGAAAATCGTAACCAATTACGGCCGACCCATACGCCATCCTTGGTCACCACAGACTCACCTGCCGATAACTGTGAACGTAACGCAAGCGCTCCGGCTAAATCCTCAACGCAGTAAATACCGCTTAACAGAGACTCTAAATCCCATGATGACGTTACTTTTGAGAGCAATCGCGAAGCCCGTTCATAATCAGGGCTGATTGCACTGGGCTGAATTACACTGGACTCAGAAACGGTGGTTTCAAACAGGGTCAACGAACCCTGCTCAAGATCCGCCAGCATACCGGCAATAGGGTCTACCTGCTCTATACACACGGCCTCGAGGTAGTGACCCAACGCGCACTCAACGGCAAGCTCCCAGCCCTGCACCACGTTTATATTTTCCGCAAGACGCTTGGCCTCGGACAAACCATGGTCCTGCAACCAATGAGAGACAACGCCTTGCTGTTTACCAAGTGCAGCTTGCTGCAGGGCTTCTAATGACGCAAAACGACCTTTTTTCGTCTGTAATTCGCCGCGCTTTGCATTAAGCTCATTGTCGGCGCTGCGAATGGACTCACGCAACTCCGTAATGCCGTGTTGGTGATCCTGCAAGGCGTTTTCGTATTCTTCGCATTGCTGTCCAAGCATCTGCTCTTGCAGCGAGTGCTCTTCAATTTCTTTTACAATACTATCGAAGCTCAGATTTAGTTTTTCAGCACTGAGCTTTTCGGCCCGTTGTTGAGTTTGCACCATTTGCTGGTCAAGATGATTTAACCGGGTACGCTCCACTTCTGCATTTTTGGCAGGTAAGGCTGCATTCTCGTTAAAACGTTCCCATTCTTCCTGCCACTGCGACATGGCAAGCTCAGCCGTTGCCAGTGCATCGGCCGAGAGCATCTCGGTTTCTCTGGCACCGTCCAATACCGGCTGATTTTCTTCCAGATATTCGGTCAGTTGGATGTGCTTTTTCTGGTCAGCATCCAGGTGGGCCTGCGATTCAATCAGGGAATGCTCGGCCTGCTTTAAATCGATTTGTTGTTGTTCACGCCGTTCTTTTGAATGTTGTATCGATTGCTCAATGCGCGCTATATCCGCCCCTACGCTATAGTACTGCGCCTGGATTTCATTAAAACTCTCCGTTGCGCCAACATGCTCTTCACGAAACTTTTCCAGGTCAGCTTCCAGTCGGCGTAACTCTGCAATCGTTGCTTCGAAACGGGTTTCCTGTTCTTTAATCAGGCTGTCTTTTTGCTCGATTTGCTGGTTAAGTCCTTGCCAGCGCAGTGCAGTCAATTGTGCTTTAAGCAGACGTTCTTCGTCTTTATAGGTTTTGTATTTTTCTGCCGTTTTGGACTGGCGATTGAGCTTATCCAGTTGTTTGCCTAACTCATCACGTAAATCGGTCAGGCGTTCCATGTTCTCTCGGGTATGCTTTATGCGATTTTCGGTTTCGCGGCGCCGCTCTTTATATTTGGAGATACCGGCAGCTTCTTCCAGAAACACGCGTAAATCTTCGGGCCTGGCTTCAATCAGCCTCGAAATCATGCCTTGTTCAATAATGGAGTAGCTACGTGGCCCTAACCCGGTACCTAAAAAAATATCGGTAATATCACGACGCCGACAACGCGCACCGTTCTGGAAATACAGCGACTGCCCCTCACGAGTGACTTGCCGTTTAATCGAAATTTCGCTGTATTGCGCATACTGCCCGCCTAGGGTTCCATCGCTATTATCGAACACTAATTCGATGGAAGCTTGCCCTACGGGTTTTCGGGAACTGGAGCCATTAAAAATAACATCGGTCATCGACTCACCGCGCAGGTTCTTGGCGGAGGACTCCCCCATCACCCATCGCACGGCATCAATAACATTGGATTTACCACAACCATTGGGACCGACAATACCGATGAGGTTGGTTGGCAATGGAATGCTGGTGGGATCAACAAATGACTTGAAACCCGCTAATTTTATTTTACTGAGTCGCATGGATCGCAACCATACAAGATTGGGGGGGCAATATACAAGATTGATATGAAAAATATCTGCTGAAAATATCAAAATAGAGTACTAAGACCTTGCATCAGAGCGCTAAGTTCTTGTATCTTGCGGGCCATGACTAATCAAGCCTCGAAATCACTGGACACGTTTGATAACCCTGTCCCCCAACGCGACTATACAATTCGTATCGATGTACCCGAATTTACCTGCTTGTGCCCCAAAACTGGCCAACCGGATTTCGCTAATTTTAAAATAGAATACGTCGCAGATAAGCATTGTATCGAGTTGAAATCACTAAAATTATATATGTGGTCTTTTCGAGAAGAAGGTGCTTTTCATGAAGCGGTGACGAACCAGATATTAGATGACCTGGTGCGCGCCTGCCATCCACGATTTATGCGCGTACGAGGACAATTTAATGTACGCGGTGGCATTTATACTTCCGTCATTGTGGAGCACCAGGCCAAAAACTGGACAGCTCCCCATGTAGTGGCACTCCCATAACCAGTATGCACGTAACTTGCAATCCTTGGTCATACCTTGGTCATAGGGATTCAGGCAAAGCGGTTAAAAAACAGACCGCTTATATATAAAACCGGGTAAAAACATAAGCCATGAACTCGCCATACTGGGTGGAAGTGAATTCAGGCAATGGGGAATCGGTCATTTATGTGACCAATGATGTTAGCCAATCGCATTCTTCGCGTAAGCGGTGAAAGAACCAGCGCTAACATCCCTCCTGCCCCGGATGATCTGCCGAGTACAACAGAATTCTGAATAACATACTGTATTAACAAGCAATTGGGGCTCTCGCTGTGTCACTTTATATTGGAATTGATCTAGGAACCTCAGGCTGTCGCGCGGTTGCCATCGATGAAAACAACAACGTATGTGCTGAAGCGGGAACCACTGTTCCACTGCCTTTGCGAAAAGGCAAATTCATTGAACAGGAACCCGATGTCTGGTGGCAGGCGACGCAACGAACGCTGAAAGACCTGTCAAAAAAAATCGATCCTTCTCAAGTAAAATCCATTGCCGTCGATGGCACCTCGGGCACGCTGATCCTTTGCGATAAAAAGGGCAAGGCCATTCACTCTGCCATTATGTATAACGATAACCGTGCGAAAGAAGAAGCCGTGCGTATCAAGCAATACGCCCTTAAAGAATCCGCCGCTCACGGCCCCACGTCCGCATTGGCAAAGTTACTATGGTTGCAAAACAAACAAATTACCCCGCGCGCAGATCACGCACAACTCCAGGCCGACTGGATTACCGGACACTTGTGTGGCCGCTTTGGCGTTAGCGACATTAATAACGCCCTCAAGCTGGGCTATGATCCAATAAAAAATGAATGGCCATCCTGGTTAAATAAAATAAATGCCCCTACCAAATTATTGCCCAAGGTCGTTAAGTCCGGTTCTGTGGTAGGCTCCATCAAGTTTGAACTCACCGAACGTTTTAACTTCCCCATTACCACCCAGATTATTGCCGGCACAACTGACAGCACGGCCTCTTTTCTCGCAACGGGAGCTCACAAAACCGGAGAAGCTGTTACCTCACTGGGTTCTACCCTGGTGCTAAAAGTGCTGGCAGACAAACCCGTTTTTGAACCTAAATACGGGGTCTACAGTCAACCTGTCAACGACAAATGGCTGGTAGGCGGTGCTTCAAATTCCGGCGGTGCCGTATTATTGAAGTTTTTCACAGTGGATCAATTGGTGGAAATGACTCCCCAGCTCAAACCAGCCCTGCGCACCAATCTGAATTATTATCCTCTAAGCATGCGAGGCGAACGATTTCCTATCAACGACCCAGAATTGCCCCCCAATTTAATGCCGCGACCTACCGATGATATTACTTTTTTACAAGGCTTACTTGAAGGCATCGCCGATATTGAGCATCAAGGCTATGATCTACTCCATGCTCTAGGAGCCCCTTCCCCAACCAAAATATACACAACAGGGGGCGGCGCCAACAACGCCCCCTGGACCACGATCAGGTCCTTTGAGCTAAACGTCCCCATCGTGACATCAGACCAGACAGAAGCTGCCTACGGCAGCGCTTTGCTGGCGAAACAGGGTTCAGTCAAGCTAATGGAAAACCTGACGAGCTTCGAATAAAGCCGCATTGGGGGTAATTAAGGCCTTCTGGGGAAAACTGAAATAATTAATGCCATGGCGCCCGCATCGCTTAAACAACCACAAGCTTAGTACTTAGTTCCAAACGCCAGAGCCTGATAATTCCTCATCGGTACTACCACGATATATCAGTTGCACACCTTTTAAAAAATTGCGTAACACCTGGTCTTTACACTCCCGGTAATGCTTGTGGGATGGCTTGCGAAAAAATGCGCTTAATTCGTGCCTGCTGATACTCACATCAGTCATTTCAAGCATGTCCAATACGTCATCCGCTTTTAGGTCCAGTGCAATCTTTAATTTCCTGAAAATAATATTATTATTAATGCGCGACTCTGGTTCGGGCTGGGTACCTGCTTTTTTGCCACGCCGATCGTTAATCAAACCGTTGAGAAACACCGCTAATTGCGTATCACTGCATTTTTGAAACGCGGGATCGTCCGCTTTTTTCAACCAATCGCTGACTTGAGCCCGCGTGACCTCATGATCTGCCAAACTAAATATAGTCATCATTTGCGAATCGCTAAAGTCGAAAATGTATCGGATGCGGCGTAATATATCGTTATTGGTCACAAATATTCCCTACTCAAAATGGGTTAGTGTCAAGTTAGTGTCGAAATTCTATCATCAGTGGGGGCTGCACTAGCTGCATACCGGTAAAAATGTGAATGGGCTGCGCCAGTTATCAGCATATTATGTTATCGCAATTGAAAACAGAACGCGTATGCGCGCTATTTTTGTGGTTTGGAGCGACGCTTGTTACGTTCGCCAAGGTTTTGTACGAATAATTTCAGCTCTTTTTGTCCCCATTCATGCGCTTCAGCCTCGGTATCAAATCCACCCTGGCTCTTTGAAACTCCGGTTTTTTTCGATGTTATTCGCCTCAAAATGTCGACTGCCCAACCATTATTACCCGGCACTACCCGATAATCGAATCTCTTGCCTTTAGTCATTACTGTTGATTTCCTGCCCGTTAACCCACTGTTTATTTTAGATAGCTAAGGCACAAAGGCCTGTAGCGCTGTGCCGCCCTCAATGGGAAGTCACTCAGTGGGGATTGTATTGTGTTGAGGAAAGCCTGTCTAAGTTATTTTGTCACGTATTTGCAAGTATTTTCGCCCATACTCCTTCCTTGAAACCGAGATCGGGCAATATCAATCACCTTTCATCCTTCGATGGCATATCCTATGATACCACTTGGCGAAATCACCGCATCACAAGTGGTAAACTTTGTCTCATGTGAGACCTTACACTATACTAGCCGATTAATTTAGAGACGAACCGCACAATGAATAATCCGTTTACTGGTGCCCGCTATTTGTTGCGGGGCTTTCAACTAATCTTCAAACCCGGCATTCGGCGTTATATGTTCATACCGCTGGGTATTAACACCGTATTGTTTATCGCCGTTATTTGGTTCGGTGTTGGACAATTTAGTGGGCTGGTTGATTGGGCAATGAATTTATTACCCGTGTGGTTACAGGAATGGCTGGCGTGGTTGCGCTGGATATTTTATCTATTGTTTGGGCTACTAATGCTCCTCGTGGTATTTTTCACCTTCACCCTGGTGGCTAATTTTATTGCAGCTCCCTTTAACGATCTATTGTCTGCGGCGGTCACCAAACACCTAACCTTGGCAGAGGCAACGCCCCCCACATCCATCAACAGTGCACAAAACAAGACACCAGACACCTCATTTATAAAACAATTTGTGCCGCTCATTGCAAATGAAGCGAAGAAATTAACGTATTTTATTGGCTGGTCTATCCCTTTTCTATTGTTATTCCTGGTCCCCGTCATTAACCTGGCCGCCCCCATATTGTGGTTTTTATTTAGCGCCTGGATGCTGAACCTGGAATTTATGGACTTCCCTATGGGGCGCAAGAATTTGCTGTTTTCACAACAACGCGAGCGACTAAAACCCCATAAATTTCTGTCGCTCGGTTTTGGCAGTGCGGTCGGTATCACCACGATGATACCTATTGTCAATTTTTTCGTTATTCCCGCTGCTGTCGCTGGTGCGACCGCGTTATGGGTGGAGCAACTTGAAAACCAGCCCGCATAAACCTGATACAGGCATTACTACGTTAGTTACGAACTGTTAGTTACTATTGTTAGCGACGAACGGTGCTGATTACGAACATGAGTTGACGACGAATGCGTTAGCAGTGCAGCGCTAACGACTAAAAGAATGTTGCCACATAACTAATGGCCGGTATAGCAACCAGCATCGTTAATTCGTACAAAACCAGCAACGCGTACATAACCAGACTCCCGTACAAAATATGATAACCACTAATACGATTAAACAATCGGAAGTTCTTGTGCATTACTAAAAAGAATACGCCAAGTGCGGTCAACGAAAATTTGACCATAAAAAATAATTGCACATCTTTTTTGATGAAGTAATCCATAAAGGGATTGAGTTCTTCACTACCGTGAAAATTTAACAGCATCATGGTAAAAAAAGCATCGGCCGTGCATAACAGCAAGGCGGCCAATGCAATAAAAAACAAACGTGACTCATGCACATCCACGTAGTAACTGCCGGATTCTTGGTCATCGGTTCGACGCGGGGTAGCCCTACGACTGGAATAACAGGAATAAATAGCCGTGCGCAATAAATTTTTGCGCCGATCAGCGGCAGAGTCACGTAAAGAATTGGTTTCTGAAGCGTCGTTTGGAGACGAAGTGTTTTCTATCATAATACTTTGGCGTAATCTTTTTAATACTTTGATAATCATTAATTTACCAGCTTTTCCGCACAAACAAGAATAAACCCTCTCGATCATTCACTCAAGCTGGTGGCCAGTAAATCATGCCGTTGCAGATGCAAATAACAGCTGCTGTTGCTTAATTTTCACCCACGCCTTGACAGTACAATAATTAACCAAATTCTTCAATACCAAACCCGTTAGATGCCCCCGATTTCGCCAAAAAATATTTTATCGGCTGACAATGACAATCCGAAACTCCACCGTTGGCATCACCCAGCGCGCTTTAACCTAGATTCCGCTTAGACGGTCTGCAGACGATTATTCATGGATGGAATCGGTAGGATCGTGGTGGAACGTCAGGCGGGCAATCAGGGCTGCCTATGCAGCCCTAGGCTAGTTTCGCAGTTAACTGCGGAATTTAGGTTTTAAGATAGGATTGAAGACGATCCACGCCCCGTTTTAACTGATCCATTGAAGTGGTATAAGCAAAACGCACATGTTGCGCTGCCTGATTGCTACCAAAATCTTTACCGGGGGTAATCGCAACGCCCGCATCATTCAACACGTCATGGCAGAAACGAAAACTATCGTCGGTTACATCAGAGCAATCCGCGTAAAGATAAAACGCCCCTTGCGGTTTCACCGACACCTTGAAACCCAGCGCCTGTATCGCTGGTAATAAAAAATCGCGACGTTGTTTAAATGCCTCACGCTGCGTTTCCAGTATTTCCAGCGTATCGGTATCAAACGCTGCCATCGCGGCGTGTTGCGCCAAAGTGGGCGGTGCCAAAAATATATTTTGTGCCAGCTTATCCAACTCTCGACAATATGCCGGTGGCGCCACTAACCAACCCAAGCGCCATCCTGTCATACAAAAATATTTCGAGAAGCTGTTTATGATAAACGTATTATCAGCTTGGCCTGCCGCTGACTGTATTTGAAGATCGTATGCCAAACCCTGATAAATTTCGTCAATCAATAAATGGGTATCGGTTCTATTCGCATATTGATGCAATGCCGCCAAATCTGCCGGATTGAGCACAGTACCGGTAGGGTTCGACGGTGAAGCCAGCATAATGGCAATGGCGTCTTCCTGCCCCTGTTTTTCCAGTAGATCGGCCGTTAGCTGGTAATCCGTTGTTGTCCCAACGGGAATTTCTACCGCCTGACCTTCAAATAAACGCACAAAATGGCGGTTACAAGGATAGCCAGGATCAGGCATTAAAACCTTATCGCCTGGATTAATCAACACACCTAACGCCAACATTAATGCGCCTGAAGCGCCGGGTGTAATGATTATTTGTTCAGGCTGCACATGAAGGCTGAAACGATTCAAATAGTGTTCGGCAATTTTTTCACGTAATGCCATAATACCAACCGCAGGCGTGTAATGCGTGGCGCCCTTTTCAAGCGCTCTTTGTGCGGCACGAACAATAGGTGCCGGCGTCGCAAAATCCGGTTCACCTATTTCCATGTGCACAATTTCCCTGCCCTGCATTTCCAACTTACGCGCCAGTGCTAGTAAATCCATTACATGAAATGGCTCAATATCTGCCATACGACGGGCAATATGAACAAAAGATGATTCGTTCATTCGATTTATTTACTCGCGTTATAATAAAACATCAATAGAATAAATACTGAAACAATGCTCACACTCAATGGCCTCAATCGAGGCCATACCACTCTGCAACTAAGATTTGTGCAGCTGCTTTATTAATGCCATGTCAAGATAAGTATGTTGCCCCGCATCGCCCCGCAAGACCTCAAAGGGTAAGTCAGGCTCCCCCATCTGATCCAGCACCAACACGGCATCGCTAAAATTTTGATCCCGTGTATATCCATTCACAGTAATGATGGTTTTTAAACCGGCAGCATGAGCGGACAGTATGCCGTTTTCGGAATCTTCAAATGCAATACATTGATCCGGGGTTAATCCCATTTCATCCATGGCATAATGATAGATGTCGGGTGCCGGTTTCTTTTTTGGCACGATATCGCCCGCCGCAATAACCTCAAACCAACCCGCAGCATTCGACCCAAGCATGTTTAGCAACAACGCGTCCACGTTTTCGGGCGTAGTTGTGGTAGCAATCCCCAAACGCAACCCCGCCTGCCGTGCTTCCAATAAGAGCCGCTGTACCCCGGACCTTAACGGTATAGCCCCTTCAGCCAGCAACTGTGTGTAATACGCCGTTTTAGATTTATGTAATTCGGCCACAAATCCATCTAAATCTTCGGGTGCCTGAAAATCATCCAAATATTTGCTCATATAATGATGCATGCGCTCTTTACCGCCGGTTACGGTTAATAATTCACCATATACTGCCTCGGTCCAGTCCCAAACCAGACCAGCTTCCTGAAATGCCTTATTAAAGGCCACGCGATGACCATCCCGTTCGGTATCCGCGAGGGTTCCGTCTACATCAAATAATAATCCCACTAATTCTGTCATTAATATTAATCCGCTTATTTTTCAACCAAATCGGCCAGATTCAACACGTTCCTGGCCGCACCAAAATATTTACCCATATTTTATCATTAAGTAATTGAATAGTTGTAGAATAATTGCCTACACTATCAGCTAGGCTAGCTTTGTAGAAGCGAAAAAACCCATCCCGTATCGGATTGGTGATTTCAAGTTATTGTATTTCGTATCTAAGTTTGATATAAGATGCGCCCTTAGATTTTCATGCATCTTTAGATTTTCATGTATCTAGAGCAGGAGCTGCTATATGGCTGCAACAAAGAAAAAAGCGGTGAAGAAGGCGATAAAAGTGAAAACCAAGGCCGTGAAGGCTAAGGTTGCAACTAAGTCCAAGGGTACCTCTACCGTGAAGGTTAAAAGCAACGTGAAAACGAAATCAGCGATTAAAAAAGCCGCCGCAACAAGTAAGACTGCTGTAAAGAAAGCAGTCACGAAGTCTAAAGCCACTGATGCATCAACACCCGATACAATAGTCGCTAAAAAGACAACAACCCCTAAATCAACTAAACCGAGCAATAAGCCTACCGCCGTGAAATCAGTTAAACCTAAAAAGAATCTTACCGATAATCTCGACTATACCGACTTTACCCCCTATGACATCCAAAAGGGTGAAGACTATATGAACGACGAACAAGTCGATCATTTTCGAGAAATTTTAACCAGCTGGAAAAATGAGCTGATGGCAAAAGTGGATGAAACCGTGCATCACATGCAGGATGAAGCGGCTAATTTCCCTGACCCAAATGACCGGGCCACGCAAGAATCGGACTTTACCATGGAACTGCGAACCCGCGACCGCGAACGCAAATTGATCAAAAAGATCGAAGAGTCTCTGACCGCCCTGGAAAACGAAGATTATGGCTATTGTACATCCTGCGGAATCGAGGTTGGTATTCGACGCCTGGAAGCGCGTCCTACAGCGACAGAGTGCATCGATTGCAAAACCTTAAATGAAATTAAGGAAAAGCAATACGGTAAATAATACCGACGCACTCTTGGTTACCAAAATTGGTTACCAAAGTTAATGACCCAAATTGTCACGTTACCAACAGCGGCCAAACACACGGCCCCGGTAACGGTAAACAGGTACGGGAATATTGCAGTTAGCCTGAAATTAATACTGGCTTCACGTGCCTTTGTTTTTTGACGAATTGTTTTTTGACGAATTGTTTTTTGACGAATCGTTTTTTGGCGAATCGTTTTTCGGTGAGCTGTTTTTTTAGTCCTTAGGTAATGCGCGTGGTAACCAGTAAACCACAACATCGCTACTGTGGCCGATTCGCGCCGTCCCCCACCGGCCCTTTGCATTTTGGTTCGTTGGTAAGCGCTCTGGCCAGCTACCTGCAGGCGAAATCAAAAAACGGCATCTGGCGGTTACGCATGGAGGATTTGGACCCGCCACGGGAGCAGCCAGGCGCAGCCGACCACATATTACGTACTCTTGAGCATTATGGGCTATATTGGGATGGGCCGGTTGTCTACCAAAGCCAGCGCTACGAGCACTACGAGGCCGCATTAGCAACGCTCGCGTTCAAAGAATTCAGCTTCCCTTGCTCCTGTACCCGAAAAGACCTGAATACCGCCATGCGACGCGCCAACACCAGCGTATATCCCGGCACCTGCCGCCAGGTAACCCCCAAGATCGACCAGCCCCATGCCATTCGCTTAAAAGTAAAAAAAACGCTGATCCATTTTAACGACCAGATTCACGGCAAAATCCATCAAGCGCTTCATAAAACCGTGGGGGATTTCGTTATAAAACGAGCCGATGGTTTTTATGCTTATCAGCTCGCTGTTGTTACTGACGATGCAGAACAAGGCATCACAGAAGTGGTCCGCGGCAGTGATTTATTGGACAATACGCCACGGCAAATATACCTACAACAATGCCTTGCGCTACCCCAGCCTGAGTATGCTCATATCCCGGTCGCCACCAACGCACAGCAGGTTAAATTGAGCAAACAAACCTTTGCCCCCCCGCTTGATGAACAAACACCCAACATCGCACTCTACAACGCATTGCAGTTTTTGGGGCAAAATCCGCCCGCAGAACTTGCAAAAATTGATCTAAACAGCCTGTGGGGTTGGGCAGTCCAACATTGGGATCTCAGTAAAATCCCAAAAGTACACAGTAAAATCGCCGCCCCGGATGTCAGGAAAACAAATACCTGATAGAGGGAAACATAACACACTTTTGTAGCGGCCCTAACATTGTTACTATTACCGTCTGTTGACGGAAGACATTGATACCCCATAAGGGGTGGCACTCACACAGGCGGCAAAACCGTATGCATTCGGAAACGAGCGTGGGCTAAACAAAACAAAAGAGGGAAAGCGTAATGTCCAAAGACAATATCTCCGGTGATAACATCACCCAAAACATAGAATCCATCCTTCAGGAAAACCGGCTATTTCCACCGTCCGATGATTTTGCCGCTGCAGCAACAATCCAAAAAAACACACTCGCCGAATTACAACAACAGGCAAGCCAGGATTATGAAGGCTTTTGGGCCAACTTAGCCCGACAGGAGTTAAGCTGGCAACAACCCTTCAGCAAAACACTGGACAGTACTAACGCCCCCCACTTCCGCTGGTTTTATGATGGCCAATTAAATGCCTCTTACAATTGCCTTGACCGACACTTGGCCACATTAGGCAACAAAACCGCCATCATATTTGAGGGTGAAAAGGGCGATACCCGTCAGCTCACTTATCAGCAATTACATACCGACGTGTGCCGGTTTGCCAATGGCCTGAAATCCATCGGTATAAAAAAAGGGGATCGGGTTGTCATTTACATGCCCATGGTACCCGAAGCGGTGATTGCAATGCAGGCCTGCGCCCGTATTGGCGCTATACACTCGGTTGTATTTGGTGGTTTTTCAGCTGAGTCACTAAAAGATCGTATAGAGGACGCCGGCGCAGTCTGCGTTATTACTGCCGATGGCGGCCATCGGGGTGGCAAAATTGTAGAACTCAAAGCTGCCACTGACAAAGCGCTGGCCCAGGGCTGCGAGACCATTAACCACGTTGTCGTCCTGCAACGCAGCAATCACGGTGTTGCTATCGATGCCAAGCGGGATATCTGGTGGCACACGTTACTAGAAGGCCAGGCCGAGCAATGCGAGCCCGAATGGATCGACAGTGAGCATCCTCTGTTTTTGTTATACACATCTGGCTCCACCGGCAAACCTAAAGGCATCCAGCATGCTACCGCAGGTTATTTGCTAAACGCCATTACCACCATGAGGTGGGTATTTGACATAAAAGATAGTGACATTTATTGGTGCACCGCCGATGTCGGTTGGGTAACGGGCCATACCTATGTGACCTACGGACCATTAGCCGTCGGCTCGACCTTACTAATGTACGAAGGCGCACCAGTTATACCGGATGCAGGCCGCTTCTGGAAAATTTGTCAGGATCATAACGTTAGCATTTTTTATACTGCACCCACTGCGATTCGTGCCTTAATGAAACAGGGAGATCAATTCCCTGATCGCTACGACCTGTCAAGCCTTCGATTGTTAGGCACCGTTGGTGAACCCATTAATCCGGAAGCCTGGATGTGGTACCACACCGTGATTGGTAAACAACGCTGCCCCATTGTTGACACCTGGTGGCAAACCGAAACTGGCGCAAATATGATTGCCCCGGTCCCCGGCGCAATAGCGGCAAAACCCGGGTCATGCACCCTAGCCCTGCCCGGTATTGATGCCGATATTGTTGACGAGGAAGGCAATAGCATTACCGCCGCCAATCAGGGTGGTTATTTAGTTATAAAAAAACCCTGGCCATCCATGCTACGTACCATTTGGGGTGATGACCAACGCTACATCGACACCTATTGGAGTAAATTCGGTGGTAAGTACTATCTCGCTGGTGACAGCGCACGGCGTGATGACGACGGGTATTTTTGGATTATGGGCCGCATTGATGACGTACTCAATGTGTCAGGGCACCGACTCGGTACGATGGAGGTGGAATCAGCCTTAGTCGCCCACCCTAACGTTGCAGAAGCCGCTATCGTGGGTAAACCGGATGATATCAAAGGAGAAGGTATTTTTGCCTTTGTAGTGCTTAAAGGACAACGTCCGCCAGGTGGTGTTGATGAAGAATTAACCCGGGAACTGCGCGCCTGGGTCAGTGAACAAATCGGTCCCATCGCCAAACCGGATGAAATACGCTACGCCGACAATCTGCCCAAAACCCGTTCAGGCAAAATAATGCGTCGACTATTAAGGACCATCGCCAAAGGCGACCCCATCACTCAGGACACCTCCACACTGGAAAACGAAGCAATTTTGGAGCAATTACAGGGCAAATCGTGATACTAACGCAGGCGTGTCTGCTCTGCTATCACGATAAAACCATAACAATAAAAAGCGAACATAATAAGCCAATCAGCCCCCTGGTTTGCTGACCTAAACCAGGGGCAAGCTGAATTGATGGGAGTTTATCCCTCATCAATGGAGTCAAATTGCACCTCAATATTCAATTCCCCAACAAATAATGCATTAACCTGCATACCATTTTCATGGTGCTTCACGCTGAAACCAGCCTGCTCCATCGGTGCAATGGCACCATAACTTAACCTATTTTTGGGTAACTCAACATCCATGGTCATCCGCATGGGATAATAACCATCCAAGAAACGACGATGAAAGGGCCCACTATGCAAACTGTAAGTGCCATCAAAATTAGGATACAGTGAATGCACCTGCGCTTCCACACACACCTTTGCATCAACCTTGATATCCGTCATTTGTACCGAGTTTTTTTCCACCCATGCCCGTCCAACACCAACACTGGACACAACACCAATATTACGGGTACGGCGAGGATGATAAAGAATTTGCGCACTAAAAACCTTATCCAGGTTTTCATGACATTGGACCATATCAATCCATCCATCATCGAGACTGCCCGGATTAATCGTCATTTTATTATGCAGCAAATGTGGCTTTTTCTCCGGCTGAGACAATAAAAAGCGCAATTCACCCTCGTTAACAGCCAGTGCCTTTGCCTCAGCGTCATCATTCAGGAACTGCTCCCATTGATCGTCAGTGGATTTCATGCCAGAAATTAAGCTGATCACGACGCACAATACCACCAAACCTACCCCATACTTAAAAACCAAACGCGCCATAGAAATACCTCCTGCAAAACCTCAGTTATCAATCGACCTGGCTAATCAATCAACCTAGGACAATCGCCCCGCTGCAAAATCTGTTCAGGATTGCAATCAAGCGCAGTGTAAGGATTTATCGGCATCCTCGCCATTCGCTAGTCCCCGACAAGTCATACATTATTATCAATCCAGCGCGTAAATACCACGCAAAATACCCAAAACCAGAAAAATAACATTGCTTTTCAGTCAATTCATTGATTAATCCCATATTCCCAGCAAGACTTTACCCCGTCACAACGCATCGACATCCAACCCATTGAATAAAGGGGGTATTTACAAGAAAAAGCACTCATATCCATCAATCAAAACCACTCAGGATATTTTTATATCGATTACGCATAGTAATAAACATTAAATTAATAATTCAACTTTTATCCTAAAGCTTTACATTTATACGCCGAAAATTAATGGTAGGGTCCACCAATTTTCTCCCGCCTATGAGCACATGTCTAATTACTAGCGACTAGTTAGTAATTAAGAATAATTACAGAATACCCCTGGTGCTTAAGATTTAGGTGTTAAGTATGCTCCCCATTTATTTCCTGGCACCAAAAACAGATTCATTAATAAAGGCAAAATGCCGAACTATTGCAAGGAATGTCAACGCAGCCGTGGGATGAAAGCAGAATGAGGAATGATGCCGAAACACTAAACATTAAACATTAAACACTACGGGTATATAACAGTATAAGCCTTTACCCGGATCAAAACACAAATGCACCGCCAAAAATAGTGACCAAAAAAAATTCAAAAAAATATATATTTATTGGATTCATCAGCATTATCAGCCTGCTGATGATTCTCATGTTCGTGTGGCACAAAACCGTTTCCGACAGTACCAACCACTTACAAAAAATAGCGGATGAACAATTGGAAACTAAATTAATAACCTCCATGCGTGATGCAGATTACCGACGCACCACCGCCTTATATACCATGAATGCAACCAACGACCTGCAACAACGTGAGCGGGAACTTCAGCATATTCAAAATAGCAATACCCAATTTCGCACTGCACGCGAGCGATTGTCCGGCGCCCCCAAAACCGCCCAGGAACAGAAAATATGGAGAGAAATGGAGCAAATAATTAATCTAGGTGAAATATCCCAACACCGGACACTAAAACTTGTCGAAGCGAATCAACATGAAATGGCCAACCTTATTTTAACCGAAGAAGTCATACCGCTACAGGATACATTTGTTGACAACATAACAAACCTCCTAAAAATTCAACGCACAAAAATCGAAAAAGACCTAATTGAAGCCACGCAATATAACAAACAATCGTACAAGCTACTCACATTATTAGGTAGTATCGCAATGACAGTAGCAGGATTTATGATTTTTGTCATCCGCCGCACCCGCGAAACAGAAAACGCATACCTTGCGCAAGGAAACCGCATACGCTCATTATACGGTGTTACTTCCAAATCCGGTTTACAACTTGTTGAACAAATCAATGAAATGCTGAACATAGGTTGCCAGTTACTCAACATGCAGTGCGGCCGGATCTTCAGAATCGACAGCAACGTAGACGTCATTACCGTTTTAAATACCTCTAACACCAAACACTGCGACAGCTTACCAACGGGAACCACTATTAATCTTGAAGACACACTCTGTAGTATAACCCATAAAGCAAAGCGTCCTACCGCAATTCACAACACAAAATGCCCACAATTTCTAAAGCAACATAAAGGCTTTCAATCTTCCACCATGAACGCGTATATTGGCGCGCCGATCGTAGTTAACGGTAACCACTACGGCACAGTAAATTTTTCATCCGCAGAAAAACGCCCAAAACCATTTGCTGAAACAGACAAAGATTTAGTCAACTTAATCAGCAGCTGGATCAGTGTTGCCATTGAACGCAATCTAGAACAACAAGAAATCAAGGAAGCCAAAGAAGCCGCAGAATTTGCCAATCAGACAAAAAGTGCCTTTCTCGCAAATATGAGCCATGAATTACGCACCCCCCTGAACGCAATTATCGGCTACAGTGAAATGTTAGCAGAAGAATCCGTTGAAGCTGGCAACAAGCAATCAGCAGACGACCTGAATAATATCAACACATCCGGTCTTCATCTGCTATCACTCATCGATGATGTGCTTGATTTGTCAAAAATTGAAGCCGGACGTATGAACATTAACCTGGAACTAACCAACGTCACCCCCATTATTGAAGAAGTAACCTCCACATTAAAACCCTTTGTCGATAAAAAAGGGAATAAATTAAATATTAACATGGGTATTAAAAGTTACTATATTCGCACTGACAAAACACGGTTTAAACAAGTTTTATACAATCTTCTCAGTAACGCCAATAAATTCACTAAAAATGGCAAGCTCACATTAAGCATTATGGCAGAGCAAAAAAAGGGTACTGACTGGATTATCATTGAGGTAAAAGATACCGGCATCGGCATGTCACCCAAGCAAATAGAACGCTTATTTGAGGCATTCACTCAAGCAAACCCGTCCATAGGAAGAGAATTTGGCGGCACTGGGCTGGGACTGGCCATTAGTCGTAGTATTTGTAAAATGATGGGGGGCGAAATTTATGTTGAAAGCAGCGAAGGGCTCGGTTCAACATTTACGGTAGTATTACCCATCAGTAAAGCTTCACTAAATGCTGAAGTAGCTTAGATGTGGCAGTTATAGTAGACGAGTTACCCGTTATGCATTACTGAGCATATTGCAGAGTACATTGCGGAGTACATTGCCGAGCGCATTAATTATGTGACACACAAGTAACTATTGAGTCGAAACAAGGTGCACGTCATGAAAAAACCGCAGGCGTATTCGCACACGCAACGCTGACACAGGACAACAGACGCCGCTTGTATCGCACACCGCCATTGATTCATTAACAGACACAGACCTCCTCCCCCTAACGCTAGACTTACTGCAATGTGCGAGACCCCAGTGCTACCTGCTTCAAATCCGCTTCGGTCGCCTGACGTATACTCACCACCGTAATACGAAAAGTGACGGTTTTTCCTGCAAAAGGGTGATTGCCATTAACGGTAAGCTTGCCGTTTTCAATTTTGCTCACCTCAAATTCAACAACCTCACCCTTTTCATTTTCAAAGGTAGGGCGGGCGCCCACCCAACGAAACTCTTCAGGCACATTATCAATGTCATCAGTAAATGCCAACTCAGGATCATATTCACCAAAACCATCTTTAGGCGGTAACACTACTTCCACAAGGTCATTGACTGCTTTGCCGTCCAACGCCTGCTCAACTTTTGGGTACATACCATTCCCCAGATGATGACCATGAATATACTCCATAGGTACATCAGAATGCTCAGCGATATCCCCCGCTTCATCCAGTATTTGATAGGTAAAAGAAACCACCTTATGTTTGCTAATGCGCGCCTGTGTCATTACGATACCACCCAATATATAATTTTACCTGTTACGGCTATCACCCAAAGGACTCTCTATTTCGCCGCATCCTTAACGCAACGAAACCCCACATCATTAAATGCCATTTCCGGCGGAAAATTAAATCGATAGCCTGTTCTAAAATAATGAGGAATCACATAATGCCCCACGCCGCCCCAACTCCCACCACGCGCAACCCGACGCTTCTGGCCATAGTTGGGGCTTTTGTACTCTGCCCCCGGGTAGGCTTCAAACCAGTCGGCCGTCCATTCCATGACATTACCACCCATATCATACAACCCGTAAAAAGACTTTCCTGCTTCAAAAGAACCCACAGGCATTAAATCCGATTCCCCCTGGCCGGCATTAACATATTCTGGATTCCAGTCATTGCCCCACGGATACTCACGAGCATCAGTACCACGAGCCGCTTTTTCCCACTCGGCCTCAGTTGGCAGGCGTTTACCTGCAAACAGGCAATATTCATTCGCTCTTTCCCAAGGAAGGCTTCTCACGGGCAAATTATCCTGTTCCATTTGTAAACGGCTGATCACTGATTCAATTTCCGAACGGCCATATTTTCCAAGCGCATACAAATACGCTTTAAAGTCCCTATTGGTCACTTCATATTTATCCATATAATAAGCATTCAAATGCACTTTACGCTGCGGTTGTTCAGGTAGATACAATGGCTCATTAAAACCGAACTCCTGTGACTTGCCACTGGCATCAATATCATCCGTGCCCATTAAAAACTCACCCGCAGGGATCAATATCATATCGCTATTATTGTCATTATGCTCCAGCACAGATATTTTTTCGCCCATGGCATTAGAACTAGAGTCAGGCTTCACCGCACTATCGATACCTTTATCCGTAACAGCTGCTTTGTTGTCCTGATCCGCGCCGGGGGCATCTTGGTTTTTCTCTCCGCAAGCACTCAACCCGGAAAACAATAACGCTAACAATATACCGCCAATAATTACATGATGATTATACATAAGACTCATATCCCTCACCTATCGCTCTATTATTCCTTTATAAATAACGAAAACAGTCAGACTATTTCGCATCCTTCGCACACCGAAACCCAAAACTATCATTTTTGGTTTTGGGATGAAAAAAGCTCCGATTAAAAACCGGTGCTGAAATTCCACATTGATAAAAGGAACAGTCCCACCAGGAACCGCCTTTTAACGTGCGGTAATTACCACTGTAATTCTCCGAGGCACGCGTATTCCCCGGATACGCTTCATAACGTGCCGATGTCCACTCCCACACATTACCGGAGGTATCATATAAACCGTAAACACTTTGCCCCTTTTCAAATGCTCCCACAGGCGTCGTATCACCAATAAGGTTTAACTCCACCCACCGCACCGGAGAATTAACATAACTGATATCAAACTCATCTCCCCAGGGATAAGCCCGGCCATCAGTACCCCGGGCGGCTTTTTCCCACTCAACATCTGTGGGCAAACGCTTACCCACAGATTCGCAATAAGCCTTGGCATCATACCAGGACACATACACAACCGGGTGGTCAGCCTTATTATGCGGATATTTACCGCTAATAAAATGTTTAGGAGGCTGACGTTTCGTGGTTTGAAGTGATTGTTGATATTGAAAATTCGTTACTTCGTATTTGTCGATATAAAATGTATCTGTACGCATTTTATGCTCTGGACCCTCATCAGGTAAACGACCATTAGTGCCACGAATAAATTCACCCGCAGGTATTAATATCATTTCATTCGGTGCAGAACCAATTTTAGAACCGGGATAATACATTGGCACACTCATACCAGGTCCCTGGCCATCGGCTTTTTTCGTCGGGGCATGGTTGCCGGGGTTTTCCGCTCCAACCGGTTCTTTTGCCAACGCCTCTAATTTCCCGGTTACCCACCCGGTTTTATGACAAGTAATACATTTTTCCTTCATGATAGTTTTAAACGCCATTGACTCCGTTTCCGAATGACATGCAAAACAAGCACTCGACCGCCGATGATGTTCTTCTTTCAATTTCTCATCCGCTTCGGACGTCGCAGCAGACAAGGAAGGCGCCGCCGCGAAAGAACCCGGTACGACCAACAACATCAACAATATAACTAAAAATACAAATACATTAAGTCTTTTAAGCATCATCTCTTTCCATACATCCTGTTTCAATGGATAAATTCATCAACCAATATTTTACCGCGTGCGAATGACATCCTCACATTAAGCATCCTTGGCGCAGCGAAACCCAACATCGTCACTTTCCATCTCCGGCTCTGAGAACTGGCGCGTTGCGCCGCGAAAAAAATAACTAATCGCATAATGCCCAACCCCACCCCCACCGCCACGAATTACGCGGGCCTTACCAAATGCCGCTGATTCAAAGCTGGAACCGGGATACGGTTCATACCAATCGGACACCCACTCCCATACGTTACCCGACATATCATAAGCACCATAAGGGGATTTATTACGTTGATAAGACCCCACCGGTGCAAGCCCCTCATCCCATAAACCATCGTCACCCGTGTTAGTGATCCTGGCATCCCACTCATGACCCCAGGGGTATTCCAGACCATTTTCACCTCTGGCCGCCTTTTCCCACTCCAGCTCGGTGGGTAAACGAGCGGTACGCCACTGACAAAACTCCTTGGCATCAAACCAGTTAACCCCGGATACCGGCAGAAGATCCAGCTTCACTTGATAGGCACGCATGGCCGCAATCAACGCCGGCTTTTCCATTACACGCGTATCCATATCCAGCTTGAAATAGTCCAATGCCAGCTTTCTTAATTTCTGAACATCCTTATCCAGCAGTTTTGCCTCATCCAGTGCATAACCATTGTTGACCCATGCAAAAGGCATCATGCGTTTGGTTTTTGAAATATACTCTTTATATGCTTTATTGGTAACCTCGTAGGTATCAATCAAAAACTCATCCACGTGTACCTTAGCTTCAGGGTGTTCATCCTGATACAACTCAGTTGCAAAGCCATAACGTGCCCGCATACCCGTGTCATCTTCTTTATTGCTACCGCGAATAAACGTTCCGGCCGCCACCTTCAGCATCTGAGAGGATTCTGCTGGCCCCAACGCTTGGGCATTATCAGCCGTAACGCCCCCTGCCTTATTGTCACACGCAACCAATACCGCAACAACACACATCAAGAGACATACACCATACATTAACTTCACACCTACGACACCTCGTCTTATTTACGTTCAATTCAAGTTAAATTTAGCTTCAATCTATTTTTGATTATTTATTTTTTGACTGTCTATTTTTTGACTGTTTATTTTTTGATACCGTAGTATCGGCATCCTTTGCGCAGCGAAACCCAAAACTATCATTTTTAGTGCGAATAGCAAAGAACGCACGGTTAAACACGGGTGCCGATATGCCGCAGTTATAAAACGAACAATCAAACCATGAACCGCCTTTTAAGGTTTTATAAAGTTCACCGTAACTTTCTGACGCCACTTTATTTTTCGGATAAGCTTTGTACCATGATGCGGTCCACTCCCACACATTGCCGCTCATATCATAAAGACCAAAAACACTGACCCCATCGGTAAAAGCCCCCACCGGCACCGTGTCGCCAAAAACACCTACCTGTTGCCAGCGCAAAGGAGTATTGGCTTTTTTAACATCAAATTCATTACCCCAGGGGAAAATGCGACCATCACTGCCCCGCGCTGCCTTTTCCCACTCCTGATCTGTCGGCAACCGCTTACCAGCCCACTGACAATAGGCATTGGCATCTTCCCAGGAAACGTAAGTAACCGGATGATCCACTTTACCGTCAGGAAAGGTGCGATTACGAAAATGCGTCGGTGAACGACGCTTGGTATCATTATTAAATTTTTTATATTGCAGGTTCGTTACTTCAAAAATATCTATATAATAAGCGGGCAAATTAACGGTATGCTGCGGTCCTTCATCAGGCAACCGGGCATCACTGCCCATAATAAACTCACCAGCAGGTATCAATACCATTTGATTCGGGAAGTCTCCCAAACGTGAATTTTTATAATACAACGGAAATTGCATACCCGCATTTACCGGCAATTTAACACTAGGCACTAAGGGGTCGATTTTTAAGTTGAGTATTTGTTGTGATGATCCTGATGGCGGCACTTGATCCACCGGCACATCCACCTGAGACTGCGCTAATGTGGCAGGCCTGTTAACAGTGGTGCCCTTATTAACGATAGAACCCTTATTAACGATAGAACCCTTAGTTTCACCACCGGATGTTGCATCCGCCGCATGACAAACCTTACATTTTGTCTTAACGTCTTCAAATGCACTTGACGATGCCAGACGCTGATCATCTGCGTGGCATTTCAAACATTGTTCATTACGATGATCGGTGCGGTGAAAATGATCCTGCGGTGATGACAACGGGCCATTGACTTCAGCACCAGACACACGGCCAACGACAGCAGTAATACTCAAAACCGACAAAACAAATAAACTCAACAAACGTCTCATTAACACTTTTATGGTTACTATTTTCTAATATTGTTTTTTATTCGCACCTATTCACCCAAACCATAAAGCCATGTTTAGTAGGTACACCGACTATTACAAATATTACTAATGGATACAAATATCACTAACAGGGCATTTTTGAGTGTTTTTTACACAAAAAATAACGCCCTGGGCACAAAAATGAACTAAAAACACGAAAAACTCAAGTAAAATAAACCATTTACTCATTCGTAGTGCCAACCTTGATATTGCCCCCCACTCCCCAACGCGGCATATTTTAACACACTCATATAATGAATTATCGAGCCGGTTAGTCCGCAATAAATCGATCAAGTGGATTAAACGCAGTATATAAAAACAAACACAGCTGCCGGGCTTGCTATCCAAAAGGCATCCAACTATACTTTTAACACTGCTTACTTAAACAGTGCTTTTATTAACAGGATTTATATGAGCAGTTATTTTGTGATGCGCTTTCGATTAAAAAATAAAGCCAATCAATATTGATCAATGCTCACACAATTAATCTTGTGGGCCCAGAACGATGAATCCAGAACTACGAACCTGGAACTACGAGCATAAAACTACGAACCTGGAACTACGAACCCAGAACTACGAACCTAAAATTAAGAGCCCAAAACTATGAGCCCAGAACTACAACAGCTAATACAAGACAACCCTGCCCTATGGCGCGCCAGCCCTACCAACACCTGTGTCAACACAGTCAGCGGCATTCCAACAGGTTATCCGTCATTAGACACTATCTTACCCAGTAAAGGCTGGCCCCCCAGCACATTGATCGAAATGATCACACCCAAGTGGGGTATTGGTGAACTACAGCTATTATTGCCATTGATGAAACAAGTTACCCAACAAAAACGTTGGATACTCTGGATTTCACCACCGTATATCCCTTATGCCCCAGCGCTGGCCAGTGCGGGCGTTGACATCGAACACGTAATGGTTGTACAACCCGAAGCCTCCTGCAAGGATGCCTTGTGGACTCTTGAAAAAGCTTTGCAAACGGAATCCTGCGCACTGGTACTCTCCTGGCTAAACTGGCTACCCAATGGCGTTATACGACGCCTGCAACTTGCCGCTAACAGCGGTAATACCCTCGGGGTTTTATTTCGTGAGCGTAATATAAAAAACTCACCCGCAGCACTACAACTTAAATTACACCCAAAAACAGATGGCATTGACGTGCAAGTATTAAAAGCCCGAGGCACATACCACTACCAGTCCGTACAATTGAATTTGCATTAAACTCAACGAAAACCCCGTGGTTACGCAAAACACCGTTGTTGAAAAAAACCTTGTGCAAAGCGTTTAATCAAACGTAGTAGCACCGTAATCACACCGTAGTAACAACCCGGGAAACGTTATTCAAGTAAACATCAGGTTATGATCACCACGAAACCACTCAACGATATCCAACGATAGGGAATTCACATGGAAGGGAACAACAAAACCATCGATATCCGCACCCACTTACAATTACAGCTTTTAGAATCATGGCTAAACCAACCCGCCTATCAACCACCGCATCGCTGCTACCTCATTCAGCACCTGAAAAAACCCAAGACCTCACCACCACAGTCCAGGTTGCTCACGACACGCCCCTCTGGCTGTGTATTTATTTCCCAAAATTAGCCTTAGAAATATTCACCGGCAGTAATGACACAAAACCTGCCGCTGTTATCCTTCAAACTAAAGGGCAATACATTATACAAACCACATCCGTAAGCGCGGAACGCCATGGCATCCGGCCAAAGATGACACTCAGCGCAGCTCGCGCACTTTACCCGACCCTACAAGCCCATGATGCCAATCCAATTGCACAACAAAACACACTAAAAAAACTAGCCCATTGGGCCCAACGCTTTACAGCAAAAGTAAGTATAGAACCACCACAATCATTAATCCTTGAAATACAGGGTAGCGTAAAGCTATTCGGCGGCGTAGATACATTACAACAAAAAATACACCAGGCATTACAACGTCGCTGGCATTATACCGCAAACACTGCGGTCGCACCCACCACACCCGCAAGTTTATTATTGGCGGCAACGGGACAACACCCAATGGTCAATCATAAAACCGAGTTGCGTTCCGCGCTCGGTAGTATAGCCATTTATGCCTTGCCCATTAACAAAAAATGCAAAAAACAACTGAATAATATCGGCGTGCGCACATTACGCGATGCGTGGCGTTTACCAACAGCGAACCTGGCACGGCGCTTTGGTCCTGAACTTACACATTATTTCGACCACCTGTTAGGAAAAACACCCGATCTTCGCGATAGTTTTCACTTTCCCGACCCCTTTATGGCCGACAATGAGCTGCCTATAGAGGTACGCAGCACCCCACTCCTTTTAATTGCCGCACAACAATTAACTGAAAAACTCTGTCGTTTCCTCCACAACCGAGATGCCAGCATAACCCAATGCCGTTTCGAACTGTATCATGGCAAAAACACTGTCAGCACCATTGATATCGGACTTCGCATCGCCGCACGGGATGCCCAGCAAATTCTCATTTTGTTGGAAGAACATTTAAACCGAATTAAATTAACAACATCCGTCACCAAACTAACACTAAGCGCGCAACAGATACAGGCCTATGAAACGACCACAGGACAGTTGTTATTTGAACCTGAAAATAAAACATTAACACAAAACCATCATATAGAAACGTTGTTAGAACAACTGCAAGCCCGGCTCGGCCAGCACGCCATCCGTCATATAACGGCAGTTTTTGATCATCGCCCTGAAAAAGCCCATTGCTATTTAACAACAGGCCTTCACAGTAGCCACAATAAAACACCGGATCATAACCGCACAATCCAGGTACAACAACCGCAGCAACAATTACCAATACAATCCCAACAACGCCCCTTGTGGATGTTAGCAACGCCTGAGCGGTTACCACAAAAAAACAATCAACCATGGCATCAAGGTCCAGTCACCCTCTTAACAGGGCCCGAGCGTATAGAGTGTGGCTGGTGGTCAGACAATAGCATTCGCCGTGACTATTACCTCGCCAGCGACACACAAGGACGGAAATTATGGATTTATCTCGACCTACAGGATACAGCACAGTGGTATCTCCATGGTTTGTTTGGATAAGCGCCAAACACAATAAATAACCTCACGCTAAAATAGATGCCCACAAGCGATGAACGAAAAAACTCATTTAAACCTTGCATCCCCGGTTAATGCGTCCTCTGTTCAATACGCCGAATTACACTGCATTAGCAATTTCACGTTCTTGCGTGGCGCATCCCACCCTGAAGAATTAGTCGCTCGTGCCGCCGAGCTTAATTATCACGCCATTGCCATTACCGATGAGTGCTCACTGTCCGGTATTATTCGAGCCCATATTGCGGCAAAACAGCACGGCATATCGCTAATTGTCGGAAGCGAATTACAGCTCAAAGACGGTTTGCGCATGGTGTTATTAGCCACGAACCGCATCGCTTATGGTAACCTCTCACACCTTATCACCATTGCACGGCGCAACGCCAAAAAAGGCGAATACCACCTTACGCGTAAAGAATTTATCGCACACCACCCACAAGACTGCCTGGCCCTGTGGCTCCCTCAATCACCCAAGGCTTCATCACCTACCGCAACACAGACATCAACAAAAAGTGAACAGCTGCAGTGGCTGGCACAACAATTCCCTCAGCGCACCTGGATTGCCGTAGCATTGTTATTAACCGAAAACGATCATACTCAGCTTCAGATACTGCAAACTCTGGGTAACGCGCTGAATATTCCGCTATGCGCCAACGGTGATGTGCACATGCATCAACGCCAACGGCGCGCTTTACAAGATACCCTTACCGCCATCCGCTACGGCAAGCCACTTACTCAACTAGGCTACCGTCTTTACCCCAATGGCGAGCGCCACTTACGCTCACGACAACAACTCGGCTCACTTTACCCCCCGGCCCTATTAAGCGAAACCATCCGTATTGCCAAACATTGCCAGTTTTCGCTCGATGAGCTGCGCTACCAATATCCGACCGAATTAGTCCCGCAAAATTATACGGCACAATCATGGTTACGCCACCTAGTACAACAAGGTATCAAACAACGTTACCCAAAACACCCCCCACAAAAAATACACCGTAGCGTCGAACGCGAGTTAACCCTGGTTAGCGAATTAAACTACGAGCATTACTTTCTTACGGTACACGATATTGTGCGTTACGCACGTAGCCAGGGTATTTTATGTCAGGGGCGCGGCTCCGCAGCTAACTCAACTATCTGCTATTGCCTGGGCATCACCGAGGTTAACCCTGAACACATGGAGCTATTATTTGAGCGCTTTATTTCCAAGGAGCGTAACGAACCACCGGACATTGACGTGGATTTCGAGCATGAACGCCGCGAAGAGGTTATCCAATACATTTACCGCAAATACGGTCGTCATCGTGCAGCCTTAGCCGCCACGGTTATCACTTACCAGCCACGCAGCGCCGTGCGTGATATAGGCAAAGCCTTGGGGATGAGCCTGGATCAGGTAGACCGTCTGGCAAAATCCATTTATTGGTGGGATAAAAACGTCAACGAACAACTGACAGCTCATGGCTTTTCACCTGATAATCCTTTAATACAGCGTCTGCTTTATCTTGTTAACCAATTACTGGGGTTTCCCCGTCATCTTTCACAGCACGTCGGCGGTTTTATTATCAGCGAAGGCGAACTCTCACATTTGGTACCCATCGAAAATGCTGCCATGCCAGAGCGTACAGTTATTCAATGGGAAAAAGACGACTTGGAAGCTTTGGGGTTACTAAAAATTGATGTGCTTTCACTCGGTATGCTCACGGCAATACGAAAAACCATACAACTTATTAACACCTACGCCGAACAAACACTAACATTTTCCGACATCCCAAAAGAAGACCCCCTCGTTTATGACATGATTCAAAAAGCGGACACTATCGGCGTGTTTCAAATTGAGTCACGTGCTCAAATGAGTATGTTGCCGCGTTTAAAACCGCGCAATTATTATGATCTCGTGGTCGAAATTGCCATTGTCCGTCCTGGCCCTATCCAAGGCGACATGGTGCACCCTTATCTACGTCGCCGCAACGGCGATGAACCAATCACCTATCCCAGCAAAGCCGTAAAACAAGTATTACAACGCACCCTGGGCATACCTATTTTTCAAGAACAGGTTATGCAGCTCGCTATAGTGGCTGCTGGCTTCACTGCTGGCGAGGCCGACCAGCTACGGCGCAGCATGGCTGCCTGGAAACGCCGGGGCGGCTTAGAACCCTTTGAGAAAAAATTATTACACGGCATGCAGACTCGTGGTTATACGGAAGATTTCGCCAAACAAATATTCAATCAAATTAAAGGCTTCGGCGATTATGGCTTTCCGGAATCCCATTCAGCGAGTTTCGCACTACTGGCATACATATCTTCATGGCTTAAATGCCACCACCCTGCTGCGTTTACGTGTGCCTTGCTTAACAGCCAACCCATGGGCTTCTATGCCCCGGCTCAATTGGTGCAAGATGCCAAACGCCACAACGTTAACATATTGGCGGTGGATATTAATCAAAGCGAGGCAGACTGTACATTAGAGGCGGGTAACTCACTCACATTAAGCGAATACCGTTCTCAACACCATGCGCTTAAAGTAAATAATCACTGTCAGCATAAACCCCCACAAACACCCCCAACGCTCGCCCTACGACTCGGCTTGCGCATGGTCAAGGGCTTGTCCACAACGGGCATCAACAACATCGTAAGCGCCCGACAACAACATACATTCGTGGATGTTCAGGATCTCGCTACACGGGCACAACTGAATCAAAAAGACCTAGAGACCCTGGCCGCCGCCGATGCACTCACAGCTTTAAGCGGAGATCGTTACCGCGCTTATTGGGAAATCAGTGGCACAGAAAATAAGTTACCCCTAATTCCATCCCCTCGCTTCCATGAAACCGACATCCTGTTGCGAAAACCTACCGAAGGACAAAACATTATTGATGATTACGCCAGCACTGGTCTAAGCCTGCGTCGTCACCCGGTCGCGTTACTCAGGAAAAAACTCACACAACGGCAAACCCTAACAGCAAAAGCACTGTGGCAATTACCAAACAACACCCACACCACCATCGCCGGCCTTGTCATCGGTCGCCAACGTCCCGGTACTGCATCCGGCGTTATGTTTCTTACACTCGAGGACGAAACAGGCTATATAAACGTTGTGGTATGGCCAAAAGTAGCCGAACAACAACGGCGAGCATTATTGCAATCACAACTACTGTCTGTAACCGGTACGGTACAACAGGAAAATGATGTTTTACATCTTATCGCAAAAAAACTGGAGGATTTAAGTCCCTGGCTTGGGGCATTAACAACCCGGTCTCGGGATTTTTGTTAACGGTATCCAATATTGTTGCGCTTACTGTAAAAATGGCAGAATTATTAATGACCTTGAACAGGGAGCGTCAAATCGCCGCGTCTACATCGCGATGTAGTATGCTGTAATTTTACACAAAAAGCCTAACCCTAGCCTGGATATGCCATTTGCAAGATGCCACATCAATCTGATGATTAACCTCCCCCTAGAGCCTTCCTTATGGTATCAAATACCCATAATTTACTCGAACCACTCTTAGACATGCTATGCATAACCAACGCAGCAAACAGGTTAACAATTGCTCAACAAAAAACCTTTTATGAGAGTAATTTCCAATGAGAATAAACATCGTTGCTCGAAAGAGCTCGGCCCCAAGCTCCCCCCAATTATTCACTGGTGACATTGGATATTACTGTACTCATCACAAGATAAAACGGTATAATGGTGCGCAATAGGTGCAGGCAAGATCCATCATACCGGCTTGTTTGACGGCTATGCTGATAACATCATGATGGCTATTTATTCGCGACACGCCCATTAAATTTCAATGTAGAATAAATCGCAGCCGCCATCAATAACATGAACACCCACACTCAATAATGAGCCAGTTTCAGAAAAGTATACATACTTATGTAATAAACATTATATAAGAGAACCTGAGTTATGGACCACGAATTAATATACACGAGTTGTGCAACGCGTGAGATGGATGAGATCAATTTAGTTGAGCTATTAATACAGTCTCGCGAAAAAAATGCCCGCCTAGAAATTACCGGCTTACTCGTCTATGGTAATAGAGAATTCATCCAACTGCTGGAAGGCAATAAAACCGAAATATTTAGCTTGTATGACACAATAGTCAAGGATAGTCGCCATCAACAAGTTAATTTATTATGGGATAGCACGATTAAAAAGCGAAGCTTCACAGACTGGTCAATGGCTTTTTTGAACATTCGACATATTGATCGCGATAAGTTGAAAGCATATTCCCATTTTTTACAAAACGGAGTATCTTCTTTGCATTTAACCGGCAGTAAGTCGACAGGACGGCAATTATTGATTGGAATGAGGAATGATTTTCTGTAACGATGTCCTCCTAAATCAGTAATGTTCTATAACTGACTCTTGATACTACTGGCTCTTGATACTACTCGCTCTTGATACTACTCGCTCTTGATAATAGTGATAGCCCTACTACCGCTTGCCATACCACGTCAAGGAATACCACACTGTTATAATACTCAACGGTGAAGGCAAAACTAAATAATAGTAATTATTTATGCAGCAGCTTGGCCATCATCATTGAGTTGCTTCTTCAAAAATTTCACTCCCTCTGCATAAACATGACATAAGTCCGTAAAACGCGACTGTACCGTTTCTAAATCTCCCTCCTGTGCAGCAGCTTCCATTTCGATGGCAATTTCACTTAAACGCACGGCACCAAACTGTGCGCTCGACGATTTGAGAGAATGCATAATACTTTTCAGTTGAGTGAAATTATTTTCTTTAATGGCGATTTCGGCATTGTCTACATTTTTTCTCGATGACCCAATATGTTGGGTAATGAGCTCCGCAAACTTATCGCCAAACATTTTTTTCAAGCCCCCTAACACTGCAAAGTCAAACAAACCATCATTGTCCTGAGTAAAAATTTCGGCATTTTCCGCCACTGAATCCTCTGGCCTCACCTGCGCCTTAAGCTTCTCAGGTATCCAAGTAGCCAGCATATCTTCCAGTTCCTCCTGATTAACGGGCTTTGAAATATAGTCGTCCATACCCGCACTTAAGCATTTGTCCTTATCCCCTTCCATGGCATTCGCCGTAAAAGCAATAATCGGAGTCCGTTTTAACAGTCTTTTGATCTCATATTCCCGAAATTTTTCTGTTGCTTCGTAACCATCCATTTCAGGCATTTGGCAATCCATAAAAACCACATCGAATGAACGCTGCTTTATCAATTCCAGGGCCTCAATACCATTACCCGCCGGTGTTACTGTACAACCACAACTCTCAAGTAATTCAGTAGCAACCATGCGATTAACCGAGTTATCCTCAGCGAGTAATATATGTGTATTAGCAAATAATACCTTTTTTCTCGCCGCAAAATGCGCTTCTTGTATTATATGGCGCGTCGCCAGGGGAATGACACGGCCCTGTTCTCTTGCGGTCCATATTACCGATAGAACACGAGAAACTTCATGAGCATGGGTTGGTTTGCTCAAATAACCACTAACACCTAATTTTTTGATTCGGAGTGCATCCCCCTTTCTTGGCGAAGACGTGATAAAAACAATAATAGTATTTTCAGTCTGCTCCATTTTTGAAATTTTTTCAGCTAACATTTCACCATCCATTCCTGGCATATGGTAGTCTGTTATAACAATATCGTAGGGTTCTTTTTGCGCCAGAGCCAGGGTCATTTTATCAATTACCCCCTGGCCGGAAGTGGCAAAATCAACATTCATTTTCAACTCAGAAATTTGTTCTGCAATAATGACACGAGCCATTTCGATGTCATCAACAACAAGCGCCTTTAATCCATTAAATGGCGTATAATCCTCAGAAAGTGGAATGGACTTCGGATGATCTACATTAACACCGAGTTTAATTGTGAATGAAAAAGTAGAGCCAACGCCCTCCTGACTATCAACATCAATCGCCCCCCCCATGAGATGACACAGTTGTTGCGAAATCGACAACCCCAACCCCGTCCCACCATATTTGCGTGTCGTTGAACCATCGGCTTGATCAAATTGATTAAAAATTATTCCGCGTTTACTTTCGCAAATACCAACCCCGGTATCTTGAATAGACACACGAAATGATACTTCATCTGATGCTGCGTTATCCGCATCAGACAACTCCAACCCAATGGCCAACAATACATGACCATATTCTGTAAATTTTACCGCATTGCTCAGCAGGTTTAATAATATTTGACGCACCCTGCCGGGATCACCAACAACAGTATTCGGCGTGCCTGACTTATAATACAATAGCATTTCCAGCCCTTTTTCCCGGCATTTTAGTGCCATAATTTCGGCGACATCTTCCGCCATCAATTGTAGGTCAAACGGCACTTTTTCCAGCTCCATTTTTCCGGCTTCAATTTTGGAAAAATCAAGAATATCATTAATAATTGTTAATAACGACTCAGCGGATTTCATTGTCGTTTGCGCATAATCTCGCTGCTTTTGACTTAATTTGGTGTCCAGTAACAACCCTGTCATACCGATAACGCCATTCATCGGGGTTCTGATTTCATGGCTCATATTGGCTAAAAATTCAGACTTCTGCCGAGTCGCCTCCTCCGCATCATATAAGGCCTCTTTCAATTCTGTAATATCACTTAAACCACCGGCCATGCGTACCGCAAACCCCACTTCATTCCAAATGGCCTGACCTCTAGCACGGAACCAGCGATAGTCACCTGATTTTATCCGTAAGCGACAGCTAACGTCAAAAGGCACTCGCGCTTTTAAGTGTAAACGTAAACTATTGGCGATTAGATCACTGTCTTCAGGGTGAAAACGAGATCCCCACTCATCAAAGACATTGCTTATTTCATCATTTTTATAACCTAATAATTCTTTAAAACGGGGAGAGAAATAAGCCTCATTAGTCACGATATCCCAATCCCAAAGTCCATCGGCCGAGCCTTTTACTGCCACATCAAATCGCTCATTAATATCATTCAGTGCTTTTTCCGCCTGTTTTTTCTCAGTAATATCACGAACCACACCGGTATATAATACCCCTTCGCTAGTCTTCACTTCCGATATAGCCAGTTCTATCGAAAACACCTCACCATCTTTTCGTATAGCCTGTATTTCTCTCGACGTCCCTAATAGCTGGCTTACACCAACACTGAGGTAACGCGCAAGGTAATCGTTATGCGCCTCTTGATGAGGTGAAGGCATCAACAGGGAGATATTCTCTCCAATCGCCTCAGTCTCCTCATAACCAAAAATATTGGTTGCCGCACGATTAAATGTTTGAATGACGCCGACAGTATTGATCGTGATAATGGCGTCTGCCGCAGTATCAAGAATGGCGGACATCCGTGCTGATGCGGCTTCCAGCTGATGGGTACGCTCATCAATTGTCGCCAATACATTATGAAAGGCCCGCGCTAACACCCCTATCTCGTCATTAGAAGTAATCGGCAAATCAACCATTTCACTCCCTTGGGTATACGCCTGTACATTTTCTGTCATTTTACTCAAAGGCGCCGTGATTCGCTGTGAAGCAAATACAGCAATAGCCAATGCCAACACTGATAAGGATAATGCCAGAATAAGCGTGCGATTTCTGAGTGAAGCAATAGGTTCCAGGTATTTTTCCTGGCTAACAAGGAGGAAAATACGTAATGGATCTTTAATACCAAACTTATCAAGTCGTAATGTCACATAGTATCCTACGTGGTAATGATCCTCCTCAGGGTGCGATACTTTTGCTGAAAGATGATCAAAATCATTATCGATAACATCGGCTAGCTCGACAAACTCGTCCTGTAACGTATAAGGCTCGCCCGTTTCAAACCCGAATGCTTTTTCCTTTTCAGAGTGAAATAGATAATCGCCGTTGCCATTAGCCAGATAGAACTCTGAACCATCGGGAATATTATGCTCCAAGTAAGATATAATTTTGGCATAGTTCACCTTCATAACCACAAAACCAAACTGCCCCGTATCGTCTTCGCCAAACACAGGAATCGCGACACGAATAACCGGCGTATGCGGTATCGACAATTGACCACGTTCCCGATCAAATTCTATAGGCGAAAAATATACATCTCCCGCCTGCATCTGCGGTATATCGTTAAAGTGGTTCATGTTTTCATAGCGCTGCAGTTTTTTCCCGTAAATGGTTACAATGCCACTATGTTCTTTATTAACGCTAACAATTTCTTCACCTTGATTGCCCGTAGCAACATATTTTACTTGAAGATAATGAGGTTTTGATGCCAATAAAGTGGAATATATCACCGCCAGACGCTCTGCCCATTGGTCAATTTTCGCCTGATTGCCATTACGTTTTTCTTCAAGAATCGCCCGTATAGGCTGGGTCTTATTTAGGAAGATAGCATCGTTATATAACTCTTTATAAAAACCGGTCAGCTGCGTGCGTATTTTTTCAGCGTCTATTGCTAACACATTCGTTTCTTTATTAATAACCAATTGCTCGCTTTCGACATAAAATGTAATGCCAACCACCGATGCGGTTATGATGGTGACCAAAAATACCGCAATGGGGATTTTAATACTTAAAGCATATTTTGCCTGACCGATATCAAACTCAGTTTTCAGCTTATAATACTTCTGTTTCTCCCGAACACCTGACTCTTTGGTATTTTTGGGCAGAGCAGCCATATAACCCTGTAACAGCCCCACAAACACTACAAAATAAATAATAATTTTTAAAAAGTGTGCAATATTGAAATGGTTATCAAATAAAGCCACCGAACCAAATGCCATATGCAGCTGTGTTGCAATGGCTGGCAATGTACTTAAAAACAGGGAAAATTTTACCGGTGAATGATCCGTTTTGTACCACCCCCAAGAAAGTGCGGCCCCGACAGCAAATAAAGTTAGCGGTAAAACATCAAACGGCCGGGTAATCAACGCGCCGGGATACATGGTTTGAGGCAGGGTCTCGCTTGTCCCTGCGTTATATATCAATGCATAAGTAGTTCCGATCAATAGCGCGCAAACCAACCCAATTATAGTCAGCCCTTGCCAGTCCGCATTTCTTCCATAGCGAATGACACGTCGACTCAGCCAAAGGCCAATTAAGACGCCGAAAATCATAACACTAGCGTTGAATGTTCGCGATAACGCCCAGGTAAAGGGAATAAAATCCAAACTCGGAGTATTGGGACTAATAATCCGCATGGCTGCGAGCGTATGAAACCCATCGACGACACCTGCGCACAACAAGGTCATACCAATAATAGGCACCGTGATATCACGTCGTATCGCGTAGTGCATAAAGGAAAGCAAGGCAGTAAGAAATGCAACAACAACCGCACTCCATTCTAAGAGTGCGTGGTGTAACGCCCCTGCCAACGCCCGAAAAAGGTCATCGGTATTAACCTTGCCATCAATGACGTGATTGGCATGTATCGGTTGAGAACCTGACCCAAAATCAACCCCTAACAGATTCAGAAAAATGGGGGAAAGACAGGCCAGGCAAATGACCCCAAAGAAAATATTGAGAAATAACGGGTGACTGTCGTTGGAACGATCCATGGTTATCTATAACGGCTAGCAGTGTGCTAACTTCATTGAATTATTAGAAATATCACCAACAAATTGACAACAATGACTATCAAAAAGCGCTCCAATAACGACAATATTAGAATGCCAATTAGGTTAAAAGCACTTAATTACTGGTTTGACCACTTTCGCTGAGGACGACGGTAGTCTGTAATGAAGAAACAATAATAAAATATAGAAGCAACTATTATTCCATCACATTATTTACCATGGACATTATTTACCATGGACATTATTTACCGTGGACTATATTTACCATGGACTATCCGCAAAATCATATCGAATTCATCCATCAAAGGTAATAAACAATTGTTATTTAGGCTACATATAGTCGCTTTAAACTATCAAGATAACGTACGATGGATAGCATTTTATATATTTCGTTTCTTTTTACTGCGGCGGTTTTAATTATTATTCCCGGACCCAATGTGCTCCCCATCGTGTCCACTAACATTGCACACGGCACCCAGCGGGGATTATCAACGGTGCTGGAACCTCGTCAGCAATGATATGACAGCTTATAGTAACGGCCACAGGAACGACCTGGTTAGCCGTATCATTGACACAAGGGTTTAAATGGCTCCGATTATTAGGCATCGCCTATTTGCTCTGCCTGGGACTGATGCATATACACGAAATGATAATCAGTCAAGACCATCACATAACAACCAACATTAGCGCAATGAACACTTATACCCGTGGTTTTGTGGTATCACTCACAAACCCAAAAACTATATTTTTCTTCAGCGCTTTTTTACCCCAGTTTGTATCAGAAAGTCACCCGTATTTGACACAAATAACGATACTCTCAATAACATTTTTAGTGCTGGCTACACTGATAGATTCACTGTACGCCATACTCGCCGGCAGAATCAAGAACTGCGTTCGTGATTATAAATTTCATAGGTTGCAACATGGAGTCAGTGGCACTCTGCTGATTAGCGCGGGTATCTGGCTCGCACTAATGCATAAAATTCAAACACCGCCCGCTAAGCGGTATTACCACATCATACGTGTCACTGATACAACGTAACAACGAGATCGGTAATAGGTTATAATGCTCCTTTAATTGATTCGTCCTATATCGCTCTTACACACCGACAAGGTGAAAGTAGCTTGTATATTTTGGTCATATACTTAACCACAACAACTCGCAGCGATTAAGGTTTAGGCGTCAATAGAACGCACTCTTGAACTCCCTAAACCTCAAACGCTACGGGTATATGTGCTTACTATTAAATAGATTGAGTGGCTGTCGCTGAACATGTCAGAATTTATAAACCATTTAGACGTAATTTTTCGTGAGTTCGGTCCTGTCACCTCAAAAAAAATGTTTGGTGGTTATGGCTTATATCATCAGGGCATAATGTTCGCCCTGGTTGCTGATGATCAGCTGTATCTCAAGGCGGATAACGCCGTCGAAAAATATTTTACGGAAAAATCGTTGCCTGCGTTTGAATACCAAAAAGGCACGAAAATAATCAAAATGTCGTACTTTCTTGCGCCAGATGAAATAATGGATGATAGCGAACTAGCCGCCATCTGGGCATCCAGATCTTTTGATGCGGCAAAACGCAACTATAAACCAAAGAAAAAGTAATAACTGCCACATAAACCAGTGACGGGCTGGAACGTTAAAGGACAAGAATTTGATAGCGCAACATATCAACACGTTATCGGTTATACTGGCCTGCAATTGGTGCTAAACTCGCCATCACTAAAAACCCAGAAGACTGAATGAAATAATCATGCTTGATCAACTATTTATTAGACCATGTATTGCTAGTATTGCAACCCAGCGATACTTATCCGGGGTCCTTTTACTGCTATTAGCATTACCCCTTTCCGGCTGTAAATCCGTTGAAAGCGCCTTACGCAATATAGACCTCGCGGACCTTCAAGAAAAAGCGCTGGGCCAGTCCTTAGATGAGAAAACGATTATGTCCGGATTAAAAGAGGCTTTGCAAATTGGCAGCCGCCGCGCGGTGGACACAAGCTCAAGCCTCGATGGTTATTTAGGGAATGCCCTAATTCGTATTGCGATGCCCGACGAATTAACCAAGACGGCAAGTACACTTCGGCAAATTGGCTTGGATAGTGAAGTCGATAAATTTGAGATCGCCATGAACCGTACGGCGGAGAAGTCATCCGGTCAAGCCCGAGACATTTTCTGGCAAACCATTACAAAAATGACATTCACCGACGTGATGAGTATCTGGCAAGGCGATGATCAGGCGGCGACTCGCTATTTCCGTCAAAAAACCGAAGACCAATTGTCCGCAAAAATCCAGCCCCTCGTACAAGGCAATATGAAACAAGCAGGGCTTTACCAGTTGTATAATTCACTCATCACACAATACACGGCAATTCCTTTTGTGAAAAAACCCCAATTGGATCTGGACCGTTACATTACTCAAAAAACGCTAAACGGTCTGTTTACCGTACTCGGACAAGAAGAAGCTAACATCAGAAACAACCCTGCCGCCCGCTCTACCGAACTGCTTAAAAAGGTTTTTGATCAACCGAAATCTTGATAAATAACGATCCCACCCTGCTCCCATTACTGAGATAGCCCCCTTCCTCTTGGGGTAGTTGAGTATACGAGCAGATAACAGCAAGTGACGATCTGAACGATTATTAAACACACAAAATCGAAGCCATCAGTTTTCAGCATCCGCTCTATTTGCGCGTTACGCTTTACCTCTCTGCCTAATTGACCGTTTAAAAATAAGCTAATACCATGAATATAGTTAGTTTATACGAACTACCGCCATCATCGTCGCGGGAAACAGGCCATCACTGAATGTAAGAAGTTCGTGTAACGAGGGTATCCCGCTGTTAATGCCCTCAGCAATCTGTCGGTGCAAAGCATGATCTGAATCATGCTATTCGCGCGCCATTATACCCATCCGTGTTTGAAATAAACCAAAAAAACAATATGATGCGTAATAACTGCACTATTACCAAAAACCCCAACATAGCTCTGGAAGCTTCCTTGAAATAAATAGAGTGAGCTATGTATGTGGCAACGCTAAGCGCCGCGGGTATACAACACCCTACTCGCCCAGAGCGTATTACCGATTCATTAAGCCACAACAGATACCTAAGCTTTTCGCACGCAAACAAGTGGACTCCTCTCTAAAATTGAGACTGTTGCTTCTGAAAATCGAGCTCAATTGGCTATTACTCTCTATATATCCGAAATTAATCATTGTTAGATGAGAAACCCACTTATATAATGCCGTTACTTTATATTATTGAGTTAAGTCAATGATACAACCTCTAGCTAACCACACTATAAAAAAAAAGTGAACCACTTTCACTACATGACGATCTTGCTAGTATCTGGCATTATTCTGGCCTTCACTGTTTCTCACCAATTACACCAACAACACATCTATAAAATAACCGTCGAATTTGAAACGGTAGCGAAAGATCGTATCCACGGCATTCAACACACCATAGAAAACAGCCTTATGATTGGCCAATCGGTGGTGAGTCTGTTTGCGAGTTCAGAAGACGTAACGAGAAAGGAGTTTTCCACATTTGCAGAATTTGCGTTAGCCAATACTACCTATATTCGCGCACTCGAATGGGCGCCTCGTGTGCCGGGTAACCAGCGAGCGCATTATGAGGCACTAGGAGCAAAAAACCTCCCTCGTTTTAAATTTACCGAACAAACACCGGACGGAAAAATGGTGACCGCCGGTGAACGACAAGAATATTATCCCATATTATTTGTAGAACCCTTTGAAAACAACAGAGAGGTATCAGGCTTTGATCTTGCCAGTGACCCCAAAAGAAAAGCGGCAATTAAATATGCCCTTGATAACAACCAACCCAGTACCAGCGGGCGCATCCGACTTGTACAAAACGATACCAGTAGTTGGGGAATACTCACTTTTTTACCTGTTTATACAAAAAATGCCGATATAACGACAATAGAGCAACGACATCAATATTTAGAGGGGATGATAATCATTGTTTATGATATACCCCTCCTCGTACAATCCTCGCTTGCCTACCTGCACCCAGCCGGTGTCCATCTAACACTTTATGATGAAAACGCAACACAAGAAGAGCGTCTTTTATATCAATATTACTCTCGCGCTCAGCCCTCATCTGAGCACGATTGGGTAAAGGAACCCCGACTAAGCACCTCTACTTTAGAGTATTCGGATAGCCTGAGTATCAATCATCGCCGCTGGCTAGTAAAAGCTGTGCCTGCGGCAGGGTACTTCGACACGGCAGTTCCTCTTGAAATTTGGCTCCTGTTTGGAGGCATAAATACAATCACTCTATTATTGATCGCATACCTGAACCAAACCCGGCAACGCGAACAGGACTTACGCAAAGAAAAGGATCAACTGGAAGTCACTATCTCCGCACGGACTCGTGATCTGGAACACAAGAATAAGGAATTGGAAACGTTCAGTTACAGTATCGCGCATGATCTACGCTCCCCATTACGGGCAATCACAGGATTCTCTCAGATATTAGTGGACGACGCCTACGAAAAACTGGATAAAGAGGAACAGGACTATCTGGCACGTATTATCGCTGCAGGTAAGAACATGTCGAATCTTATTGATGACATTCTGGCGCTTTCGCGGGTTACCCAAGGGAAGTTAAATCGAAAAGAAGTTAACCTTAGTGAAATGGCGCGGGGTATTGCCTACCGAATGCAAAACTCCAATGAGGAAGATAATCATCACGTTGTGTGGATAATCGCTGACATGATGAAAGTTGAAGGAGACCCCCATTTATTAACGTTATTACTAGATAATCTTTTGTTAAACGCCTATAAATTTTCTTACCAGCACCCTAAGCCAAAAATTGAAGTGGGATTTACCCACGGTGTTGGCGAAAAAATCTATTATGTACGTGATAACGGAATCGGCTTCGACATGAAGTTCGTCGACAAAATTTTTGGTGTTTTCCAACGCCTGCACACCAGAGAAAGCTATGAGGGAACAGGGATTGGGTTGGCCACGGTAAAACGCATTGTTGAACGGCATCATGGTCGAGTCTGGGCGATCAGCAAACCCAATGAAGGTGCTACATTTTATTTCACATTATGCCCGCAGCCTAATAACGATGATCAGTATACCTAGCATGAAACACTGCACCAGCGGTGAACTAAGCAAACCAGAACTGCAGCAACATAAAAAATAGCTGTTAAGTGTATTTTGGCATGGTTAATTACCCCTGTAGGGCAAAACACCAACGCAGTTAGGCTCGATCGACACAGTGTGTCATTGTTGCAAAAATAGCGATGACGCGCCACCTTATCAGCCGTAAAAAACTCGCCTGTGGCCAGCATATCGTTCAAAGTTTTTTTGAATCAACCGGATGACTCAGATCATGGATAACAAAATCTTGAATTCTGCAATAAAAATCACCCAACAACGGGATTTAGATTCCCTTGAGTTCAGTTTTGTTTCGGCCATCGCTGATGTGGTTCCCGCCAGTAAAATTTCAATCATTAAACTTGTCACCGAAAATAACCTAAAAATCACTAAGGAAGTAATCAGTCTCTCAATATCAACTGCTGACAAGCAGGAAAAAAAGTATCACTGGGACACGGAACCAAAGAGTGTGTGCGTCACTAGCCAGCATGAAAAATCGCTTCGCTCAATGCGTACCATATTGGATCAAACAAAAAAGGGGGAGTTAACGCTACTTATACCAATATCAAACGAAAAAAATGTTGTTAGTATTCTTTGCCTGAATACCACAGAAGCATTCCCTCCCTATCAAGCCATCATAAAAGGGTTTGTCAAGCTATATGAAAACTACCGGTTTGTCCTGTATGAAAGCGAACGGGACATGTTAACCGGACTATTAAACCGACGAACGTTTGACAAAAAACTCGACCGGCTCCTGCAGACACAGCAACACCGAAGTAATAACTATAGCAATAACTACAGTAATAATTACAGCAACAACTACAGTAATAAGAACTACAACGACGACGCGCCTGGCAGTAAGGCGGAACGCCGTAATATGAAACCCGAATCATGCGCCTGGCTGGTTATCCTCGACATCGATCATTTTAAACAGGTCAACGATACCTATGGCCATGTATTTGGTGATGAGGTTATTCTTAACGTGTCACAAAAAATGGTGGAGTGCTTCCGCAGCTCTGACCTGATGTTTCGTTTTGGAGGCGAGGAATTTGTTATCGTGCTGGAACCTATTCAAATGGAGAAAGCACGTCAAACCCTCAATCGTTTCCGAAATACTATCGAAAAGCATAGTTTCCCTCAAATTAAGCAAATCACTATTAGTATTGGTTATGCAAAAATCAAGGAAACAGATTATCCCTTGCAAATACTTGAACGTGCTGATCAGGCACTTTATTATGCAAAAAATCACGGTCGGAACCGTGTTTGTAATTATGAAAGCTTAGTTGAGGATGGCGAGCTGCAAGTAAGCACCGTTAAAAGCTCTGTGGATTTATTCTAATACTGTTATTTTTCACTTACTGTTGGTTCTCACTCTGCCATGTAATAAGCAGTCTGACCAATAACAACAAACAACACATCGGCGATAATCACCCAGGCTGGTCGCTGGTAACAACCTTAGCTAAGAGGCGCGCAACATTCAGCCGGCTGCCAATTTATCAGAATCCCCTGCTCCGCGGCATTTGTTTTAAACCGATCATCTACGGCCATCTGACCCACTGCAGCGAGCTGATCATTGACGTAGAGCAAAGGAATGCGTTCCCGCAACCAGGGAGGCACACCATGCTCCTGTAATAACTTTTTTAGCGAACGATGATGATCCGCTCCCACGGGTTTTATTTTTTCGCCGCCTTGACGAAAACGAATTGTCAGCTTGTTTTTAGCCACATATTTGCTGGCAATACCTTGCCCAGGCATTTGTTGAACCGTTATCGTACCCACGCCATCAATAACAAGCACATCACTGGCGTTCCAGGCAATCACCTGGGCCTTGTTGTGCTCATGAAGCGGCGGCATAATATGTAGCATATTGCGATAGCGCCTCACTTCACAGCCTTTCCAGGCAACTAGCGGCACCGCATCGTTGGTAGCCTTAATAACGTTAATTACCACGCTGTTTAGCTGAGCTTTACTGGGTAACAAAAACCCCCTTGCGTGTATCCAGTGACGTAACACATTACGCATTTGCGGCGCACTCAATTGGCATAACCCCGCCACGTCCAACGCATCAGATCCCTGAGTAGTTAACCTCCGGATATCACGCGCGGCTTCATGCTCCAACAATTCCGACGCTTCTGCACATAAAGCGGCGGTACGGTTTGCCGTCTGCAATAAAGAAGGCCAACGCAGCTTTAGCCTCGGAATAATGTCGTGACGCAAAAAATTTCGATCAAATTGCGCATTTTGATTGCTATCATCTTCTATCCATTTAAGCTGATGATGATATGCGTAAGCATGAATTTCTTCACGGGTACAGGTAAGTAATGGCCGTAAATGCTCCCCTCCACCAAAGTTGGCAACCACGGGCATGGCGGCTAAGCCTTTCGGTCCGCTGCCACGCATAAGCTGTAGGAGGAGCGTTTCTAACTGATCATCCTTATGGTGTGCGGTCAACAAGCAATCACCTTCCCTTACTAAGCGTTTTAGCGCACTATAACGCGCCTGCCGGGCTTTAGCTTCGGGACTCTCACCGGGTAATGGCGTTGCATCCACGTCAATGGTTTGAAACGGCACTTTTAATTGAGCACAAATTTCTCCGCAATGCCGTGCCCAAGCATCGGCCTGGGGGTTTAATCCATGGTTAATATAAGCCGCATGTACGCGGCTCGGTATAAGTTGATATTGAAATTGTGACAGTACATGCAGTAATACGTGTGAATCCAAACCACCACTGTATGCCACCCAATAGCGCGAGGCACCACGACATTGCTTTAGCTGATCAAGAAGACGCTCAGCTAAAGCAATGTGCGGTATTTGGGGGACTAATATTGACATTGATTGTGACTGTCAACGAAAACACCATTTAGCGCCGACTCGATGAATAACCAGGATATACTGCAATCTATTGAAGAAAACAATGGGCTAAAGAAAACCACACATAACAGAAAATGTGATGTTAAGCACGCAGACTCGCCCTGTTATGCCTACGCTTCGGAAAAATTCCCATATTGCATTAAGCGCTCGTAACGTTGCTCCAGTAATTTATCCAACGGTATATTCTCGAACTGCTCCATATTTTCCAGCAATACGCTTTTAATGTTACCGGAAATTGCTTCCAAGTCGCGGTGCGCACCACCTAATGGCTCGCTAACAATATAATCGATCAACCCTAATTCTTTTAAACGGCCAGAGGTAATTCCCATTGCCTCAGCAGCATCAGCTACGTTATCACTGCTCTTCCATAATATTGCAGAACAACCTTCAGGTGATATAACTGAATAAGTACTGTATTGCAGCATTGCAATTCTATCGCCAACGCCAATCGCCAACGCACCACCAGAACCACCTTCCCCGATGACGGTGCAGAAAATAGGGGTTTTTAATTGCGCCATAACAAACAAGTTACGGGCAATCGCTTCACTTTGCCCCCTCTCTTCGGCATCAATACCAGGATAAGCCCCCGGGGTATCAATAAAAGTAAAAATGGGCAGCTTAAAACGCTCTGCTGTCTGCATTAAACGCATGGCTTTGCGGTAACCTTCTGGGCGCGGCATACCAAAATTACGCCGGACTTTTTCATTGGTATCACGACCTTTTTGCTGCCCAATGACCATCACCGGTTTGCCTTCCAGCCGAGCAACACCACCGACAATGGCAGGATCATCAGCAAAACTGCGATCACCACGCATCTCCTCAAAATCAGTAAATATTTTTTCAATATAATCTAAGGTATAAGGACGCTGAGGATGCCGTGCTAATTGGGATATTTGCGAGGACGATAATTTGGAGAAAATCGTTTCGGTTAATATCTCGCTCTTTTCCTGGAGACGGGAAATTTCATCAGATATGTTAATTTCCGAGTCGCTACTGACAAAACGTAACTCCTCGATTTTTGCCTCAAGCTCAGCGATGGGTTGTTCGAATTCCAAAAAGTTAAGATTCATAGGCTATAGACAATCATTTTTATCGGTAGTTATACTATTTTATGGTTTATATTATTCTATGTCTTACATTATTCTATGTCTTACATTACTCTATGATTATATTGCGTTATTCTTATGCTTAATATTTGACGCGACATTAACGATACGCTGCCGTTATATTTTATAGTCCACCCGCACATTAGGCTCTCCTGCGAGTTCATGCAGACGATGAATTAACTCATCGGTAGGTAGAACACACCAGTCATTGCCCAACTTTATATTTGCGCGGGCTTGCTCGCCACTGTAATTCAGGTACACCGGGCAGTGGCCCTGGCGAAACGGTGTGAGAATCTGCACCAACGAATTAACAAAACCATTACTCGCCTTTTCGTGATTGACCGACACCATCAGTCTGGCGGCAAATGTCTCCCGCGCCTGGCTTATGTCATAGAGTTTTTGAACACTCATTTTAACACCGCCACTATAATCGTCGATACTAACTTCGCCTTCCACCACAACCAATCGATCTTTTGCCAATAAATCGCGATATTGTTGAAATGGTTCAGCGAAAACGGCTAATTCCACTCGACCACTACGGTCATCAATAGTGATAAACGCCATTTTATCACCTCGCCGGGTATTCATAGTGCGCATTGCTACGATTAATCCGGCAACAATCATAGTCTGATTCGATGTAGGATTTAAATCAACAATTTTTGAGGTAATAATACCTTTTAATTCTTTTTCATAGCGCTCGATGGGATGACCGGTTAAATATAAACCCAAGGTTTCTTTTTCACCGTTTAGCCGGGTTTCATCATCCCAGCCGGCAACATCTACATAACGACTGCTTTGCTCAATGTCATCATCCGCAGCGGCGCTAAGGGTGCCAAACATGTCTTCCTGACCGCTGACGCTATTACGCAAATGCTGATCAGCCACCTGTAATGCCGTTGTTAACGATGCCATTAATACGGCGCGATTTTGACCAAACTTATCCATGGCACCCGCCCGGATCAAGGCCTCCAACATACGGCGATTGGTCTTTTTAAGATCGATTCGCTGACAGAACTCAAACAAGTCCTTGAATCCCCCATCGTTGTGAAAATTCTCCCGTATATTTTCGATAGCCCCTTCACCAACACCTTTTATGGCGCCTAACCCGTATAAAATAGTGTCGTCATCCATGGCAGTAAATTGATATTCACAAACATTGACGTCCGGAGACACCACGTTCAGCTCCATCTCACGACATTCCTCAATTAAGGACACCACTTTATCTGTATTGTCCATATCCGCTGATAATACAGCAGCCATAAATGCGGAGGGATAATGAGCCTTCAACCAAGCCGTTTGGTAAGAGACCAGCGCGTAAGCGGCAGAGTGGGACTTATTAAATCCGTAACCGGCAAATTTTTCCATCAAGTCGAAGATGTGGGTAGCAACCTTCTCATCCACGCCACGCTCAACCGACCCTTTTGTAAAAATCTCCCGTTGCTTGGCCATTTCTTCGGGCTTCTTTTTACCCATGGCACGACGCAGTAAGTCAGCCCCCCCCAAGGTATAACCGGCAAGCACCTGGGCAATTTGCATCACTTGCTCCTGGTACAGGATCACACCATAGGTTGGCTTTAGGATGGGCACCAAGTCGGGGTGTGGGTATTCCACTTTGGCCCGTCCATGTTTACGGTTAATAAAGTCGTCCACCATACCCGATTGCAGTGGTCCCGGCCGAAACAACGCTACCAGTGCAATAATTTCTTCAAAGCTATCTGGCTGCAAGCGTTTAATGAGGTCTTTCATACCCCGGGATTCCAATTGGAACACCGCTGTTGTTGCGCACTGTTTTAACAGATGAAACGTTACCTCATCATCAATGGGAACAACATTAATATCGATGGCAGGTTGTTCTAGAATGGCATTTTGGCGATTAATGGTTCGTACTGCCCAATCGATAATGGTCAGCGTTCTCAAGCCCAAAAAGTCAAACTTGACCAGGCCTACCGACTCCACGTCATCTTTGTCAAACTGGGTAACTAAGCTACCGCCACCTTGTTCACAATAAAGCGGCGAAAAATCCGTTAATTTGGAAGGCGCAATGACGACACCACCGGCATGCTTACCCGCATTACGTGACAAGCCCTCAAGGGACAGCGCCATGTCAATAAGCTCTTGCACATCTTCTTCATTATCGTAACGTGCTTTTAAGGTTTCCTCCTGCTCCAGCGCTTTTGTTAGGGTGATACCCAGCTCAAACGGAATCGACTTCGCTATTTGGTCGACAAATCCATAAGGGTGCCCCAATACCCGCCCCACATCTCTCACCACCGCCTTGGCGGCCATGGAACCATAGGTAATAATTTGAGACACTTTGTCCCGACCATAGTGATTGGCAACATAATCAATCACGCGATCCCGACCTTCCATGCAAAAATCCACATCAAAGTCAGGCATGGATACACGCTCAGGATTCAAAAAGCGTTCAAACAGTAATTCATATTTTAATGGGTCCAGATCGGTAATGGTTAAGGCGTAAGCCACTAGCGAACCTGCGCCGGAACCACGCCCCGGCCCCACGGGAATGCCATTGTTTTTAGCCCATTTGATAAAATCGGCTACGATGAAAAAATAGCCGGGAAAACCCATATTGATAATAACGTCAAGCTCGATATCCAAACGCTCATCATAGGCCTTACGTTGTTCACTAAAATCGGGGGAACTGGTGTCAAATAATACCGCCAACCGTTGCTCCAACCCCTCTTTGGCTTGCTGACGAAAAAAGCTACCCTCGGTCATACCTTCTGGAATGGGGAAATCAGGCAAATAGTTTTTACCTAGCGTTAACTCCACATTACAGCGTTGGGCAATTTCAACCGTATTCTGCAGCGCTTCGGGAATATCCTCAAACAGAACCGCCATTTCTGCCGGGGAGCGCAAATATTGTTCGGGTGAATAATTTTTAGGCCGCCGTGAATCATCCAGAGTGCGACTCTCATGAATGCAAACCCGCACTTCGTGGGCATCAAAGTCATCACCGGATAAAAAATGCACGGCATTACTGGCAACCACCGGTGTATCGGATGTCAACGCCAATGCCACTGCGGCATGAATATAGTCTTCTTCCTGAGGTTTACCGGTACGCTGAAGTTGCAGGTAATAACGGTCAGGGAATAATGCCTGCCACCAATCCAACCGTTTTTTCGCCTCGTCTTCATTATTTGCCAGCAGCGCCTGCCCCACATCCCCTAATGCCCCGCCCGACAAGGCAATAAGCCCTTCAGTCTGCCCTTGCAACCAATCACGCTGCAACATCGCTATACCACGCTGTTGACCTTCAGTATAAGTACGTGAAACAAGCCTTGTAAGATTTTGATATCCCTTATTATTTTGACAAAGCAAAACCAATGGATATGGATGACCACCCTCGTTTTCATTAGCCAACCACACATCAACGCCAATAATGGGTTTCACCCCCGCAGCAATTGCAGCGCGATAAAACTTCACCATCGAAAACAGATTACACTGGTCAGTTACTGCGACAGCCGGCATCCCCTCTGCGGCAACCAATTTAACAAGAGGTTTTACCCGCACAATGCCATTGGCTAGAGAATATTCGGTATGTAGGTGCAAGTGTACGAACGTTGGTTCCATGGATATTTACTATCGCTCTGATTAATATAGGCCTGATTTATAAGGTTCTACTTTAAAAGACGCTAATCTTAAAAACTTCAATTTATGAAGCCAGTGTATTCTACACCATCCACGGCATTGGATTTAACCTAAAATGATCCTCTAAACTCAATTCGTCTTTCTCCCGATCATTAAATTCGATATCGCATTGATCTTCATCACCCTATTCTAGCGGGTGTAAATCGCAGGGAAACGGGTAAATGATCGATACAAAATGCAGTGTAGCCCGACAGCGCACTGGCGACTCCAAACGAAGCAATACGAATGGGGTGGGGTAACAACGAATGAGGAGCAACGCATGGGATTACAACGAGAGGGAACAACAATAACGGATACAGCGTTTTTGGCTACTTAAGCCATATTGTCACATCAAAATAGCCTAATATTTTAACCTAAATATTACAGTTGACGGCATAAACATGCACTAACACCATGAATGCATTTAATTTCCCCCCTTTACCCACCTTCACTGTTTGAGTGGCACGCTACCACCATCAGACGATTCCATCCATGGAACCGTCTGATGGTCGTCCAACGGCGAATGTTAGGTTTAATCCAATTGGCCGTCTACTAATACGAATTTGCCAAGTGATCACCAAGCAGTCATATTGATTAATAAACAAACTAAATATGCCATCCTCTTGGACGCCACCATTATTTAAGTCGGTTCTTCCTCGTCATCAAGTTCAATCCGCTCCACCACAGGGCCTAGCGTCCAGCTTACCCTGCCACGTTTTTTATCCACGACAACAGGCGGCAGGTCCACAATCACTGGCGTTGCCAGCGACTTTACAACAATCACCTGCCCCAGCCACTGATCCTCCCCATCAAATATTCGCGCATAAGTTGCACGACCTTTGTATTTTCCATAATGGAAAAGATAGGCGTCAGCAATCGCCTTAGCTTCCGTTTCAGAAATACCATCATCGTAATCAACCTGCTCAAGCGCCGACTTTACTTTGTCATAGTAAGAGGAATACGGCGAGTCGCAAGCAACAAGCAGTCCTGCGATTAAACATATCAAGAACTTATGCATCGTGATCAATATTGCTGGCTTTATGGCGAATCATCATTGTTTGTGCTGACACCGAGGATAGGAACCCTATTCAAAAAACCGCTGATCTGATCATCGGTGCAAAACCTCATTACTTTAGGGTTAACATAAAAAACGTAACGTAGAAAACAGAGACCTGGCAGGAGCAATGTTCAATATCACCGCACACAATTAACTAAACACTAACCGAAATCGACAATGCCGTTATGCGTTATGGCAACAATTGCGATGACAATGATTGCGATGACAATAATCGACTATGACAACAACTGACGGACTTCATTAATCTGCTCTTTGGCATCAGCCAACACATTCACCCCTCGCTCTGGTGCATCACTTTTTAAACCCAGTTTATGAAATGCAGGCATATCCAATAATGCCGGTAGCGCTAAGTGCTTGCCTATATAAACATGGCGTTTAGCTACCATCACCAAATCGCAATAATCGGCACTGACCGGGGACTCACGTAACCAGTCCGCCGCCCCCCGAACAGTATTCACAAAATCATCGTCAAACCCCCATTTAGCCAGCATAATCTCACCAATAACGTGACTTAATTTATCAGTCGTGTCATCCAGTGCAACATCGTCTTCGGCAATATCAGGATAACGATCGGCATAACCCAAAATAGGTAATACACCGACATTGTGTAACAATCCAATCAATAACGCCTTCTCCGCATCAAACCCACCCAAGGTTCGAGCCAACACAAAGGACACCGCAGCCACTTCTGTGGTGTGCACCCATAACAAATTCATTCTTTTTTGTAACGACCTCGACTTGCTTTCAAATAAATTCTTTACCGCATAGCTGGTCACCAGGCTCCTCAAGGTTTTCATCCCCAGACGAATAATCGCCTGTTCAATCGTACTGACTGTTTTACGACTGCGAAATAAAGCGCTATTGGCAATTTTTACCAGCATAGCCGCCAAGGCGGGATCTGCACGCAACAACAACTCGATTTTTCGTACCGCGGCTTCTTCGGCAATGGCTTTGCGTACACTTAGGGCGATTTTGGGCAACGTGGGGATAATAAGGCAGTCTTTCATTAAATCTTTGTAAACCGCACGAAACAGGCGATTATTTTTCACCTCATCATCAAATGACGGTTTTGACTCATTCTCCTTTTGCTGATCATGGCGATCCAACAGATTCTCTATAATAAAGTTATCGACACGCATAAATGTCACGGTGCTTAAGCATGTTACCGTGTATTTATGAGGAGTAGCATAAGAGATAGGACTTTTGGCTTGCGACATATGATCTTCAATGATACTTCGCTCACCATCCAGCGCCACTAACTCCACCTTGCCGCTAAACATAAATAAGGCCTTTTTGTCAGTACTACCTGACTCAATCAGACACTTACCCTTCTTAGCCCTAAACACCTCGTATTGATCTGAAAGCAAGGCAAGCTCATCATGTGTCATGAAACACAATGGGAACAAACCAGCCAAAACCTCTGCATCAACACCATTCATAAAAGCAGGACGCTAATCTCACGTAAACAATTGTTTAACCCAAATTCTGCAAGTTAAGCTCAGCTCCGCAGCCCTCCCCATAGGCCAAGGACAGATTTTTGGGTTTAATATACGATAAAGAACCACTATATGTGTCGGCAATCCTGGCTATAAATTTAATATCGATAAACCCGGCACGAACCCCGGTATACGTTAACAATAGTGGAATCAACAACAAGAGAAGATAACAGGAGAGGACAATAATAAGCAGGGTGCCGGTTTTGCACCCTGCTCAACTAAACGAAAAAATAAATTGTAATATAAAAAACAATTAATGATGCGTATTACTATATAGTATTCGTCATCAACAAAGATCGTCGTTAACAAAGGTCATCGTTAATAAAGGTCATCACTAACAAAGGTCATCGTTAATGAAGATCATAATTAAGACCAAAATCGACCCAGCCTCGATCATTTGACAAGCCTTGAATAACGCGTAATAACACTACACCATTCCTATCGTCGTACCGACCCGCCCGCGCTTCATGGCGCTGACGGTAATGGCGTGAAGAATCACGGTGTTCAGAGTAATGCCGGTGATTTCTCTTATGCGCCTTATGGTGCTTTTTATGATGTTTCGGGTAAAACTCGCTGCGACGGTGGTCATTATCGTAGTGGCGAGATACATAATGATCACGTTTATGGCCACGATAGTGGTCACGATTATGGTCACGATAGTGGTCACGTTTATGGTCACGATAGTGGCGACGATGTTGTCGCTCATGACGCTCAACTTTGTGACGCTTGGCATGGCGCTGCTCATGACTCTGCCCATGATGTTTTTTATACTTATGCTTTTGTTTATAATGGCCGTCGTTATAATGATGATCATTACCACGCTCATAACGCTCGTTATCTTTTGCAAATACGGGAAATGATATCACGACACTCAAAACACCCAGCAGTGCAAACAATAATATCTTTTTATAATAATGCATAATCGTATCTCCTTTGGAGTTCGTATCACACTTTTTGGTCAGTGTACTTCCAAACTACAGCGTGAGTTCTGAATCCCGCCTGAACACAAGCAAGTGTAAATCAAACCATTTAACCCACAAAACCAACATGGTTAACAACAAAGCAATATGGTTAAAACGAATCTATATTATCCTGCCTCGATAACTTCTTAACAATCAATATGCTACTGCGCTCATCTGTTCAATACATAACTCTATAACTCTATAACTCTATAACTCTATAACTCTATAACTCTATAATAGTCCACTATAACAATACTCTATAACGATACCGAGTTAGACATAACAATAGCCGATATTGACAAGCTTTATCGATAGCTAAAATCAATAATTCACAATTATTAACATTTGAACGCTAAATAGCCCCGTAACTTAAAATAGAGCCGCAACCTACAGAAGATCTGTCGTTATCCATTGACCGACGCTTAATTGTAGAAAGGTGAAATTAGTGGTTGTCTTCAGCCAGGAATATACACCCCCGCGGCACGAATTGCCCTCACGATTTGCTGTGTTGATTGCTCCAGTGTTTTAATCGCGGTGAGATAATCCCCTTGTCTTGCTAGACGCTCTGCTTGCAGGCGCATGGCCTGCGCCTGCTCCAACGTTAAATTCACCCGTGTAATAGTATCCGTATCATTAAGCTTGTCTTGCAGCAAAATATTAACCAGTAGCTTGTGACTATCATTACGTTCTATTTCATACCGATACTCTTGCTGCGGAGAATCAAAACTAAGTGAACGCACCAGGGTATCGCCATTGCGCAGCTCAAAAAGAGCCTGTTTGACTTTGGCAAGAGCCGCATCTGCTCTCTTTATTGCATTTATATAATCATTGTCCATCTGTGCTTGTTGCGCCTTATAAAGTTCAGCATTAACATCATTCTCAATACTCGGAACAATTTTTGACTTTTCATCGTTAATGCGTTTATAGGCCGCCAGCAACGCCTTTACCGTGCTCACTCGGCTCTCAAAATCAACTTGTTGCTTATCATTATACCCCTGGCGCGTCGGCAACAGACGTAACGCCGCAAACAAACTGAGCTTGGACTGGCTTAATGCCTGGGCTTGTCCACGTCGATTACCTTTATCCTGCGCTTGAGTGGCCTCGGCATAGAAAAAGAGCGCCTTTTCATATAAAGCAAATGCCTCTGCATTTCCGTTCGCAAGAATTTTTTTAGCGGCACTGGAGGTATGCAATAACCGGTCTACAAAGTACATATCCTCCGCTGTAGAGGCGAGACGATGATGATTTCTTTTGAGGCGGGCACGCGCTTCATCATAGTCGTCACTGACATCATGCCCAGGCGGGCGAGCTTTTTGCGTAATGTCACTATTCGCATCCTGTATTTGCAGCACCCCACTACCCTCCGCTTGCGAATGCGCCGTAACATCATCGACCTTACTCGTTACTGGCGACGCCACTGAAAAATCAGGGGCGTTGCCAGTATTTTTGGTGGTTGTGCCAGAACACCCAACCACCATTAGCATTAAACCAACAATATTTAACCATCGCCGCCACTTAACTAGCGGCCGAACCGGTAACTGACTACTTTGAACTACTTGTTTCTTGCTGACGAATACGTTTAATGTTTTTTGGTTTCGAATGACAACGGCGACATTCCGTAATTGGGAAAGCAACTTTACCATGGCATACCCCACATTTTTCCCCCAAAATGATTTCCGTCATACTCATTGGATTAGCCCCTTTTTGTGGAATAAATATAGCAGGATGGCAGTTGGAGCAGTCCAGCCACTCTGTGTGCTGACGATGTGGATAAACAACATCTGGCATACTCCCCTTTACTTCGCGTACAATGTCTAAATCTAACAGCATGGGGGTCTCAGTTTTATCGCGTAAACTGAATATTGGTCTAATTTTTTTTTCGTCCAGTGACTTCACCCAATCGACATAATTCCCGCCTTTTCCAACGGCCAGCGGCTTAAATGCATTACGTGGTTGCTGTAAAATAGTAATGCCGCGATTAGCCGGGTCATGAATTCCATCATATTCCAACGCTGGCGTGCGCTTTTCTTTTGGCAACAGCAAGCGGTTGAAACGGTTAGGGTCCGCTTCCTGCGAAGCCCCCTTAAGCGGCTCCGCGGCACACACAATACGACTGGATACATCCGCAAACAAACTAACAATGACAATGACGAAGAAGATATTCTGCACGTTTCAATACCTCGGTTACTGTTTAGCACCGATAGGAGCAATCAGTGTCTGTAAGGTGTTTTTATGCACTTGCGTTGGTGTACCTAATTGTGCTGAATGACAAAGGTCACAATTTTCAACCGACCAGGCCACTTCGCCGTTGTGACATGCACCACAAAATTCACCACTAATAATTTTCGCCATATTAATTTTGTTACCACCTGCTTTAATTTTAAACCCTAAATCCACATGGCATACCTTGCAACGAAAACGTATGCGATGAAACCAGTGAGGGAAAATGGGAGGACGCATGCCAGCGGCATCAGAAAAATTATTAATGACGATATCGCCATATTCCGCATGCGCAAACGGTGTGGCAGAAAAAATAAGCGAAAACCCGATGACCACCAAGCATCCGTAACCACAACACAACCGGGGCTTGGGTTTAATACATGTGTTCATATCCAATATCCTTGTGGAAGGTTTTACCAACTGCCGCTACCTAGAGACATCCTGCTCTATAAATAAAACGCCTTTACAACTGACTCGGCGGTTTAATTACCCCTGTAAATTGTTCGAGTGCTTGTATTTCATCCCAGCCTGGTACTATACCTGTATCTGCAAACGCAATAGTAAATGGCGTGGATGACGCAATAAGAATGGTGATTAACAACAGTTTTCGTCGAAAGGCTCTGGACATAAGCAATTCCTCTGCTCGGTACCCTCTGCGATCTATCGGGCTATAACATTACGTTACGTGGTGTCTGTTATGTTGGCCACATTTCCTTAGCGTTGGCTTTAAAAAGATAGCGTCACCATAACCGGGTTTAACTAATGACACCACTCTAAATGTATTTATAGAAATATAAGCAAATTGCAATATACTGCCCTAAAATTATGCAAAAAGTATTGGGCCTATTGATTCTCGTAGAAAAATATTTGTCCGAAAAATTACGTGAGCAATACATGATTACTGTCATTATCAGCCATTGATGAATGCCATATTGCTACACCGTTTTTGTAAGGTCAGTACTTTTGAGGTTAATACAAAGACTAATAGTTGGCTGACACCAAACTATCGACAAAGAAACAGGCGAGTAACAAGCGGTGATTCATCGAATGCCGAATGCCAAAGACCATACATCAAAGCCAATGACACAAATCCGTTAACCATAAGCAACGGGGGGAGATGACGATACAGCACCTTTATTCTTTCCACTTTAATCTGACTAAGTTTACCAGACAAAACACCGCTATTCACACAACACCTTTTTTGAGAGACCAATAACAATGAGTCAATACAAATAACCATCACAAATATTTCATACAAATATTTCATACAAATAATGGCCAGTACTATTTATTACTATGTTAGTACGATAGGACCTCGTCACTTCCTTCAGGCCGGGGCAACACCCAACTCAGTCAACCCCTAGTGCGATATATCTGCGGTTCATACGGTACACCCCCAGAGATACTCACGACACAAATGCAGTCTTGGCTTTCCAAATAAGGTTTATTCCAATCATCGGTGATCCAAACACCCACCCAACCGATTGCCGTTATTGGTACCCACAACCGATGCCCATAACCGATACCCGAGATCAATCCTCCAATGACTATTTTACTAGCCGCGCATGAGTACCGCAGAGAATATTCACTCAATTCGATATCATTTTTTGAGTGGCGGTTACGGTAACTCAGGCCGTACAAACACTTCAGGTTCAGCCGTCAGTGACTCCAACAAGTCCACCAGATCCTGTTTTTCCTTGAGGGTTAAAAATAGTGGCCTGATACTCAGGTCAAGATGCTCGCTTGAATCCCCCCCACGATCGTAGTGATCAATCACTTCGTCCAGTTTTTTATAACGGCCATCGTGCATATAGGGGGCAGTGAGGACAATCTCCCTAAGCGTGGGTGTTTTAAACGCCCCTTTCAGCGTGTCGATGGGAACCTGATCATAGCGACCCAAGTCAGCGCTATCAGCCAAACCAATGTTATGAAAACCGCCGTCAGTGAAATTAAAACCCTGGTGACATGCCACGCAATTGGCCTTTCCTTCAAATAAGGTAAAACCGCGCTTTACAGACTCGCTAACGGCACCTTCATCACCATTAACCCAGCGATCAAAGGGAGCTTCACGTGCTACCAGTGTGCGTTCAAAACTGGCTAATGCCTTAGCGATGGTGCTGGCGTTTATATCCTCACCGGGGTAGGCTCTGGCAAACAAAGCTCGATACGTTGAGATTTCACCCAACTCCAGGAGCAGTTCATCCAAATTCTGGTTCATCTCCCGAGAATCGGTAATCGGCGCTAATGCCTGAGACTCCAAATCACGAAATCGTCCATCCCACATATAGTGTTGTTGATAAGCCGTATTAATAAGGGTGGGTGTTGCCCTATTGAGCACCTCCATTGACTGATTAACAGCCTTTGGTAACCCATCGGACCAACCTTTTTCTGGGATATGGCAACTGGCGCAGCTATGTTTATTGGAGCCGGACAAACGTGAATCAAAAAACAATAATTCACCTAGATCAATACGTTCCTGGGTAAGGGCATTATCTGCAGGTGCCGGAATGAGGTTCGGGCGTTGATATTCCGACATAGGCTGATCCGCAAACAGCGGGGTGAGCCAAAAAAATAAACTGGCCCACAGTGCAAAACTGGCAATCGCCACGCTCCCCAAGCCCTTGACACTTCTACCGAACCACATTGTTTACCAACCAGCGTTTGCCAACCATAAGACTGCCGACCATTGACACATCAATTTGTAAAATTCCCACACAATACATTGTCGGCTCAAAAACACGACAACTTTATACATTAACAACCGATTTTTAACTGTTTTTTAATCAAGGTAAGCAACCACTTTTATCAAAACTAAAGCCTTTAACTACCAGGTCGATATGGTGAACGCTTGCCCTATAAACCCAAGCTTTACGAGGTAAAACGGCGAAATTACGTCACTAAAGAAGGAACTGGACAATGTATTTTTTGGCATATAGGATGATGCCTGGATAAACACGTTTTATGAAAAAGGTATTCGTTCAGTTATGCACAACTATAGCGATAAAATATCGTTTTTAATTCTGGTTCTGATTACTCAGCCCTATGCGCATAGTTATAATACGCCACCCCCTATCTCCACAGTCAGTTTTTTTGCACAGCAACCAGGGGCAAACACAAAATCCAATGAGCCCATTAAGCCAATCCCGGAGAACATCGATATTGATTCAAACAAAGTTATGCTGGGACAACGGCTTTTTGAAGACAAAAACTTATCCAGTGATGGTTCCAAAGCCTGTCGCAGTTGTCACTATTTAGAAAGGGGTGGTGCTGATGGTGAGCAATTTTCGCCATCGATTGATGGCGGGTACCGCATTAGAAACACACCAACAATTTTCAATGTAAGTCTGCTATCCTTATACGGCTGGTATGGACTGCCCGATAGCCTGGAAAATGTTACCGAAACTATTATTAAAAGTAAAAAAGGCTTCGCAACAGACTGGGTAACGATTATCAGCAAACTAAACAAAGACAGCGAGTATCGTAAGCTATTTGACACCGCCTATACCGATGGCATAAAGCCTAACAATATTAAAAATGCCCTCTCTGAATATATGCGTTCATTAACCACCCCTGGCTCACGCTTCGATCAATATCTAAATGGCGATATGCAGGCAATAACAGCAAAAGAGAAAGAAGGTTATCGTCTCTTTAAGGAATATGGCTGTACGTCCTGTCACCAGGGTGTTGCAGTGGGTGGAAATATGGTTGCGCCATTCAACCTGTTTAGAAACTATTTAAACCAAGAAGCCACTCGAAAACAATTGGAATTAGGCCGATTTAACACCACTAAAGATGAAGCGGACAAATACGTTTTCCGCGTCCCCAGCCTGCGTAACATCGCCCTAACCAGCCCTTATTTTCATGATGGCTCTACGGTACGGTTGGAGACCGCCGTCGATATAATGGGCCGCTACATGCTTGGGCGGATAATACCCACAAATGAGCGGAAACTCATTGTACATTTTCTCCACACCCTGACTGGCAATTATCAAGACAAACCACTGTGAGGACAAAATTTACACTTCCCATACTAATGGCTACTGTTATTTCATTAGCAATGTCATTTTTATACTTTGAATCCCAAACCCCAGCCACTAAGCGCCACAATGCCATTCTTGCTCAAATGGCACTCGCCAAACACACCAATTTTGAATTAAACGAAAGTATCTTTGAAATGGCCTCAGGGCAAACACGTGACTACGACACCATCAGTTTAAAACAAAAACAGCTTTCCAATCAGATTAGGCAATTATTCAAAAACAACGATGGCCTGAATCAACTCCAAGATGAAGTTATTAAGGGAATTAGCAGCCAGATCTCCAGAGTAATTGCCGAAAAAAACAAGCGTATCGAACATTTCAAGCGTGACTCCGCCCTTATCAACAATTCGCTGCAATATTATCCCCGCCTCATAACAGAAATGAACGAACTCGTCGATAAAAACCCCGTTTATTTGCCATATCACAACTTGATCCACAGTGTTATATATTTCTCAATTAGCCGAAATAAAAGCTTTCTGGATAAGGCCAGAGTGACGATCAGTGAACTCAAAGCCGAACTAACAAAAGGAATTCCCAAAGACAAACTCAATCATCTTTTTTTAACCAATTTTTTAGCCCATTCAGAAGTTATACTTAATAGCCAAAACCCAAAAACGGAATTTTCATCCCTGGATATCAATTCCAACATGAATCTGTTGTTAAGTCAGCTACATGATGCCTACATGAATTACTACACCCTACAAACAGAAGGTGCAGATGAATATCGCCAGATTATGTTTGTAGCCTCATTACTACTTATAGCGATTGTTGCCTATATGCTGATATTGCTGGGCCGAAGCGCCATTGAATTAGCCAAGCAGAAAGAAAATGCCTTATCTGCAAATCGAGCTAAAAGTGCTTTTTTGGCGAATATGAGCCACGAAATCCGCACTCCATTAACGGCAATTATCGGATTTGGGGAATCAACACTGGACAGTAACCAGACGGTGGATGAACGCTTATCCGCCATTAAGTCCATTGTTCGAAACGGTAAACACCTGTTACATGTGATAAACGAAATCCTCGATATATCAAAAATCGAATCTGGCAAACTCACCACCGAAAAACTACCAACCAACCTGTTTGAGATACTTGGTGACATTCAGGCAATGGCGGGGCGGGAATCAAAGAACAAGGGACTGGATTTTAAAATAGACTATCATTTTCCTCTGCCCGAAACAATCACCACGGACCCTATCCGACTTAAACAGATACTGTTAAACCTTTGCAACAACGCTATTAAGTTTACGGAACAAGGGCGCGTTAATATAGACGTTAGTAGTGACGGCCAACGATATATTAACTTTGCGATCATCGACACCGGTATTGGTCTTGATAAAAAACAAATTGACAAATTATTTACTCCCTTTACTCAAGCTGATTCATCGACAACACGCAAATATGGCGGTACTGGACTTGGGCTGCATATATCAAAATTATTGATTGAAAACCTTGGTGGAGAATTAAATATTAGTAGCAAACTAAATCAAGGTAGCCGGTTTGAATTTAGCATTGAAGCCGGCGACCTGAGCAATAGCCACGTTATTACCGAGATATCACCATCGCCTGAAATCACCTACGACCTCGACTTTTGCGAACAAGCACCACAACTCAACGGCAGCATCTTGCTTGCGGAAGATAATGCAGACAATCAAGCCCTCATTTCATACTACATCCGCAAAACCGGCGCCACACTTACCATTGCAGAAAATGGCGCACGCGCCTTACAAAGCGCACTGAATACCACGTTCGATTTAATTCTGATGGACATCCAAATGCCGGAAGTAGACGGACTGGAAGCAACAAAAAAACTGCGTGAGGCAAACTACCAAAACCCCATCGTTGCGTTAACAGCTAATGCTACCCATGAAGATGCGGAGACATGTTATCAGGCAGGTTGCGACGATTTTCTTTCCAAACCTATTAGCTGGAATCAGTTTTATCAAATACTAACGAAATACCTGCAATCAAACCAATCATCCGTCACTAAAATAACACCCATAAAAACCGAGCTGATAAACGAAGATCCTGAAATACTTGAGTTGGTCATAGCGTTACTTGATGCATTACCCGAACGACTGAGCCAAATCTCCCAGGCCATGGAACAACGAGATTGGGAAACACTTGCTGATCATTTACATCAGCTAAAAGGATTGGGGGGAAATTTTGGCTACCCCCAACTCACCAAGCTCACGGCTCGAATGGAGTTTGAAATGAAAAAACAAGGCTATGAGGAAGTTTGGACCTCTTATAATGAGCTGCAAAATCTGATTTCCAACATGCTCGCTGGAGCACCAAAATCTGCGTCAAATAGCTAAACACCCCACGAACCACCACCTTCGCAGTTTGGGTGAACACGCGCCACCAATCAACGCCGAGCCCGAAAGAATTGAGTTAACATTGCGCCGCATTCCTTTGCCAACAACCCGCCCTCAACGGAAACATGATGATTCAATTGCTTATTGGCAAACAAATCAATAACACTTCCTGCAGCACCTGCTTTTGGATCATAAGCCCCGAACACAACGCGATTAACCCTCGCGTGCATTATGGCCCCGGCACACATCACACAGGGTTCTAACGTTACATATAGCGTGGTGTCCAATAAGCGATAATTACCCAATGTCTGCCCTGCATCTCTTAAAGCCTGCATCTCGGCATGTGCCGACGGATCATGACGCGCAATGGGTTGATTCCAGCCTTGACCAATCACCACTGCATTTTGGATAATGACCGCCCCCACAGGTACTTCGCCCAACGCCTGCGCCTGCTGCGCCAATCCCATAGCATGGCGCATCCATTGAAGATCAATATCACTCATCTAATTAATGCGTGTTTAAATAGTGAGTGCTTAAATAGTGCGTGTTTAAATCGTGGATTTGAATGACACCAGAGCAAAGCATGTAGCGATAGCCTCTTAACGAAAACATCAATAACGGGTGCTATTAACTTATTGTAAAACGTTGTTGCTTATTTAAACCAAAATTATTTGTTAAACCAAGGTCACTTGTTAAACAAAAATCACTTATTAAACCAAGACCGCTTGTTAAACCAACGCCACTATCGACACAACACTGTTACCTATAAACCCTATTCAGCATACCCCACCGCAAAGCCTTTACTCCCACTCAATAGTCGCCGGGGGCTTACTGGAAATATCATAAGCCACTCGAGACACCCCTTTGACTTCATTTATGATCCGCCGTGATACGGTTTCTAACAATTCATAGGGTAATCGCGCCGCTTGCGCTGTCATAAAATCTATGGTTTCGACAGCGCGCAGCGTTATGACATACTCATAACGACGTCCGTCCCCGGTTACACCAACGGATTTTACCGGTAAAAACACCGCAAAAGCCTGACTGGTTTTATGATACCAGTCGTAATTGCGTAACTCTTCAATAAAAATAGCATCAGCATAGCGCAGGATGTCAGCATATTCCTTATGCACTTCACCTAATATCCTCACCCCCAGGCCTGGGCCGGGGAATGGGTGCCGGTAAACCATCTCATGGGCTAAACCAAGCTCTTCACCAATTTGGCGCACCTCGTCTTTAAACAACTCTCGCAATGGCTCAACCAGTTTCAACGTCATGTGCTCCGGCAAACCACCTACGTTGTGATGTGATTTAATGACATGTGCTTTTCCTGTTTTTGAACCCGCCGATTCAATAACGTCGGGATATATAGTACCTTGCGCCAACCATTTGGCATTTTTAATTTTTGCCGCTTCCTCCTCAAAAACATCGATGAATAAATTACCAATGATTTTTCGTTTCTGCTCCGGATCACTCACCCCAGCCAAGGCCGTGATGAAACGTTGCGCAGCGTTGACGCGAATGACCTTTACACCCATATGTTTTGCAAAGGTTGCCATCACCTGGTCACCTTCATCCAGGCGTAATAAGCCATTGTCCACGAAAACACAGGTCAGTTGGCTACCAATAGCCCGATGTAGTAAGGCCGCAACCACAGAAGAGTCCACACCGCCGGATAAACCTAATATCACCTCATCAGCACCAACTTGCTGACGAACCTGGTCGATGCTGTTTTCAACAATATTGGAAGATTTCCATAAGGTGTCACAACCACAAATCGTGCATACAAAACGCTCTATAATGCGATGTCCCTGCGCCGTATGAGTGACTTCAGGGTGAAACTGCAACCCATAATAGCGCCTATCTTCATCGGCCATACCCGCCAACGGTGAGTTTTCACTGCTGGCGATTTTTTTAAACCCATTGGGGAGTGCAGTAACACGATCACCATGGCTCATCCAAACATCCAGCAGCCCATAACCCTCTGGGCTGGTTTCATCTTCGATGTCGTTAAGCAGCGCAGAATGACCATGTGCACGTGCTTTTGCATAACCAAACTCGCTGTGACTATCGTTGTGGACCATGCCCCCCAACTGCACCGCCATGGTTTGCATACCGTAACAAATACCCAACAATGGAATACCCAGATCAAACACAATCTGTGGAGCACGCGGTGGTTCAAAAATATTAACGGACTCCGGTCCACCGGACAACACGATACCTTTGGGTGCAAATGTTTTGATTGCATCGCCATCAACATCGTAGGCGTATATTTCACAATAGACCCCGGTTTCGCGAATACGGCGTGCAATCAACTGCGTGTATTGCGAACCAAAATCCAAAATCAGAATTTTGTCGGCATGTATATTAATAGCTGAATTCAAAATGGGTTCCTATTGAGGGCATAGTGATTTTATCAGCGATCGTTAACCCAGAGGCAAGCCTCCAGGCATACCGCTGATTGCGACCTACCAGCCCTGATGATGAATAAATTGGCCGAACCGGAGCCGGCCAAATTACTGACGTTTAAATAACGGTCGTTAAATGGCGGTTACACCTGATAGTTCGGTGCTTCCTTGATAATTTGCACATCATGCACATGACTTTCACTCATCCCAGCGGAAGTAACCCGTATAAACTCCGGTTTGGTACGCATCTCATCAATGGTGCTGCATCCGGTATACCCCATACTGGAACGTAAACCACCTAATAATTGATGAATCACAGGCTGCAACGATCCCTTAAAAGGCACCCGCCCTTCGATACCCTCCGGCACCAGTTTATCGGTTGCGCTTTCTTCCTGGAAATAACGGTCACTGGAGCCGTACTGACCGGTCATGGCACCCAACGATCCCATTCCGCGATACGACTTATATGAGCGCCCTTGATATAACTCTACTTCACCGGGAGCCTCTTCGGTTCCGGCAAACATGCTGCCAATCATAACGCAATGCCCGCCCGATGCGATGGCTTTGGCGATATCGCCAGAATAGCGGATGCCACCATCAGCGATAACCGGAATACCGGTGTCTTTCAATGCCTCAGTCACATTGAAAATCGCGGTAACCTGAGGGACACCCACACCGGCAATAATTCGAGTGGTACAGATCGAACCAGGCCCAATACCAACTTTGACACCGTCAGCACCCGCCTCGGCTAGGGCGAGTGCCGCTGCCGCCGTGGCGATATTGCCACCGATAACATCTATGTCCGGATAATTTTTCTTAACCCACGCCACTCGTTCGATAACCCCTCGCGAGTGACCGTGGGCGGTATCTACCACCACAACGTCCACACCCGCCTGAGCCAGCGCCTCTACGCGTTCCTCGGTGCCATCCCCCGTACCAACCGCTGCACCGACCCGTAAGCGGCCCTGGCTGTCTTTGCTGGCATTAGGAAATTGCTCCGCTTTTTGAATATCCTTGACGGTAACTAGCCCCCGCAGTTGAAATTTGTCATTAACCACCAACACCTTTTCAATACGATGCTCGTGCAGTAATTTAAGAATTTCATCGCGTTGGGCCCCCTCCTTCACGGTCACCAATTTCTCCTTGGGGGTCATAATATTAGAAACGGGATGATCGTACCGAGTCTCAAAGCGTAAATCCCGTCCGGTCACGATACCTAACAACTCCTCCCCTTTTACCACCGGCACGCCGGAGATATTGTGGGCACGCGTTAATCCCAGCACTTCCTTAATGCTGGTCTCCGGTGATACGGTAATAGGCGATTTAATGACGCCACTCTCATATTTTTTGACCGTTACCACTTGTTGGGCTTGTTTCTCAGCCGTCATATTCTTATGAATAATCCCCAGACCTCCTTCCTGAGCCATGGTGATCGCTAACCTCGCCTCTGTCACGGTGTCCATCGCCGCAGAGACTAAAGGGATACTGAGTTCAATATTGCGCGAAATCTTTGTTTTTAATGTAACTTCTTTAGGCAAAACGCTAGAATGTGCTGGTAATAGCAGTACATCATCGAAGGTAAGTGCTTCTTGAACAATTCGCATAATGGATATCCGTGCAAGGCTGTGGTTTTGTAGGGACGGCATTATAAAGATTGACGCCCACTGGGTAAACATGTAGGTTTAGTTTGTATCCAATTATAGAAACTTTTTCCAGCTGTCCTCTACCTGTGAATCGTTGAAACCCTTAAGATTTAACAGCATAGCGGTCAGCAGTTTTGATGAAATACGAAATGTCAGTGGAGGAGAAATAATGAAAAAAATAGTGATCGCAGCAACAGTCTCATTCGTTTTAAGCGGTTGCAGCCTGTTTGCCGCCGATAGTAGCAATGATAAAGCAAGCGTTACCGCAAGTGGCAATACAGAATTAGAAGCTGCCATTAAAACGGCGGAATCTTCGCTGAAGAAAGCAGCCTCTGTGGGCGGCGAATGGCGCGATTCCAAGAAAAAGTACATTAAGGGTGCCAAAGCGGCTCTCAGCAAAGGCGACATCAAGAAAGCAATGCAACTCGCCAACAAAGCTAAATTTGAAGCTGAAATGGGCTACACTCAGGCCATGGAACAACAAAAAGCCGGACCGTGGTTGTTTTAAAAGCCGGGTTATTCCTAAAAACTCGAGATATTTTAAGCACTTGACATCGAGGCATTTGATATCAAAGCATTTAATATCAAGGCATTATCAAGTTAATGCGTGAGACGTAACCTTGCCGTTCTGCACCTAGAAACAGTATCAGCAGATCGACACAGCTTATTGATTTAACACAAAAAGCAGGCTGATTTCAGTCTGCTTTTTTTACGTTTTGATCTTACTGTTACGGTAAACCATTGATACCCCCTAGCTTAACGGCCTAACTTGCGTACCATACGCTACAACTTACAATTATCGTTTCTATATCATCGTTGTCCACGCTTATGCCGGTAAAAACACCCAGCTCATCCAAAACCACGCCTAATAGAGAAATTTACACGGTATCCCACCTCACGGGCGCAGTACGCACCGTTATCGAAACCAACTTTCCCAACATCTGGGTTGAAGGGGAGCTTTCGAACTTAGTTAAACCATCCTCCGGACACTTGTATTTCACACTAAAAGATACTGGAGCCCAGGTACGGTGTGCCATGTTTCGTGGCAAAAATCGATTACTAAAATTCCGCCCCACAGACGGCTTACAGGTTTTAGTGCGCACCAACGTTAGTCTCTATGAGGCCCGTGGCGATTTTCAGCTGATTGTAGAGCACATGGAAGAAGCCGGTGATGGGATGCTACGGCGCAAATTTGAGGAACTGAAAGCAAAACTGGCGCAGGAAGGCCTGTTCGATGCCTCGGCCAAGCAAGATATCCCGTTGTTCCCACGACGTATCGGGGTTATTACCTCCCCCACAGGTGCCGCCATACGCGATATACTCAGCGTTCTAAAACGGCGTTACCCAAACGCCCCTGTACTCATCTACCCTGTAGCAGTACAGGGCGAAGAAGCACCTGGCGCTATCGTTCGCGCCTTACAAAAAGCCAATGCACGCCAGGAATGCGATGTCCTCATTCTCGCCCGGGGTGGCGGCTCCTTAGAGGACTTATGGGCCTTTAACAATGAAAACGTTGCTCGCGCTATTTATGACTCTTTAATCCCCATTGTTGCCGGAATCGGCCACGAAATCGACATTAGCATCGCCGACTTTACCGCTGACCTAAGAGCACCCACCCCATCCGCGGCAGCCGAATTGGTAAGCCCCAACCGTGACGAATGGCTGGAAATGCTGAGGAACTTCCGAAACCGGCTGACATTACACATCAAACACCAGTTAAATCACTCAAAACAGCAAATAAGCTGGCTAAGCAAACATCTACAGCACCCCAAACAGCGTATTAGCATTCAAGCACAACGGTTGGATGAGTTAGAACAACGTCTGCTTAAAAGTGAGCGGGTACTGAGGCAAAACGCACACGCCCGGCTTAATACCCGCTCAGCACAACTACAGCAATTTAACCCCAGGCAACGTTTACGTGAATACCATTTGCAGCATAACGCCTTGTCACAACGTTTTAAACGCGCCATGCAGCAACGAGTACTGTCGTCCAAAACACAATTAAGCAACCTATCCCACACCCTGGAAACCGTTAGCCCGTTAGCGACACTGAACCGGGGGTATGCTATTGTTAAAACAAGCCCAGACCAACAAATAGTCCGACAAACAACGCAATTACAACCGGGACAAGCACTGGAAATACAACTTCAGCAAGGACGTGTTGTCTCAACCGTTGTCTCAACAAGCAATAAAATCATCAGCGATGATTAATAACGCAACCACCGCTATCAGCGACCTCAAACAACAGCAAGTAAAAACAACATGAAAAAAACGAAAATGTCATCTACCCCGGCACTCTTGTTGACACTGCTGATTGTGTCGCTATCGATAACCTTAGCCAGTTCGGCGGTGTTGGCGGCAAAACTACCACGCGCCAATCCAGTCCCTGGTGGTATTGCCGTAGTGCCACTGGGCGTAGAATCGATGCAACCCCCCTCGGTATATTACGGCGACAAGCGGGTTATGGTGGCCCCTGATACCGATAAACACAATCATTGGCTGGCAGTAACCGGCATTAACCTGGGGGCCAAACCCGGTACTCACCAATTAACCGTAACAACCGAAAACGACCGGCTCTCTGTGTCATTCGACGTCCAGGACAAAAAATACGAAACTCAACACCTGACGATTAAAAACAAACGCAAGGTCAACCCTTACAAAAAAGACCTAACCCGTATTAAAAAAGAAAAAACGACTATTACCAAAGCACTGGCCCACTGGAGCGACTCAGAAACCATCAATACTGACTTTGTCCTACCCGTAACAGGCCGCTTAAGTAGCCCGTTTGGTTTGAGACGGGTCTTCAACAAACAACCCCGCAAACCTCACAGCGGCATCGACATAGCAGCTCCCCTTGGCACGCCGATTGTTTCTCCCTCTCCTGGCACGGTCATAACAACCGGCGAATACTTCTTTAACGGTAATACGGTGTTTATTGATCATGGCCAGGGGTTAATAACCATGTACTGTCACATGTCCAAAATCGACGTAAAACCCGGACAAGCAGTGAAAAAAGGCGAACAAATTGGCGCTATTGGTAAAACAGGCCGTGTCACAGGTCCGCATTTACACTGGGGGGTAAGCCTTAATGATGTACGCGTTGACCCAGCGCTCTTCTTCGATAATCTCAATCAATTAGTTCAAAAAAAACCCAGTCAATAACCCTACTATCACCCGCATAGCGCCAAAGGCATACCGGTAACGACGGCCCAATATGGGCGGTGCGCCCTGTTTTTATGCTTGCGTAAAACCCCATCTAACGGTATGGTTTCGCGTCGTGTTTTTTTTAAATTCGCGCGCGTCGACGAATCACGTCAATATCGATGTAATTATTTGATACCGATGCATTTTTTACTAACAATGAAACACATCACAGCAATGTAGTAACGCAAATAAAATGTGGTCTTCAAAACTCCCTATACGTATGAATTACAGCAATCCCGGCATAATCGTTGGCGGCAATCAATAGCAACCGGACAACCAGGCCACTCAATACCCAACCCATAACGGTAAGTCATTAAAAATCATAACGCTAATGAGAAAATTCGCAAAAAAAATAGTTGAAACAAAAGCATTTGAGTACTTTATTGTTGCCTTAATACTTATTAATGGTGTGGTTTTGGGGTTGGAAACCTCGCCCGACATCCTTGCCAAATACGGTACCTGGTTAGCATTTGTCAATCACGCCATACTGGCGGTATTTATTCTCGAGGCCATACTAAAAATCACCGCCGTTGTACCACGCTTAAAATTATACTTTGGCGACGGCTGGAATCTATTTGACTTCACCGTAGTGGTATTATCTTTAGTCCCCGCCACCGGGGAATTCGCCATGATAGCCCGCCTGGCGCGTTTATTACGGGTTGCGCGACTCATATCCACGATCCCCGAATTGCGGCTCATCATCACCACCCTGGTGCGGTCCATCCCCAGCATGGGGCATGTATTGATGTTAATGAGTATTATTTTCTATATCTATGGCGTGGCCGGTTACCATATTTTTCACGAACACGATCCCACGCATTGGCGTACCCTGGGAATATCCTTATTAACCTTGTTTCGTGTAGTTACCCTGGAAGACTGGACCGACGTGATGTATGCCGCCATGGACATGAACCCATACAGCTGGATATATTTTGTCAGCTTCGTGGTACTTGGCACCTTCGTGGTCATCAACTTATTTATTGCCGTAGTGCTCAACAACCTCGACGAAGCCAAGCAAGAGCGCCTGGCGGAGCTGCAAGGGCCGGTATCTCGTGACGAAATCCTCAAAGAATTGCGACAAACACAAACGGCGTTGGCACAACTGCAAACCAAACTGGAAAATATGAGCGATCATTAGGGTCTGTTGACCATTGAGTTCTACAATATACCAACACCAATGCTCCAACAACAATTACAAATTATGTAGAGGAACCCATGTTTAATATATCCAGCGTTTATCCTATAAAGGAAAACTACCGGTTCGATTTTGATTATTACCTGAACACTCACATGCCCATGTCGATGGAGCAACTTACTGGCGCTAAAGGGTTTAGGGGAGTGTCCGTCGAGCGGGGAATTAGCTTCGATGACCCAAAAATCGACACGTCCTATGTCGCCATGTGCCACTATTACTTCGATACACTAGAAGAGTTCATGGTTGCCTTCATGCCCCACGCAGAAAAACTACAAGGCGACATTGCTAACTACACGAACATTGAGCCCATTATTCAAATAAATGAAGTAGAAATTTATAAATAACATTACAACCCCATCCCATACCATTAATCGATACAGCCTTGGTTAGCAGCCCATCCTTGGATTTTAAATGCCACCAGAAATACAAGCACCTAACGGGGTTGCCTTTAGTAACGCAAACTTAACAGTCATTAATATTACCCTTTTCGATATTCGCCAATCACTTCAATCTTGCCGACAATATTGTTATTTAGATTTTCCAATTCATCTGCCGGTATCCACCACTCCGTATGGTGCGCAGCACCCACCTGCTGAATCTGGTAACAATCCATAAATGCTTTTTTAACCTCAAAACGCGTGACATAACCTATACCGCTATCCTTGACATTCCATTGCTGGGCAATTTCCGCCGCATATTGCTCATTAGCGACAGGATAAAATATCGGTTGCCCCGCTAAGCGTGGCGGCCAGCGTAAAAAACCACTCGCCACTAATAAGGCAAACTCATTAGGACCCGTGGGGCGGTAAAGCGTTACTGTTTCTTTAATCATAAATCACCTATTTATAGCTCACCTGTTAATTTTTATAGCTCACCTATTAAAAATTCACCAAACCACATCAGCTCTACCATTACGTTCCAAGCAACGCCTGTGACAAACCCAGTATAGTTTCCCGCATCGCCAGTTGGTTTTTCCATGCGTCAGGAATCTCATTTACACCATAATATGCACCGGCAATCTGCCCGCAGATCGCCGCGGTCGTATCAGCATCATCACCCAAGTTGGCTGCAGCAAGAATGGCGTCTTTAAAATTAGTAGTAGTGTAAAAACTCCAAAGTGCGGCTTCCAGACTGTGAACGACATAACCTGAACCAAAAATGGCCGCCGCCGGCTTATCCCGATAGCCGCCTTTCGCAATCATTGCAATGCTGGGACATTCGTAACCATCATCATCGTTAGTAAATAAAATTGCTTCTTTAGACAAGCCATTGAACGCCTTCACTAGTAATGCGCCAAACAGTTGGCAAGCCTCTACACATTCGGCAGCACCATGAGTCGTACCTGAGCTTTGCCCGGAATATTTCACAACATTTTCCAGCTCCGGGTAATAAAACATAGGCACAGGTGCCAGTCGCATTAATGATCCATTGCCTGCGGATCTTTCATGACTCGAACCGCTCAACGGATTGCCGGTCACTACAAAATGATCAAGCGCCTGCGCCACGGTATTACCAATATCAACACACCGACCTGTGCTGCTCATATACCCTTCAGTACGCCACCGGCAATAGCGTTGCATCTGGTCAAGCGGATCAAATCGCTTGGATGCCACCAAACTGGCGGCCAAACACAATGCCATAGCGGTATCGTCCGTCCACTGCCCTGCTTCCAGCTTAAAGGGGCCACCACCGACCATATCCGTCAGTGGTTCAAACGTACCTCGGGCGCAAAATTCGACCGTGGTACCAACAGCATCGCCACACGCCAAGCCCACCAGGCAGCCATCAAACCGGGCCTTAATTGTCATATTCGTTACCAATGAAATATTCTCCTTATCCAACTAAAAGTAGTAGTCTCTATCAGATTATGCGTGAAGGCATCCCCCCTCTGCACCCAAACTACCGAGGTACGGCATATTCATATTCCATGAGTCGCTCAACAACACTCGCTTTCGCGAGCCTGGTTCGATACACTAATCCACGGAGCAAACGGACGAAGCCTACCCCTGTCAATCGACGCCCACCAATCAATAACCAACTCTTTTTATAGATGCTTAATAACGATTAATACGCAACAGACGTCAGTTGACTTAGTGTCACACTTACACTATCATTTAGTGTAGACATGACACTTAGTGAGAGTCAATACATGACGCCAGATTATTTAGCTGACAAGGATTCACCCGAAAAAAAATATTGTTATAAATACCCCCACCCTGCGGTGACCACGGATATTGTGATCTTCACCATTCGTGAACAGCTGCTGAAGCTCCTGTTAGTGAAGCGCAAAGGGGAGCCCAATAAGGGCAATTGGGCCTTGCCGGGTGGATTTGTTGCGCTGGATGAAAGCTTACGCCAATGCGCAGAACGCGAATTGGCCGAAGAAACCGGCGTTAGCGGCGTTTATCTTGAACAACTATACACCTTCGGCAATCCAGAACGTGACCCCCGGGAACGGGTCATCACCGTTGCCTACTACGCACTGATACCATCTGACAAAATAGAAATACGTGCGGCCACTGACGCCGAAGCCGTAGGCTGGTTTGCCATGGATGAATTACCGGGCCTGGCATTTGATCATGAAAAAATTGTGCAAACTGCGAAAAAACGCCTAGTGGCCAAACTGGACTACTCTACCCTCGCCTTTCAATTCATGCCCAAAGAATTTACGCTCACGGAGCTACAAGAAGTGTATGAAATTATTTTAGAAGCAGAAGTCGATAAACGTAACTTCCGTAAATGGGTACTGGCACTGGAAAGCATTGAAGAAACCGGTGGAGAACGCCGCGAGGGTCGTCACCGACCGGCAAAACTATATCGCTTAAAAAATCCCCACAAAGTCGACATTATAAAGTAACGGGAGGTGTACCATGACCTATAACATCAATGAAAAACTGATTTGGATGAGCACCCAAAACGCGTTAGCAGCCAATGCGAAACAGCAGCCATTATCAGATTGGGAGCAAGCCAAGCTTGTAAAACGCATCAAATCCCTATTGCTACAAAAAGACGCCGTATTAGTTGCGCATTATTATGTCGATGGTGCATTACAAGACTTAGCCGAACAGACCGGTGGTTTTGTGGGCGACTCCCTGGAGATGGCTCGCTTTGGCAAACTGCACCCAGCCAAAACCCTGATTGTCGCCGGCGTAAAATTTATGGGGGAAACGGCAAAAATATTAAGCCCTGAAAAACGCGTTCTTATCCTGGATAATCAAGCAGAGTGCTCGCTGGATTTAAGTGCCCCCATTGAAGCATTCTCCGCATTTTGTGACCAGCACCCCGATCGCACCGCGGTGGTTTATGCCAATACCAGTGCCGCAGTCAAAGCACGTGCCGACTGGGTAGTAACCTCCAGTATTGCCGTGGATGTGGTTAATCACTTAAAAAATCAGGGTGAAAAAATATTATGGGCGCCGGACAAGCACCTGGGCCATTATATCCAGCAGCAAACCGGCGCAGACATGGTGTTATGGGATGGCACCTGCATTGTCCACGATGCGTTTAAGGCCACGGCGTTAGCAACCCTGAAAGAACAGTATCCAGACGCCGCAGTGCTCGTGCATCCTGAATCACCTGCAGATGTAATTGCCATGGCCGATGTTGTTGGTTCAACCAGTAAACTGATTCAGGCGACACAAACACTGCCTAACCCGGTGTTTATTGTTGCCACTGACAATGGCATCTTGCATAAAATGAAGCAGGTGACTCCCAACAAAACCTTTATTGAAGCCCCCACCGCAGGTGCCGGCGGCACATGCGAAAGCTGTGCCCACTGCCCCTGGATGGCAATGAGCACGCTACAAAAATTGCAACAAGTATTGCAAAACCAAGATAACGAAATCGTCCTTGATGAAGCGGTCCGCAACAAAGCACTCATCGCAACCGAACGTATGATGCAATTTAGAGAACGCCACGTTAACAAGAAACACGGTGTTATGTAGGCCTACAATGCGCCAATGGCCCATCCAAAGACGACGTATAGCCCTGAATTATTTGCTAACCTGTAATAGCTAAAAGCTCAATCTGGATGCAAATAATTCAGGTCACTCACGGGAAACAGTCAGAGCAAGTCTGGGCGATGGCAACTAATCAATCCACTTGCCCGGTAACCCGACCGCGCATGGATTTCGTTTTACTGCGGTGACGCTTATGCTCCAACCTGTTCTGGTTCTCTGCATAAGAGCGGCGTTTTTTCAAACGAGGCTGAGGACGCTCAGCCGCTTTACATATCAACAAACACAAACGCTCCAGGGCTTCACGCTTGTTGCGCTCCTGGCTCCGGTGACGACGCGCGGTAATAACCAGTTGAAAGTCATTATTAACCCGAGTTCCCCCAAAATGAATCAGGCGTTGCTGCACATCGTGAGGCAATTCATGGCATTGAATAATATCAAACCGCAACTGGATAGCCGTCATGTTTTTATTTACATTCTGACCACCTGGCCCAGATGAATATAAGGCCTTGTAGTGCAGCTCATTTTCATTAATCGCAATGGTATCAGTAATTTGTATCATAGCATTCTCCTCACAACGTTAACTGATACCAGCGAGGATTTTTTACTTTTTTAAGTTTACGCCTCACCACTTTCGACGTCGTTAAAAAGGCCGGCGCCTCGTCGGTTAATGTAAAACAGAATTTCCTTGGCAGGTCCGTATACAGTGATCTTGGCGGATAACGAAATACAATTCGTTTCAAACAATTACCGGTATCAAAGGTATGGCTATAAATATACCGGATGCCCAGCTCCTCAACGCAAAACTTGATAACGGCAGTTAATATCGCTTCATCCCACATGCGATAAAAGGGGGCTAATGACTGCTTTACATAGTGTGAGATAGTTTCAGGCGTTGACGTAATACCCAGTCTTTTTTTGTAATCGGGGTGTTTAGCAATATACGCCGTCATCATCTTCAGATACCGTTTGGCCCGACGCAGCCAATCGTTTTGGATTTCTTCTATCAACACTTCGCCAGTATCAAAATCCAAATCGAGCCTGGCCCATCCCAGGGTATTTCTATAATAGCGGTGTTCCGCTATAGGTGGTACGCTCGGTATTTTTTCCTGCACGGTATTTTTCACTCTTTCATAAAAAACAGGGTGCCCGTCACACCTAAAATAATCCATTTCTCCATTACCAATCAGCTGATGAAAAACACGATCATGGCCGGAGTTAAAATTCATTTGTAACACGAGATTGGCGCTATTTCTGGTGGTTTGTGAAAAACACGGGTGATCGCGGTCCCACTTGCCCGCCGTCAATACAAAATTCTGACGGTCACTTACAGAGGCATAGCTAACATCGGTTCGGGTTAATATCCCTTGACCACAACCGGCAATCAGTTGTTTGACCGCAGGCTTTTCCAACAAGCCACGATAAGGCGAGCGTTTAATATCAGAAATGCGTTTACCGTTACCGATATAGTGTGACAACAGCGTTAATGCGTAATCATCCTGAGCATAGCGAAATACCGTCCGGTCGGCCGGTAGACAAGCGAGAATTTCATTGAGTAATGGTGTTTTCATGGTTGCGTTCTCTTTTTTTGTAATCGTGTTTGTAACGTTCTTTGAAATGATCTTTGTAGCGTTGCTGGTAGCGCTGTTTGCAATATTCCCCACTGCACAGTTCACTGCATGATCCACCGCATAGCCCACTGCATTGGCTACAGTATGTGCAATAACGTTCGCTACAACGTTCTCTATAAAAATAGCTACCACTATTTTTCTCGTGCTTGCAGAACACGTTGAATGTCATCATCGCTGCTATCATGTTAAGTCTCCTTCGTTTAATTAATTAACTAACCCTTAACACACACAATTTGTTTTAAGGTATGTACTACTTCAATCAAATCATGTTGATTCTCCATCACCACATCAATATCCTTGTATGCACCGGGAATTTCATCCACCACGCCTTTGTCCTTTCGGCACTCAACCCCCTGGGTTTGTGCCGCCATGTCTTCAACACTAAATTCCTTTTTCGCTTTAGTGCGGCTCATCCGACGACCCGCACCATGCGAACACGAGTAAAATGATTGCGCATTGCCTTTTCCCCGAACAATAAAAGATTTGGCTCCCATGCTACCGGGAATAATGCCCAATTCACCTTCACCCGCACGAATTGCGCCTTTACGAGTCACAAATACCTGCGCATCAAAATGCTGTTCAATCGCAACATAATTGTGATGACAATTGATTGCCTCTTTAGTCACACCAAAGTGAGTTAATTTCTTACGCAGCATCTCCAGAATAAAATACATCATTTCCCGGCGATTCGCCGTGGCGTATTCCTGCGCCCAATGAACGGCATCAACATAGTCATCAAAATGCTCGGCACCTTCCTCAAAGTAGGCCAGGTCTTTGTCCGGTAAATTCGCAACATGACGCCCCATATCCTTTTTTGCCAACGCGATAAAATAACGCCCAATGGCATTGCCAATCCCACGACTGCCGGAATGTAGCATGACCCACACATCCTGATTTTCATCCAAACACAACTCAATAAAGTGGTTACCACCTCCCAGGGTAGCAATTTGACGCACCCAGGTTTGATAAGGTTTTTTCTGCAAGCTGGCAATTTTCGGGTGTTTATCTAATACCTTGTGCAGCCCTGGCGCCAATCCACGAATGGTTGAATTGCGCGCCTTGTCAGTTTTGTGCATATCAAATCCCACCGGGATAGTTTCTTCGATCAAGGCCCGTATACGCCGCAAATTATCCGGCAATTGCGCAGCTTTCAGCGACAAACGCACGGCGTTCATTCCACAACCAATATCCACCCCCACCGCCGCGGGAATAATTGCACCCCTGGTGGGTATAACGGATCCAACCGTTGCACCAATACCGGCATGAACATCAGGCATTGCCGCGATATGGCTATGTATAAATGGCAATTGCGACATATTTATTAATTGCTGCATCGCCTGGTGATCAACGTCATCCGTGTAAATTTTTACCGGCACCTTGCCTTTAGTAATTTTTCGTTTAATGGGCATCGCCCTATCCTTTTCAGTAAACGCTTAATAAATATCAACCGACCTAATAAAACGTTTGATTAACATTCGTTGCGATATGCCTTATAACATCCGCAACAACATTCCCTACAATATGCGCTACAAAATCTGCTACAAAATCGCAGGCATAAAAAAACCCTGGAGACATAGAGTCAACCAGGGTTTTTACTATTTCTTAAGGGCTAATCCTTTAAGACTAGCGCTTTGAGCCCATGGAAGACAACATGTATGCCTTCCACGCCAAGAGAAAGGCAATTTTAATGAGTATTTATATTCAGCCTTAGCACTTGGTTTGTCTCCTCTAAAAAATAATCGTAATTAAGTTTGTGCCGCAATTGTAGTGTGGCAAAAAATAAAGTCAACCGTCATTCGTCAGTTTTTTTATTTTATTTTGACGTTTAAACCGAAGCGTATAATGTGGATTTAGCCGACATCGATCTAACAACCATTTAACTTACTGACTTAAAAGCTTATCTTAACTCGTTTCCCGGTTGTACTCGCCAGTTGCCTGAAATGTTCTCAACAATGACCTACCCCAGATACTCACCCAACTCAGGTACTCACCCAACCCAGGTACTCACCCAACCCAGGTGCTCACCCAACCCAGGTACTGCTCCATGAGCCAATCTAACAAAACCACTTTAACACCAAGCATTGCTCTACCACGTTGGCCTTACGCAAGCCGCAAGCAAGGCATTATGTCCGAAAACAGCTATACCCCGTATACTTTCTTGTTATAGTGAGGCCATGACAATGAGTCTCTCGAAAAAAACGCAAGAAGCCTACTATAATGCCGTACTCGCCCGTGATGCGAAATTCGATGGCAAGTTTTTCTCTGGCGTTAAAACCACCGGAATCTATTGTCGCCCGATTTGCCCCGCCAGACCAAAGCGAGAAAATATTATTTTTTTTGCCACCGCACTGCATGCGGAAAAAGCAGGGTATCGCCCCTGTTTACGTTGCCGCCCTGAAAGTGCACCTGACTCACCCGTCTGGCACGGCACCTGGTCGGTGGTACAAAGAGCGGTGCGAGCATTACTCAGCGATGAAAATGCCATTGCATTAAGTGAAGATGAATTCGCCGCACATTTTGGTGTGAGCGCAAGACACCTGCGTCGCTTGTTTCAAGACGAACTGGGCAAAACTCCGGCGCAGATTATGCGTGATAATCGGCTTAATCTGGCTAGAAAACTCATTGTTGAATCCAGCCTCCCGTTTATCGACATCGCCTATAGCTCTGGGTTTGATTCCGTCAGACGCTTTAATGATGCCATTCGCCAACGATTTTCCAAAACACCCACCGAGCTACGCCGACGGAAAAACACCAAACAAGATAGCGGAGTTATTCGATTCAGCACTGCGTATCGCCCGCCACTAGACTGGCAGACCTGCCTTGACTACTACCAAAAACATGCCATGGGTAAACTGGAACGGTTTGACAATGGATGCTACCAACGAATATTTCTAATCGAAAATGATATTAGCATGGTCACTGTGCAGAACAATGCACAAAGACACCAACTGGAAATTGCCTTACAAACTGACAACGCCAACGCCGTCAGTTTTGTGCATAGTCGAGTTAAGGCAATGTTCGATCTTTTTCTTGACCCTGTTTATGTGGCCAACGCCTTTGAAAGCGACCCCCTTTTAAAACGTCTTTACCAGTCTCATCACGGCGTCAGACTGGCGCGTTGCTGGGACCGGTTTGAACTGGCAGTCAGTACAATTTTAGGACAGTTAATTTCCATTAAACACGCCACCCAGCTCGTTCATGAATTGATAACCTTGTACGGGGAACAACGCCCCAACCCATGGACGGGTGACGTTATCAAGCTTTTTCCCACGGCACAAAAACTGGCGGGTGAAACCCTGACCGACCTAAAAGTTCCTCAAACAAAAAAAACCGCCATTGTTACATTGGCACAGCAAGTAACCAGTGGTGATCTGCATTTTTCCAGCTACCAGAACCCACAAGATTTCAAAAATAAATTGCGGGCAATTCATGGTATAGGCCCATGGACAGCCGAGTATGTTGCCCTGCGTGCAATCGGCGATACCGACGCATTCCCGGAGGGCGACGCATATCTTGACAAAGTCATCGGCCCCTATGACATTGAAACACTTTCCCCCTGGCGTGGCTATCTGGCAACAATTCTGTATAAACATGGAGATAACGCATGACAAGCGCTACTATCAACACCACCAACACCACGATCGTCAACACCATGATCATCAACACCATCCAGACTCCCGCAGGACCACTAACGCTCACGGAGCGCAATGGGTGCATTACACACTGTTTATTTACACCGCATCAAGCCACAGAAAGCCCGTTGACAAAAGGCACCATACAAGGCAAGAACACCTCACCAATATTGCGTACAGCAAAACGCCAGTTCGACGAATATTTTGCGGGGCAGCGTATTGAATTCGATTTACCCCTCGCCCCGGCCGGCACGCCGTTTCAGCAACGCGTCTGGGCCGCTTTACAAACCATTCCTTATGGGGAAACCTGGAGTTACCAGCAACTTGCCCGTCATACCGGTAAACCAAACGCCTGTCGCGCAGTAGGTACCGCCAATGCCAAAAACCCCGTTGGCATTATTATCCCTTGCCATCGCGTTATTTTGGCATCAGGCAAACCGGGCAGTTACGCTGGTGGCAACGATTTAAAAGTTAAGTTATTGCGTTTCGAGCAAGAAGGGGTATCCATTGCAGCTGCCTGACACCATCGGTTTTGCATCTTATGAGCACACCCTGCTAACAGAAGGTTTTTGCCTGATCCCACAGGTATTAAACGAAGCAGAGTGCCAGCAATTCATTGCGCAATATGAAAACGAACAGCTTTATCGGTCAACCATCGAGATGAAGCGCTATAATTTTGGTCGAGGACAATACCGGTATTTTAACGCCCCCCTACCAGAAACCATTATATCTCTACGTAACAACTTTTATACACTGTTAGCCAGGCCCGCTAACACCTGGGCAACCCTGGTAAAAACCGACACCGTCTACCCGACAAATTACCACGAATTTGAGGCCCAGCAGCAGCACCAAAATCAAACCAAACCGACCCCACTCATTCTGCGTTATCACAGTGGCGACTATAACTGCCTGCACCAAGACATATCGGGTGAACACTATTTTCCTTATCAGGTAATTATCGTCTTGAGTCAGAAGGGAATAGATTTTGAGGATGGCGAGATTATACTTACCCAGCAACGCCCACGCATGCAAACCATCCCCCATGTCATCAAACCAAATAAGGGGGATGCGTTAATCCTGACCTCGAACTACCACCCTTGCCAGGGTACCCGTGGCACTTACCGTACTACATTCAAACACGGTGTTGGAAAAATCACCCGCGGGGAACGTTATAGTCTCGGTATCATCTTTCACAATTATGCAGCATAGCACTCACGACCTTACCCAACACCGAACAAACAGGGGTTCGCCAGCCGTAATAGATGTAATGGCCTAATGGCTTTGTGGCATTACACAGAGAAACATGCAGTACATAAATAAAGAAATCGCAAAAACATCAGACCAGCAGGCCTAAGCATAAACCACAACCATCAGTGCCCGGTGCGTAAGGGGATATCGTTCGGACAGCACTGTTCGTGCGGCACCACGCCAGGCGCATGCTCATACCAGGCCCGGGAACGATTCACGACCCGCACCGCCAACAACATTACCGGCACTTCAATCAGCACTCCCACTACGGTAGCCAATGCCGCACCAGACTGAAAGCCAAACAGGGCAATAGCCGTGGCAACCGCCAGTTCAAAAAAATTGCTGGCGCCAATTAGCGCTGAAGGTCCGGCAACGCAGTGTGGTGAACCTACCTTCCGATTCAACCAATAGGCCAGACCTGCATTTAAAAACACCTGAATCAGAATAGGCACGGCCAGCAAGGCAATAATCATTGGCTTTGCAATGATCTGTTCGCCCTGAAAACCGAACAGTAAAACCAGTGTCGCTAACAGCGCCAGGAGTGAAATGGGTTGCAAGCGCAGAATGAGCTTTTCCAGGTGTTGGGCACCACGCTGGCGCTTGAGCGTAGTACGCCGCCAGAAGGCTGCAATGACCAACGGTACGGCAATATACAGCAACACTGACAACAACAGTGTATCCCAGGGCACAGTGATTGCCGATAACCCCAGCAACAAACCAACCAACGGTGCAAACGCGAACACCATAATCACATCGTTCAAGGCCACTTGCGACAGCGTAAAATGCGGCTCGCCACGCATCAGATGACTCCAGACAAACACCATAGCAGTACACGGCGCAGCAGCCAGCAGAATTAAACCCGCAATATAGGATTCAATCTGCTCCTCCGGTAAATACGCCCGGAACAACACAGCAATAAACAACCAGGCCAACAGCGCCATGGAAAAGGGCTTTACACCCCAGTTAATAAACAAAGTCACCGACACGCCACGCCAATGTTGTTTCACACCTTTTAACGCCCGCAGATCAATTTTAAGCAACATGGGAATAATCATCAGCCACACCAACACTGCTACCGGCAAATTGATATGCGCCACTTCCAATTGCCCAACGGTTTCAAACACAGCAGGAAACAGATAACCAAGACCGATGCCAACAACAATACACAAGCCCACCCAAATGGTAAGATAACGCTCGAAAACCCCCATTTCACGGCTCTCTTTACTCACTACCGGCACCCTCTTGCTGCTGTAAACGTAGCAATAAATCAGCCACTCGGTTACGAATGTCATCCCGACTGTCGCGAAACACAGCCATTATCGCCGCCTCCGTACCCACAGCTTTAGCAGGATCGCTAAGCGGCCAATGCTCTTTGCGTATTCCGGATGGTAAGATAGGGCAGTGTTCATCGGCGTGACCACAAACCGTCACCAGATAATCAGCCCCGGCCAGCACCCCATCAGTGAGCTTCGTGGACTCCTGCCCAGCGATATCTACCCCCGCCTCCTGCATCACCGTGATAGCACGAGGGTTTTTGCCGTGAGCTTCAATACCCGCTGACTGCACTGTCAGCCAGTCGCCGCCCAGCTCGCGGGCCCAGCCCTCGGCAATTTGAGAACGACAGGAATTACCGGTACAAAGAAATAACAGCTTCATCAGACTTCCTTAACAGATCAATATGAATAAGGTCTTCAGGCACAACAAGCGGCGCTGGGACGATTGGGCATGTTAGTCAGTGCCACACGGTCATCACAAAAGGGGGATACCGCTGTCACACCCTGGGCAGTTTGCAGTAATACCTGCCGCGCCCAATCCGGTAATTCATCATGCAACTGATAATAAACCCATTGCCCCTGGCGGCGATCACTAACCACCCCGGCATCCCGCAGTAACGCTAGATGACGCGACACCTTGGGCTGAATTACATTCAGGGCATGGATTAATTCGCAGACACACAATTCACCCTCGGACTGCATCAACAACAGGCAGCGCAAACGGGTATCATCGGATAAAAGTTGGAAAAACTCATTGGTTAAAATCGTCATGCCAGACAATATACGCCAAAACATATATATGGTCAATCATATATATGTTTTGGCGTATATATATTTTGACGTATATTTAATCACAATAACTCAGGCGGCAAAGACTTACCAAAATAGGAAGAGTTAGAAAAAACCCTCGACGGTGTTCAACCACTGGATAAGGTTGCGGTCAGAAAGCCGCTCTCTTCAAAGCTCTCTATATCCGCTTTGTCGAAATGCTTTATAAAACCTTCGTAATCACCAGCAAGATACGCATCCAGCATTTCAGTGAGACACCTTTCAGCAATTTCCAATTCCTTAATAGGTTCACTCTTATCGTTATTACGGTTAGGTTATGGTTATTTCGGTAAAGCGTTACATAGATTTGCTCAAAGCAACCAGTACCGTTTTTCGCACTATGCCCTCGGTTCCCCCCCCCCCCCGCTCCCGACGCAGCGCACACGCCGATCACACCATATCATATTGATTTATAATAATATTATCCTTAAGTCAGTGCCATACTTCTCTGATCCCAATTATCTTGCCTATTTTCAACAGATCGATCAACGCGCGGAATTTAGGTATTGACGCAAGTTCTGGAAGATTCGAACTATCTTACTAGACCTTGATATAGCCCATGCAAATAATATACTTTGGTATATCACATTGATATATTTCAATAGAATCCGAGGGGATACTAAAATGCGACACACAGCAAAACTTTTTATGAATGGCCGCAGCCAAGCGGTAAGGCTTCCGGCAAATTTTCGATTTGACTGTGCCGAGGTGTACATTCGTAAAGACCCTGAAACCGGTGACGTCATCATCTCAAAGAAACCGGGATCTTGGGATGATTTTTTTCAATTAATGGACACCATGGCGATACCAGAGGATTTCATGGCGGAGCGAGACAACGACATTGCACAAGAACGAGATTTGTTTTAGTGGAAAACCATTGTTATATGCTGGATACCAATACGGCCAGCGATATCATTAAAGGTAAACCTGCTGTTATCAGAGAACATCTGCGCAATGTACCTATGGCGAATGTCTGCATCTCCGCTATTACGGAAGCAGAACTGCTTCGAGGCGTTGCCAAGAAGCCTGACGCCAAACACCTGCCAGTCGCCGTCAACGAGTTTTTACTTAGGCTGGACATTTTACCGTGGGATTCTGATGCCGCAGCAGCTTATGCTCAATTAAGAACCACCTGCGAAAACGAAGGCAAACCGTTAGGCACAATGGATATGTTGATTGCAGCTCATTCCGTTGCGGTGGGTACTATACTGGTAACCAATGACCGGGCTTTCTATAACGTGAAACACCACTTAAAATTGCAAGACTGGACACAACCCATTGAGCATTAGGAAAAGCTTCGCTGCGCTTGAGGGAAATAGGGACGCCCATAACTTAATGCTTGGTTTTGTTAAGTTATTAAATTATCGGTGTGCCCCTTTAATGTTCGATACCGGCTTGTATGGCTTGTTCATCCACCCCCACCACAAAAGCACAATATTTGGTTATCCAAAAACAACTTAATGGCTTCGAACACTTGTATAGCTTTATCCGACAGGCAGCGACCCAAATCGTCAATAAAAAGATAACAACAGGGTCGACCTAGGTAACACATTGATATTGCAACGTTACACCTCAAAAAGGGCAATATTCAGGCTTAAAAGACCATCTTTGGGGGCAAAATGGAGGTTTTAAGGACGTTGTCGAGTATATTTTGCCTAACCATCACTTCGTCGGCGGGTGATTTAAACGTTAGTTGCCCATCTCCCTTGACGTGGTACCAATATATGGTACCATTAACAGGTGAAGAGAAAGCATATAAAAACCCTAGAGTTAATATTCAAAAGACCAACCAGTGGCAATGTAAACTGGAAAGATATAGAGTCGTTGTTTACCGCTTTAGGTGCTGAAGTCTCTGAAAGAGCTGGCTCCCGAGTCGCAGTAATACTGTTTGGTGAGGTTCGAATTTTTCATAGACCTCATCCATCTCCTAGCACCGATAAAGGGGCTGTCGTTAGCATTAGAAAATGGTTGGAAGAAAATGAGGTAACTCCATGAATATTATGGAATTAGATTCTTATAGAGCGAAGATAGAATACGACCCAGAGATTGATATGTTTCGGGGTGAAATTCTCGGATTAAATGGCGGTGCTGATTTTTATGGAAAAAGCCCCTCTGAGTTACGGCGGGAATTCAAAAAATCACTAAATACATTTCTAGAAGTCTGCAAAGAAAAGGGGATAAATCCAGTTAAAGAGTATTCTGGAAAATTTAATTTGAGAATTCCCCCAAAACTACATAGTGAAATAGCTGATCGAGCAGTGGCTGAAGAAAAAAGTATAAACCAGTGGGTCGCTGATGTTATAGAGCAAACTCTTCACTCATGAAACAACTAACCAATCCAATGCATGAAGTCTGACCGGCAAGATCTAGGCGGTGTTTTTTACAGAAGCGACTTCGATGAAAAGCGTTCCAACTCAACCTTCATCGTCACTAACTTGCCGGCAGCTTAGGCAGGCGTTATACCCAAAGAGAAAAGAAAGAATGTTAGATTTTCATCTTGGTGCTGGCGGGATAGACAATTCTAGTGAACACATCGGTGGACTAAGTATCGAAGACATATTTTGGTTGCAGAAAAATGAATTTATTGCACGTGGAACGACCGGTCATCTTCACGGAGATTCTCCTCTGATTGGCTTTGTTGGAAACAGAACAACCTACTAGTTTAAGTATAAGACTAAGTATTATTAATTGGCGCATGTCTATCTTTTTCCCCTAAGGGGCTTTGCCAACAACTAATTTGTATAAACTTGACATAGTGTAATAGTTTATTTCGCAGTCTTTTTCCTTGGCATAAGCTTCGACATCCAGTATGTCTTGCCTTACCTCTTTTACATCTGCTGCTGATGTATCGTGGCATAAGATAACTAACGAGGCATTTTTTCGTCCTGTGGAAAGCATGGAGTTGATTAAACTTTTAGGTTTAGCTGGTACATTATCATCGCGATGACGGTTTGTACCCAGACCCGCACTTTCCGCCTCCCAACTGATTGCAGAAATTTCACCCTTGACATTACCGCCCCATAGATACAGTCCCATCTCAATTAGCCGATGTTTTAAAAACTGATAATCAGCAACTACTTGATCAACGGCCATACTATTTTTGGGTAGTCTAGAGGCGTCCTGTTTAATTATATACCTCGCCTAATCTGCCCGGTTATTCGCTACCCCCAACTTGGATAGATAAGCCATTAACTCAGAATGTAAACCGGTTGGAGCTCGTACGAATTTAGCCCGCATACCATGTTCGATTAAATGATTTTTGAAACTGCTTATGGCTGTAGTAGCTTCTTCGATACTCGCATAGCTAGCATGCTTCTTATTATTAGTGGGAAACCAATGGATATGATTGGCAATTGTAGATACACCATGAATCGCTATTTCATGTTTGTGTTTATCCTGTAAATTTTTATAGAAACCATGCCGCTTGTTGATAACCAAGTTATCCCACTGAACATACCAAGTAACTGGTATTGGCTTATTAAGCGTTTTATTAAATACTGAAAGCATGTCTGATGTAAAACTTGTAGGCCCATCATCAGCTGTCCAAGCAATATGCAGTGTAGCCTTACTCACTTTTTTTGCTCTCCTTATGATCATGCCGTTAAGTGTGGGGTATAGAAAGTATAAACACGCACTTTGCCCAAGTCCATGGGTAGTTCACGGCTATCAAGCAGCCGCCAATTTGCTCATTACGGCCATTAGTATCCCGAATTTCGTCATTACTTCGAGAATTTCCTTCGCTTTCCTGTTCATTATTCCGGCACTCCTGCCCCATTCCAGCCTTTTCGCCATAATCATTTCTGCCACTGCCGGTAGTGCGCAGCATTTTTAGGTGAATCTTCGTTGTTTATGAGTTAGTCGAACAACACCGCTTGGTAATTAACGTAACCCGTAGATTATAATAATATTTTATTCCAATTTGGTAAATTATAGAAAAGGGACCAAAAAAGGGGCAGGAATATTGTCTCATTTACAAAAAAGTACAAAAAATAAAAAGGCAATGGGGTCAAGTCGCTTTCTTCACTATTCTCGCCTCTTCTATTCGCTGCAATAAATTTTTATCTTCTCGTTTCTTCTTTCTCATCAGATCCGCAATAAAGCTAACCAAGCCTACATGCAATAATATTATAAAACAAATTAATCACCCCTTTACCTCTCATCCAAAGCATGATTCTGAATACGGTCCCCTAACACAAACTTGTGGCTGCGGGGAAACTTGGGCACTTGCTGTAACAACCACATGAGTAAATCATAGTGTTTGGTAATAACAACGGGCACGGTTGGTTTTTGTGGCATGGTTTACACTCCCCCTCTGAATTTACGTTATAAAGTGTTAAGGGTTAAAGGGTTAAAGAACTAAGGGTGACGAATCCTGGCGACACGAAAACCGACGTCGTGGTTGACGAGGTCCGGGTGAAGGTTGAGGCGATAGGCACAACGCGCGTCCCTGGCATCGACGTCGAACGAACCGCCGCGCACCCCTTTCCATCCATCGCCTTGGGTTTTATTTTCGTCGACAAGGCCTTGTTGATAATAATTACCATCATACCAATCGGCGCACCATTCCCACACGTTGCCCGCCAACTCCAGCACCCCCTCCACTGAAGCGCCTTCGGGAAAACACCCCACGGCCGTGGTACGATTCAGGCCGGTTTCTTCAACATTGCAGTTGGTGTGATCAAAGGCATCACCCCACGGATAACGCCGCCGGTTTTCTTCGCCATTGATGGCTGCAGCACCTCGTGCCGCCCGCTCCCTCTGCGCCTCTGTGGGCAATGTATAGGTGCCGCCCTGCTGTTGCTGATTGAGCCAATCCACATAAGCCTTCGCATCGTGCCAAGTGACGCAATCCACCGGGTAGTGCCCCCTGCCCTTGGGATACTGGCCGTTTTTCCAATCAGAAAACTCTGAAAGTGGATGCTGCGTGGCCGCTATAAAGCCTTGATACTGTGCGTTGGTGACGGGATACCGGGCAATCTCATAGCCGGGCAGATGGTGACGGTGGCCGTCGATTTCTGCTTCATTGGCTTCGTCTTCGCCCTTGAGGCTACCACGATAAAATTCACCGGCCGGGATAGTCACAAACAAGTGACGATCCAATACTTGTGGATCGCCCACGCCATAACGCTGTAACGTCAAGGCCACGGCACCACTGAGTGCGGTGGGTATGTTTACCGTCAAATACGATTGTAGTTGATCAATCAAAGCCGTTTCGGGTTCAGCAATGATTTCCGGTAACAACAATACATGATGAATACTTTGCCGAAGATTGTTTTCCATGGCGGTTAACCGTTCCCCAACACGCGCACTGCTCAGTGCTAGCGCCGCTAAGCCCCGCGCCGCAAAGTGGTGAAACTTGCACAAGGCGATGGGGTCATCACTGACAGCTAATAACTGCCAGCAGTTTTGTTGCAAGCGGTGGCGTTCGGCCTCGGGAAAGGCAAATACTTGGTGATCGTGCAACGCTTCGATCCAATCCCAGGCCCTGGCGGCCAGTGCGGCATCGTCCTTCAAGCGCTGGCCTATGGTACGCAGCACGCTCTGAATTAAGTCGTTGTTGTCAATGGCTTGCAACTGTTCAATGAATAATTCAAACACCACCCGCCAGTGGTCCTGTCCTAAATGATCAATTAATGTGTCCAACGGCGCGGCATCAACCGGTTGCCGTTGTAGCGCACCAATCACCGCTTGGGCGGTGAGATATTCTTGAAAGGTTTTGTGTTGAAAGCCCCACTGATTTAATGATTGCTCCACTAACAACAGGGTACGGTCATGGGAATGTTGCAGACAGTGGTTCAACGTCGCTTCATCGAGTTTAAGTGCCGTTTGTAGGTGTGCGATGATTGTTCGCTTCTCGCTATAGGATGGCTGCGCTGGGTGATGCGGCGATGGTGTCTGGAGTGTTGGTAGCTTGGGTGATTGGCATTGTAAGTATAAGGCCGCGTGTTCCAACAGGCTGCGGTAGCGTTGTGCATCCATGGCGTGGATGCCTACCTGGCGCACCTGGTCCCAATTCCATTCCCTAATAAACAGCGCAATGCAGTGTTCGTACAATAAGCTGCGTGACCGGGGCAGGGTCAGGGTCACGCCAACATTGGCCTCTTTTTGTTCATCCAACAATGCCAGCTGTACGAGGGCGATCATGGACAACAATAACGGATTCCTGGCGAGATCCTGTAAATGCTGGCTGTGGTCCGCTTCGATGGTTTCTGCCAGTTGGCGCGCCATCGATTCGGCTTGCCATGCAGGCGCTTTCTGTCGTGCACTGCGGTCACGGTACACATGACCAAACCAGCGTTGTAAAAACTGGTGGCGCGACTCTTGGTTAAAGTCATCCACTTCCACGGTAAAACTCGCATCCGGGGCATAATACGGACTGTAACCATGCAAGCGGGAACTAATTATAAAATGGGCATTATTATAGGCTTTAACCTGATACTTGACCCAGTCCGCCACCTGTTGGCGTTGATCCGCATCTGCTACTTCATCCAGGCCGTCGAGCAACACCAAGGCTGCTCCCTGTAACCACGCTTCCAGGGTTTCCTCATTGGGCAAGGTGCGATAGCCGCGTATTTGCAGGTTGAGGATAATGGCCTGGGCCAAGCTAGGGGATTTTGATGGGTTTTTGACCTCATCGCGCACACTTTGTGTGGTTCGTGCTGCAATAACGGTGTCTTTGATATCTTTGAGGCGCACATAAAATGGGGTACGCTGACTAAAACCCGGGGGAATTTCCTGCTGCCGGCCGCTGGCAAAATAATAGGCCAGGTATTTTAATAAGGTGGTTTTACCGGCACCGGGTTTACCCAGCACTAACATACAGCGGTACTGGGCTAGATCAAATAAATGGTTTAATAATTCACCCAGTGGTTTGGGTTGCTTATCTTGCTCTGATAAATAGCGTAATTCGGTATCTTGCAGCGCGGTTAAAGCTGAGGTGCCAGCGCGCAGCTCCCGTGGATTGACTTTTAAGGGCACGTAGATCTGGTCAATGGGAAACGGCACATTACCAGTGAGGTGTTTTAAGTGAAATAAATCCACATGGCGCACTTGGTCCATGAGTTGGTCGCGATAATGCTGTAATAATGCATGGTCGATCACGGGGTCCTGTTGATTCATCACGGAAGGCTTCAGTCGTGTCAAAGTATTGCGTAATTTTTGCGCAACCTCTTGCAACGTGGTGCTGCTCTGCATCGTTATGCTGTGCTTTGTGCGCAGCCCGTAGGGCACACTGTCACTGGCTATGCCATCACCGGGTACCTCATCACGGCTTAAGTTATCAATGTACACCGGAATAACGCGGTGGGTTGCAGGATCATCACGGGCCAGGACAATAGCCTCGGCGATTTCCTCGCGTTGGTAAAAGGCTTTTTTAGTGGATTGCGATATCAACACCACGGTCATCAGCGCATCACGTTGTGCTTGCGGCAGTACAGTACCCCAATCATCACCCGGGATTAAGGTTTTGCTATCGAGAAAAACCGTCATGGATGGCTGCAATAATTCATACAGCGCTTCGGCCACTTGGGTATCATCATTGGCATGGGCGAGGAAAATATCATATTGAGGGTGGCGCATCGTTTTGCTCATCGGTTTTTGTTATCGATGTGGCGATACGACTAACCACTGATGATTTAGATTGCTGCAACGTTGTTGTATTTCTACCCTGGGGTGACACAAATTTCTGGGTACACTGCCTATATACCCCATCTGCGTTTTTATAGCGACAAAATTGTTGATAAAGGGGTCGTTGCTCTACAACCCCTGCCCCTATCGAATACGCGTTAACCTTTTTACCGCCTGCTCTGGCGTCAATTCGGCCACTTCAGTAAGCGCGTCCATGGACTGCGGACGGAGATTGAGTTTGCCACTGCCTTTTTCCCAGCTATTCACTGTGGGCGAGCTTACCCCAACCAAGCTTGCAAACTGAGATATGCTCATCCCAAATCGCTTCCGTAACCTGGCAACGGTTGATGCGGTTGGCGTCAATGCTTGTTTTGTCTTCTTTGGGATGCCTTTCTTGTTGGTCGTTTTTTTAACGATTGTTTGAGACGTTGTTTTAGCTCTTGGCTTAGCTCTTGGCTTAGCTTTTGTTTTGACGGATTGTTGCACCGTATTTTTAGCCATATTTTCAGGTTTATTTTTACCAGTGGCGTGTTTTTTGCGACGGGGTTTTATGGGTTCTTCCATCTCCACACCAAACACGTCGGAAAGATCAGATGCTGCCAGCCGCCGCCCGGTTTTTCCGGATGTGGCTGATTGTATATCCAGTTCTGCAGTAATCAGCGCTTCATGGTCAACGTTGCGTAGCAGAAAAAGCAGTTCGGGCTGGTGATCCAGCCGGGCACCGACGCCATACAACGCTGCGGCAATATGTTTGCACATCCCGGCCCAATCAGGGCAGTCGCAGGCCAGTGTTATCTCTTTGGGCTTGGGAAATAGGCCATCATTTTGATCCGTCACGATCGCCATAACGTTATCGGAGAAACGTCCCTGTAATAATTCCAGCATGGAACCAATTTGGCCCGCACACTGTTGGCGTACGTTTTTCCATTTTTTTGCTGGGAGCGGACTAATAGAAATGTTTATATTGTAAAGCTCGGAGCCACTGACAATGGCCTCTATCTTGCCAGTTGAGATGGTAAGATGACACACTGAACCATTGCGCACATAGGTTCGCCCCCGTGGCAGGCGATTGGCATAATCGCTGAATTTCTCCAGATGATCGCACCAGGCTTCCCCCCAAAAGGTTCGGGCAATTTTACGCCCCTGCACTTCGATGGGTTCAATTTTTTTGCCCTTCCCACTCAGCCTGTTCATCTCTTTAGCTGCCTTGGCGCGCCGTTGTGCTACCGGCACGTAAGGCGCCCATCCATCATCATAAGCCATATTAACTCCGATTAACCGCCACTATTTCCCGCTAGGCAACGTGGGTTTTCTCAATATCCAAGGACACTAGATTAAGTAATGCCTCGTTATCCATTTCTGTCAGCAGAGTCTCGGCACCCCCCGTCAGCACGTCATTGGCAAGGTCATTTTTCTCATTGATCAAGGCATCTATTTTCTCCTCCACCGTGCCCCGGCAGACGAATTTATGCACTAGCACGTTTCTTTTTTGCCCGATGCGAAATGCGCGGTCGGTAGCCTGGTTTTCCACGGCCGGGTTCCACCAACGATCAAAATGGATAACATGCGATGCCTGAGTCAGGTTAAGCCCGGTTCCCCCTGCCTTGAGGGACAAAATAAAAAAAGGCGGTCCCTGTTCATCCTGGAAATGCTCTACCCGCCTTTGTCGCTGTTTAACCGGGGTGCCACCATGTAATATCAACCCTGGCTGGCCAAACTGCTGCGCCAGAAAGTTTGCCAATGGCGTGGTCATTTCACGAAATTGAGTAAAGACCAATAACTTTTCCTGGCGTGAGGCGATCTCTTCACACAGCTCCGCCAGACGCTGAAATTTACCGCTATGTTTTGCATCATATTCACCATCCCCCAGCAATTGCGAGGGGTGATTGCAAATCTGCTTAAAGCGCAGCAGGTAGGAGAGTACCAGCCCGCGCCGCTTCATGCCATCTTGGTTTTCAATAGCCTTTGTCAGTTCACTCACGGCCTGTTGGTATTGTGCGGCCTGCACTTTGCTCAGACCGCAGTAAGCGGATACCTCAGTCTTTTCCGGCAGATCGTTAATGATTGAACGATCGGTTTTAAGGCGCCGCAGGATATAGGGGGCTACCAACTTGCGCAGCGGTGCGTATTGATCACTGTCACGCGCTGCGAGTGATTTCACAAAGCCCTTAAAGCGTTTAGCAGACCCCAGCAGGCCGGGGTTCAAAAAGTCGAACAAGGACCAGAGATCCGATAATCGGTTCTCTACCGGTGTGCCTGTCAGTGCGATACGAGCATCGGCATTAAGCCGCTTAACCGCTTTGCTCTGCCGGGCAGCCGGATTCTTAATGGCTTGGGCCTCATCCAGCACCAGCAGCTGCCACTTCTGTTCCTGAAGCCAGCCATGGCGCATAAGGGTACCATAGGTGGTTAACACCACGTCGATGTGCTTTAAGGCAGCACTATTGTGGCTCATACCCGCAGCCCCACCGTCTACCATCGCATCCATGGTTTTTTTGCTCTGCTGAGAGCGGTGCAAGAACAGGCATCGCAGGGAGGGAGCAAACTGCGCAAGCTCGGTTTTCCAGTTGGCCAGCAACGAGGCCGGTAACACCAGTAAAGAAGGTTTATTACCTCGTTTGTTTTTTAGCCCTAGCAGTAGTGAGATAACCTGCATGGTTTTCCCCAGCCCCATGTCATCCGCCAGGCAGGCACCTAATCCTAGCTGAGAAAGCAAATATAACCAGTTCACCCCGGCCTGTTGATAGGGGCGCAGGTTTGCTTTAAGCGCCTGACCAGGAGTAAAGGCCTGCACTTGATCTGGCGAGCGTAACGCCGCTAGCTGCGCGACTAACCACTGGCCTGGCTGGACAAAAGACCACTCCCTACTCTCTACTAGCGAATCGTTACCCAGGTCGACCGGTGCGCCAGCCAGTAATCGCATCCCTTCGGAAAAAGTGAGTCCGCTATTTGCCGTTTCCGACTCCACCTTTTTCCAGTGGGCTAGGGCTTCACTCAGTTTTTCCTGGTCCACCTCAATCCATTGCCCTTTAATGAAGGCAAGGCCGTCATTCGCCGCCATGAGTTGTTTTAATTCAGCCTTACTGAGTGGCTCCTCACCCAGGGCAATATGCAGTTTAAAATCCAGCAGTGAATCGACATTGAAGTTCTTTTGATGACGATCGCCAATGGTTATGCCGACCCGTGGTCGGCTGCGTTTTTTCCACCAGTCGGGCAACCGCACGACTACGCCGCAGTGCTCGTACAACGAAGCATTTTTAAGAAAGGCATACGCCTCAGCCAGTGTCCAGGCCAGCGGATGGTACAGATCACCGCTATCAACCAAACCCTTGATTATCGAGCTGGATTCAGCCGCAAGCTGCACTGGTGACAGCAAGCGAATCAGGGCCTTTTTGTTTTTTGCACCCGCATATTCCTGCAGGGCTCGGCTAAGAGGTTGATGACGCGCACGCCCTTGCACTGAAAGTTCGGGGGCATAGGTTGCCATAAAGGCGAAAGGATATTCCGGATCATTTTTGTTTTCCGCCAGATGAAAACAAACACGCCCCACCTGATGCCATCGTGGTGCCCGCTTGACCAGTAGCGCATCCAAGCCACCGACGAGCTGTATCTGCTCACAAACCCAGCTATCCAACAAGGCGTGGATTTCCAGCAGCACCGATGCAGAAAGATACTCGGCACCGCGCATCGGTGGTACGCTTGAGAGCAGATGGGTGGTTTGCGCTGCGCTAAGTGGCTCGATTGGATCAGGCTGTTGCGGATCCGTGGGTGTCAACAGGCAGCGTTCACTGAGGTATTGGCCGCTAAAATCACGCCAATATCGCAACGATGCAGGCAAATCCATACTGTTTTCGCTGGCCGCCAGCGTAAACAAACCTTCACCGGTACTGCGGGCGAATGCCTTACTGAACGTCAACAGGTGAGTCGTATTGTCACGAGTGCTATCCACTTTTGATGAGAAGCAGTGCAGATGCCCTGAGGGTAACAGCCCTAAATCAAAAGTACTCATTCCAATGCCTCTTCTCATTATAGGTCTTAGTGTTGTCTGCAAATTGCGCCATCGCGGATAGCCTTCCTTTGCTAGGGGCTGCCATCGCTAATCTTGGTAAACCCCCAGTCAACAGCAGCTTTAGGGTTTCGCATGTCATTTTAACAGCGTATTCCGACTTTCGATAGCGCACAGATAGGCTCAACGTCGCCATCAGCCGTGACTATTCGCCCTTAACCTTTAAACTAGGGGGTGTTAACCATTAGAAAGGCGCTCTTGTAGAATCTAAAAAAAACCCGGCAAGGCGTGAGGAGAGAGGTTTGGCTATTGCAAATGAACGACGAACAACGCAGCCTGGCGTTTTTTCGTAATAAATACTTTGTGTTTAAATCGATCAAAACCCGAGAATCAGGACGCATTGCTGGCCTACGCCTGGCGTGCCAGTACCCGCCAAGCCAGTCATCGTCACTGTACTAAGTGTTGCGCAATCAGTTTGGGAGTTCGACTAGTCAAAAATATTCCAATATAGTCAATAATCGCAGTATCAAAATGCTTCTCTAACAAAAATAATAGCGCCAAACCCGTTATCGACCCAAGCAACGTCAGCCCTGATTTTGAAGCGCTGATCGGGGTTTAACGCATAACGAATTCCGATACCCAGACTGGTTTTAAACGCTGACATTTCAATGTCGCTGACGTTATTCGCAACTTGGGCCATTTCAGCAAAAACAGCGCCAGTCAATTTTTTCGAAACGGGATAACGGTACTCGCTCTGAACCCCCAACAGCGTTTTATCTCGGTAACGACCATTTTCAATGCCACGTAACACCATCGTTCCATCAGGTGAAGGCAGAAAACGAAATGGCACCTGCCCTTGGCTGTCTTTCATCTGCACCGATAACGCCAAAACATGGTCTTTTGACATCGGGGTAAAATAACGCAGATCCAGTGTCTGGATAATAAAGTCATAATCACTTCCAAAATCTTTGTCAAACCAGGTTGATTCATAGACTGCCAAAGCACCAATATGGGATGCGTTAATATTGTCTCGGGTATCATAACCGACCCGGATACCGATGCCGGTATAATCCGCATCGGTAGCCCCGATGATATTGTCAGTTTGCAGTAAGCCGTCAGCTTCGGTTTTCATATCATCACTTGAATACGATCCAAGCAACCCAAAAATAAGCGCGTCAAACACTTTCATTTCAATGGTAAGCATTGCACTAAGGCTTTTTGATTCATATTTTTCACTATCGTCCGATGCGTCGTTACCGAGGCCAAAATAGTTAGCGATCCAGGATGAATAGGAAATCGAGGAATTAAAACGATATCTATTATTTTGGAAAAACACATTCGGCGAGAGTGACACTTTATACTGCTCCTCGGCGGTTGCAAAAGCCACCATGTCGATAGTGGATGCTTGTTGGTCGGGGTGATCCACAGGAAAAAAATGAAACAGCATACCCCCCAACCGGAGACCCGTTTCAGGACTACTGGCTATGACCGGAAATATCGCCCAGCGTTGTTGCTTGTTTATTTCACTATCGTCGTTATACGCGTTATCTGTTTTTGTCTCAGACTGACCGGCATGCAGCAGTGACACCGAAAAAACCAGATAACAAACAACAACTAATGTAATAACAATGATTTTCAAGAACACAATGGACTTCATGTTGATTGTTCCTTTACTGACAGATCCAGGTATTATCGGCTTAAGTAGATGCTTAAGTTTAAGGATATATGGAATAACCGTCAGGCTAATGCGACGAACGGTAAGCTCTTGGAATGAATGGTAATGACACACGACGAATAAAAAACTAGCGGGGCAGCCGTTCCTCATCCCCGTATCAATTTGTACCCGCATCAATCCCGAACACTCGTTTCGGTTGTTTAACGATCTACCCACAATCCAACAGAACACGATTAGGCACCATTAACGCTTTTTACACTACGATCAGGCTGAGTCGTTCTATGAATAAATTTTTACATCAGCCCCATTATATTCAATTCGAATTTTCGCCCTTTATCGTTCCTATTTACCATTTATCGCAAACTCAAGTCGAACTATTTTTCTTTAACTATGATACATAATCCAAAAACACAGACGCGAAGGATATCTAATGAAAACCTTGCCTAGATTTTTATTACTATTAATGACCAGTTTTGCTATACCGGCCCATGCAATGAACGACAGCGAGTTTACAACATTGCATTCAATATATATGAAGGGAATAAACGGCAGTGAGAATGACTTAAAGAATGCTATAAGCCATTTTGAGCATTTACCTTCGCCCGCACCCTACGATATTTTTATCAACACCTATCGGGGTTCGCTTAGAACAAGCATGGCGCAACATGTTTATATGCCGTGGAACAAAATGGGCCATGTCGATGCAGGATCGGAGCTCATGGATAATGCGCTCGACGAGATCACCGAAATTCACGAAACACAAACACTTGCTGGAACCGCACTCGACTTTCGTATGAAATTAGTGGTTGCTCACACTTATTTTCGGTTCCCTCGTCTTCTAAATCGCTTTCAAGATGCAAAAGACATTGTCGCTGAGTTACTGGAATCACTCCAACGTACTACGGCAAACACGGAAGCAAAAAACAGTCTATATAAACTTGCTGCGGCGATAGCTGAAGAAGACGGCGATGCAGAAAAAAAAGCCGAATTTTTGTCGAAAACTGAATAATTAATCTGGAAATGCAAATGACCAATATTATTGAAACCTGGAATCTCACAAAACACTACCAGCAGGGGAAGTTGCGGGTTGACGCCTTATGTGGCGTTAACATCAAGCTACCAAGTCAGGCTTTTACGGCGCTACTTGGTCCGTCCGGTAGCGGAAAAAGCACCTTACTTAACATCTGCGGACTAATTGACAACCCCTCTCAGGGAACCATCCATTTTTGTGGTGAAAATATTACCCACGCTTCCGAAGAAAGGCTTACGACTATTCGTCGTAACAAATTGGGCTTCATTTTCCAGGGTTTTAATCTTGTTCCTGTTATGTCCGTTTACGACAATATCGAATACCCGCTTATTTTATTAGGCGTCAATAAGAAATTGCGTCGAGAACGGGTCAAAACAATGCTTGAAACGGTTGGCTTATCAACGTTTGAAAAACATCTCCCTGATCAGGTATCGGGTGGGCAAAAACAGCGAGTGGCAATTGCAAGAGCACTCATTACGCAACCTAAACTGGTTATTGCTGATGAACCAACCGCAAATCTCGATACGCAAACAGCAACCGATATTATCAATCTCATGCACAAAATGCACAATGACTTTAATACCGCTTTTATTATCGCGACACATGACGACAGAATGTCCGCCAATTGCAACACCGCCTACCAGCTTCACGATGGTGTCTTACAATGAAATGGTTAACACTTGCCGCTAAAAACGTCCTCAGGAATCGCCGTCGCGCACTTGTCACTCTACTAATAACGGCTATCGGGGTTGCAGCAATTCTTATCGGCGGCGGCTTTGCGAATTTCACCTACGTATCGTTAAAAGAAATGGCAGCACGATCTTCAGGCCATCTGATTATTGCCCACCAGGATTACTTTGACAAAGAAGAAAACACACCGATGGAGCACGGATTAAGTGACTATAAGACTTTGGCAAAAAAGTTAAAATCGGATAAAGACATACGGTACGTTGTCCCCACCCTAGAATTTACCGGCCTCATCAGCAATGGCGATAAATCAACAATCTTTATGGGCTCTGGCGTCGAGCCTAAATATGAGTTCAAGGTCAAAGGCCCATTTATCACCATTGATGATGGCAGCATTCTCAGCAGGCGTGAAAAAGAAAATTACCCCAAGGTAATGTTAGGTAAAAAACTGGCAAGCTCTCTCAATGCCCAGGTCAATGATTCGCTCACCCTGCTCAGTACCACGACCGAAGGTAGCTTAAATGCAATGGATGTAACCGTGCAAGGAATATTCACCACAGGTATCCCGGAGCTTGATAAAAGAAGCATTATCGTAAACATCAACACGGCACAAAGCCTATTGATAACGAACAAAGTTAGCCGCATGGGGGTGCATCTCAGAGAAACTGAAACAACATTTTTGAAATATGATGAGTATACCGAAAAATACACTGAAGTTGCTTGGAAAACCTGGTTGGATACCGCCTTTTTTTACCTTGGGGTAAAAAATCTTTACAACCGCGTTTTTGGTCTATTGGGCGTTATCATCATCATGATGGTGTTTTTCTCCCTCTACAACACGGTTACTATGAGTGTAGTGGAACGAATTCGCGAAATAGGTACGCTTCGGGCCATGGGTACTTACTCAAATGAGATCACAAGAAATTTTGTCCTGGAAGGCGTGGTCATTAGCCTTGTAGGGGTAGGTATCGGCGTTGTTATTAGTGCACTTACGTCACTGGGCTTATCGATGGCTGATATTCAAATGCCTCCCCCACCCGGAAGAACATCATCTTATCCGCTTGCAATCGATATCCCAGCAAACTTGTATTTGATAACCGCGACTGTAGTCACGGCAGTTTGCCTCGTTGCGGCATGGCTTTCCAGCTACAAAGCAGCGAAAAAATCAATCGTAGGGGCACTGTCTCATGTATAAACTGATATTTCTCCTTACGCTGCTCGCTTCCACCGTTCCCCATGCAAACCCTGATACCAACGCTGCTGCCGAAAATGCTGATAGCTTGGTCAAAGCAGCCGATGAATACCGGCAAACCGCGGATGAAATTATTGTCAGCACCGTCGTTAAACGCTACAAACACAATACACTCAACAGAGAAAGACGCTATGACGTGTATATAAAACCCGATCGAAAATCATTGGTTATCTCAAAAACGCCCTCGGAAAAGGGTCAAAAGGTTCTCATGCTAGATGACCAGTTTTGGTTATTGCTACCAAAAACCAAACGCCCTATCCGAATCACGCCCATGCAAAAATTGATGGGAGAAGCCTCCATTGGTGATGTAGCAACCCTAAAATGGCATGAGGACTATACTGCCGAATACACATCTACATACGATAAGAGCAAAAGCGGCAATAATGAGCTGTTGTTAAAGGCTAAACGTAAAGGTGCTACCTATAGTGAAATAGCGTTATCTTTAGCGCCAAAGACAAACGTTCCCCTGTACGCGGCATTATTCCTGGCATCAGGGAAACTGGCAAAAACTGCCTATTTTGAAATAACAACAAAAAATGGGCGTGAACAAGTCAGCAAAATGATTCTGAAGGATGGGATTAATAAAAATCAGCGCACAGAAATTGAGTATATCGAGAATAAACCGTATTCACTGCATTATAAATACTTCAATCCGGCCTATCTTGCTCGGAATCCATCGCTAGCAATTCAGTGATTGATTTGAAGACCGTTGTCTGCATTATGGTGTTGGGCATTCTGATGTTCTCGGCAAAGGCCTATGCAGACTATTCTGTGAGCTTGTTACTTAATCCCCAATACTACTCATACTCACCTGATACACTATTTGATGTGCCGGATTCGTCTATAGAAAAACCAAAACTAACTAGCGAACAAACTATCGAGTTGACAGGCGGAATCCAGACATCATCAACAACGTATTATTATCTCCTAAGTACAATCAATCAGTTAAGTGATGATGGATCATCTGATACTGAGTTCAATGTCAATGCGCTTTTTTTGTCTCATGGCCTGAATAGCTGGGAGCTGACACTCGGTAGACGAATTAGTACCTGGGGTATTGGCTACGGCTTCCGACCATTGGATGTTGTTCAACAGCACGACCAACAAACCACATCACTGCAATCGATAACGGGGAAAAATCAGTTTGCCCTGGAATACTTTTCCGATATGTCGTCCTGGTCATTACTGTGGGTAAATCCATTGCAAAATAAGGACAGCGATGACAATAAAAGTAATCATCAATTGGAGTCAGTTGTAGCCAGGTACGCCACCAGCAGGGAAAATCAAGACTTACATGCACTGCTTCGTTACAATAACGAGAACAAGGTACAGCTTGGTTTAGGGGGCATACAGATTCTCACCGACGCAATCTCCGCTCATGGATCGCTGCTTTTGAGTCAACGCTACCAGAAACAGATACATTCATTGACCGGTCAAAACGAAAATTTTCTCACTACGCGCAACCCATTTATCACTAAACGGTATAATAATGGGCTACAATCACTTATTGGATTAAACTGGAGCCTGCTTTCAAAACACAATATCATCATGGAGTATTGGTACAACGACATGGCATACACTCGCCAGCAGTGGAACGCGCTATTTGAACTGACCAAAGCCCAGCGGGCACTGTTAAATCAGGGGCTCGCCCCTGCCGCTTCGGTGCACGACAACATTGCCTGGTCAGCCAGCGCCTTGCAAACACAATCGCTTGCTCAACACAATATGATGTTTCGGTGGAGCTACGATGCAGCAGACTGGACACCCACGGTTAACACTCTTATGTCAATTGACGATGGAAGTTCTATCACCACCCTATCAGCGATACGCCGTTATCATTTATTTAAATTTGAAGCTGGGCTGAGAACGTTCAGCGGTCACAATGATACTGTTTATGGTGGCTTACTATTAAAAAAAATAATGTATCTCACACTGTCGAGTGAATTTTAATGAAACAAACGATTTTACCAACACCATTCTACAAAGAATGGTCCATGTGGCCAAAACTACTGGTTATTAATACCCTAATTGCCATATTTCTAACCTTGGTCACACAATCAAACTTCTGGATCAATTTAATTTTTTCCCAATGCATTGGCATTTCAATCGCGAGCCTTGTTTGCCTTATTGCGTTGGGCTATAAAGAAAAAGAACCGGGGCTGATCGTCTATGCAATTGCCATTATCCTTGGGGTAATAATTGGAATTTCTATTGCGTCCGTAATTATCAATACCGGCAAATTGAGTACCGGAGAAAATGAGCGGGCGTTTGTTTTATCGAGTTTTATTTATTCAATAATGATAGGAAGTGTTGTTGTTTTTTACTTCAGCCTCATTGGAAAACAACAACGTATTACCAATCAGTTGAATATGGAAAAACTCAAACAAGTCGAATATGAGCGGGCACTCAATGAAAACAATTTAAAACTGCTACAAGCGCAAATAGAACCCCATTTTTTGTTTAATACGTTATCAAATGTTCTCAGCCTTATTGATAGTCGCCCTGACGATGCAAAACAAATGTTAGAATATTTCACCCGGTATCTCCGTGCCAGCCTATCTCGCACCAGAGACAACAAAACCACACTGGGCGATGAAATGGAGATTGTGAATGCTTACCTAAGCATTCAAAAAATACGCATGGGCAAACGACTTAACTTTAAAATAGAAATAGCGCAATCCATGAATGACATTCCGTTTCCTCCCTTGTTGATTCAACCACTGGTTGAAAATTCCGTGCTCCATGGCTTGGAATCTGAAGTTGAGGGCGGTGAAATAAGTGTGACGGTTTCTCACGATAACAATAAACTTTCGATTAGCGTGGCCGATACAGGCAAGGGAGCCGCCAGTTTGGGTGGGGACGGTATTGGACTCAACAACATTAGAGAACGGCTAACCGCTTTATTTCAACATAATGCCGATATAAAAACTATCGCAAACGAACCTAAAGGCTTAATTGTTACGCTCACTATACCTTTGGATATGACATGAATATCACGGCAATAATAGCTGACGACGAGCCACCTCTGCGAGACTACCTCTTAAAATTATTGGCAGACACCTGGCCAGAGCTATCGGTAGTACATGCAGCGGAAAATGGTGTTGATGCGTTAAAAGCGATAATTAAACATCAACCTGATGTCGCCTTTCTTGATATCAATATGCCGGGGATAACAGGATTGGATGTAGCGGCACAATGTAAAGGGGATTGTCATATTGTATTCGTTACTGCCTACGATCAATACGCAATAGCGGCGTTTGAAAATGACGCCATCGATTATTTGCTAAAACCGGTCAATAAGGAACGTCTGCAAGAAACCCAAAATAGATTACAGCAACGTCTGAATAACCCGCCCCAGGATCTTACTCGCTTATTGTCAACATTAAGTAACAACAAACCTTACCTGCAATGGCTAAAGGTCGCTTACCAAGAAGAGGTAAAGTTAATTAGCGTGGCTGATATCGACTATTTTCAATCAAGTGAAAAATATACATCCGCTTATGTGCAGGGCAAAGAATATGTACTAAGAAGTAGTTTAAAGAAACTCGAAAAACGGCTCGATCCCAACGAGTTCTGGCGGGTGCATCGCGCCACTCTCGTCAAAGTAAAAGCCATCGCATCAATTACCAAAACGCTGTCAGGCCAGTTAGTAATAACGATTGGCACGCATAAGTTACCGGTCAGCAGGGCTTTTCAGCATCTTTTTAAACAAGACTAAGCTGTTTTTAGCACCCAACTGATTTTTCTAAGCTGATATACCGATAGTTATCCCGTCAGGCGCTTTTGTGATTCACGCCGGATAAAGCAAGCAGCTTACCGAGTCCAGCGTTCAGCGTTTGCTCACTAGCAACATGCAGAGTCGCATGCCCCACCTTACGACCAGGACGCGATACTTTGCCATAATCATGCAAATGCACGTATGGCTCGGTGAGAATCTGTGCTGAGTCAGGCAGCGTGCCGATAAAGTTCACCATGGCGGCGTAACCACTCGGTGCCGTACTCCCCAACGGCCACCCCACGATTGCCCTAAGATGATTTTGAAACTGACTGGTTTCGGCTCCCTCGATGGTCCAGTGTCCGGAGTTATGCACCCGCGGTGCAAACTCGTTAACCAGTAACTCATCACCCACCTGAAACAACTCCAGTGCTAACACCCCCACATACGCTAACTCATCCAATAAGCGCTGCGCATAACGTTCAGCCTGCGCCTGCATAGGATCACCAGGATGGCTCACAGACAGGCGCAAGATACCGTTTTCGTGAGTATTCTCAGCCAGGGGATAGAATGCGGTCTCACCATTGCTTCCACGCACGGCGATTACCGACAGCTCACGCTCAAAGGGTATAAATGCCTCCACGATCGAGGGCACGCCACGCAGCTGTTTCCAGGCCGCTTCCAGATCCTCAGTACATCGCAATACCGTCTGACCTTTGCCATCATAGCCCTGGGTACGGGTTTTCAACAGCGCCGGTAAGCCAATGTGTTTCACTGCGTTGGCTAAATCGTCCAGACTATCCACCGCAGCAAACGGGGCAATGGCGATGTCAAGCGCCTGGAACATGTGCTTTTCGCGCAACCGATCCTGCGTCACACCCAATGCCGCCGCAGGCGGGCAAACGCTCACGCGTTCCGAGAGAAACTGCACCGCCTGTACCGGCACGTTCTCAAATTCATAGGTTACAACATCGGCCCGCTCCGCCAGGCGTGCCAACGCTGATTCATCATCAAAACCGGCACATATGTGCTCACCCAGCGGTGCCGCACAAGCATCACGCTCGGGGCAAAAAAAAATAAATTCCAGCCCCAGGGGATAACCTGCCATAGCCAGCATACGGGCTAATTGCCCACCGCCGAGTACGCCGATAATCATGAACCCGGCTCCTCCCTGGGGTCGGGTTGGGCCAAAACGGCCTCACTCTGTCTGGCGCGAAATTCAATCACAGCCTTACGAAATTGCGGATGCTTGGCACCCAGGATGGCCGTTGCCAGTAAAGCGGCATTGATTGCGCCAGCCCGCCCAATGGCAAGCGTTCCTACTGGAATACCAGCGGGCATCTGGGCGATAGATAGCAGCGAATCCATACCGTTGAGCGCTTTGGACTGCACTGGCACCCCCAGTACCGGCAACGGACTTTTGGCCGCCGCCATTCCCGGCAGGTGTGCGGCACCACCGGCCCCGGCGATAATCACTTCCAGGCCCCGCGCGTCGGCTGTTTCGGCGTACTGAAACAATTTGTCCGGCGTACGGTGAGCCGAGATCACTTCTACCTCATGCGGCACCTTTAAACGCTCCAGGGTTTCCGCCGCATGGCACATGGTTGTCCAATCGGAGGTGGAGCCCATGATAATACCAACCAATGCTGTCATTGTTTTTCTCCCTTCATTAACAAAATGTCTCCAGATGCAATGCGCCCACAGTGTCCAGAAGTAGGATTATACCCAAAGTGCTCTCGGTTTAGCGGTTTATAACACGCCGTTTTCTCTCCATAACGAAAACGCCTATACGCATGCCTATCAACAAAGCGTGAAAACCAAATATAGTGTAAAAACCATTGGTCAGTACCGGAGTAGTCGCACGAAAAAGCGGACTATCAATCAATATAATCGATTTAATTGAGATGGAGAATCAGTGTATGATCGGCGGACAACCCTTTGGAGTGAAACACACATAAAATCGCCGGTGCATTAGGTGTATTTGCACCAAGGCCGTTAGTAGTGTTAATAGTACCAGTGAACATCGAGCACGTTGCCAGCACGCAAAACTCCGGCATTATAGGCAACCTCTCTCTCCCACATAGCAATAAATCCCGATACAACTCAATACTAACGGTATGCTGGTAACCGACGTGTTTTCTGTAACATGCGATAAAAAGAACGGGCGTTATGAAAATGTAATACCTGTGTTAATGGTATCCAGCCGATCTCGTGTGACTCATCATTGCCTGGCAACGGTATCTGATCATCAATCTCAACAAGAAAGCGGATATCAAAATGTTCGTGACGTGCATCATGCTCACTCGCATGAATCGTGTGTATATCCACGTCAAAAACATCCTCACTCAGCAATCGGACCTGAACCGGATCCACGCCGGACTCTTCGGCGACCTCCTGCAGTGCAACACTTAAAATATCGGGGTTATCGTCGGCATGACCACCCGGCTGCAACCAAAGATCCAGTTTACGGTGATGCATCATCAATACATGGGTACGTGCCGGATTCAACACCCAGGCTGAAGCCGTTACATGCCCAATGGCGATACGTTTAAAGCAATCTTCATGCTGCGAAACAAAACGGCGGGTACGCTCCACCATCGCCATCTCTTCCAAACAAGGCGTTTTATAGTGAGCGAGCAATTGTAAAAGCGATTGTCGGTGCATGGTATCAAAGCATATTAACTATAAGCAGGTGCATATTGAAGCTGGCGTGGTTTATCGCCCCAAGGGAATGCCCGAAAGATTCTGCACTGCGCTCATAGCCGCATCGGCAGCCGCATCGATATCGGCCTCTTTGCCTGCCAATGTGAGTCGACCAAAGGCGCCAACCGCACGGGCATCCACAAGCGTGATATTGGCAGCCTTTTCGGCTTCGTTAGCGGCGTAAACAATATAACCAGCAGGCTCAGTTTCAAGGATAAACATACTCTGTCCCGGCAGAATCATCGAACCCTTGCGATCTTGCCGGTTGATCAATACAGCATGATCCGGCGTGATCGCACGCACTGTTTCGCTCCAGGCTATACGGCACTTCTGGCGCGAACCCTCGGTAGTGTCAAGTATGTTGAGGACAGCCCGGCCAGCCTCGATCACATCACTTTGATCACGATGATGAAACACCATGGAGCCGAAGGCACGCTCAACCACTTGCTGCCCAAGATGAACACGTGTGGCCTTGAGGGCAACATCAGTGAGGCGATGTATAGCCATGCCCGGTTGCACTTCGAGCCACAAACAAGCATCGCCGGGAACCGGCAAAAAGCCTTGTGACACTGTACCGAGGTAAACAGCCAACTGAGGTTGTAGCGAATCAATGAACACATAGGTCCGTAACTTAATCATATTAACCTTTCTGTCCTTCGCATAACGTCATACACCACTTCAACTAATATTTATCCAACTATTTATTTCAATTATCTCTTTATTTCAATAATTGCTCGGCCTAAGACTCGCCGCGCAACGCCCTATGGCGTTTTGAAAATTTCTCGTACAAATTCTTCATTTGCTCTCTAATCATAGGCTCACAGGCCCTGGCGAATTCGAGAAACGTGCTGGCGATAAGCGATAGCTCCTTATCCTTGGGATGCACCAAATACCAATTACGTTCAATGGGAAAACCTTCAACGTCAAGTACATTCACTGGACCATCGGCACCCTCCAGCACCAAAGTATGCAATGACATAACGGTTACACCCAGACCACCGACCACCGTATGCTTGATAGCTTCGTTGCTGCCCAGCTCCATGCGGACGTTGGGGGTCAGGCCATGCTCGGCAAACAATCGCATGGTGGCATCGCGGATACCTGAACCAACTTCGCGAAAAATAAAAGGCTCCTGCGCAATACGCTCGAAGGATATATTGGTTTCCTTCGACAACGGGTGATCACGTGCCGCCATTACGACCAATGGATTAGGCGCAAAGGGATAACACTCGAGGTTGAGATTATTTTCAGGCGGTTGACCAAGAATATAAATATCATCCTCATTATTTTGAATCCGCTCGAAAATACGCCCCCGATTAGTGACATTGAGAGAAACATCAACGCCAGGATACTTACGGCAGAAATCACCAAGCACCTCAGGTGCAAAATACTTTGCCGTGGTAATAACCCCGAGACGCAAGCGGCCCCGACGCAATCCCTTAATATCGGCGATGCAGCTGTCTAAGTCGGCTAGCGAGTCAAAGATCTGCCGGATCACACGATACACTGCCTCACCGGCTTCGGTCGGCTTTAACTTGCGACCGGATTGATCAAGCAACGGTAACTCAATCACATCGGCCAGTTTCTTGAGCTGGGTCGACACCGTCGGCTGAGTAAGAAATAATTCTTCTGCAGCGCGGGTAAAGTTCCCCAATCGCACCACCGCCTCAAAGATCTGCATCTGCCTGAAGGTGGTATGGCGAATCAGGTAATCAGGCAACCCGTCTCTAAACCTGTTGTCGTACGGCTCAGACATTATTTAGACCTGTACGCTTAGACTCAACGCAACGTTTTATCAAATTTTTCAGGCGTCATTACTTGCACATCGGCAATGAAAACCGTCATATGGTAGCCTTTGCGTATTTTCCGCTCCAAGCTACCCAATAATCCGTCAAGGCGCTCCTCCGGTAAGATCACCTTCACCAGTATGTTGGCGTCAAAGCCAGACATATCCGATGGCTGGCCAGAGGAACCTTCACCACGCGCACGTAATATGGTGTAACCACTCACACCATATTTTTTGAACGATTGCACCAACTTTTCTTCCATTAAGTCAATGGTAATGATAGTAAGCAGCTTTTCGGGGAATAGATTTACCATAAATTACCTTTCTATGTAGGAAAGTGCATAAAATGGGTCAACATCATCCCGCCAATACCTGAGCCAGGTTATGGTAAAGCGGGATTCCAACAATAACATTAAATGGGAACGTTATCCCCAAAGACAGCGTCAGGTAAAAAGAGGGGTTAGCCTCGGGAATTGCCAAACGCATGGCCGGGGGCACTGCAATATAAGAAGCACTGGCACCCAGCACTGCTACGAGAGTGGAACCGCCGACACTAAAACCTAAGATATTGTTACCAATAAAGACCCCCAGAACACCACCGATCAAGGGCATGACAATCCCAAAGGCCGCCAATACAAGGCCCACCTGCCGAAAATCACCAATACGCTTCGCGGCCACCATGCCCATCTCGAACAAAAACAGGCACAACGCGCCCATAAAAATATCGTTAATAAAAGGAAACAGCTTGTTCATGCCAGAGGGCAAGGAAATGGCGCCAATAATCATGGAGCCGATCAATACCACCACACTGCCATTGGTAAATGCCTCACGTAACAGCGTGCCAAAGTTATTGTTACCATGCTCTTCATCACCGTTATTAATGGCCACGGCACCAGAGGACAACCCGTCGCCCCCTCTCACAGCCTGCAATTGACGTGCTTTTGACGCTAGAATCAGGCCTACGATAATAGCAGGGGACTCCATAACCGCTAGCATGATCAGCGGATAAGTTTCATAACTTACGCCGCTATTATCAAGGTAGGCGATGGCGGTAAGAAAGGTGCCAGCGCTCACAGAGCCGTAATGAGCCGAAATTGCCGCCGCATCCAACGGATTGACCTTGCGCGTTACAATCAGCAACAGATAACCAATAATCGGCAAACTGATACCGAGCGCCAGCGCCCACAGAATGGAATTAATGGCCGTCATCATGTCGGCCTTAGCCAACTCATAACCACCATGCAAACCAATCGCCATTAACAAATATATGGAGAGCATCTTGGCCAAATCGGGCGGGAAGCGCAGGTCTGATTTAATCAATCGGGCGATGCAACCTAACGCAAAAAACAATACCGCAGGTATCAGTAAATTACTCAGACTTGACATTTTATCATTCCCATCACATTAAAACCCGGCAACAATTTATGCGCTATATTTTACGACGCACTGCATTTTATCTACACCAACGTGACCGATACGCGTTAGTGCTTTGAATATTTCTGAATTAATAGTACTCCAACAATCAAGCAGTAGCAGTATTAGTCTGGCCAAACACGACGTGACGCAAACACAGAAGTAGTTTCTGCGGTCTTGTTTGCCTGGCGAGATGCGGCCGCTCTTGCTGTTGCCGGCGTTTTTTCCGTCTCAGAAGGTTTGGCAGATGTATTCGTTGTTTTTCCCGTATTTTTTTTATTATCAGTACTCATATCACTCTCCTCTTTCCTTCGCTAAATCAGGTTTATTTCGTTGGAGGCACCGTTGGCACCAGGGCGTCGACCAGATGCGCATACCGCCACAGCTCATCAGTAACCTCTTCGGCTTCATCCTGTGGGCGCAAGGTAAGGCACACATGGGTACGTCCAAAACTCATGTCCGGAAAGTAGTTTTCGCGCTCAGCCAATTCGGCGGCGCGATCAAGAAAATCACGTGTCTCTTCATAGTCTGAAAAAACAAGACGGCATTCAAGGCGCGCCGGCCGTTTGCGTATAACCCAGTTATCACTCATCACTTGCTCTCCTGTTCTTAACTCAATACGTTCAGTTCCCCGGAAGCGATTTTCTGTCTCCAGGTATCCATTCCAGATGCATGCTGCTGCTCTTCGTGTAACAGTTCCCCAAAAAATATTCTGTTTTCGTGGTCCTGCGCACGACTGCAATATTCCACAGCCTGGGCGTAAAAGTTGACAATCTCTGTCTCAAGATCGGTAGCGTGTTGCAGTAACTCCAGTAACGCTCCGTCGAGGCGTGGCGCTCGCAAACAACTGGTATTCGGCGCAACGCCCAACGCCAGCATGCGGCCAATAAGCCTTTCTACGTGTTGCATTTCCTCTTGTGCCTCGTGACGAAATTTTTCTCCCGCCTGTGGCACACCGCGCAATTCCAGCAACCTGGCCAGGGACAAATACTGCTGCACTGCAGAGAGCTCGAAGCTCAACGCACGTCCCAAATACCCGAGTATGACTGGATCCTGTATCACTGTTTATACTGCCTTTTCATTAACGAATTGGAGTCGAGCACGGCCAGGAACTAAATTGATAGAGCAGGAACCCCCTACCACAGCCCGACTCCCCTCGCCATTACGCCTTAGGTGCACCAAGAATGGGCTCCACCTCTTTGTGAGGACGGGCAATAATATGTGCCGCTACAAGGCCATCACCAACACGTTCGCAGGCATCAGCGCCAGCACGTACGGCCGCGTTTACGGCACCTGTCTCGCCACGAACTAATACCGTAACGTAACCACCGCCAACAAATTCACGTCCGATCAGGCGAACTTCTGCTGACTTAGTCATAGCATCAGCTGCTTCAATCGCAGGAACCAGTCCACGTGTTTCAATCATGCCCAGTGCAATACCGTATGTTTCACTTGCCATGGTTTACTCTCCTTTACAGATGTTGTTTAAAATTACGTGGTCCGGTTAGTTCCACTCATGTCCAATATTGGCTCCACTTCTTTGTGCGGGCGGGCAATAATGTGTGCTGCCACAAGACCGTCACCTACTCGCTCACAAGCGTCCGCGCCAGCACGTACCGCTGCATTAACGGCTCCTGTCTCGCCTCGAACCAATACTGTAACGTAACCACCGCCAACAAATTCACGTCCGATCAGGCGAACTTCTGCTGACTTAGTCATAGCATCCGCTGCTTCAATCGCGGGAACCAGACCACGTGTTTCAATCATGCCTAGCGCGATACCGTATGTTTCACTTGCCATGGTTTTGTTCTCCTCTAAATTAAGATGGCGTTCATATAAAGTAAATATAAAATCGTAATAGTAGCCGGTCGTTTATTTAGCGACGCTCATATCCAATATTGGCTCCACTTCTTTGTGCGGGCGAGCAATAATGTGTGCAGCCACAAGACCGTCACCAACACGCTCACAAGCATCCGCACCGGCACGTACTGCAGCATTAACGGCTCCTGTCTCGCCCCGAACCAATACTGTAACGTAACCACCGCCAACAAACTCACGCCCAATGAGGCGCACCTCTGCTGATTTGGTCATAGCATCTGCTGCTTCGATTGCGGGAACCAGGCCACGTGTTTCAATCATGCCCAGCGCGATACCGTAATTATTTTCGCTCATTGCTCTGTCTCCGTCTTGATGAGTCACTACTTGTTAACATTAAGTCCACTATTTATCTTTAGCATTCTGTGTCAGTCGGCATCATTAGCTGACCGCTTTCTTCGTCCCAAAAATCTATAATTCCACCAATCGTCAGGTCCGTTAACACTGAAAAATCCCCGCAGGCGTAACGTGCTGCCGAACCACTTACCACATACACCCAGCTACCTGGGCGGGCACTGCAACAATCAACCGCCACTTTCAATTGGCCTTTTGCATCTCGCAATACGCGTAAACTGCTTTGGTACAGGCTAACGTGCCTTTGTGTGCATACCAGCGGTTCAACGACCTGCATGATGTCCATTACCCCTGCTCCTCGTCCCAATAATCTATAATACCGACAATGGTCAGGTCACTAGGATATTCTTTACTGCCTGCCGCTTCGCGAGCGGCAGAACTGCCCACACAAATCACCCAGTCACCGGGTGCGCAACCCACCGAGTCCACGGCTACCTGCCGAGTACTACCATCCAGCACTACCTGTAAATGTTTGTGCTCCATTCCAGGAATGCGATTGGTGGCAACCAAGGGCTTCTCAACCTTGCAAATTTTCATTAGTGCTGCTCCCGCCTGTTCAATTCCAATGAACTGCCAATTAATTCTGCCCTGCCATCTGCATGACAGTCGCGCACCATTAGCAGGGTATACAACATGCCACCTGCAGCGAGGTCGTGATAACGACTGTGCAACGCCTCGTTCAACTGCTGGCAACGTGACTCTGCTCGTGCTCGCGCACCTGGCACATGGCCGTGGTAGTCGTAACGAATGACCACGGGGATAGGCAGACCACGCCTAACGTTAAGACCTTTAAAGATTTTAACGCCCACATCCATGTCCTTGGCACCCTCTTCCACCGTTTTCAAGTAGGCAAAATAAGTCAGATTGCGTAGTTGCACTTCTTCAAAACCGATGCCCGTACCAATAAAACACTCCTGGTGACCAATGTCCCGATAGGCACCTTCATGATACTGCCGTACGTAATCAATTTGTGACACATTGCTACTGAGCAAACGTGCCGACAATAACAACATTCCGTCAGCAGGCAATGAGCGTCCAGACTCACTGCACTTTTGTGTTATGTACTCTTTCACCAAATCAGCGGCATTTTTGCCGGTGGCATGTTGCGTTTCCTGATAAAGCTCAGCGCCATCGATATAACTTTCAGCATCTATTTCACCTTCTGCATCGGGCAGATGTAAACGGATAACATCGTTGTCCGTATCCAGCCCGATCAACAAAAGATCAATCGAGGCTCCGCAACAAAAGCTGTTTTCAACGCCTTGTCTAAAATCCCGTAACCGCTCAAGCGCTGCTGTCGCCGCGCGAAGGGTATTACTACCATGCGCCGCACACCCTTCAGAATCGGGTTGCGCCGAGCTATGGTGGTAAATCGCCACCTTCAGATATCGAGTCGGCGCATCTGCATTATTAGGGCTACCCTCGCGATGACGTAGCATCTCGGTCTCTACCCATTTTTGCAGGCTGTCGTCTACATCGAACATGGCGCCTGCATACGACTTGCGCCGAACCGCCTTATAGGGCAAGCGCAACACGTAGCGAATCACATGGGCCAAACGACCATCGGCACAGGGCGAAATATCCAAGGTATGGAAACCACACTGCTCCAGAAAAGCCTGAAACTCGCCATCATTCGCATCAGCCAATGGCTTGGCATCAAAAAAATCATCCGACATGAGACGAAATGTCTCAAACACACACCAGGCGTAGAGGCGACCAATATCGAGAGGTTTAACCCAACTGTCCGCTAACAACACTTCGGGCAATTCAAACCCCAACTCAGTCCTGACAATATTTTGCGCCTGCTCAACAAATTCAAGTTCATGCTGCATGGCTGATATACGACGCAAACTGGGTTCAATACGGCTAAAAGCCTGTTTCACCTTTTGCTCATAACCACACAGCCGGGCATTTTCCTCTGTACGTGTAAACGGATGCGCACCACCATTCGATGACCAGCCACGCACTGCCGCACCCTGCCCTTGAGGCGGTGCGATCCCTTGCAAAGACTGCTGTCTTTGCAAGGGACGTCTGCTTTTTGCTCTGCTGTTGAACATGCGACTCAATCCGTTCTCAATAATGCTTTATGTTAGTTATAGCTGACGGGGCCTTACTTAACCCCGCCAGCCAATATCACTGACACATTAAGTGAATGTAAACCTGCTATCCTCGTGCGCCACCAGAAACCGTTACTGGTGCACCTTTGTCCGTATTGCCGCTACCGCCAGTGACATTAATGTCACTACTCGGAACGTCTTCATTACGTTTTGGTTCTGAAGACGGCATGGCGCTAATACCACCGCGCCGAGTCGGGTTACGTTTTACTGCAGATGTACCTTCTGTACCTGTAACACGATCGCCTCTGTTCCAGTCATTGCCGGTAATCTTCATTCCGACATCCATTCCTTCACCCGTGACACGTGTTTCCTTTACGTTTGCCGTATTTGTTGCCGCTATTGGCACAGGGGCGCCTGTCTTACCCTCATCGAAACGAAACTGTTCGGTGCCGGTAATTTTGCCTTCACCCATTGAGAAAGTGCCGCTAATCCGACCTTGCTCATAACGTGTACCCGTAACACTACCGTCTACCCCCGCTGCCGGAGGACTGGTGTGCACAGATGCTACGACACTAAAATCACCCCATGGGGCACCGGCCAACGGTTGCGGAAAATCGGGAGCACCAACCTGCGCCGGCTTTGCACCACATACTTGCTCGTGTTGCACCGCACCAACATAGGCAGTACCGCTAACATCACGGCATGCACCTTTACTCGCACCGGTTAAGCCGCCCAGCCCGGGCTGCATTCCGGTAATGTCACGACCGGCATTACCTTTGCGACGTATATTACGTGCTTCAGCCAGTGCAGCAGTATCTGCATCGCAATACTCACGATATTGCTCAGTACCGGCATAAGGTGTACCGGTTACCGCTTTACAGGTGCCGGCTTCATCACCTGTTACGTGTTTTGCACGCGCCGGTTTAGAACCGGATACAATCTGCCCGTGAGTGGTTTGCGAAAAACTTACCTTCGCACCACCCGGCTCTGCTTTTGTAGTGCAGAAATTATCGTACTGCTCACGCCCGACATACTCATTACCGGTAACAGCGCGGCAACTTCCGCGTTCATCCCCAGTAACCTTTTCACTACGACCAACCTTACCGCTGCTGGTAATAACGCCACCACGATAGCTTTCAGTGGTTTCTACCTTGCGAGGCACTTTCGGTGCATCAGTCTTGCAAAACTCGGTAAAAACTTCACTTGACAGGTAATTCGTACCGGTCACTGAACGACATAGCCCTGTTTCATCACCCGTGGTTTTGCTGCTGTGGGCCACACGTGTGCCGGTGACATCGCTAACATCACTAACTTCAGGTGCTGGACGACGGCGGCCAACCGGCGCCGACCGGCTTGAATTATGCGTTGCACCGATACTGCTGCGCTGCGAGCGAACACTACGCGCCAGCTCACGACCGGAGATATCTGGATTTTGCTGGCGCACCATTTGCGCAGAACTCATCCCTTTACCAAAGGTATCCGCGCCTGTCTTACCATGTGTTGCCAATGCTTGACGACGCAGCCGTGAATTAATACGTCCAGCGTTGCTAACAGAAACGACATTTACATCGTTACGACGCACTGCTGTAGTCTTTTCCCGAACGACCAATGGCTTAGTCGTCTCTACCTTGTTGCAATCCCCTTTGCCGTCACAACCGCAATCACACTCTTTTTTCTGCTTCCGAACACTGGTACGTGTGCTCTGCTGTTGAGATGAGGCAATAGAAGATTTCCCAGATGACGCCATTGCCTGGCGACGCGCGCGCGCGAGTTCGCGACCATTAACTGGCTTTTCTGCTGTAGAGCTAGCACTAGCAGTAGATTGCGCTGCCGCCCTTGTGCTGGCTTTGACAGGCAGCGCTGATTTACCACGAATTTGGGCTTCACGTTGCTTTCTGGCAGCCTTACGTCCTGAGAGATCTTGATTGACCATAAGTTTTATCCCACCTTGCTTGCTGACAAATCCTGACTGACTGTGATCTTAATTGACCACAGTCAATCGCCCTACCATACCTTGCCACGATGCACGACAAAACAGACACCCTGACTCTGGGTATAGTTGTCATAACCGATTAAACGCACATGATGATCAGGATATGCGCGATGGCATTCTTCCAGTTCCGAAACAACGTTATCCAGGTCCTTTTCACCAAAGAACGGCAGTTTCCACATCGGCCAATAGTGATTAGAAGCCTGACGAGGGTCTTCGTGCTCAATCGCCGGCGTCAAACCCTGGCTTAACATATAAGAAATCTGATCATAGACTTCTTGCTGTGTTAACGGTGGCAGAAAGGAGAAGGTCTCCAGCGTCACCTGCGTACGATAATCACCCATTTGCGTGTTTGATTTCATTGTTATCTCCAAATCTCGTTAGTGAAAATAAGAGCTAGTTGACGTCCAGCTTGTCTACGGTTTCAAATTCAAACTTGATTTCTTTCCAAGTTTCCATAGCCACGGCCAGTTCTGGACTGTGAGCAGCAGCGCCTTCCAGGATATCTCGACTTTCACGCTCAAGTTCGCGACCACTATTACGCGCTTTAACACACGCTTCCAGCGCGACACGGTTAGCTGCAGCACCAGCGGCGTTGCCCCATGGATGACCCTGGGTACCACCACCAAACTGAAGAATGGAATCATCACCAAAAATATTGACGAGAGCCGGCATATGCCAAACATGGATACCACCCGAAGCAACGGCGAAAACACCTGGCATGGAGCCCCAATCTTGATCGAAGAATATGCCACGGCGACGGTCTTCAGGAATATATGATTCCCGCAACAAGTCGACAAAACCTAAGGTCGAGGCGCGGTCACCTTCAAGCTTACCAACGACAGTACCGGTGTGCAGGTGATCTCCCCCTGACAAACGCAGACACTTGGCAAGTACGCGAAAGTGAATACCATGCTTCGGATGACGATCAATTACAGCATGCATTGCGCGGTGAATATGCAGCAACAGGCCATTTTTGCGACACCACTTGGCTAACCCACCATTGGCAGTAAAACCACCCGTTAAGAAGTCATGCATGACGACTGGCTGACCTAATTCTTTGGCGAATTCGGCACGCTCGTACATATCTTCGGGTGTGTTAGCAGTCACATTCAAATAGTGACCCTTGACTTCACCGGTCTCAGCCTGTGCTTTTTGCACTGCCTCGGCAACGAATTCAAAACGATTCTGCCAGCGCATAAAGGGCTGAGAGTTAACGTTTTCATCATCTTTGGTCAAATCCAAACCGCCGCGCAAACATTCATAGACCGCACGACCGTAGTTTTTTGCAGACAGACCCAACTTGGGTTTAATCGTACAACCAAGCAGAGGGCGACCATACTTATTAAGTTTATCGCGTTCTACTTGAATACCACTCGGTGGTCCCATGCAGGTTTTGATAAATGCGATTGGGAAGCGGATATCTTCCAGCCGTAGATGCTTTACAGCCTTAAACCCGAAAACGTTACCTACTAACGAGGTCAATACGTTAACAACCGAACCTTCTTCAAATAAATCTAGGGGATAAGCAATAAAGGTGTAAAAAGCATCTTTATCACCGGGTACGTCTTCGATACGATAAGAGCGACCCTTATAGTATTCCATGTCAGTCAACAGCTCTGACCATACAGTACTCCAGGTTCCGGTCGACGACTCAGCGGCAACAGCAGCGGCTGCCTCTTCTCTAGGTACGCCTTCTTGGGGCGTAACCTTGAAGCACGCCAGCAAGTCAGTGTCTAGTGGAACGTAGTCCGGGGTCCAATATAAATCGCGGTATTCTTTAACGCCAGCATCATATTTCTTTGCCATGTTCAGCTCACTCCTGCTGTGGATGTGTGGAATCGTTGCGCACAATGATATTGATAACTAACGCTTAAAACTAATCGATAGTATGAATAGACTTCATAGATGATTATCAATGGTGCGGCAGACCAGCCGAGCAATGGGCAAATGGCTCTATTTCACAGCCCGGTTAGGCCGCGGTAGGGAATGGCGCCAGTGTATCACTATAATGTCGGGATGGAAAACACCAAACACTTCGATAATATCGACATAACACCTGCCACTGCTTCTTAACCAAAAAAAATCAGCTAGACGCGAAAAAGCCAGGGAAGATATTGATACGCATACCATTCCAACACGGCGTGGCCAGCTTACCTAGGTGATGAGCAGGTTTTAGCATGGGCCGTACACCAAGCGCCTGTATGGACTTTGGGTGATCCAACTGGTTTTTATAGGCTTAAATATCCAACCTATCCTCAACCGGGCAGTATCGATTTCGACAAAGACAAAAGGCCTGCATCAAAAATATAAGCCATTGTTTTATATACTAAAATCAAGGAGACACCATCCTAACTACGCCGCGTTCAGCGGAATCAAATACCATTAATTTTCAATATAAATCAAATAGTTAGTAAAAAGCAGGCAGATAGTAACGTGTGTAGTGGCTGACATCTAAACTAACAGGCATCCTAAAAAACGGGCTACTGGCAGACCTAGACCCAAGCTACTGCGGCTAAACGACGGTCTGTTGCCCCACCCTCGCCGGCCATTGATAAACCTCACCCTGCTCGCTGCCCCTGACAATCAGTTGATGAAATGAATTCATATTAGCGTAGAGGGAGAAAAACTCATTCAACACTGTGGCAAATAAATACAAATCCCCCTCCCCCGAAAATTTGCTTTCTTTCAGCACCATTCGGATTCGTGTTCCACGGATGGGCAGCCCTTGAAACATAAGATCGGTTGGCTCAACCGCAATACTTGTTATCCCCTCCAGCCGCCGTTGGCTGGCTCGTTGTACCTGGGGATCATAAAAGGCAGCGAAGTTATAGGTGGATAATACGGTTCGCAACGCATCAATGTTGGCCAACGAGGTATAGTTCAATGCCATATTGGCGATTAAACGCCACTGCAAATCCGGCCCCATGGGGGGTGGTAACGCGTTAGTAACGCGCGTAATGTTTTCTACGGTCACAAAACCTGGACAATTGCGGGTTGACTTGTAAATATCACCTGACTGTAACTTACCCGCGATGGCGCCATTGGTGCAGGTCAATTCAACCACAATGGATTCGGTGGACGGCATGGCGGGTTGGTCATCGATAGTAACAAACGACAGGTAAGTATCCACCTTGCGCCCCGCCTCGACCGGATAAAACCGCGCGCGGTAAAACACCGTACTTTCTGTTTTTTCAGGCTCGTCGGTTTTTCCTGTCTCGTCTACCTCGCCTACCTGGTTACTTTTGGCATTTTCGGTGCTTTTAACACTTTCGTGATGAGGCTCCTCAAAGTCGAATGACTCGAACGCTTTATACTCGCGTTTTTCCCCACTACCATGTACCCAGCCCTGCACATGATTAATGGCGTAAGTTTGGTAATGGGTTGGATTTTTCGCGTTGGCCCGCAGCCGGTATTCCACCTTACGTTGGTCCAGGCGAATGGGAGTGGCGTCTTGTTCAAACAGATTGACTACCGGTGTGCAATACAGACGGAAGTTATCCAACGTGGGCCGTATGGCCTCATCCAGCGGGCGGTTAAAGTTAAAATTCAATTCAAACTGCGTAGCCATGGGGAACGTTTGCAGCCATGCTAACTGGGTTATATCAATAAACAGGAATTTTTCCGGAAAACTGAAATATTCCTGTAATAGCCGATACCCCATGAAAGTATTTTCCGGATAGGGCAATAATGCTTGCTCATTGGCAAAGCCCACGGCTTTTACCGCGTTTGCCGGTATCCTGTGACAGGAAATCTGTTGCGCCTGATTTTGCCCTGAGTCGCTAATCTTTACCTCGATATAGTTGAGGTAATGCATAAACCAGACATACAATAACTGCGCGATACGTAGTTCACCGTGTAAATAAAGCCTGATTTTCTCTAAGCCCACGTCCAGGTCAGATTTTTTAGCCGAAAAACCTTTCGCTAATTCAAAATACAGGTTGATGTGGTAATCGGCCGGAGTGGTTTGATAATCCACCTTGGTGAGTTCAACGGGCATCATATCCACATCAAAACAAGTTTGGAAACGGCAGCTGGTGCCCTCTACTTTTTTACTATCAATGCTGATTCCACGGCTGATGCGCTGAGTGGCTGTAACGTTCGAGGTAGATTTCAGTTGATATTCCAAAATGGACATCGAGGGAACGGGCCGTAGGAAGTGCGGCCATAGCAAAGCAATTAATGAATGGGTTAATTCCGGCAGTTCATCATCCAGCTTTTGACGCAAACGGCTAGTGAGGAAGGCAAACCCCTCCAGCAAGCGCTCCACATCGGGATCGTAACTCTGGCTGCCTAAAAAGCGGGCCAACTGTGGGTTTTCACTGGCAAACTCCGCACCCAATTCCCGCAGATTGGCTAATTCATCCTCGAAATAGTTGTTAGCACTCATCCATCATCCTTGTTACAGATTACGGGTTTTGTAAGTTCCCAGCCATGATGCTCCCAGTTTTAGGCGGGCGCGAAAGGCGGCCCCATGCCCCTGACTTAATGGCTACCTGAACTGTTTACCAGCTTCCCATCCCCTAAACTTTCGGGGCCGGATCCATATAAATTATTGATTTATAAAACACTTAATCCAAACTTGCCGTATTCTGAGCGCTTAGAACGCACTTTATCATAGGCAGAATGGCATGCATAAAGACCTGATGGCCCTCACAAGTACATATACAACATAATGCTTCCGCCTTAAAGTTCTCATTTCGTCTATGAAATAGGGCTTCTAAGCCCGATTTACTGCATTTTTTTAGTTCATATATTAATTACTTCAACTAGCTGGATAGGGCGACCCAGTTGTCCCCCTTGTAAAACGAGGGGTCTCTGCTCATCCCGGATTCCGTAAACTCAATCCGGGCTACCTTGCTTGCTATTTAAAAATAAAAAAATATCCCTGTTCTTTTTTCTATTGCAACACTTACTAACTCAGATATAGTTTGAAATACCGATTCACCGCTGTGAATGCCTCTGTAAGCATTAGCAATACAAAATGCTTCTTTGAGTTTTTCAATGTCAGTTACTGATTCATCTTCGTAGTCATCAATCAATACACCTAGCTTATCGTTAAATTCATCAAACAAACCACTTTGCCACAATAACTGAAACTGAGCATCATCAAGTTCAATCTCATTCAAGTCACCAGACTCAGACTCATTACACCCTAAGCGGTGCAAAGCATCATCAGATAATGGTACAGATATAATTTTCATAAATATTAGTCACTAACTTTATAATGGGTTACTTGATTATATTCCGCTTGATTTCTAAATTTCTCACTTTGTTCCGCACTGGTTCCCAATATTTTAAATCGTACTTCACCAGCAAGTCTTGCAATTAGTTCACTCTTATCTGACAACCCACTGCTGTTTGGAACTACATAACTTTTTCAATTTCCACGTTCAACATTTCTTCAAAAGATGAATATGATTCTATCCGATCTATACCCACTCGATCCCTGTACTGAAATTTCTTTGCCGTGTTATCAAAAACAATTACCCCTGTACTATCTTCACCAGCAACAATAACATCAAGTATATTCGCCCTTAACGAATCCCGCATCACTTCATTCATTTCAATTAGGTCCAAAGGTGATCCACCTGGATCTAATTCAGAATTCTTTGTCCCGTAAATAATTAAGCCATTAAATTCCAAGCCATTGGCTATTTTAAGAAACTGCAAGTATTCGATGGGCAACTCCACCGAATACAAAGAACGAACCTTTTCTACAAAAACTTTTATCTCTGAAGGTGTAGCTGGAGGCTCCAATACTTCTCCCCAGCCAGCTGCTACTGCTTTTAACTTTTCGATTAATGCAAGTATCGTCATATTTTACACCTAGTGCCCTTTTAACGGATACAAGAAGCTCGGCGGAACTGGAAATTCAATTTTTGCAGTTTCGCCATATGGAATTTCACTTGTTAAGTCCCTTTGAGCATTCGTAATCGTGTAATGTTCAGAATTATTTCGAATCAAAACCAAGTTTGAAAAATCGTTAGTTCCACCATCATCAATAGGTATTTTATGATGAACATTATATCCTTTCGGTACTGCACCTTGAGCAATTTTGGCAATCTGAGCATCACTTAGCCCCGCAGCCTTCATGACCTTAACCTTTTCAGGGTCACTACCAATCGATTTTAGATAATTCTTTCTGACTGAAGAATCAAACTTTTTCCTTAGTTCATCTAGTGATTCTCTGCTACGACGCGTGTAGTTAATCTCCCGAACTTCTACATCCTTTAAAGTTACCGGGTTCCCTTTATATTTCCCTGTGAACTCGGTAGCTACAACCTTATTTTTGCTTTGAACACCTAAAACCTTCTCCCCTTCCAACTTAAACGCATATCTAAACCGAACTGGCGCTTTCTGCACCAGGTGACGAATTCTTGCGTATTTAATCACCTTGAGGGCACTTAAAAATTGCTCAGCAATGGCCCCCAGTATAAGCCCTTCAATGGCAAGTTTAAACCTACCTTCGGCGTTGCTGTCAGTGGGGTCCGACTGTAGGTAGGCGGTGACCGGGTTACGCAATGCGGGGTATTGCTGCAATAAGTCTGACAATCTGGCTTCGTGGGGATCAAATACCGTGGCATCCACCACCGCACCGACGGCCATGCCCTTTACGACGGTGCCGGTTTTGCTGGTCGGTTTAATAAATTTGACAGCTCTCATGGAGGGAATAAAGCCAATTAAGAACTGGCTAACATCGTTAGTAATGGCGCCAACGGTGGTGTCGGGTTTTGCGATTTTGGGTAAGTTGAGGGGATTGCCTTGCGCTTCCAATTGCTGCTGTACGTCGGCGTAATTGTCTTCCCACGGGAAGACGTAACCCAGGTAGCCATTGGGGGCACTTTCTCCCGTTAAGATAACCCCCAAGGGTAGCAGGCTTTCTAACCAGGTGCTTAATTCAAAGGTGACGTCCAGTACTTCTTGCGCCGCATCGCGGATGCCACCGACTACTTGCAGGGGGGTATCGAAGTACCAGGGGCGTGTTTCCACATCGGTTTCAAACCAAAAATCCACCTCATCTATGGTCGGTGGCAGTTTGACACGGGCAAAGCCATGCTTGTCCAGGCTGCCCGATTGTTCAAAGCCCCGGTTGTCGGCATCTTGAACCGTGTATCGGTGGCCCGGCGCAAATTGCAGCTCAACCCAGTTGTCCGGTATTTCTGGTGGTACGATATTGAGGGCGACAACCGGAATGTTAAGGTCCCGAAACTTGGCCAGTAGGTCAACGGCAGGCCAGGGCGGTAATTCCTCGTCCATCACTTCGGGCGCAGTGGCCACGGCACTGATGGTATGGCCCGATTGTCCGCTGTGGTTGTTGGCCTCAAAGCCCTGATCGTAACTGGATAGGTCCAAGGTTTTTAGATGCGTGTTTTGCGATGCTGGGTCCACCGGGGTGTTGGCGCTGCGTTGTTTGTGCGTGGGGAGAAAACGCGGGTCTTCGGGGTTGATACCGCCAGCATTACACAGTTGGGTCCAGGTCCACTGTTGCTGGGCGTAGGCCAATTGCACGGTTTGGCTAACGCTGTTGAGTTTGTGGGGCACTAATAACAATTTGAATAATTGGCCCTTGGCGGGGCGTTGATGTTGACCGGCATGGGCACCGAGGTCGACGTCGCGCAGTACGCCAACGTTGTTGCAGACTTCTACTTCCCGCCACAGGTGGCCATTGAGGTAGATGTACAACCAGCCGGGCGGTAGTGGCTTGAATTCATCTGTCGACGTTGTGGTGGTGTTCGGCTCAGGGCTGTTATTAAGCTCAGGGCTGTTATCAGGCTCAGGGCTGACGGTATCGTCACGCCAAACAGGAATCAACGGGTATCAGCACATTGCTCCACTGCTGGGCCTCGGCTTCGCGTTCCACGGGGCTGACATGCATGCATAAGGGCAACGGATAGGTGCCGATAACGTAATACAGTTGGCGGGGTTTATTGGGCACGTTATCAAAGCGCAACACCACCCGGTGCTTATCGCTGCCGGTGTCGCGCTTAAAGTGGGTGTCGTGACCATAATCCTCCCCGTCAGCGGTGGGCCGCAGATCCAACCAACCTACTAACGGCTTGAGGTGTTTACCGGCTACTTCGATGACGATTTTGTATTTTTGTTCGGGAACGGGTTCTGGCTCGGCCCAACGGCGGCGCTCGGCATCAGTGATGGGGCGCGATATGGGTTTGGGGTTGGTGGTTGCCAGGGCGGAGCCGGAAGCTAAGGCCGAGGGGGCTGAAAGTCCTGAGCCACCCGCCCGGCGGGACGATGCATCGTCCTGCTCACGACGAATCACGGCCACCCGACCACCGGACAAGCCGGCGATGTCACCCGCCAGTTTCTTGAGGCGGGCGTCATCACTGCACAGGCGGCTGGCGCTGATGGGGCCGACGATGTCATTATGAAGATCGTTGAGTCGCCTCATGGCAAGGGCGTTGTTTCGAAATTGCTCAAGAAACTGCCTGGCGCTGGCGACATCAGGAAAGACAACCCGGGTGCCTTCAGTGGCGAAAAAGCCATAGGGAATAAGGTCAAATTGGTCGGTATGACCGGTGATGCGTATATACATGGCGTCCTTGCGCTCAGGTTAGATAGTCGATGTCAGGTGATATCTGCGATCGTTAGCTGATATCAGAATGTACCAAGACGCTATGTAGCCTACAAGCCAAACAATACCCCTATAAATGCCAATTATTACCAAAATTCATCCTATAAAATGATATTATTATCACAAAGTTAGGTTCTGTATTTTTGATGCGACAAAACATTGATACCCAATTGCTAGGCCGGCCGAAACTGAATGAGATGGGTGCCGTCACGGATACGGCGGTGCTTATACAAGCCCTGCATTGACCATATTCAACGAAGGTAGATTCTCTACTTTAAAATCAGCCCGTTTCCCCCATAACGTAGGGACGACCTAGCGCCACAAGGCATCAACACAGGGATGACAGAAACGATGATTCTCAGCATTGGTGATACCGACAAACACCTTGGTTGATATCCAACTTAACGTGGTTCATTTCAACTAATCATCAATATACCCAAACCCATCTTAAACAATAACTTATTGTTATTTAATAAAATATTTTAATTGGTACACATAATGCTTAAAGCTTCTCACCGCGATGACAAAAGCCGCGGCACTAGGGGGTGTTAGCCATTAGAAAAGCGGTCCTGTTGAATTTAAAAAAACGCCCGGCAAGGCGTGAGGAGAGGTTTGGTTATCCCAAATGAACCATCAACAACGCAGCCTGACATTTTTTTAGGCACCCCCCGAAGGGCCGAGTCTGTGTTTTTGTCCAGCGGCATTATCTCTCGCTTATGGAGAGCGACTACACGGCGCTCGCTCTGCCTTGCTGGACAAAAACACAGACTCGGTAGGACCACCTTTACTAGTGGTTAACACCCCCCTTGTATACTGTCAATTAATAGGAGATGAATAAGCAATATGGCCAACAAATTTTTATCAACAAGCGCTTTAATCTGCGCATCCTTCCTGCTCTCCCCTGTCACGAGCCAAGCCTGCGACACCGCAGAACACAGCACTCTTGAGCGGGAAAAAATTCAGCTTTCAGACCTAGCCAGAGACGGAACAAAGGCATCTCTGTACAACTTCAGGACCAGGAAATGCACACCATTAAACACAGCCCATAATGAATTGGAAGTGAGTGCCTTTCTGCCCAGCGATGAAACATCACTCGGCATGTATCAAATTTATCGTAACAAAGGTGAAACCCAAATTAATGCCTTAAAACACACCCTCAAATTCATCATTGAAGAGCAATAGAGTTAACCCCCCTCATTTCCCTCAGCATTGCACGCTCTGCTATTGGGCGGACTTTGTGTCCACCTTTTTTTTGCATAATCCGACGCGTTATAATTCATATCAGGTAGCACTAATTCAGGTAACACCAATTTCAGAATTCAGGTAACACCAATTTCAGAGCAGCGACGATGGCTATTTTTTTGTAGAACAAGACGCAGTGAGCAATGTGTACTTACTTTACATGGGCGAAATACCATGAAGCTCCTAGCAAAAATAGCCAGCCTATTTTGGCGCTGCAACGCTATGTGGAAATTAGTGTTACCAGGAATTTGTTGCCCACAAAGACTGTCTACACCGTCATTCATGAATAACTCATCACCGAAGAAGAGTCCGTATACAGGGCTTATCTACCGCCCGCTCTGGATCACAACTGCCTGTCTGAACTCAAACTACCCTCACTGCGGGAGCGTCAAAGTGACCTTCAAGAACTTGTGCCGACCTTCATAACAGAGTTTAATCTCAAAGCCAAACGTCAAGTATCCAAGATACCTCAACAGGCCTGGCAACAGCTCAATAAACATGACTGGCCCGGCAATGTACGTGAACTGCGAAATGTGATCGAACGTTGTGTCCTGTTCGCCGAGGATAATACGCTGCCGCCACAATGGCTACAACTTGAGACACCGCTGCAACTAACGGATACTGATCACGCGGATAGCCTGATTATCCCACTGGATGGCAGCATGGATCTTGACGCCATATCATCCAAACGGCGCTGCGGCGTTGCGACGACAACACCACTGCCGCCGCCAGAATGTTGGGGACCAGCCGCGAAAAGTTGCGTTATCGGCAGCAAAAACATGGCCTGTGAAAGACTAGCCCGGAGGGGTTATATCTGTAGAAATAAGATAACGGAACTTAGCGCCACTTTTGTGCCACTTTTTTAGTTCGCTAATTTAACGCGACGACCTGTAGGAAAACTATAACTTTCCGTATCTGCTCCCATGCCATCTTTCAACACCGTAATGGCTTATTCGAACGCATAGACGTAGCCTTCTCACACACCTAAGCGCCCGGCAAATACACGGCTGATAGAATGGCTATACCGATGATGCTTGGTTTCTTCACGATGGATATAACGCGACAACTATAGGCGATAGGCATCCACCCCCACGAATACAACGATACCATCCGCGAGATAGTAGTCCATCGGCGAGCTTGATTTTAGGTATATGGGAATGTGCCCCCCATTATTTACCGTAAACTATTTACCGTAAATTGATTGCTGGAAATTAATGACGATCACTTAATGACGGTAAATTTTCCATAAAAAAAGGGCTAGCGGTATATTATGACCGCTAACCCTTTGTTTTATATGGCGTCCCCAAGGGGATGCGATCTTATTCCTGTTTTACCAGCAATAACACAACTCATTGATCACATTAAGAAAATCACATCTAGACCTCGATCTTCAAGATCACAATAACCTATTTTCGCCCGTCATCCATAAAACAACATTTGTACTAAATTGACAATTTGTTGTCAGCGCTCTATAGTAAGAACAGTAATGAGAATATGGTGAGGTACTTATGCGTCTTTCTATTGAAATATCCCCAGAACAGCATCAACGTCTGAAAGCATCCGCAGCACTACAAGGGAAATCTATCAAAGATTACGTCCTGGACAGGACGCTTCCAGATTCGGACGAGCAAACGGCGCTGCAAGAGCTGGAAATTTTTTTAAAGCCACGTATTGAAGCAGCTAACAGAGGTGATTTTTCTTCAAAATCTGTTGATGACATTTTCGATGAGGTTGAACACGAAGAAAATATCGAATAGTGAAATACTATGAGCTCACCAAAGATGCAGAAAAAGACCTGCGCGAAGTCGCACGTTATACCCTCAATAAATGGGGTAAAGAAATGCTTCAAGAATATCGTGGTGGTTTAAAAAATACTTTTAATGACATTGGTAAAAACGAAGTACGAAAACACCAGTTTTCTAAAAAATTTCCAGAATTATTTGTGACAAAATATAAATATCATTTTGTCTTTTACTTAGCCGAGAATTTAGAAAAGCCGGTAATTATAGGCGTTGTTCATGAGCGAAGAGAGATTGTTAATCGATTAACAGAGCGATTATCATAATATCCACCATCCAACTCAATATGAGTCGAGAGGGTTGGTCTGAATGGCACTAAATTTACAGTTCACTCGCTAACCGATGGTGCAGGGAGAGTTGCCCATAGAGATTTCGATTCTACACAGATTCGACACATGACTTCAGTGGGTAGCGGATAGCAGACGACAACCGATAAAATTGCGCTTTAAAAATGATTTTTTTCAAGCGGCCATATAAAGTCGCTGATTTGCCCTGATACCTTGCAACCACTTTTTTTCTAAATGAGCCCCATATTGTGTCAGCTCCCGCTGTGCCCCCATGGCACAACCAAAGCGCTGACCAAAATCCTTTACACCATGCGGCCATTCTTCTTCATTGATGTAATTAATCATCTAAAAATTTATACTCTACCAATATGTTAAACGAAACCGATGTGTGGCAGAATCAAGCTACCCAATCACTAGAGGATAATTTCTCACACACCCAATTCCGGGTACGAGAACTGTGAAATTATTTTACAAACAAAGCGCAGCAAAAGCGCTGTCAATCACGCTACCCCCAACACCAGGGAAAAGTAAAACTACGATTGGCGTCGATTCGTGCTGTTCGTCAAATTACTGCCAATTTCGACCATTGCCCTTTCACTGGTGAATTAGTAATTCTACCGTCTTTTCGAAAAATATCGTAGTCTTGTAACGTTCCAACAAAGTACCATAATTGCCCGGATGGGAGAAACCGACCTACTTTTTGTTCATCACAATTTCCATCTTGCTCAGGCTAGCTATGTTCGGCGGTACCCATGCGGTTACAAAAGCTATTGGGTCATGGTTGTGATGTATTAATGCAGTTGTCGTATCATCAATTTTGCCGTGCAGTCAGGTTCTATTGATGGCATGTACGTAGCTGTGTCAAATGTTTAATCAGATAAATCACCGTCAACCTACCTACCTCAGCACAGACCACACCCCTCTCCATCACTACAAACAATGTCGTGCGAATTTGCGCATTTAAGAAATAGAGGCGTTAAAATCGACCCCCCTTCACGACGTAATCACACCCATTGATTGAACGCCTCATTGGCACGGTAAGCCGTGAGTTTCCCGACCAGACTTTATTCTGGAACAAAAACACGATACTTTTATGGAATACAATAACGGTTATCGCATCCATGAGATGCTTGGAAGGAGAAACACCACTACATACAATCGATGAATCTAAACTGGGCAATGCGGATCTCGACAGCTATGCTTGGAAAACTCACTGCCGCGGGCTATTTAAAATGCCCATTACTAGGAACAATAGTAATTCGCCATAGACACTCTTATTTTACTTAATGTTCATAGCAGGCATACGAAAAGTATTATTTACAAAACATTGACAAACAAAAAAGGGCTAGCGGAAAATACCGCTAACCCTTTGTTTTATATGGCGTCCCCAAGGGGATTCGAACCCCTGTTACCGCCGTGAAAGGGCGGTGTCCTAGGCCGACTAGACGATGGGGACGTTGTTGCTAAAACCTAATAGCAAAACGCGAACGAAGTAGCCTATACGGTAACTGCGCCTGGATATTGCGCGGCGACTGTGCCGAACCTGCAATAACTAAACTTAACCTACCGCCTTCGTTCTTGGTGGAGCTAGGCGGGATCGAACCGCCGACCTCTACAATGCCATTGTAGCGCTCTCCCAGCTGAGCTATAGCCCCTCTTGTTTCCTGAAATTACATTCCTGAAACTGTATTCCTGAAATCGTATTTCTGAAATCAGAGGCTAAACCAGAGCCCACTCGATACACTCAGGTCTTCGCTTCAGGCGAAGGGCGCATTTTACGGATATGACCGCCCCACGTCAAGTTAACTTGCTTCACGATCTTCTATATACTTCAAGGCCTTATCAAGCCCCCTCAGAATTTTTTCACGACCAATGAGTTCCAGGGTGACATCAATGGAGGGAGATACCGGCCCGCCCGTCACAGCAACTCGCAGTGGCTGAGCGATTTTACCCATATTAACTTCAAATTGCTCGGCAGTTTCGATAATAACCTGATGCAGCGAGGCCGCGGACCAGTCATCCAACGCAGCATAACGATCGCGCATCGCGGCTAAAGGCTGTTTAACCACGGGCCGCAAATGCTTCTTGGCAGCATTTGCATCAAAATCATCAAAATCCTGGTAAAAACAAACACTATTTTGCGCCATCTCGACCAAGGTCTTGGCTCTGTCCTGCTGTACTTTTACCACATCCACCAAATTTGGCCCGGTTGAAGGATCGATACCCAATTCCCCCAAATGCCAGGTTAGATGACGAGCCACGTGGGCAGGGTCACTGCTTTTGATGTACTGCTGGTTTAGCCACAGCAGCTTTTCTGCGTTAAAAGCGGATGCTGCACTATTCACATCCTTTATATCGAACAAGCGAATCATTTCATCGATACTGAATATCTCCTGATCACCGTGAGACCAACCGAGTCGGACCAAATAATTAAGCAGGGCTTCGGGCAAGTACCCTTCCTGGCGATATTGCATGACGCTCACCGCACCATGACGTTTAGATAAGCGCTTACCATCTGCTCCCAAAATCATTGGCGCATGGGCATACTGAGGTGATTCTTCCCCCAGCGCTTTTAATATATTAATCTGCCGAGGGGTATTATTCAGGTGGTCATCGCCACGTACCACATGGGTTATCCCCATATCGAGATCATCCACCAATACGGTTAAGTTATACGTTGGCGTACCGTCCGAACGCGCAATGATTAAATCATCCAGCTCGGTATTTTGCACCACCACTTTGCCTTTGATCCAGTCGTCTATGACCACAAAACCCTCGGTTGGGTTTTTAAAACGGATCACCGGCTCCACCCCATCAACCGGTGCTGAGCGTCCTCGACAACGCCCATCATAGCGGGGCTTCTCTTTACGAAAAGTCTGCCGCTCCCGCATTTTGTCCAGCTCTTCTTTACTACAATAACAGCGGTAAGCGTGTCCGCTCTCTAATAATTGCTGTATCACTGCCTTGTAGCGATCAAAACGGTCGGTCTGGTAAAAAGGACCTTCATCGTACTCCAGTCCCAGCCACGCCATGCCTTCGAGAATGGCATTAACGGATTCTTCCGTAGAACGCTCCCGATCGGTATCCTCAATGCGCAATACAAATTTACCACCATGTTTACGGGCATAGAGCCACGAAAATAAAGCAGTACGTGCCCCGCCAATGTGGAGATAGCCTGTTGGGCTGGGTGCAAAACGTGTTTTAATTGTTGCTTTCATTGGTGCATTCATAGGTGTATTCATTAATGGGTCTCACCGCATTTTGAATTGGAAAAATGCATCGCATTGTAGCAGGAAACTTTATAATATACTCCAAATTAATACCATAGCAGTAGCGGCAGGCCCTCTGTATTAACTATTGCATTAAGAATTGTATTAGCAATACAATCAATTGAAGAGATGATAAACTTGGCGTTTCGAAGATTTCAATATACCCTATTCATAAATTAATACATTAACCGAGAATAATCGGTTGGGCACAGAAAAGACATACAAAATATTGATGTGCATAAACTTCTGTAATCCAATTGATGAATCTAGGTTTAACAAGCTGGAAAATATATGGACACAATAACCATCGAACACAATGTTACCCCGATTAAGCTGGATACCTTGGCCGTCGATCGTTGGCCGGTATGGACGAAAGAGGCATCCACCTTTGAGTGGCATTATGATCAAACCGAGGTGTGCTACATTCTCGAAGGCGAAGTCATCGTTACTCCTGTGGGTGGTGAGCCCGTCACTATTGTTGCTGGCGACTTAGTCAGTTTCCCTGCAGGGATGGAATGCACCTGGGAAATCAAATCCGATATCCGTAAACACTATATGTTCAAGTAGTGCTGCAATTGATCATGGTCTCAATTTATCCTTGCCAAACGATTGAGGTAAGGCATCAGCAACGTGGTATTACTGCCGCACGAACGTTAGGTCACACGAGGATGCCAGCAATCCCAACCCCTCTGGCAACATCATAGGTTGTCACGAGTCGACTTATTTTCATACGCTACATCAATAATATAATAAACCATTGTGCCATTGGGAGTTTCCACCTCAATGTCGGCATCGATCGCCTTTCCCATGAGTGCTTTTGATAGTGGCGAGTCCATGCTAATCAGGTTTTTTTCGGGGTCAATTTCATCTGGCCCCACTATTCTGTAACAACACTCCTGTCCCGCTTCAGACTCCAAGGTTACCCAAGCGCCAAAATACACTCGTCGGATATCATCGGGGATGCTGTCAACAACGACCATATCCTCCAAGCGTTTACGTAAAAAGCGCACTCGGGAATCTATTTCTCGCAACTGTTTTTTGCGATAAATATACTCGGCATTTTCAGAGCGATCACCCTCCGCTGCGGCGGCCGACAATGCGCGGGTAACAGCAGGCCGCTTTTTATGCCACAGATAATCAAGCTCCTGTTCCAGCTTTGCCTTACCCTCTGGCGTTATATATTTAGAGCTGGGTGGTCGAGGTGGTCTGTATCTGCCCATATTTCCGGTGCACGCGAGTTGTTTGAGAATGGTTGTTTGAGAATGGTTGTTTGACAATGATTGTTTGACAATGATTGTTTGACAATGGTTATTTGAGAATTCATGTATTCGGGTTTTAGCCATCGGTGCTATTGTTTTTGTCTGATTCCAGCTTCGCCCAGTAGGCGTTACTCATCTTACAGTCCAATAAAACCATGGCGGAAACCGCCGCAACAGGCAAAAAGATAAACAAATGCGTTAGCTCAAGGTCTTTAACGTTGAAATAAATATAAGCTGAGCACCCCGCAAGAACAATGTACACCAACAAACGAATTGGTGTGATCCACGATTGTGGCAGTGCTGGCTTATCGGTTTTTTTGTGAGACGATTGTGGGGGCATTATTGTTTTATTCTCCCAGTGCGGTAACAACCAACCGCTGCCGCAAAGAATTTATAGACGTGTTTATTAAGGTGTGTATTAAGGTGTGTATTAAGGTGTTTATTGACATGTTTATTGACATGTTTACTGACATATTTACTGAAGAGCAGATTAACATTTGCTTAAGTATCCGCCGTCACTATTTTAAACAATGGTGCGATAACTGTTTTTTCAGGTGCCTGCGGTTGTTTCCCCAACACATCCAACTGCTGTATGGCCTGCCATAACGGTTCACCACGCCAATGGTTTTTCTCTTCGCTGTACAGTGCATCATTTAACGCAAACAATTCTTTCGCCAATACGCCATCCACCCGCACCGCAATCGCCCCAATGCTCATTGGGGGATGATCAGGCCACTGTTGCCGTGCCCAATCTAACAACAACGCTTTGACCAGATTTGGCTCATTTCGCTGACAGGCTGTTTTTAATTTTTTCACAATCACTTTTATTTTTTCGTGGTTAACACCACTCCTTGGCAGTTGCATTTCTTGATGGTTGTTAGCGCGACGTAGGGATAAACGCCAACCAAGCAGTGTTATACACCATGCTATCAATAGTGCCACGCTGACCCAAAACCATATAATTGAGCGACCGGCAATGCTATTGAAGGAGTGACTTAAATCAGTCCCATTGATAATAACATTATCGTTACCCGCCGCACTTGCGTCGGTGGAAATATCGGTGGGGCGGCTTGCCTCATCAAGACCGGCGGCCGACACCACTTCAATCGTGCGAGAGGGTACACGAGCATACTCTTGAATATTTTTTTCGGTATTCCACCAAGGAATTTCGATACTGGGCAACGTTACCGGACCTGATTTCGATGGAATATACGCAATTTTTTCTTCTCGTCTGGCGATAAACCCCTGGCTACTTTTATCATCATCCAGGTTGGGCTGGTCGGCATATTGTTTAATGTCATTAATCTCTTTCGATTTATTCATTTCCGGTAACTGAGATGACATTAAACCTTCAGCAACAATAGTGAGAGTTCGAGTAATCGGCTCACCCACTTTGATTTCAGTTATTTTATCAGGCCACTTTTCGCTCAACTGCAGCTTTGGTGTTGGTAACCAAGCCCCCTGCTTCGCCGCTATGTGCTGATTGGGTATAGGCTGAATGTCAATGTCAATTGGCTTTGAACGCAGGCGTTTGGTGTGCAGCGTCCGTCTGCGATCCACGTATTGCCCTTCAAAAACCGTCGGCTCAATAATAAGTTTGCCGCTTTTTTGGGGGAACAACGCAAATTTCTTTTCAAAGACTTTGTATCGTTTACCATCAACTATTTTTTCATAGGACTTGTTATCAATCAGCTTTTCTACGATGGCATCGGTATCATTGATGGTCAAATCACTTAAGCTGGCATTAATTAGGTTTAGTGCCAGGGCATGGTAAATACGAATGGTATAAATTATCTGTGATTGCACATAGGCTGTTTGACGATCGACATCGGTTTCCATATACAATAAATCTTTCGCTTTACCCCCCTGACTGGGTTTGGCCGCAACGGCTTTGAGCTGCACTGTATTACTCTTATCGTCGCCGAATGCAACACTGGGAATCGTCAGCAAGCCGCCGCGTTTTGGCATTAACATTAATTGCCATTTCATTTCCCGGCTCATCTGACCACCGATTATTTGAATATTGCTACTCTGACTGCGATTTAATATTCGAAAATCTTTTTCCAACACTGAAAAATTCGGATCACCATCAACTTCTGTGTCACTGGAAAACGTCAGATAAAAGGACTCATCTTCCTGCACCACACTCCTATCCACTTCAGCATTTATAGTCGCGGCAAAGGGTGTTGTACTGCAAAGCAGCAAGACGATCAAACACAGCCAATATCTGACTCTTATTACCATGGTTTTAATTCTCTGTTTGCCTGATTGGAATTAAGCTCTGACTGATATCGAAATTTACGCCGCAACAGACCTCCCGGGTCATCAGGAATGCGTCGCAACCATTGCTCTGCCGCCTGGGTTGATTCACTCTGTTGCTCATTATTCAAATCCTGCTGACTAGCACGCTGTGATTGATCCTGCTGATCTTGCTGCTCATTTTGCGCTGAATGTTGCTGTGCCTCTGCCTGATCACCTGACTCGTTCTCATCATCAGAGGGCTTACCTGCGTGTTGCTCCGTCTTATCTTGCTGGCTATCCTGGTCATCTGACTGAGTACCAGATGATTGTGGCTGTTCGTTATCGCCACGAGATCCCTGGTCGGATGATGATTGTTGTGATTGCTGGTCTTGATTTTCTTGCCCTTGTTGAGACTTTGCATCCTGCTGGCCCTTTTTGTCCTCGTTATTCTGTCCCTGTTGTTGGTCACCTTCCCCATCCTGGTTTTGTTGCTGATTTTGTTTGAGATAATCTTGCAATAATTCCTTATTATATGTTGCATCTGCGTTTTCAGGGTTAATTTTCAAAGCTTCATCGTAAGCTTGAATCGCCTCTTGTAATTTGCCCAGTTTAGCCAATGCATTACCCTTATTGTAAAATGCATCAGCGGTTGTCAGACCATCCAGCGATTCCAAGGTTTTTTCATAGTTCTCAGCACGATAGTTAGCCGCCGCTTTCCACTGTGGGTCATTAAATAAGTCTGCCGCTTCCTGGGCGTTACCATTTTTTAAGTTAGTCTGTGCGCGTTGATCATCATTTTTCCAGAGCGTATCCCAGTCAAGTGAATATGCCGTGTCGGGAACAGGTAATATTAGAACGACAACAATCGCCAGATATCCTCTGCGAAAGATGATGGCAGCCAGCGGCAGTAATAATAAGAGTATCCAGGGGCCTTCTTCACGCCACCGATCAGCGTTCACTGTTAATCCATCCTTTTCCTGGGTAAATTCTTCATTAAATGCGGAGCTGGAAAACTCATCAATTAATACATTAATATCCTGGTCATCAGCGGTTAATTCATGATAACGCCCCCCCCCCACGCTTGCATATTGCCTCAAAGGTGCATCAAGCAGTCGGGTAACCACAATTGACCCCTGCGTATCTTTTACAAAACCGCCGTTTGCATCAGCGATGGGCGCCCCTTCGCTGGTACCAACGCCCAAGATGGACAAACGATGTCCTGCATTTTTCAATTCAACAATCGTGTCCCTTATACTCTGGGACTCAACACCATCGGTTATTAACAAAATCTCCCCGCGTAGCACCGACGCCTGTTTAAATAAATCAATGGCTTTGATAATTGCCTTATCTGGATAACTCCCCTGAAACGGCATCAAGTCAGTTGTCAAATCCTTGGCCAGGGATGCAATGGTTTTGGCATCCTGAGTTAGCGGACTAACGATGAACGGTTCCAAGGCGTAAACAATGAGCGCTGTTTGCCCTTCTTTTCTTTTTTTCAAAATGTCGAGTATTTTGTGGCGTGCCCGCTCCAAACGACTGGGTTTAATATCAGTCACATCCATCGAGCGTGATAAATCCAGTAAAATAATGAGTGATGCTTGTGAACGAAACACTGGCTGCGGCAATTGTTTCCACGCAGGCCCGGCTAAGGCGATAATGGCTAATAGCCCTGCAAGCCCAATAACAACGGCAATCCAAACTGACTGTTTTTTTTCACCGCCCGATAACAAATAGGGCAATAACTGTTTATCACAAACGCGCATCCAGCTGCCGGAGGCAAGGTTTCTACGCACATACAACCCTATTACCAGCGCCAGCGGTATTGCCGCAAAAAACCAGCTTGGTCGTAAAAAATGAAAGGTATCTAACTCGATCATGTTAAATTTTTAGCCGACATTATTCTCTCGTTAATCTGCTGACCGCCGTTGCGGTATTTTCAACGACGCCTACTTGCAATGAGCAATATCAACATCGCAATTATCACGGCAATCATTAACGGCCAATGATACAGTGATGTTTTTGGACGAAAACTTTTAGATTCTTTAGCGATAGGCTCCAATTCATCCAACAAGTTGTATATTTTCTCCAACTCCTGGGTATCCCTGGCCCGAAAATAACGCCCGCCCGTTATCTCGGCGATAGTCCTTAAGGTCTCTTCATCCAGGTCTGCCGATGGGTTAACGCGCCGGGTACCAAACAAAGAACGCACCAGCATTTCATCAGCCCCGATGCCAAGTGTATAGATTTTAAGCCCCTCTTTGGCGGCTAATTCTGCGGCTTTAACCGGCTCGACCTCACCTGCGGTATTGGCACCATCGGTTAGCAATATCAGAATTTGATCCTGGGACTGACTGGCAAGCTTTTTATTCCTCGCATTATATGCCTTGGTTTCCCGAAACCGCTTTACGGCCAGACCGATCGCATCCCCGATGGCCGTTTCTTTGCCAGCCAAACCAATCACGGATTCAAAAAGCAATGACTTGACTGTTTCCCGATCAAACGTTAGCGGTGTTTGCAAATAAGCCTGGCGTCCAAATAATATTAACCCTAATCGATCACCTATACGCCGTTCAATAAACTCGCCGGCAACAATTTTGGTTGCAGTCAACCGATCTACCCGTTTGTCGCTCACAACAAAATCCTCGATTTCCATACTGCCGGATAAATCGACCGCCATCATCAAGTCTCTACCGGTTACCGGCAGCTCGATGGCATCCCCCATCCACTGAGGGCGCGAGGTGGCAACAAGCAAGAACAACCAGGCCATCATGGCTAGCCAGAATAATAGCTTATTCTTTTTAATCGTCAGCCCGCTGACGGTTATTGAATTAAAGTCCTGAATAAATGGAACCCGTAATGCCGCTTCCTGCCCGGATGTTGAGGCCGGCAGAATATACCGGTAAATCAGGGGCAGTGGCAACATGACAAATATCCAATACCATTCGAACGTTAGCACCGATTACCCCCTATTGCCGCTCCCTGTAGATGTTGCTGGCGGTTTATTGTTTTTGCTGAAGGCAATGCGCTAATCCAGTCTCGGCATAATGCGATTAACGTGCTAACGTCACTTTGTGTTATTTCCCCATTATTTTTTTTATTCTCGATTCCTTTACTACCGACATAGGGCACCGTAATAAGCAATTTTCCACTGGGGGTGGAAAACGGCATGTTTCTGGTTTTACTGTTGTTTCGATTTACATCATCCAAAAACCTTAACCAGGCTTGGCCGGTTAGGCCTGCGCTATGGGAACCGGGATAGGCGCTCAAACTAAGGCGACGCAATAAAACGGAGAGTCGATTGACCAATTTTTGTTCATTGCTAAGCTCGCGATATTCAGTAACAATATGTTTTAATTCTGATAACGCTTGACGTCGCAACCGCCCCTGATTTCGCCAATATCGCCACAGCACAACCGTTAGACTTAAGAGCAACATTATTGCGATCACCATCCACCACCCTGGTGCTAATGGCCACCAGGATACCGCATCCGGTAAGTGGATATCCCGTAATGGCAGCGCATCGATTTCAGGATTCATTTATCGTGTCTTGATAACTAGTGCTCATGGTCATTACTTATTTTAGTTCGCTATTTTAGTTCGTTATTTTACTCATTTATCTTAGTTAGCTATTTATTTTATGAATATTTTGCGTTGCAATGCGTCAATCAAGTTCTCTTCGGTTGACAATGAGGTGAAATGCATACGATGGCGCTTACACATATCTTTTAAGTACTCCATATGTTGATCAAAACGGGTTTGATATTGCTGACGCGCATAACGATCGGAAGTGTCAATGGCCAGGGATTTTTGTTGATCCGTGAGGCGATAAACCCCCGCTGGTGGCAGTGTTTTTTCCAGCGGGTCATGAACCGACAGCATAACGACATCATTATGCCGCGACAATTGTGTTAATAACGATTCAGATTGTTCGTCAATCCCTCGAAAATCACTGATCAACAACAACAAACTACCTGGTTTCGACACACGACGAAGACGAGCCAGCGCCTGGTAGCAAACCTCACTTTGGTTACGGGAAAATGGATCGTTTGAAGAGGGGCTAACTGATGCCACCTGCCCTGGCCTGTCACGCAGGTGAAATTGTGACAACGTTGCGAGTGACTGCAGCAGATGCAACACCGCGGATTTTCCATTTTTTGGACGTAGTTCTTGGTGGTAATTTTCTGAAAATAACAACCCGCCAATCCTGTCTCTCTGATGATGAGCACTCCAGGCCAGTAACGCTGCCGCCTTGGCTGCAATAACGGATTTAAATGCGCCGCGCGTCGCAAAAAACATGGGCAATCGGAAATCTACCCAGACCAGAACGGCTCTTTCCCGTTCTTCGCGAAATAATTTAGTATGCGGCTCACCCCGCCGTGCGGTAACCCGCCAATCCAGGCTACGCACATCATCTCCGGGTTGATACAGACGAACCTCATCAAATTCCATTCCACGACCACGAAAAGGGGAATAGTATTGTCCTGATTGCAATGCTCTTACTTTGGTAATTTTTAAGGGTAGGCTCTCGGCGACATGGCGCAAACCAATTAAGTGTTCGGCAGATACTGAAATTACCCCATCTGCTGCATGGCCTGATCCGCCAACAGTATTATTCGGTGGTGCAGCGTGGGCGTTTTCCCTGGTTTTAGCCCCCTCAACCGAACTGCGTGGCGCTGATGATTGTGAGGATCGAAAGATAGACCGCGGTATCGAAAAAAACCCCATGATTAGGGCACCGCAATTCGTGAAATTAATGTCTCGATAAAACTATCAGGGGTCACCCCTTCGGCCTCCGCCTCATAGGTCAATAAAATTCGATGTCGCAATACATCGTACGCCATATTCTGAATATCCTGCGGATCAACATAATCACGTCCTGCCAACCATGCGTGAGCGCGAGCACAACGGTCTAATGCAATGCTTGCCCGAGGACTGGCACCAAACTGCACCCATTTGGCCAAATCATCGCCATAAACTTTAGGGTCACGGGTGGTTAATACCAGTTCCAGTAAATATTGCTCAAGATTTTTTGCCAAGTGAACGTTCAGCACCTGTTGTCGTGCCTCGAACAGGTCTTTTTGGTTGACCAGCGACGCCGACGGCTTACCTTTGTTCAGCTCATGCGACGTATCATCAGGCTCTGCTGCCATCGCCGATCTGGCCGGTTTGTCGTCTGCCAGAACTTTTTGCGTCACTTCCTGAGATTCACGTCGCGCCAGCGCCAATATTTCTTTTTCTGAATTGGCATCAGGATAATCGATGCATACATGCATTAAAAAACGGTCTAGCTGAGCCTCAGGTAATGGATAAGTCCCCTCCTGCTCAATGGGATTTTGAGTCGCCATTACCAAGAATAAATGCGGTAGTGGGTAGGTTTTTAAACCCACCGTGATCTGTCGCTCTGCCATTGCCTCAAGTAATGCCGACTGCACTTTGGCCGGTGCGCGATTAATTTCGTCGGCAAGAATAAGATTGTGAAATAACGGTCCTTGCTGAAAATGAAACGAACCTGATTGGGGGCGGAATATCTCAGTACCGGTGAGATCGGCGGGTAATAAATCGGGTGTAAATTGAATTCGATGAAAATCCCCTTCAATACCGTCGCTCAACACCTTGATTGCACGCGTTTTAGCCAAACCTGGCGCGCCTTCCACGAGCAAATGACCGTCACATAGCAGTGCTATCAGGAGACGATCCACCAGTAATTGCTGGCCGATTATGTATTGGTTGACGTATTGGTTTAGTTTTTTAATCGCCTGACTCTGATCCATGACATCCCTTGTTAATACGAAAAAATGCTGATTTTATTGCCTTCTTTCAAGGTATACAACTCCACTTCTCGTAAAATAACCTCGAAGAGTAAAAATATTGATATTAAAATGTACAAATTAGTTCATTTTCATCCTGCATTAGCGGCCTGGCGGGTAGTGATGCATACAACGGCGGTACTGATAGATTGAAACTAACTCGTTTTGCTTAACATGACTCAATCGACATTATCGCCACTAACCAATATTGAGCAATTTTCACCCGCGGTTAAGCCAGCGAATTAGTTGCTGTTAAACCAAACAGGGTTACGGTAGCTCGATCATGGCAACTGGGTCATGCCAGTGTAGAAAAGGCCTGAACCCTAACGCTACAAAACGGGCAAACCGAATAAAAATGGTCGATATCGAGAGTGTAAGGGCCGACTCTAGCAAGGATTCAAGCAATCCGTTGGAAGTACCAGACAACTACTTGCCGCCACCTAAACAGGGTGGCGACATCGGCGCCCCCTCACTTCGCGCTAACCACTCGGCTTCAGTATACGTATGTAATGCTAAGGCATGGATATTATTGGCCAGTTCCTCGGCCAATAACTTATTAACGGTACGATGACGAGCAACCAATCCCTGGTTCTCAAATTCATTGGAAACCAACACCACTTTGAAATGTGATTCTGAACCTGGTGGTACATTGTGGTTATTACTCTCGTTAACCACGTCCAGGTGCAACAGCTTAATACCGTTGGCCAGTTTATTTTCAATGCCGGTTTGAACACTCATAACAACTCCGTTCGATTATATTTTATCTATATCAATATCAATGACTAACTTACTGTATTATTTGGCACATTATTTAATGAAGCACCAGCTAAAGCACTTCATCAAGTACTTCATAAAACACAGACTAAAGTACTCGCCACGCACATACCGCGCGACTGGATTTACGCTGCAACTTACGCTGCAAATTCATACTGCAAATTACGCAGCAATAAACCGCACTCCGGCGGGCCTCATTAACACCCTGGTTAACACCCTCAAGAATACCTACATTAATACCTACGTTGATAAACATCAACGACATTGATCAACGGTATTAACCACCGCCCTTGTTAAATCACGGCTGATTCGTGAAAAAATAGTACCACACAAGACCATCAAGCCGTCAATCCAGATTATACCGTGCCATAATTATATTGTCAGTTACCATAAACTAAGATACCGTATAGCGCTGATTTAGTCGGCAGCCCTGATTTAGTCCGCAGCCCTGGTTTAATTGGCAACCTCGGTTTAATTGGCAATCCGGACTTAATTGAAAAACCGTTCACTTGACAAGCGGTTTAATGGGCCATCGATTTAGTTGAGCTACGATTTAGCCGCCCCCCGGTTGAATTGACAACCCAGGCTTACATCAGTAATTTTAGTTTTACTGGCAACCTTGATCTAACTAGTCGTCTTGGATACGCCGCGCTCTGCAACGTAGCTCCTGTAACACACCGCGGCAAACCTGCAACTCGACGGGTGAATTAATGGCATCTCGTCTCGCTGCTCCCACTAATGCTAGCATGATGGAGTACTTGTTATGGATAAAAGGATACGCGCCTTCTACGCTATTCCACCAACAGATGATATTCGGTGGACCCTCGCACGCAACATAGAAAATCTGCAACAATACACCTGGAGTGAAAAGGCACGCTGGGTAACGCCAGGCAATATACATATAACCCTTCGATTCCTTGGTGACATTACCCAGGACAAATTAACGGTAATAAATAATCACGTCCAGGACGCACTATCATGTTTTCCTGCCTTTAATATCCAATTGGGACAAACCCGTTTATTTCCCAATCGGATAAAACCCAGGGTTATCGCTATCATGATTATGTATAATGAACAATTACAACGACTGGCGGATTTAATGGAATCCTGCGCACTTGCGGCGGGGTTAATCCCCGCAAAGTATGAGTTTAAGGGGCATATCACGATTGGCCGCTGCCGCTCGGATTTTCCCGACAGAATAAAACTGGCCTTGCCGTTGCGTACCGCCGTTTCCGAGATGCGGGTCAATAAAATCGCCTTGTATAAAAGCGAACTGACACCAAGCGGCCCAAACTATACCAAACTCAACGAATTACCGATGCACACTTCTGCCCCGCTCTTATTCGATCAATGAAAGCTCCGGCAGGTAAAATTCAAGCCATAACGTTTAAGCCATAACTTTTAAGTAATAAAGCCCGCCAATGCCATGAACCGTGAATTACTACTAAAACATCGGTTACTAAATTTTTTTCAATCAGCAGCACTGATTTTATTGTTAGCGGCACTATTGAGTTATCTCGCCTTACTCTTGGCGGGACCACTTGCCACGTGGATCGCACTGCTAGCCGTAATCCTGCTCTATATCACTACCCCTGTTATTGTCCCTCACTTTATCTTGCATATATACCAGGCACAGGAAATCAGCCCATTTAGCGCCCCGGATCTGTTTAAAGTAGTCATTGCACTGTCAGATAAAGCCGGGCTGCCTAAACCACCCACGCTTTATTATATACCCAGCTAAGTAATTAACGCCTTTGCCGTTGGTACACCCGGCGATTCCGCGCTGGCAGTTTCCGATGGTGTGCTAAAAAAATTGAATTATGCCGAACTCGCGGGCGTCATTGCCCATGAAATTACGCACATTGCAAACAATGATATACGAGTAGATGCGCAAATGCATACTTGAGCACAAGCCTATCGGGTTAAGCCCGCTTGAACCCACAATACAAGCCGGTGAAAATAATTTTAACACTGGTAATCACTGGAACCGCTAGTAACAAACCTGCTATACCAAACATAAGCCCAACAATAATTACACCGAATACAATAACCATTGGATGCAAATTGACATTACCGTCGACGACGGGTGAAACAACCACTATATTGTCAATTACCTGTGCTAACAAAAGAATACTGAATATACCCAGCATTAACCATACATCCGGGTTGCCTGTTGAGACTTCGATCAGCATGGGCGGCAACATCGCGAGGATTGGACCGAGATACGGTATAATATTCAGAACACCGGCGATTACACCATACAAAAATGCCAATTCCAAGCCTACAAGATAAAATCCAATGGTAGTAATACACGCAACAACACTTGACTGAACGATCACCCCTTGCAGGTAACATCGTAATTGTTTTGCAATACGATAATAAATCAACCATCCCAGTTCGAAACCACTGTTAGGTAGCCACCCCAATATATAGTTACGCACCACCCGGAAATCCTTTAGCAAAAAGAACGTGGTCAGGGGAATAAGAAACAAAGCCATGCCCAGTTGTACCATTATACTCGAGGATGAAACCCGCACATCGCCTCCGAGCACTCCAATCGCATCAAACCAGGTACTCCCCGGTTCATTATTCTCAAGTTTAATATTTAGCGCGGCCTCCAGCCACAAATTCGTATATTGACCCAATTGAGTTAACTTATCCCATAATAACGGCAACTGAGATTGCAGCTGAGCAATTTGCGCGAAGATTACTGGCGCCACGATCAGTATAAGCGCCACAATTATAACGACCACACCCAACACAACCAGGCTGATCGCAACCATCGGGGATAAGCCATGGCCGATTAAGCGACTGCAATATGACTCCAACAGGGAGTACATCACAAATGAGATGATCAATGGAACAATAAGGGACTGAAATAACCAGGCAATAACGGCACCAACAATGGCTAACCCCAAAAACAGTAATACTGATTGGCCAAAAGGACTGGATGTGGCTTGACGTAGCATACTTATAAAATCCGATCACCCACCAGCTTGTTTGCGTGCTGCAGCCGCTTTGCGAGGGATCGCGCTAAGTTCTTGGTGAGTGTTACCGCGTGCTGCGGCACACGTGTAGTCCATTCATCGAGGTCCACACGGAGAAAAAAAGCAAGCTCACTTTCTATAACAGCCACGACATCGGCGGTGCGCCGTTCATCCAAAACCAATGATATTTCACCAAAAAAATCCCCCGGCCCTAATATCGCGAGGGTAACGCCATTGGTGCAAATTTCCACTTGTCCACTGATAATCAACGCGGCACCAGCGCCCAACTCATTCGCGTTAAAAATGGATTCTTCCGCCTCGTAATGCCGCTCATGCATCATGGTTGCCAGCCGAACTATTTCTCTTTTGGGAACTTGCTGAAATAAGGGCGTTCTTGCCCATAAGTCAGCAACTTTTTCGGCCCAGGAGTTTTGCTTGTAAAAATAGCCTGCCCAAGAAGCCTGATCCTGATTTTGCATTAATATTGACACTCCATCACTCTCGTTTATTGCTAAAATAACGATGGGTTATCGATCGCAACACTAACCGCTGAACCAATTGGCAACATTCATCGTGGCACTCATCAACCACTTGCCCCAAAAACCCAGGATTTTTAAGCGCATTTTCCACGGTGCTAATGGACCCTACGGTGTTAGCCTTGATAACAATTGTTATAACAACCTTTACAATAATATTTATAATCGCCTTTAACAACAACCTTGATAACAACCTTAATAACAACCTTAATAACAACCTTAATAACAACAACGCAAGGCGGTCACTCATTCGTAATAGGTTTATTCTTTGTGACTGAAAATTTATTGTAGAGAATGTTCTAGCATAAATTTTCCATTAACAACCCAATTAACCCACAACCGTTAAACAGTACCCGTTATACAGTACCCATTATACAATGCCCTTTGTACAATACCCGCTGTACAATACCCGTTGTACAATGCTGGCAAGCGATATGTAACTCACTATTACGGGTTTACACAATTCACGCCATCGTTAGCCGCACCAATATCGATAATGGCCGGCCCAAAGGCAACCACGAGGTTCTCCAGTTCAGTACATGAAATGGTATTATTACCGGCTACATAAATACGGCTAATGTTGGTTAATTGCACCAGTGAATCTAATTTTCCAACGCCTAGGCTACCTATCTTGTTACTTCTAAGGTCTAATTGCTGCAAAAGCGACAGGTTTTCCAGTGGACTCACATCAACAATCATGTTGTCATTCAAATATAAATGCGTTAATTGTGTTAATGCAACGAACGCATTGATACTGGTTATTTTATTGTTTCGGAAAAACAAACGTTGCAACGAGGTTACACTCGACAATGGCGTCACATCACTAATACTATTTTCGTCCAAAATGACATAGGTTAAAGAGGCTAGCCCTGACAATGCGGAAATATCGCTAATATTGTTGGTATGCAAGTACAATGTTGTCAAATTATTTAACCCGGCAAGCCCGCCAATATCGGTAATGTCATTATTAAACAAATCCAAAAATGTGACACTGCTCAAACCGGACAATGGCGCCAGATCCGTGATGCCATTGCTGCCTAAACGCAAGCTCTGCAATGATGTCAAATACTCCAGCCCCGCTAGATCCTCAACATCTCTGGACGAACAGTTAATGGCACCGGTAATTTCATGAGCAAGCTTCCAACCACTGCGATTTGCGACCTGATTAACGCAAGAACGCAGTGCTGCATCCGGTATTAGACCTTGTATTGATACACCGCTGGCAGAAGGTACCGAAGCCACTTCTACCGAGGGTGTGCCCTCGCCCGTATTTCTTCTGGCGGAAACTCTATAATAGTAGGTGGTGTTATTAGACAGTCCGGTATGTAAATAACCGGTTGTCACCGCAACGACATTTTCAGCGCTAGCGGCATCCACGCCGGGCGAGGTCCCCCAGTAAATGCGATAATCCAACGCTGTATCAACGGGATTCCAACTTAAGCTTATTTGGCTATTACCCGACACGGCGCGCACACCGGTCGGTACAATGGAAGCGGCAGTACAGTTAATACCGTCTTGTGGCTCGCTTAAGTCCACTACCCCGGCACTCAACGCATCAAGCAATATCACAAGATCACTACACGCTATATTGATATTACCCGCCAACTTAATGTCCGTTGCGTTAATCAATGTAATCAAGTCATCAACGTCACCAATACCACGTTCGCCAATTTTGTTATTGGAGAGATCCAGTGAATCGAGCGCAATTAACGCCGAGAGCGGTCGAATATTCTGAAGTTGATTATCACTGAGGTTGAGTGTGTTCAGCGCTGTTAATTTTGAAACCACGTCCAGTTTGGTTAACGCATTGCCATAAAGGGACAATGACTGTAATTGTGTTAACGTGGCAAGTGCATCAAGGTTAGTTAATACGTTTTGATTTAATGCCAGCTCAGTCAGCGCGGTTAAATGCTCCATTCCTTTAAGTACCGCAATCCCCTGTGACGAACAATTTAGAAAACCGGTTATTTGATCGGTTGTCGTCCAGGCATTTAACTGGGCGAATGCATCAACACAGGCCTGCAAATTTGCATCAGTAAATAAATCTGCAATCGGCACTAGCCTTGGGCTAGCGCTAACCTCAGCTGTTGGCGGACTTTCCCCCGCCACGTTGACAGCACTGATGACATAATAATAAGTTATGTCATTGCTTAAATTGCTATGTGCATAATAAGTCGATGTTACGGAGACCGGTGTTACTGTTGTTACATCTATATTCGGGTTCTCTGACCAGTAAATATGATACTCAACGGCACGTGGTGTTTTATCCCACGTTAATAAAATACGCTGATTGCTTGGTTCTGCACTAAACATGACCGGGGTCTGGGGCGGTAACACGCAATTGATTTGCTCTAGTGTTGCGGACAAATCAACCACCGACTCACCTAACGCATCGATAAGGCTGATCACTTCGCCACAGGCCAGGTCCGAGTTACCCAACAATCGAATACTGGTTGCACGCTCAAGAGTAACCAAGGCATCTATATTACCGATGTTTTCACCCCCTAACGCATTATCCCGCAAATCGAGTGTATTCAGCGCCGTTAGCGCTGCGATGGGGCTGGCGTCAACAATAGCATTGTTGTTCAAGTAAAGCTGGGTTAGCGTGGTCAAACTACTGATTGCAGTGACATCCGTCAATTGGTTGTTACGCAGATTTAAAAACGCTAGGGCAGCCAATCCCGATAGTGGGCCGATGGTGTTTATCTGGTTATCATTAAGATAAAGCTGTTTAAGCTTGGTTAACGTGGTAAGTGCTGATATATCAACAATGTCATTATTAAGTACATTTAAACCGTTAATGGTTATTAAATACTCCACGCCCTCCAGCTGTTGGATGTTGCGTGCCGAACAATCGACATTACCCACCAACTCATGGGCGTAAGTCCAACCTTTTGCACTGGCCACCTGATTAATACATGCCTGTAATGCACTATCGGCAAACAAGCCACCTAATAAAACGCCTTGATCAGAAGGAATAGCGCTAACCTCCTCGGACGCAGTGGATTCGTTGCCATCGGTTGTGGCCGTAACGACAAAATAGTACGGTGTTTGATTGGTGAGTTGGGTTTGAACATGACCGGGGGCAACATTTTCAACCCTGGAGGCTGTTGCAAGATTAACATATTGCGTAGAGGACCAATAAAGTGTGTACCCGGATGCGTCTGCCACACTATCCCAATACAGTGTAATTTGACTATTTCCGGGCACGGCAATAACATTTATTGGCTTGGCATTATCAACTTGGCCAGTACCGCTATCATCGGGTGCCGGGGTATCTCCCCCTGGTGTATCTCCACCTGATCCATCATCAGTGTTGTTGTCGTTATCCTGGCCACCAGCATTGCCGTCACCGACCGGCTCTGAATTAGTGGGTGGCGGTGAACTATTGTATGATTTGCAATTGATATCGGGCTGTGGCGCGACAATGTCGAGAACATTGAGCCCTACCGTGCCAATGATATATTCTAATTGCTGGCAATCCAGGCCAACATTACCCTGGAGTGACAACGCCATCAATCCCTTAAGCATATTAGCTTGCGACATAAACGCACTGTCGATTTGTGTTATTGCATTGTCACTCAGATTAATGGATTGTAATGCGATCAAGGAGGTTAAAGGGGTGATGTCCCCGATAAGATTATGGGAGAGATTTAAATGCTGCACGCGAATTAATTTTTCAAGCCCAGCAAGGGAAACAACCCCCCGAAAAGAACAGTCCAACTCCCCCACGACATCATCGGCAAACACCCAACCCTGCTGCGCCGCCAATGCATCGATACAATACTGTAAATTAACGTCGCCAAACAACCCGGCAATGGGAATCGCCTGCGGTGTTACTTGTTGCCACTGCGACGGCAGACTTTCACCGTTATCAACAACCGTGGTTATTACATAATAATAAACATCACCGTTTGTTAGCGGATGATGAACATAGCCGGGGTTAACCGCTACAATTCGTTGCCCATTGGCCTGATTAACACCCGGTGTGGTGCTCCAGTAAAGGTTATAAAATGATGCGTTTTCTACGGTCTGCCAGTAAATAATGGCTTTTTGATTTCCACCTTGTACAGCAATGTTTGCGGGTGCGGCAAGTTCAGTATTTTTCACCCATTCCAGTGGTTTGGCGTTAGGCTGACTGCTGCTGCCACCACCGCTACAGGCATTTAGTCCTATAACTGTCAGCGGTAACGCTATCCGCAGCACTAGTCGGAGTACTATCTGGAGCACTATCCATGGTGCAATGTGTTTTCCCCAATCCATGATAAATCATATCCAAATGTACAAAATCTATTGTTTCTGGTAAGGGCACCTTAGCAGCTTGGATATAACCACTATTCCCAAGCAACGTACCTGATTGTTCACTGTTGATGTTGTGACATGTTTGACTAGGCGCAGGATGACTCATACACGGTAGACCCAACGGTATGCGCCTTACTGATTACTGAGACTGAAAGGCAAAGACCAATTCGATGGATTTTTGGAATGCTTATTCCGTCAAGACCCTTAACATCCAATTTGTGCTTGCAACATCAACATGTCATTTGCATTCAACGTGCCATGTATCACCTTGCGCTTATTGGCGGTATGCGTCGAGCTCAGAAAAAGTAAGCATTTAGGTTTAACTATTTTAGGCTTAACTATCTTTGGCTTAACTACGTAGGGGCTGGATCAAATTGGAACCGGAACAAAAAATGTAGACATAAAAAAACGGACACCCCACTTGTGGGTGTCCGTTACATTGCTCCTCAACCATGACAGATTAAGAAGCACCCAAAACACGTTTAACAAAGCATCGGCCTGAACGACTCAGCCCCTGTAACCCGAGTAACCTACATTGCCGTTAACCTCATCTTTCAAACAACGCTATCATAGGATTTATCATTGAAGGGATCACAATGAAGAACCTAATAAATAACCATGATGAACATTGCTTACTGAAACTTAAGATCGCGAATCCCGATGCGGATATCCGACCAATACCGGACTCATAACGCATCAACGGCCCCGAAATAACGCCCACGTAGGCTCAAACATAGATAAACTATAGGGGTATTAAGGCCAGCCCGTGCAATCCGCTCACCAAACCCCTCCGACGTGAACAAAAAGCATACAATGTCTTTGACCGCTAAATCCAGTATTTTTTGCCCCCGCAAACCAAAAAGTGTTTATTGTCCGCGAAGCAACCAACTCGTTCTGATAGTGTAGTCTGCCATTGTGGCGTGAGTCAAAACCCTTTAGAATAAATTTATATTCTATTGTTTTTTAATATATTTTTTTTAGTTTTAGTCTAAATACAAATGCTTGCTCAGCGAGGTCGCTGTTCACTCTGTATACTAGGCGACCATGGCAGTGTAATAATCAACCAGAAGATCAGGTTTGGGTGGATCATGGCTGAAACCGGTAGATATCGGTTTCTCCAAAAAAATAGCGCTGCGTAAGATCACAGTCGCTGAATTGCAAGCTATCGAACCAATGGGATACGGAAAATATCGCTCTACTTCTAACTTTTTGGTTTTTACTCTCACTCCGTTAAAGATAAAATCGATTAATACGAAAAATACAGTCCTCACCACCTGGACAACGTTACTCTCCCTACCGTTACAACGGCAGTTTTAGCTGACAACAATCATGATAACAATCACGCAGGGGACGTAAAACGACCAGATTCGTTTCAGATGACGAACCAAGCGTAGGGTGACCATACGATCTAAAAGTCCCAGACTATGCTTGCAGTGCCCCACAGCGTTTAAAAGGACGCGGACAACACAGCAGCAGCGCACGCCTTATTCCATATAGTTTAAATGGCTATTATTTGCGTTTTAAACGTTAAACCTAAAATCATCCGTTGGACGGCATGTAGAGTGCGTTTTTAATCGTGACTGGCGAGGCGCTATTATGATTTCTTCCATCGATAATCATAAATCGGTTATAAAGACCTTCGTTTATGATGGCAGGATTGCATAACACCGGGAGGCGGGATGAACAGGGAAATGAACATCATTCTCTATCTATTTGAACCCAACATACTACTTGAACCAACCCTGATTACTTTCGTGATTACTTTCATGATTACTTTCATGATTACTTTCGTGCCAAGGTGGCAACTTAAATCCTTGGGTGTAAACCCGGTTGCCATCATTAACGCATAGCATCGACAACGGCACACCAGGCTTGCGCCAGGTTCACCCGGTTATACCCACCACCCCCCATTGCCAGTAAACGGCCGTGGCAATGAGTATTGGCTAACGCACATAAACGTTTTGCTGCATGTGCATGGGCAGCCTTAGTATAGTTTAAATGCGTAATGGGATCGCCCCCCAGACTGTCAGCCCCACATTGAAATAATATAAACTCCGGTTTGGCGCTGCTAATAAAATGCTCGACTTCCTCCCATAATATAATGAACCTATCATCGCCGGCATTCGGTGGCATAGGGATATTGAGCTTGGTACCAACGGCTAATCCTCGCCCGGTTTCCTCTGCTTTGCCTGTACCTGGATACAAAAAACGCCCGTCTTCATGAAAATCAACAAACACTAAGGCCGGATCATTTTCAAATTCGTAAAACACACCGTCACCATGGTGGGCATCAATATCCACATAGGCGATCTTCCGTATATCGTACTCCTTGCGAAGTATTTCTATGGCTACACCACAATCATTAAACACGCAGAAACCGGCGGCGGTATTACGTCGAGCGTGATGCAAACCAGCAATGGGTATGAATGCGTGCTTCGTGGTCCCCTGCATAATATCTCGAACTGCGGCTAAGGTGGTTCCCACCACCGCACACCCCGCCTCGAATACTCCTTTAAATGCCGGTGTGTCGCCGCAATCTAAAAAGCCTTGGCCAGTAACAGACTGCTCTTTAACCTGATCAATATACACTTGGGTATGAAAACTTGCCAACTGCTGTTCCGTTGCGACTTCCGGTGCCGCAATACGAACAACCTTGTCCAAGGCCTGAAGATAAAACGCGTCAACGAACGCCGCATGTCTATCCATGCCAAACGGGTGCCCTACCCCGAAACCATAATCAGCCAGCTGTTCGCCAATAAATACGGTGGTATTCGTCATCTATCTGCACCTTAGTGTAATAAAACGACCTTTAAGCTGAGCGACGAGCCCTTTATTAACCTTCATTAACCCCTATTTGCTAACGCATAGTTACTAACCAATGGCGGTTAATGTTACATAACACAGCTACGTAACAGCGGCCACGTAATCAACTAAGCAAAGTCGCCGCAATAAAATTCGCGTAATACCTTGTACAAATAATAGGAGTCAAGAACACCTGCCATTTCTCGAATAGAATGCATCGCCAATTGAGGCACACCAACATCGATGGTTTTAACGCCGATGACCCCGGCGGATATTGGCCCGATAGTACTACCACACCCCATGTCACTGCGCACGACAAAAGATTGCACCGGCACATCGACTTTTTTGCACAACTGCCGAAACAATGAGCTCGTCTCGCTATTGGTCGCATAACGTTGGTTGGCATTCACTTTAATCACGGGCCCCTGATTCATTATCGGACCATGACTCTCATCATGCCGATCAATGTAATTCGGGTGTACACCATGGGCGTTATCAGCCGACACCAGGTATGAGCGATCAATCATACGACTTAATTTTTGCTGATCACCAGCAAGCCGCTCTAATACCGATTTGAGAAATGGCCCTTGTGCGCCTGATGCCGACAAGCTACCAACTTCCTCATGATCATTACACACCAGTAGCGACGCCATTTTATTATCCGCACTGACCAAACTGGCAAGCCCCATATAACAACTTAGCAAATTATCCAGCCTGGCACTGGCGATAAACGCCTTTTCCAGACCAATAAGCGCAGGTGCTTGGGTGTCATAAAAGCATAATTCGTAATCCAGCACATCCTCCACATTGCATTCCGGATCGTCACTCAGTAATTTTTGCTTTAATAATTGCCGAATATCTTTTTGCTCTCCTGCCGGCAACTGCAACAGGATAGGCGGTAAATTTTCCTGAGCGTTGATACTTCGCGAGGAGTTTACATCACGATCCAAATGAATAGCTAAGCTAGGAATAACCGCTATTGGCAGCTCAAAGTCAATAAGCGCACTGTTCAGTTGTCGATATTTAGTCTCGTAATTCACCCGACCCGCCAGGGATAAGTCTCGGTCAAACCATGGATTCAACAACACACCGCCATACACTTCAACACCCAGTTGCCAATAACCCTTGGTATTTTTCCCTGGATTAGGTTTGACTTTCAAGCAGGGACTATCAGTATGTGCTCCCACCATGCGGATACCATTGCGAACCATGTCTGTACTTCCCATGCGAAATGCGACAATTGAAGAAGCATTGCGGGTAACATAATAATTCTGGCCTGGTAACAAATCCCAATGATCCGCTTCCTTTAATTCAACAAATCCGGACTGCTGCAAAATTTCCTGCATATTTGCCACGGCGTGAAATGGCGTGGGGGAATGTTTAATAAAGTGCATTAACGACGTTGTAAATTTTGATTGATCCATTGCTGGTTCCATAAGTTGTTCCATTGCTTGCCCCATATATCGATAACGACGAACCGGATAGTTAAAAGTATCAGTACTAAGTATAACGTTGGTAGCTACGCGCTTAAATAGCGGGTTGCTTGTAAGTACAGGTACCACAAACCCCTCATAATATCTTATTTGATGGCCCTACAGCGTTTATTTATAGTGATTTCTCAGCAGAATCTTTCGCCGGACTGCCGGATTCCGAGAATACTCTTCTAGATTCAAACACCCGAGGACTCAATTGGTGACCGTTAATCTTGAGTCGGCGCTTTAGCATCACATCGAATAATATCGGATTATAGTGCCGAATTTTAGACATAAGCTGTGCTTCCCTAAGCGGAAGATAACCCCAGTCTACAAAGTTCTGTGGAGAGAACACCGGCATCACGCCTGGCAAGGGATAATCTGAACCGTAAATGAGACGATCATGCCACTCGTCATGCTCCACAATTTTTTTAATTGTTTCCCGGCTGCGGTTTATTTGCGTAATGGCCGCCAAATCGCCATACAGCTGTTTTTCAAATTGATGCTCTGACATCAAACGGGCAAACAAATCCAGGTTAGATACCATAGGGCCATTCGCGCCTTTATCGATATCAACACTCTGGCCCAAGCTGGCACAATGCGCGAAAATAATGCGCACCCCCATTTCAAGTGCCCGACGATACAACAGTGGATTATTCATTGCTTGGCCATTTGGCCCGTCCACCGCATGCTCCGCGCCCACATGAGTTAACAAGGGTAAATTATTTTTCACCAGCGCCTGGTAAAATGGATCACACAATGTGCTACTGGGATCAATACCCATGACATTCGGCAACCACTTTACGGCCCTGGCATTATTTTTTATCGCAAGACCCAAGGCATGAAGACTATCCTGACGGTAAGGGTGAATGGAAGCTATCCATTCGAACTGCGCTGGGTAGTGTTTTGCTGTGCGTAATGCATAGGCATTTGGTGTATGAAAAGGGGATATTTCTTTAATCACTGCCCCCTTTTCATCATGGGCATACTCAAAAGCCAATAACATAAAACGAAAGCCAGCGGGTAAGTCCTGATGAATATCCAGTAATCGCTTCACCATACCCGCATCCACCGTGCTAGCGCCAACCTTCTCTGCACAAGACCCATCTAAATAAAATTTAAATTGAGCATACTGTATGGGGTGCAATAAAGATTGCAGATTGGGATTAAGCCAGATACCCGTTTGATTATCGCCGGTACCCACCAAATGAGTATGGCAATCCCAAACCTGGTCTCCATCGATATCCGCCCAGGTAGCTTTTACCAGTTCATGTTCACGCAATTGTTGGGGCAACCCGCCGATGGAACAAGCATTGCGCATTCCCTCATGCGGCCAGTACTGACAGGCATTTACGTTCAGCAAACCTGCCGTACCGATTCCTAATCGAGCAGCGCGGGTTAAAAAAGCTCGCCTATTCACCTCGCTCAGCCTTGCCGGGTATAGCATCGCTAATATCTCCGGTATCCGGGGGTAAATGCCAGGAAACAATACCCGTTGCTATAACAACCAAAATGCCAAGAACAAACATGGTGATAACCGGCCCCGCACCAACACCTGCAGCCAGCGCATAAAGGCCAGAAGCAATCAACATCGCTAAATTCTCAAAAAAATTCTGGATACCCACCGCGCCGCCAGCCCCAATGGATTTGTGACCAATTTCCTGCAAAGCTGCATTGATTGGCACGACAAACATGCCACCGGCAATACCTGCCATCAATAATGCGATGCGCGCCAACCATAAGGAATCAACAAAACTTAATAATACAATAACAATCCCCATAAGGTAGGCAGCAATACGCGCTCGTCTTAAAAAAGCCAGCGGTATTAATCGTGGCACGGCAACCGCACCGATCGCAATGCCAACGGCAACAAACATGGTTAAAAATGCAATGTCGGTAGTATCACTAATTAATAACACAACGGGTGCCCAAGCAACCAGCAGCACTCGCAATACAGTCGCCGCCGCCCAAAACAAACTTACCCCCAACGTCGAAAAACGCGCTCGTGGCGTCGACAATAGCGTGCGAGTATTCTCAATAAACAGAGGCAAGGCATTCGTTAACCCGGTTAAAATTATGGGGGTGCGCTTGATGAACAACGCAATAACACCTGACAATGCATACATTATAACAACCATACCCAGGGCCATGTTTATGGATTGATTCGAGACAATAGAACCAACCATACTCCCGGCCAAAATGGCCAAAATAGTAGAGCCTTCAATTAACCCATTCGCTTTCACTAATTGCTGTTGATCAACTAATTCTGGCAAAATACCATATTTTGCTGGGCTGTAAACTGCGGCGCCTAATCCCACTACGGCATAAGCCAATAGTGGCTCTACGGCAAACAACATCATACTTGCGCCCACCGCTTTAATTGCATTCGCTAGTGTAAGCACGCGTGGTTTAGAATGAGAATCAGCATATGGCCCCACCCATGGCGCTATAACGACATACGCGACTAAAAAAGACGCTTGCAATGCCGGGATATACCAAGAAGCAGGTTCAGCCAATTGCAACACCAATGTAATTGCCGCAAATAGCAACGCATTATCGGCGAAAGCCGTTAAAAATTGCGCAATGAGCACTAGGTAAACGTCTTTTTTCATACGCCTTCTTCAACGATGGTTTGCGCACTAACATAATCAGTTTTTCCAGTCCCCAGCACTGGAACCGCTACAACCACCATCACTTTACGCGGCACATTAATCTCACCGATATTATCTTTTTGAGCCTGATGCATAATTTTGGCGCGATCGGCTTCTTTTTCTGTTGTCATGAGAATCACCTGCTCTCCTTTGCGATCATCCGGTATGGCAATAGCAGCGTGCTGGCCATTAGGCCACACTTTACTGGCCAGTGCTTCAACCGCAGTAAGCGACACCATTTCACCGGCCACCTTGGCAAAACGTTTAGCCCGACCACTGATTGTGACAAAACCTTCATCGTCGATTTCTACGATGTCACCGGTGTCATACCACTCCGTACCATATACTGTGTTTGGTTTTACCAAGTGTCCGGGGGTATCGTGCAGTAAATATCCCAGCATAATATTGGGACCTTTTACAAACATACGCATTCCCTTTTCCAAACCAGGCACTTTTTCCAGGCGCTGCTCCATGACCGGTAGTAAACGACCAACGGTACCCGGTTTATTTCCCATGGGTGTATTAACTGCAATGACAGGGCTGGCTTCGGTAGCACCATAACCTTCAAATATGCGGACCCCAAACTTAGATTCCCACTGTTCACGCACTTCGTCTTTTAATTTTTCTGCACCGGCAAATACATAACGCACGCTGTAGAAGTCATAAGGATGCGCGCAGCGAGCATACCCTGCTAGAAACGTATTCGTACCAAACATAATCGTGGCATTTATGTCATAGGCTATTTCAGGTATAATGCGATAGTGCAAGGGAGATGGATACAAAAACGTTTTCATACCGTTTAACGTGGGTAATAACGTCCCTGCCGTCAAACCAAACGAATGAAACAACGGCAAGGAATTGAGCGCGATGTCTTTTGCGCTGAAATCTATACGCGACGCCATCTGGTTCATATTGGCGAGTAAGTTTTCGTGCGACAACACCACCCCTTTTGGTGTGCCCTCTGACCCAGAGGTAAACAACACAACGGCTGGAGAATTGGATGACACACCACGCTGTCGATGACGACGTTTTAGTCCGCGATCAAACTTTGAAATAAGTAAGCCTCGCAATTTGGTCAATAATGGAATTTTTTCGGCAATGTCTTCAAGGTATAGTACCGTCACATTGCGCGACAGCTCATCAACTACGTCATCCAAATTCGACATCCGTACAAAACGTTTTGCCGTGATCACCGTTTTTATCTGCGCAGTTTCACACGCCGATACCATACCACTGGCACCTACTGTGAAATTTAGCATGGCGGGAACACGACCATAGGCATGTAGCCCCCAAAATGTAACCAGGGTACTTAATGCCCCAGGTAATAATACGCCAACATATTCATCGCGTTGGCTACATGCAGTCAACGCTTTACCAAGCACCAATGACCTGGTAATTAAAGTGTTATAATCAATGGGAGTGCGTTGAATATCTTCGGCGATAATATGTTTTCCACCGTGAATTTTCCGAGCGTCCAAAAGACGATCAAATAACGAGGTTTTGTAATTACTGGTCTCGAACACCATATCTGTCATTATGTCAGAGAGTATTTTACCCGCTCTTTCCCGGCGCGCCCGTCCACGATAGTGCTCGGCCACATCCAATTTTTTCGGCTCCAGAATATTAAGTGTGATTTCAGGAAATAAACGCCGACGAACCAACCCGCCCAGGCGTGAAAAAGGCGAATACTGAGCACCGTCTATACTGACCGGCAACACGTCAGTACCACTGCGTACCGCAACAAGGCCAGGCCCCTGATAAATTTTCATTAATGCCCCTGTTACAGTAATCCTTCCTTCAGGAAATATCACCACATTGCCACCTTGCTGTACGCGTTTAATCAAACTACGCATTGACAATGGGTTGGTCGGGTCCATGGAAAATGTCTCAAAAAATGGTCGCATCACCCTTAGCATCCAGGACTTGGCCACTTGGGTATTAACGGCAAATGTCAACTCCACCGGTAAAAAAGCGTATAGCAGCACCACATCTAAATATGACGTATGATTAGCAATAATAATGGCGTTATCACCTAATTGATCAAGATTCTTCAATCCTTTTACGTCAACCTTGTAACATTTAATTAATACCCAGCGTAATACGCGACGCAGCACTTTCACAGTTTTTCTCCTTTTAAATCAAGCGCTAAACCAGTTAAATAATATTTAATCAATGAGTCAGTAAGGTGCTGAATTGACTCTGTGTCCGTTAATTCCAGCTTATTGGTCACAGCCAACGCACAAATACCGTGTACACCGCACCATAACGTGCGCGCCGCTTGTGACAATTTACGTTTAGGTTGACCTATCATTAGCGGTTGCAACTGTTGTTCCACCAACTCAAACATGGCGGCTACTTTACTATTAAACCAATCGGGCAACAGCCCTTTATCTGACAGACTATGTTCAAAAATCATCGTCCAGTGGCGGGGGTAGTCAGTAGCAAACGCAACATAGGCACGCCCAATCGCCAGGATACACGTCTTTGGTTGACGACATTTAACGCTCGATCTACGTAATACGGTATATAAGTTATCTAGCGTTCGCGCATTAACGTGTATTATTAAATCATCCAAATTAGAAAATACCAGATATAAGGTGCCTACCGTATAACCAATTTCTTTTGCAATTTTTCGTGCGCTCAACCCCGAATATCCGTCTTCGCTGACAATTTTTTCAGCAGCAATCAAGGCCAATTCTTTAATTTCCTCTTTACTATGATCGCTCCGTCTTGCCATTATCGCCTCGAGTTAAATTGCAATCGCTTCTCTACATTTAGCGTATCGCTTGCGCTAAAAGTGTTTAATATATAAAAATTTCATAGCCCCGCAAATAAATAATTTACGTGTCGCCTTATAAAAATACCTGAACATTCCTAGTCGTAGCAAAAATCTTTACTCACTTAACATGGCACAACCCATAACGACCAATAGTTTCTACAAACCAGTAGCAGTCACGTCTAAGCACAATATATTGAACATCGTTCAATATATATTGCGAAAGCTTAATTGAACACTGTTTATTAGTCAATCTAAAATGACAAGATATCCCCACGAGAATAGGGATGGCGGCGTATTTCGTTCGACAACATGCTTGGCAGCATAGATACAGAGTAGGACGAAATTATTCAGTGCGTCCCATTAAGGAGCAATAGACCTGGCGGGAAAAGGCGTTATATCATTGTTATCATTAATATTTTCTCAAAACAGGTGGCGATACGAAGTAACACCGCCAAACCACAAGCAGATTATAAAGAAGATATCCATTAGATAGGATGATCCTAGCTGAATCAACAAATCAAAACGTCACGGCCCTTCCTAAAAACGCAGTGACGTCCGCTTAACCCTATATGCCTACTCCCCCCTCACCAAGCCGGCCATTTTCACCAGCGGCTGGCGCTCAACCAGTTTACCATCATGATAAAACAACACCAACGATAATGGTCCGTTGCTCAATGCCTTAGATGCTACATGATCCGGGCTAATAGTATTTCGACCCAAGGTTCTTTCTGTTGGCCATTGAATATTGGTAAATACGGCATATATTAATTCCGAACAGACTATGCGATCCGTTGTTTCCACATCAAAATTAAAATCGTAAGATTTACCCACCTGACGTAATGCCCTAATTATATGCTCCGCACGTTGTTGTTTCGATAGAAAAGCATCTCGTAAAACAGCCACATCATCCACATTTAAAAAATGTTTTAAATCACTTAATTGCACCCCTGACCGCAATGCTTCTACAATAATATAGCCAGTCCGTAATTGATCATGATACTCTTTTACCACTGGATGATTCCAAATACCTAACTGCCGTAGCTCCATCTCCGTACCAACCCAAATGGCAGCATGGCCCCAGTGTCCTGGTATTACAGTATCGGTTAATCGAAACGGTGTTTTTTCCAGCAGTATGTCACCTGCCTTTAGATTGCCCTCAACAATACCCTCCACTGAGGGCTTATCGTATAATTTTCCTTTTCGCGTTTCGACCAATCCCATGGTGTTACCAAAGATTAAACTGAACAGGTTCACCCCTTCTTTGGCAATATTGTGAAACGTATCCACACTTACGGTGCTCAACAATTTCACATGATTATTCAGTACATAAAGTGGGGACCATTCGCGGGTCATGTCGTAAGAAGGGCTTTGCTCAATCAAGGTATACAAAAAACGAAAATACTCATCTTGCGCTATTTTATGTTTATACTTTTTAATTTTCCGCTCATAAAAATTAATCGCATTTCGGACTCGAGCCCGATTAATCACAGAATAATAAGACTGCGTCACCTCAAGTAGTTGTGCAAAACCAATATTATAACCTGAGTCACGCTCATTCAATATACGTCGTAACTTATCATTCTCTTCAAAAATAGAAATTGATAGCAAATAATTGTCATATAACATTAACGCTGCCGTTAATGACAGCATGATGCCCTTTAATTGCGAATAATCGTCAATCTTGTGTTGCCGTACTATTTTTTTATTATACAACCAACACTCGTGGGCATAAGCCACTTGGTATAGCTGATGCCGCAAACCAAGATGAGCGACCATACCCTGATTAAGCGTATCCAGGTCGCCCCCGGAAAGCGGCAGACCAAGCCTCACTCTATTCGTTAATTTTTTTGCTACTCTCGCGGTTTCGGCACGATAGGTTAATGATTTTTCCACCAATAACAGGTACGATCCGATTTCAATATCAATATCATGACCGGTACTGATTTGGTTATTTTTGTGCTTTTGTGTGTGATTGAGTTTGGTATGTGGTTGACAGGAATCCTCAACCGATACGGGGGTATCAGTGGCAAATACGGGAAAGGATAATGCTGCGGATAATATAAGTATAAAATATAAATATTGCATTATAAATACCACATGTTACACTCGCATAAGCATAAAATCTAACATTATACTTAGTATTTATGCTAAACATTATTCTCATCTCCACCTCATTTAAAACTCACTCAAGGCGTAGGGAGCCAATATGATGAAAGCAAGCATTAACTGTACCACAAAATTTAATTTCATGCTGGCATTCAGCACTGCTGTAAAAACCATTCGTAGGTTTGCGTCAATCCCTCCTTTAGTGATGTCTTAGGTACCCAGCCAAGTGCATTAAGTCGATGACAGTCTAACGACTTGCAAGGCATTCCATCCGGTTTTGAGGTATCCCATTGCACCCCCCCATGGTAACCAACCACAGTTTTAATCGTTTCAGCCAGTTCTAGAATACTGATTGCCGTGCCAGTCCCGATATTTGTCAAATTGTTACGATGATCCCCCTCCTCGAAGCCCTCCCGCAAATTTTCCATAATAAATACACAAGCATCAGCGGCATCATCTACAGATATAAAATCCCGTAGCGGTTTGCCGCTCCCCCAACATGTCACTGTTTTATCCTGAGCTAACTTGGCTAAATGCATTTTTCGAATAAGCGATGCGATCACATGTCCTGAATCAATATTAAAATTATCATTGGGACCGTACAAATTTGCGGGAATAACAGAGGTATATCGTACCTGATACTGGCGATGATAGGACTCGCACAACTTGACACCCGCAATTTTGGCGATTGCGTAGGCTTCATTAGTGGGTTCCAACGATCCCGTTAACAAATAATCTTCGCTAATGGGTTGATGACAATCTCTAGGGTATATACAGCTTGACCCCAAAAACATTAAGTCTTGCACACCCGATTTAAATGCCGCCTGTATGATATTGGTTTCGATAACAAGGTTTTGATAAATAAATTCGGCGGGATACGTATTGTTTGCATTGATTCCACCTACTTTGGCAGCTGCAATAAATACGTAGTCTGGCTGTTCAGTTTGAAAAAACTTATTAACTGCGGGCTGGTCAAGTAAATCCAATTCTTGACGAGTTTTTAATACGATATTCTGATAGCCCCCTTTGGAAAGACGCCTCAACAAAGCAGACCCGACCATTCCATTATGTCCGGCAACAAATATTTTTTTAATTTTTATTGCTATTTATCCTCGCCACAGATAAGCCCATATGAAGATGAGACCACGTGATGCGTAGTGACCGAAAGACATACCTTCCGCTTGTGCGATAAATGCCTTTTTGATAAATCTATTCTTTTAGTCAAGTCAACGCCCAACAAACACACCTCGCTGAGACAGTAGTGCTATAACTTGCTCAGTACAATGCTCCAGCCGATCTTCCGCGGTATTCACGATTAATTCTGGATTAACCGGTGCTTCGTAGGGTGATGAGATTCCAGTAAACTCTTTGACCTCTCCTGCTCTCGCTTTTTTGTATATCCCTTTCACGTCTCTCTGCTCACAAACGTCCAAAGGACACTGACAATAAATCTCAAGAAATTCGCCATGCGAAAATTGCTCGCGCACTTTTTCTCGATCCGACCGGAACGGTGAAATAAATGCTGTCAACGTAATCACACCAGCGTCCCTCATTAACTTAGCCACTTCCGCGATACGCCGGATATTCTCAGTACGATCCTTATGGGAAAACCCCAGATCACCACATAAACCGTGGCGTATATTGTCACCATCCAATACAAACGTGCGGCAACTTCGTTGGTGCAACATTTCTTCTACAGAATGCGCGAGGGTAGACTTCCCTGCCCCTGAAAACCCAGTAAACCATAAAATAACGCTTTTGTGATTATTTTGTTGCTGACGTCGCTTACGCGTCACCGTAGCTTGATGCCAAACCACATTAGCATTTTTTGGCTCATTACTCACAATGTTACAAAAGAACGGATAATTGGAACATGGGGAACATCAATTTACTGCACGTGGTGTATTTAATTCTTCGACATTGGTAGGTAATGTAGATACTTTCTTAAATTCGTGATTGATACTCATAAGCTGCCATACCGGATCAACAATATCACACTGTGGCACATAACCGGACACCATCTTCTTTAGGATATTTCGAACTTTCTCACTATCAAATGCAACACTGGCTGTTTCCAACGATGTGAGTATTTTAGACAATTCCTCCCACGGAATTTCCGATTCTTTAGCTCGCATAATACGTGGATGGTCGGTACCCAATACGTTATCACCGATCAGCAATTCCTCATATAATTTTTCACCCGGTCGAAGTCCGGTATAAATAATCGCTATATCTCCGTCAGGATCATCAGTATCACAAACCGTCAGGCCACTTAATTTAACCATGCGCCTTGCTAAATCCGCGATTTTTACGGTTTCTCCCATGTCCAGAACAAACACGTCCCCTCCTTCGGCCATAGCACCAGCTTGTAAAACCAACTGCGCCGCTTCCGGAATGGTCATAAAATAACGTGTAATTTCTGAGTGAGTAACCGTAATAGGACCGCCTTGACGAATTTGCTTTCGAAATAGCGGCACAACGGACCCTGAAGAACCCAATACATTCCCAAATCTTACCATACAAAAACGGGTTTTAGACTGATGTTTTGCTAAAGCCTGCAACACCAACTCAGCAGAACGTTTTGTCGCACCCATAATATTGGTTGGGCGCACGGCCTTGTCAGTTGAGACTAATACAAAGGTCTCAACCTTAGCTTCCATCGCAGCCCTTGCGGTGCGCCAAGTACCAAACAGGTTGTTTACAACACCTTCTATGGGGTTATGTTCAACAAGGGGTACGTGTTTGTAGGCAGCAGCATGGTAAATTGTTTGTACGCCAAACGATCGAATGACAGATTCAACACGGCGCCGGTGTGTCACCGAGCCAAGTACACATTGTAACTCTACATCTGCAGTAACATGATTATTATCATCGCTACCATTAGTCCGTAATGCAGCTAATTCTTGTTCTATCTTGTATAAAGCAAATTCGGATGCTTCAAACAACACCAACCTTTTTGGGCCTAACGCTAATATCTGGCGACACAGCTCCGATCCAATGGAGCCCCCGGCCCCCGTCACCATCACCACTTTAGCGTTGATGCATTTAGACAACAACGCTTCATTAGGTGGTACTGGATCTCGACCTAATAGGTCAGCAATATCCACTTCCTGAATATCATCCACTTGCGCTTGGCCAGATACCAAATCTGCCAGCCCAGGAATAGTGCGCACATAAACCGGCAGATGTTCTAACTTCGCTAAAATCTCCCTGCGCCTAACGCGAGATGCGGAAGGAATAGCGAGTAACACCTGTGTTGCACCCAGCAACCTGACGACTTGAGACAATTCGGTGGGAGGATAAACTTTTATTCCCTTAATCACGGTACCCACTAAATCGCTTTTTTCATCAACAAAAGCAACAGGATTATAGTCTCTGCCTGACAGCAAACCGTTCACTAATTGAATACCGGCAGAACCCGCCCCATACACAGCCACCTTTTCCCGATGATTCGCTGCTTGTTGGTTTTCCTGTAGATAATCGCGAACTAATAAGCGACTACCGCCAATATACAGCAACGCTAAGGCCCAATAAATCACAAAAACTGCAAATGGAACTTGCCCTAGATTAGTGCTACTCGCAAAAACAAATAACAATATTGATGAAAGAGTCACGCCCTTAATAATCGCGTAAAACGCTTTAGCTCCCATATATCGAATAACAGCACGATATAGACCAATACGAACGAATATAGGAATTGAAACAATGGGTATGGCTAAATACAACCAGTTGGCATTTGCACTTATTAAGGTAAATTCGCCAGAACGTAAAAACCACGCGAGCCAAAATGCAAACGGCAGAAAAACAGAATCCGAAAAAATTAAAATCGCCTTTTTTGTATTACGCGGCAACCGCAACAACTTTTGAGATATCGACATATTATGCTTTTATTATTGCTGTAGTTTTAAGTTTATGATTATATTTAATAAACGACCCTAATACATAAACTTAGCATAAGAATGAAAATATTCACGTTATAAAAACACATTCCAATAAACTTTATCCTGCTCCAACTCATATATTCCATAAAACAAAGATCTTTTAACTTGATCGAGGCTCTATCCATCAGAATAGAACAAGACAGAGGTTTAGCTGCGGCAAGCATTGTTTATTAGGTTGATGTGCTTCAAAGTATAAGCCAACGCCCAGAAAACAAGGTCCACGAACTCATCCCCAGGCTTTGGAAAAGTATATTTTCCGAAAGCCCGCTGCGTCCATATCTGGATAAAATTAGTCGTCCATAATGGTCTAGAATAGACACTTACCTTACAGACAAAGTTTAAGCGTTATCCTAGCACTAGCAGAGAAGAGCAACGCCGAACATTAACGGCCTATGTTTTTAAAATCAGGCAATTAAAACAAATGAACTCAATGCATTTGTTGGCCAGTGACTTACCTCATTACTCAAGGACTGGGGTAGTCCAATCATTTATCCTGACACGGGAGAAAGTCTGCTAGTCACAATTTCAGTTGTACCGGGAGGAGGTATTGGGACCAACGGTTCTTCTCTCAATGCAATATTCGAAAGTTCAGCACTTACATTTAAACCAATTAGTAATCGTCGGATTTTCAACAATGCGAATTTTCTGAACAACATCGCTACTACAGTAAGTAATATGAGCTTAATATCAAGAATAAAATTCTGGTTTTCTATATAAACTAGGCCAAACCTACTCTTCCAAGGCCTTATTAATTGATTATACGCTAAATCAGGATCGGCTTTCCCTTCAAGAATATCCCCTTCATCTGAAAATACAATAGATGCAATATCCGTTATTCCTGGCTTTACAGTTAGTAATTTTTTTTCCTCCTCAGTGTATAAATCTGTCTCACGTTTGACATTCGGCCTTGGCCCAACCAGGCTCATATCACCTATTAATACATTCCATAATTGTGTAATCTCGTCCAGCTTATATCTTCTGATGAATTTCCCTACTGAAGTAATTCTCGGGTCGTCACCTGATGTAGAATCAACCCCAGCTTTATCTGCATTAACTCTCATTGAACGAAGCTTTACCATCTTAAATGTATTACCGTTAATAGATACGCGTGGGGCAATATAAAAAGGAAAATAATAATCGTGCAGCCATACCAACACTATAACGGGTATGAGTAATGGGCTTAACAATATCAAACCAAATAGTGACACCAGGATATCAAGCAGACGTTTCACTTTAATAATCTCAATTATTGGTTAAGTTTGTTAAATTGCTCTTTTACACGAGAAACGACATCCTCTACTTTTGGATAATAGATATCCTCTAATACTTTACTGGTTGGGGCCGGTGCAAAGGGTAAGGTGATTCGACTTGTCACATATTGACACGGCCCCATACGCTCTGAGACTGCAGCGATAATTTCACCAGCAAGCCCACAAGGCCCCCACCCCCCATCCACGACCACAAGACATCGTGTTTTACTGACTGACTGCACGATTTTGTCAACATTAAGAGGACTTATTACACGTAAATCAATTACGTCGGAATTAATATTTTCATTTTCCAATTGACGTGCGGCCTGTAGACACAATTTCACGGAGTAACTTGCACCAACCAATGTTACGTGATCACCTTCTCGCAACAAATTAGGTTCTATTCCAATTAGAGTTAGGTCTACGGGAGGTGGCAATACTGCTTCTTCATCATACAGCCACCTGTCATCAATATAGACAACAGGATCATCAGTTAATACACTGGCGATTAATAAATCACGGGCATCCTGAACAGTTGCCGGCATAACAACACGTAACCCCGGAATGTGCGCAAACCAGCTATGCAGCACCTGAGAATGCTGTGCGCCTTGCTCACCACCACGATTAACTATACCCCTAATCGTTACCGTTGGCCGATTGCCTTTTCCACCTAGCATATGACTCCATTTAGCCGCTTGGTTAACGATTTGGTCAACCGCAAGAATCAAAAAATCAACACGTGGATGTATGACTATAGGACGATAACCGCAAAGGGAGGCTCCCAGCGCAACACCTGTACAACCCTGCTCTGATACAGGGGTATCCAAAACTCGGTCTTTACCAAAGTCTTTTTCCAAATCTCTCATGGAATTCCCAACATACCATGGACTCCATAATCCTTGCCCAATTGTAAAGACATTACTGTGGTTAGAAAGTAGGTACTGGAAACCTTGGAGAATTGCTTCTCCATAGTTGATTTTATTATTCATTTAATCACCCGGAATAAACCAAGTTCATTAAGACATCTTTCGATGGGTAGGGAGCAGCCATAGCCTTTCTGACTGCCCTGTCTACCCTCTCTTGAATTTCTAAGTTCATATTTTCTAGACTAGTCAAATCTAACAAACCATTATCTATCATTGCCTCCTTCAAACGCTTGATTGGATCTCGTTTTTTCCATGCATCCAAATCCTTTTGACTTCGACGCACACCAACATCGATATTTTCGTCTGCTCCAACATGACCAAGCCATCGATAAGTTATAACTTCAAGAAAGGCTGGGCCTGCACCACTTCGGATATCACCAATTAGTTGGTTTGCACAACAAGCAACCGATACAACATCATTCCCATCAAGCACTTTACTTTTTATACAATGCGCCTTTGCATATCTGGAAATTTTGTCGTTAGGTTGCCGAAGATTTATATCCAAATGACTAGAATACAAATTATTTTCGCAAACAAACAAAATTGGCAAATTGTACACTGCTGCGATATTCATCGATTCATGGAAACCACCTTCTTCAGTTGAACCATCGCCAAAATAACTCACAGCAATTTGGCCCTTAGCACTCATTTTTGCAGCAAGTGCGGCACCAGTCGCAACAGGTATTGTGCCTGCGACAATGGGCACCGATCCAAGAAAACCCGTTTCTGGTGACCCCAGATGCATTGATCCACCCATGCCACCAGAACAGCCCGTCGCTTTTCCCAGCACTTCAGCCAACAAGTTATCCAGATCGCTACCCAGTGCCAGGTAATGACCATGCGAACGGTGGTTACCAAATACATAGTCAGATTTTTTAAGTGAATCTGATATACCCGTTGGAATAGCCTCCTGACCAACCGCCAGATGACAAGGGCATTTTATATGCCCATCAATGACTAACTTTGCAATGGCCTGCTCTGTCAATCGAATTAGCAGCATTGTTTCCATATATGAAAAAAGTTTTTCATTAGCAATAGACGTTATATTTAATTTCCCAATATGTTTTGTAGCATCGGACAAGTCGCCAAGGCGTTCAGAATAGTCATTTGACATTCTTATACCCCTTACTTATTTTTGTAAAAGTTGCATAATTTTTCACACACATACTCAACATCGCTATTTGTTAAAGAGGTATTCATTGGTAACATCAGAAAGCGTTCGTACATTCGCTCAGTAACGGGCAGCCTTATATCCCTAAACCCTAGCTCTGTATGCTGATGAATTGCCTTACCCCCAAATTGGATCAATGTACCAACCCCATGCTCAGCAAGATAGCTTTTTAATTCATCCCTCTGATCCGCAACTAATTCATAATTCTGATAGACATCAAAATGCTCACAATCATTTGATGGCGGTGGAGGCAAGCGTAGTTGTCTTATTTCTTTTAGATATGAATCATACAATGCTGCTAATTCACGGCGTCGATTAATATCGTGTATATAATATTTCAACTTAACAGATAACACCGCCGCTTGGAGATTATCTAAACGGCTATTGGTCCCCCAAGCTACAACATCGCCTTTAGCATTTCTTCCATGGTCGCGCAACAATGCGAGCTTATCACCTATCGTATTATCGTTAGTGACAACCGCACCACCATCACCAAAACATCCTAAAACTTTTGCAGGATAGAAGCTAAATGTCCCAACTACGCCAAACGTTCCCGCAGATTTCCCTTTAAATTTGGAACCCAGCGCTTGAGCGGCATCTTCAATAATCAGCAAATCCGCTTCGTCTGCGATTGCCTGAATTTTGTGCATATTGCAAGTGCGTCCGTTTAGTTGAACGGGCATTATTGCTTTAGTGTGTTTTGTTATTGCTTTTTTAATCGAGTCAACATCAAGCATATGATCTTCACCACATTCTACCGGTACTGGTGTGGCGCCAACATAATGAATTGATGCTGCTGAAGCTATGTATGTATGGGACGGTAAAATCACCTCATCACCTCTACCAATCCCCGCAGAAATTAATCCTAGATTGAGCGCATTAGTTCCATCTGCCACTCCTAAAACATATTTGGCATCGATAAATTTTGATATGCTATTTTCGAATTCCTCTAAATCTTTCTGCAATATAAAAGCACCCCGTTTCAGCACGTCTTGCATTACAGACTTTATCTCCTCCTCATGCTGTTCGTACACCCATGGGTAATTAAAAAAGGGAACAGATCTAATTTTCATTACAATTTATTCCTATACAGTGTTTACTAGGATCGTTCTGCTACACAATAAATAACTTTGTAAGAACGGTTAGGACAATTACCCTCTAGTGAAACTGGATCTTCATAACGAATCATATTTTCAGTAATTTCATCCGGCATTTTAACCATCTTTCCAAATACGAGACGTTTTAACAATTTTTTACCTCTCATAGTCTTTGGCATAAGTCCTAAAGATACTACCGTCTTTTTTACTGGCCTTAATATTTTTTGTTTTATGCTTAGCCTCTCAACTGGCATGTATCCAAAACAATTAGGCTTAAAACCACGCCGTGAAAATAATTCTATTAATTCCACAACACCATAATAATTATGGCTGTGGGGGCTCGGGTTAAAATCATACAAATCTTTATTGGCGGTAACAATAAGGACCTTGCCATTTGGCCTTAATATTCTCATGCATTCCTTTACAAATTTTTCCGTATCACGAATATAATATATAGCTTCAAACAATAACACTACATCTTTAGAAGCATCTTCATACGGCATTTTTTGAACATCAAATTGCTTCAGCTGAATACGCTCCTGATAGTGTTCCCTCGCAACGTTTAGTATTTTCTCTGATATATCTGCACCTTCAATGGATTTAGAAATTGGCAGCAAGTAGCCAAGCCCCTGCCCAGATCCACAAGCCACCTCTACAACATCGTTCCCCCTTGAGAATTTTCCAGCCCAATAGTATCGATGACATAGGCGTTCTATCTGCTCTGTAGTAACTTCATCACCCGCGATCTCAGTTACTTCGACATAATCTTTCACCATAGTTAATCACATTTTCCCTATGCTGCTGTTATTCGGTTTACGCGTTTTCTTTTTCCGGCGTAATAGATATCCATAATTCCACTCAATTGAAACGAAAATAGGAAATAGGGCCAACTGCATTTTACATAAGTACGATTTAATTGATATTGATTTGTTTTAGGCAATATTGGGGCAACATTTGTCATAAATGAAAAATTATATTTTGTACTTCTTATTAGATCAGCAGCAAACTTACTGTAATTCTCCTCCTCTCCACCCACCCAACAAAAAGATTCTACATCATGCCCCAAATAATCCTCTAACATTCTTTTAGAATCAACTATTTCCTCCTTTAGCAGCCTCTCTGATGTAGAGGATGGCATTCTTTGATGAGTTTTCGTGTGTGAACCGATGACGTGCCCCCGTTTTTCAAGTTCTTTTACTTCCTTAAGCGACAAGAAAATGCGATGATCCGTGTAATTAACACTGGTAAATATACTGTGTTGCTCTCCAAACTCTAGCTGTTTACTATCCTCCAAATCCAACACCATAGAAGGGACAAAATGCCACCCCTTAAACCCATATCTTTCCATAATCGGCACTGCCACATCATAATTTGACCTTAGACCGTCATCGAAAGAAATTAGAAGTCCTGGTTTATCTTTATCCCATTCGCCAGAGTTCAAAAATTTCCTTAACTCCAAAAGAGAAACTGGATAATAGTGTTTTTTTAAAAACTTCATATGTTCTTCAAACATTGATGCATGTTCAGGGGGAGTATCGTGATAGAAAATTGAGCGTATATATTTTTTTCCATACAGTAAATTTTGACAGCGAAACACTAACCTATCCAGTCGAATTTTGCTTATAACCCAGATTGGAATCCATTTTGCTTTCATAAGTCAGTTCCCAACCAATATACTAGCTATTTTATTCAAACTAAATTACTAATTTCTTTATCTACTACTAAACCCGTTTAGAAATAACTTTTCGGTCAAACCATTTATTGGTACCGCTGAGGTACTTTAGCATTTGAATATTATTTGGTCGTTTGTAAATGGGTGCATTTGACGGTTTCATTGGCACTTTCACAGAAATTTCACCACTTGAAATTATTTCTTTACACACATATCCAATCCAGTTACTTGACCCCATATGGACTAAATCTTTACTTTTCGCATATGAATCAAGCTCAGTCTTAAAAAACCCTTTATATAGAATTTGCCCATCATCTAATTTTTCATTGAGTTTTTGTAGAATAGCCCCAGTAATTCTATCACCATAATATATTTCCCAAAAACAGGACGGAAAGCCTCTATACTTTTGGTTATCTCCATGATGATACGACCAAACACCATATTTTGAAACTGACAAAATTTTCCCACTAATTATATTAAACGAAAAACGCACTATCACATCAAGATCGTAAACCTTTATCTGCGAAATATCAGAATCATTAAAGGATTCTGTATATTTTCCACTTCTTTTAGTTTTGCATCTCATCCGAGGCACGGCAACTAGGTGGTTACCAATGTCGACCATTTTATTTGATAAAGCAATTTTTTTGACAAATTGATAATACAATGTCCACAATAAATGTTGCAACTTTAGTTTGAACAGTTTTTTGACAATGCCTTCAGATGCATTATCATTCAGTATTAACAACGCGATTTTAATATTTGGTATGTTAAGCAACTCTTTAATGGCCTTTGCTTGCCACGCTTCAAAAATGGTTCCAGAACACATTAGCCCAATTTTCAAGGGTTCCCCTAACAATTAATGTTCTCCTCAGATTAGATCTTTAAGCTAGTTTTATTCAACACTGCTACACAATTACATCTAGACAAATGCTCTACTTAAACTTTACGGAAAAAGAACCTCTGTACGCCCCATAAGCCAATAAGAAATCAAACCGAGCCATTCCTTTAATCCCAATGACAGTAGAGCTAAAGAATCTAGTGGATTAAATTTTGGTGAATACCCCTCTATATCTCCCCGATAATCCACAGGGTATGGAACCACATCCAATCCTTGCTTCCGAAAACACGCAACTGCACGCGGCATGTGAAACGCCGAGGTTACCAACAACCAACGCTCTGATATAAGCGGCTGAATCAGTTCTTTGGTATAAACAGCATTTTCGTAGGTATTTCTAGCATTATCTTCAAACTCAACTCGTGTTAGCTCAAGACCCATATCGCCAAACAATTGCCTTGCAGTTTCGGCTCCGAGCTTATTTTGATTTATGACTATTTCTGAACTATCGCTTACCACAAGTCGAGCATATGGGAATCGACGCGCCAGTGAGACAAACACTATGAGTCTTTCTGCTGACTCCGATAAAACAACTTGACCTAGCTTTAATGTCGCCGCAGCATTTTCTGCGCCACTCAACACAATAATTCCATTTGGCGGGTTACCATTCAAATCAGGAATTGGAAACCGCTGTTCAAGTGGATTTATTACCCAGTTAGCAACAGGCATGATCGAAATTATGAAACCAAATACTGTCACCCCTGCGACTACTATACGACCCACTTTAATCCAGCGACAGTAAAGTAAAATCACACCAAATAGTAACGAAATAAAAAATAACCGCTCTGGCGATAATAAAAACCAAACAAATCGTAAGATAACTAAAACAATCTCATCCATGTCAGTTTACAAAATTACAATTAACCGTTAGGCGATTTCTTCGGTTCGGAAAGAACAATCACTGCCTGCCACGCTTGCCACTTTACGCCGGGAATTTTTAACACGACATCATCCAGCCATTCTAAAGCCGTTAATAGTGGATTAAATAAAAAAGTATTGCGGAAAGGTACCGAAAACAAAGAAAACAAGTGAAAAAATCTAATCTCAACTTTACCGAAATATTTCCGCGCCACATCAAAAGCCGGCTTACGCAATATATGTTCAACCTCCCATTCAGTCCTCATTTTAGGGGTCAACTTGCGATACAAGTGGATCAAAATATTATGCGCTAATGCTTCTTGACAAATGGCCTTACCATTTGGCTTGAGAATTCGGGAAATCTCCATAAAAGCTTTTTCCAGGTCTAAATGATGTAACGCACCATATTCTGTTACTACATCGAACATATCATCAGAAAACCCTGTTGCTTCTGCATCACCTTGTCGATGATCAACTTCGACATTAGCGTTTTTTGCGTGCATTTGACTGTTTTTAATAGACACATCTGATATATCAATGCCATATACTTTTTTTGCACCACCGCGCGCAATAAGCACTCCATCCTCACCATTCCCGCAACAGTAATCCAAAACTACTTTACCAGGCGTATTGGCACTAAACCAGCTCAATACCATTTGTCTACTCTTCCGTTCGATCGCATAATACTTCATATTCGTCCATAGCGGATTATTGCTGATCGTTTCTTCCATCTCTGGCGACCATCGTGTATCCATGACATGCACATCACCCGCAGATTCCCTTAACATGTCATGAAAATCTCTTTCCGCAATTTTTCTTTCTTCCACGGTGTTTCTCCAATAATAAATAATGTATCTAATTAAACAACTCAACCAATATTAATTAGTGATTTATGACTCGAATAATTGTCAAAAAATCGGTATAGTGTGTCGCCATATTAATTTATTTCGCAAAAAATATCCTTCCAACCCTATTATTATCCGGAAAAAACCCATCAACAATAAAACCAAACTGCCTAAGATGATGTGTCAATCTATCCGTTCCATTGTGATACTCAAATCTAACTTGCTTTACCCTATCGAAGCATTCATGATTGGCTGCCTCTACAATAGAATATTCGGAGCCTTCACAATCCATCTTTACCAAATCAACCGACGCCAATTCATGTATTGCAATTATACCATTTAGAGATATCGTTTTTACTTCCAGAGAATCACACTTTTTAGCAAGGCTTCCAACGAGTATAGAATTGTTTGGGTTCGATCCCTGTGGAATCAATACAGTTGCATCGTCACTATCGGTAACAGCCAAGTTTGAAGCAAATACTTTATGACCTATACCATTCCCCTCAATATTGCGCAGCAGTATTTGATACGCTTCTAAATTAGGTTCATATGCATACACCTTTGCAGCACCATTAAAAATGGCGTAGAGCGTAAAAGCACCTATATTTGCGCCAATATCAACGACTGTTCCGGCATCTGGCATCTCCCCATATTCATGTTTGCAAAATAACACCATGACCGTAGTTAGATCATGTGGGCAACTACTTAAATGAATTTTATGACCGTTGCGAAAATCTACGACTTTCTCAGGCAAAGGCTTAGAAATGATATAATACAATACCAATCTCAGTGGTCGCTTAAACAACACCACAGACCTTGCAAGCAGGACAAACATCATTAACAATTTTTTTGGGATTGCCATCAAAGCAATTTCTCTATTAGCTATTTTCATAAGCAATTTCCTATCAAGCCTGTTAAGAAGTTTTGATTTCCTAGATAGCGTCTAATCAGTGATAGATAGTTTATTGTTACTACTGTAATACACCTAACTCAGTTAGCGCATGTTTAACTATTACTTTCTCATCAAACTCAGTAATCGCCTTATTACGAGAATGACGAGAAAAAGCACTCATTTTTTCTTCACTATTGATTAAAGATTCAATTGAGTGTGCTAACGCATTTGAATCTTTAATAGGAACGAGGTATCCATTCTGTCCATCATCAATTGCGCCTCGGCAATCTTTACTTACAGTAGCTATTACCGGCTTACCCATCGACATGGGTTCCAACAATGCTCTAGGGTATCCGCCTTCCTTATAATAAGTCGGCAAGACAGCAATATCAGATATCCCATAAAACCGAATTACGTCCTTCCGAAAATCAAACCAATGTAGATTAGCACGCTGCTCCATTTCTTTTATATATGACACTGGTACTTCATCTGCCCTACCTGTTTCTAAAGGCGCTATTAGTATAAATATCATATTAGGATATTTCGGAGTTAAAATCTCGGCAGCCTCTGCGAATTCTCTAATACCTTTCGCCCAGATCATCCGGGCAACCATTACTACAACCTTATTATCTCTATCAATACCTAATTCCTTTCGCAAATCGATCAGAGTAGGATCATCATATTCCATAGGGAAATAGTACCCTGTGTCTAAATAATTTCTAGTCAAAACTGTCTTATTTCGATCCAACATCCTTTGCTTTACAAAAAAATCTAAGTCATTACTATTAGTAAACCACACTTTATGAACTAACATACAGGCGAGTTTGTATAGATTCAGTAAAAACACTTGCAGTATTCTTTTTTTAAAATTATTGCTTGGAAGAAATACCGCGCCCATTCCGACAATATGGAACAATCTTAAGGGAACTTTAGCCAACCAGGCCGCAATAGAACCAAAAATATTTGGCTTTGTCGAAAAATTAATAACCGCGTCAAATTTTTCATGTTTAAATAATTTATACAAATTCCAGGTTGTCCGCAAATCTAGAAATGGATTGAAAAATCGATACATGGGAATGACCAACACTTCGACTCCGAGTTCCTTAATTTCACCGACATATTTATTATCTCCGATGACTACGTATACCTCTATTTTTTCACTACCGGACTGTAGAGCATTTAATATCCCCCTACAAAAAAGCAGGATAGAAACGCCGTCCGGACATACAAATGCAATCTTCATTTTCTTATGCTATATAATACAAATATCAGTTGTTTTTCTCTAACCACAAAATAATTTCACTTGAAAATAAGGGCACAACTTTCGTTATTCCACGTATTTGAAGTCCTTCTTTATTCACAATATCAACAATACTGTCATAATCAAGAGGCTCAGGTGCTGCACGATTTTCCTTTCCCAGCAATCGACGTACAAGTTTTTTTGCTCGATATAAAAAACTGTCTACAGTAATTGAAACTACGATAAAATTGCTAGTTACACGCGTTAATTCTCGAAGCGTCAATAATTTAATCTCTACTGGCACTCTATGCATAAACCCAAGCACAATTACCCCAACAACTGCCCTGTCAGATAATGGCAGTGATGCCACATCCGCCTGAAGAAACCCCATAAATTGATCCGCAGAATAGCTGTCAATTGCGTATTCCATCATTTCATTTGATATATCAGTTGCTATAACCTTTGATGGCAATTTAGACAGCATCAATCCGGCGATTCCAGTTCCGCATGGAGCGTCTAGAATAATATCTTTTTCTGAAACCGAATAATGATCAATCACCCGTTTGGTAATTTCTAGTTCACGATTCATTGCTATACGCGCCCACGAGAAAATACCATCAAATTGACTTTGATAACTTTCAGCTCTTTTCTTGTTGCGATAAGCTTCACGGGTAATTATTTCGTAATTGTTATTCATATGTGATTATATATTCTTCGTAATTAGCTCAAGTTGCAAAGAAGTTTGATGCTCATAAAAGGGATTGATATAGGTCCCAGCTACTAATTTATTGATACCATTGGGCCAGTTTTTCTTACACAGTGAATCCAACGCGGTGTGCCAATGCTTAAGTTGCTCTTTTAGAATATAAAGATCAAGCAAAAGCGGATTGGGTGCTTGGCTAACCGAATAATATGATTCTAAAAAGGCCTTTTCAGCCTCAGGGTCAGGTTCATGAGAAATAAGAAAGAGTGTACTCCCCCAAAAAAGGATTCGGAAAGTCATCAAAAATCGAGCAAGATCAGCTTCTGGGAACGTAAACTTAGTTTTTCCCGGGTCCAAAAGGGTTATTCTACATTGCCTGTCAATTAGAATATTGCGGATATCAATACCTTTGAGCGTTGCGACCTCTATTCCGCTTAATCTCAAATCACCTAATGATTGTAGTTTTTGAATTACTCGATCTGGCCATACACTATTGACATTTGTAGCTATTTCACTGCAGTAGAAACAGATTTTCGGCAACATATCTGACAGACAAAACTCTGCCCCTTTAGTGTTAGTCTGATGATAACGCCCCAATGTCACGCCTAAGTTAGCCATTGAATATTGCAGTCTTTTCGCTGCTTTCCGGCTTCCAAGACGCCTCTTCAGGTCAAATCTCCGAAACACAGAAAAAGCCTCTGTTGCGAAAACACGTTTAGTTATAATTGCATTATATTCAGGTATAACGTCACAAAGACAAACCCAATTAATCCCCAAGTCATCACCATCCCAGTTATGGGAAAGCAATTTTAAACTAAACTCCTCCGCTATAGCCATCTCCCTATCATCTTCGGTAATAGGTAGTATCTTAGGAGTCTCCCCGCGCATATTTACTTTTGGAATCTTAACAAACACATCTCGAGAATTTATTGGCAACTTAATTCTAATACTAAACGTGAAAGAAAACTGGTTTGTGCAAAGAGTCCCTATTTCTAGCGGTACATTATCAGCAGAACCTAGCAACTTGGCTGCTACTATTTGACTAACCAATTGCTGGACCTCTTCATTAGAACAAGAATCTTCTACTAAGGGTATCCCTAAATCCATTTGTCAATCCACATTTGAATAGCCAACAACCGAGTCATTATTTCAGCTCGCCCAGGCCTTTCCAATATCAACAGAAACCATTCAACTTTCAAGTTATCTAATATAGCCATCTCGTTTCTTACATGTTGCCACCATCATATATGCAAAAAACGGCCGATTTGTTATCCAACGACCAATACTGGCTGGTATAAAGTTAGCAAGAAATTCTTTAATTGACCCCGTAGGCAACGGTAATAGTTGCATTCTGTTTCCCAAATAATCTACATGAGTTAGCTCATACATGTCGCCTAATTCTATCTGCAATTCCGCCGTAGTGTAATAACGGGCAAGTGCACCATCGGTATTTAATTGAAGAAGCTTATTAGCATCGTGACCCTCAAATAATCCACCTTTTATAAGCCCGTAATAAAGCCAACCTCTAACAAAGGTATTCCATAGACTTTTGTGATACACCATAAATGTCAACTCCCCTGATGACTTAAGCACTCTATGAATCTCGTGCAGAACGGCTTTAGTATCTGATGAATGATGAATCACTCCCCACGACCAAACAAAATCAAATGATTCATTTTCGAATGAAGTTTTTTCGGCATCCATTTGCATGACACGACCATTTATCCCTTTCAATTCTAAACGTTTAGTGGTTGCTTCTACCGCATATTCGGTCAGATCTATTCCTGTGTAAGTTTGGGCTCGCTCAGCGAGAAGTTGTGCATGTGTTCCACAGCCAACCCCAATTTCTAACACATCCTGCGTTTGAATTTGATTAAAATCAATAAATTGATCAAATGGAATTTTCCTCCACGGAAATGCGACTTTCACAGACCCAAGAAAACGCCTATCTACTTCATCATAAAAATCAGGGCTAAATTCAGATTTATCGATAGATATGTCAAGATGATCATATCGCATAGGATTTAATTCCCACCAATTTCGATTTGACTCCTGCCAGTTGGCTTTCTCTGTATCATTCGACGGCGCCTGACACCCGGAAAAATCCTCTGCCTTACCTCTGCTAAATATGTTATTCATCAGATTTATCCATAAATTTAATTGTAATTCTTGAAGACGAATACAAAACCACAAAGACAGTAGACACATGAAACAAAATCAATGCCATCTATCAGCCCACATTTGAAAATTCAACATCAACAAAAGCTTTTCGGCTCGCCCACCGCGGTATCGATAAAAATTATTTAACTCTTGTTGCACTACCTTTTCATTTAATACACCGACGCGTCGAATGTTATCGCGCGAAAGATAATCATTTACCAATGTCTTCCATGGGCCTCTCATCCAATCATATAAAGGGATTATGAAACCTCTTTTAGGTGCCGTTAACACTGTAGAATTTATCCAAGGTTTGATCATTTCTTTTAAAATGCGTTTATGCACACCATTTTTAAACAGAAACTCCATTGGAAGCGAGAACGCAAACTCCACCAAGCGGTGATCAAGAAAAGGATCCCTACACTCCAGCGACACCGCCATTGAAGCCCGATCCACCTTTGTTAAAATATCATCACACAAAAATACTGAAAAATCCGTTCGCATCATTTGATCAACAAAGCACTCATTGTTAGCTCCTTTATGGGACTCGTCAAAAAAGGTTCCAGACAAAAAATCCGCAGGCACTCCATTCAATAAATCACCAACTGTTTGAGCGGTCCAGGCTTTTTCATTCATAACCCGAGTTAAATCAACCGTACCATTCGTAGACAAAATATCTAAGGTTTTCTCAAATCGCGCTACGGTCTGTGGATTCCAGCGTGTACTGCCTCGATGAGAAAGAAGCGCTGAAATAATCTGGCGATAGGGTAAACGACGCATCACATTTGCTAAGTTACTGCGTAAAAACCTAGGAATTCTTTTTAAATTTCGATATCGAGAATCATAGGACTGGTAACTTTCGTAGCCACAAAATAGTTCGTCACCCCCATCTGCCGACAAAGCCACTTTGACTCGTTGACGCGCAAAATTACAAAGTATCGATGTTGGTATACCGGATGGATCTCCAAAGGGCTCATCCCATATCTCGACAAAGCGAAACAACGAATCTCTTGCTTCAATTGCATCAAGCTGATGGACTGTGTGCCGCAGCCCGATATCATTGGCAACTTGTGAGGCCTTAGGTGTTTCATCATATGCTGAATCATGAAAACCAATGGTTATGTGTTCTAAGTCTTTTCCAAGTCTCTTTTTCAAAAATGTCGATAATAATGTAGAATCAATTCCTCCTGAAAGGAATACGCCCACTGGCACATCCGACACCAGCCGGTAATTAAAAGCACTTTCACATAATGTCGTTAACTCTTCTTGAGCTTCCTTAAATGTTCCTTTAAAGGCGCCACGTTCAAACTCATCAATATCCCAATAGCGTATTAAGGACATGTTGCCGTTTTCTGAAATACGTAAAAAGTGAGCTGCCGGTAATTTATAGGTGTCTTTATAAACAGTTGACTCGCCAAGCGTGTTACCGAAACAAAAAAACTGTCCCAGTCCTTTGGGTAATAATTCACGTTGAAATTTAGGGTGTGCGTACAAAGCTTTTAGTTCAGAGCCAAACAAAAGACGTCCCTGTGTTTTTTGGTAAAGTAGTGGCTTTATTCCAACACGATCCCGAACCAATAATAAAGACCGATCACGCTTATCCCACACTGCAAATGCAAACATGCCAATAAATTGTTTTAAGGCTTTTTCTATTCCCCAGTAATGGATAGCATTTAATACAACCTCAGTATCCGATCCTCCAACAAAACGATAACCAATTTTTTCCAGATTAAATCGTATTTCTCGATAGTTATAAACTTCACCATTGAATACTATCGCTAGCGACTGATCCTGTGTCCACATAGGTTGATGGCCACTCGGGGAAAGATCAATTATTGACAAACGACGATGGCCAAGCCCAATTCGATCCTCAGTGTAAAGCCCTTCATCATCAGGGCCTCTATGTATTAGTGCATTCGTCATTTTTTTAATAACGTCAGCACATACAGGTTCATGAAAGCTTAGTTCACCTGCAATTCCACACATAATTAATTATTTTTCGTTCCCATTTCAATCCAGGTGTCGGCAAGACTTGTTATCTTGTCATCGATTAAATACTCGACAAAAACGGTTCGTCTAGCCTCCTCCCCTAAGCGTTGTCTTAGTTCAGGGTCATTAGCCAGCTCCTTCCACCTTGAGGTAATAGCGCTAACATCCCCTGGCTTAACTAGGAACCCATTTTGGCCGTCCCGGATAGCTTCTCGTAACCCACCCACTGCCGATGCAATTACTGGTTTAGCAAGAGCCATCGATTCTAATACAGCTCTACCAAAGCCTTCCGACAATGAAGGATGAATAATAATATCCATTTGACTTACAATATCAAGGGCATCGGAGCGCCATCCTGTAAAACGTACATTTTTACCCAGGCCATATTGTCCAACAAGTCGTTCAAGTTCTAATTTGTATGGGCGATATTCATCAATAACATGGTCACCAAGGAAATACAGACGAATATGAGGGAATTCATCTATCAGCTTAGACAAAGCCTCCAGTACAAGGTGTTGCCCCTTTGGTCGATATAGCTGCGCAGATACAGCAACATTAAGACGACCAGGATCAATATCCAATTCATTTCGGAGTTCAGAATGGTCTGCGCTTTTAACCCTTGTAATTAACTCCGGGTCTAAGCCGATTTTCAGGATACCAATTTTTTCACGAAACCAACGCAGGAAAAGGGGATACTTGTCATCGCGATTTTGGCTGCAGAAAAACAATAATCTTGAAGCCAATACAAAACACACGCGATCTATCAGCGGATTCGCTAACTCTCCTTTGATATATAGTAGTGATGGAACACGGGCGATTACTGCCGCCAGACCAATACTTAATTCAGCCCGAACACAATTAGCGTAAATTACATCAATTTTACGCTGCCGAAGAAACCGAGATACCTGGAAGTTATACCTAAGCAAATCAAAAACAGAATTTATCTTTCTCACGATACCAGTACGAAGTACTGCCCCACCATAATGCCCTAGTGAATCAGGTGGAGGCAATACTACACACTCTACTCCCATCTCTCGAAAATGCTTTAGCGCCGCCCCCTCCATTGGAGCAACCACAATAGGATAGAACCGCTCCCTGTCTAGTCGTTCAAGAATATGTCGTTGAGTTTGGTAGTTACCTCCCAAACCCATTGGATAAGGTTCGAAAATTACAACACGAATTAGACCTTCAACTTTACATTCGATTGATTCAACTGGCGTATACAAAAATATTATCCCACAGTTATATACTTCATAAATAGTACAAATCACCAAAAGCCATATTACGTTAATAACGTTAAGTTGTTAATATGTACGCAACTAAATCTCTGCTGTTACCTTTATTAATAATAAATTACACACCCTATAATCATCGCAATTTTTCTAACATCTTTGTTATATCCGTCCGTACTATTCTATTTCTATCCGGATACAATGTACTTAATGCAATAATTTTTCCGTTAGTTTGTACTATAAACGGAGAATTATTCACAGCGTGCTCAATCACTATCGGAGTTGACCATTTAATTCCATCCCGACTGAAACGAATTGCGCCGTGCTGCATACCTAGCGCGGGATCATAAATTCTGTAGCTTAATGCCAATAGGTTATCCAGTTTGTAAAAATGTGGCATGCGACCTTTATCACCCATTGATACCGGTGAAGACCAATTGATTGCATCCTCTGACCAAGTTAAGTAAAAACCGTCATCGGCTCCTTCAATACCCTCATCTGCACGTATCGCAGCAACATAGCTACCTGGCCTGATTTCAATAACATCACTTTCTGTTAGGCCAGTATTTCCATCAATTGGCATAGGAAATCGTATTTGCTCTAGCCAACTCATTCCCTGATCGTAACTCCAGAATAGATACGGATAAAAACCTTCCGTCGTCTGTTCATAAAAAGTTGCAGCCCACCTGTTATCTGTCATAATTCTAATCGGTGCGGGTGAAGCGTATAGACTCGAGGCTATCAGAACAGGCTCCTGAATCCAGTTATGTCCGTTGTCGTAACTTCTAACCCAATATGAATTTATTTCATCAGATAACCTTAAAAGCAAAGAGTTTTCTGAAATCCGTGATAAAAAGGTGCTAGCCCATCCATATATATTTCGACCATTTAAATGCACGACTGAAACAACTGTCCAGCTCTTACCTTGATTCCTGCTATTTGCAATGTATATTTTTCCGAAATAATCAAAGGCCATTATTATTGAGTTTTTAGGACCTTCAACCCATGTAGGCCAAGCTCCTGGTGTATTTGGTCCAGGTACATGCTTTCTGAACGTCGTACCTATTCGCAGATCAGTTTCTGGCAAATATCCTGAATCTATTTTTATATGTATTTTTATGGCTTTAGTTATTGCATGTGACTTAATTTTAGCACGTATAACACCTGCATACGTGTTCGGCTGGGAATCGCTAGGAATAGATATACTTAACAACATCGAATTCAAACTATTGTTTTTGCTATTAGGACATTTCGGGCTAGTTCCAGTTATAAATTTCCGAATTTTTGGCGATACCCAATAAGTAATATCAGACAACGACCCAATTTTGTTTAAACTAATTTTATTATCTCTGTCATCATCATACTGTAGACAATAAGTAAACGAGTCACCAGGTCTTGATTCTATTTTTACTACTTCTTTCGGCCAATTATGCTTCCTTTTCTTATAATCAAACGCTTCACGATCAGCAAGCACTGAGGCATTAACCGAACAAAGAACTACAATACATAAAAACTTAAAGGATCGTACATTAATAGCCCAACTCATCATATAAATCCTATTTGAAAATATTTAATAACTTAATTTTCATTGAGAACATCTTCTATATTTCCATTCAACAGAATTGATTTAATACAAATACACATTCCTTTAAATAGTCCCTCAGCAGAATAAATTGACTTTATATCAACTTTAACTACACCTCTCACTAACTTACCAAGCATTCTAATTGTCAACGTGTAAAAAAACATTGCCCGTGAAAGTTCTTGGTTCTGCCTTACAAAATAATACATCCATATGGTCTGATTATAGCCATGATATTTTTCATGTTTAGCAAGAACGTAATCATTAACATGTTCATGTCGAACGTGCGCATCCGCGCACACATATAGTGGATGCAGTTTTCCTATGGGAAAGCTAAATATTAGATCCTCGGCAATCGCCCACTTAGTTATAATGTCTTTATGTCTATATTTACTGAGAATTTCTTTCTTCCATACCGTTGCCCCCCCACAAAGCCACTGCGTTTTAACATTTTTATCGACGTTAACATTTGACGTTGTAAGACCAGACCGAAGAACTAGCCCAGGACCTTTTCCGGTCAGACCCATTATATATTTAATTGGAGAATATTTTTCTGAAGGTTGATTTACGATATTAAACGATACTCCTGCACAATTGTCGTTTGCCGATATAAAATCAATAATTGATTGAAAGGCATTTTTCTCTACAACAATGTCATCATCAAATAATGCAACGAGTTTAATCGAACTTGACAATTTCAATATACCAAAATTTCTTTGTACAAGCTGCCCTGCTAAATCGCTCTTATATAGTTCTATATTTAGCAGTTTATTATATTTATTGATTACTGCACTAATATCATCCCCATTATAAACAATTATAATTTGTCCGAATTTTAAGTTTTGATCCACCAAACTCTTTAACAAATTATTTATTTGGGTAGGTCTGTTTTTTGTTGGTATAACAATACCAATCTCACTCGAAACATAATTAGTCATTTTTGACATTCATATACCAATTCGATAAATCATAAGTTTATGCAGTATATTGTATTCTTGCTTTGTTGGGATCGCACAGCACATAACTGGGGGGTTTCAATAAAATTCTTGAAAATGGGTACATCGCGATCGCGAAGAAAAACCAAAAATAAGTCGTGAGCAAGAATGGTCCACCTGCCGTACTTGCAACAGTCGCGACACCCATAATAAGTGATAAATTCTTCCTATTGATATACATTTCTATTGGCAATCTACTTAGATGATAAAACCATACCGGGACTAGTATAGCGATAGCTGGCAATAGTATCCAGGCGTAACGCACCATGCTCCCAATACCGGTTATCTCCCCTACACCAAGATGCTCGACTGTGCTTAGCAAGTTTTTCTGCCCAATGTGTTCTCCAGTATTATAGAATGCGAGAAACATAAATATTTCATCTGCAATAGGAACACCTTGCCTAACGAGAAGATCAGATAGCCGAACCATCAAATTGAACGAGAAAAGATCCAGGTTATAATTCATTACAAATAACCCTGGGAACAACACCCAATATAGGCAATATGCCATAATTGTTACAAACAACGCTCTCAATAAATATAGATAATCTTGTCTATTAGTAACAATCCACACTGCGATCTGTATCAACACAATACCAGCAATTACCAATTTGGCACCTGTAATTGCACAAGCAAATGAAATAATAAAAAGCCATTTCAGTGGCGGCGTATACTGACTTTTCCGGTTTGTAAACCATAAAATCGCATACGCATAAAAAAACAATAGGTATTGAGATACAATATTGTTTGCTGAGGCAAAACCAACTGGTCGCGTCTGAATCCCATACACTTGTGGAAGAACAGACTTTTGAACAAATAAATAAGCTTCTGACGATCCACCTTCATACCAATAAAAATTAGTCAACGACTGGGCCCATTGCACACCCATAATCTGCAAAAGCGACAAAAAGATGGAAATTACACATATCCACATTATTTGATTCAGCATCAAAACAGGATAGTCCCGTACCATCTTTGCACCGACACCTAAAAGGAGTGCGCCGTAAGGGATAAAATAGAGTGCTTCTAGTAATCCACTTCCATCTGCGTATCGCAAAATTCGAAGTAGCACCAAAGCTGCAATAATAGATATAGCTAATATTTGATTGCTAGATGCGCGATAAAATACCACTATCGCACAAACTATAAACATCATCGAAAATACTTGGTGTAGTAGAACCTCGGGATAAATCGGTTTTGATGTAAAGGTGACATTGAGTATCAATAATGGCAATAAATAAGTTGGGAGATGCAACCATCCAGTAAATAAATTGCTTGGCGCTCGAACAATTGTCACCTATTTATTCATACTCTTAGCAACTATAAGATACGCGAACATCTGGGCAATATTATCGTAGTGAAACATCAAAGTTCACAATTGCCTATGAACTAATTAGACGGTTAGATTTCGCATCTAAATTCTGAAGAAGACGTATTAGCAAGGTGTGATCAAATGGCATATAAAATTGGTCGCAGTATTCTTTCGCGATTTGCGCTTCACGCATGGAAATTGCAGTTTCAAATTCATTCTTTTCTTCCAAAACAAGTTTAAATTCTGCTACAGATCCAACTTTTTTTTTCCATATATTAAGATCATAGAGTGGGTCCATTGTCATTTCGTCTTGATAACGATAATAAACCGGCCGCAATCCGGCGCTCACAGCTTGAACAATTGCAGTTGATCCCCGATACAAAGCCCACTTACATCGCCTAATGTCTTCATCTATCAACTTATTCGATAGCTCAATATTATCAGGAAGCTGACGAAGCTTTGGGTTTGCAGAAATCAAGGTTTCAAATCCAATAACTGGGTGAAGTCGCCAGATGAATTTAACCTTCGGTAATTCCTCTGCGCAAGCTAAGGAATATTCGAACAAAATATGGCATTCTTCAGGCAACCCCTCTGGAAGGACCAGGCAACTGAAGTTGTCTACTTTTTTATTATGTTCTCGATCTACGTAGTTTGCTACATTCACAGTACCTTTTATAGTCGAACGACTTGAGCCAATCACGTTAATTGGTATGTCACTTAGATCTGGCACACGTTTTAACTGTGAATTAGATATCGCACCTGCTGTCATAATCTCATCTGGATTAAATTCCATTGAGAGACTGCGCCGAATAGAGTGCTGCAAACGAAATAATGCCGCATGTTGGTAACCAACACATCTTATTGAGGGACATATACTACGAGCGGCAGCAAAAACAACCCGCTCCCATGCATGCCCTTCATACGTAATCACTATGGTTTTTGGCCGCAATTTTGCTACCAACTCGCCAACCTGAATAGCCCTTCGTAAATTTGTGTGCGCCCCACCTGACAAAACTTCTTCAGATGCTCTAATTAGAATACGTCGATACAAGCCTGGAGGTTCTTTTTTTGAAAGCCTCATCAAGCGCCGGGACTCCCTCTTTAGCCGTCGATAAATGGAAAATTCATCCAAAAGTCGGAATGAACTGGACAAGATCACCCGTGGTACTGAACTGTCTTTCCATTTATCCGCCATAGAATTTACGGATGCCCCGGAACAATTAATAAGAGCAACAACTGATGTTCTTTTTTCTGTATACAGCTTATTGGGTAAACTTCCAAAATAGAAATCATCCTGTTGTCCAGCCTGAGACGAGTTAAGCATATGCGAAATAAAAAGAACGTCTATATCTTGTGGATTATTTTTAACGTCACATCCTTGCAATGAGTCAGATTTAATAGCTCTACTCAGTTGTTTTATCCACCCCGCTCGAATACGCAATTTTCGTAGTAATTTGTTAGCTAGGCGTTTAACATTTCTTTCCGGGTTAAATAACTCTACATAATTCTGAAGAAAAACCGGATGTTCACGTACAACATGCAGCCAAGAAATTGCAATTCGTTCAATTGTCGGTTCCGGCGCCAACAATACGCGATCACAAGCCTCGCATAGTTTTTGATATTGTTTTTCATCCAACATCAATTTTATTTTCTGTTTCGACATACTTTCTAGGTAACGCAACCTAAAATTACACTACAACTTATCTGCAATTACAACAACATTGAGGGGCATGGTCTTTTGCATTCCTAACAACCGCTTACCTATATCAATCATGGCACGTTTAAACCTACCAAACTGAGTATTGGAAAATATAGAATACACAAAAAATGATTCTCTTACTTTAAATCCCGCTAGCCCCAGCTCAGCTTTAATAAGATCTGGATTGTATGACCGAACATGCCCCATTCTATTGTGCATGTGATCACAATGCGGGCATTTTAATGTCATTGCCTTAAGATTCTCATATACGGGGACCGTTACTATAAATCTCCCCCCTTCTCTCAAGTGATCATATATTGATTTATAAAAGTCTAATATTTTACTAGCCAGGATATGCTCACACACTTCCAGCGCTAACACGACATCAAAATACCCCTCAACATTATCTACCGATCCAACTATATATTTATTCTCAGGAAATTTTTCCGATACCGCGGATACGACTTCCTCGGAAAAATCGATACCCACATATTCCGATATTCGGCGCTTTTTCAGCATGGGGATAATTTCCCCCCACCCCACGCCCACATCAAGGACCTTTGATTGTTCAGGGACGTTATCAGCTACGGTAGCAAGACGCCTTATTCGAAATTCTGGCACATTATCATAAGTAGCAAGATCATCCCAAAGCTGGGCTGAACTCATATCCTCCAGTTCCGGATAGGCATTCCCAGAATAGCTTTCTCGATACGCATCTAAGTCACCCGCTGAAAGTAGCTGGATACGGATGCTATCAACATCAAAAGGGCTAACACTCATAATAACTCCAATTTAACATTATAAATGTTGCTACCAACACATAACCCGATCAAGTAATTCTCGTTGTTCATCATCTTTACGAATATACTCCAATACAATCTCTGCCTCTTCTGGCTCATTGACCGATGGCAAGCTAGGGCTAACGGGCACAGATTGCAGACTATATCCACTCTCAATAATACGCATTTGCTCGATTAACTCTGCTTCTTCGACTGTCGTAGGAAGCATTTTTGCCAATTTGACCAAGAAATCCTTGCGATATGCGATGATACCAAGAATTTTCCTTACAAAGGTTTGCTGCACGCTAAACGTACTAAAACATGGTGTTCTTCGAAAACAAAAAACGATTTTATTAGACTGTGTCACCGTACATTTAACAAAGGAATGGCGGTCAAGCTCTTCTTCGTTCTCAATTAGAGCGGTTGCATTCCATGCATCACCCTCTGGATTTAATTTGATTGCATTTGCAAAAACATTCACGTGGCGTGGTAATAATAACGGCTCATCTCCCTGCAATAACATCACGTGACTACAATCTATTTTCAACGCCGCATCTGCCGCTCTAGTTGTACCATTTCGGTGGGTATTTGCGGTCATAATGACCTTACCCCCGAACCCCTGGACCACTTCAGCGATTTCCTCATCACATGTAGCCACATATACATCAGAGATGACAGTAGAAAGTAATGCGCGTCTTCGAACATGTTCGATCATAGGCAACCCATGAAAGGGGAACAAAATTTTTCGAGGAAACCTGACTGACGCAAGATGCGCTGGAATTATAGCTACTATGTTCATTTACACCTATTCTTCACTGTGGAAAAACACCACAGTCAACATTAATACACTGGCCCGTTATTGCCGACGCATTCCCCGATACTAACAGTAAGCTAATCGCCGCTATCTCATCGCCAGTCGGTAGACGACCCAAAGCAGCATTTGCATTTTTGAAATTTTCAATAAATTCTTCAGGGTTTCCTTTTGCAGGACTCAATGGACTTTTGAGAGCTTCAATTAACCCATCTGTTGGAACCAAAACGGGACATAGAGCATTTACGCGGATACCTCGCGGCCCAAGCTCCTTGGCTAACGCCTGGGTAAGTCCATTCATACCAAATTTTGAAGCACAGTACGCTGAGTTGTTAGCACTTCCTCGTTTACCTGCAATACTTGAAATATTAACAATACAACCACCTTCATGCATAACGCTTGATGCTGCTTTACATCCCCAGAAGGCACCTTTCAAATTAGTAGCAATCAAATTATCCAGAAATTGATCATCGATATCCTCAATTGGCCTCCATTCTGAAAACCCTGCATTATTAATATATACATTTAGTTGACCCGATTTTTCTAACGCGGCACTAACCAATCGACTATGATCGGACTCCTCTCGAACATCAAACGGAACAAATTCGACGTTTTCTTCGAAGCGCTCTTTCAGCCCATTTTCTTGCCGGGCACCCACAACAACATAGTAACCCGCCTCTACATAGGCTTTAGTAATACAGAGTCCTATGCCGCGATTTCCACCCGTAATCACCATAGTTTTTTGCGTCACGTATTAACTCCTGTTTAGGCCAACAGTCTCTTTCAATATTTCTACATCTAAGAACTTAGATTGTCATACATGAAAAGCCACCATCAACTGCAATTTCAGATCCAGTAACAAAACTGGACGCGTCGGATGCCAACCACAAAGTCGCACCGACCAACTCCTCAGGCTTTCCATATCGATTCATTGGTGTATGCCCCATAATGGCAGCTTCACGCTCTTTTGTTATGAAATTTTTTCGATTCCATTCTGTAGGAAAAAATCCGGGACGAATAGCATTGACACGAACGCCTTTTGTTCCCCATTCACGACCAAGATTTTGCGTTAAGTTCTTGATGCCAGCTTTGGCAATTGAATAGGTAAAGGCTTTTGAAAGCGGTGGCCCAGCAGACGCTGAGGAAATATTAATTATAGATCCACTCCCTCGCTCAACCATATAACCCCCGAAGACCTGACACCCTAAAAAGGTGCCTGTTATTTGCGAGTCTAGAATTGCATGCCATTCATCCAACCCTAATTCCAAAAATGGCGTTGGTCCGTTTATTCCTGCGCCATTAATCACAATGTCAATCTGCCCAAATGCCGAAAGCACGCGATCAAGCGCATTTATATGATCCTGTTTTTTTGCTACATCTATCTCTAGCGATATTACACGATTAAGTCCCTTCGCGTTTAGTTCATTTTCGACTGCCTGAGCCTTTTCAAGCCTTAAATCAAGCAGAGCAACCATGCACCCCGCTTGCGCTAAACCTCTTGCCATTTCACTACACAAATGACCACCTGCTCCAATTACAATTGCAGCCTTGCCTTCCAAATTAAATAACTCGTCTAGATATGAGTTCATATAACAATCCCAACTAAGATTAGCTTAAAGTATTTAGCGCAAACTCTTCATTAAACCTTGCATTTCTTCCGCCCACTTCCACAACACAAAAAGATCAGAACCTAATATTGCAAATGTATAACCAAGCTCGAATAGCCCCTCAACACTTTTCTGCGATGCATCAGCCACTTGTGTGCCACAACTCTTGTTAAAGCGTTCGCAAGCCTCGATCACTTTACGAGAAGCTTCGATCACAAGAGGATGATCTGTTTGCCCCGCCACCCCCAACGATCCTGACATATCATATGGTCCAATCATCACGCCGTCGACTTCGTCAAATGCGAGTAGCTTATCAATATTATCCACAGCCTGAATTGATTCGACCTGAATAATTAAGCTTGATGCATCATTCCAATGCTTGATATAGCTATCGAAGTCAAAACCGTAAGCCTGAGCCCTCGCAACCCCATAACTTCTGTTCCCAACTGGCGGGTATTTAAGATGACTGATAATGACCTCAATCTCTGCTGGCGTATTCACCATCTGCACCAAAAGACCATCTGCCCCCGACTCTAGCAGCGGTTTAAACCAATCGTTGGAATGCGAAACTGGACGCGGTAAGCAGGGAACCCCCTCACTCTGGCTTGCTGCAATAATACGTCGCCCTTGCTCAATCGAAATAGTGGAATGCTCCATATCGATCGCAATGAAATCGAATCCGGCTCGTGCAAAAGTTTCCGTAATCGAGGGGTGATCATATGATACCCACCCCGCAAACAAGCGTTCTCGACTTCTTAGCTTTTCCTTTAAAATTGCTCTTTTTTCAAAAACAGTATTCATATTGTTTACACACCTTAATCAGCCATGGATACGTTTGAAGGGTATCAACATTTTTATACTAATATAACGCCACCAGACGATGTCGAACTGAACCATCATTAGACTTAAAAATGGGGTAATTTGGGCCGAAAGATATTCTATGGCTAAATCGTCCAGGGAAACTCACTATTGTGGTATCCCAAGTAGCGCCTGAATCGCAGGATGCAAATGCAGTAATCCAACCAAGTGACCTTGATCATCAACAACGGGTAGATCCCAAATTTGCATTTCACCCATTAATACTACTGCGTCTTTTAAAGAAACATTAGGCTTAACTGTTGTTGGAGAAATTATGGCGTGCACAATTGCATCGTCCACAAAAAACGCGGAAAAAGGTTTTTGAATTTTCAGCAAATTACGACGTATGTCACCGTCGGTCAAAATCCCTAATAGCTTAAAACTCTCATCAACAATGCAAGCAATTCCCAATCGGGATCGCCCCATCTTTTCCAAAGCTTCCTTTAGTATAACCTTCTTATCAATAACTGGCACCTGGTCCAGCGACATCATAACCTCGTTTACTAACATTGCATCATTTTTCGGGATGGACATTGTCTTCTCCATATTTGTCTAGCAGCTCTAATCGAGTCTCATGTACAATCTTTGCCTGCCCTAAAATATTTTCAAGATATTGTATATCTAATACCGTGTTAGCATCTGACAATGCATTTGGTGGATCATCATGAACTTCCATGAATAATGAGTTAATTCCACATGCGGTAGCCGCACGAACTAAATACGGGATAAACTCACGTTGTCCGCCTGAAATGTTGCCCATTGATGTAGGCATTTGAATTGAGTGTGTTGCGTCAAAACAAACAGGGTACCCGGTTTCTGCCATAATAGGAAAACAGGTCATATCATTCACCAGCATGCTGTATCCCATAAAGGTACCACGATCTGCCAATATAATTTGATTGCAGCCATCTGCTTCAAGTTTCCGAACGGAGTTCTTCATGTTCCATGGACTCATAAATTGCCCCTTCTTTAGATGCACAGGTCTATTGGTCTGCGCTGCAGCCCTAAGAATGGACGTCTGCCTACACAAATAGGCGGGTATCTGAACAAGATCACAAACCTCACCAGTCGCAACAGCCCAGGAAGGTTCGGAAAAATCAGATACCACAGGAACACTAAATTCGTCCCGAATATCGGAGAGAATGCGTAGGCCATCATCAACCCCTATACCATGGAAACTATCTGGTGACGAGCGACAATCCTTGTCATAACACGATTTATAAATCCACGGTATGTTGACCCTACGGCATATTTCGTTGATTGATTCAGCCATTTTGAAAGCATGCTTTCGACTTTCAATTGCACATGGCCCACCTATAAACGCTAAAGGTAATCGGTCACCAATTTTAACTCTGGCAACTGATCCATAGCCAACTTCTACAGTCGTTTTTTCCATCAATACACCTTTCTTAGATTTAGAAGATTGATATAGTAGCGCCTCTCGATAAATTCAATAAACCGTACATTTTTTCATGGCATCGCAACTAACAATTATGTTTTGTTTACACTAGTGGTAAGCATTTCAAAATAGGGAGAACTAACGTTTCTCAAACTCATTCTGCCAAATATTATTCTGTTAATTAACAAATAATGATGCATTGGAAAAATATCAAAATACTTTACTTTTCTGTCTAAGTTTTTGTAGTCGAGTATATTAATATCAGTATCATAAGTTTTTTCAAAAAATGGTGCACTAACAAATCGGTTAACCAAATATACAATATTTGATGTTTTGAATAATTGGCTATTCATGTAGGTATCATAAAATTCTCTCCTCATCTCCCCCAAACTGAAATAGTTTGTTACAAGGTTAACCGATTGGTCTGCAATGCGACCATAATCGGAGACAGGCAGATACATGAATGCCCCTTCCTGCATATCATTCAGATTTCTATAATTTCCCAATTCATCTGGCATAATATGTTTTGCATCAGGAAATTGAGAAGACAAATAAATAAAACTGCGACAAAGCTGATGATGAAAATCAACTAGCACAATTCTGGCCCCAGGAAAATGTTTGCGCACTAGGCCTTGAAGCCCTCCATAAAACGACCCCACATCAACCCAAATATCTCCGTTTGATAGTAAATTCTGGTCAATTATTCTTTTCAAAATATAAATATATCTAAGCCAACGAAAATTCACGCTGGTTCCGTTTATGTGGTAAAAGGATTCTGCACCGGGAGTTACATGGACCGGGTTCTCTGAAAGAAGTTTTTCTCCCCCTAATAATTTAATTATATCAATATCGTCTAATAGCGCTGACAATAATAATTTTTCTTCGGTGCGACGAAAAACCTTGGCATATATATATCTGACAACCAAGTTTATCAGTCCCTGAGTCCGAACCGCATCTAAAGACAATTGAGTTGGCGTCGCCAGGTCTGTTTGCCCCTTCCATGTTCTAAAATTAGATTTACTAAACGCCACCCCATTTTTAATTTGTTTATAAGCTTCTGTTAATATATTGGTGTGTTTTGCGTCAATCTCCAACATTTCCAAATCTTCGTGGAAATCAGGAGAATGGTATATAAAGTGATCGACGCATTCTTTAATATTCATAAAGACTACTTCCTCTATTATTTTTCAGTTGCCTGCGTAGATCAAAATAGGCACCAATCAGTGGTAGTACGTGGTTTCGCAAAATAAACCCGCATTGCAATAATAATTGTTTCTTTTACATCATCCGCTAGGCCTTTCAAACGCCTTGCATAACCAGCTTCAGCATCAACATCATGTACCAAACATGGCCCCACAATAAAAAGCAACCTAGGATCATTTCGGTCTAGTATAGCTTTTAGTTGTTCCCGACTTTGTTCTACTGCAGTGCCGGCTTGTGCGCTGAGTGGAATAAGTTGCTTGATATTCTCAGGCGCCATCAGTAATTTTTGCCTGGTTATATTTATATTTTCTATTTGAGACATTAGCGAAACAAAAGATATTTTATTATCAACTATTGGCTATAGAATCAAGATCCATCAAACTTCATTTGATCGCAAGAAACCCCTCGAAACAGAGATATTTCTGTACGGTATTGATGTCTACAAAACCAGCGCGTTTTAACATATCCATATTTCCTTGGGTAGAAAAAGGTTCCAATATACCCTTCAAACTTCTGCTCTTAGACACAATATCTTCCGCCGTATACCCTTTTCGAATTTTGTAATCCATGTATAAGTTAGTAAGAATATCCTGAAATCTGGCGTCCGCCCCCCTAACTTTCTCAAAAAGTAACAACCCTCCCCCCCAGCTCAAACTCTGATATAACTTATTAATCAATGTTTGTCGAACCGATGGACGGATAAACTGCACTGAGTAGTAACACACTATCATATCCGCTTCTTCCAGTTCCATTTCTAGAATATCCTTTGCTAGAAACGTTACGTTTAAGTTTCTCAATTCTGGGCTTGCACTTTTTTTCTCCTCAGCAATAGTAATCATATCTTCTTCAATATCTACACCGATAAACCGCGCATCTGCTTTTAACTTACTATGTTCCGCTAGCTTCAAGGATAGGGTTCCAGTAGAACAGCCAATCTCATACACAATAGAATCCTGCTTCACAAAAAAATCACTTAAATCGCAAATCAAGTCGTGTCCTTCAAGATACAATGGGACAGAGCGCGTTACATGCTCATCAAAACCTTTTGACGCTTCCCCACTGAACTTCCAATTTGCTCTGTCCGCTTGTATACCATCGCCTACATTTTTCATATATCGCTCCAAACAATCGATGCCATATCAACAAAATTTACATATATTATGTCTGCTGCTTTTCATAGACCTTAAGCAAAAATACTGCTAATTCGGACTCTCCAATAACTAAATTTTCATTCTTTAGATTAAACGAAAAAGATTCTCGATATAGTTCAGGAATATAATACACTGACGGTAACCCTACACTGTATGCCACATATAATATTGATGTATACGGTATTGTGATACAAGCACAAGCCGAACTTAATAATGACAGAACACTTGTATATGGATTAACAATTTTGAAGTTATTTTTATACTTTATTGAAAACCTATCTAGTAGGTCTCGATATTCGTTACTGTAATTTGTCAATGAATACTTCGGCTTAAATACCACATTAAACCCCGCTGCTACACACGCATCGGTAACATCTACAAGATATTTCTCGACAATCATAAAGTCACTTGTTCTGTCACCTAAAATTGATCGAGATAATTGCCGCTCTACCGATTCCGGCGGTACATCAAAAACTGCGACAATGTGCTTATTACCCTCTACTCCACCGTACAAATCATGTTCAAACCCCAACAATACAGGTAATTGCTGTGTTTGCACGATGTTACTTAAGGGAAGTTTATAATTAAATTTTTGATTCAACGTTACTTTCATTTTGTTAACTAAGGAAAATACATCAGTATAACCAACAGCATGACCATGCAACCGAAATACCCAAATAGGTACGCCTAACAGAACCTTGTTCAATTCAGCGGATTTCAGATGAGACTTAATTGATTCTAGGCTTGCAGGAGGAGTAAATACATTCTGACTATAATTATATGTCACAACTATTGGACTGATCTCTTGATACTTTAGCAACCCCACATCCCCATAAGGTAAAATGTAAATTTTCCTTACAGTACTTCCTCTTTGGGCTACCTGATCCACCACCATTCCTAAGCAATGACCTTTTAACCATTTTTTACAGTAAATAATCTCCAGCAGTAAGCTTTTTCGTCTCAATACAACATTTACTACTAATTGACATACTAATTTAGTAGCATTTGGGATTTGTTTTAGAAATATTTTCCAACTTTTCTCTAATTGCGAGTTTACTCTAGGGTACTCCTCCGTTGTGCTTATGCCCTCCAACTTAGAATACAATGCATTTTTTTCATTTTTTTTACTTTTCCGAACACTTTCGTCAATACTAATAAGTGTCTCACATTTATAACTAGATTTACTGCACATCAATAGGTATTCACCAAATGAGGAATGGTATGTCGATAGTGATTCATTTCCGCATACTTTATCTTCAGCACTCAGTATTGAAAAACTATGACAGGGAAATCCTACCGATATATCGATAGATTTTGATAGCCCGCTGTGGTCAAAATTATATCTAGAGCGGAGCTTTGCAATTCCACTAAACATTGACCTTACTTCAAGAAAATAGATATGCAATACCGACAACGTTACAAAGGTCCGTTTTGAACAAAACGGCATTTTTCCACTTAACGAATGTATCTTCAACCTACCTGAGTAATGCATTGAAACTATTTCACTTATCGAATCCAGCACCAGTTGTTTTGCATTAGCACCATTTATACCATTCAAAGATAAGTCGGACTCTCCGATAAAACTTAATACCGCCTCACAAATTTTTATATCGAGCCTATTCTTAACCTCATTCCACCTACTATATGAACCTAACCGTTCCCGATCAAATGTAAGACCAATGTATGACAATCGAAATACATAACATAGCAGGCGGTGCAAATTCAATATTTTAGCTTTCATTGTCAATACGATACAAATTCAGTAAAAACTGCTGCGAAGTCAACAACCCTATACAAATATGGTTCGCAAATTTTCTGCATAGCCTAAATACAATTGCTTATACCCGTTCCAATAAACCATGTCTCTCTAATTTTTCTGCAATGACTGCACACTCCTGTATGTTCGCCTCGATTGTCTCTGCAATTTCTATCAAATCTGTCTTTCCATCTGCATACGATAGAATATTCATTGTTTTCTGGATTTCATCATCAACGTAACCCGTACTGAGATCCGGGTACAAATTTCGTTTACCTAGCTGTGGTTCACACATAAACACAGCTTTATAATAATAATTATTTTCAAGCGCATCTATTGTCTTACAAACCACATCAAAACCACCTTCAAGCCCTGCTGCTGATATTAGTTCCAAATTGTCTAGAGATGTATGATACTCAGGATAAGTACTATACTTACTACGCATAATTGAACCAACAGGAAGATCAATTCCTGGTGAACAATAATTTCTTTCATCACTGCCTCTTACCAAGTACGAATACAAATTAAATGATTTGACCGTACTATTTAGTATGTGTATAGCTGCTCTATCGGCCAACGTATTACCATGTCGAGTTCTCAAATATGAGTATTCGCGATTATCGCCAATGCAAGTTAAAACATAACCTGCAACCACATTTTTTTTTAACTCTTCCCAATGTTCACTCAAATAAACGATTGAACCAATTGTCTCTGGGATAAATAATATTCTATAGCTATACCGACTCTTATTTCGTGAATGTAGCCATTGTGCAACTGCGACGGCTACAACGGGGCCTGACAATTCATTGTTTGCCATTGATGGATGACAAATATAGGTAGAAATAAGTATTTCCTCCTCTGTCTCACCTGGTATATAAAGTTCACCATAAGTAAGTGATCCATCGGTAAGCTCCGAATCAATGTATACATTATATATACCCTGCTTCAGCATCTTTCGTTTATTTTCAGTTAAGCAAAACCCCCACCTTTTTTTATAGTATGATGTAATAAAAGGAATGGCATTAGGTTGATCAGGAAGGGAATATAAGTGATTCTCAAGCTCATCGAGTGGTAACTTCAAATTTATTGGCTCTGAATATCCCACAAGATGCAAATTATTGTCATTAAAATCTACAATTCTTTGACCATCTTCATTTTCAATATAGGCCTCATTTACATTCCATTCTTGGGGGACAGTCCAGTCAAATACTTTTTTGCCTGATTCTACTTCATGTACTTCTAAATCTGGCAATAACTCCTTTATATATGACAATGTCCTTCGAACACCATTACCTGTAATACTACGATTATATGGAAAAAGGTCTTTAGCCCAACCATACATTTCTTTGCCTTTACTCACAAACCTCCCTTGAAAACATTCAGATCAACACGATACCTGGGCAATTCAACGCCAGGGCATTGGATATTTTTTCTGCTTAAACAATATTTACCTAAATTAAATAGATGAGTATAGCGACTGTAAATTTTTAATACTCTCAAGTTGCGTCGACGATGTGTGTTTTCGATAAAGCACTTCTGCCAAATTTATTATATTCAATCCACTCTTTCAGAGCCTTAATCCGTCTTACGATTTAACTAATGCGCCAATTTAATTTATTTTATAGCGCGCCATTGTAAATAACGATAATATCTAATATATCAGCACTTGATACTTTTTACACAACCAGCCGTCTAAAAGAGGTCCCCACGCTTAGACTACATATGCATCTGTAATGGAATAAATTTTCTCGCCCATTAAAACGTACCATCGAATTTTTAGATCTAAATGATCGTCTATTTTAAAAGATACTCTGTATCTTGTCTCAGTTTTGATTCTAGCCAAGACAGAAATGGAAAAATCGGTACTAATCTGGTTTGTGAATATCCGAATTTACTATAGCGAATTAGCCCATCTGCTTTCATATCTTCGCCCATAAGGTGATACTTTTCTTCAATAGGAAAATCATAATGCGTAGGAGGCCTTACTTTGTTTTGTGTAAAAAATTCTACCTCACTCAGGAAACGCACATATTGATAAACTTCTTCCCCCTTACCTTCAGGATCTGGAAAACCCTTAACATAACGATATGGCACACCTACTCTTTCCTCAATCATATGCAGAAAAGTAGATCTAAAAACAACATCGTCATGAGCACCTCCAAGCAGCATTATATACGCTGGTATACCTGAAGATGTCAGCTGTTGAATTTCGCTAAATACTGATCCGTTTCCAAAACAGCTTCTGGATGTTGACTTAGAGATAAGCGAGTCTTCGACACATTTATTTATCGTATTATCCATGACTGCGACTGAAAAATTAGGGTTTAAACTACGCTTAAAACGTGGATCTTTCCATGCAAGTTTTGCGTACCCACCCATATCTGGACATTCTGTCGACTCAGGAAGGTAAATCTCGCCCTTATTCCAACTATAGCTAAATGTTGGAATTACTAATGCACCTTGCGATAGAGCATTTGAAAATGCATTGGTTACTGTTTCGGCGCCTCCCTTTACCAAGCCTAGCCCCTTTAATCCTGAGTGCAGCCAAACTAACGCATCCTGTTCTACGTTAAGATCATCACGTAAATGGGAACGAAGATTATCCGGAGTCGTTCTAAACATTGATATTTTGTTGGTTTAGCTCTATCAAACCGTGGTATTTAAGAAAATAGAATCGAACCAACCCACATTCTGACGATGCAGACATTTCAAGTTTCGTAACAGGATAACCCAGTTTATTTTCTTTAATAAATTTATCTATTTTTTCAAAGATATCACTATCTGGTACATTATAACAAATATGAGCAAATCCAAGCTGCAAATTTTTTACTCTACCCTCTTTTACAATATATTCCCGAAACATATTCAGATCTTCATCATAAACAAACAATACTCTTGTTCCCTGAGTTTTGTCTAAATGAAATTTCTTGCTAAATTTATTTTCTAAAATTTCAACTTTTTCCTCGTCGATGATGATTCCGACATGATGCTTGGTTAGTTTATCGAGCATTTTCTTTTTTCTGTCAATAAGGGTAGGAACAATTACTTCATTGTCAACATACCAATCCCATATTGCAAGCGATGTCCTCTACAAATGAATTCTTGCGTTTCGTATTTCCCAAGCTCCTTGAGTTCGTTCCAAAACTTGTTAATACCAGGCCAGTCTGGGCAATCGACATCGTGAAATGCAATCACCCCCCCTTTATCTAGATACTGACTATAATTTTGAAAATCTTGTTTTACATACTCATAAGTGTGATTTGCATCAATAAAAACAAGATCATAAGGCCCTAGCATTTCAGTAAGTTGTTTTGTTCGATCAGCAACTGAGTCTCCTGTAATTAAGACTAAATTTTTCCTGACCATATTTGCGTTCAAATTGAACCCGTCTAAAGCACTTGTAAATAGATCAATACCAACGATATGTTCGAACTCAAAGAATTTGTGTAGAATTGTGTTATTTGCGCCAGAAGCGAAACCGACCTCCAAAAAACGCTTTAATTTAATTCCATTATCTTGCTCATGTTTTTTTAGTGCGAAAATAAAGTCTGATAATTCCCATGGACTCTGCATTAAATGTGTTCGGTAACCATCCCATAGCTGATAACCACCAATTTCTACATTTGTAAAATGGCGTATAAATTCTATTAATTCATTTTTATAGCTCTCAGTAAACTCAAATCGATCGTATAGATACTTCTCGTGCATTTTAAGTTACCCCTCTTTGTTTTTATTACTAATAATATCAACTATAGAATCGTGAAGCACCTCATCTGAACTCATAACTACTTGCTCCGCCAGAACATTTATTGCTTTACCACAAAAATCTGTCACTTTTCCTCCTGCGGATTTCACTATTGCAATTCCTGCGGCCACATCATATGAATTCGTCTTGTTAAATATTCTTGCATTAATTCTTCCCGTTGCAATAAAGGCTGCATCAGTAACAGCGCTACCCGTAATTCTTGTTGTAAATGCTTTACAAGCTAAATTTTCATAAATTTTCATTGCCTGATGGCCCATCTTATAGAATTGGTTGTCATAGCAGATTAAGGACCTATCAATTGATTTTCCTAATGTAGAACTATTTTGCCATTCATTATCCAACAATAATTGTGTAGGACAATCTACACCCTCATTTTTAAGCATTATTCCAAATGCTGGTATGTAGATCACCCCGCCAATAGCACAATTTTCAACGTCTAATACACCGACAGAAATCCCCCAGTAGGGGAGTCCGAAATGAAAGTTATGGGTTCCGTCCAAGGGATCAATAATATACTTTAGAGAAGTAGTATCTCCTGGCAACTCACTTAGATGGTTACATTCCTCCGAATATATTCTTGCATCTGGCGATTGCTCCTTAATCTTCTTTGTTATTAGCTTCTCACTTAGCAAGTCCTCCTGCACAACCAGTTCTCTAAGCGCTTTTTCCTCAAGATAGTTATTTTCAATTCCCAACGCAAGATTTTTATTCCGCTCATTAAAAGAATCTAGTAACAGCCCACCAGCAAGAGACACTGCATTAACGAGAAAGTCGATATTCAAACAAGCATCCTCTATAACAATTAATCTTGACAAGTAATATAATTCAACAAGTCATAATAACGATTAACTGAATTTTCGTTATCAAAATATGCAGGCAGATAAACCTGATTATTAATCACTTTAATATTTTCCTTGATAAATACCGAAGAAAATGTTGTGCAGTTATAAACTTCTGGACCAATATCTACTTCATCAATATCATATAGCCCCTTTAAATCTCCTTTATAGAATGCCTGTTCTAGTTCTGCGATAAGCTCACCTCTCGGTGGGCAATCTTTTAGACGAAAACGAAAGTCAATAATAGAAACCCCTGGATAAGGCACTACGGTATAATTAACGGTAAAATTATCTTTCCCAACAAAACCCAGCAAGTTTGGACCTGATTTTTCCAACGTACAAAATTTTCTGTTAAGAGTATAGTTGTCACTTAAACAATACTCCTGAATATTGTGAATAACATTAACATCAGAATCTTCCACTCCCCACTTCTCATGAAAATAGGCCGCTAAGGGTACATAAGCATTCACCGTGCAAGAACCATACGATACAACCTTATATTCGGGATTATACTTTTTATGATTAAAGCCATATACGAGGGTGGTATCAGCATCCCAGCAAGTTGCAGAGACTAAAACCAGTTTTGTATCGCCGCAAAGAAATCCTAGGCAATCATTTTTAACTCTATTTCTCCCAGAACATTCAAGAAAAATGTCAGGTCTTCCTAACCATGTGATCTCCTCTTTAGTCGCCGTAGTATATTCAATTTCATACACCTTTCCGCACGGCGCTAGAAATCTTAGCGTAGAACCTATTTTTTTTATTTGATGCTTATTGAAGACTACGTTTTTGTCATTTTTAAGAATCTCCAGCGCCTGATCGATGGTTAGTACATCATCATTTATATACTCAACCTGATAATTGGCATCGTAATCCCGATCCAACCAATACTTAAGAAAATGAAGTCCAAATCGGCCAAAGCCATTTATCCCTACTTTCGTTTTCATTATCAGCACCCTATATCTTCATCGGATCGTGATACAACTCGGCGTTAATTGCTTCACCTACTTTTCTCCGCATAATTTTTTTTGAAGGTGTCTTTGGAATCGACTCCCAAAAATATATTTTCTTAGGTGATTTGTAACTCGAAAGATTTTGTTTACAAATATTTAAGACTTCTCGAGTTATTTTCTTCTTATCAACATTTATATTTTTAGTTACTATTACAGCGGCAATTTCTTCACCATGCAACTTACTAATCATCCCTACTACCGCACATTCAAGAACTTCCGGATGACCATAAATTACTTCCTCTACTTCCATAGGTACAATATTTATTCCACCCCGTATAATTAAATCTTTTTTCCGATCAATGAAAAAACACTTTCCATCTCTTTCCTCACCCAAATCACCCGTATAAAACCAGCCATCTTTAATTACTTCATCATATAACTTCATGTTTTTGTAATACCCAACAAACACATTATCTCCCTTCAAGAGAATCTCACCATCTTTTGCAATCTTACACTCATTAACATCAAGCGGCTTACCTATACTACCAGGACTCCAACCAGGTTTTCTTGGGTCATCCACATGAGAAGGCCCCGTCTCTGATAAACCATATAAATTCGCTATCGGTATCTTATATTTTTTAGTGAATTCAATTTGAGAGCCTAATGGTAAACTGGATGACCCACAACCAATAAAACCTACACTGGATAAATCAAGATTTGATATATCCACGTTCAACTTGTTAAGCATGAATAGTACGGTTGGAACAATTTCCGTGTATGTGATCTTGTAATCTGATAATACCTTGAAAAATTGACCACGTAGATTTTCAAAACCTTTTGAAATATAAAGGTCACACCCGACCATTAGTGCAGGTAATATGTTGTAATTAATTGATGCGGTATGGCCAAAAGGAAGAAATGCTAACTGCTTATCGTTGTCGGTAAAACTAAAGCCACGAATAATAGACGAAATTAGACTCACCATGTTTTTATGCGAATAAAGTACTCCTTTAGGATTCCCAGTTGTACCGGAAGAATAATACAATGCTGCTGGTATTTCTGGATCGTGAACTACTTTTCTTAATCCAGTAGGTTCGCTTATATACTTGGGTTGATCCAATACGTTGTATTTTTCAGAATACTCTATTTTTATATCTTCTCGGTCCGTAACCAATAAGCTTGGCGTCACATATGAAAGAATTTTTCCTAGCTCCTGCGACTGCGTAAAATATGGAAGTGGATTAAATACCCAACCCCCAAGCATTGATGCGATAAAATATTCCACGTACTCTATCGAGTTTGGTAAAACAACAGACACTACACTACCAGGCTCCAATGCTAAACCAGACACCCGCCTACAGGCTGTTTCATATATCTCGCCGAAACTTTTCTTCGCGCCAGTTTCAATCTCATAAACGAACCTACCCTTAGATATATTATTCTCAAGATAATCCGCAATGGTATTTACTGTTTGCATTCCAATACCTTTAGAATAATTTTCTCAACACTTCCAAAATCATTTATATTTTCTTCAGTTATATCTATTTCAAACGTATCTTCCAGCGCAGAAACTATTGAAAGATATGCCATAGAATCCCATTCGGTGAGTGTTTCTTGCGACGCACTCTCGAGAACTTCTTCTAAACCTAGTATTTCTGCGACAATTGCTCTTACTTCTAAACTTGTTGAATCATTACTCATAAACTGTCCACTTAAATCTTCATACCTAAATAAACTTTAATATAACGCTACGTTGGATAGATAACTCATCTATTGTTAAATACAAAAATACGCGTTCGAGCAAAACACAAATACTACACTATCTTTATAATTTAATTTATGCCAAGACTGAGGACCAATTCAATGGTGAGCCACGAGGCATATCTTTTGACACTTTCTTCCCTATTAGCTGGTCTAAATATTTTGTTTCCATACCTAACCCCGGCCTGATCGCTCGAACATTTTCCAGTGTTAATATATCGCCAGCCTTGAGATCCTGAACTACATACAGGGAACGACGAAACTGCCGGGACTGTGTCTCAGCACTAATTGGCCCATAGCTTACCTGTCCCAGCCCATGCCAAGCACGCTCAGTTTCTACAACGAGCTGCGACATTTCATTTGGTTCCATTGAAAAAGCACTATCTACTCCGCCGTCAGCACGACTAAGCGTAAAATGTTTTTCTATTACCGTCGCTCGCAATGCAACACTTGCAACCGACACACCAATCCCCAATGTATGATCAGACAAGCCTACTTCGCATCCAAATAACTCCTTCATATGCGGGATAGTCAACATATTGGTGTTTTCGGGCGTCGATGGATAAGTACTTGTACACTTAAGCAGGATCAGATCCCTACACCCTGCCTCACGAGCCGCACGGACTGTTTCATCTAGCTCTGCAACAGTTGCCATACCGGTAGATATAATTATCGGCTTGCCTGTTGCTGCCACTCGTCTAATTAGTGGTAAATCGGTATTTTCAAAAGATGCAATTTTGTAACACGGTGTGTTCAAATTTTCGAGAAAGTCTACCGCGGTGTTATCAAAAGGCGTACTAAATGGGATCAAACCTAATTCACGAGCTCGTTCGAATATCGGTTCATGCCATTCCCAAGGCGTATAGGCTTCGCCATAAAGTTTGTAAAGTGAAGTTCCTGCCCAAAGACTATTAGGATCGCTGATATGAAACTCTCTTTCATCCAAATCAATGGTCATCGTATCTGGCGTGTATGTTTGTATTTTCAAGCCGTGAGCACCTGAACTTGCTGCAGCATCAACAATTTTCAACGCACGTTCAAGCGACTGGTTATGGTTGCCAGACATTTCGGCTATTATAAAAGGTGGGGACGCTATTCCAATCTTTCTCTGCGCGATTTGCATATCTTTTTCCATACGATTGATATCAGAGTTCCAGCTGATACATAACAACCCCGTCCCGTACTCCAGACAAAATTTCAAATCCCATTGATTCAAAAACCCGGCAAGAGGGGCGATTACCACTTTTTACTTGTCCAAATACTACGGTGCAGGTCACACCTATGCCACGAAACTTAGATAGTGCTGCTTCCAATATTCGTCGACCAAGGCCTCTTCCACGAAATATAGGAGAGACCGAAAAATGCACCTCCCAAGACTGGTCATGGCGCTCAAATCTAACCTGACCCAACGCCACACCATCTTGTGTTTCAACTATATAGAAGTGGCACCCGTCAGTATTACACAGATGATCATTGAACCAAACATTATGGGTTGCCATCGATATCTGTCCCTGAGAAAAAGCATTCTGGCGTGTTGTCAAATCGTTAGCCCACTCTAGCAAAACTAATTCGTCTTCCAATTGCGCATAACGCACATTCAGAGATGTCGCATCATTCACTGTCATGGCGGCACAGACTTTGCTGGTGCCATTACCTTCCACGGTGTCCAAACAACGCCTTGAGCACACTTCGTCAAAACCTTGCTTGACAAGCCTTGCCAATGAATCCCTTATACTAGACTCATCAACCTCTTCCTGATGTCCCAACCAATATACCAAGCCCCGCTTATTTAGCTCTTCGGCCACTGGACGCTGATTTTCCGCAAGTGTCACAACAAGTGTCGGCAAACCCAGGCACAGGCGTTCCCAACTTGTCGCCCCACAGGCTCCTATCGCTAAATCAGCCTTGGCCATCAATGGTGCCAGTGTTGGCAAATCTTTGTGCAAAACAATGTTCTTATGTTGTACTACCTCGCGTTCAATAGCCTGTACATACTGACTGTTGGAACTAACCACAACATCAACATGAATATCAGGGCGATCAAGACTCAAAAAAGCTGCTATGCTACGGCCCGCCAGATTGGCCCTATCCGCTCCACCAAAGAATATAAATAGATTCGTAATTTTTTTCCCCCGAGGCTGTATACTTGCTCTGATCTCTGTATAAATTGGCTGCAGCAAGCTATACTCCGGACCCAATAACCTATTACATGCTACAGGAACCTTAACGCTATAACGAATATGCATGTCTGGTACCAGGTTTTGATCTAATAACAAATCACATTCATGTTCACGGTCAGCGAGATCATCTATCACCATTATGCGATCAACCGATTCATACACTGCACACTCCCAATTTTTTCCGAGAGCATAATGATCAACCACCAACCAGTCGACCTTCCCACCAATTGCCATAATAGCCGCATTAGTATGTTCCGCATCCACTTTCCAGTCATCCCTGGCAAGCGGAGTTTCTGAATGGTGTTCTACACTAGAAGCTGGAAAATGTTTGACAGTAAAGCCTCTCTCCAAAATCAAATCATTCAGGTTACCATCCGTTTCACGACAAATAAAAACAACAGTGGCCCCCTTGTGATAAAACGTTTCAGCCAGCGTTAGGCAACGCATAACATGACCAGCGCCAATAATATAAGATGAATCTGTGCGAAAAACGATAATCATTACACAAATATAATTGATCTCAATTGAGCCGTTTGAATCCAGCATGGCAGACAGGGCCGTTTAAAAGCTTATCCACTGACCTACCTGATTGACAATCTTTAATCAGTGCAAACAGTGGATCAATCGCTTCAAAATATTGATCAACGATCTCAGGGGTATGTTCAGTACAAACATAAACAGCATTTGCTGCAAGAAAACCTTTTTTCAGCATTTCCTGAGTAATTAGAGTTTTATATTTCAGGGCATCCTTATGCTGAAAATTAAAACTGATTAGCGCCGGCAACCCATTAAGCTGTATTTTCAGCTCGTGCTTTTGAGCCAAAGCTTGCCATCGCATACCGATTAATTTTCCTGTCTGAGTTATACGTTCCCAAGATTTCTCCCTCTCCATTACTTCCAGAGTCTTTAAAGCCGCAGAAGGGCCTAGGCGTTCAGTCCAAAAAGTGCTGCTAATGAAAGTGCTCTGTGCCGCCTCCATGACATCACGCGTTCCAATTACCGAAGTAATTGCATAACCATTACCTAGTGCCTTTCCGAATATAGCCATATCGGGTTCTACACCATAAATTCTATGCAAACCACCTAAACTCTGTCGAAATCCGGAGGTGCACTCGTCAAAAATAAGTACAATACCCTTTTCTGTAGCTAGTCTACGAACATTTTCCAAAAACCCTTTTTCTGGCTCTACGTTCCTAGAAACCTCCATCTTGATTACGCCAATATCGCTGTGCATCACTAAATCTTCAAGTTCAGAAAAATTATTATAGCTAAAAGTAAGCACACTACCACGAAGTCCTTCAGGTACTCCTTTAGGCTCAAGTCCCGGCAATAAATGTCCTGCAAGATTCTTATTATCGCCAAGGTTAGCTGACAAATACCAGTCATGCCAACCATGATAACCACAAATCGCCACATTGTCCTTGCCAGTTACTGCACGAGCAATGCGTATTGCGATAGCATTTGCTTCCCCACCCGAACGCGCAAACCTCACCATATCTGACCAAGGGTGCAACTCAACTAATTTTTCCGCTAAATAGACTTCTTCTGGGCAATTAAATGTAGACATGTTCCCTTTATCAATCGTCTGACGAGCAGCTTCGTCTACTTCAGGGTGTCCGTAACCCAATATGTTAGTGCCTATTCCCATAATACTCATATCTGTATATTCGACCCCATCGAGATCCCATACCTTGCAACCCTTAGCCTTGCTGAAATAGGTAGGCCATTGCCCTGGGAGAAACATCTCGGAACGCTTTGAGAGCAGCATATTACCACCGGGGATAACACGCTTGGCGCGCTTCCATAATTTCTGACCGTTGCCCATATTTACACCCTCATTTCGTAACAGCTTCCTATTAGCTTCAAACAATTGTGGGCGCTGATTCCCTAATGCCAGAACATCTTTCCATCCAAAATCACGCGATGGGTGAAAGTATTCAAATACATTAGATATTACCTCGAAATCTTCGGGCTCATCCACTGTCCAACGTTCATCTGAATAATTTTCAATATGGTTCAAATATCCAATCGTAAAGTGTCCTGATTCTCTGATATAAGAAGTGACATGCTCCCGATCACTCACTAGCTTTGCTTCTTTGCTTGCACGTTCTAGCGCGTCAAATGAGAAGACCTCTGTATCGAGGCCATCGGGAAAAGATGGGGGTGAAATATTACTAATATAGTCGAAATCAGATTCGAGAAACTTCAGCAGCACAGCATCGACGATCTCCGGATCAATCAGCGGACAGTCGCCAGTTATGCGTATCACCGTATCAGCTTCATGCAATAGCGCGGCTTGGTAGTAGCGGTCAAGCACGTCACTTTCACTTCCCCTGTAAACTGGATACCCTAGCTTTTGTACATGCTCAGCTAAACCCTGGTTGCGAGTATCATACGACGTTGCTAACACACACTGGTCGATACGTTCTGCTCGTGACAAGCGGTGAAACAACAACTCGATCATTGGAATCCCCAAAATCGGTTGCATAACTTTGTTAGGGAAACGAGTCGAACCCATTCGAGCCTGAACAATTGCAATCGTTTTCATTTTCCCCATCGGGAGGGATTAATCAAATCGGTATCGGAGCAAACCAACTCAGGAGGTACAACGGGTAATTTTCCCTGAGCCGAGTGAAGTACCTCATTTAATTGACGCAAGCTATCGACTCCGATGATTACTTTTGTAATTTCCGAAAATGATAAAGCGTATCGGATACACGCTTCCGACGGTGTTAGTCCTGTCTTATCAAGCCACTTGTCCCACTCACTCCATACCGTTTTCCATCGATTGAATTGCACTGGTCTAATTTCGGAACTCATTAAAAGCAGCCCCTGGAGAAAAATTGACCGAACGTGTAATTCAATACCCTGTTCTGACAATCGAGAAAGCCAGCTTGAGTTAATCAAACGACGATCCAATATATTGAACGGCGCTTGTACAATATCAAACCTATACAGACCACACAACTCATCAAGTTCACTGGGATCGTAAATCGAAATACCAATATTTTTCACAAGCCCATCACACTTTAATTTCTGCAAAACCTGGTAAAGCTTATCACCACTACATCCAAGCAGTTGCTGAGGATAGTGCAACAGAAGACCATATAGTTTTATCATCTTTAGACGTTTTAAAGATTCTTTAACCGTGTTTTGTACCCATTTTGAAATATCATTACAACCTTCAGGAACGGCTGGCAGTTTAGTGATTACCTGCCAGTTACGCAAACCAATCTCGCCAAGTCGCTGCTCACTGTCACCGTAGAGTATCGCTGTATCAAGTGTATCTATTCCACTTTTTTGTGCGTATTGCAGGATCGCTTCGGCTTCATTACTAGACACCTGGCCTTGCTGATTTGCAATTCCATAATCCAACCCAAACTGAACAGTTCCAAGAACAAGCTTCAGGCCAAGAACCCCTTTATAGCTGTTATTACATATTGCTGCTGCTCATCGGTCAAATCGTAAAACAGAGGAATACTCAACGCCTCTTTGTAATAAGCCTGTGCGTTGGGATAATCCTCCGGCGTAAATCCCATTCTGCGATAATAAGGTTGAGCAGGCACCGGAATATAGTGTACCTGACACCCAATATCCTGAGCACCTAAATCTTGTATCAACTGTGCTCTACTAATACCCAGCGTATCGAAATCAATTCTAAGAACGTACAGGTGATGAGCGCTCTGGCCACGCCTCATAATTTGAGCTGGACGACAATTTTGCATTCCGGCAAATGCTTCATCATAGACTTCGATTAACTTACGCCGCCGGGCAATAAATTTATCTAGTTTTTTAAGCTGCGAAAGTGCCAAACCACATTGTATGTCTGTAATTCGATAATGGTATCCAAGTTCTTGCATTTCGTAATACCAAGGATCTTTAACACCATTCTTCCCAGCTTGCTCTGGCGATTGTAAGGGATCGTCCAATTTGTTGATTCCATGACTTCTTAAGCGAAGTAATTTTCTATAAATCCCTTCGTCATTTGTCGTTATCATGCCCCCTTCACCAGCAGCAATCGCTTTTACGGGATGAAAGGAAAACACCGTCATGTGTGAATGGATACAACTGCCGACGAAACTACCATCTGGAAATTGTGCACCCAAGGCATGTGCGGCATCCTCAACAACCATTGCACTAACTTTGTCAGCGACCGCCTTAATTGCAGGCATATCACATGGCAAACCTGCAAAATGGACTGGCACCACTGCGCGTGCACTAGGGTTCTGCTCTAGCACGCCGCTTAAACTTTTGGGAGACATGTTGATCGTCTCGCTATCAACGTCAGCAAAAACAGGGTCACCACCTGCGTAAAGTGCTGCATTCGCACTGGCAATGAAAGTCATTGGAGAAGTTATCAGGGATTTTCCCGGCTCAACTCCAGCCACCAGCGCAGCAAGGTGCAACCCAGCAGTGCAACTAGATACTGCTACGGCATATTTAACTCCAACATAAGCACATACAGCTTCCTCAAAGGCGGCAATCATGGGGCCTTGCGTCAATTTTCCACTCCGAAGAACATCCACCACTGCTTGGATATCTTCTTCATCTATATGATGACGACCATATGTGATCATAGATTTTTAACCTGTTGAACAAGACTTAATTTTTCTTGGTCGAAAAGTCTATTGAGGTGCTCATCGACGCACCCAAGTGGTTTTTTAAGTAAATCACTCGTTTTTTGGTTGGATAAACTCATATCATGTGGACGCTTTACCAAATTAGTCTGGCTGGTTAATGAGTCAGGCTCTATAAGTTTTGGGTTTAGATTAAAATGTTCGGCAACTTTCATACCAAATTGATACTTTGAAATTCGTTCATCGCCAACCACATGATAAATGCCATTAGCATTTCGATTTAACAACTCATGTACCGCATGCGCTAAGTTCTCACTCAGGATTGGTGTGTAGAACACATCGTCAAACAAGGTTATCTTATTGCCTTTGCGCAATGTCTTAATAATCGTATCGCTGAACGAACACCTATAAGATGGACCCCAACCGTAAAAATTTGTACGTACTACTAGGGCCTCCGGGTAGATATCCAAAACTCTCTGCTCAACTTCTGCTTTCGTTTTGGCATAAACATTCTGAGGTGCTACGAGTTGATTTTCGTTTACATTTGACAATTGCCCCGAAAACAAATGGTCAGTAGAAATATGCGCTAATGGTAACTCCAATTGGAAGCATGCTCTTGCAACGTTTTCTGCTAATTCAACATTAATGTGGCGCGCCAAGTCAGGATTGGCTTCACATTCCTCAATATTTGTTAAACCAGCGGCATGAATAACAACTTGCGGTTGGATATCCTCGATTACTGCTAGAATTGAAGCAACTGACTCAAGCGAAAAACGATGCACATCTACGTTTGGCAGCAAAATCTTCCGCGTGTGTAATCCCAACGTAATCGAATATCGATTGCTTACCGCTATAACCCAGTTAAGTGCAAGAAGCCCCGAGCCACCCGTAACGAGTATTTTCTCTTTCATGATTTCAAAGTAAATTATTTTATTCTATCGCTAATTTGTTTAGCTAACACCGATCTTACTTTGATTATTCTCAATCCAAGCGAGCAATTCATCAACAGGCATCCAACAAGAATTTTTGTCTGATGTATAAGTAAAATTACCAGCTACTTTTATGCCGCCATTAATACGCGATTGATCTGCCGACCAATTATGAATTGCAGGCAAGACCTTATAGTGATCGTCATATTCATATGTATGTGGAGCATCTTCACACCCAATCATTTGTTCGTGGATTTTTTCACCAGGGCGTATTCCAATGATCTTATGATCGGCATGCGGTGCAACAGTTTTGGCAATATCCATAATTGACATTGATGGGATTTTCTTAACGTAAATCTCACCACCCTGCATATCGTTAAAGGCGTGCCAAACAAGTTCGACACCCTGCTCCAAAGTAATCATGAAACGAGTCATCTTGGTATCTGTAATTGGCAGTACATGTGTATGGGCTAATGACATGAAAAACGGTATAACAGACCCCCTGGACCCCATCACATTGCCATAACGTACCACCGCAAAACGCGTGCGATGTGTTCCCGCATAAGGATTTCCTGCGACAAACAATTTATCGGAAGCGAGTTTTGTTGCTCCATACAGATTAATCGGGTTGCTTGCCTTATCAGTCGACAAAGCTACAACTCGCTTAACCCCATGGTCAATACAAACATCTATCAAGTTCATTGCGCCATTAATGTTTGTCTTTACACACTCAAAAGGATTGTACTCTGCAGTGGGTACAATTTTAGTTGCGGCAGCATGAACCACATAATCGATACCATCAAGCGCACGCGCAAGCCGATCTTTATCCCGAACGTCACCAATCACAAAGCTAACTCTAGAGTCTTCTGCAAATTTCTGCGCCATCTCCCATTGCTTCATTTCATCACGAGAATATATTACAATGCGTATAGGATCAAATCTATCCAAAGTCATGGGTACAAAAGTATTCCCGAAAGAACCCGTACCACCTGTGATTAAAATTGACGAATTTGTTAGCATGATTATTTCATTCCTGAAAAAATAAGTTAGGTATATTGGAACCTTGTATAATTCTGGTTAAGCGATCCGGTTACCTTTAAGTACCGAATCTGGTGTTCCTTCTTCAACTAATCTTCCTTTTTCCAGTCGATATAAACAATCACAGTTTTCCACTGTGCTAAGCCGGTGAGCTACAATAATAAGTGTTTTATTATTTTTTAATGCTGTAACAGCCTGCATGACATCATATTCAGTTTCAGTATCAAGTGAACTTGTCGCTTCGTCCAACACCAATACCTGCGGATCGTGGTAAAGTGCACGCGCAATACCAATCCGCTGACGCTGTCCACCTGAAAGACGAACCCCTCTCTCGCCTACAACAGTATCAAGGCCATTGGGCAAACCGTTTACAAATTTTTCCAATTGTGCTTCACGGAGTGAACGCCAAACACTGTCTTCGTCGATATTATTGCTGGACAATCCAAAGCCCACATTTCGGCGTAATGTATCATCTGTCAGAAAAATAGATTGCGGGACATATCCAATTAAGTCCTGCCAACCACGCAAATTGTTCTGCACATCGACCCCATCAACTAGGACATGACCACTTACTGGCGTAAGCAGGCCAAGCACAATATCTATTAAAGTACTCTTACCCGCTCCACTATCACCAATAAAACCAACCGACGTGCCCATTGGTATTGACAGGCTGACTCCATTTAGGACAAGTTCATCAGCGTCTGGGTAACTATAACTTACTTGCTGCAGTACTACTTTATCCGTATACAACATTGGCTCAGTATACGTTTGTCGACTCAAGCTAGTATTATCCAATTTCATCAGTTCGTCATGCAACGTATCTACAACCGGTAAAGCATAACGCAAGTTTTGAAGTGCTCCAAGTATTCGATTAACTGATGGCATTAAACGAAAAGCTGCAGCCGCAAACAGACCTAAGCTTGGTAAAAGTATATCAACTGGTTTGCCTTGTACGATCATAACTAATACTAAAACCGCTAGCCCAGTAACGGCGAGCGACTCCAAAACTAGTCGGGGCAATGCCTGCAATGTCGATTTTTTTTGACCAGCACGGTTAGTCCCAATATTGTGGAGATTGTATTGGCGCAGAAAGTCATCCTCACGACCTAGCAGCTGGGCCTCCTTAGCGCCTCCTAATCCCTCCTGCAAATACTGAATTCGTAAACCATCGTGATACTGACGGGCCTTCCCCCAACGTAGAGTACAACTACGAGTTAAATAATTGAAGCCTAAGCCAGCTAACGCGAATGTACCCATCACTAATAAAGCACCAAGCGGTTCAACTACCAATAGAAGAATAGATATACCAAACAATACCGAGAGTTCAGACAAAAGTATAAGCCCAGACATTAACCCTGACTGAGTATATAGATTACTCTCCTGCACAGCATTTCGGATTAGTTGGGCAGAATTGCGCTGTAAGTGGAATGTGTATGGCTGGCGCAAATAACCGCTAAATAATTGCTGAGATAAAACAGCTTGAACACCATATACAAACCCCATTTGCCTCCATGCCATAAACGCGAGATAGAATGCTTTCAAAATAAATACGCCAACCAAGATTATCATTCCTGCCACAATCAATTGGGTATGGCTAGGATTCCCAAATGCATTCAACCATGGCACAATCATTGGGTAACGCGATGGTAAATCGTCTTGCGTCATCATAGCAAGCGCTGGAATAACCAACGCCACTCCAAGCGTTTCCAGCAACATACCTATCAACATTAACCCCAATAAAATTACCACAGAATACCGATGAGTAGGTGTGAGTATATGCCAAATTTTCCGCACCAAAATCATAGATAAAGCTATAAAAAGTAAAGTATGGATTCAATAATTAAGGCTAGTATATATGCGCCATATGGAAACATTACTCACCAAACAAACGTCCGGCAAGTGAACTACTATTAATTTCTTTAATGGGTCAGACTGGTTGCTCTCTCTGCGATTTTATAAAATAAGCAAAGAATGCCAAAACAACGCCTAATAACACTCCACCAAAAACCCCCAACATTACTATCTTCCGGCGATTCGGGCTAATTCGTTCTTCGGGTGCAATGGCCTTATCGATGACTTTGAACGCATATTCATCACTCGCGCTTGCAAGCATAGCCTTTTTCATTTCACTTTCAATTAACCCAAACATGGCCTGCTGTATGTCTACCACACTGGTTTTATCAATTTGTTTTCGTAAAAAAATTAAATTCTGTTCACTTTCTTTTAGCGCCTCTGCACGAAGATGCATATTAATACGAGCGACCAGCAAATTTACCCACTGCGCCGCTAAATTTGGGTCTTTCCATTCGATGGATAGCGTAATTAGCCCTGTATTCTTATCTTCTGATACTTTCCGAATATCATTAAACAACTTATATGCATCCCACATAGTTGGGGGCTTGAACGAATCATTTTCCTCACCACTAGCATTTTTTTTAAAATCGTTTTCGAATAATATTGGTAATAATTTATTTTCATTTATAAACTGAGTTGTAAAACTGCGAGCCCGAAGAGTTGCAAGTATTGTTTCCTTATCGTTTCTTCCTCCGCCATTCAAATTAACACCTACTATTGATGCCAATCCACCAAATTGACTTGCCAACCCCGAAACCCCGCTCTTTTGCGAGTTTTTATTAGTTGGCGCTAACAATGCTTCTGCCCGAAAAACTGGCTCTGTCGTTACTGCTATAAACAAAGAAATTGATGCAACTAAAGTAATGCTAAAAGCTATAATTTTCTTATACCCTAGAAGTATCTTCGATAATTCAATCAAATTAATGGAATCAGCTTTATTATTAACTACATAGTATTGATATTTTTGTGGTTCTTGACCCTGAAGCGGTGGTTGATAATTTTTAGCTTCAGAATTATTTTGTGTCATGATAAGGTTAATTCCGTAACTATATTAATATTCAAGTGCAACCAACAGAATTTCAATTATTTGTTGGCTACCTAATAATTCTAGCAACAACAACCCTCTATCCTCAGCTCTATTGAAAAGACACACTAACACTGCAATGGCTGCAAGCAAAATCAATCTCTTTTTTTCTATAATAAAGCAAAGTTTAGAATAGGTTAAAAAACTTGTATCTCTAGCACACTGTCAAGACCCTCACCGTGGTATGCACCGATGACTGAATAAGACAATATTATTCCGTTTCACCTATAGCAGGTCGAATTTGAGCAGCTTCCAGGCGTAACTCCTCTAGTTCGCTTTGCAATAAGTTAAACTCTTGTTTTTTACTCTTAAAAAATCTCAGTGTCACCCTAGCTTTTTCTTCTATACCTTTGGGTGTTAATAAATAGGTATAAGCCTTTTTGTTTGGATTCTTTCGAAAATTGGTGGCCTTAACCCAACCTTTCTCAATTAGTGACTTGAGACAATAATTTGTTTTACCCAAACTAATCCCCAACGACTCTGCGAGCTGTCGCTGACTCATATCTGGATTATTCGATAAAAGCTTAAGAATTTTATAGCGATTTTCGTCACTTAAAATAGCCATGTACTGAAACGATTACAAATTTACCTTAAGGAATATGGAGACTTGATCCTTAGCAATTAATAACACCGGTTCCATTATTTTGTCAGACCTACTGCAGTAGTAATTAGACAGGGACTCCAGATATAAATCGAACTTTCTAAAATTCTCAATTAACAAGCACGCTACCGCCATGTCGTATACGATTCAATACAACAATGATTTTATAAGAATGCGCTAATTGTTTTTCGTTAATACGTTTTGACGAACGGCACCTACGTTCAACGCGTGAACATAAATATAGCAGAGATAATTTTCAATACAAGGCATGATCCTTAATCTTTACTATTTTCATATTATTTTTTAAAATAAAGCACGAGGAATATAGTTAAAATCGAATTTATTGTAGCCACAGGCTAATCAAAAATGCGTAAGTTATAAGTGGTGTATATTTCGTTTTATATCTTAGAGATTAAGCTTTTAAAAGCTTAGCCCCCTCAAGTGGCAATTATTTTGGTATTTTTTAAGTATATCAACACTAAAGCATCCACATATCCAAATTAAAGTTTATACGTTTTAGTTAACCAATTCCAAATCAATTTCTTGAAGCTGTGTTGTAGCTGTCATTCCTGCAATATTTAACAAAATGGTAACTCGTTGGCTTCCCGATTTTGACAAAAACATTCCTGCATAGCCTTCAAATGAACCATTGACTATGCGCACCCTGTCTCCCTGCTTATACACAGATGGAAGTAAAACCTGAACCCCATATTGATCTTCATGCAATTTTATTGTACTTATTAATCTATCCGGAACACTCGCTGCTTGCCCACCAAATTTAACTAGGCTTGAGACACCAATGGTTGAGTTTATCGGTGCCCAATTATCGCTTTCTTTATTCAATGAAATAAACAAATATCGCGGGAACATTGGTTCGATAACCTCTGGCATACGGTTACTACGTCGTCGCCTGGAACGAACCATGGGTAAATAAATATCATACCCCTGCCTAATTAAATTATCCTTGGCGATAATTTCCTGCCTAGGCTTACTATAAATTAAGTACCAACTGCTTACTGAGAAAGCGCTCCTATCAGTCATAATTCTTCCCCATCAATTTTGACAACTACTGTGTCACACCAAACCTTAGTCGCCATTAAGTTTTCAGTTAGAACAACCAATTTTTAAATTTTAAAAAACCCCCACCGTCTGCCAAGCAGCCGCTGCAATACCCAACTGATAAATAATCTGCGTTATGTTAGTCCAGAGTGTTAGTGGCCGCATGCGATCAGCATCTAGCGGCACGACGATAGTGTCACCGGCCTTTACATATTGGCTACCACCAAACCAGCCCGTGTTCTCGTCGGAAATCACGGCACCATTGGCTCGGACGATATAGATACGATCATCGTCTGCTTTATAAGTCAGACCACCACTTAGATTGACGTAGTCGTCTCTTGATAGATTAGATGAGTACAGGTGCGATGTGGACTGTTGCACTTCGCCGATAATGGTAACTTCTTGGGTTTTAGCCGGCACATAAAGCTTGTCATTGTTCTTGAGTATTAAGCGCTGGATTTCACTAAACTCCTCATCCGACTCTTCTGCCAGTACAGCTTCTATATCGATAACAAGACGGCCTATGGCTTTTGTACTTCTCAACTGCTTTAACAATGAGGCTGCAAGGGTGACTGACTGGTTATCTGCTTTCTTATCCGATGTGGTTGATTGTGATTGCTCTAATGACATAGCCGCTAGATCCGATTCCAAGCGTACCGCCATATTGTCGATTTGTTTTTGTTCTCGTTGACGTAGATCTTCTCGAGTGAACACAACGCCATCCAGAAATGCCTGATCGGTAACCCCTCCGGCCCGCTCCATAACTTGTTTCAGGGTTTCGCCACGCCGAAAAGGGTAGCGCCCGGGGAACTTGACTTCACCGAGCAACTCTATCGTTTGCTCCTCGGACCAAAGCGGTATGCGCTTAATTTGTAAGTGATCGTAAGGTTCCAGTGTTAGGTCTTCAGCAATATTGGTATCAAATATCTGGCTTCGCGTAACCGTATAATGGTTAATTTCACGATATTCACCATTGATGATTTTAAATCGTGTAAGTTCAGCGTTGATGGTATAAGCAGATTCGGTAAGTTTACCCGCCGCACGAATTAGGTCTTTAATCTGCATATTGTCATCAAGCGGATATTCGCCCGGAGCCGTGACTAAACCCGACACAGTAACGATAGGCGCATACTCGCCATGCTTGGTTTGCGCGTGCAGGGTTTTAATAACGGGCTCAATAAGCGCCTGCCGATCCACAAATTCAGCAGCCCCCCCTTCAATTAGATCAATATTTTTTTCTAGCCCAGATTTTGCCACAAACTGGCGCTTATCTAACGTCTCTTTCTTTTCTTCAACATTAAAGATTAAAATTTCATCTCGGGGATGTAACACCACATTGTCATCCGAACTGGAGTTTGTCATCGCTTCTCGCAACGAAAACGAAAACACCTCAAGCTTTTCACCCGAATTTTTCTGCCGGGCAACGATGGCATAATCCAAATCGGTGCGTGTTCTTAAATCAAATGCTGCGCGCAACGCTTCAGTAACTCGCATGTTTTTCGAATACGGGTACGTGCCGGGATAATGGACGTTGCCATTAATCGTTATTATTGAGGCAGGCTTGGTAAAACGTTCTTGCTGTTTTAATTGTTGAACAATAGGTTCTATCGTTTCCTGGCGATTATCTTCAAGCCCAAACAAAATAACCTCATCCCGCGGCGCCAGTAACGTATTCCATTTAGATGACTGATCTTTTAACGCTTCACCTAATCGTGTTGTTATAACCTCTAAACGACGCTCTGGCAATATTTCTCGCTTGATGAGCACATAATCCAAATCCGGTTTCGGCAGCAACCCGCCCACAGAAGGCACTAAGTCACTTAAGCGCATACCATCAAACCACTGAGAACCGCCCGGTCGCAATGTATGCCCCGACACTAATACAATATTCTGCATTTTTTCCAATATGGAATAAACGCGCACCACATCGCCATCTAATAAGCCATGATCCAGGTTGGCCTCTATAGATGCATCAATATCAACCAAAGTGCGATCGCCCCTCGGTGTAATTCGCTCCAACTGTGTCACTTTTGGATAAGCTGTCGCTAATAGACCGCCGGAAAACGATAACGCATCTGCTACACTGGTTTCTTTGTTAAGCTCATAAATGGCAGGACGCCTAACTTCACCGGCCACCCCAACAGTCTTACCAATTGGCGGCACAAAAATAACGTCGCCGGGCTGGAGTCGTTTGTCATTACTGGTATCACCATGTAGTAAGAGGTCATATAAATCCAGGGTAGTAACAACTTTTCCACTACGCTTTAATTGAATTTTACGTAGAGAGCCAATCGGTTTTATACCACCACTATAGAACAATGCATTGGTCATATTGGATAAGGCGCTAACCGTATAAGAGCCCGGTCGAATTACATCGCCTAAAACAAATATGCGAATAGATCGCAATGAACCCATCGTAATGTTGGCCTTGACACCGATCATTTGACGTTTTATACGTGCTGATAAGGACTCTTTTAATTCATCAAAACGCAATCCGGCGACAGAAATAGGACCAATACCGGGAAATCGGAGCTTACCTTCACGGGAAACCACGAGGTCATATTCAGCATTTTCTTTACCAAATAATTGCACTTGCAGATTATCCCCCGGACCAACAATATATTCGACGGGAATAGGGATATCAGTGGCCGGAGCGAAGGTCGTGGGTGTACCCGCGAACAAATCGTAACCAAACTGTTTTAAAGGCGAATGAATGCCCTTTTCTTCCTTTTTTTCAACCAAGGAGGGTTTATCTGCCCCTTTTTCCGCTTCACGCTGCATTTTCTCGTTGGTTAGGACATTACGTGGCGTTACAATTTCAGGCTCCGTAACAGGTGCAGCGGCGCCTTGTTGCGCGCCCTGCTTAGACTCTAGCTCCTTTAAGGCTTGTTGTTGTTGTGCGGGAGATAACTGCTTAAACAGCTCCATTTGCTGAGGTGTAGGGCTAGCTGCATAAATCTTGCAGCTAAAACCAGCGGCGATAGAACTGAATACAACAATTGAAATGAATTTTTGCGCTGTAACGAAATACTGGTTAAAGTCCATATTTATAATAATTTGATACGTTATAAAATGCCTGTTTCACAGAAAAATATTAATATCGTTATATTTTCTCGTTAAACACTACCGGCTAACTGACCAACTCGCACTATGCTTTTACCTCGTTCTATGCTTTTACTTAGTCTATGTCTATATAAAGCTTAGCTCGAAAAAATTAATCCGTAAAAACACTACCCACCCCAAAAACAATACCTGCGACTAAACGATAATCACGTTACATGGCAATCACCAAGAAGCATTACATCAACCACAGGCCGGTATTGGCTATTTTTGCTGTTAAACCGCATATTAGTACTCATACCAATAGCTGTATTCCGCAATACTGATACCCTTTACGCATTTATAATGCTATCGGTTTTGATATCGTTGGCCAATGGTATTAATTAAAGCTAAAAATACAGAAATTACAATGAGCTTAACCCACTTCTTCAAAAACATCGCGAACCGACTCTGATAATAGCATGTTTTTTAGGGAATGATAGTGCCGCAGGTTTTACGCAACGTTAGTTAATAATGGAATAACTAAAAACCAATTCATTCCAAATTAATCATCACGATACAACGAATAGTAAACAATCAGATACTCGAACGACTCGATCTGGGGTTAAAGCATCACAAAAATTCGGGGACACTTAATATGTGTAGCACGTTACGTAAACGTACTTTTTTCCGTGTGACCTTAAACCTAAACCTGCATACCGATACGTATCAAGCACCTTACTTGACGGGCATCAGCTAGCCGGTATCAACGCCCGCAAAGATCAAAAAACAACCACATGGTCATTTCTTATTCATGAAATCCACTCAACAAATGGAAATCTGGGCGATCAAGCAGCAACGCATCCTCAAAAATATCGTAAAGATCCCCCGGTGATTTCACCATTTGCCCCACATCCCTTGTCCATGGGCTGAGACTCATTGGTGGCGCTGCACGGGTATCTTTCGTCAACATTGAACTCAGTGGAATTTGTAAAAATATACCTTTATCCTGATACGAATCTCCCGGCGAACCCGGCCCGGTTATATCGTCACCGTCAGTATAGGTATACCAAGCACCTACTTTTACACCAGAGCGAAAGCGCCGCATAACTTCCAGCCGGGCGCCATTGTCTTTTGCCAGGAAACGCCCTCCTCGAAGGCTAAAAGTAAGACCATACTTTTTAACACGATAGTGAATGGCCGCCAGTGCACTCACCGTTTTGTAGTCCCGAAACCCAAAACCTCCGTCAAAATCGCGTTGTTTAACCCAGTCGACCGTCAAGTCTGTCGCCCAATTCTGCTCCTTGGGAATGTATAATATTTGCCCACCTGTACCGCCAAACATTTCTTCGTAAAGCCCCAACGACCAGCGACCATAGACTCGGGGACGCAAATGAAAAAACTTATTTAACAGTAATGTCTCCAGCTTTAATCCATCTTCTCGTTTGTATTCAGCCACGTCACTGCGCACATGAGGTAACAAACTATTCGAAGGCTGTTTAACATCGCTCACGTTTTCCAGTAAACGTAAACGTGCGTTGGTCTTAAAAAAAAGTGCGTTACCGAAATAACGCTGATACGCCGCACGAGCAAACACATCGTATTTAAACGCACCACTCGGATCATTAAAGAAAATACCCATGTTAAAGGGAATAATACGAAAACTGTTAAGTGAAGCATCCGATTTTTTCAAACTGATGGCATGACCATCCTCATTGCGTAACACTTTTAAATCGGTAGCGTCATCCGTTGGGGCTTGTGACATTGCAGCAGGCAATGCGGACTTGTGTTCATTAAGTTTCTTAGATAACGCTGGATAAGCATATTCCACCGTCATAGCCTTGAGTAATTCGCCATACGTCACGTTGCCACTAAAAAACTGGTCGAGCTGCTGAAGATCCAAGAAGTGATAGCTCACCACCGCCATATCGTTCAAGGTGTAGTAAGTAACTTTTATCGATTCCGTTCCGCTAGGGCTCATCAATAACGCAGTACGAACCGCTCTACCCACCGCCCGGCCAATTAACGATATGCGCGGCGTTGCCACCCCAACCTCTAACCGCGTATTATCTAACCATACCCGCACATTCTTAAATGTCTGCGTCTCCAAAGCTTTAATAAGCGCCATTGAATGCTGGTTGTCTTGCTGCCAGGCATCAAGTGAGGGACGTGTTATAGGTGTGTTATAAGGCTCAGGTTCATCAAATTTGGGAATAAATTCGGGCCACATCAGGGGTATCGACAAATAGGCATTAATACCCCAATCACCATCTTGATAGGCCAGTTGCGAACCTAACCATCCCCAGGTATAACTGGCCCCGACAGTAAGCCCCCCTTTTCGAGCATCGGCCCCACTTTCATTAGCCCGGTGATCATTTTCATAGTCAAAAGCATCATATTCCGCGGTAAAAGACCAATTTTTATATTTTTTTGGCGTAAAACGAACACCGCCAAACCCGCCATCAATTCTGTCTGTGCCAATACCCATAGTTACGTCAAACGCGCCAACTTTTTTACTGAATGCAAAAAAACTAGCATCAAATAATTGCGTACCAAAAAAATCATGAGCGCCAAAACTAATAGCAGGAATAAACGATGACTCGGGTACCAACAGCAGCTTTGCGTCAAAAGCCTTATCTTTATCTGTACCAAAGTCCGCGTCATCTCTTTCAGTGAATGCGTCGGTATTTTCAAAGGAAGTATATCGAGCAGAAAGCTCGAATCGAGGTAAAAAACTAACACTACTCCATAATGCGGCATAAGGGTCGAAGTAACTGACACCAAAACGTAACGTGCCTTCATCATCAATTCGTGCATCAGGCATATTAATAAGCCCAGTCTGGCCCAGCATACTTGGCGCGGCATTAACATTGACAACCGCAACCCCAGACATGCAAGCAATTAGCAATATTTTTTGAACAGCTGGGAGGAGGCCCCTTTTGTAAATCCCCCTATTCAAAGCACAACACCCGTCACGACATACATGAGTAAACGTAAATTCTTAAAGTCAGGTTCCGATTAAGCTGATATTGTTTTTATTTAAAACGCGGCCATTCTAACAAAAAAGAAGAATGAAGATAGCTCTTTTAATTATAAAAACTAGCTATAAAAGCATCTATGATGAAAACATCATTGTAATTGCATACCGCATCATTGTCGCGTGACATAGCACGTGTATTCATGCAGCCAAGACAGGCAAATATAATCGTAAAAAAGAAAATTAAGGCAAGCCGATAGACAACCACCAACCTATGTATCGTCGTGGTGGTTTTTAATTAAGAAAGAGATTAATTAGGATACACACACAAAGACGCACCCCTGCTGATTATAAGCAAAAGTGCGTCAAATGACCGCTAGCGATAGAGTCACCCCATACAACTACATTAGAAACGCAGACGATGGTCAGCAACGATGGTCATCAACTAGCGCAAAAAAATACTCAGTGAGAAGTAGACCCACCTGCTTCAGCAGCGGCGGCAACACCACTGGCAGCGATAACACCCACAGCAACCATGTTAGCGGTAGCAGCTGCGGCAGCGCTAGCGGCACCAGCACCAGCGGCGCCTGCCCCTGCTGCACCAGCACCAGCACTTGCACCACCACCTGCGCCTGATGAAGCTGCGCCAGAACCAATCGCTGCAGCAAGTTGAATTTCTTCTGCAGCAAAGGCTGCTGTAGACATTGCAGCCATAGCAACGAGGGCAATCATAATTTTCTTCATTTTTCTCTCTCCGTTCAACAATTCTTATGGTTACATGAAATATGGACGCTGATGCTTTTCCTGTCAAGAAATCACAGCTAAGTTTTTCTATATTCTCAGTTTATGTCAAATTTTAACCAATTTTAACCAATAGCATAATTAAGGTATTAAAAACACCACGGTTACAGAGCTTTGTTTCGTCTAAAATTGGCAAAGCTTTAGAGAATAACAGGAAGACGAGAATGATATTCCATCACTTATCGATTCCAAGAATAGGAATCGATGATAAAACGTTGCAAATACCGAACAGGGGACATTGCGATAAACAAGGATGCTATAAAAAGAACGTCAACTAAGCCCCCCATAACGGCGGGTCTAACAACACCGTACCGTTATGGGATGAAAACCCATTGAGAAACTTACTGAATTTTATGAATAAACTGGGTGATAAAAACACCATTAGCCGCTTTTTCCGCTTCAATGGCAAAACTACCGGTCACAGAACTAAAATTCGCCTGCCCCTTGCTTTTTATCATGACCTCAAAACCACCGCTACCACTGGCTAATCTGCCGGCTGTTTTCCATTTTGTGTTCTTAAGAAACATTTTCCGAACGTCGGTTGAGTTAAACAAGTCAACGTGATCCTGCCGAATTCCAGACAATGTTGATCGATCATTGGTGCGCGCATTAACCGCAAACAATCCCATCAACTTGTTCACGTCGCCAGCCTCATAATATCGCGCAAAATCACCCAATAAGGTTTTTAATTCAGCTTGCGACGGCGCTACTGGTAACGCAACCGGAGCAACTTCACGCTCAGCGGATACGATCTGATTAGAGAAATAGAAACGGGTGATTTTAAGATTATCACCCCCAGCTTGCTGCATTTGTAACGTTAACTTCCCTCTAAACACATTGGTTGCCGGGTTATTATTGGAGACGATGGTCGCCTTATATTCCCCAACACCGCGAGCAAAACTGCCATCTTTCTCCCAAGACAAGCCACTGATCGCCATTTGTCGAGACGTTGTGGAAGCAAATAGCGCTCGATAATCAGACTCAATACCCGCCCGAGTGGCATGATCATTGGTTCTGGCTTTATCGGCAAATAACGACATTACCTTGGTGACATCACCCGCCTGATAGGCTTCGGTAAACTGCGTTAATAACTCGTTCAACGCTTGCTGGCTGATCACGGGGTCTGCTCGCAACGTATCAACCGCGGCCTCATCCACCTGAACAACTTGCACCGGTTTTACGGATGTCATCTCTGATTGCGTAGGGTCAACTGGCCGTGAATTTGTCGATTCGGCGTCAAAACCCTGCCGTTTTGCTGATGCCGTCACTGGGTCAATGCGTCCACTTTCGCCCAGGGGAATATCTCTCCCCTCAAACCGGTTCCCAAGTGGTTGAGATGACGCTGCCGAAGACAATGCTGCGGATTTGCTTTCTATCGGTACAGCAACAAATTTATTCGCCGGTTTGGCCATACCATCGGTTGCTTCAGATACATCCGTGCCTACCGTTATCCCAGCATTCGCCGCAGACTGCACCTCTGATTGCGCTACTGATACTGACTTGGTTTGCACTGGTACTGGCTTGAATCGTGACTGGCTTGGCTCCGATGGCGTCGCTTCAGTCAAGGTCTCATTGGCTAAATCAACCGCTGGGGATGTTGATGCTGCAGTAACCAACTCATCAACCTCAGGTTCTATTGACGATGACGACACAGTCTCCTTGGCTACACGCCCTATTTTCGGCGTATCTGGCTCAGCCGCTTTAACCGGTGATTTTGCCGATAACTTTGCAACAGGAGCCACAAATTCGGTGGTTGACTTAATATCGCCATAAACGGAAGCATCACGTTCCTCCCGTCTAGGTGTGTTGCTAGGCGTACTAACAATAGCTTCAGTGCGTGCTCCCCCATCTTCTGAGGCATTATCAATCGCCCCGTCATTTAGTACACCTGCCCCTGACTGAAGAGAAATTTCTTCGGACGTATCAGACTCCCCCAAACGCTGACTGGCGACCGACCGCTCCTTTTGTATTACCTCTTCCGCTATCGTAGGTTGGCTAGTGCCTTCAGTTTCTGTCGGTTCCAATTGGGTTATAAACAAACCCAACACAATAACGAGCGCCCCAATCCCTAAAATTGCAGCTTGACCCAGTAAATGTATCCTGCGCCGAGTAACGCGCGGATCAGGCGTAAGCGACTGATTTTCCTGTCCAAAATAGGTGGAGATATGCGGAGATTGTTTTTCAGGCTTGATATCTTCACTAAAATCAATCGTTAACTCTGGATTTTCCAGCGCTTGCAATACCGCAACTGTCTTGTCTTCCGGCTCAGGGATAACCTTATCTTTTTCAACCACGGTAAAATCTTCGTTGCGAGTGAGCGCCTCGTAGGCTTGCCCCACTTTAGCAACACATTCGGTAGCCCCTGGCTGTTTATCCTGACGCAGCAAACGCATTAATAAATCATAATGACGTTCAATGCGGGTCAGTGATGTACCCGCCGGCACCCCCAGAATACGATAGTGATCAGCGTCGTCTGCGACAAATAAGGTTCTGCGCACGAAAAACCGAACCGCAGCGCGCAGCATGACCGGAGAAATACCCATCACAGCAGCCGGACTTACTTTCGTCAGCACCTGGTCGTCCGCCACGGCAAGCTCCAGCAACTCACTAACGCCTTCTGGTAATGGCTGTGTCGGGTCATCCAATCCTGGAAAACTGGACGGAGAACGATGAAAAGCCAACACTAATCGTAAAATACGACGCAAAACGACATCTTCGGAGCTGGGAGCCGCGTGCGCAGCCGGTGCCATCACCTCGGCATCACCCGACTCAGAGACGTGTTTAGCATTATCATGCTTTCCACCAGGAATAACCCGAAAAAGCTCGCGCTCTGAAAACTGCGCAACCCCCGTTACCGGCGGCGTATCGCCAGACTCTTCACGGGAATCCCGCTTGTCGGGTTCGGGTTGTTTATGCTTAACCGTATTACCCATTATGTGCTCTGAATCTTCCGTTTTTTGCTGTTTTTCTTCAGATTTCGAATCAAACTTTATGGGGTCCTCATCATTTTCTTTGGCAGCCAAACTATCCGCCGACTGACTATCCACATTTGACTTCGTTGGCAAGGCATCAATCTGGCTGATAGCATCAACATTATCAAAGCTCGAATCGTGATGTGAATCCGCTGTATTTGAGCTATTTAGTTGCTCGTGCTGTTCACCCTCGCTCGCCTTTCCCTCTAATTCGTCATGAAAATCTTCAGTAATTTCAATAAATAACTCGTCTTCCTCGTCAACTTTTCCGAGTAAATCAGCATACAATAACGAGCCTTCCTCTTGGGGAATACTGTCTTTCGCATGCTTTTCTTCGGAAGTACTTGCCTTCGTAACCTTAGGAGCAGGAGTATCCGCTTTAGAAACACTGGTGGCGGCCGGTTCTGGGCGCGTCATCTCTTTTAGGTTCTTAACAAGTTGATTCGTAGCAGCCAAAGCGGTCGCCGGATCTGGTTTTGCGGGTGCAACCTCAGGTTCCACCGCCGAGACGACGTCACTGGCTGGAATTTTAGTCGGCTTTGCTTCCAGTGCAGCAGCAATGTCTACGCCTTTCTTGGCTATCGGTTTATCATTCCCTTTATCATGCCCTTTATCATTAACTGGCAGCTTGTTCACTGGCGTCATCACAGGCGGCTGGGGTTGCGCCGATAACACATCAAACGCCTCAGGCTTAAGTGGTGTCCCCGATATTTCCTGCTCTAACTCCTGGATCACCAGCTTAACAAGTTCACTGGTGACTTCATGCTTCTCTTCCATACAACCAAACAATAAAATGCGGTCGCATAGCATATTAATACGACGAGGCACACCTTCGGTGTATTCATGGATAAGCTCAAACGCCAGCTCTGCAAAATGCGGATCATTATCCCAATCCACCAGTTTTAAGCGACTTTCAATATAACGCTGGCCTTCATCAGCGGCCAAAGGACTCAAATGATAATTCGCAATAACCCGTTGACGCAGTTGTTCAAGATCAGGGTGATCTAACATTTGGCGAAACTGGGCCTGCCCCAACAGAAAAGTCTGCAACAACGCTTTATCGCCCACCTGCAAATTTGACAGCATCCGCAGCTCTTCCAACGAACGTGCTGGCAAGTTCTGCGCTTCATCAATGACAAGTAACGCGCGCTTTTGTTCTCTGGAGCGCCCCAACAAAAACGATTCAATAGTTTTCAGCAAGGCTGCTTTATCAAGATTTTCATAGCGAAGCCCAAACGACGCCGCCACCATGCGCAACATATCGTCAGCATCAAGCTGGGTGGTTGTAAGATGCGCAACAACGACATTTTTCTCGCCCATTTCCTTCAGGAGTATTTGAGCGAGTGTTGTTTTACCGGTTCCCGGCGCTCCGGTGATTACAACAAACCCTTCATTTTGATTCAAACCATAACGCAAATAAGCAAGTGCGCGCTTATGACCTCGACTGGGAAAGAAAAATTCGGGATCGGGGCTTAAGCGAAAGGGTTTACCGGTTAAGTTGTAATACGATTGATACACAGGACGACTCTCTTAAAAGTGATTAGTAACTCTTGAATTGCTCAGGCCTGAATTAACCACTGTTCTAACATTATAATATCTAGAGTATTAAGTAAGGTTATACGCAACAAATATCAAGCAGCACATCGAACAGTAAAATGCCCGCACCTGCCTGAAACTCGTCCTCAAAATTCGTTTTCATCGTAAGTGCACATTATTCGGTTAACCGTGAAATTAACCGCCGCACTTTATTATGGTAATTACAGTTATGGTAATTACAGTTATGGTAATTACAATTATGGTATGTAATTCGAAAGTTTGCCTTACTTGTGGATGAAAGCATGCTAAACGCATTTCTCCAACAACACTTTATATAGCACTTCAATAACACAATGTGTCAACACCAGGACTCCATTGGTTTAATTCGTCACAATAGCTAGAATTAAACCACCAGCATCAGGCTTTGCCTTACTTTTTAACACTAAATTAACACTAAAAATTTTACTGCTAAAAGCTTTACCGCTAAAAATAATTGTACGTAAAAAAAATCACGTACCATAACCTGATGCCATGTAAAATCACATCTAATATAACGTTTTAGGCGCCTTAATATCAAGTAAAACTTTGAACAAATTTTCTACAATCTGCTTTTAGTTAGATCAATTAAGGATGAATATAATGTTATTTTCGACTACAATATCCGCGATTTTAGGGGATAACAGTGACAATTAAATTACATAACCCCTCAATCTGCCAATTAAACGTGTTAACCGCTACTTAAGCAATTCATAATATACGTGTTTTCTACAGGCAAACCTGCCTTCGAACACCAGTGGATCGCTGGCGTCATTATAAATTAAAATTGGGAATTCTGATATGACTATGAAAAACCGGATATTGGTAACCGGAGGTGCGGGTTACATTGGCAGTCATGTGGTACGCCAACTTGGCGAAGCAGGCGAAAATGTCGTTGTTTTAGATAACCTTTCCACGGGGTTTTCAGATTCAGTCCTAAGCGGTGAATTGATCATCGGTGACACGGGCGATACAGCACTGGTCAGTCGGCTGTTAGCCGAACACAATATAGACACGGTCATGCACTTTGCCGCCCATACCATCGTGCCGGAATCGGTTACCAACCCTCTAAAATATTACGCCAACAACACCTGCTGCTCCCGAAACCTATTAGCCTGCTGCGCTGAAGCGGGTGTCAAACATGTTATCTTTTCATCCACTGCCGCAGTATACGGTATGCCAGATACTGACTTTGCAACCGAGGATTGCCCCAAAGCGCCGATAAACCCTTACGGCACATCAAAACTGATGACCGAATGGATGCTCAGGGATCTCTCTGCTGCCACTGACTTACGGCATGTAGCACTTCGGTACTTTAATGTAGCTGGCTCAGACCCAAAAGCGCGCATTGGACAATCCACTAAAAATGCAACCTTATTAATAAAAGTCGCCTGTGAGACAGCAATGGGTAAGCGCGACAATATTGCCATTTTTGGCACAGATTACGACACCCCCGATGGAACAGGCATACGCGACTATATTCATGTTGAGGACTTAGCGGCAGCACATGTCAGCGCCTTAACTTATTTACGCCAAGGTGGCCAATCAACCACTCTCAACTGCGGATATGGGCATGGTTATAGCGTCCGTGAAGTGCTGGACTCAGTGCAGCGGGTACATGGATCTGCCCTCAATATTATTGAGCAACCCAGGCGTGCGGGCGATCCTCCCAGCCTAGTAGCCGCGGTTTCACGCATCCAAGAAACACTGGACTGGCGCCCTGCACACGATAATCTGGATTTCATCGTGGAAACATCGTTAGCGTGGGAGAAAAAACTAATGAACAAAACCCCATAAATGGCGTTGTTCATTTAAAAAACACATTTTCGATTTAACTCATTGTTTATTATAATAGTTATCCAACAAAGCATTAACGTATTTGGCAGGAATGGCGTAGGTAATACCACTGGGCTTTGACAATATTGCTTCTTTCGTTTCCTTTACAAAGACACTATTGACGACGCCCACCACTTGGCCTGAACTAAAATTATATAACGGGCTGCCGCTGTTTCCCGGATAAGCAGTTGCATCCAATTGAAACACATTAAAGGGAGACCTGAGACGACGAATCATTTTTGCACTCAAATCACCGGGTGAAGGCGCAGGTAGTACAATCGGCGTGATTGCTGAAATAATACCCCGGTGAGTAACCGGATAATGCCCCAAAACCACTCCAATCGGAAACCCCGTAAAGGCATAGGGTTCTCCTTCCAGCACCCGATCAGAATCACCAATGGCTAACGCAGGCAACGGGACGCCGTCGATGCGCAACAACGCCAGATCATGGCGCTTATCCAACCCTACGATCGTTGCATGACGAGAGTGTACTGAACCACCACCGCCGGTAAAAATCGCCAGTTGCTCGTTGTTTTGTATATCCAACGCCACCGGTAATACGTGGGCATTGGTCACAATCAGACGACCATCCCCAACCGCAAAACCAGTCCCTCTAAACAGTGTTGGAGGTCGTCGCGTTTTCTGCACGGAACCCACTGCGACAATACCGGGTTTAATCTTTAATAGCGTGCCGGGCAAGGCTGCACTATCAAACTGATTCGCCAACTGACTCGAAAAAACTAACGATGAAAACGGTACTAATGCTCCAAAAACCAGTAATACCCCAAAAACCAATCGCCCCAGCATCACACGTACACAAGCGCCATTAAAAGTAAAAAATCGTTTGAAGCACATATTGATAGACAAACAACGATAGGCGAACAACGCTGGGTTAATTTACAATTTCTTCGACGGCATACTCTTTTAGTCGTTTGGCGTGGGTAAAAATAATCAGTTCACCAATTAAACCCAACGCGAATAACTGCACGCCGAGCACGACCATTAGCGAACTTAGTAGCAACACCGGTCGATCCGCCAGCGCCACACCACCAAACAGGCGTTCAAAGATAACCACCAGCAAGATCAAGCCACCCAAAATAAAGGTGCCACTTCCAATAAGCCCGAAGAACCGCAGTGGTTTTTTGGTAAACTTAACCAAAAAGAACACGGTGAGAATATCAAGCATACGGCGTAAATAAACACCCGGCCTGTAAATGCGGGAATGTTTATCTTTATCTGATTGCTGAACTTTTATTTCATCAATACGAAAACCACGACGATTCGCCAACACCGGTAAAAAACGGTGTTGGTCGCCGTAAATAGGCACCTCAGTAATAACATGGCGTTTAAACGCCCTCACGCCGCAACCAAGGTCATGAAATTCACGATCTGTAATTTTATTAAAGATCCAATGAAACGCTTTGCCCTGCAGACGATTAAACGCGGCATCCGTTCGCGGCCAACGACGCCCAATAACCATATCAAGCTTACCGAGCTTTTCGAGCACACCAGGGATCTCACTGGCTTCAACTTGATAATACGCGGGCAGTGTTAAGATAATATCGCCCGATGAATTCTCAAAACCAGCCGTCAAAGCCACCGCTTCGCCAAACCATTTGGCAAGCTTAACAATTTTAATTTGCTCGCCTTCATCCTTAAGCCCAATCAACGCTGTCGAAACGTCAGGGAACTCGCCGTCCAGAACGTATACTATTTCATAAGATTGTTGCGTGCTATCCAGCGCAGATTTATACGCATGATACAGCTCCCGAACATCGCTATAACGCTCAGTAACAGGAATAATAACGGAAATATTTTTATTATTGTTCATAAAATATATACTCAATAGCCTTTCAAATTAAGTGAGTCCGGTTTATTCAATGATTTTTGTCGTTACGTGGGTCAACTTCTCAAAACGAATATCACCGGTCTTAAAGATTAATTCACCGATCGCACCACTGGATACCATAAAAAACCCTAATGCGGCATAAAGCGCCGACAAACCAAACATAACAACCGGCGTAGAGTTCTCATTAATGAACAAATCAACCACACCCGCCATAAGTGCCAAACCACTCATCGCCAACATAGGTAATGCTAATAATGCAAACCAAATTAGCGGACGTGCTGTAAATGACACAATGGTTTTAATGGTCAACAAATCCAGCAATACCTTATAAATACGCGACAACCCGTATTTGGACTCGCCAAACTGGCGTGCATGGTGGCGCACTTTGATTTCTGCAACCCGAGAACCCGCCAACGACGCCATCGCCGGTATAAAGCGATGCATTTCAGAATACAATGGCACCCGTTTAATAACCTCGGCGCGATAAGCTTTTAAAGAACAACCATTATCTTTTATGGGTACCCCAGTTACCTTACCAATGATCCAGTTAGCAATTTTCGAAGGAATTTTGCGAGTGACCAGTTTATCCTGTCGCTTATGACGCCAACCCACCACAATATCATACCCTTCGTTCATTTTTGTAAGAAACTCCGGAATGTCTGCAGGATCATTTTGCAGGTCACCGTCCATCGTAACCAGTATTTTCCCGTTAGCGTGATCAATACCTGCGGCCATTGCCGGTGTTTGACCATAATTTCGACGAAATTTAATCACGCGTAAACACGGATCCTGTGCAGCTATATTTTTAACTGTCTCAAATGTCGCATCTTTACTGCCATCATCAACAAATAAAATTTCGTATTCAATATTGAGTGGTTTAACCGCCTTGGTAATAGACTCGTAAAGTAACGGCGCACTCTCCTCTTCATTGAATAGAGGGACGATGACTGATAGTTGTATGTCTTTATTCATTAATTTTTTTACGCCCTATATAACGTAACTTGTAACATAATTTGTAGCATAATTCTTTTATACGCCATTAAGATCATCCCGCTGCTATCTGGCGAAGCCCATGAAATTCAACGGATTTTTAGTTTGGATTTTTAGTTAGGAATAGCGGTATTAACACGGCTAATACTCATATTTACAGTAAACTCACCCGCCAACCCGCTGTAACGTACGCCATTCTATACGCGCGACGCCAAAACCGACAATAAATTTCAATCGAACAATACCGACAATATTTTGCTCAAAGGATACACAAGACAACACCAACGCAAGCGCAAACAATGCCGGTCTCAAAAAACGACCCAAGCAGAAATTGTATTACTTAAGGACACCCGCGTTAGCCACCGCTACTGTCGACAAAGACACCGCTAACAAAAACTGTAAAATATCTCGACACAAACAGCACGGTGATAGTCACTTAGAACCGACAAGCACAATATTCACATTCGCAAGTTTTCTAATATCAAGTTTTCAATATAACCACAGACATCATTATTCGAAATTTATATTAATTAATCGCAATTAATTATTTATATATATTTTAACCACCATATTGGCTATCTTTTAAACGCTAACTAATTAGTTATCCTCGGGTTTCCTTCAAGCCCTGTCAAGTCAAATTGTCAGTTCACATCCAGCAAAATATCATAGCTTACTCGCGCGTCGCTAATTAACGACATAACAATCAACAATGAAATCAATCTTTTAAATTAATCCCAACTATTGCTGTCGCCATATGGCAACACTTGAAACTCATTTAGCCTCGATATAGAGGCTTACCCAACAAACAAAAAACCGTAACGTATTGTTTTGTATTGAGTATCACTTAATGGCATATATATTGCGATACGCATGATAGCAACAACTATGTAGTGCTTGGCTTCAGTCTCCCACAGCATTCTCTTCGCTGCATTCTCACGCCACAGTAATGTAACGTGCAATGTCAGGTTTATGCGAGGTTAATGCGAAGTTAATGCAAGGTAATCGCAGACTGAAGACAAAACCCAAAATCAAATCAGCCAGATAAAAAATAGGAATCTGGCTCAGCAACAAGGACGCAACGATGGAAAAAGCGATTCCATCTACTATCAGCAAATTAACCGGTGTTTTGCCGCTGGCCTTCCAGGAATAATCATAGCAGAAATATCTAACTGCTCATTTACACAAATGACCTGAATTGCAAGCGCACCGCCCGGCGGCGTATGTCAACAACGACAGACTCAAACCAAGTACAGGATTCAACTGAAAATTATGATCAACCCCTGCCACCCCAACGTACTAGACCTCCACTCATTTAGAGGTTCAAACCGCACCAACCCTGTATTCATTGCGCAAGCCTCCTTATCCCCTAATGGCCTAATGCCAAAAGAGGACAAAGTGAAGCCAGTCACACTATCTTCGCTGGGTTGGTGAGGCGGTTCACAAAACCTCCCATCGCCGTTCATCAAATTTTACTAGCAGACGTTTATTAAAGACGTCCCCGATGGTTACGGCGATCTAAAAGTTTGACGGAGAAAATATTTATGCTTTTCTGGTTACCGATTAGAAGTCTATTAATAACAGCAGTATGCATTACAATGTTTACAGCGTGTGCACCTTCACCCACCGATACGGGAACCACTCCCAACATAATCGATGACGCTGGCGGTACAACCCCTGACGGAGGCGGTGATGCGGGTAACGACACAACAAATGGTGGCGGCAACAACACCGGCAATGCTGACTCCAATACTGACACACAACTTGAAATAACCAATACCACACCTGAAAACTATCGATGGGATACCCTTCAAAACGGAAAAACAACGTATATCGATAGAGACTACCGTTACCAGAATACCCCCGAGGCCTACCAGGGACTTGCGATATTACGTACCGCGAATAATGACAGAGCCGCGACGGATACCGCATTTATAACATTTGATGTAAACCAATCAGTTACTGTCTATGTGGCCCGAGATTCACGCCACGACAGCGCACCGACCTGGCTGGATACCTGGGTCGAAACAACTGATGAGCTAAGTACGGATGACACAACATTCGCTCTGTATTCAAAAACCTACAACGCCGGCACTGTCCGCCTGGGAGGTAACTCAGCGTCTCAATTCAGTATGTATGCGGTGCTCGTGGATTCGAGTACATCAGGCAATAACGGTAACCCACCGCCCCCCAGCCCGGAAGATAGCGCCGGTGGCAATAATGGCGGTAATACCAACAACAACACAGCAACACCAAATGCAACTGACGACACATCGACGACGGCGATAAATACAGCAACAACCATTGATGTACTAACCAATGACATAGGACTACAGGACGGCCCTATTGTCGCTTCTATTTTTTCAAGCCCCAGTAACGGCTCTGCCTCAGTACAGAGCAACAACACCATCCGGTACACTCCCACAACAGACTTTGCGGGCACCGATAGCTTTGTCTACAAAATCGTCGATATCGATGGAGACATTGCTACAGCAACTGTCGATGTTACCGTTGATTGTGTAAACTGCGCAGTCTCGACCACCATTGCATTAACATGGGACAAAAACATCAATACGATCTTAGGATATGAAGTTTATTTTGCCAAATCGAGTTCAGCCACTGATGCCACTTATCTAATCGACACGGTCGCCATAACATCCGAAGGCTTCGACGCAAGCGCTCCCTCTGTTGAATATGACGCATGGAATGACTTGGGCTTAAATAAAAACGACTCGGTATGTTTTAGGATAAAAGCCTATAATAGTACAGGCTCATCTGACTACTCAGAAGCCCAGTGCTCAACAATTTAACCGATTAGTTGATCAATTATCCATTTATTACGCAATGAAACACACAACTGAACACGATAAACACATAAACCAGGTTGCCAGGAGGTGAAAATTTGCCCCCCCTTGCCGCTAATAGATCAAAATTGGTAAAACGTCATTGGTGAAATGCTCCATCCGTTTCCAATTATAAAATATTGTAAAGAGTTATGCTGGTTGTCTTGGAATGAAGCTATATTCATAGATGTGGAAAACGGCCATGCAACCCGGTGGCAGAAAATGACGGAATTACAACAATGGGAATTTACGGCAACAGCACTCTCGGCCCATTTCCTCAGTTAACAAAAAAACCGGCGTCGCGCTATCAGCGGCACCGCAATTTGACGAAAAAAGTAGATGATACAGACATGATGTTTTCATCTCAGGTCTATTAATAGTAAACGGCCATAATTTTGCACTTGCTCCATCAATGAACAAAGGTGATAGGAATGAACACTGAATTTTCCTTTAATAAAATGATTAATATTAAAAGGACCTTTAAACAATTAGCGTATATTTCCGTTTTCAATCTACTGCTACTGGGGACCTCGCAGGCCAATGCCGCAGATATAGGTAAATGGCAAAAATTTGAAGCCTCTTATCAAAATACCACGTATGCCGCAAACCCCTTTGACCTAACGTTTACGGCCACATTTACACACACTCAAACCAGCACCAAGGTAACTCAGCTTGGGTTTTATGCCGGAAATGATACGTGGAAAATATTTTTTATGCCGACATTATTAGGCGAATGGACTTACGTAACCTCCTCCACTGATTCGGATTTGTCCGGAAAAACCGGCAGTCTAAACAGCGTCGCCTCGGGCTTACCGGGCAGACTAAAACCCAGCGGAAACCGCTGGGTTTTGGAAGAAAGCAATAAAGCAGAAGCCCCTATTATCATCCCCACACGACAATGGTTTAAAAGCACGGATACCCAAAACGGCATTTCAAATTTTATCAATTGGGCAGACAATACCGTAAAGGCGCGTCTCATTGGTACTACGCTGGTCTACTTCTTACATGAACAGGCAGCAGTGCCCTACATAAAAGGCAAAGAAGGCGTGGAATTTAATATTCCTATGTGGGATCGACTCAATGACCATTTCGACACGATGCGCGATCGGGGCATGGGTTTCTACATTATGCTGTACTCCGATGACGCTGAGTCGCCAAATAACCATGGTGTACAAGCCCAGTCTGAAGCGGAAATCCGTCTGTTACGCTACCTGGTAGCAAGGTTCTCAGCATACCCCATCGTGTTATGGGATTCGGGTATTGATATCGGCGAAACGCGCACAAACAGCTGGATTGACTGGTTTGCCGATTGGATGAACAGCAACGATCCTTACGGCCATCCCGTTAGCAGTCGGGTGGGGGGTGGTAGTGGCGGAAAAACCCCTAATAATGCAGGGTTCATCAGCGATGGCGCTGAGACGTTACCCGAACACACGAGTCTCGTATCTACCTGGAATGCCGCCAGTCGACCAATAATCTTTACCGATCGCTGGAGAGAAGACGGCGGTCGCGGCGGGTTTAATCGTACAAAAATCAGACGTGCCGTTTGGGAGGCAGGGCTGGTGGGAGGAACAGGCGTTTACATTAGCGGCAATGACAACGGTGGTTACCTAACGACAACGTATCAAAGTGATTTTAAGGCTGCCCCTGACGTAGGTATCGCATCAGCATTTTTTCGGGACGCCGTGCGCCAATTTGGGCAACTGGAACCAAGAAGCGACCTACTATCCTCTGGAAACGCCGTCCTATCTGCGGTACCAGGAAAAGAATATGTAGCCTACTTGAGCGCCGGTGGGTCTGTACAAATTTCATTGGCTGCTGGTTCTTATCAAGCTTATTGGTTAAACCCCCGCACTGGGGCTAAAACGCAAATCACTGGCTTCACCAATGTGTTCAATGCCAGTGACTCACAAGACTGGGTTTTACATATCCACGATGGTAGCGCAATAGTAATACCGGACATTATCACCCCAACAAATGTAAAGTTAAATATTACACGACCAACGAACTAATCATTCTTTAAACAGATGCTTATAACCACGTGTAACAATCGTGGTAAAAAAATGTAACGCTACTCCCATGCAGGTTTTGCATCAACTCCCGCATGGGGGCAGCACCGAACTATCCCAATTGATACCACCAACCCCAACCATCAGGTTTTCGTATCAATCAATGCCCACACGCGATGCCCAGCCGGACAACAAAAACACCTCGCACCGCCAAAGGATAAATTTAAACCAATATCTCGTTTCGATGCACAATAACCAGACATAATCTGTTTATTAGTCATTACCCCCACTCCGGTCATGCCAATCAACAAAATCAACATTAACAACATCACCGTTAGCATTTTTTGTTATATTTACTAACCTTCAATGCCTTAAACGACCCGAACAATGCGTTAAAACAGTCAGTTAACTAAACGTTATCAACACTTCCGCAATACTTTCTGAACGATTCAAACACCATCATCAACCACCAAACATACTGACGTCATTGTAAATAGCCCCGTCATCCCCATTTAATTTAAAGAAAGCGCAACTATTCGTTACCTCAAAATACCAATAACTTAATATGATGGTATGGCAACCTGAATGAACATAGCTAAGATATATCCCTTTGATTACAAGGCATTACAATTACGCCCAGTGATAGCCCCTTTGTGCCGGACATCAGGAGTGATCAACGCCGGTAACCAAAGTGACTTTTTTCACAAATATTATGGTAATAGTGCTGTTTATTTTGTAACTAGTTATCACATATAATTGGTATTTAGTTCAGTTGCAATTTACGTAAGAATACGCGTAATCGCATACATAAGAAAAATAATAGTCTTGTGCAAGTCATACTACTGTTATTCGACGCCCATATATTTAGGATTGTCCACCATGATTTCAAAACAAAAACACATAAACACTATATTTGCCAAGGTGTTAGTGCTTCTACTGGCATTTATTGGCCTTGAAGCTCACGCCGCAAGTTGCGCGCGCATTATGCCATTGGGAGACTCCATCACTTATGGGCTCGGCAGTACTGATAATTCAGGATATCGGCAGCCGCTTTATAACAATTTGATCAGTAATGGTTATTTGGTTGATTTTGTGGGAGGCGAACAAACCGGCCCTATCACTTTCGACAATGACCATGAAGGGCATGGGGGTTGGTTCAGCTTTCAAATCGAGGCGAATGTGCTCAACTGGCTTAACAATAATCCAGCCGACTTTGTGTTGCTTCATATTGGTACAAACGACATCGTTAATGGTATAGAGAACCCTGCGCGGATTGAAGCCATACTCAACGAAATTGACAACTACAGCACTGACATCACTGTCTATTTGGCTAGAATCATACTTGCCCAGAATGGTACGGAAGGCTCGACCTACAACGACGCGGTTATCGCCATGGCCAATAACCGTATTGCGAATGGTGACAAAATTGTTATTGTCGATCAGGAAAGCGCGTTAAATTACGCCACCGACCTCTCCGACTATCTACACCCCAATGATAGCGGCTACTTAAAAATGGCCAACACATGGGAAACGGCATTGATCCCCGAATTAACGATCTATTGCTCAGGCCCCCCAATCATCGCATCAGCGGCGCCAACCAACGGCTCAACCAACATGTTATACGAGTATCAACTCTCCGTCAGGGGCGAGCAACCCATGAATTACACGCTGACATCCGCGCCACTCGGTATGTCAATCGACAATACATCCGGCTTAATCACCTGGGACCCCGATTTTGCCGGTAGTTATACGGTTGAAGTAACAACCACTAACGTATTAGGGTCTGACGTACAAAGCTATACATTAGACATATTGGACGGCTTCATCATCGACAATGGTGATGCAGGCACCAGCAGCATCGGTACGTGGAATCCCTCGATGGCACCCAACCCTTACGGCGTGAGCTCGCTATTCAGCAACAGCGGTAGCTACAGCTACATAACCACGCTGAGCGGGGTGCAAGAGGTATCATTGTGGTGGACTCAGTTAGCCAACCGCGGTGCCAATATCCAGGTTGAAATCTGGGACAGCACAACACTGCTGGACACCGTAACGGTTAACCAGCAAATCAATGGCGGTCAATGGAACGTACTCGGCAGTTATGCCTTTGACGGTACCGCACAAGTCATTATACAAGCCAACAATAATGGCACTGCCAGCGCTGATGCGGTTCGGTTTACCGAAGTTGCCGTCACCTTATCGGTCATCACCAGTGTGCCACAAACCAGCGGCACCACCGGTGTCATGTATAACTACGATGTACAGGCGCTTAGCCTGGACCCGGAAACATACACCCTGCTTAGCGCGCCGGCAGGCATGACCATAGACCCTACAACTGGCCTTATCCAATGGCTCCCCAGCCTCGCAGGCGACTACCCAATAACCGTTGAAGTAAGCAATATTCATGGTAACGTACAACAAAGCTTTATCATCACAATCAGCGAACCCAGTGCCGATTTCATCATCGACAATGGTGATCCCGGCACCAACACCACAGGCACCTGGATACCATCTTCTGGTCCAAACCCTTATGGCAGCAACTCGCTTTACAGTAATAGTGGCAGCTACAGCTATACCGCCGCGTTGTCCGGACTCCAAGAAGTCTCGTTGTGGTGGACCCAACTGTCCAACCGCAGTACCAACGTCCAAGTCGAAATCTGGGACAGCACGACACTCCTCGACACCCTTGCCGTAAACCAACAAGCAAATGGTGGACAATGGAATATACTGGGATCATATCTCTTCGATGGCACCGCCCAAGTCATCGTTCGCGCCAACAACAACGGTACCGTCAGTGCCGATGCAGTTAAATTTACCGAGATTGTTATAACTACCCCCCTAATAACCAGCACGGCACCTACAAACGCGACGACTGGCGTAACCTACAACTATGACGTCGACGCACTGACCATAGACCCCATGACATTCGTACTACTAAGCGGACCCGTAGACATGGTTATTGACTCTTTCACCGGTCTCATTCAATGGACCCCGGTACTCGTTGGTGATTACCCAGTTACAGTGGAAGTAAGCAACCTTCAAGGCAATGTATCACAAAACTTTATTATCACTGTCAGCGAACCCAGTGCCGACTTCATCATTGACAATGGCGATGCTGGCACCAGCACCACGGGTACCTGGAGCCCATCTTCCGGTCCTAACCCCTATGGCAGCAACTCCCTATACAGCAACAGCGGCAACTACAGTTACACAACCACCCTCGCCGGCATACAGGAGATATCACTGTGGTGGACACAACTATCGAATCGCAGTGCCAGTGTCCAGGTTGAAATTTGGGATAGCACCACATTACTGGACACCATTACGGTTAACCAGCAAATCAACGGTGGTCAATGGAATATACTCGGCACCTATGTTTTTGATGGCACCGCACAGGTCATTATCCGCGCGACTAACAACGGGACGGTAAGTGCTGATGCGGTTAAATTTACCGAAATTGCCGTTACCGTACCAATAATCAACAGCAGCGCCCAGGCCAGCGGCATCACAGGTGTCAACTACAGTTACAATGTGGACGCATTAACTCTCGATCCGGCAACCTATACACTGCTTAGCGGACCGGTTGACATGAGCATTGATTCTGCCACTGGATTAATCCAGTGGCTCCCGAGCCTCGCGGGCGACTACCCGGTTATCGTAGAAGTGAGCAACATTCACGGTAGCGCGCAACAAAGCTTTGCAATCACCATTAGTGAACCGGTTCTAGACTTCATCATGGACAATGACGATACCGGCACCAGTACAACCGGTACCTGGGGCCCATCAATTGGCCCTAACCCATACGGTAGCAACTCCCTGTACAGCAGTAGCGGCAGTTATCGTTTTGAGACCGCTCGTGCCGGGGCACAACAAGTATCGTTGTGGTGGACGCAACTGGCCAATCGCAGTACCGGGGTTCAAGTTCAAATTTGGGACGGCGCAACATTACTGGATACCGTCATCATTAACCAGCGAGTTAATGGTGGCCAATGGAATATATTAGGCACTTATGTATTCAATGGCACCGCCCAGATTGTTATCTTGGCCAACAATACCGGCACAGTCAGTGCTGATGCTGCCAGATTCCTGCAGCAATAGCAGCAACAATAGCAACAGCAACAACAGCGGTAACCATAAAGACAACACAAACAGATAAGGCATTGGGCCTATCTGTTTGTGTTATTCCTCAGATTAGTATATTCCTGCTCCTCCAATGAATGCAGCACGCCTTATCAAAGCACCGGCGCCTCACCACTATTGTCGATAAAAGTCGTTGCCCAGATTTCCGTCAGTGCTGCCGTCCAGATTCTCATGGCCGCCTCAGACGTATACGGTTGATTCGAAGGCCTGTTTTGTAGCTTTTTCAACTCCTCGTAAGCGAAAAAGCCACGCTGCTCAACCCTTTCTTTGCTCAGCGCTTTCCCGGCCAAGGCATCAATAGTGTCGGAAAATGCATTATCGTATTTCATGCGCATGGGAAACTTCGGGATTTGCAATAATTCTGCAGGCACCATACGCCTTAGCGCATGGCGTAAGACAAACTTCTCCTTGCCTTTCATTATTTTATATTTACTCGGCGTGGCAAAAGCAAGCTCGATAAAGTCTCGGTCTAAAAATGGAGATGCATAATTAACCGCTTTCGACTGTAAGGTACGTTCAATTTTAGGTAACCACTGGGCAACACCTTCTTGAAAACCACGACACAATACCTCGTTCACAAACTCCTTACTGTTGCGGGGGAATGTTTGTACTTCAGGTCGATATTCACTCCCCTTCACTATCGGCACATCCGGTAATTTATTCTTAAAATAGAGTCGATCCAATAACTGACCAAGTAAGGTCTCTGGCTTTAAGCCTGATTGGGTAAGGGTATAAAACTCTGCCAACGGCCGCTTTAAAAACGGCAGGTAATGCATAAGAAGCAATAACTTGTGCTTTGGCATTCCCGCGAACAGGCCATCTGCAGCCGCACCAGTAACCAAGGTATCAACCTCCCCGCCTGCTGCCTGGCCAATTTTGTAGAACTGCAGGGCTTCAGTCCTTGCAATTGGGTTTTCCAAATGCCAAACCAAACCTGGCACACTTTCCAGCAAATCATCCGGCGTAACAATCACATTTTTATGAATAGAGCCTATCTTCTCTGCCACATATTCCGCCGTTTTAATTTCAGGATCATCCCGATCACTACCGGCAGTATAGGTATAAATCGTTGCATCCGGATTGCTTTGTTGACTTGCACAGGAAACACCAATGGAATCAATACCGCCGCTTAGGGCAATGCCAATATTTTCCTTACCACGGGTTCTCAGTTTCGTTGCCTCCAAAAATGCACGCTCAATCGCCTGACTGGCGTCATCAACACTGGAGTACCTTACATTTAGCGAAAGCGGAGGAAATTGATACTTATTAAGCAACCCTGCCTTATCATCAAACACTAACAGCGTACCCGGTGGAACGGCTGTCACCTCTTTCAACAGCGTTCGCGTACTGGGTAAATGCTTATAATGCTGCAAACGCTGTATCATATCGAGATCAGGCGTCCTTTTTAGTCCGGGATGACAGAGTAGCGCTTTGTATTCTGAAGCAAACAACAGCGAGCCATCGGGCGGTGTCACATAATACAAGGGATAAGTGCCCGTATAATCTCGCCCCAAAACAAGCTGTCGTTTACTTTCATTCCAAATGCTAAATGAAAATTGCCCGTTTATTTTATTTAACCCGTCCATGCCATGCTTGAGATAAATAGTCAGCAACAGTTCCGCAGGGTTAGTAAATTCTGATTTATCCAACGTTAACAGGCCTACCAGCTCAACGGCATTGTAAATCTCAATATCCCCCGAACAGGTAAAACCATCGATACGGGCTAGCGTCGTATTGGCATCACTGGCAATCGAACCAAAAAACACATCGCGCGACACCGCTTCAATGTTGCTTTCCATGCCGCGATGAGCGAGCCGTACCGCCATATCCTGACCCAGGCTCTTATCGTAGTGACCCAAACCACCAAAAATAGCACTCATAAAATTCCTCTTGATATAACCACATAGAATCGCATCCCTTAAAACGGTTTCAGAAACTCGGTCAAGGGATGCTGCACACCACAAAAAGCGCCTCTTCTTTAAGGCGCTTTGGTTAATTTTTTATCTTTATAATACAAAAACAGAAGACCACCGAACAACGAAACCACCAATGTCACTGCCCGTAATGTCAATGCAACCGCAAGGCCTTCCGCCGTTGAGGCACCCGCGCTAACCAGTAGCACACCAAAACACCACTCCCACCAACCAATATTATTCGGTGAGACAGGAATCATTGTCAGCAACAGCACAACAGGGGTAATCACCAGGATATCCAAAAAATCAGGCGTAAACCCAATACTCCAACAGGCGGCATACACATTTACCCCCGCTAAAAGATGAAATAGAAACGAATATCCCATACTCAGCACCAGTAGCTTCTTCCGACCTTTGTAATAACCCACTTCATCAAAAAGCAAAGCAAACTTGGTGGAATATTTTTTCACCAGGGGCAAACGATCAATAACTTTCAGGAAACTTGATTTAACCGAAGCTTTAAGAAATACCACGGAAAACAACAGACACGAAAAAAAGGCAACCCCAATCGTTATGGATATCATTGGGTTTACGAGAATGGGATAGTTAATCAACGAAAAAATGCTGGCGAGAGCCGCCAGGGCAATCAATCCGGTCGCCCGTTCGAGAAATACTGAAGCCAGCGAACGCGAATGTGAATTAATTTCCTGGCCTAACATATAGGCTCGCGCTACGTCACCACCAATCATGCTGGGTAAAAAATTACTGAAAAATTTACCAATGAGATAAAGGCTGAAAACCCGGAATTCAGAAATCTTTACACCATGATCCCTGATAAAAAGCGCCCATTTTGCACTGCTAACGATATTTAATGCGAATGCAATCAAAAATAGTACAAAAATAAACTGAGGATTAAACCCCGAAAATATCTCTAACAGTTGTTTGCCATTGTCATTCCAAACCAGCAAGGCCACCAGTAATAACAGCCCCAACAACAATTTAAGGCGAGACACTATTTTTTTATTTTTAAACAATGACAACCCCAACACACCAACAAACGCAATCCCTACTTACGGGACTTGACCGTTTTTGCAGGCACGCCCAAATTAATTGAATATTCCGGTAATGGTTTTGTAACGGTAGATCCTGTTCCAACGATGCTATCACGGCCAATCTGCACGCCTCCCAGTACATTGGCACTTGCCCCAATCCAGACACCCTGGTGCACAACTGACCCCCCCATGACTCTCATACCCTGACGGGTAATGGGTATATCGGTACGCTCAACATTGTAATTCCCACCCCCGGTAAGATAGCAACAAGGGCCAATGATAGCATCAGCCTCTATCGTAATTGGATTGCCGGCAGTAGACTGCATGACGGTATAAGCACCCACTCCCACGTTCTCGCCAATGGATATTTTTCCGCCTTTACAAGAAATAATAACCCCATTGGCGATCATCGCGTTTTCCCCGACCACGATCGCCTCATCGATCTCCGGCGACCTTGCATCCAGCACGCAATTATCACTAATAACAACATTTTTACCCAATACGATACGATTAGGATGCAATAGTTTAATGCCATGTCCAAAAAACACACTTTTGTGACAACCCGCAAAAAGACGACGCCAGAATATTTTCCGCAATTGCAGGCCAACAGCCCCCGGCACCAAAGAAAGCCAGGTGCAAAATTCAAAATACAACAAATACAGGAAAGACGGCTTACCAGCCACCACCGCCATATAGCGCGTTAGCGCCGAGCCTTTTCCCGTGACCGTAGAATGCGTTTTTGAACCTTTGTCACTCGTCATTTCAGTATAAACGTCAGTTAGTATAAACGTTGGTTTGACCAGTCAGAATTGACTGTTAATTCCTGCGGCGCAGGAGCTCCAAACACGGATGGAGCCCCCTCCTACGCCTGCACTTATACGGTGATATAAGAGGTTATAAATAACCTTCCTGCTTATACCATTGTGCGGTATTGCTTAACCCCTCTTCCAACCCCACTTTAGGCAAGTAACCTAAATCCTGCTTTGCTTTGTTGATATTAAATGCCCGATTCTGACGATACCAGTCTACCCGGCGTGGGAAAATAGGAGGGGTGATTTTAAAAGGCTTACATACTTTCTCAAAGATATGGCCCGCCACAATAAGCGGCGCAATGGGATAATGAGGAATTTTTACATCGACATTAAGTGCTTTACCGATTTTCTTGACCAAATCTTCGATAGACAAATATTCTTCATCGGCAATAAGATACGTTTCACCGTCCCCCTTACCCGCTTCCATCGCCAGCATATGGGCATCGACCAAGTTATCTACATACAGAGGATGGTATAAGGTTTTACCACCGCCGAACATAGGAAAGGTACCGTTATTTACCCGCTTGAAAATCATAAAAAACCGTTCTGGATCGCCCGGGCCATAAATGGCAGCGGGCCTTAAAATAACGGTCTTCATGCCTCGCTTGGCAAACTCCGCCACAACAGGCTCTGCTTCATATTTAGTCTGCTGATAATAATCAGCAGCATTGATTGGCGCCGTCTCATCAGCAGGTGGATGATCAACATTACCGTGCACGCCACACGTGCTGCAATAAATAAATTTTTTAACATTTTGACGCTCGGCAGCCTCCAGGACATTACGAGTACCGGTCACGTTAATGTCGTGATAATACGTATTAGGCACATCTAATTCGCGAAAAGCAGCCGCGAGGTGTTGCACAACGTCCACGCCCTGCATACATTTTTCAACCACGTCCTTATCAGCAACACTGCCAATAACAACCTCAGCACCCAGCTGTCGCAACTCTTCTGTCTTTATGCCTTCTTTATAATCCATCGCCACCACCTGATGCCCTTCATCAAGTAAGCGTTTGACTAATGCTTTACCGGTAAACCCCGTCCCACCTGTAACCAGGACTTTCATAGATCTTTCTCCCACAAACGTGAACAATTATTCATGAACAATTATTGAATGCATTATCATTTATGCATAACCGTTCATGAGGTACAATTTCAGTTAATTAATTTCAGTTAACAGCTTTAAGTTAATGACTTCGAGTTAATAACTTCAAGTTAATAATTTCAAGTTAAACACTTTTGATAAATATCATAAATACCGCCCACCGTTGCATCCCATGAATACTGGGTGACAACACGCTGCCGACCCTGCTCACCCCGTTGGCGAGCTTCGGCGCCGTTTTCTAATACCAATGCCAGTTGATCCACCAATTGAGTTTCCCCATTACTCGCGGCCTCCTTCACATCGGCATAATAACCACAATCTTGCAACAATTGACGATTATTGGGCGTGTCAAAACAGATAACAGGTAATCCGGCCCCCATATAATTTAGCAATTTGCCGCTGGCCTCCCCACTGTCGGATTTTTTAGGTTCAATGGCCACCGAGGCTAAAGCAAGATAATTGCTTAACGCTTCAAACGGGACACGGCCGGTCATTGTACAGTAATCTTGCAGGTCATTGTTATCAGCGAATTCAATCATACTCTGTTCGGGATAACCCACAATTACAAAATGACACTGCAAGCCCCGTTGTCGAGCAGCAAGAATGGTATCACAGAGATTGCTTAATCCTTTGACCTCTTGCAATGCACCACTATAAATGACAACTGGCACATTAGAAGGTACTGCTAATTCTTGCCGTATCCTATTGATTTTATTTACATTAGGCTCATTAAGATCAACACCGTCATTTGCCAACCGGATATCTTCAGGGTTAACATTAAATTCTTCTCGTAAGATATTGATACTATTCTCAGATGAGCACACAAAATAGTCCGGCATTCGAGTAATCAGGTATTCGATAAACCAAAACAACCGGCGCAGAAACTTCATTTTATTGAAATAACCATGAGCTTCCAGCTCACCCACTAAGCTACCTTGCATATCAAACACAATGTCTATTTTTTTCCAAAAAAAACACATCCTTGCAGCCCAAGCCAATAGTGCCCCCTCATGCAGGTGGGCATGAATCAGCGGTGGTTGACGCTTCATAATCTGGCCACATATTTTGAAGAACAACAAGATGTCCGCTAAATATTTAAACGGTGATGGGCCTGCGGACACCTTGGTATAACCAGGAATGCCCATCGTTCTTACCGTTTCTATACCGGCGACATCACGCCCCAACGAGTAAGTACACAACACGCTATGTATGTTGCGCCGGCCTAATGCCCCGATAACCCCCTTAATTCGCATATGGCAACCGCGGTCTGAAAAAAAGGGGGTTGGCGCAATATGTAAGGCGGTTATTGCCGTTTTAGGTGAGGCTTTATCATCGTTGTTGTTCATTGCTGTACTTTATTGCTATTGCTTATTGTTGTAGTTCATTGTTATTGCTGATTGTTGTAGCTGATTATTGTTGTAGCTGATTATTGTCGCTAGATAGTTCTTACGCATTGTTGTTTTTATTCGCCAACCATTCAGATGCAGCCTAACCGCGGGAACGTATCGCGAACACCTGGGCGCATACCTGAGTATTTGCTCAAGCGTTTTCAACCTTCCCCAACTCTGATTGCGAAATACCGGCACCGACCGCAAAAAACCGGGATAAGGTTCGAGTTAGCTGTGCCTCACGAGCCTGCTCATTCCACCCCAGCTCCAACGCCATTAAATCAGCACACCGGGTCAATGCCGCGACACCAGGGTGACCTAACGTGCCCAATCCTGTGCGCCGAAACACCACATCATCAAGATGACAAGCCATCTCTTCGCGAACGGCATAAATCACCTCTGCCTGAATCGTTTTCAAATGACTCAAGCCATCATTCAGCCCATCACTCAACTCATCACTCAATAAAGGCTCGGCCCAGGCCGGGTTTTGTGTGGCAAGCGAACTTATTTTATCTACAGCGGTACCGTAATTTGTGATCAAATGATCCACCGTCTCCTCGGAAAATTGATGCTGATACGCCTTTATTTTAGCTTGTTTATAGTTTTTCAGCTGCTCGATCTTCGCCATTGACAGGGGCGTTTCCTGGGTCTTGCAAACGTCGAACGATTGATCAAATTTTGTAACAATCATATTCAAGGCTCGTTCCGCCAGCAATCTCGCCGTGGTAAATTTAGCGCCAAACACCGTCACCAAACCATCAATGCCTTCTTTTTGCAGATGGTCCACCACCTGATAATTGCCTGTACCCTGGTAGACCTTAGGGTCAATATCATCGTCAATAAGCGGATAAAGACCCGCATAGCTATGTCGAACATCCGATCGAGATAAAACGTCATTACCGATAGCGGCATTAATATCCGCCACCAGCTCCGCTATATCGTTTTCATCGGGGGCAACCTCATCCAAGTTCCCTTCATAAGCGCCATAAGTGGTTCCGATCAATGAATGCCCGCGCCACGGAATAATAAAGACATGACGACCACCTCGATTAATAATGGATTGATTCTGTTTTTGCGTCGCCAGCGCAATGGCGTGTCCCTTGGTAAGCGGTTTGGTAATAATGTGGGCCCCTTTTGAATACCCTGTCACCAGGCCACGGCTGGCTTTTTGATCAGATTTTTCGTTAAACCCCGGTATCCAGGGACCGGCAGCGTTAACAACTACTTTCCCTCGTATTTCAAGCGCCTTACCGGTAAGGGTGTCTGTCGCCTGAAGCCCCACGACCTTTTGCTTATTTTTTATAAAAGCTTGCGCCTGCACATAGTTTGCAATGACAGCGCCGCCATTGGCCGCAGTCTCCAAAAAGGCCAATGTCATGCGTTCAGAACTATGCATATGACTTTCATAAAACAGCACCCCTCCGGTTAAATCAATGGGGGCATAACCAGGAATCAATTCAGCTATTTCCGGTTTCGACACATAACGCCAGCGAGGGACTCTTTTACCAACGTCGCTAATATAACGATCCTGTCCCAGGCAGGTTGCCTGATAAGCCATCATACCGGCGGTCATCAACAGCTTGCTTTTTTTTATCGCCTTATGAGTGGGCACAATAAACGGAATATAGCGAGTCAAATGGGGGGCAATGGTCTGAAAATAGACCCGTTCGAGCGCAGATTCCCGCACTTTGTTAAATCGGCCTTGTTGCAGATAACGAATACCACCATGCAATAATTTAGAGGATGCCGATGATGTGGCCGCACCAAAATCATTTTTTTCAATTAATGCGACTGACAGACCGCGCAGCACAGCATCATGTGCCAAACAAGCACCCGTGATTCCACCCCCAATAATAACCAGATCAAAGTGGGAGGATTCTAATTTTTCTAAGCTTCTTTTCATCCGGTTTTAATTACCATTCGCTAACGGAGACTTAACCTAACAGAACATTCGCCCGGTGAACATTAAAGAGTACAGCCCCCGAGCGTCACTTTTCACCAGCAACCCAGTGGCTAGCCATCGCCAATAAGGATGATCAATAACGATAATCAATAACAATAATCAATAACAATCCTGCCAATAACCGCGCAGCCATAAATTGCTGACAAAACAAGGGGTAACCACGCCACGCGACTATCCGCCGTCGTCACCAAGCTATCCGATAGAAAACAACGGGCAATAGACGGCCAGCGAAACGAATTGCCTACCCACGTTGCCCCCAGTAAGGCGAGCAAGGAGACGCTGTTAATAAGGAAGCTAATTCTGGTTGACACGACTTGGCGAGTTCACAGACTTGTCAATTGACTGTCACACAGTGCTTAAGCGGAAATCAGTATCGAGGGTAGCCTGCTATCAGGCTCCGGCATGCTAACCGAACCACATTTTCGCCCCACTTTTAGTGTAAGCACCTTACCTGGGAACATCCAGAATTGCAATTCTCAATAGGTGGCAAAATCGCCTCTGACAGCGCATTCCCAAGCCACATTTCTAGCCATCAATATCATCACTATGCTAAGCTCTCGGCACACCATAATTAAACCTAGGATAATGCGTTGGGCACAGAAAAGACGTGCAAGATATTGATGTGCATAGCCGCACGAAACGTTGCGTGGCCACCTTATTGATGATGAGCAAAGGGTGACGAGCAAACGTTTTGATTCGCCAGGAGCATCAAGCGCTTGCATCGACATCTATGATCCAACTGATTAATCTTAGTTAAACAGCGATGACATTGAAAAAACAATGACATAATCGAAACCATTCCGATACACTGACCTACGCTGCGCCTGAAAAATGCCGCCGGTCGCCAATATGACACAATCTGGATTATGAGCGAACTACTACACCAGCTAATTGAGCATTCTGCAGCACGTGCCGCCGACACCGAGGCGTTGCGACACAAAAAACAATCCTTAAGCTACGGCGAGCTGAACCTGCAACTAAAAAACATTGCCCAGGGACTGCTCCGCTTAGGCCTGCAACATCAACAACGGGTTGCCATCTACCTTCCCAAACAATTTGAAACAGTCATTGCCTTTTTTGCAACATCTTATGCCGGAGCCACTTTTGTCCCCATTAATCCATTATTAAAAGGCGAGCAAGTTGCCTACATTCTCAACGACTGCAATGCACACCTATTAATTACCAGCAAAACCCGCCTCGCCGCCATTGCCGATGCCATCGGGTCATGCTCAGATTTACAGCACATCATCTGCGTGGATTCGCTGCCTGACCCCAACGACAATATCCCCTTCCCGGTAACCCGTTGGGAAGCGCTGTCCGACGACAGCGCCATGAAACCGTTCAAACCCGCCATTGATTCAGACATGGCCGCCATACTCTACACCTCAGGCAGCACAGGAAAACCCAAAGGGGTCGTCCTATCACATCGCAACATGGTGGCGGGCGCAAAGAGCGTGGCGCAATATTTACATAATGACAACAATGATCGACTTCTCGCTGTATTACCCTTTAGCTTCGATTACGGTTTTAGCCAGCTCAGCACTGCATTTTTAACCGGCGCCTGTACTGTACTAATGGACTACCTGCTCCCCAGGGACGTCATTAAAGCCGTGGAACGCGAAAAAATTACCGGACTGGCGGCGGTCCCTCCCCTATGGATACAACTGGCACAACTACCCTGGCCGGAAGGGGCCACGAACACTTTGCGTTATATCACCAACTCCGGTGGCGCCATGCCAACCGCGACCCTTGGCACACTGCGAAAAACGCTACCTGACACCGCCGTCTATCTGATGTATGGCTTGACCGAGGCCTTTCGCTCCACCTACCTCGATCCCGCCCAACTGGATAAACGCCCCGACTCCATCGGCAAAGCCATCCCCAACGCCGAAATACTGGTGGTACGTGAAGACGGTAGCCCTTGCGCCCCGGGTGAACCCGGTGAACTGGTGCACCGAGGCACATTAGTTGCTATGGGCTATTGGAATGATCGCCAAAAGACCCAAGAACGCTTCAAACCGGCACCCGGCCAGATACCCGCCATTCCGCTAACCGAAATCGCCGTGTGGTCAGGCGATTCCGTGCGCATCGACGAAGAAGGTTTTTTATATTTTATTGGCCGTAAAGATGAAATGATCAAAACGTCCGGTTATCGGGTCAGCCCCACCGAAGTTGAGGAAGTCATCTACCAAACCGGCTTAGTCGACGAGGCAGTTGCCCTCGGTATCCCCCATACCACCTTGGGGCATGCAATTTTGGTGGTGGCATCTCCAATGACAGGAAAAACACTGGATACTGAACAACTGCAAAACGAATGTAAAAAATGTTTACCGGGCTACATGGTGCCGACCAAAATAGTCGTCTGCAATACGCTGCCACGCAATCCCAATGGAAAGATCGACCGCAAACACCTTGTTGCCGACTATCAAGACATCTTTGAGGAAACAGAAAAATGACCAAACCTGTACACGCACCGCAACAACACTTTCAAGTACAGGACAATTGCCTTGTCGTGGGCGGCATCCCACTACCACAACTGGCTGACCGGGTGGGAAGCACGCCGTTTTATGTTTACGACCGCGATGCAATTACAACGCGTATACAACACCTGCATGAAAATCTGCCCGATGACATCCACCTGCACTACGCCATCAAAGCCAATCCCATGCCTGCTCTGGTACAGTTTATGGCAACACTCATGGATGGCTTTGACCTGGCGTCCGGTGGTGAAATGCAAACCGCGCTGGATACCACCATGCCCGTTGAACACATTAGTTTCGCCGGTCCCGGCAAAGGCAATCAAGAGCTAAACAGCGCCATTGCAGCCGGTGTCACCATTAATATGGAATCTGAAGCAGAAATGCACCGCATAGTCCGACTGGCCGAACAACAAGGGCGTAAACCCAGTGTCGCGATTCGCGTTAACCCAGATTTTGAACTGAAAGCCTCCGGTATGAAAATGAGTGGCGGCCCTAAACCCTTTGGCGTCGACGCCGAGCGAGTGCCGGCAATGTTGTCCGAACTTAAACAACTAGACCTGGAATTTGTCGGCTTCCATATCTTTAGTGGTTCGCAGAACCTCAACCCCCAATCCATTATTGAAGCACAAACCAAAACGTTCGAACTAGCCCAACGCCTCGCGGAACACGCCCCCAGCACCATCAAAAAACTTAATATTGGTGGTGGATTTGGCATCCCCTATTTCCCAGGGGAAACGCCATTGGATATTCGCCCCATTGGCGACAACCTAGCACAACAACTACCCACCGTTAAACAACAGCTACCGGACGCAGCTGTCATTATTGAACTGGGACGCTACCTAGTGGGTGAAGCCGGCATCTATGTCAGTCGGGTTATTGAGCGCAAACTGTCTCGTGGGCATGTGTTCATCATTACCGATGGCGGCCTGCACCACCACCTAGCCGCGTCCGGTAATTTTGGGCAAGTGATCCGCAAGAACTATCCGGTGATGGTGGCAAACAATATTGAGTCGGCCAAACTGGAAAACGTTAGCGTGGTGGGGCCTTTGTGCACCCCTTTGGACTTGCTGGCCGACAAAATGGAATTACCTCATGCGGATACCGGAGACTTAATTGCAGTAATGCAGTCAGGTGCTTATGGTCTCACTGCCAGCCCCACGGCTTTTTTAAGCCATCCGGAACCACGTGAGATTTTAGTTTAAAAGAACCGTTTTGGTTTTAAATAACAGCGTTGGTTTTAAATAACAGCTTTAGCTTTAAATAACAGCATTGGCTTTAAATAATAGTGCAGTGACTCCCCTTCCTAGGTCAGTGAGCGTGTGCTGTCGCACTTAATCCCGTCTAGCTTGTTTTTGTACGAATCGTTCGTGGCAACAAACCACGCTCAATAAGTTCAAAAAAGCCCTGCGCCAATAATGCCAACGCGGCGGCAGGAACGGCACCTTGTAAAATCAAACTCATATCATCAAGCCTAATACCGGTCAGAATAGGTTGGCCGTATCCTCCTGCACCGATCAACGCCGCCAACGTGGCCGTCCCCACATTGAGGACAGCCGATGTTTTAATACCTGCAAGTATGGCGCGAGTGGCTAACGGCAACTCCACCATACGCAACCTTACGTGCGAAGGTAATCCCAGCGCTTGCGCTGATTCCACAATAGCAGCCGGTATATCTTTCAGGCCAGCGTAAGTATTGCGGACAATAGGCAACAAACTGTATAGAAACAACGCCACCATTGCTGGTGGGCCACCAATACCCAACAGCGGAATCATGAAAACAAACAACGCTAACGAAGGAATGGTTTGAACAATACTGGACATACCCAACACAATATGCGCAAGGCGTTCACGGCGTGCGGCTAAGATACCCAAGGGTATGGCCACAACGATCGCAGCAGACAAGGAAACAATAACCAACAATAAATGCTCAACCGTGTTTTGCCAAAATCGCTGCCACGACGTTTGCACCTGAAAATCAACACTCACATTGAGCGTCTTAGCCAAAAACCTGGCAGCAACCGCTGTTTCACTTTCACCATTAAGTTTCACCTGAGCATTCATTTTGCTCATCGTGGACGCATCGATACGACTGCCTAACTGCTTAAACAATGCAACGACTCCGGGCGCACGTTCGTCAAGATCAGCCCGGTACAGGATAACGGCGTTGTACACCGGGAAATAGTCCAAATCATCTTCCAGTGATTGTAAATTGTAATACTCAATTTCAGCGTCAGTGGAATAAAGATCCGTGGCGTGAAATGCACCGGAGGCAATGCCGCGATAAGCCAGGTCATGGTTTAAACCTCTCACATTTTCCTGCGGTAATTGATAGTGCTGTTTCAAACCGGGCCAACCGTCAGCTCTATCCATAAATTCAGCGGCAAAACCAAACACGAGTTGCGGGTGTTGTTTCAAATCGGAAATAGTGCGCAGCTTAAGTTGCTCTGCCAACTCGGTTTTCACCCCAATGGCATAGGTGTTATTAAAGCCCAGTGGTTGCATCATTTTCAAGCCACGTGCGGCCAGCGCCTGGCGAAGTTCGGCCTCGCCCTGTAAATATTCGTTAACCAGTATTTCTTGCAATAACGTACCGGTGTATTCCGCATAGGCGTGGATTTCGCCGCTGAGCAGCGCATTCCACAGTACCCGTGTACCACCGAGCTGGCGTTTATGCTCAACCTTGATACCCCCCTGCCGGGTGAGCAGTTGCAACATTTCACCAAGAATAACAGACTCCGTAAACGCTTTTGAACCCACCGTCATTTGCAATACTGGGTCATTGGGTGTCTCGGCTGCATTACTCGCGGAACACACCAAGAGCAAACTGCCAAGCAATACGAAGGCTTGCAGTGCCCATCGTATTACTTGGTCCGCCATGGTTATTTCCGTCGCTTTCCTTAACATCATTGCAGTACCTCGGTAAGCCTGGCCATGGGGTCACGTTGTGCCGCAATAAACTGCTCAACAAAGGGTTCGACCGGACTATGACACAGGTCTTTAAACGAGCCACTCTGCACAACACATCCATCCCGCATTAACACCAACCTATGCCCCAAATAGGCCGCTTCGGCAATATCATGCGTCACCATCACGACCGTTTTGTCCAGTTGGGTAAATATCGCTTTGAGGTCTTGTTGCAGTTGATAACGAATCATGGGGTCAAGCGCCCCCAATGGTTCGTCCAATAACAGCAAATCCGGGTCTAGCATCAACGCCCGCATCAAGCTGACCCGTTGACGCTGTCCACCGGAGAGTTCGGCGGGGAATCTCGTTATCAATGCCTCAGGCAATTGCACTAAATTCGCGAGTTCCACCAACCTGGCATCTATCCAGGTGGCATCACGACGTAAATAGCGCGCCATAACCGTAACATTATCTTGCACCGAAAGATGAGGAAAAAGCCCGCCTTCCTGTATTACGTACCCCATTCGCTGCCGTATCAACTGAATATTCTCAGAACTTAGCAACTCGCCTTCAAAGGTCATGGTGCCAGAATCCGGCTGAATCAATCCGGCAATCAGACGGAGCAAGGTAGACTTACCACAACCACTCGGCCCAATGAGCAGCAGTGATTCACCAGTGGCAACGTCAAGATCAAGCGGCGCAAGGGCCTGCGCCTCACCATAATATTTAGATACTTGAGAGAATGTGAGCATAAATTAACAGACGTGTAGGTTGCCGGTAAACCTTTTGGCTAACCGTGGTGAGCTTGTTTATCGCGTACTAATTAAAGGGTATGGCACAATGACCGTAACACAGTGTATTAATTGCCGTCTTAGCTTAAACGCATCCTTATTTCTTTGCTTAAGACCATCATTGAGGCCGTTCCAGCCCCTGAGCTCTAAGCCAGTCATTCTTAATAATCAACAATTTTTCATTTCGGGTTAACTCCGGTTTGTCCCAGACAATATTCCATTTAATTTCAGGCGCAATTTTTTCCTCTAAATAGGCGATAACCTCGGCTTCCGTCATTGCAAAGGTTTTATCAACATCAAGCCGCGCTGTCACCGAGTCTTTGTCCGTTTGAATAAACTGATACTGGCTCAAGCCATCAAGCCAGCGCATCACCAGGGTTAAACCCGGCATGGCAATACTGCGCCCGGTGGATAAATAAATCACATCGCCGGTCCGACCATCAACCGGCCCTATTTTCGGCCACTTCACCACGGCATCAGCCGAATCCACGCGACTCCAGTGAAGCTGGTCACCCGTTTGATAACGAATAAATGGCGTTGCCATATTGACAATGCCGGTGGCAATGGCATGACCAGACTTGTCCGGCTCGGTGATTTGACGATTATTATCATCCAAAATCTCCAGAATACCGCTATGAAAGGAGAGATGTAGCCCATTTTGCTCAACACCTTCGCAGGCATGTAATGCACCATCATTCAGACCATACTGATCCAGCACCCGCACGCCACCAAAGGTTTCTGATATACGGGCTCTTATCTCTTTACGCATTACCTCAGCCGTGCAGGCGATTCCTTTTAGTGCTGCTGGTTTTTCACCGATGGCATAAAGCTGTTCGCCCAATTCCCGAATCGCATTGGGATAACCATAAATAAACGTCACTTTGTTAAAATGATCGGATTGAGTTAGCTTTTTGACCCGCTCAGCGGTAATGTTTGAACCACTGGTTACCCATCGATTGATGATGACATCTTTTCTGCTGCGTTTATCGTCCGTACCGATACCAACGGACTCTCCCCCCACCACCAAAAATGGGTCACCAATACGATATCCCGCCCAATGCCATCCCGTATACATTTGTGCCCAGGCCAGTTCCTCATCATATTTGGTCATACGGAATATAATTGGCCGACCAGTACTGCCTCCGGTCCGGGCCGACGAACTCTTTACCCAATCGGCAGTTGTCGTTAACGCTTCAAGTTCATTTCTAACTTCATCTTTGGTTAATAATGGTAACTGCTGCAGGTCTTCAATGGTTTGGATATCTTCCGGCGCTGAAATGGACGTCTTCCATTTGTGCTGATAATATGGCACGTATTCCCAGCAGTACTTAATCATCTTCCTTAACTTCTGCTCCTGATAGTGTTTAATTTGCTCGCCGGTCCATTCCTGCCTGCTCAGAATTTTTTTGAACAGCCGCACCCTTTTTGGCGCTAATAAGCGAATTAAATTTTTATGGATCAGGCTATTCATTGCTATTTTTCCTCAAATTCACGAATTGCACCAACAATCAATCCGCTCAATACTATTATGATTATTTGTGTTGAATACTTTTGCTCAATACCTCTGTTGAGGACCAGCATTGCCATCAAACCAGTGCTTATACGAATCAATGTATTCATTAGTAACTCGGTACGTTGCTGATGGTATATATTGCTGATGATTGAACGACTACCGCTTCTTAACCGCTACCACGTCAGCGATATTGAACCGCCCCCAAGGTACTGCGGGTCCGTAAGATCTATATTTAATACACCATTGGTAGTGGTAAGCGCATTATTCAACCCGCTGACCGTTTTAATATTGACCTGTTGCACTTCTGGCAACCCAAAGACATAAAGTCTGGTTTGATTGGGGGATACGTGAAATGCCAATTCGCCATGCTCAGCACGGCGAGCAAAAATCACAATGGACTGTAGCGCACTGAATAACCCTTTCGCGTCACCGTTAATCGGCAGTGGCTCTACCGAGTCTTGGCGCAACACTCCTACACTGGGTGATAATGCAACTAAAAATTCATCTTCTTCACGCGGATTGCCTGGCTGTATTTCAAGACGCCACATGCCCACATCAAACCAGGGCTGGCTGGAAGCACCGGCTTGATAATTACTGCCATCAAGAACTGAATCATCACCATCGGTTTCCACATAAAACTGATAATCCGGCCCACCCACTAAACGAATCACCGCATCCGCCGGGTATAAACGCTGTAAACTCAGGTATCCCTCTCCATGCCGTATGTCCACCTGTCCTGATGAACTTTGCAAAATACCGTTATTGATATCGCCCTTTAACACCTGAAAATTAGCCACCATGGGCTTGTCCACGGTGTGCAACAACCATTTTTTTGTATACGTGGCATTGGTGCTGACCACGCGGTCATGCACCAATAAGCGATCTTCTTTGGCCAAATACACCAGTTCACGCACAACATTTGAGACCTTCCCGCCTCGGCCACCCTGGTCATATTTGGTGTTATTATAGGCACCGGTAAGATCAGCGGCGATGTACGTGTAATCACCCTCGGCATGCTCGTAATGCAATACCCGGCCACCTTCCAGATGCTGTCCTTTACCCACGTTTTCGTGCCAATGTTGCACACTCTGGATAGCGCTCCCTGTGGGTAAAACAATACGCTGTCCTCCGGCCGCCACATTGGCTTCAAAAAAACGATTGGGACGCACTTTTTCATCCGGACGCAGCACCAACAGGGTATTTTTTGCAACACTGCGAATGGAATAATTGAGGCGATTAGCCCCCATAAAGGAACCATAGGTACTGCTGTTGATCGCTAACGGTTTAGCTTTAAATAACGTAAAGTGACCAGCATCATAATGGCCGTGATGGGCAAAGCTGTGGCCCGCCTTAAAACTGACAAAGGTATCATCAGGCCCCCATCCAGAACGAATATACAACATATTAAGTGCGTCACGACCGAACAGCTCAGCCCGGGGCAGCTGAGGCGCTAGCGCTTGTAAACCTTCACCGGTAAACCCCAACCCAGGCACACTGGGATCATTTAACAGCTTAAATGCCCAGTGATAACCAGAATAATAACTCTCACGACCGTGCAAATTTTCCAGGTATTGCGAAAAAGTTGAAAAAATCGGATCACGTGTCAATTGGGTAATGAGATCGATTACACGACGGGTTTCATCTTTCAAGTCCACCCGCGAGCCTTCATCGCCGAAGCCTTCGATTCGATTGTCCGGCCGTGTGGCGTAAACATGCCACAACCCAAGCCGTTTTAGCATACTATTAATTTCGTCTTTACGACGTACTTTACCTTCCAGGCCATTCAGGTAAGCAGCTGATGCCAACACTACCAGGAATGCACGCTCCTGAATCCAGTAATTGTAGCCCTCAGGCCAGGCCTCGGTGAGCGTCAACGCTTTAATCAAGTCAAGAAAATGTCCTTGCGCGCGGGCAATTAACTGTGCACTTTCTTCATTCATGGGGTTTAGTACAATGGCGCATAACCATGCACTGGCGGCTAACGAGGTGCGACCATGCCATAAGGACGGTGACTTATCGTCCAACAACGCCAAATAATCACGCAATGCCTGTTCGATCTTAACCTCAATAACCGCTCGATCATCCGCACTTAACTCAGCACTAAATGCCACCAAATCATAGGCAAGGGCTAATTGCCAGCCATTTCCATATTGTGCAGAAACATCCGGTGTTTCAATGCGATAGGCTTTTAATTCTGCAATCAATTGTCGCGCTTTATCTGCATCAGCCTTTACCGCCCAGCAAGCCGCCAACGCCAAAATACCGGTTCTATTACACGCCGAATAGGCTGTTATCCCTTGCGCTTCGTAAAGACTGGTGCGGTGTTGCATAAAAGCCGCGTGGCCAGCGTCACCACCCGTGGAGATTTCCGGCAGTAAAATCCGGGGATGCGCCGCTTTAATCTGGCCATCCATCGGGTGATCACTGTAACGGGGCTGGGGTGATAACAACGCCATCAGCCAGGGGGCATCAATTCCGGTTTTTTTCGCCGCTTTGACCACAAACTGATGAGGAGTGAGCTTAAAATAATTAATCGCTGCAATAAACCCAACACCAGCAACCAAATGGGCAATAACTCCGGCCACCACCAGATATCCGACTAAGAAAAGTTTAAATTTGCCACCCAACTCCATGGTCCTAATTCATTTTGCCTGTAATTTCCCTAAACTCAGATATTAAGTCAAGAGGGCTGCCATTGATTGTTTATGTGACTATTCCCCGCCAGTCTAGTGTAGTGTATTAAACAGAGGGGTTACAAATCCAGCAGAGTTACAGTCTTTATTTTTTAGAAAAATTAGCCTGTATCATTAACCCGCAGGATCAGTCAGAAACCTTCCCCGACAATGATAATGCTGATAATTTGTACTGATGATGTATAATCCCGCTGGAACAGTGCTTGTTGACCGTAGGTACCTAGCCCTGTCTACTTACGCCTCTGTAAATTACATTGTAATTTAAGCTGTAATTTAAGCTGTAATTTATACGGTAGTTTATACGGTAATAACCAACCAACAGCTATATTGTTAAGGCGTGAGTTATTGAGCAATATTCTCAAACACAATATAACCAAAGACAGTATCACCAGACACGGCAGCATCTGACACAGTAGAGCGGAGGAATAATGTTTGTGGTTAACTAGAAAACCCTAAACCTTTCGACATCGATGGCAATGAGCGCACTCACCGTCCACTACGTGATAAACTATACATCACCCAGACAACCACAATCACTGACTCTTTTTTGATTATCCTATGAATGCAGTACCAGAAACAACAACAAATCATAAGCAGTGGGCACTTTCCTTACAAAAAGTACAGGGCTTCGAAGCACTGCAATCCACGTGGCTATCACTACAGGCACATTCCCACTGCTCGTTTTTCACCTCCTGGGGCTGGATAAAATGCTGGCTAAACGGCCTTCCTGATACGATCAAGCCCGAGGTATTAACGATTTCGTTGGATGACGAAATCGTCGGCTTGGCAATTATAACCAGACGCACCGTCACTCGCCATAAGGTATTCACGTCCAGAGCCATCTATATGGCTGAAACCGGCGACCCTCAGTTTGACGCCCTGACGATCGAACACAATGGCCTGCTGGCGCGCCGCGGACTAGAAAGCGATGTAACCGACAAAGCGCTAGCCTTTCTGTTATCAAACAGCAATGATTGGGATGAACTAATGATCAGCGGTATTAGTCATCAAATTGATACGATAACCACCAGCGCCCAGCGGCACGGTTTAAACCAACGCGTGATTGATGACAAGTATTATTATTATATCGATCTGGATGCACTAAGAAAGAACAATAAGGAGTTTTTAAGCGCGTTAAGCAGTAATACCCGCTCACAAGTCAGGCGTGCGATACGCGGATACGAAACCAACGCACCATTAGAGATGCAGATAGCTGCCACATTACCGGAAGCCTTTGCCTTCTTTGACCGGCTTAAAGAATTACACCAGGCTTATTGGACTGAAAAGGGTCAGCCGGGGGCATTTTCAAGCACCTTTAAAACAACATTTCACCGCCGCTTAATCGAAACCTTGCTACCAGAACAGGGCATTCAATTGATAAAAATAAGTGCCGGAGATAAAGAAATCGGCTATCTTTATAATTTTGTAAAAGAGGGTGAAGTGAGTTCTTACCAAAGTGGCTTTGCTTATGAAGCAAACGCACGGCTAAAACCCGGACTGGTGAGTCATTGTCTTGCCGTGGAATTTAACATTAAAAATGGCGCAAACCGCTACGACTTTCTGGCCGGTGACAGCCAATATAAGGGAAGCCTGTCAACTCAAAAAGATAACATGCTCTGGCTGGCGCTCCAGCGAAACCGCCTCAAATTTAACGTAGAAAACAAGCTGAGCAAACTGCGGCAGTGGATGTTAAGCAAGCGCTAAGCATAGTACCTAGATTCATCAGTTGACCGCACAAAAGACACATAACCGGTTGAATTAAAAATGAAAAACAGCTATCTCGCACTCATCCATAGGGTGAGTCCAAAAACACCCCATCGATTATCAGTTAATCTAGGCTGAACAATGATCACCGGCATTAAAAAAATCATTAACGAACTAGGGGCTATCAATGCCTCGACCTACTTCGTACATCGTGCACTAGGCGCCATCAATCGTCGATGCAGTTTTAATGGTTATTATCTCGTCACCCAGCCAGTCAACGATAAAGCCCTGCTGCCACCACGCAGGGGTGCAAAAATCGACATCAAGCGCATCGAAAAAGATGACCCACTCGTCACAGAATTTACACGCCCTAAAACCGAAATTGAAGCACGATACAATAGAAACGCAGTATGCTTTGCCGCATTAAAAGCGGGACACATGGTCGGTTTTATTTGGATCATCCCTGGCCCCTATTCTGAAACGGAAGACCGATGTGTGATGGTGCCTGACCCGGCTGGCTCCACCGCCTGGGATTGCGATGTCTTTGTATCACCGGAAGAAAGGCTAGGCTTTACCTTTCCCAAACTGTGGGATGCCGCAAACGAGTGGCTGCGCAACAACTCGTACAACTGGGTGGCCAGCCGAATTTCGGCTTACAACCCCAATTCGGTGGCATCCCATAAACGGCTCGGCGCCTGTGTGGTTGGACGCGCCTACTTTTTAAATATAGGCACACCGCAGCTGTTATTATGCAGTGTAGCGCCGTATATTCATCTATCGCTACGCAAAAAATCACTGCCCACGATATTGGTAGCCCCCCCCTCCTAACGGCAGGGTTGTCACGCAATTTAAATTTCGCTAAAACTGAGTATCACTAAACGAAAGAACAAACTGAAAGGGAAATAACAACGGCTGGCCTGCATTTATTACAGGGGCACGTGGCTACCGCACAAGATATTGGTACACATCAGTTTTTTTGAAGGAGCGCAACACAGGACCGTATTACAGACTCAATACGACAGACTGAATAAAATTCGATAGGGAATCAAGAAACAAGCAAGGTCGAGGGAGTCCTGCGGGCTAGATCAACAACGACGTCACACCGACATTACCTTGGCTTACCAATCTATCTAGCTGACAACCATTAGCCCGTTATTACTCGGCACCAGTGATTGGTCAACAACAGTGGTTGGTCAATAACAGTGGTTGGTCAATAACAGTGGTTAGTCAATAACAGCGGTTGACCAATAGCAATGATTAGCCAATACCAGTATTCATCGATGATTGACCGATGATTTCCCCTATGATTCTCCTATAAATCAAGCAACAACTTCACGCAGACAACTTAGCTTCGACAAATGCCGCCAAACTACCCAGGGTTTCAAAGGTGTCCGCACTGATTTCATCGTCATCCACCACAAAGCCATATTTTTCTTCTAATGAAGTGATAACATGAACCACCGCCATGGAATCCAACTCTGGCAAACTACCCAATAGAGGGGTTGATGAATCAAATGACTGAGCACGATTTCCCAGCTGTAATGTATCTTCGAGTAACGCTTTTACTTCTGAAAGAGCTGCTGACATTTGAATAAATTTCCTTCAATTAATGATTATTATAATGTTAAAACACGAATCGCGCATGAACCTGGCCCCAGCAGCCCATAAAACGCGCATCATTTTATCCCATTAGTACGTAGTGAAACAACAGCTAATATTCCAATGAACAACAAACACTTACATAACATTGTCACGCCAATACACCAGATTTCAGCTAACTGATTTTAACAGCAATGTCCATATACCTCCCGATACTGGCATTTTTTAAAAGCATAGAAAGAAATAAGGCATCCACGGCATAAATAAGGTAAATTGTGGTCGGCGTCCCGACCTCATGTCGGCTGTTACCTATAAACCTTTCTATCATCAATAACTTAACACAATACTGACAACGACAACCCATGAAATTAAAACGAATAACTGATACTCAATCGGAAAATAACAAGGGATAGTTTATAATTCTCACGATGGACGTACAGAAACCAGCCGTAATTGCCATAATCACCCTACTATTAACCCTGGCCGCCGCGATGCCGCGCTTCTATGACCTTGGCGCTAAAGGTTTTTATGGTGACGAAGAAACCACCTCGTTCCCTTCCCGCTCAGTTGCGCAGGGTAACGGGCCACTCATGCCAAGTGGTATGACGTACTTACGCGCCCTCCCCCACACTTGGCTAAATGCAATCTCTGCCCGACTTTTTGGCCTGGAGGATGAACGCGCCTATCGCCTGGCGGCGGCAATACTCGGCACCTTAACAATCCCACTACTTTTTCTTTGCGCCCGACCGTTGCTCGGAACATCCGTGGCACTGCTGGCCAGTCTACTACTGGCTTTTTCAGAATGGCATATTTTCACATCCCGCGAAGCCCGCATGTACGCACCTTTTTTGTTTTTTTATATCGCCAGTGGTTTTGCTGTCTGGCGCTGGATCGACACCAATACCTGGCGCGACCTAACGATCGCCATCGTGCTGTTATTCATTACATTCATGCACCATCAACTCGGTATTTTTGCTATTGGCTTCATTCTCTTTCCCCTTTTGTTTATGGGGTGGTCGCGCATTGCCGCCCTGAAATTAATAAGTGTCGCCCTGCTTGCCGCCATTGCAGCCCATTTATACGGCAGCCAGGTAATCGAAAAAGCCTTCAAACAATGGAAAGCTGCTCATAATGAGATACCAACAACCACCACACCCGATGCGTCAAACGTCGTTGAGCCGACACACCAGACAGCATTGATGCTGCCTGGCCCGCTGACGGATTTACCCAGCAGCATGGTGGTGGTATTAGCTGTCATCGGCCTGTTTTTGGGGATCTGGTTGGCCCGATCATGTCATCTACAGGACAAATCCACCGGTGCAGCACTGCGCCAGGGCGTGCGTTATGGCTGTGCAATATTATCGGCTATATTTATCTGCATCGGTTTTATGCATGCAGGCATCATCGTGCTGCTGACCCTATTGCTAATGTATCCTCCAGGCCTGGCATCATTGATCACCAGGGCATATAAACCATTGATAATAATGGCTGCGGCCGTGCTGGCCTGGACTATACTGGTGGTTGCCCAGCATGGGCTTTATTCAGGACTAAAAAGCTTGGTGGAATTTCCATTTCCTTACCTGCTATTGATGGCCCAGGCATTTCCAGGGGTTTTTCTCCTATTCGTCGGTATGTGCATCGTATTGGCATTACGCGCCAATAAACTGGACGATAATACCCTGCGTGCAACGGTATTGGCGGTCATACTACCCGCCAGCGCCGTGGGAGCTATCTCTGAATGGGGCGGAATGCGCTACCTCATCATGGTATACCCCTATATGCTTTTAATAGCCGCCGCCGGGTTACTGCAAGTCTGCACAAAAGCAAATTTTGCGGGCTTACATCCTCGCAACCTGACCATTATCGCATCAATCATTATTTTATCCGGTATTTTAGGCGGCCATGGCCTACCGCAAGCGGTACAGGCAACCACACTCAGCTACGAAAAACCGGCAAACGATCAGGTATTTGGCTTTCCCTTCTACCCGGACCACCAGGCTCCGGGACGCTACGTCAAACAACACATGCTTACTGGCGACATTATTATTGCAGAAGACGCCTTACAACAACATTGGTATATTGGCAAAGTGGATTATTGGTTGCGCGATCCAGCCAGCCATACCAACTTTCTTTACCACGGCACCGACGGTTTAATGCGTGACAACTACGTCGGCAGCGCTATTATCACCGCCGAGATTTTGAAAATACTCAAGCAAAACAAAAATAACCGCCTATGGTTAATAACGTCGGGGGAAACAAACCATAAACCCGATTATTACCTAAGCGCCGCACAGCACCAATGGCTCACGGAGGTGGAAAACACCCAATCACCCCGCTTTACTGGGCGAGATGGCATTACTAAGGTATATTGTCTCAACTGCGGCGCAGACCCAGCCGCCTTAAATAACGATTCGGTTAGCAACGACTCAGTTACCAATGATTCAGCTACCAACGATTCAGTGACCAGCGATTCAGTGACCAGAGAACACCCATGAATCAATATAACCAAAACACGCCACAAGGAGCCAGCCACCGTAATCTGAAGCTGCCGTAACCACAACGCAACCAGGCTATCGTTGCCGTTTCATCAAATAGCTGGAAAATTGCCCGATAATTCGATATTTTGGCACTGCCCTGCACCGCTTGTTGCAATTGCGCGCATTCAGACACAAAACACGTGCCGAGATAAAAATGAACATATTTTTTGTAATGACACATCGCCAGACACAGTACCGTTTCATGACTCAATCTTGGTCCTTCGCCAATGCGTGATGTCATTGTCGCCTTAATTGTATTTGGCGCATTGCCTATTATTTTAATGCGCCCTCATATTGGTATTTATGTCTGGTCATGGATAGGTTACATGAACCCCCATCGCCTGGGCTGGGGGTTTGCCTATAACTTCCCCTTTGCCGCACTCATTGGTGGCGTTACCCTAATTGCCATATTGTTTTCCAAAGAACCTAAGCGTATACCCTGGAATGCCCTTACCGTCAGTTGGATACTGTTTATGGTCTGGATCAGCGTCACCAGTTTGTTTGCGCAGTCACCAGAAATGGCCTGGGTCAAATGGGAAAAGTTTATGAAAATTCAGTTAATGATACTCATTACTTTAATGCTCATTAATAACCGGGAACGCCTGCATGTGCTGGTTTGGACCATCGTGGCCTCAATGGGCTTTTATGGTGTAAAAGGCGGTATCTTTACCCTGGCCACCGGTGGCAATTACATGGTGTGGGGGCCTGCTGGCAGCTTTGTGGAAGGTAATAATGAAATGGCGTTTGCACTAATTATAATACTGCCGCTGATGCGCTATTTGCAGCTTCAAGCTGACAATAAATGGATTCGACGCGGCTTACTGCTCGCCATGTTATTAACCTCGTTCTCCATTCTGGCGTCCTACTCGCGGGGAGCCTTTTTAGCGCTTGCTGCTATTGCTGTGTTTTTATGGCTAAAAAGCAACAAAAAAATGCTGATTGGCGGGGTAATCTTATTACTAGTGCCCATTATGTTAGCCTTTATGCCAAAAGAGTGGACCGAGCGCATGGGCACTATCCAGGAATATGATGAAGATGAATCTGCAATGGGACGCATTTATATTTGGAAAATAGCCACCCTCGGCGCATTGGACAGCCCCTTTGTGGGTCGAGGATTTGGCACCTTTGCCACGCGAGACATACATAGCCAGTATCAGTCAGAGGTGACCGATAACCCAGATATTTATATCGCCACCGACGCCCACAGCATTTACTTTCTTATTTTAGGAGAGCACGGTTTCGTTGGTTTATCGCTGTTTTTACTGTTGCTATATTTCGGATTCCGTACTGGTGCATGGGTTATAAAACACACAAAATCCAACGACGAGCTAAAATGGGCTGGCGACCTAGCCGCCATGTGCCAGGTTAGCCTGATCGGCTATTCCGTGGGCGGTGCGTTTTTAGGCCTTGCCTACTTCGATTTATACTATCACCTGATCAGCATTATTATCCTACTAAAAGCTTACGTGCAAAAGCAGCAAAGTGCGCCCAATACAAAACCGCTGACCGCAGATACCAATACCCCAAAAAATGCCCCCCAAGATAACAAAGCCTATGAAACTTAAACAACAACCAAAAACCACCAACCATTCCTTTGAAAGTGAATGGCAAAAACGTTTCAAAGACTTTGCATCGGCCAATGATGACGATGCCGGTATCGCAGGATGGAGCACCAGTGGACTGCAATTACGAGTACAGCATTTTGCTAAAATCTGGAGCGGTGACAAAGCAGGCGCGCTGTGGCTCGACGCAGGATGTGGCGCAGGCACCTATTCCCGTTTTTTATCCAGCCATCAACTAAACGTGATAGGCCTGGACTACAACTTTCCGTCCATCGTAAAAGCCAAATCCAGGGAAGCAACCACCATTCATTGGGGGGTTGCAAATGTTAAGCAACTGCCATTACCGCCACACTCGGTAGACGGAATTTTGTGTTTCGGTGTACTGCAAGCATTAGCCAGCTCCCGCCCCGCAATACAAGAACTAAGCAACATCGTCAAACCGGGTGGTCAAATTTGGGTTGACGCCCTTAACATCTGGTGTCTGCCGCACTTATGGGGCTGGCTTGTAAGAAAGCTTAAAGGCAAAAAACCCCACTTGCGATATGAATCACCCTGGGCGCTTATGCGGGTATTAAAAGATTGCGGTCTGGTTAACATAAAAATGTATTGGTTACCCATGGTGCCCCAGCGCCTACAAACCTTCCAACGACTGGTTAATAATCCGGTGACAAGGGCTATTCTAAAAATAATGCCGCCGTTAGGGGCATTGCTCAGCCATTCATTTACCGTCTCCGGACAATTACCACACAACCACCAAACGAATACCAGAAAATAACCATGATGATAGTCCCTCAACTTTTACGCCTACTCGGCTCCACCCTGTCGCCATCGGGTAAACGCGGGCGGCTCAGTATATTGATCTACCACCGGGTATTGGCAGACACCGATCCACTATTGCCCGACGAAATGACAGCCAGCACCTTTGATTGGCAGATGCGTTTATTACACCACAACTTCAATGTGTTGCCCTTATCCGAAGCGATTGAAAAGCTCAAAACCGGCACCTTGCCCGCCCGTGCTGCCTGTGTCACATTTGACGACGGCTACGCGGACAACGCCGACATTGCACTGCCCATACTACAACGCTGGAGTATCCCCACCACTTTTTTTGTCTCAACTGGTTTTTTAAACGGCGGAATCATGTGGAATGACAAAGTCACTGAATCGGTTCGCCAGGCCAAGGGAGAAACCCTCGACCTCAGCGCCATCGATTTGGGGAAATATGCCATCAACAACTGGAGCGAACGCCGTAGCGCACTGCATAACATCATTGCCGCCATCAAATACCGCCCGATAGAGCAACGATCCACCCTAACCGACACCATAACAGAATTAGCGGCCGCAACATTACCAACCAACCTGATGATGAGCGACGCATTAGTAGGCAGCCTGCACCAAGCCGGAATGGAAATAGGCGCACATACCGTTAACCATCCCATCTTGGCAGAAATGGATGACGATACCGCCTACCAGGAAATTACCAACGGAAAAAATACGCTTGAGAAACTCATTGACTCACCGGTAACGCTATTTGCCTATCCAAATGGCAAACCCCAGCAGGATTACCGTGCCCAGCATGTGGCCATGCTGGAAAAACTCGGTTTTCAGGCCGCTGTATCAACGGCCATGGGCGTCGCCACCACAACGACCGATACCTATCAACTGCCCCGATTTACACCCTGGGATAAAACACCCACCAAATTCCAGTTACGTCTATTGCACAACGCGCGGCGAACGAATAGCGCTAGTGTTTAACCTAGAAAAATCAGGCTCGTCGTTATATTACTTCCCCTGCCCCACGGACTGATGCGCCTTCAACCATAACTCCAGCATCATAATCACCCACACCAGCTCCCCGTAATACGCCGCGTGCTCATTTTCATGCTGTTGCATAATCTGATCCAAGAACGCCCCCTTAAAATAACCGCGAGAACGAAAATCAGCAATGCTATCGTAAGCCAGTTCTTTAAGTTTGGGCGACGTCAACAACCACACTCCAAACGGCAACCCAAACCCATGTTTTTTCTTGTTAATGATTTCCGAGGGCAAAAAATCTTTCATCGCCGCTTTATAAAAATAACGCAACTGATGTTTTTTAAGTTTTAGCGGTGAGGGTATTTGAGTGGAAAACGCCACCACATCCTGGTCCAACATGGGATAAGCCACATTAATTCCGGCAAGCTGGCACATCTTATTAACTTTACGAATATCATTATCGGCAAGCGTTTGTTTCCAGTCCAGGTATAACATGCGATTTAATGTTGACGCATCATCCACACCCTCGTACGCCGAACGCATTAGGGACTCTGGTGCATCTTTATTGACATGATGATAAAACTCATCACTCAGGGTAGCTTTCAGATCCACACGTTCGAAAAAATTATAGCTCTCCAATCGCTTTGGTAACGGCACTCTCGCTTGCTCAATATAACTGCTTATCTTGCGTAATGGCGTAATAGCCATCCCCTTGGGCAAACGCGTAAACAGAGGTTCCACCAATGCACGGCGCAAAAATTGTGGGATAATATTGTAATACTCAAAGATCCCCTGCTTCGCATAACGCGCATTACCAGCAAACAACTCATCGCCACCATCACCGGCCAACAACGTATCAACACCATCCTGTTTCGCAAAACGAGCGCAATAATACGCAGGCACTGCCGACGAATTGCCGTAAGGCTCATCGTAATATTCAGCAATATTCTGAACCGCATCTAACACATCATCGGGAGTCACATAATATTCATGTGACTTAAGCTTAAAATGATTGGCCGCAATACGCGCATATTCAATTTCATCGTACCCCTCAGCATTAAAACCAATGGAATACGTTCTAGCCTCGCCCGGATAAACCTGGCTTAACAACCCAGCAACGCTGGAGCTGTCAATACCACCACTTAAAAATGCGCCCGTATTCTCCGAGGATAAACGCCGCACCGCGCTCCCCAACACCTGCTTTAATTCATCGCTCAACTGTGACAATGAAGCATGCTGCACTTCGCTAAAGGAGGGTCGCCAGTAAATAGTCGTCTTTGCAGCACCATCACTAAACACCAGATGCTCACTGGGCAATAATTTCTGCTGTTCCTTATAAATCGTGCCCGGACTAGGCACCATGTGAAAATAAAGATAATGATAAATACCCTGGTCATCGATAGTGGCCGTGGTGGCAGGATGTGCTGCAATTGCATTAGTGGTGGTTCCAAACACCAAGGTATCACCGGTAACGGCATAGGCCATCGACTGAATACCAATACGGTCGATTGCCAGTAAGGCAATGCGTTGTTGGGTATCGATTAATGCCAGTGAAAACTCACCCTTGGTGTGCGTAACCGCATCCTGGCCAAAACGCCGATAAACCGCCACAAACGCCGCAGCAGCACCCTCTCGGGTTGCAACTTGATTAAATTCGGCTTCCTGCCAATAAGGGCTGCCCGATATCACCACCTTAACATCGCTTTCAAACGATTCAGCCGCATTGTCTGCGTTAACCACCCCCAGCGCGCAGCCTTCCGACTGCCAAACGGGGTTGTTTTTTCCAGTAATATCCGGGCTAAGCTGCCCCAACATACGCGTTATTACATCAGTTGATGTTGCATTGTTGTGATTAGACCCGTGTTGATTAAATGAAACATAACCACAAAGACCGCTCATTTATTATCCTCACATTTATAATCGCGGCATGCTTGAAAAAAACGTGATGTGCATAACAACCTACATTACTCACAATACATCACGATAAATCCAAGCATGTGAATTGCTAACTTATCAGCGATATACATCGCGCCAACCTGCTTTACTGCGTACTATTTTTACTGCTTTTACTATTACCCCAAACCCCGGCTCGCTTAAGTCTATTGCGTAACCCCGGGAGCGGATGATTCATCTCATACGCCTTTATCGCATGACGTTTTGCATTCTCTAATTGATCCAAATCCAGATAAAGCAACCCAAGGTTGTAATGCGCCTCAGCATCGGGTGCCAACGATAACGCTTTGTCATAATAAAACTTAGCATCCTTCAGCTTTTTAAGCTTATGCAAATGAATGCCATAAATAAGATAAACGGTAGGATCGTTGGGCGCAAATGTCATCGCCGACTGAAAATAATTTTCGGCACTGGTCCCCGGTGGGGCTCCTGGCATCCTCATATTATTACGCCTGGCGTACTTTGCCATGGCAAACAGCGCACGATGATGATTGGGAAAGGTCTTAAGAGTATAATTCAAATCCCCCCAAATCGTGCCCGTCATGCCTTTAATCAGGTTCTCAACATCGGCATTAAAGTGATATTGCTCAACAATCGGCAATTTCGTTTTTCGATGATCCGGATTTGAATAATCGAAAGGCCCGTAGGCCTGAACAACCCCTATACCGCAAAACATCAGAATTGAGGCCAATAATTTTAATTGTCTGCGCATAATTTTTGTCCAAATATGAATCACCCAGATGGCCGAATATTATACCGGAATAATATGACATTGTTTCCCCAGATTACCACTAACAGACGTATTAGCACTGGACAACGCAATAAGAAAGATATTCTACCCACTACTGGCAGACATTGCCCATTATTTATTCAGCTTTGCCTAACCAGGGCATGACACCGCAATCATCCGATTAAATCGACAACCGCGATACCATGCCCCCAGTCCTTCCCTCACCCCAGAATGGCCGTGGATCTAAAAAACAATGTTGACATTACTTTTATTCAGCCTATGTATTGTATCTTTATGGTCTTTAAACCTTAATTTTTCTATCTTGTCTCCAGACAAATTCAAATATATTAAATATTTTATTTGACTACTATTACCAACATAACACTAGCCAGTATCTTTTTAAGCTCGATTTTTTCTTTAATAGAAAACTGTATTCCTTCATTTGACAAACCAACACGAGCTATGCCAAACAACATAACAAATAGCATTGCGCAAACTATTCCTCCACCTACTCCTTTCAATTTTTTCAGACAGTTCCGTCGCTAGACATCACTCGGTTATGTATGCACATTGTTATAAAATAAGATCTGTTTTGTATTTCAATAATTGTTTTAGTATTGGCCCCTGTTCTTTATATTTCAAACCATTGCCAGACAGAAAAAATACCAGACTGGAATCGCGAGGCTTAAGGTATTCTTCATACCCATCTAGATTACGAATATGGGTGTTTTTTAATATAACAGCACCGAGCATAGGGAATGTTGAGAACCCTGCAATTGAAGATATGTTGGTGTCAGAAAGCATCACTTTATCCAACATCGTTGATTCTACACCTTCAAAAACCTCAATGGGGTTATTGGATAAATCCAATAATTTTAGCTTTTTTAAATGTCCTAGCCCTTGAATTTTGGCAAGACGGTTGTTAGCTATATATAGTTGTTTAAGTTTATTTAGGGGAGCTAAACTTTCTATCACAACAATATTATTATTATTCAAATAAAGGTATTCTAAGTTAACCAGATTTTCAATATTTTCTATTTTAGTTATATTAGAATTTTTTATAGCAAGCTCTTTCAGATTTTCTAGCTCATTAAGACCAACTATGTTCCTCATGCTTTTCAAATTAGGTGAAGATATATCTAATTTTGTGAGATTTTTAAGGTGTGAAATGTCAATTTTTTCTAAAACGGCCCCTTTTAAATCTAGTTCTTCTATACTTTTTAGGCTATTTAGTCCAACAGTATTCGCTATCGGTTGATTAACAAGTGAAACAATTTTTATTCTATTTAATTTTTCAAAGACAATTTTCCTTACAGTATTACCTGATGCTTCCAGCACTTCCAAGCTTTTGAGTGTATCAGGCACATGAAAATCATCTAGAGGATTACGGCTAACGTCCAGATATGTCAGTTTCGATAATTTAACAAAAAAAGAAAAATCCTTAATTTCATTATCGTTAATATCAAGATGCTCAAGCGCCGAAAAGGTTGATATTGCCGGAATGCTATTTAATTTGTTATTAGAAAGGTCCAACCTTTTAAGCTTTGGCAAGTCCAGACCCTCAAGCACGGTTAGTTGGTTATGGGGTGCCCCTAACTCCTCCAGTTCATTTAAATGGTTGAGACTTTTTAAATCAGTTAGATCGCCCTCCAGATACAACCAGCGTAGTTTAGGCAATGATGACAAGGATTCGATACTACTAAAACGTCCTTTCAGAAACAGCCCTATTACATGATTATTATTATCAAGAATAACAGCTTTACGAAATCTTGACTTCCAGATGGCTTTTGTATTCTTTAAGGAGAAGTTAACGCGCCCTTTGTCGTCAACACCTAATAGCGTTATGTTTTCATCTATTTTATAGATATTAACATTATCTATACTTAAATCAGCACTAGCCAGTATCTTTTCAAGCTCGCCTCTTTCTTTGATCTGAAATTGTAGTTCTCCATCTGAAAAACCCGCACAGTGAATACCAAACAATATGACCAATAGCGTTGTGTAAAAAATAAATTTTTTCGTTTTCATATTACATTATCGGTAATTTAAACTTATAACGGCTTATACTTAAAACACAATTTTGACATTACTTTTATTCAGTCTATGTATTGTATCTTTATGGTCTTTAAACGTTAAACCATTACCCGGCAGATAAATGTATAACAAGCTATCACGACGGGTTGTGTATTCATCATAATCACTGATCGTACGTATTTGCGTGCCCCCCAGCTCCAATCGTTTTAAGCCAGGCAGCGTGGAAAAACCTTTGATGGACGATATTTTTGTATTGGATAAATCAAGCGTTGATAATACCGGCGACGTTATACCTTCAAAGACTTCAATGGGGTTGTTGGATAAATCCAATAACTTTAGTTTTTTTAAGTGGTCTAGCCCTTGGATCTTGGAAATTTTGTTATTGGATAAATTGATTTCTTCCACATCATTCAATTCTTCCAACCCACTTAGACTTATGATTTTATTTCCAGATAAATTTAAAAACGTTAAACTTACTAAATCACCTATATTACTAACATAGGTTAGTGGAGAGTCATTAATAGAAAGCTTCCTTAATTTTTTCAACGCACTTAAATTTTTTATACTATCGACAACACTCAGGTAGCTCGAAGATATCTTAAACACCTCTAACGACTTAAGTGCTAGTAAGTCAACCTGCCTTAACTTAGACCCTACCAATATTAATTCTTTAATATTAATTATGTTATGTAAACCGGACAACAATTCAATTGGTTGATTGGTTAACGTTACCGACTCTAATGAGGTTAACTTTTGAAAACACATTTTTTTAATAGTATTCCCCGTTGCAACAAAATGTTGCAACTTCCCCAATGTAGATGGTAATTTAGCCTCTTCAATTTTGTTTATACTTACATCCAAATATCTGAGATGGGTGAAGTTCTTTATAAACTCTATATTTTTGATATTATTGTCGGATAGGTTTAAATAAATTAATGAATTGAGATTTGACAACGCCGCTATTGACGCTAACTTGTTTCTGTATAAATTCAGATACGCCAATTTGGGAAGATTAAGGTTCTCAATACTTTCAATTTTATTTGACCTAACAATAAGTTCTTCTAATCGCACCAAACCCGATAACCCAGTTAACTTTTTTAAATCCCCGTCTAAACAAACCCACCTCAGAAAAGGTAAATTATTTAACGCGTCTATCTCGGTAAACCGACCTTTGATACTGAGGCCAACGACGTGACTATTTTTATCAGTAATAACAATTTTATTGAAGCTTCTTAACGGCGCCTTCTTTTTGGACGTTTGAAATCGAGTAGCATAATTTTTCACACCTGCAATTCTTATACTATCCCCTAACTTAAAATATTCCATATCATTAAGCGTCAAATCAATACTGGCCAGTATTCTTTCAAGTTCAGCCTTTTCTTTGATCTGAAATTGCGGTGAGGTTTCGGAAAAACCAGCACCGTGAATACCAAGCAATAAAACAAGCGTTGTTGCATAAAATATAATTTTATTATTTTTCATATTACACCATCAATGGAAGCCAGCGTTCTTTGTCTTTGTATTCCAGTTGTAGTCGAGGCCTAAAGTTACCTTCCCTGAGCAGGCGGGCCACCACAAATGGGCTTAATTGTACAATGTTGCCATTTAAGTAACCTTGATAGGCTTGTTCATCGCCCCGCTCAGGCATGAATGCAACCACCTCATCATAGTATTGAATAATATCAGCTACCCGCTTTATTTGACCGGATTTTGCATTTTTAGTTTTCCCAGGCATTACCGTGACTTTTATGATGCTTGCTTCGCTAAGCCCTGCTAAATATAACGGGATTATCGCCTGCCAGGTCATTTTTTTCCATTCAACATCAAAAAAATTAGCATCAACTACCTCACGAATATCAACAATGGGGCGCTTCATCAAAAACCCCAAATCCGACGATTTATCCTTGTTTCGCTGTGTTGAGGCATTATCGTATTGTTTAAATGGCGCATGTGCTATGAGTGTTTTGAGTGAATAGCTATCCATGGATTCAGGGAATTTTATTTTATCGATATTCATTGGGGCTTGAAATTGTTTCCATTTTTCTTTAAACAACCTTTCTGGGTCGGTGGCGAATAACTCATAAAACACGGTATCAGCGATGATGTCCGCTACATCCCATAACAACATAGCTAACGATATTCCGCTACCCACCACAAAGGCAAACTGCCCTAGACCGGGGAACACATTAACCCCGGCCATGGCCACCTCACGGGCCGCAAAACGCGCGCCAGTTCTGGTGAGAGTACGCAGCACATAACCACTGGCCGTGGTTAGTTCCACACTTAATACGAAGGTTTTTTTGGCAACATCGTCGGTATTACCACTCTCAATCAGCTCGGCGATATCCGCCAGGCTTAGGGCTGCACTAATAAAAAGCAATCCCGTGGCAAAGCTATCCAGGTTATTGCCAGCCCATTTTACAATATTCCCGGGTTCATAATCCGATTGTTTTAGAATTAAGACATTATAAACCCGGTTAGCCACTAACATGCTGGAGACGGTACTGGTGCCTGCGGCTCCAAATTGGCTAACATCAGCCAGCAAATCGTGCACGCTCAAAAAAGCCACGGCATTGTCGGGTTCAGCATCCGCCCGAAGTAAGTTTTGCCAGGCCAATGAAAGATTAAGCAAGGTAAATACCGTTCGCCCCATTAGTGCCCCACGGCCATTAATGGCATCGTAGAAATCTCGGCTTTTTGTGCCTTCGCCATCAATGGCGAAGTCCCATTCGGTAAAAAATTGTTTAATTCGAGTTTTTGCCAACTTTGCATAAGAATGAGGGCTACCGCCGCTTTTAATAAGAAAAGCAATTGAATAAGCATTGAGATAGCGTGACTCATATTTTTTATGGAACATACCAAGCGTACGCGCCATGAAAATATTTATTCTTAGATGATATGCCGGATTTGTTCCGCTGGTTTTAATGATTTTTCTTGACAATAAAGCGCCATAGGAATCTAATGCCACCTGAAATAGGCACGGTGGCCCCGGCGTAGGTACGATTGCACCTACAATTTCTTGTATTTTAGCTTCTTCGTAAAATTGAAGACTGTCAAAGTACCAATCAAAAATATCAGTAAGCAATGAATCTCCACTTATCAGCTCCTGATCATTAATCAACAATAGCTGCTCATTAAATGGTTTGTCGTAACCTAAGTCTTTTTGATAGTTACTGCTTAGGTACTCCAACCACTGCTCCCCATATTCATTCAAGCGCTCATCATTAACAAACCGATCAAGCATGACTTCAATGTCCTGCTGCCACACGTCATTTTCGATGCCGGAACGGCTCAGTCCTGCATAACATTCGGACAGGGTGACAAAGATTTTTTCCCAGTGATATTCCTCTTCCATGTAGGGGCCGGGGCGACCTTTTAAGTAATAATCTGTAGTAATGTTTTCTTTCATGTAATCCAGGTAATGCTTCAGCTCGGCGCGAAACCCTTCCCGGTTCATCAGCGTCCACAGGGCCTTGGCTTCTTTATAAATGTTGTTACGCACTTCGCCCATGTTTTGAGTAATGGGGTAATCTGTCGTGGGAATATTGATAACAAGTGACAAGCCGGTTTGCAGTTTTTCCAGGTCTTCCAGTAGTTTTTTGCGTCGCGCGAATTCAGCTTGGCTGGTAACACCAATACCGTAACGGGCATTAAGGTCGGCGACTTTACACAGCTGGGTAACATTTTGTAACTTCGCCAGGTGGGGTTGTTTTAAAATTTCTAATACCTGTATCCAATGCTGGAGTTTCTCCAGCTGTTGGTTGAGGCGAAAAGTCCACTCGGGCAAGGTGCAATGCAGAGCGATTTCGACACCATTTCCCGGTAGCTTGCCTTTATAAATAATGGGCAGATCGGTGTGATTGTTGTATGAAAAGGTGGTCTGGCTTGCCACAAGTTCATCCAGGGACTTGGTGACTACCTTACCAGCGTCAGCGGGGTACAAAAAAAACGCGTATTCTGCCTTAGGATCAAATTCGCTGCCGGTTAGCGGTGCAGTTGCGTTGATGTCGGTCCACTGGTTGTTGTTGGGTTTTGTAAGGTCATTTTGTTCATGCGGCGGGGTATCACTGATACTACAAAACTCATAATAGTCTTTATCCTGCATTTTTTCGTTGGTGACGCAGGACGTACCAATGATGTTAATACGATAGTGTTGTTTGTTGCTATTTTCTGCATAGTAGGTTTGCATGCGCACAGTAAATGTGTTGGCCGTTTGCACGATATAACCCGCGCTGTCGGTGCGCGCGAGGCTCACAGGGGAACTTAGCCACCGGTCATCATAAGCTATTTCTTCAACACCTTGTTTGTTTTTATGGTATTTCCAGAATAATACGATGCGATTGGCCACGGGTAGATTGTTGTCTGCATAGGTAAAGCGAACTTTATGGTGGCGGCGCGGAATGGCAATTAAGTCTGGGGCGTTGGTGTTGTTGGTGAGCATGCCGGAGACTTCGTATGCGGCGTTGATGATGGTTCGGTAGGGCTTTATGCTTAGGCCATGGCTGTCCAGAAACCACGTATTAGGGGCTGTTTTGTCTGATTTTTGTAGTTTGAGTGACCGAAATTCATCGATGTAGAGGGTGTGGCGTTTATGCAATGCCTGGATATTGACGGAAAAATCGTCGTCGTATCCTTTATAAGGTTGTTCTTGTTTTAATTCATTTAATTTTTGCAGTATGCGGCCCATGTTGTGACTGATGCTATCAAGGTCGGCGTTCAGGTCGGCGAACCGTTGTGAAATTTTTAGCCGTAAGATAAGATCAGTGCCAGCATTGTCCGGGGCGTTTTCGATGCTTTTATCAAGGGCATCGCGTTCTGCCAGCAGTTTTTCTTTCAGTATCAGAAGTTCTGCCCTGGTTTTTATTTGATCGTCATATTGAGGGTGTAAGCTGCGCCAGTTGTAGCCCATTGTACTGTACCTTTATTGCTATTTTTGTGATGACTATTTTTTTGATAACAATTTTTTGATAACAATTTTTTGATAACAATTTTTTGATAACAATTGTTGTGACGGTAGACGTTTTTGTTGTAACAGCGTTCTTGTTATGACAGATGTGATTGCAATTTGCTTTTGGTGCTGTCATCAAATTCAGCGGACACATCCAGCTGCTGCCGCTGCTGAAATTGCTCAATGGCATTTTGGGTCACCTGCCCTACTTCTCCATCCACAACACCAGTGTCGTAGCCTAAGTTACGGAGTCGCCCCTGTTGGCCGGTAATATTGCTAATGATGTCGAGCTTTCCAACACTGATGTTGTAACTTACCGTGTCTTCCGGATCATCGTCATAAGGCTGTACCACTAGCGTTACAATGACAATATTCTCCGGAATCGCGGCTCGCACAATACCATCGACCGTCGAACGCCCCTCAATGGCGTCATCCCCAATATGCAGCACATAAGGGGCATCGCCATAAACGGTATTATCTGCGTCCACCAGTTTAATGGCGATGTAGGTGATACCGGCCTGTAGATACACGGCGGGTATGTTATGACCTCGAAAAGGTGAGATCATATCGGGTCGTTTGCCCTCATAGCCCACAATATTGGGAGCTTGAGCAATGGGTTCCACCATGGGATCATCACTACTAAAGCCTTGCTGGTAACTCGACAGATCAATCCGTTGAAGCTTGTTGATCATTGCTTCATCGGTGGCAATGTTGGCGGTTTTTTGTTTAATACGTGGCGACAGGCGAATGTCGCCAGGGTCGGTGCCACCGGCTTTGCCGATGTCTTCCCAGCGCCACTGGTGACGGGAATGCGCCATGTGAATGGTTTGCCGCTGGCCGTTAATTTTGTGGGGTAAGAGCAGTAAATTCGTTATCAGGCCGGTACAGTTTCGTGCATCTTTACCCGCATGGTGCCCGAATTCTACATCACTTATTTCTCCAACATCGTTGTGTACCCGAAGTTCACGCCACAAATAGCCATTAACAAAGACATAGAGCCAGCCAGTTGGTAGCAAGGTGGCTTTGGCCGTGTTTTTCGGGGAGCTACAATAGAGCAGTTGGACGGGGATCATAACGTGATCCCATTCCCCTTTTTCGGTTTCTTTGGTAACAGGGCTAATGGTTTTAGCCAAGGGGACGCGATCGGTACCAACGACATAACGCAATTCTCTGGGTTTATTGGGGACGTCGTCAATACTGATAACCAGGCGGTGCGGGTCTCTGCTGATGTTGCGACGAAATGCGCCGTCTCTGCGGTGGTCGCCATCGGGTGTTCGAGTAACTTCAAAAAAACCATCTACACCTTGCGGGCTTTGTCCCACCACTTCAATCACTATTTTGTATTTTTGGATTTTTTTAACCCGAGGTTCTGTCCATCGCTTGCGCTGGTAATCGGTTATGGTGCGCGGTCTTGGTAATGGTTTGAGTGGTACGACACTACCACCTGCGCCTCCCCGGTAGGCGGTAACACCCTCTTCTACTTCCACGACAGGGCAAATGTACAAATCATATCCGTTTAATTTTTGCGCCAGTTGGCGAATAACAGTGCCGCTGCGAGCTGCTCGCACACGCTCGATTCTATAAAGTTTGGCGTGTAAATGGGTTAATTGCTCCCAAGCATGGGGGTAGTCAGTGAATTTCCTCAGAAATTGTTCGGCGCAGGCTGTGTCATTAAACGGCAGGCACTTGCCAGGTAAAATAAATCCAAAGGGAATAATGTCAAATTTACCAATAGGGCTATTCAGGCGCAGTAGCATGGTTGGTCTCGGATCGGTTCGTTATATGGCCGTAGCGATTAAGGTTTAGATGCCAATAGCATGACCTCTTCACCCCATGGCGGCGTTGAAAAACTACGCAATAAGCTTATTTCGTCCAAGCTGAACAGAACCTGCTCTTAACGCCTAAATCTCACACACTACGAGGATATAAATGGTTTAAAATTCATCAATATTAATGATACCAACATCAATCAAGTATATTGACTAACAGATTAAAGCAATGCAAACGTTTTTTATGTGAAATATTCACACTTTTTAAATTTTTTTGGCTATCACACTGACTACGGGGCAATGGCTTGAGTAAGAGGCGGGCAGACTGTTCTGATGGCGAACGTTATTAGAATAAACTCAGCTATTATGCTTAATGATTTATCTCAACGTAAGATAAAAAGACTAGTGAAAGATGGTATTTTTGTATGGGTTTATTTTTTGTGCTTGGTGAATCAACCAAGGAGGGGCAAGACTTAGATACGGTGTAACTTTAGGGCGGGGATGGTTTGAAGCACTCTATTGGAATTAACTAGCAGACTCGGAGTACAACTAAACAGTAATATTTCTCCACAGAGATGCCGTTTCAAAAGTTAAAAAATCCACGACGACTCCTCTAGCAGGTAATTTAGACAACGCCTAGAATTATTTCCATCCCACTCATAGTTCTTCACTTCTTAGAATAGAGCAAGAAAGAATCTCTGTGAATCCAAGTTTTTTCAATGACACAGCATCAAAATATAAGCTAACTAATTTTTGTGAATAATCATATCACTATAAAATTGCTAAGGTAATAAATTGCCATCTAAACCTATCCGGGCAAACCCTTGTTGAACGTGCTCTCCAACGCGAGAGAATTCACCACCCATATATACGGTATTACCAGCAATTGCCAATGATATAACTGGACTGTTAGCATTGGGATTCCAGGCTAGCAAAGATCCACCCTTAGTAAAGGCTGCCAAATGATTTCGTACTTGATCATCTATACTATTAAATCTACCGCCAACATATATATTGTCGCCAGCCACAGCCAAAGTCCCAACCCTATTATTACCACCAGGCACGTTAACGTCGGAATTCCAAGGTAGTAAAGTACCATCACTGGCAATTGCGGCTAAGTTATTACGTGTTTGCAAGTCTATACCGAAGAAACTACCACCGACGTAAACGGTATTGCTTACCACAGCCAAAGCTGAAACCCGACTACTTACAGAAGGACTCCAAGCCAGCACACTACCATCAGTAGCAATTGCAGCCAATCGATTACGAACCAAGCCTTTGACACGGGTGAAACTACCACCTATGTAGACAGTATTCCCAGTCACAGCTAAAGTTTCAACCCAGTCATTAGCATCGGGATTCCATAACTGCAATGTACCATCAACCGCTATCTCCGCTACACGGCTACGTGCTTGACCACCAACACGAGTAAAATGACCGCCGACATATAAGGTATCACCAGCGACGACTAAAGTTCTAACACCGTCGTTTGCATCGGGATCCCAAGGTAGCAAGGTACCGTTACTGGAAATTGCGGCCAGATGATTCCTTACTTGATCATTAATACTGTTGAACCAACCACCAATATAAAACGTATCCTTGTCAATAACCAAGGCCTCAACAGCACCATTTACATTAGGACTCCAGGGCATCAAGGTACCGTCACTCGCTATTGCCGCAACGTGATTCCGAACTTGACCATTAGTGCTAGTTAATCCACCACCAACATATACGGTATCGCCGGTAACGGCTAAGGTGCTAACTGTACCGTTTGCATCGGGGTTCCAAGCCTTCAGAACACCACCGCTTTCAATTGCCGCCAATCGGATACGTTGCTGCCCCCCGATGCTGGAGAAAGAGCCTCCAACATACACGACATCACCCGCAACACCTAAGGCTAAAACACCGTCGTTAGCATCAGGATTCCAACTTAGTAAAGTACCGTCTTTTGCTACAGCAGCCAAATTATTACGCGTTTGTCCGCCGATACTCGTAAAAGAACCCCCTATATAAACTGTATCTCCAGTGGTAGCTAATGCACTAACCCGACCGTTAGTATCTGGATTCCAATCCAGCAAGGTGCCATCCTTATTTAACGCAGCCAAATAATTTCGAACTTGACCTTTTACACGGGTAAACGAGCCTCCAATATAAATTGTATTACCATCAATCACTATGACATCAACGGAGTTTGTAACATCGGCAAAAACAGGCCTAACTAAGCCATCAACAGAGATTGCCGCCACCCGAGTGACTATATTTCCACCTATATTGAGAAAAGCACCACCAACATAAACAATTCCATCCGCAACCGCTAAGGCACTAACACGGTCATTAGCATCTGGATCCCAAGGCAACAAGGAGCCATTGCTGGCTATCGCTGCCAATCGATTGCGCGCTTGCATACCGATACTGGTAAAGTCACCACCGATATACACTACATCGTTCTCGACACCCAAAGTCAATACAGTGTCGTTGGCAGCAGGAACCCAATTTGGATCAACACTACCGTCTGATAGAATGTGTGCCAAATTGCCCCGTACCAATTTGTTTACATGTGTAAATTTTCCACCAATATACCAACCGCCAACCCCGTCGGACACACTCGCATATACTTTACCAACAACAACTGGAAACTCCCCACCACTATTACCAGTGACTTTATTAATCGGTAGCCATCCTCCCATAGCGGATCCAACATGCGTAAAACTGCCCCCAATGTAGGCATTACCTGCGGCATCAGTCGCAATTCCATTAACGCTGCCATTAACAACCAGCCTGTTCGGCCTTGAACTGATTTGTGGTGCGATAACCGATATACCAACGCTATAAACCGATTCGATTTGAATGTAATAAGGCTTGCCATTGGTTAATCCTGTAATTGTAAACGGTGAATCAACTACACTATACATAGCACCTTCCCCGCAGGCGGTATAGTTGTTAATGTCACAATTTTCATCGGTGGAAACATAGACATTAAAGTGGTCAACGAATGGTTTGCTCCAATTTAGCGTCACTTCTTTACTCAAAGGGCTTGCGCCAACAATAATATCTAAATCGCTAATAAGTGGATTGCTTCCTACCATGATTTCTTGCAAGTTATTTAGCTGGTCGCCATCGCCATTAGGATACACATAACCTACGTCGTTAAAATTAACGTTGTTAACACCCTCAGCTAACGGTATAGGGCCTAGCGAAGCCGACGCCACACCGATAACCCCATAAGTGCCATGTAAGTAATCAATTTCAAGTGCAAAGGTATATGATTCATTTAACTTTAAATCGGCGAAGGTAATGCCAGATGATTCACCTAAGGCATCAAGCTCCATGAGACGGCGCTCACCATTATTAATACGCACATAAGCACGCATGTTAGCAGGTACAATAGCCGCACCACTTGGTATGCTTGCACTAACTTCAGCAATGTCAGGAAGATTAGTAACAGTGACAGTAATCGTTTGTTGCGTCGTTAAATCACCATCACTTGCTTCGAGAACAACAATATAGGCGTTGTTAGCATCACTATCGAGAGGGTTCTCAAAATCGGAGGGTTCTTTGAACGATAAAACGCTATCAGTATCAATAACAAATTTTCCGCTATCATCACCGCCGACAATACTGAATGCTAATTTATCATTATTTGGGTCAGAGGCATTGATATCGACTACCTTCAACACCTTCTCCATAAGCTGAATATTCGTAGGAATATTGAAAACAGGTGCGGCATTCTGTTCGGTTATCACCACAGTGATAGTTTGCTGTGCTGTTAAGTAACCATCGCTTGCTTGGATAGTAACCATGTAGGTGTTGTTTTTATCACTATCAAGGGGATTATTAAAATCCGTGACATCCTTAAAGGAGAGCACACCAGTATCTACCTCCGCTCTAAAATGCGTTTGATCATCGCCACCCACTACACTAAACGATAGCTCATCACCGTCCAAATCACTGGCACTGATATTGAATACAAACGTCGAGCTGTCCACCCGCTGTATATTCGCAGGGTTATCAAGCGTTGGTGCTCTATTCTGTTGTTCTGGATCAGAACCCCTGACAAGCTCATCTAAATTGCTTATGTCATCATTGTCATCATCTGGAAGAGTATATTCAATTGTATTAAAACCTGGTTTGTTATTACCTGCCACGAGAGTCACTGGAAAAACGGCATTAGCAAGCACAATAGGAGGCGCATCGTTTTCCGCTTTAAAATCAAAAACAAGTGCAATTTCATGTTGTCCCGGCGACAAATTATCAATCGTAATAGATGCAGTAGCACCATCGGCCGAGATTATCATTTGTTGTCGTGCCCCACCGTCTACACGAACATATCCAAACATTTCGCCTGCCGGCATATTCTCCAGTTGCGAGGTAATTTCGGACGGCACAGCAATACCACCTGGTGCCACTTTATCGGATGCCAAGGGCGCTTCGGTGGACTGACCACAACCCAACAACAGTAGCAATAACACCAATGCCACTACGATTCCATTCAGCTTTCGGCAATTGCGTTTGATCATGCATTTACCCGCAAATGTCTTGTGTATTTTCATAATATTATATAGTTTGAGCTTATTCATTGTTAAAACGGTTAATTACCATTTGATTCGGGAGTCGGCACGGTAAGATCCAACGATGAAGACGAAGGTGGCGGATTGTCCCCACCCCCACTACCGCTAGCCAGCGCACCCACCGCAAGCACGCCCAAACCTATCCATAACCATTTATAACGACTACCTTTCTCTCCGATCGTATCACCTAAATCAACTGCCGCTGCATCATTGGCAGAATTCGCCCCAAACTCAGTACCTGGTGTCGAGGTGCCAACATCTTGAATAACCAAGGTCATGGGGGAAAAGGCATAACCGTGTAACAAGCTATTCTCGACGGTATCGGTTGCTTGAATGTAGTATTCAATGCCAGGGGCTTTATAATATTGCTCATCAAGCGTAACGCTGAATTGGTTACTATCGCCAATTCGATACATGGAAATCGGATGATAACGCTCAGAACCAATTGAACGATAGTATAATGTTACAGACTTCAGTCCTACATTATCTGTCACTGTGGCAGTAATGGGTTTAAGATGGCCCGCTTTTAACGTTTCAATCACGGGCTTATGGATAATTTCAGGAGAGTTGATATCCGTGGGAGGCAATGCCAGTTGGTCCGCAGCAAAAACCGGCGTAAAAACCATTGAGCAGCAAAGCATCAACACAAAAAATTGTCGTAACCTTATGCGTAGCATGTAAATTCTCCCCGAAACTTACCAGCAATTAGCCAATATATGTCATAAATTTTGTTTAGGGGTAATTATAAAGCTGGTGAGTAGGTGTAGCAACGCGTTTCACTATAGAAACAGACCCTCGCACACTAAAACATGATTTGAGCACTCATTTTAAATTCTGCTGGCGATCACTGCAGAGCAACACTAACTGAATGATATTGTTAAAAATACAGACGAAACCAAACCAACTGACAGGGCAATACAACGACATATAACCGTAGTGATTAAAATTTAGGTTAAGAATGCGTCATATTCGTTTCATGGCGCCAAAAACAGGCTCGTTAGGAAAGCCGAAATGACAGGCAATAGCCGATCGAGCTATTCAGCGGAGTTTCAACACAGCCATGGGGGTGAGGAAGATGTGCTATCGGCTCCTCACTTTAACAATTATGACCATAGTCACACAAACCTATTACCGCATTAGAACAACGTGCACCTGACTTCATGCTGATTATTCAAAACAGTCTATCCCCAAAGCATTTGAGGCTTAAATTTTAGAGTGCGTCATTTCCCGTTCATAACTAGGCGCAACAACGCAGTATGGCAACCCCAGGTATGGAGGCAAACACCGTCATGGACAATAAAGGGCGTGCTGCTAGCATCACATTTTGAGTCTATGGACGACACTACCCGTTATTTACAGGAACCGATTTACATATTTAATAGTTTAAATATTATTCTTTTTTAAATAAGTGACACGAATAAGTAACAAAAAAATTAGTGCAAATACGTTTACAGAACCTACACCAGGTGGCAGCGCCTCACCAGCATCGTCATCTGCAGGTTCCCCGCCATTATCCCCAGCATCGTTACCTGCGCCGGGATCTACCACCGTATCCCCACCAGTATCGCCATTTTGGTTACCATCGTTGGGGTTGCCATCATTAGGGGTTTCATTTTGCGCTTTCACTATCACCACGTACATACTGTTTCCCGACTGACTGTTACCACCCAGAGTAACATTGCCCGCTGCAAAATCTTTGCTGTATAAACGTAAACCCACACCTTGGTCAGTACTTAATAACGCCTCACCGGTATCTGTCCAATCTTCTAACCAAGTTGGCCGACTGGCATTCCTCTCGTCATAGCCAATATAAACAGTGACCGCCCGGTTGACATTAAACTGAATAAAGTTATCAACGGTCACGTTTTTGTCATCATTGGCGGTACGCAAGTAATCGAGGCCTGCGTGACCCGCTGGTATCGTGGTATAGGTATAGTCTCGATCAAGATACAGGGTTTTCCCCGTTGTCAGCACATCCCATTGGTAACGCCCTGGCTGGGTATTGTCGATGACCAAATCCGCGGTGTAGGTAAAGCTGGCTTCGCTATCTGGCTCAATGTTGTTAGCAGCTATCGATTGGTCTTGAACATTATTAACGATTAAGCGGTAATCAACACCTTCGCTCAAAACACCCGTGTTTAATACCACGGTTTTGTTATCTGCATCCAACTGCGCTGCCAATACTGCAACGCTGGGTGAAATGCGGTAATTGGTCGCTGTCTCTGCGCTGGATGTACCTACTGCTTCATCATAAAGTACCGTGAGCCGGGTAGCGTCTCCGCTAGCGTCCACGGAAACCAATGCCGGTGACGTGGTATCCGCTTTCGTCGTGGCATTCACTGCGTCGCTCTTAGCCCCTTCCATACCGGCACCATTTACGGCGGCAATGGCATAGGTATAACGAGTAGACTCCTGTAAACCACTGTCTTCATAACTCGTTTGTTTAATAGTGGCCACCAACTCATCATTGCGATAGACCCGATAACTCACAACGCGGCTTTCCGTGTCCTGTGCTGCAGTCCAGCTCAATGCGATTGTATCTACGTTCAAAGAGGAAGCGGTAACATTTAGTGGTGTTGTAGGCTCGGTACTATCCCCCCCGGTAAACGGAACTGGCTTGGTATCCAGTTGCAACTGCCAGCCTGGGTTCACGCCGTCTCCAGCGTAAGCACCGCGATAGGTACCATCACGAAATGTTCCATTAAAGTCCTTATTCCAATCCGTATGGTCCAGAAATTCACTGGTATCAACCACCGCGCCTTTTAACACATCAGCGAGCGGATAAATAATCAGTGAATCACTAATATCACCATTGGGGTTTTGCAAGTAATTGACTGAATTGGCATAGGTGTCAGTAATATTGTGTTGCACACTTACATTGTTGTCGACGTTTATCGGCGTTTGAGCGAATACCGCATTAGCCATCACTAATTGGGTAGCCGATGAATCCACGCCTGTCACTTTAATACCGTTTCCAGTGCTGACGATGGTGTTATGAAATACTTTGATGTTACGGGGAATACCATTGTGTGGTTGGATGTGAACCGCGCTTCCTTTGGGATTAACAAAGACATTGTCATAGAGTGCAATATTGCCCTCACCTTGAAACAGCGCCTCGCTGGCATTTTGGTAAATAAAGTTACCGTATATTTCATACAAATCATTGCTACCCGCACCGCTGCTGGGTAAGTGCCCCACTAGCAGATTGGGACGCGCCAACCCTCCGAAGGAACTGTTATTAATTTTGCTAAACACGTTGTGCCGTATAATGGTTTTGCTATCTTCGGTGGGCATTCCAATGTCGGTCGGACGAATGTTTTGATGTTTAATTTCCATGCTATAACCCAACGTATCCAACACTAAATTATGCTCGATAATTCCTCTTGCAAACTGTAAATTGCCACTGCTATCTCCTAAATACATGCCAGTACCTGCACCAATGATCACATTGTTACGAATGACCCAATCCCAGGCCGGGCCTTTGGTGGAAATACCTATTATCTGTTGATCGCTGGTATTGGCGGTATAACTTCCCCCATGATTCACAATCAGCAAATTTTCAATGGTGATGTTGTGGGTGTACCCTCTTGAGTTAACACCATCGCCATCATTTCCCTGACCATCAAGTTTTATATGCCGAATTGTGAGGTAACTGGCATTCTCTAACTGAACGGTATTGCAACAGTTTCGTCCCAAAAACACGGCAGGCTCGCCGCTCTCCGGCCCCGTAATCACAATAGGGTTACCCTCAATACCATTGACATTATTGAAGTACAAACCGCGCTCATAACTACCTGGTTCCAGTACAACAATATCGCCCCCTTCCAATTGCACACTATCGAGTTGATCCCGGTAGTTTGATGGCCCCAGATTATAGGTAGCGCTTAATGCCACACATGGAAGCAACATAAAACCAGATGTAATTAAAGCGGTAGAATATTTCTTGAAGCGTCGAGCTAGTATAGTTTGCATGATGAAGAGACCTGCCTATTCATTGTGGTGTTTCGTTGGGGTGCTTCGTTGAGTTGCTTTAGAGTGGCGCCCCTTGTAACGTTCCTTTCTAACCTTCTGTTACAACGTAAATCCAGGAGGGATTGGCTTGGTTTTCGCTATAACGCCAAATTTGTAATTTCACTGATTGCACAAATGTAATTATGCGAAAACCAAGCATACAGACATGTTAAGTTTTTGAGTTTATTTACAGCTATAAACCCGCATTAGCCAGGCACGAACTCTACCTATCACTATGAACCTCAAAACGAGCGCCATAATGTCGATACGCCCCGACTACCAGTAATACGAATAACAACTCCAACCAGCCAAATGCACCGGCTGCTGGATCCCCGCCGACCGCATCACCTGACGCACCATCCGTTGCGCCATTTCCAGTAGTGTTGTCACCGCCAGTGCCACTTCCACCACCCGTGTTAGTGTTACCCGTATCGCCCCCGCCGGTGCTGCTACTACCCGCTTTGGCAACAACAAGCACGGTGTACATACTAAAACCACCGGCTTCATTGCCGCCCAATGACACAGTACCTGCATCGTAATCTTTTTTGTACAGATGTAGCGCTGTATCATCGTTGGTTAATTGCGCACCAGTATCAGTCCAGGATGCTAACCAGGAAGGTAAGCTAGGCACTCGTGTATCATAGGCCACATAGACGGTGGCGGTTTGATTGATGACAAAACTGACAAAGCTATCACCTGTCGTAGCTTTATCATCATTGCCAGTACGTAATACCTTAACACCGGTATATTCCGATGGAATGTTACTATAGACGATACTTCTATCGACATAGGTCAGTAAGCTCGTCGATAAGGCTTCCCAAATATAGCTGCTAGGCTGAGTACCGGTAATTTGTAAGGTATCGCCTCCACCGGTATCACCACCACCAGTGTCGCCTCCGGTGCCACCGCCACCTGTATTACCTCCACCAGTGCCGCCTCCGGTACCACCGCCACCAGTATCACCCCCACCAGTGCCGCCTCCGGTGCCACCGCCACCAGTATCACCTCCACCAGTGCCGCCTCCGGTGCCGCCACCAGTACCTCCGCCTCCAACTGGCGCTGTTTCATTTAGCACAGTAACCGTCGCAGTACCCACTACTGACAAACCACCCAGATCCGTCGCTTTAAAAGTGAAAGTATCAGTCCCGAAATACCCGGTATTGGGGGTATACACCAGACGGTTGTTAACCACGGCAGCCGTGCCATTTGCCGGTGAACTCACGATGCTGAAACTATGGGTATCACCAAGGTCTGAATCAGTAACAATGGGTAACACAGTGGTCACAGTGTTTAGATAGGTTGTAACCGCTACGCTGGCAGCAACCGGCGCGGAATTGGGTGTAGCGGATGCCAAGCGCAATAAACCGCGGCCAGTAAGGGTTTGACGCGAACGATTAGCTGCGCTCACACCAGGATTTTTGTGGCTTAACGCACGGTTGGGGTTATCCCAAATTTCAAAGCTTACTTCAATATCGTCAGCATTCAATTCTGTCACCGTAGTGCCAAGTGCAACCGTAATAATATCGGGTGTACCACTGATGGTAGGCGTTACATCCTGACCATTCATCAACACTTTGAAACGGGAATAATCCAAGGGAGAATCGTCCCATACGCCAACTTGTACTGTACTGATAAAACTACCGTTAAATACTGGTGTAATCGTCATTACCGGACGCATCATATCATCGTGCACATTAAGCTTTGGCGCACCAATATCAACCCAGCGAGCGATGAGGCGCTTTTCTGCTTCCGGCATATCCTGAACTTTACTCAAATGCTGTGACACGTTTGACCAGGTTTCTGCGCTCTCTAGAGGCGTATGCGATGTATCTTCTGGGGGGTGGTCTCGACTATCGACTAATACTCCACTACTAACAGGAGGTAACCCAGTGCCTGGATCACGGCCGTCAAGACGCTCTCCGTAAAGTGCCCACACCAACATGCTGGATCTAGCGCTGTTCAGGCCTACCCAACGTGATGCGGTACAGCATTTTCGGCCTTTGCCACTTGGGCCACGGGTCAGTAAAGTATAGGTTTCGTCGTCGCCATTTAAACGTATCCCGTTACTACCATTACCATGACACGAACTACAACGATTGTTTATGACACTCGCCACATCATTATCCCAATCCACTCCAAAACTTCGTCTATGTAATGAATCAGCAGAAAGCGTACCGGCATAAATTTCTTTAGCTGATTTAGTTACCGGATAACCTTGGGTATCCACTCCATTAAACAATGGAGCACTATCGCCGGAAAAATCACCAAAGGGTGCCCCTGTATCCACTACAGCGCGCGATTCAAAGGGGTCCAGACCTTCCCGGGTATGAACGTGACAACCAACACAGTATTGCTGCTCCCCTCCGACTACAGTGCGAGACGTGGTTTCTAAATCCAGGGCCATGCCATATTTATCGAGGGTTTGGAATAGAAACGGAGTATTGGCAGGTAATTTCGCCACGAAACTGGTATCTGGGTTGCCCTGCCCGTCCAGCGGTTCAACGCCACTACCATCAGGTTTGCGCACAGAAAATTCACCCAAAATCCGCAAATGATGTTTTTGCACACCCGCCCACAGCTCTTCACCACCAAAAAAGTTGTTGGGGTAAGCCGGAACCGGCATTAATACCCGCACCCCATACACTTCAGAATTATCAAAAATGGCCAGTTCCGCACCATTGGATACTAGGTTGGAGTAGTTACGGCCAGACATAAAGCCACCATCAGCAGCATTCCAGGGCGTACCATTCAAAGAACGGGTTTCCCGGTCATAAAGCGACGCAGCTCCGCTCAACCCATAGGGTGCACCGGCGGGTAAGCGTGGGTCCTTGCTGCCCGTGTTAGGAGTTTGCGTTGCGAATTCCGTCGTATTACCCTGCTCATCCAAACCAGGAACTGCCTGATTGTAGATACCGCTATAAGGTACAACCGCCCTTGCCATAATTTCATGGTATTGCGGTAAATCAACCACGATGCGCGCATCATCTGCGATATGCCCCACTTGCCGGGTACTATTGGCTTCCAGAGGTACCAACCAAATGCCCGCATCCTTACCAATCACTTCAAAAATCGCTTGTAAACTGCCGGGATAAGCCCCCATGGTAGATGAAGCACCAATGGTATAGGTGGTCAATAAATCATTGCCCGGCGCAGCAGCAGGATGGGTGAAACGACCGGTCATCTTAACCAGCGCCTTATCAGTGGTAACCGTTTGACCACCGACGGCTTTTGTGCGACCACTATCCGTCCGACTGGGATGGATCCAGTATTCATCCTCTGTTTTGTAAGGCCCTCTGCGGTTATCGTCTTTGTCTGCTTCTGGGGTCAGGGTAAACTCCCCTACTCTCGCAAAAGGCGTCATGGAATTGCCCATTCTCCAAACACCTTCGGTGTATCCCTTATGCTCAAAGTCAGCGCCAGAAGGATCAATAGGAAAGCGTAACAACTCTCCCATACCGCCGTTATTGTGGTTGTAATAAAGCGCCGCAACAATATCACCATCAGAAAGCTGGGTCATAAAGTGATAAGAAAACATAGTGGCATCCTGCTTACCCGCAAGAATAAAGGGGAAACTACCGTCGGGATCAATCACAAACAACGAATATTGGTTATTGTCCACTTTCTGCAACATGCTATCAAAGCTGGTATACGCAATACGTCCGTCTTTCAGAATGGCGGGATGCAATTGCTGGTTCATGGCCCGATGCCCCAATAATTCCAGGTTTTTGCCGTTCTGTTCCATGGCAAACAACTGGAAGCGGTAAAAACCACTGGCGCGATTACTGGTGAACCCTATACGCCCATCCGGCATATAAAATGGGCCGGTATCCATAACGGGAATATTGCTTGTCCACTCAGCATCTTCATTTGGGTGCGCACGACCGGCAAAATGCTTTGCTTCAGGGGAAATTTGGGTTTCCGTCTTGGTATTAAGGTCATATTTAAACACCAGCGCTGGAGCATCATAAGGCTTAAGCGATTCAAATGGCATGTGGGCAGTCGAACCATTTTCACTAATATTCAAAAATGATTGGATATGACCCGCATCTGGGCCCCAACCACCATCACCAGAAATACCCGAATCGGTGAACTGACGAGTATCCAAAAATTTGGTATAAACAATAGAGGTACCATCAAAAGATACGTTAGGATCGGCAATGGTACAGATAGCCGCGCTGGCATTGTCTTCGTCACAATCCACCAGCACTTCTTCTCGGCGTGGATCCCCAATTGCAAAACCGTTATACCCTGGATCCGAGTGATGCAACACCAGATCGCAGCCCGGTTGCTGGTAAATGTTATTAGCAGCTGAAAGCCACATGTCATTGACGCCATTCCAGTTCAGCAGACTTTTGTCACCATTTAGGTTAACCGGCTCTCTGCCCCGCGGACACCGCACATACACAACATCATAATCAATGGCAGCATATTGCCCCTGTTTAGGCGCGGCGTTAACTGGCGTAAAATAAAAGGCACTCAACACCGTTAAACTCATCAGCATTTTTGCAAAAACATTGAGACTGACGTTCATTACTGGGTAATTCAACTGCATGTTATAACTCCGTTAATATTTCTTGCAAATCAAGCGCCCATCGATTCAATTAAAATCGTGGCGGCTTATAAATTCCATCACTGTTGCATGAGACACAACGTTAGATTGACGACCGTTTTAAACGCACTAACTGCACCAGTGCAAATAACACCAGCCAGATTAAATTAAGCGAGCCAGCAGCAATTTCATCCGCAGTACCCGGGATGTCAACACCACCGACCGCATCCCCATCCGTATTCCCGTCACCGCCGTCACCATTGTTGCCATCACCACCGTTGCCATCACTTGGCGGCGTATCGCTACCTGGAGGAGGCGTAGGTGTATCGCCATCTGAGGGTGGTGTATCACCGCCAGTTCCCACATCCTTCGCTTTCACGACAACCACATACATGCTATTTTCGGCTTGATTCCCCCCCAAGGTCACTGTCCCGGCCTCGTAATCCTTGGCATACAATTGCAAGCTTGCGCCTTGATCGTTACTCAATAAGGCTTCGCCGGTATCTGTCCAGTCTTGTAACCAGGAAGGCCGAGACACATTTCGATCATCATACCCCACGTAAACCGTTACTGACTGGTTAACATCAAAGCTAACAAAATCAGCGGCAGTAGCATTTTTGTCATCATTAGCAGTACGCAGATAATTTAATGACAAATAGCTGGAAGGTATGGTGGTGTAGGTATAATCGCGGTCAATATAGACAGCATTCCCCGCTGCCATCACATCCCATTGATAACGTTCCGGCAACGTGTTACTGATATTCAGAGTAGAGGCATAACTAAAACTTAACTGGCTGTTCGCAGCGATAGTATTTGGCACCGATGCCTCATCCCTTACACTATTTACCGTTAAGGTATAATCCACACCTTCACTCAACTCACCGGTCGTCAAGGTAACAACAGTATTATCTGCACTCAATTGGGCGGCTAACACTGAAACAGTGGGGGTAATAGTATAATTAAGAGAATTCTCTGCGCTGGCTTCAGTAACAGCCTCACTGTAGACGACCTCGACAACGGTGGCATCACCTCCGGCACTCACCGAGTCTAGCACTGGTGGTACATTATCGCCTTCCGTAGTGGCTGTTACAGCGCCGCTTTTGGCACCTTCTAATCCCGCACCGTTTACAGCACTGATACGATAGCTATAGGTCGTTAACTCTTGCAAACCACTATCGGTATAGCTGGTTCCACCCGTCGATCCCACCACCGCATCGTCTCTATAAACGTTGTAACTTGTTATTCCACTTTCCGCGTCTTCAGCGGCTGTCCAGCTTAAAGTAATAGCCTCTTTTCCTGTTACACTTGCCGTTACATTCAGTGGCGTGGTGGGGCCAGTGCTATCAACCACACCAGCGCCATAACGATACGCCCAGGTATCAATAGTGCCGTTATTGTGGGTTACGAGAAAGGTTACATTGTTAACAGGGTCATATTTTAGGTTACCGTGAATTCTTTTTTGAGTCTGTACTGGATTACCTGTCGTGGGTTGTTGCTCGGTCCAGCTGTTGTTTTCCGGATCATATACCCAGGTACCTGTGCCGTTTCCCCGGAAGACAATAATTTTATCATTGGCACGGTCATACGCCATCCCATATCCACCCTTTTTGGGAGGCAATACCCCTGTAGGGCTGAGTTTTTCCCAGACATTGCTGGCGGCATCATACTTCCACAGCTCATTGCTGTTGCCATCCGGCCCCCATTCACCGCCAAAGAAATAGATAACATTGCGTTTGGAGTCATACTCACAAACGGTTTCGATGGCATTAACGGGGGCTTGAGCGGGATTGCGCTCCGTCCACTGATCATTGTTAATGTCATAGACCCAGGTTCTGGCCCAAGCCACTGCCACTAGGAGCTTGGCATTGGTATCGTAAGCGGCACAACCCGCATCCTTAAAGGGTATTGGGGTATTGCTTTTGTATGCCCATTCGTTGGCCGCAAAATCGTAAGTCCAGGTATCGGGCGGAAAAATCATGCCCTTACTAAAGCCACTGGCACCGTGGTTTTTATCCGGCGTCCAACCATTGAAGGTGACCATCACGCCCGCTTCGTCAATAAACTCTACATTGTCATAGGTATGACGCGACATCGGGCGTTGCGAGCTTTGCAACTTACCTGGTTCGCTTGAATCATAATTACTGTCTGTATAAGCACTCGGTTCAGAGCTTGAGCCCCCATCGGACGGTGGCGCTGGATCAGGCTCGTACATTTTGTTCCAGGTTAATGTAGCAATATCAAACGCCCATATCTCATTGCCACTGTAATTATTGTGACCACCGCCAAACACCAATAATTGTCGATTGACAGTGTCATACGCCATGCCGGAAAATTCTAATATACCGCCGGGATCCCCTGCTATACCAGAGGTTTGGGCTAAACCGCCGCTATCGACTTTATGCCAGGTATTGGCTGGAATGGCACTTAAGGTGGAATTAACTTCACTGACACTGATTGCAGATGCCGTCACAAGAACGGTTGCAACGACTGTCCGAACGACTGTATGAACAGTATTGCTAAAACTATTTTTCATGCTGACTCCAATTTCATAAAAAAAACTGCATTTCGCTTAAATCTCAACCATCGATTCTGCAATAGATATCTCGCGCTAACGTCTGCGGTTTTACCACATATACTTGGGGTTCTTTGGTTCAAGGTACACCAGCATGTGTGTAAATGAAAACGTCTTGGCATCTTGCTACTGAGTGAAATGTCTTAAACAATTCTGGACAACAAACTGTACCATTGTAATGCGCTATCCAACTCCAACCTAGCTGCCTTAGAGAGTCGCCTCAAGCCCTTAACCCGGCTTAGTGTGCGGCTACTGACTTAAGACACATTAGCACATATATTCGATACCTAATCATCGTCCAAAACCGTCAGTTCTGATGGAACTTGGTTCACAAATTGAGAAGTGATGTTCAGTTGCGGCTATTTTTTTTATTCAACTGAATCCGTTCATTAATCTATCTACCCTGATCGATACAACAGACAAAAGCACTTTCGGTGCCAATAAAATAATAGCCTTTGATATTAACGGTTTAGCTTGTTTGTTAAGCAATTAATTGAAATTGTACCGTCGATTTGAATGGCCACTAGAGAAAATCGTCGCTGTATAGCGACGACAATTTTCAGAATAACAGCAACCTATTGTTTTTTATTAATTTTGATGTGTCGCAATATAGCGACAAACAGTGATAAGAAGCATTTAGTCGGCTTAGCACCTTCATTTTAACCGCCTAAAACGCTTTGCATTCACGCGGCCACTGGAAACTCGTCGAGCTTTTGCAACCATCATATTACGCCACAAGCACCACAGAATTAACGGCGTTTAACCAGGTCCAGCATTTCATCCCAAGCCGCACGATGAAAACTCAGCAACAATAATATGTATACAATTGCCCCCACCATGACCAGCATTATTAATCGCACGGCGGGATCAAATTCACTCAGGAGCATACTTTTCATCGCATAAATAACAGCATACATAACGGCGCTGAATATCGCTGGCAGCACCATTGCACCCACGAAGTCTTTTATTTTAAGACCAACAAGCGGCAGCGCTTTACTTAGCATAATCAGCAAAACAATTGGAAATGCAATGACCCAGGCGATACCCACGCCTGTCAGCCCCCAATTGGAACCAATTAGAAAAGCGATCGGCATAATCACAATGGCATACATAAGGTTACGTAAACTAACATCAGGCCTGCCAATACCCTGCAAAACCGGTGGCAATAAATTGCTTAACATGCGCAATGGCATCACAAAACAAAGAATTTGCAGTATTGGTGCGGCAGCTTTCCAGGTCTCGCCTAGCAGTACAAACACCAGCTCCTCCGATACACTGGCCATACCAATAAACATAGGGAAAACCAGTGTACTCATCAGGCGAACAGCCTTAAGGAGATACTCTGAAATTTTGCGGGGTTCGGCCTGAATCAGGGAGAAGGCAGGAAATGAAACGGTATAAATAATTTCACCCGTTTTTTGCATAATCAGTGATGACAAATGCATTGCAACAGAATAAATACCCAGCAAATTTTTGCCAAACAACTTTCCGACAATAAAAATATCCGCCTGATTGTAAAAAAACCAGGCGAGTCTCTCCCCCGTCACGTATCCGCCAAACAGCACCATACTGCGCATGCCCTGCAGAGAAAAAGACGGCCATTTAAAATAAGGCCGAACAATGTTCATCCCGACAGTTCGGCATAGACCATTAGCAATGTTGCCCCAGACCAATGCCCAGACACCGTATCCAAGTAACGCCAACGACAATGATGTCACACCACCAGCCAGGTGACCGATAACCTGGACAATGGACTTGCTTTTGAGATTAAGCTCTCGCTCCAGCAACGCCATAGGCACCAACTCAAATGACATGATGAGGAACTGCAAAGACAGTATCCGAATCACATCGGTAAGCCGGTCTTCATTAAAAAAACCGGCGATATATGGCGCCAGCAAAACGAGCAAACAAAATAATACAAAATTCACCAACAGGATAAGACCAAAGACCTGGCGGGTCACCTTGTCATCCAGGGTCTCTCGCTGAACAAGCGCAGCGCCCAGACCAATTTCGTTTAACATCATGGAAAAGCTGACAAACAAAACCGCCAGCGCCATTAACCCATAGTCCCCTGGGGTCAATAAGCGTATAACGATAATCGTGATCGCCCAGCTAATGAGCTGACTGCCAAACTTTGCAGCGACACTCCATCGAAGCGCACTGAGTACGCGGGATCTTATTTCCACCAACTAATACCTTTACGCGTTGCCGCCAAATAACCCGGCGTATTCCCGAAAAACGCTATTTTTAACATCGTTTTATATTATGGTCACTGAGTTATGAAACACGAGTTATGAAACAAGAGTTACGAGTCACTGAGCGCCCGCATCGGGGCGATGTGCATCCCGCCTGCGATCAGGGCTTTTGTTCAATATAGCGTAATATTCGTTCACCAATAGGGAAATGCGTTTATCCCATGTGTTGTTATTGGCGTAGTTTACAATCGCCTCTCGGTCCCAATGCTGGCTCAAAGCCTCTGCCAACGCGGCCTCCAATGCAGTGCTGTCACCAAACGGCACTAACAATCCAACCGTTGAATTTGCCACCGCTTCGGCATTACCACCAACCCGCGTCGTAACGACAGGCAGAGCACATGCCATCGCCTCTAAGAAAACGTTGGCCCAACCCTCATTGCTGGTCGCCAACACAAATACATCGGCGCTGGACAGCGGGGTTTTTAATTGCTCTGGTGGCATCGCGCCCAGAAAGCGCACGGTTTTCTCCAACCCTAACTGTTTAACCTGTTGCTTTAAGCGATCACCCCAGTCTCCTTCGGCACTGGCACCACCTATCACCAGATATAACAAGCCAGGAAACTGCCCAACCAATGCAGGCAAACATTCAATCACACGATGAAACCCCTTACGCTCAACCAATCCTCCAACGCTAATCAGGACTGGCACATTATCAGGTATATTTAACGTCTCCCGTGTATCTCGTTTATTCAAGGCATAAAATTTTTTAGTATCAACACCATTACCGACAACTAACACATGTTCAGCATCAATCCCCAGCGACACCACAAATTGCTTTAATGAATCGGCAACTGAAAAAACACGCGCACTACTACGCAGTGCTTTCACTAAGAAACTACGGCGTGCCGTTTTCGCATGGGGCACTTCGGTACCACGCAACGTAATCGTTACCGGCGCTTTAAACCAGCGCCCCAGCAATGTTGCCGCATAACCATCGGGGTAGGCAAAATGAGCATCAATCAGGTTAAAACCAAAACGCTGGCGCAGTTTTCTTACCCGCATAAAACTGCCTATGGCCATAAAAAAACCATCGAATGTTTTAAATAACCCCGGAACACATAAGAATCGAGGATAATAGACCTCAACACCGTCCTGAACTTCGAACCTTGGTGCAGGTGGACGAAAGTGCGGGCGAAACTTGCGTAGTATTCCCTGTAAAGGAAACCACGGTACAGGCGCAACCACAACGATAGGCAATTGTTGTCCCACGCGAAACATGCGTTCACGGATAAACAAACCGGCGTTAGGGCGCCCCTGGTGCGGAAATAGACTGCTGAAGACTAACAATCGTGGCGTATCCGTAACGGCGGCATTGTCCTTCACGACGTGATTAATTCACTATCGTCTTGCTTAGCAATCACCAGCCAAAAACTCAACCAGGACAAATCATCATTTGAAACATCACGAAAAGGTGGCGCCAGGTGCGGCCGAACCTGCTGTATTTCATCATCGTCTAACAACTCAATCGGATTAAGCAGATTAATATTGAAAGGCATTTCACGTATGACCTCCAAATAACGATTGACTCGCCAGCGATTAGGCACCCCTTTGTGGGAATACATAAAATCCCATAATAGAGATGGCCAGGTTAAAAAATCCAGTTTATTGTTACGGTGCAAACCATGACTTTTCAGATCAACCTGATGCGCGGCAATACCACCCACATGTAGCGCCCGCGACATATCGGCAAACGTCGCCTGAAGATCGTTAACGTGCTCAAGAACAGCGCGTGACACAATTAAATCAACCGTATTATTTAATCCGGACAATCCGCTTGGCTGAACCAAATAATCAATCGTGCCCGTGGCAAACCCGGATTGCGCATTACTTGTTTCATTAAAGCAGGATGCTGCCCGGCTACGCCTGGGTTCGTCCAAACCATTCATTAAGCACTCAAGTACCGCCGCATTTTTGGGCGTAATCGAAACCAAGGGAAAACGGTCAACGCAATACACCTGCGCTGCACCATGTGCGTACATCAACAACCCAACCCCTGGCACGTCACCAGGCCCGTATTCAAGCACCCGCTTGCCTTGCAGGAAACGATCGATCTCGGATTCTGCCACCCCCAACTTGGCAAAATATTCATTAAAACATTCCAAAAAATATGCCGCAATTTCTTCGGCATTTTCCTCTTCCGGCCCCCGCCCCGTTTGCCCGGTAAGTTGTACATAATATCGGGGAAAGAACGTTGCAATCCAGTTTGAAAGCAGCGCTTTTACAAAGCGCAAGATGTCATCGATTCGATTTTCGCCGTACATGAATTGTATTATCCGGCTATTATTAGCAATATGTGGATCATGGTATCTTACTTAGTTGTTGTGATTTATGTCAGTAATTTATGTCAGCAATCTATTATAGTAAGTTATAACAGCAATTTTTTATGCCGCTTATCGTTAATACTACATCGCCTTTCCCACCACAGTCAGTGTCACATTTATTCAATAACGGCATGCAGTTAATTAAAATCTGCTCAACCCAAGCTTAATAACCCAAGCTTAATAACCCAGGCTTAACAACCCAGGTTTAAACAACCCCAGGCTTAACAACCAATGACTATTTTTTTATCATTGCCTCATACACTGGCTTATACCGCGCAACACTAACGGGCCAATTGCGTTCCTGTTCAACAAAGTTTCGCGCCTGATTTTTTTGTAATTGCCATTCGTCTTGCCGATCCAACAACCCCAAAACCGCGCCAGCAAGCGCCTGTGCATCACCGGCAGCAAAGAGCACGCCGGTCACACCATCGTCAATTAATTCCTTATGCCCACCAACATCCGACGCAACCACCAGACGACCACGCGCCATTGCTTCGAGAGGTTTTAACGGCGTGACTAATTCAGTCAACCGCATGGACAATCGCGGGTAAACAAAAATATCAACCATATCATAATATTTTTGCACCTGATCATGCGGAACTCGACCGGTAAATATAACCTTATCATCCAACCCCAGCGATTTCGTTAATGCCTTTAATTGCTGGTCTTGTGGGCCACCACCAACTAATAAAAGCCGAACATTACTGTTTTTCGCCATAATGAGTGGTAATGCCCGTATTAATAAGGGCAGCCCTTCGTAAGCGTAAAATGAGCCGATGAAGCCTAACACTGTTTTCCCCGTTAATCCCAATTGATTTAACAAGTCGTCGTCCCGGCTGACAGACAAGCTAAATTTATCCAAATCAACCGCATTAGGTATTACCACCACTTTATCTTCGCTTACCCCGCGTTCAATAATATCACGGCGCAGGCCTTCGCAGATTGTTGTGACATAATCGGCTTTTTTAATCACATAACTTTCCAAGGCGCGGGTCATGCGATAGCGCACACCACCTTCTTTACTGGTACCGTGGTCAACCGCCGCATCCTCCCAAAATGCCCGTATTTCATACAACAGCGGATACCCCAAATGACGGGCCACCCTGACTGCTGCAATCCCATTTAACGCCGGTGAGTGTGCATGCAAAATATCCGGCTTCACCTGCTTCACCACCTCAGCCAAACGGCGCTCCAATGAACGAACAACCGCCCACTGGTTTAACAAAGGCAACCGCGAAAGAAAACCGTTATGATAGGGTGTCCGAAAAAAATCAAGACCATCGACATTCTCCTGCGCTTGCTGCTTTCCCGCGGCCATATTGTGTTTGGTGCTGGTGATATGTTCAGTTTGCCACCCCAACGCACGCTGATTAGTGACAATCGCCTGACTACGAAAAGTATACCCGCTATGCAACGGAATTGAATGATCAAAAATATGAAGAATGCGCATGATCGTTTAGTTACGGTATATTAGTTACGGTATATTGTTTGCTTACATTAGTTACGTGCAATATTGACGTGCATAAACTTGTCAATATATTTACAGCTTCATGTATTAACATGATCAACGTATTAACTGGCATTATTCAACACTTGGCGCTGAAAGGCTTCAAACATTAACAACGTCCACATCGGAGCGCTGTAATCACGTTGCCCTGACTGATGTTGGTCCACCATTTCTTTAACAAACGGCATATTAAAATATCCACTATCCGCCATCACAGAACCCAATAAAGCCTCGCGCACACGACCGCGCAGCGGTCCACGGAACCAACTGGCCAGCGGTACCGCGAAACCCATTTTTTTCCGATACAGTATATCCTGCGGGAGGTAGGGTTCCAGGCCTTTTTTAAACACATATTTTCCTTCCCCACCACGAAGTTTGAATTCTGGACTAAGACCTGACATCCACTCCACTAACTTATGGTCAAGGATAGGAACACGCACTTCTAATGAATGCGCCATGCTGGCACGATCAACCTTAGTGAGAATATCCCCCACCAAGTAAGTTTTCATGTCAATGTACTGAATACGCGACAAAGGATGTTCGGGGGCGCGCTGTGCATGTTTACGCATGACTTCCACTGCGCCATAACCTTGCAAGTCACGCTTAAAGCTGTCGCTGTATAGTCGACTCCGCAGGGTGTTCCCCATCACAGCAACGCTATCAAAATAGCCCTCCAGTGAGTCCCGCGCCATCGACTCAAACGTTGCCTTTGCACGAAACATCCGTGGCGCCCAGTCCGCTTTTGGGTACACCTGTCCCAGCAGTCCAAACAACGGTCGCCTTACGTTAAGCGGTAATAAGCGACGCATTTTTTCTTCATAAAGATGCCAACGATATCGGCGATAGCCCGCGAGATTTTCATCACCGCCATCCCCGGATAAGGCAACTGTTACTTTCTTTCGCGCCAGTTCGCAAACCCGGTAGGTTGGAATCGCCGAACTATCCGCATAGGGCTCATCATAAAGGTTTGCCAGCTTATCAATTAAATCAAAATCATCTGACTCAACCTGTTCGGTAAAATGCGCCGTTTTATACTTATCAGCAACAATTTTTGCGTATTCGGCCTCATTAAACTTGGGGTCCCCAAATGAGACTGAGCAGGAGTTGACTGGCTCGTTCATAATACCAGCCATTAATGCCACAATCGCACTGGAGTCCACCCCACCCGACAGAAAAGCCCCTAACGGTACTTCCGAGACTAAGCGAATTTTTGTTGCTTCGCGCAAGCGCTCAATAAGCTCGCGCGAGGCATCCTCCATCGACATGGGGTCATGCGCAACAAAAGGGATATCCCAATATTCATGCGGTGTTGCTAACTTTTTACCGCGTTGCAACGTGAGCGTATGGCCAGGCGGCAATTTTAAGGCATTACGAAAAATTGTCCTTGGTTCCGGCACATAACCGTAAGCAAAATACTCCTCAACCGCCAAAATATCCATATCCCGGCTAAAATTCGGGTGTACCAGTATCGCTTTAAGCTCAGATGAAAATAAAACCTGCCCATTGGGCAGCTCTGCGTAGTACAGGGGTTTTATCCCCAGACGGTCACGCGCCAGAAACAGTGTCCCTTTATTGTTATCCCATAACGCAAACGCAAACATTCCCCTAAAGCGTTCTACACAGGCTTCACCCCACTCTTCCCAGGCATGCACGATCACTTCGGTATCACAATGGGTACGAAACTGGTGCCCCAATGCCGCCAGCTCACTGGCAAGCTCCTGGAAATTATAAATTTCACCGTTATATACCACGACAACGGAGCCATCTTCATTAAATAAAGGTTGTTGCCCCGAAGACAAATCAATAATGGACAAGCGTCGATGCCCCAGGCCAACACCTGGCGCTCGATAAATGTCGCCCTCATCCGGCCCCCGGTGAAACTGCACCTGATTCATCTTTGTTAAAAGATCCGGGTCTATACTGCTTGAACCACGAAGATCAAAAATGCCAACAATACCACACATAATTTTTTCACTTATTTTTTGGGTAATTTATTGTTTGACAGAGCGTCGTCGTAAACACTCATGTATTGTTTAATCATACGTTGCAGGCTAAACGTATCGAGCGCTCGCTCACGACCAGCCTTCCCGTGCTGCCGAAGCAACTCAGGATGTTGATGATATTCCGCTATTGCAAAAGCCATGGCATGCGGGTTTGCCTCGGGTACCAGGGAGCCGGATTCACCATCGACCACCAGCTCAACATTCCCCCCTACTTTGGTCGCTATAACGGGCAAACCGCTCGCCATAGCCTCCAAAATGGTGTTTGAAACCCCTTCGATTAATGATGGTAATACAAATAAGTCCATGCTGCGCAATATAGCAGCAACATCATCTCTCGCACCCGGTAACCAACATAACTCGAACACACCGGCCTGCTTTAGTTCTTGTTCAATATTTTCCTTTAAAACACCATCACCAACCAAAATAAGCCGGAGGTTAGCGTACTTCTCGGCATCGCTTTTTACTAGCTCAATAAATGCGCGGGCCAATGTGAGCTGGTCTTTTTCTCCTTGCATACGCCCGATGGTGCCAATGATCAATAACTCATCCCGCTCGCCAAAAAATGGCATGGGTACTTTGTCGCTCAAGGCTGGATTAAACCGTTCGGTATCCACGCCATTATAGATTTGTGTAATGAGAGACATGGGCACATGGGTCTGGGCACTTAACCAGGCACTTAGGTCTTTGGACAATGTAATATAATGGCTTACAAAATAGCGCAGCAACCGCCTCAACAACAAATACTTTTTGTTGGTGCCCGTTAAATCATTAATATCCCGGCCATGCTCACTGTGTATCCTGATCTTAACGCCAGCCATCGCAGCAACCAAAGCACATTCCTTGGCCGCCAAATTACGCGTGTGCACAATGTCAGGTTGTAATTTTTTCAACAGTTTCCATAACCTGAAAAATACCTTGATATCCTTCCCGTCTCTTTTATGCAAAGGATATACCTCAACATCATCCCTTTGGAGACGTGACCGAAACTGCGTATAGTTCGTAAGACAGACAATGGCATGCCGATAGCGATCGGCCGGCATCAGGTTAATTAAGTTTACCAAGCCATTCTCCAGACCACCATAATCCAGCCGATAAATAATATGCACAACGAGTGGCGCATTTTTATCGACGACCGCAGACGTGGGCATCAAGGTGCGACCTTCTATGCTCATGGTATTTCAACCAATGCCTGGCGTAACGATGCTTTCATGGACAGCAGATAATTTTTCAGTAATGGGTAGCTATCCTGCTTTTCATAGTTGTAATCCATTGCGACCATAATAACGGACGACCCCTGGTATGTTCCCATCAAGCGTGCTCGAAACTCATAAAACTTGGTCATTAGCGGGCTAATTGTGGCTTGCCCCGAGACCTCATACCACTGCCATACCAGGCGATGTGAATCACCTGCGGCAATAATAAATTCGCGAACGGCCCAATGCTCCCCTTCACCCAGTACTGGATTGACTTCAGATTCTGACAGTACGACCCAGCGCTTGCCATCAGCGACCTTATTCAGTGAGTTAACTAACTCAACACCTTGCTCTTGCCTGGAATAATGTCCAACATACACCTGTACCGGAGTATTGTTTTTGCTATACGACGCCAGTTTCTCCTGGCTGGCACCGTGGTAAGAGGGACGCCAGCGCCCATCTGTCTCGTGAGGGCCAGACCAGCCGTTAACTGCAGAGGGAACCGCGGCCGGTAAATTTAACACAAATGGCCTGTCCGCTCGATCATTGCGGTCAACCCAATGGGCCAATAATGGTCCGCTAGACAAAATAAATACACCACAAACCACCCAAGGCAAAAACCCAAACCATGTCGCCTGCCCTGCCGTATTGGGAGCCGACGAAACATCACTGTTGGCCTGTTCCGCGACCTCCTCACGAAAATAACTCCCACCCCAAAACATGAGCAGCATGACCAAACCGAAAAACAACCACCCATAAATAAAGTGGTCAATACCAACCGCAAGTTTATAATCACTCAGGTGTGCAATCATGATGATTCCGTAGGCCCTGATTCCATTGGCAATAATCGGTACAATAATACTCAATACGACAAAGGCAGACCGCCGCCAGAATGATTGGTACATCAGGTAAGCATAAATAGTGGAAAGTGCGATTGATGCAATTAAATAGCGAATTCCGCTGCAGGCTTCAGCAACCTCGAATGAACCACTGGGAATATAGATAAACAAACCTTCGGTAAACACTGGAATCCCGCTCAGGCCTAACATGTTAACCGACATCGCGGCGGTTACATTTTGCAGGATCGGCACCAGAAACTCCCCCATAGGTACCGCAAAAATCAAATACGCCAATGGAAAAGTAAGTTTACTCACTATACGCGTGCCGAATAGTAACCAAAGCGACACTGGCACCAAGGCAACAACACTGAGCTGCTGAATTAATAATACATTGCTGATGGTCGCCACGACCCAACTAAGAACCAAAAGCACCAGCCAGGGTAACGCCCAAAACGTTGGAGACGGCGGCAGCCGCACCAATTCGTGCCGCAATCGCCAGATAAGGTAAGCAACGATGGGTAATATCACAAAACCATGCGAAAATGTTTCAGAACGCCACCAGGTGACCACAATTGAAAAAAACGTCTCATTGAAAACGATAAGTAATGCGAGTACCACGACAGCAAAGGCCATTGACGCAAACTGCCAAGCCTGTTGGTACGGATAAGTTATGGTTTTTTTGGACATATTTTTATTAACTAATTTTTCATCAACCATATTGTTATTATTCTGCACTATATACCCAAAGGGTTTAAGAATTAGGTATTTATAACACGCCCCTTTTTGTCCATGGCGGCGTTGCTCCTCCTTCCATGGGGCCCGCCATGCTGCGTTGTCGCGCCTAGCCACGAACAAAAAATGACGCACTCTAAACACCTAATTCTCAAACGCTTTGGGTATATCTGCCGCATAACTCATAATGACATTACAAAACGTTGGCGTTGGGTTGCGATATAGTATTTTGCTTATCAGAGCCATGAATGGTGTTTTCAATTAAGCTGCCGACATATTCCAAGCTTGCTGACCAACTGTATTGCTCTAGCACAAAATGTCGCGCAGCCTGCCCCATGGTGTTAACGACCTCGCCTTGCGAGCGTAGTAACTTAACCGCTGCTTCCGCCATTTCAGCGGCATCATCGGCAACCACCAGGTCTTTGCCCGCACACGCTACAATTCCTTCCATCGCCACGGTGGTTGTGAGAACCGGCTTAGCCATTGCCATCGCCTCCAACACTTTATTCTGTATTCCTCGTGCAATACGCAGTGGTGCAACAGCCGCTGTAGCATAGGCAATATAAGGCCGTACATCATCGACCCGGCCGGTAACGTAAACGCCGTCTATCATGGCAAGACGACTCACTGAATCGCTGGGGTTAGCACCCACAATGTAGAAACAAGCATCTGGAACTGCGGATTTGATTAAAGGAAAAACATCCTTCACAAACCAGATGACGGCCTCGATATTGGCCCAATAATCCATACTACCAGTAAAAACCAGTACATTTTCGCCCGATGTATAGGGGGTTTTATATTCATGTTCAGGTGAAAAATAGTCCGCATCAACACCGTTATTAAAATATCCGACTTTATCACCTGATTGGGGGGCGAGTGTTAAAAAATGCTGCGCCTCTGAATCAGACACAAACAGGCTTTTATCAAATTCATGCGCAACCTTTTGCTCAAAACGCAACAGACATCTACCCTCGCGCCCATACAACCAGCTCATGGGCCATTGTTTCTTCTCGCTATATTGACGCCACTTATCCGAGTCAACATCAACAAAATCAATAATACGCCGGTACCTTTTATGCTCATGCGCCATCACATATTGGGCCATAGCAGAAGAAAATACCACGACACTATCTACCGGCTGGGTCGATAACACCTTATCGACCCAGGACTGCATAGCACTATCACGATAGTAAGGCAACGTTAGCGCGTCACCACCCAGCAAGGCAGTTAAGCTTTTAATTTTGGCTCGATAGGGAATCAAGTTACGTAAAAACACTCCCTCACATTGATCCTCAAGCGTGTTTACATGCTGCCAATCGTCCTGGTCATCAACAAAGGCACCAAGAAAAACCCGATAATGCCGTGTTAAATACTGAAGTAAATGAAAGGATCGTATTTTGTCGCCCTTATTCGGGGGGTAGGGGATACGATGGACGAGATATAGTATCGTTTTCATACTATTATCCGAGGTTTTTAGCTAGCATTGGCCCCACCAGTTGCGACACCGGAAGCGGTAGCCGTTTCCAGGTATTAATAAACAGTTTGTACTTAGGATTCAGCGGATTGATATCCGGAATGGCTTTCGCCTTAACAAGTTTATATTGATAATAAAGCGGCTCTGGTTCAAAACCCCAATTTTTTTTAAAACTGTATGATCCGGTGTTTTTCTTGCTTCGACCAAAATCAAAGACATTAATGCCACGCTCTGCCGCCCGCCTCATTAACTCCCAGTACATAAAATCATTTGCTTTATAAGCTCTCGCCTCGATACTACCGCCACCATAATAAGGCAACACCTCATTTCTAAAATAAAAGCTCATCACAGCACTAATCACTTTTTCATCTTTTTTGATGAGTAATACCTCACATTGATCACCGAATGTTTCCTTTAAAACACTAAAATATTTTTTTGAAAACACCGGGGTGCCTAAATTACGCACGCTTTCGGAATAAAGCGCATAGGCATGATCAATACCCTGATCAATCTCCCCCGACAAACCCGCTTTGATCCCTTTGCGGATCATGGCACGCTGCTTGCGCGGCACATTATTTAGGTTGGTCTCGGGATCCTCTTCGATTGATTTACGAAACGTGACGTATAAATCTTTTGTCGGCCACAGATTGTCGGTCAGCTGGGTATTACGCATTTCTAAATGATCGACCCCCAGCTTTTCCGCCAATTCGCAGGCGGCATTTTCCAGAGCTAAATGGGCCGTCGCCGTTGAGGAAACAATACCGCCATAAACACAAAAGGGTGTTGACGACAATGCGTTACCAAACAAACGACTTTTGACATGCACAAGTGGCAGAACACCCTGTATTTCACCGTCGGTCTCTGCATACAGATAATGCGTCTTATGACCAAAGCTTCGCTCAATGACCTGTTGCCAGCCTGCTAGGTGAAAAAATGTTGCCTGTTGGCAATCTAAAACAAACTTATCCCATAATGCCTTATTGCTTTCGTCCAACGCCTTAACATTAGGATTTTTCATCGCATCCACTCAAACCGTCCCCGCACTTTAGTTATTGCTGTTTATTGATATTGTTATTCAAAAAGACCTTATCCATACGCCCCCAACTAAAATCCCTTAACAAGCGAGACAAGCGGGGTTCCATTTTATCAAGATTTAAATAATGACGAAAACGCGACTTTAATTTCGCCTGGGTCTGCCTCGGTTGATCAATATCAATTTCCCAGGGATGAAAATAGAAAATACCCGGCTGTTTGTCTTTTTCATTCACTCGACGAATCATCCAACGAGATACCGCATAAGGATACAAACGAAAAAAACCGCCACCGCCACCCGGCATTGTTTTACCCAACATCTGCACCGTGGTGATAGGAACCTCCACCAGTTTTCCCTCACAATAGTGGTGCAAAAACCGTGGCGCTTCCGGCATACCGTATAAGTCGTGTTTTATGGGGTATATGCTCGAACTGTAAACATGGCCGGTTTCAAGCAATATATCGAGCGCCCATAGTGTGCTATGACTGATGGAATAGCTTGGCGCACGGTAGCCAATGACTTCACTACCGGTTAAACTTTGCAATATATCTTTGGTTTTTATTACCTCTTCACGAAATTCCTGCGGCGATAATTGATTAACACGCCGGTGTGAATAACCATGACTGGCCAGCTCGTGCCCCTCATTAACAATACGTTTGACCAGGTCCGGAAATCGCTCTGCCACCCAGCCTAATGTAAAAAATGTGGCTTGCACGCCCTGCGCGGCAAATAAATCCAGCACCCGGTTAGTATTTCTATCCACCCGTTGCGGCAGTGAGTCCCAACTCTCTCTCGGAATATCGTTTTCAAATGCCGAGACTTGAAAATAGTCCTCAACATCCACGGTTAATGCGTTTGTAATTTGATTTTGTATCATATTAGGTATGCGTCAGCACGGCAGTGCTCATTCCTATCGTCGTGGGCTTTCATTATTTGCTAAGGCTTAAGTTACCTAACATTAGTTTACCTAACATTAGCTTACTTAACATCTAGTTTACTTAACAGGTGCTCGGCGATACGTTGTGCAGCATTACCATCCCACCCCTTGGGTACTCGTCCGGTTTTGCCTCCGGTTTTCATTATAGTATCAAAGGTAGACATAATCAGTTCCGGATCAGTACCAACAATGGTGTTAGTGCCCTGATCAACGGTTATCGGACGTTCGGTATTTTCCCGCAGAGTAATACACGGCACACCCAATGCCGTTGTTTCTTCCTGCAATCCGCCGGAATCGGTGAGTACAACGGCTGCCTTCGACATCAGCCCCATCATATCAAGATAGCTCAGTGGCGGCAGACAAATAATATTTTCACAGGCATCAAGCTGTTCATTAAGCCCAAACTGCTCCAGCCTGTTTTTAGTACGGGGGTGAACGGCAAATATAACCGGTAACTGCTGACTAATCCCTTCGATCACCTTGATAATGCGTCCAAGCACCTCTGACTCATCTACATTGGAAGGCCGATGCAATGTTAACACGGCAAACTGTTTACCTGGCTGCCAAAAGCGCTCCATATTAACGTGCTTACGCATAATATCGTTCACTTGTGTAGCTTTTTCTTTACAAAACAACAAAGAATCAATCATCACATTACCAACAAAATGGACCCTTTTCGCTGAGATACCTTCATTTAACAAGTTTTGCTCAGCACTCTCTTCGGTAATGTATAAATAATCTGACAATTGGTCCGTTAATACCCGGTTTATTTCTTCCGGCATCATACGATCAAAACTACGTAAACCTGCTTCCACGTGAATAATGGGGACGTTCGTTTTAGCCGCGACCAACGCACAGGCTATAGTTGAATTAACATCACCAACGACGAGTACACCTCGCGGTTGAATTTGCTCTACAACGGGCTCAAAACGCAACATGACCTGCGCCGTTTGTTCGGTATGGCTACCAGAACCTACTTCTAGGTTAATGTCAGGCTCTGGAATTTCCAAATCACTGAAGAATGTTTTATTCATTGCCTCATCATAGTGCTGGCCAGTATGCACCAGACAAACGGGTAATTGGTCTGTGCTTGCCTTGACAGCCCTGATAATGGGTGCAATTTTCATAAAATTAGGTCGTGCACCAACTACACATACCAAGCTATTTTTTGGTAAACGCTTCGCTTTAGATGCAATTTGTTGTATTAATGTATTATCTGTTTGCGTCATTATTCAATCCTAAGCTAAAGCCTATAAGTTAAAGCCTATAAGTTAAAACCTATAGTTAAACTCGAAGTAAGTTAAACCGTAAGTTATATTCTCGTTCGTAGCTCGAGCATAGCTCACAAAACAATACTGTGACGTCGCCGCATTAATTCTTTTCCCATTGCCATCGCATCTCTGATGTTAGCCTGAAAACCCCGCGTTTAATGACACCTGTTACAACAACGGGATTGCGGGTAATATCCATTGGCGGCAAGTAGCACGCACGAATAGTGGACATTCATCATCAATGCCTATAACGCTGATAAATTAAAACGTCATATTTAATATTACCGACGCAGCGTTTTCCGTATATCCCGCATCCGCATCATTTGATTCAAATTCAGTGTGCCGTAGCTCGTAGGACAAAGTTACTTTATTACTCATGGTATGATTAAGCGACAGAATATTCGTCGCAAATTTATCTTCTCTGATATTGTCAGCAAAAAGTGTCTTTTGATATCCGCTTTCCAACACCAGCCCGAGATTTTTCGCGATTGTCCAGCCCGTTTTTAGCGTTGCCCCATTAATTTTTTCTGATGAATCACGTAGCTCATTAATGCGCTCCTCCCGAGCAAGCTCTAGTGCCACGTTCAATTTCCTACCGGTAAATGCAAACCTGGATTGTAGCTTTTTCTGTACAAACACACCCGAAACAACCGGAACAATAATAATTGTCTGAAAGTCCCCATCAATACGCAATGGCAAACCATCCTCACCAAGTAGTAGAACCCGAGAAAAGTTCTCAACATCTAAAATGGTTTGGTCCACCACTTGCTCGGTATACGCCAGTCTAAACGCCGTTTTTTTATTCTGATGATTAAACGTAAATTCTTTAGTATCACCAAAAAACCGATTCCCATAGCTTGCCAATAAATTGTTTCGTTTGTTCGGTGTCCATTTAAATCCGGCCAACCAGTAAAACTCTTCCTCGTCACCGGCCTGATAAAAAAAGGAAACCCTGTTGCCGACTAAAAAATCGAGCATTAAATACTTTTTTTGCAGGCCAATTGCATCGCGATTTTCGCTATTATTAATATCAGAATAACCCAGTTGCCATTTAATACTGCCGTTGCCGAGCATATCCGACAGGTTTGCCTTATACGTTTGAGTACTCAAACTGGTTACATCCACCTGACTTCCACTATATTTGGTGTGAACATTGGCGTAACTCAGTAAAAGGCGCCCGTTGGCACCAAAACGTTTCTGGTATTTTGGGTTAATACTCGTGGTGGTAACATCCGTGGGATCTGAAATATTATAAACTTCAGAGAAAGGTAATCTCGTGTTGTCCACAATATTGTCTTGTGATCGCCGCACGCTGGCATCCAGCACCAATTCCTTACGCATGAGATTAATGCTTGTATCTGCATTTATTTTATGATTAACAGCGTTATTTTCGCGTTCCGTTTTACTTAAATTGGTATATTGCAGCTCGTAGCGAACATCAACCAGCGCTCTGCGGCCGGCGCTACGCAGGTTGAAGCCCGGCATTAGCTGGGTAACGAACTCATATTCCCCACCCTCTTTTTGCTGGCTCACATTATCAGAATAACTTTCTTTCAACCTGAAAAAAGGGGTGAACTCCACTTTTCCCGCGACGACTGGGTTGCTTCGAAAGAGTATTGTAATTAATGTAAAACCAAGTATGAGAAGTTTAATGATTATAGGCTTAGCATTCAGCACAGAAAAACCAAACCCCTAGGACTCTTCTTTATTGTAATACCCATATTCCTTACCTGCATTGCCGAGGTGTTTATTTAACACCACCCCAGTTATACGATTCTCATCCAAGTGCTCTATGGCTTCTTTGACAGCGGATTGCGCTGTTTTACCGGACTCAATAATTAGTACCACTTGCCCTGCGAGGCTTGATAACACAGCGGCATCGTTCGACACCAGCAATGGAGGCGAATCAATGATTACGATTCTATCGGGATAGCGTTGAGCCAACTCCTGGGTGAAACTTTTCATTCGTTCACTACTAATCAACTCAGTAGTACCCGCCTGGCTTTGCCCTGCGGCCATCACGGATAACTTAGGGATATTAGTGCGAAAGATAAGATTGGCCACATCGGATTCTTCCCCAAGCAAATAATCAACCAAGCCCTTTTCTATCCCTTCGATCCCCATATATTTTGTAACTGCGGGCCTGGCAAAGTCTGCCTCAATGAGCAGAACGGTATAATCCATTTCCATCACAATACTCATCGCAAGATTGATCGCGTTAAACGTTTTACCTTCATCAGGAGTAGTGCTCGTAACCATGATCAAGTTGCTATTAGGCATATCGATAGGGGTGGGATTAAATGCCTTTTTTATTAAGGGTCGTTTAATTGCTCGATATTCTTCGACGATTTTGCTGTTTTTTTCCGCGGGAATTAGTGCACCAATCCGGGCCAGCTTCTGTAAATTTACCTGAACAACTTTGCTGCTATTAGTGCTCTGATCAGTGCTCTGATCGGTCGACGCCGCGATAGGTTTGGCACGTTGCTGCGTGTCTGGAGCTGGTGTACGATCGGCTACGGGCGCCGAAGACTGTTTTTCCAGTTTGTCTATATACTTTTCAATTGAACTCATGGTTTAGCTTCTCATACTACAACGGATACTTAGTCAAACTGCTTGTTATCAAACGACATCTGACGCATAAATTTGCATGGCGAGGTAAGCACCATACACGGCTAACAATCCCATAAATACCAAACCAAATGAAATCGCTTCAAGTTTATTTTTTAATCGCTGGCGCTCTGACCAAACCATTGACACACCGCCTAATACCGGCAGCCCGATAACATCACGCACTGTTTTACGGTTATCAAAAGTCGGCTTTAATTGTGACAAAAACAGCGCAAACACCACACCCATAATCAGCCCCCCAATAAGCACAACAGTACTGAATATCAGCCTGTTGGGACCAATCGGCGACAAAGGCAATCGGGGTGGGTCAACAATTTTAAATCTAAATTCATCGGAACTACGGCCTGCGTCCTCGGATATTTTTGCCGATTCCTTACGCGTGACCAGCGATTCGTAATTGCGCTTATGTACTTCATAATCCCGATTAAGACGTTTTAACTCTGCTTCGATTTGCGGAACAGTATTGACTAAACCTTGCAGTTCAGTAACTTCTTTTTGATATTCTTCAACGCGGACATTAAGTGCTGCAACCTTGGCATCCCCTTCACCCAAGGCGATTCTCAGTCGTTGGTACACTGGGTTTTGCGCCAACGCCGGATTACTTTGCGTCACATTCGCTCGTGATGCTTTGGCCAACTCTATTTCCTTCTGACGTTGCGCGTTAAGTTGAGCCAGTAGCCGCTTGGTGCTCACAACGTCCGGGTGCTCATCGGTGTAAACCAGGCTCAATTCATCTAGGCGCTTTTCCTGCGCTTTGATACGATCATCCTGAGACGAAGTCAATTCCTGTTGATTAAACTGCTTATCACCCATTATTCCAAATGTGGGTTCTTCACCCAGCTGTTGTCTTCTGAGTTCATCACGCCGATTGGTTTCTTCTTTTAGCTCAAGCTTTGCCCGATTCAGCTTGTTCATCGCTGCATCCAGACGCGAAAAATACCCTTTTCCATCCTGAGGCATTAAGCCTATGTTTTTACGTTTAAAGTCTTTTAACCGCTCTTCCGCTTCTGTCAGTTTTATTTCATACTCAGCAATTTGATCCGTTAAAAATTTCTGCGCTGCATTGGAATCGAGCCGATTATCGCCCAATGCACTCTCTACAAAAATAGTGAGCAGCGACTGAACCACTTGTTTTGCCAACTGCGGGTCTTTATCGACGAAGTTGATTCGATACAGGTTTTGCCGATTAGCACCCGTCACCCTAATACGCTTTTCCAATTGCGTTAACAGGTTTTCCATTTCGTCGGGGGTTTTTGCCGATAAATCCATATCAGCCATTAATGCCACTTTTTCAATATTGGGTCGACTAAGCAAGGTACGCGTAATCATTTGTACTTGCTGCCCAACATTGGTCTCTACGGCCAGCCCTTTCAGTAAAGGCCTTAATATAGACTGGGTATCAACATAGACTCGTGCTGAAGATTCATACTGATCCGGCAATGTATAAACCAAGTACCAGCCCGCGGCACAAATAGGCCAGGCTAACAGATGGATATACCAGCGATATCGCCATATACCTCGAATATACGTCAGTAACTGGTTGAGTACATCATTCACTTATTTATTACACCTTAACCTATAGATTTTACTTAAAAAAATAACTACACGCCCGGGCCCTAGGCTAAGACCTAAGACCATAACGCAGGAAGCATGCCCCTAGAACCATGACTCCGGAATTATTAGAATATCGCCTGGCTGCATCAATACATTAGCATCGATTTCACCATCTCGAATGAGGCTATCTAATCGCACAAATAATTGTCGTTGCTGGCCATCAATCTTTCGGATGATGCTCGCCCGGTTACCGGCCGCAAAATCCGTCAGTCCACCCACCGCAATCATAACGTCCAAAAGTGATATATTTGCACTATAAGCCAGAATTGACGGGCGGGTTGCCTCCCCCACGACACGTATCTGCTGGTCATAGGGTCCTACAAACTGCCTGACCACCACGGTAACGAGCGGCTCTTTAATATAAACGGATAATTCTCTTTCAATATCCCTGGCAAGCTGGGTAGGCGTCTTACCTGCTGCAAGCAGATCTTCCACAAGTGGGGTCGAAATCTTACCGTCCGGGCGCACCGGCAAACTCGAAGAGACTTCAGGATTGCGCCAGACGTAAATTTCCAGCTCGTCACCCGCGCCTATCTTGTAATCTATGTCCACCACCTGACCAGCCGCCGCGGCCGAATCGAGTGGTGTATAATAATTTACCGATGCACATCCCGTTAAAACCAGGCTTAATAACCCGACAGCGATGGAGTATTGTATCATTTTAACCTTAAGTAACGTTTTCATATTGCTAAACATTTTAATTAACTTTCCCAATTTAAAAGTTGGCAATTTATTATCAAGACGAAAATATTATTATAACCAAAATCATTATAATAAGCCCGAAATGCTAATAGATAAGTTATGCGTTTTTGATTTGCCGTCGTCTGCCAGCAATGTATTTTGTGGATATTATCCTCATTCACGGCACCTAAATAAAACTACTGAACGTACATTGAATGCAATTACAGCAGATTCATTTCTCTCTAGTGAACACTATTCGGCAATTGCCAAATATTATGCAAAATACAATACCTATATAAAGCCAATTAACCCACCCTGCTTAGCAACCGGCCATTGATTCGCTCGCAGGAAGTGGATTGTAATACATAAAATCACAAAAAAGGGGTAAAAATTCTGTCTTATCCTACGATGGCGCTTCTTAATCCAACTATCGCGCTATAGTAAATTAACTTGTAATCTTGAAAGTTACTTCACCAATTCATTATATTTCTTTACTTTTCTATCGGTTAGCCCATTGCTAACCTGCATTACAAAAATATTAAGCCAATACGGCATCATAGAGCCACTCTTAAAAAAGCTCGCAATACTGTTTGAACCCTAACGATCCAGCCTTAAATAACTCATATCGATAAAAAAAATTTATTGCTGTAATCCTTCCTAAGCAGCACTGCCAGTAAATTCGATAAAAGGCCAGTTTGTCGATTATTTTTACACTTTTTTTTTGTTAACTCGATAATTGATTAAATTACTTCCAATTTCATCAATAAAAACATCGTCCACATCGTCGCTTTCTTGTTGTTTTTCTGTACATTTCATGATCTCTTAACAATTGCTTGTCAGCTAACGCCTATGTCAGGAAATTTTACAATCCCTTTTTCACTAACGAAGCACTGCCTTAAAGTCAATAAATATTAATAAATATCAATAGGCTAAGAGAACAAAAAAGTCATGGCATGATAGTTGCTTATTAGTAATTAGAGATTAATTGTTTGTACAACTTCAGTTAGTCCCTAATTGAACAAGAACCAATGTTTAACAACCCTAGTTTGTTTCATTTGCGCAGTAAAAAAGGTTATAAAAATGAACGCTTTATACAAACCAAGTTTAGTACTGTTTTTCTTATTATTTACGGCTTCTGCAAACGCAGCCTTAATGATTTCGATAAGTGATGGGACTCAAACAGCCACTTTCGATGACACCGATGGAAACGGTATTGTCGGCTTTGACAGTGACTTTATGCCCGGTATATGGGATAGCTCAAACTGGTCTTCCGTATCCGCTAAAGGGTTCGGATCATCCTGGTATGACTCACCCTACGCAGATATCCTGCATTTAAATTCTATTGATGGCAGCTCCTCAACCGGTGGCACATTAACAATTATGTTAAGTGAAACGGACCTGACAAAGAGCATAGCGCCCTATAGTGGGGATTTCGGTGGAGTATCGGGTGGCAATATTCAATTCCAGACCTATGTTGATGTTTCCAACACTATCTTTGGCCTGGATACGCTGCTTCACGACACCAGTGTTGACAACAAAGGCGGTTTTTCAGGTACCTTTGGTGGAGACCTGGCGCTAGGCGACATCACTTACTCAAAGACGATTGTTGCCACCATACAGCATGATGGTAGAAGAGTGTCCAGTTTTGACTATGAAATAGTCGTACCTGAACCAACTTCCTTAGCGTTAATTGGTATTGGTCTACTTTGCGCAGGATTTGCAACACAACGACGTCGTTGTAAATAGCTGTTGTAAATAAGCAAAGCAACGTCTGGCCCATAAGTTTTGTTCATTGGATGATGCATTGAGCAGAAGCTATCGCAAAGATTAATAATCAGAACAAGCGTGTTTTACGAATTAGTTTTTTCGTAAAAATCACGAGAGCGATATAACTCAAGCCCCGCTTACAGCGGGGCTTTTTTTTGCCTATGCTTATATCACGCACATCAGGTAATCATTCCGCAAATCCGCCACACCGCTCATTTAGCGCTGACGCATATCACATTGAGAGCGATGCGGCTGCATCCTTGGCAAACCGCCTTGCCCTCAACCTTCAACAAACCCTACCCTCAAACTCAACACCTCACCACAACCGTTAAACACAGGCACATTATGACCTGGCCACCTGGTCCTATACTATTTCAAACTATTGTAGAAGCTTAACGCCTTATCAGAATCGGGAAATTTGTTGTCACCCTGAAGTATGCTTTCTAGCTCCTTCTTAGCTTCGCCGCTCCGCCCCAGTTTATGCATCGCTACAGCCACATGATAACGAATCTCGTGAAGTTGTGGTGCCTGAATAGCCGCTTCCTGCAATAACACCAAACCTCGACTCACATCACCATGATTCACCAATAACCAACCATAGGTATCCACCACCGCGGGGTTTTTTGGCAAGAGCTTATAAGCCCTTTCCGCGAACTCCAGACTCTTTTTATCTTGCTCCAAATGCAGCAACCAGGCAAGATTATTCAGGGCCACTATATTTATCGGATCTAAGCTTACAATATGGGAATATAATTTGATTGCTGGCTTGTTTTCTTGATTCGTTTGATAATGGCTGGCGAGCAGCATTGCAACACCAACATCATCCGGGTGCGCCTTATTCCATTCTGATAATAACCGGGTAGTACGAGCCGACTTTCCTGCTTGCCTACTGACACCCGCCAATTTCATCAGCAATGATGATGTCTTGAGCTTATTAAAACCCCGTTCATAAGCCTCAGCAGCAGCCTTAAATTCCTGTTGATTAGCGTAAATATCACCTTCCAGGACATAACCTATATCCGACTCCGGGTACTGTTTTATGAGGTTGCTCGATATTTTCAGCGCCTCTTGGGGTTTCTTCAGCTTAACGGCTAATTCTGCTCTGGCCAGAAGCGAAGGCAAATGATTCGGTGCCAGCACTAAGGCTTTATCAAGAGAAGTCCGCGCGGATTTAAATTCGTCGGTGCTGATATGCAGCTTGGCAAGCAGATAATGACCTTCAGGTGAATCAGGGTTGTTCTCTGCCAGTTTCGAGAAGGTAACAAGGGCGTTACTTGTTTGTTCCGCCCCCATTTGCGCCATACCCAACGCCTTTAAAACCGTCGAGTTATTAGGTATATCAGACTCTAACTGCCTGGCTACCGATAATGCTTTTAACGCCTGGCCTTGCTTTAGGTAGTACTGCACCAGGTATACCCCTGGCACCGGGTTTTTGGGATTTAAATCATTGGCCTTTTTGACATAATCGAGAGATGCGGCAACGTTACCCTCATTACGCTCAATGTCACTTAGGGACATAAGCGCACCGACATGTCCTTTTTGTATATCCAACACCGATTGATAGTGTTTTTTTGCAGCGTCGATTTTACCGTTCTGTTGATCCATGCGAGCCAGGTTCATCAGGGCGGGCAAAAATTTGGCGTTTATCCGCAATGCTTTTTGGAACTGTTCATCGGCCTGCTTACTCTTTTTTAATCCTAGATAGGCGGCACCGGCCAAATTGTATGCAACGGGATCGTCCGCACTTTTTTTCTGAAATGCTTTTGCCTGCTCCAATGCTTTTGAAAACTCCTTGTTCTGAAGATGCACCAGTATCAGCAATATATCCGCTTGCACAAGGTCCGGGCCTAACTCGATAGCCGACTCCAACTGCTCAACCGCCTCTGATTGCTTGCCCCCCGCCAATTGCGCTAAGGCAAGTTGCGTTTTGATATTCGCCGCATCAGGAGAAAGCGCCGCAGCCTTTGTTAAGTACTCCATGGCCTGGCTACTGGTTTCACGATTACGCATGTACGCACTACCCAATAACGCCATCAATTGTGCATCATTACTGTTCTGAGCTACCAAAGGTTCCATGATGTTAATGGCCTTATCGGATTGATTTAATTTCACATATACAGCACCCAATAACTTTACGGCCGGCACATTCCGTGGTTGCTCTGCAACGACCTTGCCTAGAGCGTATTCAGCCTGTTCAAATCGCTGGTTATTGTAATGAAGCTCCCCCATTAATTGCAGACTGGACAAATGATTTGGTGCCGCCTGCAACACGGTCTGTAAGGCTTTTTCGGCAGACGCCATGTCTTTTTTATTATAATAAGCAATGGCGCGTATATAATTTGTCATTGGTAGGTTTGGCGAATGGCGGTCAATTTCGTCCAATTTTTTCAAACTTTTGTCGAAGTCACCTGCGCTTATTGCAGTCGTCGCCAACCCTAGTTGAGCTGCTATATTTGCCGCGTTTAACGCAACGGCCTGACTAAAGTTTTTCTCTGCCGCCTTGTAATCACCTTGACGCCGGGAAATTTCACCCAGTACTGACCAAGCCTTGTCATTTTTTGGGGACTGGTCAACAACGTCGTTGAGCAGCTTTTTGGCTTCATCCAACTTATGCTGGGCAATAGCCACACCAGCCTGGCCCAAACGGGCGTTGCTGGAAGCTGCATTTAGGCTTAATGCTGTAGAAAACTGCGCGTTAGCTTTATCGAACTCAGCGAGGAGGATATAAGCTTCACCGCGTAATACATGCAGCTCTGCCTTTACAGTGGCAGGATAACGATTTTCAATACTAATTTCGTTCAGCACCCTCTGGGGCTGGTCAATTAACAAATAGGATTTTGCCAGCGGCGCTATAACCTTATTAATATCAAACCCTAAACGCTTGGCGCGCTCCAGTTCTTTTTCTGCCCGAGCACCATCGCCAAGCTCTAGGTAACTAAGGCCTAATGTAAACCTTGCTTCAGCATTTTTTGAATCTTTTTGTAGGGAATTTTTTAATTCTATAATAGCGGCTTTAACGTCACCTTTGCCCAGATATGTTTTCGCTCTCGACAGATATTCTTCACTCGATGCCGCATAAGATACAGATACCGATAGTGCGGTAAGCAAAAACAAACACAAAACCCAGCTACAGACATTGGCGAAATTACGGTTGGCGATATAACGACGATTTACGACTTTTTTTTGACTAATTGTTATCATGGTTTAGCTCACCTTATCATTATTGTAAATTATCTTTTTAATCCGTAACGAGTCATGAGGTCATACAAGGTAGGTCGACTCACCCCCAATAGCTCCGCAGCCTGCGAGATATTATCCTTACAAAGCGTCAGTGCCCGTTGAATAGCCAACCTTTCAGCGGTTTCACGCACCTGACGCAAATCCACACTAATCTCGCTAGTATTTTCATCAATATTTAAATCCAGGTCTTCGGCCGTTATTTGCTGTCCTTCCGCCATGATGACAGAACGCTTCACTTTATTTTCCAGCTCACGCACATTACCAGGCCATGAGTGATGCTCTATGGCTGTAATGGCATCCGGCGTAAACCCTTTGTAATTTTTTTTAAGTTGTTGGTTATATCTGTCTAAAAACACTCTCGATAATAACAAGGCATCACCTTCGCGTTCCCTGAGCGCCGGAATATCAAGCGTAATTTCACTGATACGGTAATACAAGTCTTCTCGAAATCCCGTGCTCTGTATCAGCTCAGGCAGGTTTTGGTGGGTAGCGCATATAACGCGTACATCCACGGGGATCTCTTCTCGCCCACCAACACGCTCAATAACCCGCTCTTGTAAAAACCGTAACATTTTTGCCTGCAACGCCAAAGGTAAGTCACCCACCTCATCTAAGAAAAAAGTGCCACCGTTGGCATATTCAATTTTACCTCGAGTCTGCTTAGCAGCACCGGTAAACGCACCCTTTTCATAACCAAACAACTCACTTTCCAGCAGATTTTCCGGAATTGCGGCACTATTTATCGCAATAAAAGGCTTTTTGGCGCGAGGACTCAAGGCGTGAATGGCTTGTGCAATAACTTCCTTACCGGTGCCACTTTCCCCCAGTAATAAGGTGGTAACATCCGTGGGTGCCAGTTTTTCAACAGTACGGCACACCTTTAGCATTTGCGGGCTTGAAGCAATCACTCCCTGAAGGGGAGAAAACAAATTTTGCTCCGAAAGCTGTCTGTTTTCTTTTTCTAAATGAAACAGAGCATAGGCACGATCCACAATAAGGCTGAGTATCTCCGGGTCTATGGGCTTTTGATAAAAGTCATACGCGCCCATACCAATAGCCTTCACGGCATTTTCCCGGTCGTCGTTACCAGTGACGACAATAACCTTGGTATGAGGTGCCAACGACAAAATTGCCCCAAGTGTTTCAAACCCTTCAGATGCATTGGCAGGGTCCGGCGGCAGACCTAAATCCAACGTGACCACCGGAGGCTTATACTTTTCCATTTCAGCAAGTGCGGTTTCTCTATCGCCTGCCACCAGAACATCGTAATTTTCAAACGACCAACGAAGTTGACTTTGTAATCCAACGTCATCTTCAATAATGAGTAATGATTTTAAAGCAGGTTTAGTCATATAGTACGCCAGAGTATATATTATCGATTAATTAGTGCTATCAATTAGCTTACGGCATCAATTGTTTGAGCGGGTTTGGTGCGATTAGTTTCTGTGTTCGTTTCTCTATTAAGTTCCGGGTTAGGTTCCTGTTCATACATTTTAAGCCTGATTCGAAACGTCGTCCCCATATTCGGTTCACTGGTAACCGTAAATTGTCCACCCAGTGATACGATAAATTCACGGCTCTCGTAAACGCCTATTCCCATTCCGGCATTACCTTTTGTGGTATCAAAGGGTTTGAAAAGTCGCTCGCGAACAAACTGGGCATCCATACCACAACCGTTGTCAGCTATTTCTATAACGGCGTGGTTACTATTGCAGAACAATCGCACTTTTACAAAGCCATTGATCGTTGTTGCTTCTTGTGCGTTTTGTATTAAATGTTCAACAACGGCAGTCAGTCGGTCTTCGTCAGCCAGAACTTTTACGTCCTGTTCCTGCGTATCAAATATCGGTATAGGCCGGTCAACAGCACGATGCTCTACAGCATCCCTGATAACGCGATCAAGACCAACGATTAATAGTTGTTTATTTTCTGGAACTTCTCGCCGCCCTTTTCTTAATTGGCTCAACATGCGATTCATTTTATGAGTCGCGTTGCCAACGGTATGGATAGCATCATCCACAAATTCGGGATTGTCTTTATGTTTTTCAGCGTTTTTAACCACCAACGCCAGTTGTGCCGCGACATTCTTTAGATCGTGCACAACATAAGCAGATAGGCGATTAAACGCTTCAAATTGCCTTGCGTCCATTAATGCATCATTGGTATCCAACAACGCAAGATAATTTGCCGCCTGTCGACCAGTTGTTATCAGCAATTCCCGGTCTTCCCAGTTGAGGCTCATAGTAGCACGACCACGCGCCAATACTATGAAACCAAATAAATTGGCTTGTTGTAACAAGGGAATAATCAACCAGGCCTGCTGTAAACCTTTTAACCAGGCAGGCAACTCCAGTCCCTCATACACGGCGGGTTCATCATAGTAGTCATCAATGTCGATAACCCAATGTTTATCGCTCAAAAATCGCACAAGTGAGGCATTATCACTGACATCAGTGTTATCTTCATCTAATGCCATGTTAAGCGTGGTCGTTACTTCGTAGAGGCGCTGATCATTTCTCTGCAAAAGTATCCCCCCCGGACTTTCCACAATCTCAGCTAGCGCCTGCACAACCCGATCTCGCAAACGCTCATCCAGGCCCTGATCCGATAATGTATTAATCAGGCGCAACCATTCTTCGCGATAATCGTATCGGTAGTTAAAAAAATGTTTACTGAGGAATATACGGCTACGTGCTCGTATTTGTCCGGAAAATAACAAGAGCGCTAACACAACGACCGCCCCAAACAGAAAAATCAGTTGTACAACACCGCCCCAGTTCCCGCCATATGAACGGATATAATAACCACCTGCAGCCATAGCGATGAGGTAAATGCCAGCCCCCATAAGTGTTGTGGTATGAAAAACGAATTGGCGGGAAACGTAAACATCCAAAGACCACTGGGGGTTGCGTGCCGCAGACACGGCAATGAGGGGTACCACGATAACGTTGATATAACCCCGGGCGGCCCAAATATCCAGATCAATTTCCTGTAATAAGGAAGCATCGGCGTATAGATAAAAATCATACGCGAATAATCCACCTATCCCGAAACACAGATATTTAAACGACCAACGCTGCTCTGATGTGGCATTACGGAATAACTGCTCTACAAGAATAAGCCCCGCTACCGCCACAATAATATGACTGAAAACCAAAATATCAAACACCCAGTCTGCCGGTAATAAGGCGTCTGTCAAGCTGATATAAAACAGTAACCCTTCAACCGTCACAAAAACGAAGAATACTGCACTGGCTATTATTTTCAGCAATAATTTACTACTGGAGTCACCAACCTGGGTAAAAAGAATGGTTAATAGAAAGGTAATCCAAGCAACATTGCGAAGCATTTCCACAATGGACAATAACACTGATGCAGGATACTCGGTGGTGGCCTGATACGCGGCGACTATTGCCCATAAGATGCTAGTGACAACAGCTGCGAGCAGTACCCCGCCCTCTCGCTTACCCTGCCAACTGGACTTTAATATCGCAGACAAGACTAGAAAAGCAATCGCGCAGCTTACGTACCCGATGAATCCGAGGTTGGCCATGCTTAGTGCCTAAGTACGCACGTCATAGGGATAGGACAAATATTAGCGCCCCCCTTTACCCCAAATAACTTCATGCGCAGTTTGCAGAATAACAACCAAGTCAAGAAAGAGCGTGTAGTTTTTAATATAAAACAAATCGTATTGCAGCTTTTCCAACGAGTCTTTCTCCGATGCACCATATGGGTAACATACCTGTGCCCAACCGGTAATGCCTGGTTTTACCCGGTGACGCTCTGCAAAATAGGGGATTTCTTCAGAAAGCTTGGTGACAAACTCAGGCCGTTCAGGACGAGGCCCTACAAAACTCATGTCTCCCTTCAGCACATTAAAAATCTGAGGCAATTCATCCAGCCTGACTTTACGTATAAAATCGCCCACACGGGTAATGCGTGTATCGTTTTTCTGAGCCCACTGCGCGCCAGCTTTTTCTGCATCCACGCGCATACTGCGAAATTTGTACACATTAAATAATTTCCAATGCTGCCCGACACGAACCTGGCGGTACAACACCGGGCTGCGAAGCCCATCTTCAAACATAATGGCAATTGCCACCAGCAACATGGCAGGCCACACCAGCAACAATAAAATGAGGCTGATAAAGAGATCAAACAAGCGCTTTTGCATACTTAAGAATTCGCTTTGATTAAAACCCTCTGTAAAGATTAACCAACTGGGGTTCAATATATCGAGCTTGATTTTCCCGACTTCACGCTCAAAAAATGCGGTCAGGTCAATCACATCAATACCGCTTAGCTTGCAGTCCAGTAATTCATGTACAGGAAAACTCTTTCGCCGCCGATCCCCGACCGCAACAACGATTTCATCGACTTGCAACTTGGTTGCCATGGCAAGCAATGGCATATCCGGGCGCAAAATGAAGCTTTCGTCCACAGCGTCATGCTCCCCTTTGACATGCACATAACCAACAACCAGAAAACCACGCCGATCGGTGCGCCGCCGCAGCTGTTGTGATATTTGCAAAGCCTGCATCCCAGCACCCAACACTAGAACTCTTCGTTTTAAGGTATCCTGATCAATCGTTTTGATGAAAACATAACGAAGCCCTACAATAAGGCAAAAAGCGATGAGAAGTGCATACGCGGTGACACCTCGCCCAAGAAACAACTCGGGTATGATGTAATACACAATACTCATTGCCATCAAACCCAGTAAAAATGCCGTCAGTAAACGTAAAACCATCCCGGCTGGGCCATGCCGGAAACGGCGCTGATACAGCCCCATAGCCCCCAAACTGACAAAAAGGACCAAGGAGAATGCTAGCGCTTTGGGGTAAACTTGACCCACACTGGTGGTTTGGATGCTGGTGTCGCCCAAAAAACGCAAGGTGATGCCCGCGTAAATGGCAAAGATAAACACCAGGAACTCCACAACGCCTAATAAAAGGAAAGAAACTGGAATATATTGTTTGAAAATACGAACCACGTTGTTTAAATCCGTTTGTGTTTCTCGCAACACAAAGTAAGCGCCAATGGCACCGTAGCGCCATTTAGAGTCAGTTAAAAAAAGTCGAGATCAATGCGACGGTACACGTTGGTCGTGTAGGTTATCAGATGCGCAATAATACGGGTTTTCGACCAATAAAAACAGCGCATTTTAATACGTTACGTTAGATTCACTTATTCAACCGCCCAAGGCCCACAGATACGCCATCGCAACGCGATTCGATAGTGAAGCATTTGCCATTAAAGTAGCCGACCTACCGCCAAATCAAAAACCTGTCAAGGCATGTAGTTTACGCCCTACTGATTACACCGCTCCATCATCAGACACTAATTCGTTCAATAACTTAAGTACCATAGCGTATCGTTCAACTACAGTATTTGAAATTACCCCTTTTTTATTCTAATTTGTGTCATCATTCACGTTAGATTGTCCTCGCCTCATTCACAGTCCAACGCTCATCCTTGCTGAATGACAGCATCCATCAATTTTCACCCTATTTTCTATTATTTTTTCAAGAATTAATCATTTCCAAGACATGACTATTGGCCTTGTCTTTGCTATTGTTCTTTGTGCATTTATCCACCCAAGTTGAATAACTTGAATTTCTATCATTGCATCAAACGAATGCATCAAGAGAGCAAGAAACAATGAAAGTCACTATTTATGGTTCCGGTTACGTTGGCCTGGTCACAGGTGCATGCCTGGCAGAAGTCGGCAATGAAGTACTCTGCGTAGATATTGATCAGCACAAAATTGATCGACTGAACAACGGCGAAATCCCCATATTTGAGCCTGGATTGGAATTGATTGTCACTAAAAACCGCGAGTCGGGCAGATTACGCTTCACCACGGATGCAGTCGAAGGCGTTGAGCATGGTTTATATCAGTTTATAGCGGTGGGCACACCACCCGATGAAGACGGATCAGCAGATTTACAATATGTGCTGGCGGTAGCACGTAGCATCGGCAGCCATATGACTGATTACCGGATTCTGGTGGACAAATCCACCGTGCCGGTCGGCACAGCCGATAAAGTACGTAGTACTGTCAACGAGGAACTCAAGCGTCGTAACTGTAACGCCGAATTTGATGTCGTCTCCAATCCGGAATTTCTAAAAGAAGGGGCGGCCATCGACGACTTTATGAAACCGGATCGCATCGTCATTGGCACAGACAACCCTCGTACTGCGGAGCTGATGAGAGCATTGTACGCCCCCTTTAATCGTAATCGCGACCGACTCATTTGTATGGATATCCGTTCTGCAGAACTGACCAAATACGCCTCTAACGCAATGTTGGCCACTAAAATCAGTTTTATGAACGAACTTTCCAACCTGGCGGAGCGACTGGGGGCAGATATCGAAAATGTACGTATCGGCATGGGCTCCGACCCTCGGATCGGTTATCACTTTATCTACCCAGGCTGTGGCTACGGCGGGTCCTGCTTCCCCAAAGACGTGCAGGCGCTGGAACGTACCGCAAATGACGTAAAATACAAGGCTGAATTGCTCAGTGCAGTTGAATCTGTCAACAAACGTCAAAAACGGGTGTTATTTGATAAAATCTCTGCGCACTTTAAAGGTGATCTTAAAGGCAAAGTATTTGCAATATGGGGCTTGTCCTTCAAACCCAACACCGACGACATGCGTGAAGCCCCCAGCCGTACGCTGATGGAAGCCCTTTGGGATCAGGGGGCATCAGTAAAAGCCTACGACCCCGAAGCGATGGACGAAGCAAAACGCATTTACGGTAACCATGCGCAATTAGAACTGTGCGACGCTGCCGATGACGCCCTTAATAATGCCGATGCCCTGGTGGCCGTTACAGAATGGAATATTTTTCGCAGCCCCGATTTTAATAAAATTAAAACCACGTTGAAACAACCAGTTATATTCGACGGGCGTAACATGTATGACCCGCAAACCCTGGCAAATGAGGGAATCATTCATTATGCCATTGGTCGTGGAAATCAACATTAACGCTACACTTAAATTCATGTAACACTGAACTTCATACTCTTTTAACCGGCAGGAATATTATGTTTGACTTAACTAACGCAAAAATTGGCATATTAGGTCTTGGTTATGTTGGATTACCACTTGCGGTGGAATTTGGGAAAAAAATCCCCACCATCGGCCTCGACATAAATGCCCCTCGTATCGCAGAGCTAAAAAATGGCAAAGATAGCACCCTAGAAGTATCGCCAGAGGAATTAAAACAGGCCACTCACTTACAATACACCAATGACTTAAACGACTTGCGCGCCTGCAATATCTACATCGTCACTGTACCGACCCCCATCGATAAATTTAAGCGCCCCGATCTCAGTCCATTGATTAGCGCCAGTAGTGCCGTGGGAAAAGTCATCAGCCAAAATGATATTGTTGTTTTTGAATCCACCGTCTATCCTGGTGCAACCGAGGAAGTTTGTGTTCCCATCATCGAGAAAGAATCCGGCTTAACGTTTAATAAAGATTTTTTTGCCGGCTACAGCCCCGAACGCATCAATCCAGGCGATAAAGAACACCGAGTTACCACTATCTTGAAAGTAACCTCAGGCTCCACACCCGAGGTTGCCGAATTCGTCGATTCACTTTATGCCAGCATCATTACCGCCGGCACCCATAAAGCCAGCAGCATTCGTGTCGCCGAAGCCGCCAAGGTTATTGAAAACACCCAGCGCGATGTAAATATTGCCCTGATCAATGAACTTTCATTGATTTTCAACAAACTCGGCATTGACACATTAGAGGTTCTGGAAGCAGCTGGAACTAAATGGAATTTTCTGCCATTTCGACCAGGCCTTGTTGGTGGACACTGTATCGGGGTGGACCCATACTACTTAACCCACAAGGCGCAGGAAATCGGTTATCAACCGGAAATCATACTGGCAGGACGACGCATTAATGACAGCATGGGTTCGCAGGTGGTCAATCGTGTGATTAAAACCATGATTCAACGCCGCATCCAAATTGTCGGAGCCAATATTTTAATATTAGGCTTAACCTTTAAAGAAAACTGCCCTGACCTGCGTAATACTCGAGTCATCGATATTATTAATGAATTTAATGATTACGACGCTAATATAGATGTTTACGACCCCTGGGTTAATGGTGAAGAAGCACAGCGCGAATATGGTATTACGCCAATATCCAAATTACAACACGACCATTACGACGCCATTATCCTGGCAGTCAACCATCGGGAATTTTGTGAGCTGGGTGCCACCGGTATTCGTCAAATGGGCAAAAAAGAAGCCGTTCTCTTTGATGTTAAAAGTGTGCTGCCATTGGCATCCGTTGATGGCAGATTATAGCCCACTGCGGCCTAACTGACGTTACCGCCATCACGACGAGAAACACCCTATTTTACCACTCGCAACAAAGACAGTAATTCAGGAGTAAAGATAAATAATGAAAGTATTAATCACCGGCACCGCTGGCTTTATTGGCAACAAATTGGCGCAGCGACTATTAAACCGTGGCGATGAAGTCATCGGTGTCGACAACCTTAATGATTATTATGACGTTACCTTAAAGCAGGCACGTCTTGACCAGATAAAAGACAACCCTGCTTTTACCGATGTCCGTGTTAATATAGAAGACCGCGCTGCAATTGAAAACGTTTTCAGTAAATATAAACCCAACCGGGTTATTAACCTTGCTGCGCAGGCTGGCGTTCGTTATTCATTGAAAAACCCGCACGCGTACGTTGACAGTAATATTGTTGGTTTTGTTAACATATTGGAAGGTTGTCGCCACAATGGCGTTGAACACCTGGTTTATGCGTCGAGCAGCTCTGTTTACGGCAGCAACACCAATATGCCCTTTTCAGTTCACCACAACGTAGACCATCCAGTAAGTCTGTATGCAGCCAGTAAAAAAGCCAATGAGTTAATGGCTCATACCTATAGTCATCTCTACGATCTGCCCACTACCGGATTACGCTTTTTTACAGTGTATGGCCCTTGGGGTCGACCTGATATGGCGCTGTTTTTATTCACTAAAAACATCCTTGCTGGCAAACCCATCGATGTCTTTAATTACGGCAATCACCGCCGCGACTTTACCTATATTGACGATATCGTGGAAGGTGTAATTTGCACCCTGGATAACGTTGCCCAACCCAATAACAACTGGAACAGCGACACCCCGGATTCCGCTACCAGCAAAGCCCCTTATCGATTATACAATATTGGCAATAACCAGCCGGTTGAACTCATGCATTACATTGAGGTACTACAAACCTGCTTGGGAAAAAAAGCGGAGCTTAACATGCTGCCGTTACAACCTGGCGATGTGCCCGACACCTATGCAGACGTTACCGATTTAGTCAATGATGTTGGCTATAAACCCAACACATCGGTGGAAGACGGAATTGCCAATTTTGTTAAATGGTATCGGGATTACTATTCCTAAGTTAGTGCCTTCTCAGCCACTGGCATAACGCAACAGCCACCGTAACACCCTGTTACGGCTGGCTTTTAGCCTTACGACTCACAGAAAATAGCATAAAAACAGTTTAAACATTGCCAAAATGTTGCAGTGCTGAGTATCGACCGCGACCCTCTGCGGCGCCACCATCGTAAACCGCCCTCGCTCACGTCGCTTCTCCCAAAAAAACCTGTGTCTTCATGCACTAACACGCCGCATTTTACGTTAATGAATTCACCCGCTTTTATTAAAGTTTTAATTCCTCTTGCCGTTAGTAAATTAAATGGATACAGAATTATAACGACATCAATAATGATAGCCATCAAGCCATGCGAACACCACTGTATGACTTGAACACTACCCTACTGATGATTTTGGAATAGTCACAAGTAACGTTTTAAACTGATAACCGCCAGAGGCGGTCGTCCCGCAACGGGTGGTCGTATGTATAGAGTCCCAGAAGCGAAATTTATCACTATTCTTTTTTTGGTATTAACAGCAATACCAAACTATATCCTGGCAGGAGAAACACCCAAGATAATTGAGGGTGCCACCACGGTTACAGCCGAAGACCTGATAGCCTTGGTAGATTCTACGCCGAATGTTGTCTTAGTGGATTCGCGCATCCGTGGCGACCGCAAACAAGGTTTTGTGGAAGGATCAATCAGCCTCCCTGACATTGATACAAATTGCACCACCTTGGCAAAAAATATCGCCTCCAAAGAATCGTCAGTGCTTTTTTATTGCAATGGCATCAAATGCGGCCGCAGCGCCAATGCCATTGCGATAGCAATCACTTGCGGTTACCACAACACATACTGGTTTAGAGGTGGTTTTGACGAGTGGCAGACCAAAGGATATCCCTTCCTTCGGGAATAACACATTAGTGTTGTAACAAACATGCCAAATATAAAATCATCCATACAAACCAGTCTAGGGCTAACTGTACTCGTAATGGGGTTAGTTGGGATTTTTCTAACCATTATTACCGGTGAAATTTACCGCCACCAAGCACTCGAAAATCAGCGTAACGCACTTGAATCACTGGTAAAACTAAAAGTTGATGATATTCTCCAGGATATATTGACAAAAACATCTCAATTGGGCCTATCCATTCAAGCAGACCGCAATTTTAGAAATGCTTATCAAGATAAAAATGCGGAGAATATCCAAACGCAATTAAACCAACAATTTCACCGCCTACATGTGACGCTAAACGTCTTGAAATTAGAAAAGTTTATCGCTTTTGACAAAAACTTCAATGTAGTCGGACATTCTTCTGAGGGTTCCCGCCTATTTGGCCCCACGACCATACCCTGTCCAGACATTATTGATTTAGCACTAACGCGCACTGGCGCTGAACGCATCAAAGTAATCTCCGAGTTTTGTCTGGCCCGAAACAAACCGGTAGTGAGTGTGCTGGTGCCAATTGGTGGCGCATGGCTGCAAGGCTATTTACTCATTGTGGTCGACCCCACATTAAACATCAGCGTCGCGGAAAAACAATTGGCAATGCCGCTTAAAATAGTCTCGCCAAACAACGCCGTCATGTTTGAGTCACCGCAATGGCCCAGAGAGTCTGACAGTACGTTTGTCATTGCAAAAAACACGCTGTACGACGCGCAAAACAGTCCACTTCTGGAACTGTCATTTGCATCGGATGTTGCCTCCCTCCACAAAAAACTGGAAACAACCCGGTTATTAATTATTATTGCTGCTGCAGTGGCCACTTTATTAACGGGATTATTATCACTGCTATTATTACAAAGAAGCGCACTTAAACCGCTCGGCATACTGACCAAACAATTACAATTGGTCAGGCAAGACAAAACGCACCTTGGAGAACGCGTATCGGTTACCGGAAACATAGAAATATGTGCGCTCGCCGACGATTTTAATGATATGAGTGGCGAGCTGCATATTCTCTACAATACCCTGGAAAACATGGCCTTCACCGATTCACTCACCGGACTCCCAAATCGAGCACTATTTTACGATCGACTTGAGCAGGCCACACAATTAGGTCTGCAGGGAAACGCCCCCTTCTTATTGTTTATGCTGGATCTCGATCGTTTTAAATACATTAACGACACCTTGGGACACCATATTGGCGACCAATTATTACAGGAAGTCGGCATGAGATTGCAAAACTCAATACGCACGACCGATACGATTGCGCGCCTGGGGGGGGATGAATTCGCCGCTATTCTACCCACCGATGATGGTGACCACGCCGGCATTACTATTGCTGAAAAAATATTAAAAAGCTTAAGCTCGCCCGTGATTATCGACAAACGTAACCTGACCATCAGTGCCAGCATCGGAATCGTACGTTGTCCAATTGACGGTGATGACAGCAATCAATTATTACAACGCGCCGATGTCGCCATGTATCATGCGAAAAACAACCGTCATGGTTATACTTTTTACGATAACGAGCTAGATAAACACAGTATCCTGCAATTTAACCTGGAGGCTGATCTTTACCAAGCCATCGAAAACAATAACCTGGAACTCTATTATCAACCTAAAGTCGATCTGGCGTCAGGACAGACTGTTGCAGTTGAAGCCCTGTTGCGTTGGAATCATCCCGAACGGGGTTTTATTCCACCCGATCAATTCATACCTCTTGCAGAGCACTCCGGACTAATCCATCCCCTCACTCGATGGGTCATCAATACGGCGCTGAAACAATGCGCCGAATGGCATGATACCGGACTAAAAATCGGCGTCGCCACTAACTTGTCCGCACGCAGCCTCGAGGATACTCAAATTCTTGATACTGTAAGAACGGCGTTAAGGACCACCAAAGTAAACCCCCGCTCATTATCCTTAGAACTCACTGAAAGCGCCGTAATGGCAGACCCGAATCGTGCCATGGAGGTCATGTCGAGTTTATGCGCCTTGGGCACCCACATATCCGTTGACGATTTTGGAACCGGTTACTCCTCGCTGGCTTACTTGAAAAAATTACCCGTTTCTGAGTTGAAAATTGACAAATCGTTCGTCATTGACATGAGCCAGGACAGCAGCGACGAGGTCATTGTACATTCCACCATTGACCTGGCACACAACATGGGGTTGGTTGTCACAGCAGAAGGCGTTGAAAACCAGGAAGTTTGGGACAAGCTATGCGCCTTAGGATGTGACTTGGCACAGGGGTATTACATGTGCAAGCCCTGCAGCGCGGCCAACTTATCCAAATGGTTTTTCAAATCCCCGTGGGGCCTCCGTGCAAGCCTAGGTAAAAACAAAGCTGGTTAAAAAAGCCAGTTGAAATCGAAAAATTAAGATTATTTAATTTTGTTTCGCCACTGTCATACCGGACAAGCACGCATCACGTTTGCTCAGTTCCGTCGCTCAACCAGACACACCCAGCACCACTTGACTTCTCAATCGCGGCTAATCGTTGTTGGTGTTCAACCATTTCTTCCGGGCTGGCTTTAATAACTCTTAACGGCGCCCGGTCCTTGGAAATCGGTCGAATGTCTCCCCCCCCCACATCCCCGTCATCCGTTTTTTCATCAAGTGACATTGCCACCTGCCCGCCCGTCATGCGCAAATAAACGTCGGCAAGAATCTCCGCATCTAACAGTGCGCCATGCAAATCCCGGTGCGAATTAATGACATCGTAGCGCTTACACAATGCGTCCAGATTGTTTTTTTGGCCAGGGTGGTTTTTACGCGCCATGGCCAACGTATCGAGTATGCTACACAATGCGGTAAGGCTGTCGTGGTTATTTTGCAATAATTTAAATTCGTGGTTGATAAACCCCACATCAAACGGCGCATTATGAATAATAAGCTCAGCGCCTTTTATGAACGCAACAAATTCCGCGGCTATGTCGCGAAACAACGGCTTGTCAGCAAGAAATTCATTACTGATGCCATGCACTTCGATTGCCCCTTCGTCAACCTCTCGCTCAGGATTAATGTACTGATGATAATGATTGCCGGTCAATTTACGCCCCATTAATTCGACACAACCAATTTCAATAATGCGGTGTCCTTGCGAAGGCTCCAATCCGGTTGTTTCTGTATCTAAAACAATTTTTCTCATTGCGGTCCCTTATGCCTCACTGTACTGATAGGTTAAACGATGTACAAACTCTCACCCCAACTCATCAATCCCCCGGTTCGCCAGTTGGTCTGCCCGTTCGTTCTCCGGATGACCGGAATGGCCTTTAACCCATTGCCAGTCAATCGCATGCTGTTGTACCACCTCATCTAAGCGTTGCCACAAATCAATATTTTTAACGGGTTTGTTATTGGCTGTTTTCCATCCTCGCTTTTTCCAATTGACCATCCATTGTGAAATACCATCTTTCACATACTTCGAATCAGTCATTAGCATGACACTACTGGGACGCTTTAACGATTCCAATGCCACGATGGCCGCAGTAAGCTCCATTCGATTATTGGTTGTTGCGTGTTCGCCACCGTGTAGTGTTTTTTCCTTGCCATTAAATCGTAACAATGCCCCCCAGCCTCCCGGGCCAGGGTTTCCACGGCATGCGCCGTCGGTATAGATTTCAACGGTGTCATTTTCCATATATTTATTTTCCATTAGTGGTTAATTCTGTTTTATTATTGCCTCGATACCAGACACTTCACCGGCACGGTATCGAGCTTAGCGTCCCAACGAAAACATTCGTCAGACGAAAACCCTGTCAGGCCAACCCTGCCATCACAACAGACTAATTGGTCTGCTCACCCCGGGTCGAAGCCGATGAGTTTCCGATCAACTCAGGTGCCACCAAACGACTACGCCTAGGCCGCCAACGGGGCCGGATGGGAGTCAGTGTTGCCACCCGTTTTTTTGCCACAATTAAATAGGCACCACTAAAAAACGTCCACCAGCGACTCCCAAGTTTCTCAAAAAATGACAGCTTGGCCATGAGTCCTTTGTGAGCAAAGGGAGGGCGGTAAAAATAACCATGCGCCTCCACAATGTCAAACCCCAATAGCTGCAACCAATCCCGTAATCGTGAAAAACGAATAAAGCGCCCACACCACGGCGGCTTACCGCGCCACCGCAGAATAACCCGCCAAAGCATCCACCATCCCCAGGGATTAAACCCAAAGATAATAACGTGTCCGTCCGGAATCAAAGTTCGATCTGCTTCCCTCAGGATTTCGTGAGGGTTGGAGGTAAATTCCAAGGTATGCGACAACATCAGCACATCCAGACTATCCGAAGCAATGGGTAAACATTCAGGAGCACCTCGCAAATAATTTACCCGCTTAAGGGATACCTCACGCAAATTATCAACACAAGGTGGTTCATCAATGTCCATAACCATTTGATTGGGGATTTTGCTACTCACCAGGCAATCGTCCATATATGAAACCCCCACCTGGAGCAGGTGATAACCAAATAAGGTTGGAAGAATTTCGTTTAAAAGTCTCTGCTCCTCAGCTTCCAACCATTGACCAGGCATCCCCTCATACCAGTCACGCAATTGCTGCCGCGTACTCTCAGCCGACCCGCAATTCATCCATTTGAGCTCTCTTCGACGAAAAATAGCCATTTAATAACTTAAACCCATGAAATCGAACATTAATTAAACACAACGTACGCCGCTATTCTATATAACCTGTTGGACAAAATCGCCCCGTAACGTTCTAATCCGGCATTGCAGCACAAGAGTAGGTATTAACACCTTGAATATCAAGAAAATTTCATTGATTCACAACAATATTCGCATGCAAAGCATAAGATAGTATTATTACCTGGGTTTTAGTTAAGGATGTATTCATAAATATTTTTTAGGTATCGCTACATTTTAGATTGTTATAAAATTGCTGTGAAATTTAATTGAATTGGTGCCCCACCCGTGTTGTTTAACTCGCTGTATCTAAAGAAAATCAACAACAAATATCCGTATCCACAGTGCGTGATTACACCCGTAGTCTTTCTGCTAATCGTTATTGTTGCCGCGCTACCACCAAAAATTGAATTCGAGCAAATCATCAGTTCCCTGAAAACTGAATTATTCCAACTATCCGGCGGCATGCTTTTCAGCAACACCTTTACGTCACCGGATGACGCTACATCGTCGACACTGGCAACCACGCACTCGCCGGTAGACGACATTCTAAAGCGTACCCGAAAATTATTAGGATTAAAGAAAAATACTCTTAAATCCAACAATGTCTGGGACCGCTTACGCGACGGGTTTGATTTAACCGGTTACGAACACCCCAGAGTGGATGCCCAGCTTAATTGGTACGCAAAAAATCAGCGTTATATTGACCGCGTTACCGACCGGGCTGCACCTTATATCTATTTTATTCTCAAAGAAGTAGAGCGACGTGGCATACCCACAGAAATAGGTCTGCTCCCCGTTGTGGAAAGTGCATTTCAACCCTTTGCGTTTTCGTCAGGGCGTGCCGCAGGCATCTGGCAATTCATCCCTGCCACAGGCAAACGTTACGGATTAAAACAAAACTGGTGGTACGATGGCCGGCGTGATATTTATGCCTCCACCCATGCCGCACTGGACTTTCTTCAGGACCTGCATCGCCGCTTCGATGGCGATTGGTTACAAGCTTTGGCGGCCTATAATTCCGGTGGCGGCACCGTGAGCCGAGCAATCAGGCGCAATGTGGAAGAAGGCAAACCCACCAACTACTGGTCACTTGACCTCCCCAAAGAAACACGCGACTACGTGCCAAAACTACTGGCAATCTCCGCGCTTATCGCGGAACCGGAATTTTACAATATTAAACTAAGACCATTACCTTACATGCCTTATTTTCAGCGCGTCGCAGTAGAATCACAAATTGATCTGGCCAAAGCAGCGGAGCTGGCAGACATATCCCTTGAAGAAATGTTCCGGCTGAACCCCGCCTTTAATCGCTGGGCCACGGCACCAAAGGGACCGCACTATTTATTAGTCCCCTATGAAAACGCCGACTCATTTCGTGATAATCTTGCACGTTACAAACCCGAAGAACGCATTCAGTGGAAGCGGCATATCGTACAAAGCGGTGAATCCCTGCAAAAAATTGCTGAGACCCACGGCACATCAATTAACGTGCTAAAAAAGACCAACAAACTGGAAAACGAAACAGTCGCCGCCGGTAAAAGCCTGGTGATTCCATTCGCCCCCCAAGGGCTAAAGCGCTACCTAGCCTCACTGGAAAATAAAAATTACGATGCCGACTTAACCTCCAACCCCAAGCAAAAAATAACCCATACGGTCTCTTCCGGCGATACGCTATGGGGCATATCACAAGAGTACAACGTCAGCATGAACAAACTGGCCAACTGGAACAACATGGATCAGGATGACGTACTTGTGGCGGGCAAAAAACTGATTGTACATGCCAATAGCGGCTTGCAGGACAGTGACTTATTGGATGCACTGCTACCCACTACCTTTGCTGCGCCACCAACGCGCATTACCATCAGGCGCGTTAAATATCGTGTACGCTCAGGTGATTCGTTGGCAACTATCTCGCAACGTTTCAAAGTCTCCCTCAATGATCTACTTGGCTGGAATAATAGTGTTAAAGCAGAAAAACAACTACGGCCAGGTCAGTATCTAACATTATTTGTAGATGTAACCCGCCAGTCAGATAATATCTAAGCACTCGCCCAACATAATCATAACCAACGTCAGGCCGGGTGCCGTCCTCGCGGAACCAGACCAAGAGTACGATCAAGCTTAAACATTAGATTCATGTTCTCGACCCCAACCTGAGCGCCGCCTTTACCAAGACTATCCAGTACACTAAACACCACGACCCGACCACGTATCTCATCCACATCGAGACCAATAAAACAATAATTACTACCCGCAACCGCGCTAACCCAAGGGTAAGGCCTGTATTGCCAGGCAGCTCCAGCTTCTTTGGCGACATCGTAAACACGAACAAAAGGATGCCCTGCATAGAAGTCACGGTAATGTTGCAATAATTCGTCTCGCGTCACAGGCCTAGTGGGAAACCCATGGCAAATGCTAAGAATACCCCGGGTGATGGGGGCATAAACCGGCGTAAAATGTACGGCAACATCACTACCACATAATAAAGACAGTTCCTGCTCCATCTCGTAACTATGGCGATGATCCACCACATTATAAGCAACGAGGTTATTGCCAATTTCCGGATGATGCGCCGCTCGCGCAAGCTCCGCGCCCGCACCTGCAGTACCGGATATTCCGTTAACCACCAACCGCTGCAGATCTACCCTATTGTCTTTAACCAGTGGTGCCATCGCTAAAATTGCAGCAGAAGAAAAACACCCCGGATTCGCAATCAAACGAGCCTTCTCGATGTCACTCTGGTGCAATTCTGAAAGACCATAAACACTTTCTTCCGCCAGAGGCCACTGATTGTGTTCCGTTTGATACACCTTTTCCCAGGTCCGTTTGTCCTTGAGCCGAAATGCGGCCCCCAGATCAATCAAGCGACTTCCCATTGCCAGCAACGGTGGCACCATTGCCAATGTGCTCTCTGTGGGTAACGCGGTAAACACCACATCACAGGCAGTAATGTCATCCGGGTGAATGAGCTTTACGTTACAGCCATATAAATTGGGATGATAGTCTTCAATACGCCCAGCCTTACGACTGGTGGCCCATACAATGTCCACCTCAGGATGCTCAAGCAACACCCTCAAGGCTTCCCCCCCCATATACCCCGTCGCACCTAACAAACCAACACGAATCATGATGAATAGCCCTTTAAGACTAACATTTTGTTTCCTCCTGAACTTGTTCTAAAAATGCGCCGCGCAGCTGCGCATAAACGGGTCCGGGACAATACGCCACGGGTCGTTGGTCAATGGCGCGTACCGGTATTAACTCGGCGGCGGTACCCGTAAGAAAACACTCATCGGCCGTGTATAAATCAAAAGGCGCCAGGGTTTTTTCAACACAAGAAATCCCCAGGGTATTAGCCTGGGCAATAATTAGCGCCCGAGTGATGCCCGCCAGCGCACCATCACTCACGGGCGGTGTCAATAGTGCATCATTTTTGACAATAAACAAATTATCAGCCGTACCTTCAGCGACATTACCCTGCAAATTAAGTAACACCGCTTCGTCCGCATTGGCATGTGTTGCCTCCATACGCGCCATAATATGATTCAAATAATTCAAGGTTTTAATCCGGGGGTCAAGACCATCGCAAGGCAATCGCCGGGTAGATGCAATCACCAGACTTGCCCCCTGTTGCAGAACAACATCTTTCACCATTGCCAGTTTATCCGCAATTATAAACACATTGGCTCGCGAACAAAGTGTTGGATCCAGCCCCAACGGACCTTCCCCTCGCGTCACCACCAGACGCAGGTATCCATCCGCCTCAGTATAATCAGCGATGATCGCGCATACCGCTTCTACCAGCGCATCAGTCGAGTAAGGTATATTTAAACAAATAGCAGCAGCCGAATCATACAAACGCGCCAAATGTTCGTCCAACCGAAATGCATTTGAATTATAAAACCGTATACCTTCGAACACACCATCGCCATATAGCAAACCGTGATCGTAAACAGAAAGCTTGGCATTCTGCTCTGCGACAATATCGCCGTTTAACCAAAAAGATGGCATAATGTTATCCTCTTCATTTTACACTACTCCTATCACTCTATTTTCATCTCTCTATTATTCAAATAATGCCGTTTAAATTCGCAGACACTTTACGGTTACGGTGCGTCGGTACGCCGCACGGGCAAACGCCAGCTCAACGCCACGATCATCACAATGACACCGGCAAACAACCACGTTATACCGTCGACCGTTTCTAATAACAATGTGCTTGAGAAAACAATGGTCATTAGCGGCATTAATAACATAATTTGACTAACCTTTGCTGTCCCAGCAATAGCCATACCGTGATACCAGGGGAAAAATGCAAATAATTGGCTAACCAAGGCAACATAAAAAAACCCTACCCAGGCTGACGTCGGTGCCACTATAGGTGAGTTATAAAACATAATGATCAGTGGCAACAATAATATAGGTGCACCGACAACCAGTGCCCAGCACACCGTCTGCCAACTGCCAAGCGACTTGCCCAACCGCGCGCCTTCTGCGTAACCTACAGCAGCAATAACAACGGCTATCACGAGCAACCCATCAGCTGCTTGAATGGCACCCTCACCGTACATCAGCGCGTACCCCATCACAACGCCACCCCCTAGCACCGCAACACACCAAAACAGTGGCGATGGAGACTCTTTGCAACGCAAGGTAGCAACAATAACGGTCATTAAGGGCAATATACCCAACATCACTCCGGTATGCGCGGCCGGGACCGTACGCAGCGCAAGCGCCAGTAATAACGGAAATATAATCACAATACACGCGGCCACGACAGCGAGGCTCAATAGCGTATGCCGTGGCGGCCAGCGCTGGTTTGACAACCCAAGTATTAGCGCGGCAATAACCCCTGCCAATACTGCACGCCCGTAGGTGACAAAGAGAGGGTCAAGGTGCAATACAGCGGCACGCGTGGCCGGTGGTGTCAGACTAAACCCTGCTACCCCGATAAACCCAAGCAATAACCCACGTGTTTCTTTTGTCATCGTCCGAAATGCAGAAAAGTAGTTGTCGAAAAACTAAAAATAGAGTAAAACTGATATACGTAACAGATACAGATTAAGTTTAAAATAACCAGTACAGTTAAACCCTAACCGGCACACTAGGCAATAACTGAACCAACACAACGACTGAATCAATACGATGACTGAGCCAACACAAAGCTATCTATATGAACAAGTTGCGAAGGATTTAACCGCGTCTATACAAGATGGAATATATGCCGTGGGGCAACGCCTGCCGTCACTACGGGAAGTGGGTAAATCATATACAGTGAGTTTGGCTACCGTTATTCAAGCCTATAGTATCCTGGAGCAAGAAGGTTATATTGAAGCCCGCCCAAAATCCGGCTATTACGTCCTGCCATGGGCAGCAGTCCAATCCGACGAACCACAACTTACCCAACCAATACTTAAACCAACAAGTGTTAGTGTTGCGCATTTGGCTATGTCATTAATCAATGAGGCACGCCAAAAACGTCTTATTAAACTCGGTGCAGCAATACCGGCTGCCGACATTTTACCCCTGGCGTCGTTATCTCGAACCCTAGCTGGTGTATCCCGCCGACACTGGCGCTCACTGGCCAGTTATGAGAACGCCAATGGCAATGAACACTTGCGCAAGCAACTTTCGCTATTGATGAGAGAGGCAGGCGCGCGGTGCAAGGCCGATGACATCATTATCACCAATGGCTGCTTGGAATCACTCAACCTGGCACTACGCAGTGTTGCTAAACAGGGTGATACCATTGCCATTGAATCTCCCACTTATTTTGGTATATTACAAGTCATTGAAACACTGGGAATGCGTGTATTGGAAATCCCCACCCACCCTCACCACGGTATCGACCCTGAGGCGCTACAAGCCGCAGTAAAAAAACAAAACGTGAGTGCCTGCATACTCATCCCCTGCTTCAGCAACCCATTGGGGGCCTGTATGCCGGATGAAAACAAACAGCGCGTGGTTAATATTTTGGCACAAGCCGATATCCCGCTTATAGAAGATGATATCTACGGCGCATTAAGCTACGAAACGCGGCGACCCAAAAGTGCGAAAAGTTATGACAAAAAAGGCGGCGTGATTTATTGCTCATCATTTTCAAAAACCGTGTCGCCTGGTTTGCGTATAGGCTGGATACTACCGGGACGATTCATCGAGCAGGTACGTTATAAAAAATTCCTCGACAATATCAGCACCAGCGTACACCCTCAGATCGCGCTGGCGGAATTTTTAGAACGAGGACTATACCGAAAAAATACCCGACAGGCGGCCCGGATTTACCATCGCCGCATGGAGCAATTAAAATACTGGGTTTCAGAATACTTCCCGCAAGGTACACGGATGACATACCCAAAAGGCGGGTTTTTAACCTGGCTGGAGTTACCCCAAAACGTCAGTGCGCTGACATTACATCACAAGGCGATCGATAAACGTATTGCCGTTACGCCCGGTATTTTATTTTCTGCACAAGGCCAGTATCAACACCACATTCGTTTGAGTTGCGGTGCGGTGGAAGGCGAACAGGCCCGCGCATCCCTACAAACCCTGGGTGCCCTCGCGCACCAATTGGCAAAGAAAGCGCGGTAATTCAAATCCCTCGAGGTAATTATCAAGCATTGGCAAAGCCAACACACGAGACAACTACCATTTTTCTAATACACGACACTAGCCTGGATACCAATCGGTGCCTCGCCCATCCGGAGTAAAATCAAATACATTCCACAACGGCCATATTGAATCTACATGCCTTGGGTCCTGCCCTTCTTCGGGCGCAACAAAGAATAATTCGCTATTGTAAAAATGATAGATACCATCCGATGTTTTTCTAAACACGTTGATATTAGGCCACTGCTCACCATCCGCATTTTCCGAAAAATAATCCAGATTAAACTGATTATTCTCAGACGATAGCAGGCGAAGCTTATCCCAGCCACGCTGGCGTGCCCAAGCCCTGATCTTCTGGATGGAGGCTTTTGCCACGACAACCATATTAACGCGCTCCTGAATACTCGCCGCATTGCCGTTGAGGCTGTCCAACAGAGACGTACACATAGGACATGGCGAGTTGGCATTAGGACCATACATAAAGCTATACACGACCAGGCTATTTTTATCCGCTTCAAATAATTCAGTAAAACGAAGCGGCTTAACAAAGTTATGATCGTTTAAGTCAGTTGCACCTTGATCAAAAATATAATCCTCTTTTAACTTTCCACCCAATGGTAACTGCTGCCTTAATGCGGCAACCTCGGCAATATACTTTCTCAGTTCAATTTCCTTTGACAATAACGCATTACGTGCAACGCGATAGTTATGGTCTTCATTGGGAAACCGTTGTTGATGATAGTCAGTCATGGATTCGCTCCTCAATTTTTGTTAGTTTATACCCGCAGCGGTTAAAAACATTTACGTAATATTGGGTCTCTCATTTTGACGCCACAAAATTTAGCCTTGCAAAACCCGCTCGAGACACTTAAAGCTGCCATTCCATCCATCTTCATAACACTCGCGGAATGTTTCGCTGGGTATGTACTGATGTGTTAACGAGACCTCGGTTCCTGCACCAACTGATTTAAACTCTACTGTTACTAGCGTTTCAGCATATTCACCCTTCGTTCCTTCACAAAGCTGGCCATCAAGCAACCAAGTAAAAATCAGTTTTTCATTGGGAATAATTTCTCTGTATTCACCATAATGATCCACTGTTTCACCATTGGGCGATTTCATACTGATTCTATACTGACCACCAACACGCAGATCAACAATAGCAACAGACGTTACCACGCCCTCGGGCCCAAACCATTTTTGTAATTCCATCGGGTCTGTCCATGCCCGGTATATTTTTTGGCAGGTGGCGTTAAAATGACGTTGTACAAAAACAGTTTTATTTTTCGGGTTTACTTCTGCATGATTCATCGGCGCACGTCCTATTCAGTTTTATCCAGATAATTGGCTAGCGCATCAAATTGATGCTCCCAAAAAGCCTGGTAGTATGTAATCCAATCGGATGCTGCTTTTAGGGGCGTAGGTGCCAGTTGACAACAGTGCCACTGCGCTTGTTTTTTTCGCGTAATCAGCCTGGCATTCTCTAATACTTTTAAATGCTTACTAATTGCGGGTTTCGAAATACCAAAAGGCTGCGCCAATTCACCAGCGGTAGCCTCCCCGTTTGCTAAACGTTCTAATATCGCTCGACGGGTTGGGTCAGATAGCGCAGAAAAAGTCAGTGACAATTGATCTTGATACATCATTTAACCTATTAGTTAATTAACCTATTGGTAAAATAGTAAAACTATGACTTCATGTCAAGCATTAGCGCTAACGTTTGGTATGGTTTTGGTTTCTAAGGTCTGGTTTCTAGAGCGCTGCGATCAAAGGAATCGCCCTCTAAGACATTGATTTAAAAAATATTGATTACTGAGATATTTGTTTTACAGCGGATTATAGTGAACGAAGAAAAACCAGCTGGATCACCAAGCCAAAAATAAGGTCGCCCGCACGCTAGATGAGGCATGAACTAAAAGCGATGAAAAGAGAAACGTGTATTTCAAACCCACGACACCTGCTATCGCATCGTGTCAAATGTAGGCCGACGGGAGCTGACCGGTTTAACCTAGAAAAATCAGCTGGATCCGAAAAAGACATACAAGACATTTTGCCAACCTAAATACTGCAACCTAAATACCGCTAACCTAACTGCATCTAGCATAGGGCCTATCGGACTTAGGAAAAATATACTGTGGAAAAAATGTTGGATCGTTTTCGTGTTGAGGCGCACTATTCGCCTCAAAGGATCAGAAAAACATCCTGCCTGTCTTACTCTCGGCTCATTACGCGCCTCTAAGTCCAACAGACCACTCGATCAATTAGCTTAGGCAAGTATATTCAAGTTTGTCAATTTACGCCTGCAAACTCAAAAATCGCAGACGTTAAACCACCTCAAAATAATGCACGCTAAACATTTCGTCCTCATCTAACCACACATGTACCGGCGAAAAACCAGCATTTTTGGCCAACGACTGAAATTCGTCAGTAGAGTATTTGTAGGAATTTTCAGTATGTATTGTTTCCTCTTTTGCAAACTGAAACTGCTTGTCACCAATGGTAACTTGCTGCTCTACATTGCTAATCAAGTGCATTTCCACTCGACTGCGTTGGCGGTTGTAAAAAGCATGATGACGAAAATTATCAATGTCAAAATCAGCCCCTAACTCACTGTTAATACGTGTTAGCAGGTTAAGGTTGAATGCGGCTGTCATGCCATCGTTATCGTTGTATGCTGCGTTTAATAGCGCCTCGTCTTTTTTAAGATCAACCCCAATGAGTAATCCCCCACCTGAGCGAAGCGCGCTGCTGATATTGGACAAAAACTCAACTGCATCCTCGGGATCAAAATTACCGATACTCGATCCGGGGAAAAAGGCCACCCGATGTGGCGCCTCAGGGCGGTATGGCAGCTTAATTGATTCGGTAAAATCAGCGCAAACTGCATGCACTTCCAACCACGGGAATTCCATTGCCAATTTCTTCGCAGCCTTGTGCAAATACGCCCCGGATATATCCATCGGCAAATAAGCGTGTGGCTGTATGGCATCCAACAACTCACGTACCTTTTGGCTATTACCACTACCCGGCTCCACCAACAGGCAACCGGAGCCTATCAACTGAGCAATATGTTGAATGTTATTGCGAATAATTGCAGACTCTGTACGCGTTGGGTAATACTCCGAGACACCACAAATGGCATCGAACAAACGCGATCCTTCATGGTCGTAAAAAAATTTCGGCGCGATAGTGCGCGGGCGTTCAGTTAACCCCGCCACAACTTCAGCATACATATCGGTAGGTTCCGGCTCATAATCGTAAAAACGAAATGCACTGGGGTTTGCTTGGTTCATTATGAGTCCTCCGCGAGGCGAAAACCACTAAACTGCCAACGCTCTTGTGGGTAAAAGAAATTGCGATAAGTTGCACGAAGATGATCGGCGGGAGATACACACGAGCCGCCCCTCAACACCATCTGACTGCTCATAAACTTGCCATTGTATTCGCCAAACGCGCCGTGTTCCTGCTTATAGCCCGGGTATGAGACATACGGGCTCTGGGTCCATTCCCAGACATCACCATACATTTGCTGCAACCCACTGGCACTCTTCGCGGCTTGCGGTTGAAAATGATTTTCGTCCCGAAAATTCCCCTGAACAGGAAGCCCTTGCGCTGCCAACTCCCACTCTGCCTCGGTTGGTAACCGTTTGCCTGCCCAACGCGCAAATGCAGCCGCCTCAAAGAAACTCACATGACATACCGGTATATCATTATCCACGCGCTGCATCCCGGCGAGCGTCATATAGTGCCATTGGTCATCACGCTGCTCCCAATAGAGCGGCGCTGACCAACCTTCGTCGCACAGTTTTTTCCACGCTTCCGAATGCCAAAGCCCCGATTGCCGATAACCGTTGTCATTAATAAACTCGATATACTCTCGATTGGTCACCGGCCGGGTAGCGATGCGAAAGCTATTAAGATACACCTTATGTAAGGGACCTTCATTATCATAGCTAAACCCGGCACCGTCATTTCCGATGCGCCTCACCCCCGCATCAAAATTAACCCACTGTTGAGCGCCAGACTGATCCCCCCGAGACAGTGAACTCACATTCTCTGGGTTATTGACGGCATCGACTAAAACCGGGTCCGATGCAACACCCCGCTCCCTACTGATACGGGATTGTGGGTACTCAACCCGATAAACTGGACGTAACGGATTATAGGCAAAGATATGCTTTATATCAGTTAACAGCAGCTCCTGGTGTTGTTGCTCATGATTCAACCCCAAAATCGTACGTCTTATTATCTCCTGCCGCTCCACATTGTGGGAATCGGTCAATAAACGCATCATGTGCTTATCCACATAAGCCCGATAGTCATACACCTGCTTTACTGTTGGCCGCGACAGCAAACCCCGCTCATGCCTGGGATGGTAATAACCAATACTATCGTAATAAGAATTAAACAGCCGCGAAAATTCTGTATTAAATGCCTCATATCCCGGCAAATAAGGGATTAATAAGAATGTTTCAAAAAACCATGCAGTGTGAGCCAAATGCCATTTTGGTGGACTAACCTCCGGTATGGTTTGAATACCATAATCCTCAGTTACCAAAGGCTCACATAAGCCTTCAGTATCCGCTCTTACTCTGGAGTAATAACGCGTTAAGGATTCCTTATTAGTACCGGCATTCCCATTGTTGTTCTCATTAGCATTCATGTTATTTACGCTTACCTTGATCGCCATTTTCCCCGCTCTCAGTGTCATTATTTACATCTAAAAGTGTGTATCTAACCATCCGCCATGACGGCTATGCCAGATTAAACAGAGTTTCATACAATAAATATGTTACATCCTTCTTGCCGCAATACTCATCGAGACCTTAAACGAGGTATTGCATAGCAAAAAATGTACTGCAAATTAACCATAAGTTGATAATAAGAATGGCCTAACCAGAATTTTATAATTAAAATTTAATCGTTAACGTACTATAACCAACATTTAATAAGTAATGCTTAATAGGTAATATTTAATAGGTCATGTTTAGCAAGCAATATCGAATAAATAAGTTATTTGTACCGTGGTGAAGCGATGCCAATGATGTCAAATCCAGACGACACCGTGGAATTACGTTGGTGACGGCATTGATTTGGAAATGTTGTCTCAGAAAGTGATGCGGCATCTAAATTAGCCTAACTCAATCTATCGTCATAATATGTAAGTGGCCATTATAACATCATTAACCACTGGAATTCGACTTTGATTTGTGTTAAGTTCCCGTTAACCATGCGCAAGGAGTCACTTAACACTACGGCTATGGTTACATTTATGGTTGAATTGCCGTGATTAAAATCGCTGGATTTTGCCGGATTAGCCGCACTGGTTAGACCCCTAGTTAGTTACTCCCCAACGAATCACGATCTGCTCGGCCACACTACTGCATTCAGACTCAGATTCACTAGCCCCGATTCACTAGCCCAGATACTCTACCCCAAATATTCTATCCCAAATACTTTAGCCCAGACATCCACCTAACGCCGATTAATCACTGATACAAACGAAACAATAGCCAACAACATTACGTTAGCATTTTCCACTGACGTCGATTTTGCTGTTCCCGTGTCCCCACCAGCGATCCATTCTTCACTCCATCAAGCAATGCATGAAATATAACGGCAACATAACCAAAATATAAATACCGGAACACTTGTTGACACACGCGTACAGCGGAGAGGTTAACGTAAAACCGTCAAATACATCCGACAATGCCGTTAAGTAAGACGCTACTCTAATAGCTCCACTGGCATCCCAACCTCCAACCTCCCAACAGAGTCAGCAATGACATTTTGCCCAAAATAAACTTTTCCATCCCGCCTGCGGTAGTTGACCAATGTACGTGTAGGTTCGGTACCACGTTCTCCAGTATTGGGATCAATGTTTGGAATCACGCAACGGCTACAAGGCTTCACAACGCGAAAAACCAATCCACCAATACGAATGCTGCGCCAATTATCTTCAGCAAAAGGCTCGCAACCACTAACCACCATATTCGGGCGAAAGCGCCGCATGGGAATCGGTGTCTCCAAACGACTGTTCAAATCATCAAGTGAAGCCTGAGATAACAATAGAATTGGAAAACCATCGCTAAAAGCCGTTCGATCCCCTTTTTGCGCATAATTAAGATCGACTTGCCTAACCTCATCATCCGGAAAATAAACCAATCGACACTGCACCCCCAGAAAACGACTCAACCAATGCGCAACATCATCGCCACAATCAACGACATTGCACTCGTCCTTCCAAATTTTTACTCTAGCATTGGCTCTGCCAGTAGGAATAGTAACCGCCATTTCTGAGACGTCGGGCGCTTGCAAGATCACCCCCTCACCGGTCAACGTGACCTGGATCAGGCTCATACTGGCTTGCTGCCGCTGGGTAATAAACTTACCCGCGCTATCAACAACCATCCAACGACGGTCGCCGCTAAACCCAAAGCGGTCTACCGAAGTGTATCGCAATGAAACCTGCCTTAGAGATTTCACCGGATATATCGCCAGCTCACTTAGCTGTAAATTAATCATCAACACCTCCAATAATACTTTTACAGGCTTGCAGCGTAGACTGCATTTGCGCCAGCCCTTTCGCCCTCGCATACTGTATATTCCGCTCAGGAATTCGTTCCGGGGTTTCGTAGTTAACCAAAGCCGCCTCCACGCTGGATTCCCTTAATAGGTGTAGCATCGGGTACACTGAACGATTGGTGAAATTGGCCGGATCATCCGCTGCCGCCCCGGCAAAACGATAATCGGGATGAAAACTTGCAAGCTGGTAAACACCTTCATAGCCCTGTTCGTTCAACAGTAATTCGGACACATGAACAAAATGCAAATAGTCGTCGAATGCCTCAAACGCCTCGCCAAAGATAATCAGGCTCGTATCCACGTCATGGCGTTCGTCCAACAGCAAACAGGCCTGAAGTAATGCCCCTAGACACTCCTCTATTTCGGCGTTCAACACAACATCGTAATGAATACTACCTCGCTCCAGCACTGGCCTGGCAAATGGACAAAAACCGTTACCAACAACAATGGATTCTACCCACTGCCTGGTTTGCTTAATCATTTTCTGCTTTCTTTTCAACCTAAACTCCATAACCCCATACCCACCCCTACTCAGACGCGGTTTGCCCCTCGACCAGAGCCCTGAACAATATTCATCCACGCGAACAAACGGTAAACAATGAGATTGGTGCTTACAACCAAGGCCCATGGATACACCGTTATAATATTGAGTTTTACCGTGGGTTTTGAAAAAAACCGTGTAGCCATGCAGCTTACACAAATATAAATATCAAAGAAAATTTATATTTAAGAAAGAATCAAGCAGAGCAGCTTACTGCAGATAGGGATTTTCACTGAACATCTATAGTATTTTTCGATATCGAGACTCTTTCCCTAACGCCCACAGACAGGGGTGAACACGCCAGGTACTGTCAAAATATCGAGAAAAGACGAAGACTTAAGTGCGCCACACCACCTTATGAAGCATGTGGCAAACCGAGGGATATCATTTTAAAATATTGGAATTTTTTTTGACACAGAGGTTCTGTCGACGCGCCAATATTGGGTTTTGGCACTTTCACCGAATCATTATTGAACTTTAGTGCAAGTACACCAACGCAGTCAGCATGCCAAGTACCACCCTCCGTATAACACGACCAAAAAATATTGCACGTACAATCCCTCCACGCACACCCCGCACGCCCTCTTAATAGCACGCGGATGGGTGCATGAGTGCCGACAATACTACAGAGGTTAATAAACGTGGAAAGATAAAAAAATCAGGTCATGGTCTATGCGATCGGGCTAACCCACAACAGTAACATTGTCAGCCTGAGGACCTTTCTGCCCCTGTGTTACCTCAAAGGTAACCTGCTGACCTTCCTTCAGATTCCGGCGTCCTGAACCATTAATTGCCCGAAAATGCACGAATACATCCGGCCCATTTTCTTGGGTAATAAACCCAAACCCTTTATCTTCATTAAACCATTTCACAACACCGGATGTTAATTGTTCTGACATACCAACCCTCTTGCATCACGAGCCAAATTATATTGGCATTGTACATTTATTTTCTGCATCAGAATGACGCTAATGCATCGACATTTTCTTGCTACGTTGAACGGTTAATTCAACGCACCATTCAACTATAGACACATTTTCGGGTTTGGCCATAACTTTTATTATAAAGAATACTACTACATATAAGTTTTTTCGTGATAAAACAAATCATCGAGCAATCCCGCAAGAAAAGCCCAAGCCAATGTTACGCACCACGGGGCAATCGACAACATCGCTCCCCCCTCGCCAACACCTATTAAACAATATGACCATTTTTCCACACTACCCAAGGTCCGCATCACGCACAAACACATCCAATCACATTGCAGCCCATTAGCCCACCACCCCCATCTCGTCAGTTCGCCAAAAGCTAACCAATGCCATCGGTGAAACGACCCTCAATTCCGCCGACACAATCAACGTAAATTAGCAATAACTCGATTATCTAATTTTATGTTATATTAGCCACCGAATTTCAGCTCTTTTGTTGCCACCCACTAAACATCACCACTGTGATTCCAAATTTTGACACAGCCGTGTGATCTCAATGCTGAGTGATACTCCACAAAACCTGAGTAACTTATTGGTCTTAAAAATAAAACAGCGTATTCTCAACAACAATGAACACCACCACAAAAGTATTTTCTTATCGCCAATATTGGGCCAAACGGTTTGGTATCGCCCCTGTTTTACCGATGTCCCGCCAGGAAATGGATGATTTAGGTTGGGATAGCTGTGACATCATCATCGTGACTGGCGACGCCTATGTGGATCACCCTAGTTTTGGCATGGCATTAGTAGGTCGCCTACTCGAAGCACAAGGTTTTCGGGTTGGTATTATCGCCCAACCGGATTGGCGTAATAAGGACGCGTTGACAGCGCTAGGAAAACCCAACCTTTTTTTCGGTATAACCGCTGGCAACATGGATTCCATGGTCAATCGATACACCTCCGACCGCAGAATTCGAAGCAATGACGCCTACACCCCCAATGGCCAGGGCGGCAAACGTCCCGACAGGTCCGTTGTCGTCTACGCTCAGCGCGCCAGGGAAGCGTTTAAAGGGGTGCCAATTATTGTTGGTGGAATTGAGGCCAGCTTACGACGTATCGCTCACTTTGATTATTGGTCTGAAAAAGTCCGTCGCTCAATACTGCCAGACTCGAAAGCCGACATGCTGATATTTGGTAACGCCGAACGTGCAATCGTTGAACTAGCCCACCGCCTCGCTGGTGGCGAGGCAATAACAGAGATTACCGATATACGCGGTACGGCATTCATGACAAAAGCCGCCCCCTCCGACTGGAGCGTTATTAATTCAACCAATGTCGATCAACCCGGCACTATTGAAGCCCCCACCGACCCTTATTTAGAAGAAACCACCTGCAAAACAAAACCAGCACCCAATAAGCAGGAAGGTATAACCGAAAATATCGTTCAGTTTGAACCAAAACGCAGTAAACTCGATCGCGCAAAAACCGTTATACGTCTGCCGTCCTATGACCAGGTCGTTGAAGACAAAGTATTATACGCACATACCTCTCGCGTATTTCATATGGAAACCAACCCTGGTAACGCACGAAGCTTAATGCAACAGCATGGTAAACGCTATGTGTGGCTAAATCCACCGCCACTGCCTTTGACCACGGAAGAGCTTGATCGTGTCTACGAGCTCCCCTATACGCGCAAACCACACCCCTCCTATGGCAAAGCCAATATACCGGCCTGGGAAATGATTCGTTATTCCGTCAACATTATGCGAGGCTGTTTCGGCGGCTGCACATTCTGCTCTATTACCGAACACGAGGGGCGCATTATTCAAAGTCGCTCTGAAGACTCAATTATCAAAGAAATAGAGACCATCCGCGACACCACTCCAGGATTTACTGGGCAAATCTCCGACCTTGGCGGACCTACCGCTAATATGTATAAACTTAAATGCAAAAGCGAAAAAATTGAATCTGCCTGCAGGCGACTATCCTGCGTATTTCCAGATATATGCTCAAACCTCGGCACCGACCACACCCCGCTGATCAACGTCTATAAGCGTGCCAGAAAACTTCCCGGCATCAAAAAAATTGTTGTCGCTTCGGGGCTTCGATATGATTTGGCGATTCGCTCACCTGAATATGTAAAAGAACTGGTGACACACCATGTTGGCGGCTACCTGAAAATCGCCCCCGAACATACCGAACAAGCACCACTAAGCAAAATGATGAAACCCGGCATCGGCTCCTATGACCGTTTTAAGGAAATGTTCGATAAATATTCCGCTGAAGCAGGCAAAGAGCAGTACCTGATTCCCTACTTCATATCAGCCCATCCCGGCACCAGTGATAACGATATGTTGAACCTGGCATTATGGCTAAAACAAAATAAGTTCAAGCCAGATCAGGTCCAGGCATTTTTACCCACACCATTGGCCATCGCCTCAGCCATGTATTACAGTGGCAAAAATCCGCTAAGAAAAGTAACACACCAGTCAGAAGCAGTAAGCATACCTCGTGGCGGTAAACAACGCAGACTACATAAGGCATTCTTGCGGTATCACGACCCGGAAAACTGGCCCGTGCTAAGGGAAGCGTTGAAGAAAATGGGACGTGCTGACTTGATCGGTAACGGTAAGCGCCATCTGGTTCCGGCCTGGCAGCCAGCGGGCACCGGCAATCACTCAGCCAATGCCGCCAGACAGCACCACCGCTCCAAGTTTACGCAAAAGCAAAGCCAACCGACGCCAAAAAAGCACGCCAGTAACACCCGGCGTGGCAAAAGCAACTAACCCATTACTGGTGACGACCCTGCTTAAGCTCAAAAAAAATTGAAAGAACGAGATTGAAAAAACAAGATTAAAAAAACAATGTTAAAAAAACAAAGCGCAAAGGATAAGGCTCAAAAGATAATACTCAAGCCCCCTCCCCTGAAACGCTTATGTAATCTATTCTATCCTCGCCCCACTTATTTAGTCGCTGCGACTGGTAATTTCAATAAGGTGATACCCGAATTGGGTCTCCACGGGGCCATGAACTTTACCCGGATCTTCACTAAAAACCACCTGATCAAACTCTTTCACCATTTGGCCTGGAGAAAACTCACCTAACTCTCCCCCTTGCTGGCCAGATGGACATTGCGAATGTTCCTTGGCTACATCGGCAAAATCAGCACCGTTTTCAATTTGGCCTTTAAGATCTTCACATTTTTCCTGGCTTTCAACCAGAATGTGCCTTGCAGTCGCTTTGGACATGGCAGGTCTCCATTTCGTTGTTATGATAATGCAGTATTATAACGCACTTACCCACCCCAGGAAACTTCAGCGCCCAACGTTTTACGTCGACCAGCACGATGAGTTAGTGTAGCGCACTATTTAACAGCCGCTTCACGCTGATCAGTGCCGCCATTATTATCAAGCCAGGAAACCCGTATATTATCCCCCTTGGCTGCATCATCCAATGTAAAGGACAAATATGGGTTTTGCGATACCGCGACACCCCACACAGCATCCAACACCAACTCATTATTGTGATAACATTTAACTTCCTGTATGAAATGCGCAGGAATTTTTGCCCCCGTTTTCTTATCCTTTCTTAACCCAGTTTCCATGGGATGCTTAATCAGCACCTTAACTTGAGTTGCGTTATCTTTTGCCTGCTTAGCTCTAATTCTAATTGATTTACTCATCATCTTTCTCCGGTACAATTAACATGTCCCAATGCAATCACCAAGTAAACAGGGCCTTCAATAGAAGGAAACCCCCGCCTGCAAAGCGTATACAGACTTAACCACCACAACCACCGATGGTGACCTTGACAATTTGTTTAGCCGAATACAATGCACCATTAGATTTCACAACGGCAATGATATTAGAGGTTTTACCCATTTTAATCCGGGTATTAATATAACCTCGTTGATTTTTGACCATATTGAATTGAGCAACCAAAGGATTGGGGTTTTCCTCTACCAGAATGCTGATGGATTCAATATCCTTAATATTACTATTGACAGACACTGGCACCACTGCGCCGTTCTCTGCAATAGCAGGCGCTTTTATGCGTATGTCATCGGACGCCACAACCCCAACATCCCCATATAATTTTTTTAATACATCATCAACATTATCGCTTTGATAAGCAAGCGTCGGCCATGCCGCATAAGCATTACCTGCCCTTAAAACTGAGTGCGCCAGAGTGGTTGCGGTTATCGCATAAAACACAGAGTTATGTATAAATTTTCGTCGTGATAATTCTAACATTGGATGTCTCCTTAACAATGCCGTCAATCAGGATAAACAACCAACATAAGCTGCAAGTAACGCCCTTACGTTAGCCGATACATTTCATGTTAGATCATCACACCTTACAACACGTCATTAGGGCAACATGGTTTTGTCACGTTTTTAACACAGACATCAGGATTTACACACTTTAATCTTTTAAAACAATCACTTAAAAACAACAAACACTCGTAACCACAGCCTACAACAAAGCCTCAACTGATCTCCAAGCGATAACCGATACCGCGCAACGTTACGATGCGCCACGCCGCCTGCTCGCCATCAGCCTGGAGTTTTTTTCTTAAACTGGACACCGTATTTCGTATTGCCCCCTGCACCACAACTACGTTTTCGCCCCACACCTCATCCAGAATCATGGAATAAGTCAACGCCGAGTTACAGTTTTTTAGAAAAAAGATAAGCAACTCGTATTCCTGCTTAGTTAACTGAATTTCCCGCGCCCCCTCAGACAACACCCTGCGAGCATCAAGGTCAATCGTAAAACCAGCTAATCCAGATAGCTCGGCATCAGGACTACGTGCTTGCTTTTCAATCCGACGCAATAACGCGTTAACTCTCAGTAAAAATACCTGTAGCTGATACGGTTTTACAATATAGTCATCTGCACCAGCTTTAAATGCGTTGACGACACTCTCCTCGTGATCAAGGGCCGTTAGCATCAAGACCATCGCCTTTAAACCATCGTCTCTCCAAGCCCGACAAAGCGATATCCCATCGCTATCCGGTAACATGATATCGAGCACAACCAGGTCAATGGCAAACTTGTCCACGTACTCATTTGCCTTTTTTGCCGTACGGGTGGAAATAACATCATAACCTTCACTTTCCAGGTTATCAGTGACCGCCAAGCGAAGATTATCTTCATCTTCAACTACTAAAATTAATGAATTATCCTGGGACATTTACCTTTCTACGCTTATATTCTCTCGACTCACCAAATGCTAACTTAAATACAGTACCCCGGTGATCGGATTGTGTAATGACAATATCGCCTTGGTGTAACAACATGATTTTTTTACATAATGCCAGCCCAAGCCCTGTACCCATAATATTTTTTTCTTTGTTCGACACATCGCGATAAAATTCCTCGAAAACCTTATTCCAGTGCTTCTGCGCGATACCAATACCATTGTCTTTAAAGTAAATGATGGGGCGATCTTCGATCTCCACCTTAATTTCAATATGAATGCTGTTCTGAGTATTGTATTTACAGGCATTACTGACTAAATTCCTAAACAATATTTTTAATAGCGCCATATCGACATCAATTTCCACATCGACACTTCCCTGGGTAACAATTTTTAACGGTATCTGGGAATAAGTTTTAAATTCACTGGTTATTTCTCCCAACAATTCTGACAACACCTCCGCCAACAGTACCGAAGACCGGGATGGCTGCCACATGCCTTTAATAATCCGGTTGAAAGACAAAATATTATCAACCAACTGGCTCAGTCCATCAATCGTGCTGATAATTCGGTGGGGATAATCTTTCACATCCTGATTTTTAGTTAGCCGCCGCTCCAGAGTTTCTGCCAGCAAGCGGACCGCGGCCAGCGGAGTACGTAATTCATGCGAAACAGCGGAGATAAAATCGGACTTCAGTTTTAAATACTTTTGCTTACGATAATGAATAAATGCAGCCAAAAACATAATCGTCATTACCAACACCGCGCAAACCAACAACAATGTGCTTTTTAATACATAATTATCGTCAATTGACTGAATCGTCGACTGCCAGCGAGGTGATGCGACTGTTAGCGGGATCGACGCCAATAAATGTACGGCGGGCTCAATGTCAGGGTGAGTTAAGCTGTCTGCAGGCTCGAGCAATCCAAGCAGCAACATCTCCTGCTTGATGGTGTTCATCGCCGCCGCAATATCGATTGCGATTCCCAACAATCTCGCCTTATCCCGTGGTTCAATATACCAATGAGCGTTTTCCGTAAATGCCGGTGTGGATAATTCCGCCACCGCTATTTTTACGTCATGTTGGGGTAAATTACTGGCGGCGATAAAATCCTGATGTTCAATTTGAATCGTGCGGGATAGCGCAACAATTTTGTCACGCAAGAACAGAAAGTCTTCTTTGGAAAAATGATGGCGATTCAATAACAACAATCGCTGCAAGCCAGGTGATTTTTTTTCCTGCGCGACAATAGTCCCCCCACGCAATACCCCTTGAATGAGCGATTTATTGGGGTTGCTATTTTCAACAAAATAATCCAATACCGCAAGCATGTAGGGGATATCACGGTTCGGCCCAACATCAATACGCGCCCGATGCTCGCGCAAATCCCTGAAGCTCCAGCGAATGCTGGCAGCATCTTCAACATCGATGGCGAGTTTTAAATTGCTGAGCAGGGTTAAGCGCTCCTGCCAGGATGACAACTGTTCACTCATCAAGTCCAACGGATCAATATGATAAATATAATCATAAAACTCCATCACCTCGACACTCTCCGTGCGATAAACAATCTGACGGGGAAGCACCTGTCGGCCATTTTCGGACAAAAACAATGAATCGTCTATTATAAGTGGATCATTGCGGGTTTTTTCAATCTTAAGCTCAACTTCACGAAGTTTACGTTGAAAATAGAATTTAAATGATTGGGTTGCGTACTGTTCCAACGCTTTTTTTCGTCCGCTTAATTCAAAAGAGGCCGCATCACGCTCTTCAGTAAATATTTTATATAAACTATTCAAACCCCAGACTAGTATTACAAAGCCCATCACCCAGGAAACTATTGTAAAGTACTGCCGAATGGTCATTTTATTAAATATACCCGTAGCATTTAAGGTTTAAGTGCTAATAGCGTGTGAAGAACGTGTTATATTCATTTCATGGGTAGGCGAAATACCCAATAATCGCCGGACGATTGCGCGGTATATCAATACTGCCATGGGTTGAGAAGGAAATACCGTTGGCACCCAAACCTTAATCGCTACGGATATATCACACTAAATTTTCCTGCCCCATACCCAACCACGATGGGGTATGCATGCCGTTAACATCGTTATACGACCAGCTGACATTCCCAGCGCGCCCTAGTTAACAGGAGCAACATGAGTTAACGGAATAAACCATGATCGTAGAAATCCATACCCGTGGCATTCGACACCATCCGAAAACCATCACCTTGACTTATACTACCCAACAATCACGCTGTCACGCAAACCTCATTAGATTGCCATAATACCGCCACCATAATCATAAAATTCGTCTAAAACCGCCAATATATCCCTGCGATTGGTCTATACCTTGCCATCGCGTATTAATACCGTTTAATTTCAGTCAGTGCCTTGTTACCGTATTTAATTAGACATAAAATGTGGTACAGAAACGGCGTTACTGGCGACCGGTTACCGCCAACTTGATAACCACTCACTTGCGCTTATTTTAATAAAAATGGATTATAAACAATGCCGATTCAATCTGCGTATGAACTTCTAGAGCAATCCCTTATATATTATAAAGGTCAGGTTATTGGTACCGCGGCCGCATGTGACGAGCGCGTTGTAGCAGCCAATTATCATGAATGCTTTGTTAGGGATTTTGTTCCCTCTGCATTGGTGTTTCTCATGAACGATCGAGCACACATAGTGCGTAATTTCCTCGTCACCCTTATGCAGTTACGCGGACAGCAACGCGTCATGAAGGGGCATAAGCAATCCATGGGATTAATGCCAGCCAGTTTTCATGTCGTGGAAGAACACGGTGAAGAAAATATTATTGCGGATTTTGGTGATCGGGCGATTGGTCGCGTAACGCCAGTCGACTCTGCTATGTGGTGGATGCTGTTACTAAGAGCTTACGCCGTTACTACCGATGACTGGGACTTCATAAAGACCCCTGAGGTGCAACAATGCATCGCCAGCATTTTGGAGTTATACCTCAGAGAAAGCTTTGAGTCCTCCCCCACGCTACTGGTTCCCGATGCAACATTTATGATCGACAGGCGCATGGCGGTCTATGGGTATCCACTGGAAATTCAGGCGCTGTATTACGGCATGCTGTTAACCGCACGGGAGTTATTGCTCGACAACCCAGCAAACCAAGTAACGATTACCAACTTACAGGTACTAACTGATTCACTGCGCAACCACATGCGCACTTATTACTGGCTCGACAGACAACGTTTAAATGAAATGCATCGCTATTATTCAGAAGAATTTGGCACTGACGCAATCAACGTGCTGAACGTCTATCCTGAGAGCATCCCTGCCTGGATGGATGGTTGGCTCGATCATCGCTGTGGATATCTGGTGGGTAATGTAGGGCCCGGAAGAATTGACTTTCGTTATTTTGCCCAAGGCAATTTATTATCCATTCTATTCGGACTGGCGACCCCCTCCGGCGCGCAGGCAATCATGAATCTTTACCAGCGTCACTGGAATGACTTAATTGGCGAAATGCCAGTTAAACTGGTCTTTCCTGCAATGGAAAATGAGCGTTGGCGCGTCCTGACCGGTAGTGACCCGAAAAATGTAGCCTGGTCATACCATAATGGTGGCAATTGGCCCGTACTCATTTGGCCCTTTGTCGCATCAGCAGTACGCACGGGACGATTCGAACTGGCAGAGCAAGCATTGAATACTATGACGGACAGAATCAGCAAAGATGGCTGGCCGGAATATTATGACGGCAGACATGGCAGCCTCATCGGTCGCCGTGCCAATTATTTTCAAACCTGGTCGGCGACGGGACTAATTGTTGCCCACGAGATATTGGAAAATAAGAAACAGCGTGCGTTGATAGATAAAATAACATTCAATGAACCATTAGCATAAACTACCACCATAAACCTACAGACCTGTACGTCAACGATATCATTGTAAGCCGTACCATTCCCCATCATGTTGAGAATTTCTGAAAATTGAGAATTTCTGAAAATTGAGAGTTTCTTAAAATTGAGAGTTTCTAAAAATAGAGTTGCTATACCCGTGGCGCGTAGAATTTAGGTGTTGAATGTGCATCCTGTTTGCTTCATGGCACCAAAAATAGGTTCTTTAAGAAAGGCGAAATGACGCGCAATAGCCGAGCTATTACAAGAACAACAGCGCTGCCATGGCGCAAATAGCGTACGTAAATAGACAGTGCAATTATGCTGAAACCCTAAACACTCAGGGTATATCATACCCTGCCGCATATAGGTAGTGCGTAGTATTACCTATTGCGGATCCGTCTTCATCCTTTTATAAATCACAACGTAGTCCGTATACATACGTCACTCTTACAGCTGTCCTTTTGTACTATAACCTTTTTCGCTTCACATTTTTGTACGACACTATGTTAAACCCTATGTTAAACCGCCCGTTGTATTGGCAACATGACGTTATTATTCAAAACACCTATAAACCGGTGAGGTCCGGATACTGACACGAGCACTTAAGCGATCGAACGAAACAACTAATAAACAACAGTGGTAATTGGAGGAAAGATTATGAAAATAAAGTATCTATTACTTTCGGTAGCGGTAACCGTTACCTCAACCGCATTCGCAGAGCAATCATCAAGCGATGCCACTTTTAAAAAACTGGACCGGAACAGTGACGGCTACATCAGTATAAAAGAAGCCGCTGAGAATGCAGCACTGGTAAAGTCGTGGAAAACACTGGACACGGACACTAACGAGAAATTGGAAATGTCAGAGTTTTCTGCCTTTGAAGAAGAGCAGGATTTTACCCCTCCCCAAAACAGCGACACACCAGATATAGGTGCCGCACCGCATAAATAAAGACTGGGGATGTAACACTTCACGTAACTGGCGGTTTACCCACAATATTTACCAACAAACGCAATCAACGCTACCTGCCAGTTACGTGTTTAACTAACCTATAATCCTAAATTCCGCAGTTGACCGCGTAAAAATGAACCAACGCCATGAATGCACTTAATTTCTACCCTTTACCATCTTCACTATTTAAGTGAACACGCTACGACCTACATAGCAGCCCTGATTGCCCGTCTGACTTTACAAAAAAACTTGTTAAGGACCCGGCCATTAACACCTTTTTTTGCTTCGTCAGCCAAATAATCAGAACTACTCTGCAGGCCGTCTAACTGCAAAATTTAGGATAATCAACTATCCAGACTCGTCAACCTATGTTTATCAGCGCATATTCATCAACACACGCCCATCAACCCATGTTCATTGCCTTGGGCTGAGCAGGTTGTTTATAACAAGCACTAAGCGATAACTTTGGTGGGCTAAAGGACACCATGAAAGGCGCTGTTTTTTTCAGTGCGTTCAACCCAAGTATTTGCCTTTTTGTATCTGGAAATACGGCTGCCTCCACATTTTTAATTACGCATTCATCACCAATTGTAATCTGCCCCACCCTCCAGACCGAAACGACCAGCTCGGCGCCGTTGGCAAGACGCCCTTTGACATCTTTCACATAAACTGCTTCACCGTTTTTGCGCAGGGCTTGCAATGAATCAGTGCTGATCGTGACATAACCTGAACCGGTATCAACTAATAATTCCGTATTGTCAAGGCTCCCAAACCTCGCATCCACGTAAAATGCGCTAGCGCCATTGTTATGTATTGGCACTACAACATCAAATTCACTGGCGACACCATTTACGCAAAAAAACAACATCCCATAGAAGCAAACGAATTTCATACAAATCATAAATAATCTCCGGACGGTCAATACTTTTATACCGCGCAAATCAAAATGTTGTCGCAGTAACGTAATTTGGCATACCAGAACAGGTGACGGAAATAGTGCATCACCGCATAATGAAGCAAGATAAATACCAATTGGAAGACGAAAAACACGCATCCGGCTCTTTAGCCAATCAAGCGCCTAGCGAACCTATCAACCAGGCCCGACCAACATGACGTTTCCGGAAAACCGTTTGTTATTCTTGGTATAGAAAACAGCGCACGCTGTGATTTTCGGCAACTTTATTGGTCTCTGGATAACCATTACGACATATCTGCCGTGCATTGGCGCAACGTGGATTAAAGTGACAACCGATAGGCGGCATGATTGGCGATGGCATTTCGCCACGCAAGCGTATGACTTGTCGATCGCTATTCGGTTCTATGGTAGGGACAGCAGATAATAGCGCTTTAGTATAAGGGTGAAGTGGATTGTGCATAACCTCTTCCACAGTACCCTGCTCCACAATACGCCCCAGGTACATCACTGCGACTTCATGGGCAAGATATTCCACAACAGACAAATTATGAGTAATAAACAAATAAGCCAACCCCAAACTGTCTTGTAGGTCTTTTAATAAATTAAGGATTTGGGCCTGGACTGATACATCCAGCGCACTGGTAGGCTCATCACAAATAATTAATTTTGGCTCAACGGCCAATGCCCGCGCAATACAAATTCGCTGGCGCTGCCCTCCTGAGAATTCGTGCGGATAACGCGTTTTAACCTCAGATGATAACCCCACCTGCCCCAACAACTCATCAATACGCTGTTGGCGCTGCCGGGCATCACCACCAACACGCTGAGCAATCATCCCCTCCTCTATAATATCCGCAACCATCATTCTTGGGTTCATGGAGGAGAAGGGATCCTGAAAAATAATCTGCACATCACGACGCTTTGCGCGCATTTCGCGGTAGCCAAGGCGATTTAACTGCGCACCACCGAGTAACACACAACCTGCGGTAGGCTTAACAAGCTGCAAAATCCCCTTACCAACGGTAGTTTTGCCACACCCTGACTCACCCACTAGGGCCAGGGTTTTACCGGCAGGAATCTCCAGTGACACATCATCAACCGCCTTAACAAAACCAACAGTACGCTTGAACAAGCCTTTGGTCACAGGGAAATGAATTTTCAAACCATCCACCAACAGTAGCTCTTCTCCCTGACTAACCGCTTGTTGCTTACGACTTGGTTTAACCGCTGTTTCTACGTTAACCGCATGCTCCTTATAGCGGGGATCCAGCAAATGACACAATGCACCCTGCTGCTCATTCAAGGATCGCCATTCAGGCACTTGGACGCGGCAGTGATCCCATGCGTAATCACAACGTGGTTCGAAACGACATCCCTTAAAGGCTTGCGACAAAGAAGGCACAGAACCCCGTATTACCGCGAGACTTTGGCTTCTTTTTTCCATAGTAGGCATGGAATCAAATAATTTTTTTGAATAGGGGTGCTGCGGATTGGAAAAAAAGGCCTGGCGATCTGCATGCTCGACAATTTGCCCCGCATACATCACCGCCACACGGTCTGCCATCTCGGCAACTACCCCCAGGTCATGGGTGATTAACAAAATAGCCATACCGGTTTCGTTCTGCAGATTACGCAACAGCTCCAGCACCTGGGATTGTATCGTAACATCCAGTGCCGTTGTAGGTTCATCGGCAATCAACAATTCGGGTTCACCCGCCAGGGCGATTGCGATCATGACGCGCTGCTTCATGCCACCGGAAAGCTGGTGCGGATATTCTCCATAGCGCCGTTTCGGATCCGGGATTCCAACAGAGTCCAATAATTCCAAAACCCGTTTCTTTGCCGAATATCCACCCATTTTTTTGTGACGCGTCACGGTCTCTTCTATTTGTTTCCCTATCGTGAGTACCGGATTGAGGCTCGTCATTGGCTCCTGGAAAATCATGGCAATCCGGTTGCCACGCATTTTCCGCATACTAGATTCCGTGAGTTGGAACAAATCCTCGCCATGCAACTTAACGCTCCCTGAGACAATTCTGCCCGCTGGCTCCGGCACCAACCGCATCAGGGATAAGGACGTTATTGACTTACCGCAACCTGACTCCCCTAACAAAGCAAAGGTTTCACCTTTTTTAATATCAAAACTGATGCCGTCAACCGCTCGCACAACCTGGTTTCCGGAATCAAACCAGGTTTTAAGGTTATTCACCTGCAACAAGGGGGCTTGATCGTCAGGGTTCGTGTTGCGCTTGTTTTGAGTTTGCTTTGTTGCTATCACTATCCACCAGGCTTTGTTGTACTTACGTTCAGTTAAAGCTTAGTTAACGTTCAGTTAACGTAAAACCAATTAATTTACCACTTGTTGCGTTACCATTTGTTAAATTATTATTTGTTGTGTTACCACGCTTTTGCTCTGATTCAATAAAAAACAATCACAACGGTTTACCATCTTCCAACTCACGTCCAAGACTTTTATCACAACAGCATCTGCCTCGAGCGGCATCACTTAGAACGCGTAATACGGGGATCAAACGCATCACGCACTGCATCGGAAAACAAGTTGGCTGCCAATACCAGGGTAAACATAAATAAAAATGCCGCCGTCAATGACCACCAAACTACGGGCTCACGTGCCATTTCCATGCGTGCACTGTTAATCATATTCCCCCAGCTAATCGTAGTCGGATCGACACCGACCCCCACATAGGATAAAACAGCCTCGGCTAAGACTAACCCACTAAAGTCCAGCACCACGGCAATTAAGACGATATGCATAACATTAGGCAAAATATGCCGTATCATGGTTTTAAAATGGCCAGTACCAAACGCGGTTGCCGCGTCAATATAATCCAACTGGCTTATCTTAAACGTCTCTGCCCGCAATAACCGGCATAACCCGGTCCAACTGGTAATCCCCAATATCAGACACAGAAACAACAGTCGCAAATCAGCACGTTCAGTAACGGTATCAAACATTTGCGGGTTAATTGCCATATAAACCTGCAATGACAAAATTGCTGCGGCAATTAATAACACGCCAGGAATGGAGTTGAGCGTGGTGTAAATATACTGGATCACGTCATCAATCCAGCCCCGATAATGCCCAGCCATAATACCCAGAAGAATTGCAAACGGCAGCATGATGAGTGTGGTTAATGTACCAATGACTAATCCCGTGCGAATACTTTTAAGACTAAGATACAATACATCATTACCGACTTTATCGGTTCCCAACAGGTGGTATTTGTCTGCCAGCATAATGCCGACCACAACGAAAAAACAGATCACACCAAAGGTCATCAACATTGCTCTGAACGGGATACGCGTATTACCCGTCGAGATTGCCGTCATCGTATCCGCAAACGATGCTTTATGCCGGCGGGCGACCAACAATATCAGGGCAGCACTTACCACCAAAAAAATCAGCACTGTAAAGACAAACGACAAAAAGATACCCATCACCAAGTTTGGTATCCTATCTTCAGCTGGGTTTTTCAAATGACGGCCGCCATATAGCAGACGGGGGTAATCACGCACTTGGCCCTCAGCAGTTTCTATAGTTTCTTTCGAGTATAAAAAGGCCGCAAACGGCGCGGAATAACTCTTTTCATGCTGCACACGGATAGGGGTTACCAATACGTCAAAAAGGCTAACCACTTCACCGGAGTATTGGGTTTCGGTTTGTCCCGGCTGTTTTTCCAGCATCTGCCGAAAGTGAATGGAATCCATTAAACCCACCACAACATAAAAAGCCAGCACGACGAGCGCTGACATCGCCAATGGTCGTTGCACCACGTGACGCCACGGAGCCCGCAAATGTTCTTTGTGGCGTGCCTGAATACCAAACAATAAGACGGCAACCATCAGCACATAAATCAATATATCGGTCCATAACGGCACAAATTTTATCTGCCAGGTCTCTTCCACTGTCGACACAAGCACGACAAGAATCAGGATAATGCCAAACAGGAATAAATTAGGCTTTAGCGTACTCACTGGCGACCTCCCAACCGAATTCTGGGGTCAACTATCGTATAGGATATATCGGTGAGAATGAGCCCAATGATGTAAAGCAGGGATCCAAGAAAGACCATGGCACGCACGATAGCAAAATCCTGTGAACGAATAGCATCGATGGTATAGCTACCAAGCCCCGGTATGCCAAAAAAGGACTCGAGTATCAAGCTGCCCATGAATAACAAGGGAATCACGGCGACCACCCCTGTCAGTATTGGGACCAGCGCGTTCTTTAAAACGTGCTTAAATAATACCAGGCGCTCTGATAACCCCTTGGCTCTGGCGGTACGTACGTAATCTTTATTTATTTCCTCCAGAAAAATAGTTCTATACCAACGGGTGCCAGCCCCAATACCGCCAATGATTCCTATGATAATAGGCAGAATCAAAAACTTAGTGGCAGTATCAATATCGGCACTGTAACCGGAGATGGGTACCAGGTGTAAAAGCTTACTAATAAGAAACTGGCCACCAATAATATAAAACAGGGATGACACTGACATTAGAATCACGCAAATCACCACCCCCATATAATCCACATAGCTTGCCCTGAAAAAAGCTATAATAAGTGCAAAAGTAATATTCAATAACAAACTTACAATAAAGACCGGTACTGCAATGGCAAGACTGGGCCACATGCGCTGCGAAATATCCCGGGTAATATTGCGCCCGTCATCGGCATTGCCAAAATCAAGCATAAATAGACTAACCGACTTGGTAAAAAACACGGTATCAGTAAACACGTGCCCTTCAGTTGCTTCTTTGTTATAAAAAAGCGGCTTATCATAACCCCTCGCCTGTTTCCATTTATCAATATCCTCCTGCTGCACATGCTTTTGTCCCAACTGCATGCGAGCCATATCATCGGGTTTATTGACCACAAAAAATAATGCGAATGTTATCAAATTAACACCGATTAATATCGGAACGGCATATAGCACTCTTCTAATAATATAGGCCAACATCAGACGACCCCTTTGCTACGTACTTTTTTAAAGTACGACACAAATGCGGGAATCAACCCTAACAACACGATCGCCGCTAGCGTATACACTGGCCACATGATGGGTTTATTCCACTGGTCGCGTCGCTCCGCACGCAGTTGTGGGTCGATAGTTTTATATTTTAACGTGTTGTTGGCCATCAGGTTGGGTTTGGCATTACCGTACCAGGTATGGAATAAAGAAAACTGCTTGGGATGAAGCCCCCATAACCAGGGCCCATCATGGCGTGCGACATCAATCATTTTGTCAATAATTTGCTGACGTTTTGGCCCATTAGCCATGTTTTTCATTTTTTCAAATAAGCGGTTAAATTCCTTGTTATTGTAATTTGCCGCATTTTCGCCGTTCTTACCCACTTTGGCATTGGGACCATAGAGTAAAAACAGAAAATTCTCAGGGTCAGGGTAATCGGCGTTCCAGCCCCACTGAAATATTTGAGAGGTCCCTTTTCGCATCTTGTCCTGAAATCGATTGTAATCGGTTCCACGAATGACCAGCTGTATATTTAATTTCTTAAATTGTTTTCTCACCCAGTCGAGGCTCGCTTTGGCATCAGGCCCTATCGCCGGGGTGTCAAAATAAAGCACCAGCGGCGTACCTGTCTTGGTATCACGGCCATTGGGATAACCGGCCTCAACCAACAATTGCTTAGCCTCCGCGATGGATTTACGCCGTGGTTTTTCATCGACCCAATCATAAACATAGGGATTAATCCCTTCTTTACCACCACGAAAACCAAATATTCCAGGTGGGACAGGACCTTGCGCAGGTATACCACGCCCGTTCTGAAAAATTGAAATCTGTTCTTCGTAATCAACCGCAATTGCAATTGCTCGTCGTAATTTCCTAGCTCGCTCTGAATCACCACCAACAATATCATCCCTCATGTTGAACCCCATATAAAACGTAGAAGTTCCCACAGCAGTGATGAGCTTCATGCCTTTTTGCCGCATACTATCACTCAAGCCCGCTTCCTGCTGACCATTAAAGCTAATAGCCTGATCAAAGCTATCAGAGGTAATACCCGAAGCATCGTAATACCCTTGAAGAAATTTATTCCACTGCGGAATATTTTCCTTTTCCAGGCTATAAATCACCTTGTCAATAAACGGTAATGGTGCACCCGCATCCGTCAACAAACCACCTTCCTCATCTCCTGCGTCACCATCTGACGGGTATGACTCTCCGTGAAAATTAGGATTACGCTCCAGCACCATCTGCAAATTAGGATTATTTTCAACCAGCATGTAAGGCCCCGTCCCGACAGGATACCAGTCAAGAGTGATATTTTTTTTGTCCATTCCCGCCTGGGAATAAAATCGGTCTGCTTCCGGAGGAATGGGGGCAAAAAACGGCATGGCCAACCAATAAAGAAATTGAGGGTACTTGCCTTTTATTTTGATTCGGTAGGTATACCGATCTACCACGTCCACGCCTTCTAGTTTGTAATTATCAAGGTCAAGAAAAGCGTGCTCCCCCTCCAGTTTCTTGAGCTTTTGATCGGCCCGCTTCAACTGTGCACCAAACTCTTTTAGCCCGACAATATACTCCGTCATTAAACCAAATATGGGTGAATGCAGGCGTGGATGCGCCAATCGTTTTATTTCATAAACGAAGTCATTTGCGATTAATTCACGTGTACCCTGATATTCAAAATCAGCTAACGTAAAGACACTTTCGAGTTGTTGTGGTGTTAAATTTAAATAACGAAATTCGGCATTTTCATCTTTAGCAAAAGCCGGATGGGGCTGATACTTGACGCCCTGTTGAATGGTAATGTCATAGACGCTGTAAGCTATCGATTCAATAGCACTGTTATTGGGTAATACACGCCCTTGCTTATCCAAATAAACAACCGTGGGGACTTTGTCGGCAACCAATGGCACCAGCTCATAAGGTCGCCTCAAATAATGATACTGCAACGGCGGTTCGTAAATTTGTCCGGTAATGGCTATTTCATTGGATGCATACGACTGAGCTGGATCGAGGTGTTTTGGTCGTTCGGAGAACGAGGCATACAATGAGTTCGCCACTCGATCCTTTTCAGGGTATGGGTTATTCCATAGTCCATCTTTGCACGCGACCATCAGCACCACAGCAAAAAGCACCATGCTAAACCGAACTTTATTATTATACAATTGAGCGTTTTTCACTGCTTTTACTTTTTTATATTTCTACTTTTTTAATGGCCCGGAAGCATCTTACCCTAACAGCCAACCATTTTCCCATCGTTGATTAGATTCACTGGCTCTCATCCATTAGCTGTACTGGTGATGCAGACCGATCCTATCTCTGAAAAACGATACGCCGTACAAGCACAACATCGCCACTGCACTTTAAACCTATTGCAAATAGTAAATAGCACAACCACCCCATCCATACCGCACGGAGGAATGGGGTTTCACCTCGGGATCGCGTATAATACGCCAACCTCTGTGGGGGGTGGTAATAATTATTAGCGATCACGACCAAAGGTCGCAACAATCTAAGTTATTCAATTATAGTTAGAAAATAAAGGAAATGAATATGGGTTTTTTAGATGGCAAACGTGTTCTTATTGCAGGATTGGCTAGTAATCGATCAATTGCATGGGGAATCGCACAAGCGATGCATCGAGAAGGCGCTGAACTGGCGTTTACCTATCAAAATGAGAAACTTAAACCCCGTGTCGAAAAAATGGGTGCTGAATGTGGGTCAACCCTGGCGCTACCCTGCGATGTAGGCTCCGATGCTGAAATTGATAATGCGTTTAAGCAACTCAGTGAACACTGGGATAGCCTGGATGTAATTGTTCATTCAGTTGCGTTTGCACCACGCGAGGAACTGGAAGGCGAGTTTGTTGATGCCACAACGCGACAAGGCTTTATGCAGGCACATGACATCAGCTCCTACAGCTTCACTGCGTTAGCCAAGGCCGCTCGACCGCTCATGAAGGGACGCAATGGCGCATTACTTACCTTAAGTTATTTAGGCGCGGAACGCGTATTACCCAATTACAATGTGATGGGACTTGCAAAAGCAAGCCTGGAGGCCAATGTGCGCTACATGGCGGCAGGCCTGGGGCCTGAAGGAACCCGGGTAAACGCCATCTCAGCGGGGCCTATTCGAACATTAGCCGCCTCAGGTATTAAAAACTTTCGCTCCATGCTCAACTACAATGAACAAAATACACCCTTGCGCCGAAATGTCACCATCCAAGAAGTAGGCAACGTCGCCGCATTTTTATGCTCGGATCTAGCGTCAGGTATAACCGGCGAAATCACTTATGTGGACGCAGGCTATAACATCACAGGAATGGCCCACCTAGAATAACCATAAAATCGAAGACTAGCGCTTTTAACGAAACACCAGAGGATCCGCTAACGTAAGTACCCTGGTATAAACACCCTGGCTAAAGACCCAAGCCACCCCCCTGGTTCAGCTTAATTTATTACAACGATTACCCGCTATATTAAGCTGAACCAGGCAAGCTATGCTTTTAGAATATTCTCTTCACCTTCGGAACGGGCGATGATTACCGCACCACACGAATCACTAAAAACATTTACCGTGGTTCGACACATATCCAGTACTCGGTCAACCGCAAGAATCAGCCCAATCGCTTCAACCGGTAAACCAATGGCCGCCAAAATAATAGAAATGGCCACCAAACTGGCCGCCGGTATTCCCGCCACACCAATTGACGTTAATAACGCCACGAGAACGATCGTAAACTGCTCTGCAAACCCAAGGGTAATACCATAGGCTTGTGCTATAAATATCGCCGCCACGCATTCGTAAAGTGCTGTGCCATCCATATTAATCGTCGCCCCCAGTGGCAAAACAAAACTGGAGGTACGGTTTGAAACACCCGCGTTTTTCTCCACACACTCTAATGTCAATGGTAATGTCGCCGATGATGAGCTGGTTGAAAATGCCGTCAACAATGCAGGCATCATGGCGCGGTAATGCCTCAACGGATTAACCCGCCCAACAAATCGCAACAATAATGGCATAACCACAAAAAAGTGTATCGCCAGCGCTAGAATCACACTTATAAAAAACAGCGCCAGAGGTTTAAACGCATCAAAGCCCGTGCTAGCAACCACTTTTGCAACTAATGCAAATACACCAATGGGGGCAAACTTCATGACCCAATCGGTAATAAGCATCATGACTTGATAAACACTGTCCCAGAATTTATAGATGCTCTCAGTGTTAGGGGAGGAAATTTTTGTCATAAAAAAACCGAACAGGAGAGCAAAAAAGATCAGCCCTAACATTTGCCCATCTGCCGCTGCAGACACAATATTAGGCGGTATCATGCGTAGGAATATTTCCGCCACATCACCCGCGCCTTTACCTTCGACTTTCTCTTTAATATCGTCTACGTCAGCAGAAAGGCCAATCATCTCTTTGGCGGGTTGGCCATCAACAACACCTGGGGAAATAATATTTACCACGACTAAACCGATAAGAATGGCAATTAAGCTGGTGAAGGCATAATAAAGAATGGTTTTAGTGCCCATTCGGCCCAAGGCATTATGCGACCCCATACCGGCAATACCAACGATAATGGACGACACGATCAATGGCACAATGAGCATTTTCAATGCATTTAGGAACATCGCTCCTATAAACGTATATACATCATAGAACGTAACACCGGCTACGCCCATTTCCTTACCGGTTATTGAACCTGCAATGACCGCAAGCACGAGCGCAATGACAATTTGCCAATGAAGTTTCAATTTGGGCATGGGTCCATCCTTATTTTTATTTGCAGTTGATAACTAGATCTGTGTTGATTGTTCACATCAACCGATAATTATTTACTGTTTTTTTATGCTGATTGCTATGTTGACGGCTATAGTGAAAAATACTACATGCTAAGACACGCGGTTTAACACGCCTGACCATAGGTTGCTCGACGCATAAACACAGAATGACAAACGGAGAGGAAATACATGCCATTCTCAGGCTAACGGCCGACCCAACTTTCACATCAACCGTATGGCGATTATGGCAGCTTCAGTGATAGGAGGCAACACCACGATCAAGGTGCCCACTGTTGCGTGTAGAGACTGGATGTATATCGACCGTACTCGGCATACCAATACCGAATATTTCAACGGCCAATAGATCAATTAACGCTAGCGATTCATATCGGTTAAGCTAACCTCAGCTCGTGCCTTGACGATATCAGAGAAAGCATTGATTACGTCCACAGAAACGGATTAGAAAACCTAATAGCTGATTATAAGCTATCGTCCTGAACCGTGATGTTTGATTTCTGTTTAAAGCCAGTTAACATTTCTTGAAATGCTGACTCGCCAAGCAGGCCTGACAGGTTACGCTGCGTGGTAAGTCGCTTAGCCTCATCCATTGCTGCCACATCACCATCAGTGATTTTATCAACAGCAATAACAGCATAATCGCCAGACGCCAAGGCCGCACCGCCATAAACCACTTCAGCAGACTTAGGCAACTTAAACGCTTTCTCGACAATCTTACTATCGATACTGCGATCTGTACGCTTTAAATCTCCAGCATCTTTCCAGTCGTCAGACTCAACACCATCACCTGCGCCGTCTTGCCCATTCTCCGTTGATGGTGCCTGGAGATTGGCCGGTACTTGTTCAGCTCCGCTTCGCAGTTGCTGCATCAATTCGACACCTGCTTTTTCCACTCTTTCGCGGGACTTTTCGCTAATGATTCGCGTTGCGATCTCGTCTTTGACTTCTTCAAGCGGTCGCTGCTTTGCATCCTGATGCTCTTTGATACGCAACACTATGACGTGATTCTCGCCAATTTGGATCGGCTCACTATTAAATCCTTTTTTCAGCACGTCATCGCTAAATGCGGCTGACGACACTTTGGGGTTAGCCGTGATACCTGCCCCGCCATTGCGACCAAACAATTCACTGTTTTTTATACGAAGCCCCGTCGCTCCGGCAGCATCTTCCAGGCTATCAGGCACTTCATAGCTAAGGTTTGTCAATTTTTCAGACAATTCGAAAAACTTGCGATCGGCGATGCCCTGCCGGTATTCTGCAACGAGTGTCGGCTTCACTTCATCAAACGGCTTTACGTTTTGCTCGCGAATATCTTCAAGCTTGATAATATGAAAGCCAAAAGCACTCAGCACTGGCTCACTGACCTCGCCCTTCTTCAGGCTATACATGGTTTCCTCATAGCTGGGATCAAGCGATCCCGTACCAAAGTATCCAAGATCACCACCATTTGTCGCCGAACCTGGGTCATCCGAATGTTGTTCTGCCAATTTTTCGAAATCAGCGCCATCCTCAATCTGTTTGCGCAAATCCGTTGCTTTGGTTTTTGCCGTATTTATTTCGTCTTCGCTGGCGCCTTCTGCTACTGATATAAGAATATGGCGGGTATGACGCTCTTCCGGCACCATATACATATTAGCGCGGTCATCGTAAAATTTTTGCAGTTCTTCTGCCGTTGGCTCTGCATCTTTACCTAAGTCGCTTACATTAAGCTCCAGGTACGACACACTCACTTTTTCCGGCGTCATATAACGGCTGCTGTTTTCCTTATAATACTGCGCAATGGCTTCATCGCTTGCATCGGACTCTTGCTTATACGCCTCAGCCTTTAGTGTGGTGTAGCGTATATGCCGGGTTTGCTCTTGCAACTTCAACAGATAATCAACATCCTGCTTAGTCACAACGGGGGTGGCAGTTATGCCGCTGTAAAGCTGTTGGGTAAGTATGCCGCGCTTCATGCGTTGCTCAAATACTACGGGGGATTCACCATTGGCGGCTAACTGCTGCTTGTACAGCTCATTAGAAAACGCTCCATCTTCCTGAAACGCTTCAATCCCTTGTATGATATTAACGATGGATTCATCCGACACATAAAAACCGGCATCGCTGGCATTTTGAAACAAAATCTCGCGATTTATGAGGTCGTCCATCGCCCGCTGCTTGAGTTGCGCATCGAACATGCTGGCATCAAACTGCTCTCCCAGCATTTGACGCATGCGATCGCGTTGAGAATAGTATTCGCGTTGAAAATGCTGCTGCGAAATGTCGCTGCCATTGACAGTGGCCGCCACCAGCGTTCCACCGTTACCAAAATATTGATTAATTCCCCAGAGTGCAAACGGAATGATGAGCAAAATAACTATTGCCCAGGCAATCCACCCTTGTATTCCTTCTCGAATATAGCCCAGCATTTAATATGATACCGATTGTCAATATATGGAAATATTACGTGCTTTCGATTGTGTCATAATCCTTAGACAACGCATTTAATCATGTTGGATTGTGTCACGACTGTATTATCTAGGGAAACTACTTTGCGCAATTGCTCCGCAAAATCAATCCGCTAAATCTATTGTGCCATTTTAAACAAAAGGCGCTCCAATAGGAACGCCTTTAGTCTTATTGATGGCGGAGTGGACGGGACTCGAACCCGCGACCCCCGGCGTGACAGGCCGGTATTCTAACCAACTGAACTACCACTCCTAAACAATGGTGGGTGCTGTAGGGATCGAACCTACGACCCTCGCCTTGTAAGGGCGATGCTCTCCCAGCTGAGCTAAGCACCCAAGAAGCGCGCTAGTTTACGGCATCCTTCAGCGCTTTTCCAGCCTTAAATGCAGGATTTTTTGCAGCTTTTATTTCAAGGGCCTCTCCGGTGCGTGGATTTCTACCAGTACGCGCCGCTCTTTCCCGTACCAAAAACGTCCCAAACCCCACTAAAGACACCTGATCCCCATTACTAAGTGCCTCTGTTATCGACGAAATGACGGTATCAATTGCACGGCCAGCAGCTGCTTTTGAAATATCTGCACCCTCAGAAACCGCATCCGCTAATTCTTGTTTATTCACTAACTACACCTCTCATTTTGGTTATTATGAATTTTTTGCTTCACAACTATACATCAAAGCAATGTACGCACACGATATTATAGGTTTAAGTCCATCATTAGGATTTACACTGGCTATACGAGGTGTCCGCCTCAATATCGGCCAGGAACGCTTTATACCAACCCCCCATCAGGCGCGTCAAGCAAGTGACAAGCCCTATACGGCGTGAATATTCACACTGTACAGGGCGATGTATTTGTGTCTAGTTAGAGTATAAATTGGATCGTTTTTCAGGCAAAGAGAAACCAATTGTTTTTATTAACTTTTTTCGCATCACACGAAATAGTGATGGCTTTATATGAAACAACCGGCTTTTAATCAAACCGGTTAAATTCATATTCTCAATGCAACATAGCCTTTGTGAAGAGTTTGTTAAATATCAGCCTCACCGGCAATCATGCCCGTTCAGCTGACTTAAGCGCCCCACCTCTATCCACCCTAAGGGAATTCATCCTAAGAGAATTAGTGCGTTCTTATGGTTTTACCGCCCTTCCTGGGATTGCTTTGCTCTACAGTTTGCACTCCCTCCTTGTCCTTACTTCCCGGCAACGCTTCAGGCATTTTAGTTAACGCCACCTGCAAGACTTCATCCACCCAACGCACCGTCTTAATTTCCAGACTTTCTTTAATGTTATCGGGTATCTCTGCTAAATCACGGCCATTCTCTTCCGGAATCAATACCGTTTTTATGCCGCCGCGATGCGCCGCTAACAATTTCTCTTTAAGTCCGCCAATGGGAAGCACTTCACCACGCAAAGTAATCTCCCCCGTCATGGCTACGTCTGAACGCACGGGAATACCGGTTAAGACCGAAACAATCGCTGTGCACATACTGATACCCGCACTAGGTCCGTCCTTCGGTACCGCACCTTCAGGTACGTGGATATGAATATCATAGTTTTCATAAAAATCGGCCGACTCAATACCCAGTAGCTTAGCCCGACTACGCACAACACTCATCGCCGCCTGCACTGATTCTTTCATGACATCACCTAATTGTCCGGTGATCACATGCTTTCCCTTACCCGGCACTAAAACAGCCTCAATAGATAACAGATCCCCACCGACCTCAGTCCATGCAAGCCCGGTTACCTGACCCAGTTGATCTTTTTCTTCCGCTCTACCAAAGCGAAAACGTTTTACACCGCTGTAAGTTTCCAGATTTTCGTGACTGACCACCAGGTGATGACCCTTTTTGTCAGATTCATCCAACAAAATCTGCTTAACAACCTTACGGCAGATTTTTGATATTTCACGTTCCAGGTTTCTTACACCAGCTTCACGGGTGTAGTAACGAATTACATCTCGCACGGCCGATTCGTCAATTTCCAATTCAGTTGATTTTAATCCATTCGCTTGAATTTGTTTCGGGATCAGGTAACGCTCAGCGATATTCACTTTTTCGTCTTCGGTATACCCCGAAATACGAATCACCTCCATACGATCAAGCAGAGGCCCGGGAATATTCATGGTGTTAGCCGTGGCAACAAACATGATGTCCGACAGATCGTAGTCCACTTCAAGATAATGGTCGCTGAAAGTGTGATTTTGCTCGGGATCAAGCACTTCCAACAGGGCTGATGCCGGGTCACCCCGAAAGTCCATCGCCATCTTATCTATTTCATCAAGCAGAAACAGTGGGTTGCGAGTACCAACCTTGGTGACATTCTGAATGATTTTACCCGGCATGGAACCGATGTAGGTACGTCTATGCCCGCGAATTTCCGCCTCATCTCGCACACCGCCAAGCGACATACGAATAAACTTGCGATTGGTCGCTCGAGCAACTGATTTACCCAATGATGTTTTACCCACACCAGGAGGCCCAACGAGGCAAAGGATAGGGCTTTTCGCCTTCTTTGCACGCTGTTGTACGGCCAGATATTCCAGAATACGCTCCTTAACCTTATCCAATCCGTAATGATCTGCTTCCAGTACCTCTTCGGCCTCGATCAGGTTATGGCGCACTTTCGAACGCTTTTTCCAAGGCACGTTGGCCAACCAGTCGATATAATTACGAACCACCGTGGCTTCCGCAGACATCGGCGACATCATCTTAAGCTTGTTTAATTCTGACTCAGCCTTGGTCTTAGCTTCTTTCGACATACCCGCATCTTCGATGCGTTTAGCCAAGTCATCAATTTCATTATGCCCTTCTTCCAGGTCCCCAAGCTCCTTTTGAATGGCTTTCATTTGCTCATTCAAATAGTACTCTCGCTGGCTTTTTTCCATTTGGCGCTTTACACGACCACGAATACGCTTCTCAACCTGCAGTAAGTCTATTTCGGCTTCCATTAAACCGATAAGGTGCTCCAGGCGTTCACGTAAACTTTCTATTTCGAGAATTTTTTGCTTTTCTTCAATCTTTAATGACATGTGCGCAGCAACGGTGTCAGCAAGTCGGCCTGGCTCCTCGATACTGGCTAATGAAGAAAGAATTTCTGGCGGAACCTTTTTGCTTAGCTTGACGTACTGGTCAAATTGAGCCAACACCGAACGCATGAGAACCTCGCTTTCGCGCTCATCCAACTTCAGTGTTTCAGAAGATTCAACCTTGGTAATTTGTGCTTTGAAAAACTCATCGTGACTGATGAGGTTTAATATTTTTGCGCGCTCACTGCCTTCAACCAGCACTTTAATCGTGCCATCAGGCAGCTTCAATAACTGTAATATATTCGCTACGGTGCCAATGCTGTAAAGATCTTCAGCGTCTGGCTCGTCTTGCGACGCGTTTTTCTGTGCCGCCAACAAAATTCGTTTGTTATCGTCCATAGCCGCTTCAAGTGCCTGGATCGACTTATCTCGCCCTACAAATAAGGGGATGACCATATAGGGATAGACCACCACATCCCGTAGTGGTAGAACAGGTAATATTTGAAGCTGTTCGCCTACAATATCGGAAACCTTGTCTTCGTCAGACATATTTATCCCTCTCTCGTTAAGAAGATGCGAATCGATTAAGCTGGACCGACTAACTTACGCCGATCCGTCACCCCTCTCGATTCAACACAGGCAGGCCTGATTGATTGAGTTCTAGCTTAAGTGATTCGCACCTCTAAAATAAATCTGTGGAACGCTTATAATTTGTGCAATTTGTTTGCCACACTGCTGATCAACTATTTATGTGCGGGCAACGGACAAAGACTTCAAGGGATCAAGCACTAAATGAGATGACGCGATCAGCACACCACAACGGTGGCCGAGCCCAGTTCATTGGTCGACTAACCAAAAAATCGACTAATAAATCAAGACTTTAATCCGCAAGTTCTGGAATCTATTAAACTTAAACTTAGGGAAATCGCCTATAACCATTCGGAATGAGGCCGCTTTTCCAACACTGTCTATGCGCAAGCGATTAAATCACTTGTGAATTGGAAAAACGATCCTCAGCTCCATTTCTCACGCTACCATTCCCTGAGTGCAACAGACGCCGTCTAGGAGGACGAATCTGATGCCAACCGACGTTGTTCGCCGCCTTCAAAAATTAATAATGGTTTGGATTTACTTTGAATGACATCTTCGTCAACAATCGCCTTACTAAGGCCTTCCATTGATGGCAAGTCATACATCGTATCCAGCAGTACATGCTCAAGTATTGACCGCAAGCCACGTGCACCGGTTTTTCGCTCCATGGCTTTTCGAGCCACCGCATACAGTGCTTCCGAGCGAAATTCCAGCTCGCAGGCTTCCATCTCAAATAACTTGGAATACTGCTTCGTGATAGCATTTTTAGGCTCAGTCAAAATTTTGACCAGCGCTTCCTCGTCCAGCTCTTTGAGTGTCGCAATGACGGGTAATCGACCCACAAATTCAGGAATTAAGCCATAACGCGTAAGATCTTCGGGGGCAACCCCTTCGAGTACTTCACCAATACTCTTTTTATCTTCTTTGCTCTGTACTTGCGCCGAGAACCCAATACCACTTCTCTCAGATCGGTCACGGATAATGCGATCTAAACCATCAAAAGCCCCACCACAAATAAAGAGAATATTTGCGGTATTAACTTGCAAAAACTCTTGTTGTGGATGTTTTCTACCACCCTGCGGTGGTACAGAAGCAATGGTTCCTTCAATTAGCTTTAACAGCGCTTGCTGAACACCCTCACCAGACACATCCCTAGTAATAGATGGATTATCGGATTTTCGTGAGATCTTATCAATTTCATCGATATAAACAATGCCTGTCTGCGCTTTTTCGACATCGTAATCGCACTTTTGCAGCAATTTCTGAATAATGTTCTCAACGTCTTCGCCCACATAACCCGCTTCAGTAAGGGTTGTAGCATCGGCGATGGTAAAGGGAACATTGAGCAGGCGAGCCAACGTTTCTGCCAGAAGTGTTTTACCACTACCGGTGGGACCGATTAGCAAAATATTACTTTTCGCTAACTCTACGTCATCCTTTTTCTGGCCAGCCTCCAGACGCTTGTAATGGTTATATACCGCCACGGAAAGAATTTTCTTGGCACGTGGCTGACCAATCACATATTCATCTAAAATCTGGTTAATTTCGTGAGGGGTTGGCAATTTACTGCCACCAAGGTTGGAAGATTTCTCCTCCACTTCCTCACGAATGATGTCATTGCATAATTCGACGCATTCATCACAGACAAAGACCGAAGGCCCTGCAATCAATTTACGTACTTCATGCTGGCTTTTTCCGCAGAAGGAACAATACAGCAGCTTTCCGCCGTCATCACCTTTATTGTGCTTATCGTCGCTCATACCTACCTCTTAAACATAGACATCACAGGAAGCTATAGGTTTTATTGCCCTGCGGTCCTACTATTGATATCGACTATCTCTTATCTTTACTTTAACTTTAAAGAGGATGATACTGCAACAACCTTTCGCTAAATCAATAGATATCAGTCAGTTAAGCCGAACTAATCACTACCCATTCCCGCACGACTTTCAAGGACTTTATCTATTAATCCAAATTCGACAGATTCGGGGCCACTCATAAAGTTGTCTCTATCAGTATCGATGGCTATTTTTTCCAACGACCGTCCGGTATGTTCGGCCATAATCTTGTTGAGCCTGTCCCGTGCTGATAATATTTCTCTGGCGTGAATCTCAATATCAGACGCTTGACCCTGCGCACCGCCTAAAGGTTGATGGATCATCATGCGCGCGTGCGGAAGACAATAACGTTTACCTTTACAACCACCCGCCAGCAACAAAGCTCCCATACTAGCCGCTTGTCCAATACACATGGTACTTACATCACTTTTAATAAACTGCATCGTGTCATAGATTGCAAGCCCCGCCGATACTGAGCCACCTGGTGAGTTAATATAAAGGTGGATGTCTTTGTCGGGGTTTTCTGACTCTAAAAATAAAAGCTGAGCAACAATTACATTAGCAGTATAGTCGTCCACCGGACCTACCAGAAAGACAACCCGCTCTTTTAGTAAACGAGAATAAATATCATAGGAGCGCTCACCGCGTGCCGATTGCTCAACAACAACCGGGACTAAATTTAAATTCTGTATATCATTTACACCGCTATTTCTCATGTGTTATTCACCATAATATCGTTTGGTCATTTTTTTGTTTCAATATCCGCCTATCGTGCCAACGACAAGCCTACCGCTATGTATCAATACTGTGTCAAACCTGCCAGCCACGCTCAAAGCTTAGCAGAGATTATTGACGATAGTACCTTAACTTGCGGGTACCGGATTCATCAATTCATCAAAGGACACATTTTTATCTGACACTTGCGCCTTTGAAACAATCCAATCTACCGCTTGGTCTTCAAGAACGATATATTCAATTTCGGCTAGTCGTTGTTTATCACTATAGTAATACTTCACAACCTCTTCCGGCCTCTCATAAGTAACGGCAATATTCTCAATAGTTTTACGTAAATCTGCCGGTTCAACCTTTATCTCATTTTGCTTAATAATCTCAGATAAAATTAGCCCTAAAGAAACTCGACGTCTAGCTTGTTTTTCAATTGCTTCTGAATCAATTTCCGGAGACTGAGCATGTTGAGGCATTGCCTCTTGCTGCTGTTTAACTAAAGTGTCAACTTCACCATCAATGAGTGCTTTCGGTAATTCGATCGGATTTTGCTCAACCACACCTTCCAACACCTGCTGCTTTAGCTGGGTCCGAATTCGCTGGTCTGCTTCACGCTGCATATTTTGCTTGATTTGATCCCGAAAGGCATCGATACCACCCTCAGTAACCTTAAATATCTCCAGGAACTTTTCATCCACTTCCGGCAATGCCGCCTCTTCCACGTCATGCACTTTAATATCAAACTCAACGGTCTTCCCTGCTAAATCTTTAGCTTGATAATCATCAGGAAATTGTACGGAAATAGTTCGCTCGTCATTAGCTGACATGCCGACTACCTGATCTTCAAAACCAGGAATCATTCGCTTGGCCCCAAGCTCCAAGGGGTATTTCTCTGCAGCACCACCTTCAAAGGGTTCACCTGCTAGCTTGCCATTAAAATCGATGACAACCCGGTCACCATTCTCAGATGCCCTATCCACTTTGCGCCATTCTTTATGTTGCTTACGAATGGTCTCGATCATTTGGTCTATTTCCGCTTCTGCAATCTCTAATTTAGGACGCTCCAGCTTGATTTGCTCGATGCCTTGCACCGTAACATCAGGATATATCTCAAACGTCGCGGTAAACTCGACCTCGGGGGCCTGCTCATCAACTTCTTTTGGCTGAATTTGAGGAACACCCGCCGGACGCAGCTTTTCCTGATTGATAGCCTCGTAAAAACTTGACTGCATCACCTCACCAATCACTTCTTGGGTGACCTGCCCCCCATAACGACGCTTAATTTCACTCATAGGAACTTTGCCAGGCCGAAAGCCGGAAATCTTGGCTTTTCCTTTCAGGTTAACGAGACGAGTCTCTACCTCGTTATCGATGCGTTCTTTTGGAATTTGAACTGTCATACGACGCTCAAGGCCACTCGTCATTTCCACTGAAACTTGCATAGCTAAAACTTCCTCATGATGAAAAATATTACTGATAAACAATTGCTGATGTGGTAATGATATCGACAATGCTAACCACTACCAGATAACATACCATGCCTAAAGCGGTTCGATGTTAACCTGACGTCGACGCTGGCATAGCGTAAGACTTGTCACTGTCACGCACCCAATGACGGTGACAGTTGGCTTTTACTCACTAAACTATGCTACCTGACCGACAGAAGACATCAAAACCTGCAACGTCTTGATTTATGAAAACCAGAACCGATTTCATAAACACATAATCTGTCTAGCCTTAGTGCGGCCAGTTAGTGCGGCCAATATGGGCATAGATTAGCCATTAGCGTGTAACGTATTTCCAAATCAACATGGCCGATTTGTACTTTACTAATTTGGTGCGAAAGGAGAGACTCGAACTCTCACGGGTTACCCCACTGGAACCTAAATCCAGCGCGTCTACCAATTCCGCCACTCTCGCGTCTTAAAATCGTACTTACCGTCGTCGAGACAGCTTATACCAAGCTGCAACCAGAGACGATACTTTTGTCATTTATAATCGGAGCCTAAAATCGAAACCCAATATCGGCTTAGCTCATGAGCAACTATAACCCTTTAATAAGGTGTAACAATCAACTCTAACATTCAACTCTAATAACTTGCACTATATTCACCCGTATTCGTTTTAATATCACGGTCTGCGAGATCCAGTCAATCTATGCCGACGTGAACGCAAAATTCGATTAAGCCAAATATGTATCCGTGCTCGCCCAATAACCTTATTCAGAATTAGTCCTAAGCAAAATGCTGACAATCCAGATTAGGCCATTGATTATATTAATTCTGCATAGCCTATCTACAGCGTAATTCATTTACATAATCATTCGCACAGCGACTATGCGCAATGACCTTGAACAATCATTTTGCACGACCATTTTGGGCAATTATTTGCGCAGCTATTTGTGCAATTAACAGTCAGCTCAATGCGCTTTGAGCGCTAACGCAGCGCTATATTCGATTACCACCCTCCTACGTAATCGCCTGCAACACACCTGATACATACAATAACATTAATTACCGGCAACAATTACCGGCAACAACGTCGAATTATGTAAGGGCAAAACATCACCAGGCCCCACTGGCGCATCGTTTTCTTAACCGGCCAATTCGGGCTGGGGCGTATCGTACACTAATCTACTGATTTTTACTATTCTCACAAATCACGGATCCCGAAAATATCCCAACATCAGCAGTACCCTGCAAGAAGATTTATTAATGTCCCCAGATACGATAAGCTGTCAGGTTGCTGGCTATTCAAGTCGATGACCGGCTTGCAGACCAGTATTAGCGCCAAAGCACTTCAACGCATTTGGCAGTAGGCTTAATGTTAACTCACTAAGGATTGTTGCAATCTATGAACACGTCAGGCAAAACGCCAACAGCAAACTTCATTCGGCATATCATTGACAAAGACCGGAACTCCGGCAAACATGCCGGGCGCATTGCGACCCGTTTTCCACCTGAACCAAATGGCTACTTACATATCGGTCATGCCAAGTCCATATGCCTGAACTTTGGTCTCGCGGAAGAGTACGGTAATGCGAGTTGCAACTTACGTTTCGATGACACAAACCCCAGCAAAGAAAATGTGGATTTTGTCGAATCAATAATGGAAGACATCCGCTGGCTAGGCTATCAGTGGCATGAGCCGGTGCGATATACCTCTAATTATTTTGAGCAATTATACGATTTTGCCGTAGCACTCATTCAGCAAGGTAAAGCCTATGTGTGCAGTTTATCCGCGGAACAAATACGTGAAACTCGAGGCAGCCTGACAACAGCGGGCACCAATAGCCCCTACCGCACACGGACGGTGGAAGAAAACCTTACGTTATTCACCGCAATGCGTAATGGCGAGTTCAATGATGGCGAGCATGTGCTTCGCGCTAAAATTGACATGAGCTCACCCAACATGAATTTACGCGACCCGGTGATTTACCGCATCATGCATCACGAGCATCATCAAACAGGCAACACATGGCCGATTTATCCCATGTACGACTACTCTCACCCTCTGTCCGACGCCCTGGAAGACATTACTCACTCACTCTGCACACTGGAGTTTGAAGACCATCGCCCGTTATACGATTGGGTTGTAGATAATACCGATATTACCAGCCATCCCCAGCAGATAGAATTTGCCCGGCTGGCGCTGGAACATACGGTAATGAGCAAACGTAAACTCAATGAACTTGTCACCCAACAACACGTTGATGGCTGGGATGACCCTCGAATGCCAACCATTGCCGGACTGCGGCGCCGTGGCTACACACCGGCATCCATACGCGATTTTTGCGATCGAATTGGTATTACAAAGGTCGACACCGTCATCGAAATGGGCGTACTGGAAAATTGCGTGCGCGAAGACCTGGATAACGGCGCGCCGCGGGCAATGTGTGTTTTAAATCCCCTGCGAGTGGTACTTGAAAACTACCCTGAAGAAAATGTCGAGCAGCTTAGCGCCTCCCGTCACCCCAAAAACACCGATATGGGCACTCGAAACCTGCCTTTTAGCCGTGAGTTATTTATTGATCATGATGACTTCCGGGAAGAAGCACCAAAAAAATACAAGCGCCTGATTGCAGGTGGCGAAGTTCGATTAAGAAACGCCTATGTCATCAAATGCGAGCAAGTTATTAAAGATGAAAATGGTAACATAACCGAGCTGCGCTGCAGTTACGACAAAAACACGCTAGGGAAAAACCCCGAAGGCAGAAAAGTTAAAGGCGTTATTCACTGGGTATCAGCCAAACATGCAATAAAAGCCAATGTACGGCTGTATGATCGACTCTTCCACGAAGCCGAACCTAATAAAATCGCCAAGGCAGAAAACCTAAAAGACCAACTGAACCCTGCATCACTGCAAATACTGACAAACTGTTATGCCGAACCCAGCATAGCAGCAGCAAAACCGGGAGATCAGTTTCAATTTGAACGTGAGGGCTACTTCTGCATTGACACCAAAGACTCATCGCCTGACGCCCTGGTCATTAACCGCACCGTTACGTTGCGCGATACCTGGCTAAAAATAGAACAAAAATCGGCGGGGTAATACGGTATGGCAACGAGCTTGTGGCATGAGCCGTTGCCAACAAAACTGCAAGGGACTGTATGAATTGCAAACTAACTGAACTCAGGTACTTGATCCCCAGTGCCTAGGGAGACTGGTGGGCCATGTAGGAATCGAACCTACAACCAATGGATTAAGAGTCCACTGCTCTACCAATTGAGCTAATGGCCCGCTTAGCATTGCGTCTAACTGATACACTAAAAAGCAGGAATAAAAGCAGACTGTAATAACAGTGAACACCAACAGTGGACACTAAAAAATGGGGTGGACGATGGGGCTCGAACCCACGACAACCGGAATCACAATCCGGGACTCTACCAACTGAGCTACGCCCACCAACGAACGGTTAACTAATATCTCTTGCAGCTTGAACCCATTCTACATCAAGCAGTTGAAACGAGGCAATATCTTGATAAAAATGGAAACAGGCCACTGCATTTCATCATGTTTGGCACGCCCGGCAGGATTCGAACCTGCTACCCTCGGCTTAGAAGGCCGATGCTCTATCCGAATGAGCTACGAGCGCAGTACCGCTTATAAAACCAAGCCTCGAAAACAACAAAACGGTTGACTGATTGATACCCGCGACGTTAACAAGCGCCCTGCATCCTCGCGACCGCCTGTTATTTAATTGACGCTATAAATTGGCCTAACGCTGAAGCTCGAACGCTGACGGCTGCCAGCTATGGCTTTTAGCGAAAATTTGCATTTTATACACTTGAACGGCGCCATGGCGCGATATTGTGCAGCGTCACAAGCTATGCTGCAGAAAATATGTATAAAGCGCATATAAACTGGTCGGGGTAGAGAGATTCGAACTCCCGACATCCTGCTCCCAAAGCAGGCGCGCTACCAGGCTGCGCTATACCCCGAAGTGGTTATTATAACTTCATTAACGCGTTGACGCTATTACCATACCATTGATAAACCGTAATATTACTACAGGAATCCACGATTACCGCATTAGTACTACATTAGTACCGTATTAGCACCGCATTGGTAATGGCGAAAAATAATGTCCCGCGCCAAAAAAATGGGAATGATACGTGTGTTAACTCAGGTTCGCAAGCAGTTTCACAACCAGATCCGCTTAATTGGCATTGGCACCACGCAAATCAGCAAGCCACCGGCTAAAGCAGTCAAGGTAAAGACGCCCTGCTTGTTTTTATGAGCCAAGGCTGCAAACTCCTACCCGCCATGAAAGAGAACCCTTGGCGAATGACAGCAGGCATGAGACTATAGCGGCCTGGATTTCAAACAAAAAAACAATCACTATCACGTCGGATACATTTAGAAATACCCGTTATGAGCGCCAAAATTATAGATGGTAAAGCCATAGCCGCCACACTACGGCAGCAGATTAAAGCGCGTGTTGACCAGCGCATCGCAGACAAATTACGCCCACCGGGATTAGCGGTTATACTCGTGGGCAGCGACCCCGCCTCACAAGTATATGTCGCCAGCAAGCGCAAAGCCTGCGAAGAAGTTGGCTTTAAATCTCTCGCTTACGACCTGCCTGCAACGGCCAGCCAACAACAATTGCTGGATCTTATCGATGAACTCAATTTAAACAGTGACATTGACGGAATTTTGGTGCAATTACCACTACCAGCCCATATACCCTCAGAAGTCATTATCGAGCATATCCATCCAAACAAGGATGTAGATGGTTTTCACCCCTATAACATAGGTCGACTGGCATTACGTCAACCGGTTTTACAACCCTGCACTCCACGCGGGGTAGTGACACTACTGGCCCATACAAATATTGAAATCAAGGGATTGGATGCCGTCATCGTTGGCGCATCCAATCACGTGGGCCGCCCGATGATGCTGGAACTCTTGCTCGCCGGCTGCACCGTCACCAGCTGCCATCGCTTTACCAAAGATCTAGAGGCCCAGGTACGGCGAGCTGACATTCTGGTGGTTGCCGTTGGCAAACCCAATATTGTGAACGGCCATTGGATAAAAACAGGCGCCATTGTCGTTGATATCGGCATTAATCGGTCGGCACAAGGAAAACTAGTGGGGGATGTCGATTTTGAGGTCGCTAAACAACACGCCTCCTGGATTACCCCGGTTCCAGGTGGTGTAGGTCCAATGACCGTGGCGACCTTACTCCAAAACACGCTAGAAGCCGCCGATCGGCTGCATGATAATAACCTGCCACCTATATGACGATGACGCCACGTGCAATAATACCGCCCAACTGCCGAGCAACCTTGCGACTAGTGTGACATACCACACTAGCGCCCGCCTCACCTGCCGACCTCACCTCGCGCTTTTTATTCACGACAGTTACTCACGGCGCCAGGTAGTACGCCCAGCATCATCCTCCAAAAGAACTCCCTGATCGGCTAATACATGACGTATACGATCCGCTTCCTGAAAATTTTTCTCACCACGCGCCTGATTACGTTGTTCAATCAACACCTCCACCTGACTGGCGGTTATATCACCCGCTTCGGCCACAGTGACACCTTGTAAAAAATCATCGGGCTCTCGCTGCAGCACACCGAGCAAGGCGCCCAGTTGCTTTAATTGTGCACCAAATTTCATGGCCTGTTGCGCATCACTTGCCTTTAGCTTATTACACTCGCCGGCAATTTCGAATAAAACAGCTATCGCTACCGGCGTATTGAAATCATCATCCATGGCCACAGCGAAACGCGAAGAAAATTCGTTGCTGACACTATTAGTCACGTACTGCTCCAATGGTAAGCCACGCAGTGCGGTATACAATGTGGTTAAGCTGGCTTTGGCATTTTCCAGATGCTGATCAGAATAACTAAGTGGACTGCGATAATGACTGTTCACAATAAAATACCGAATCACTTCAGGGTCATATTTCGCCAATACTTCTCGAATAGTAAAAAAATTGCCCAATGACTTCGACATTTTTTCGTTATCAACTCTTACATGGCCATTATGCATCCAGAAATTAACAAAAGTCTCTTCAGTGGCCCCTTCACTTTGCGCAATTTCGTTCTCGTGATGAGGAAACTGCAAGTCGAGTCCACCACCATGGATATCAAAATGGTTACCCAGGCAATGCGTCGACATGGCAGAACATTCAATATCCCAGCCTGGCCGGCCTGCTCCCCAGGGAGAATCCCAACTTGGTTCTCCTGGTTTCGCCAGTTTCCACAAAACGCGATCCAAGGGGTCGTCTTTGTTCCCATCCACCTCGACCCGATCCACCGAACGCAATTCATCAAGACGCTTCCCTGACAATGCCCCGTAACGCTTGAAGGCGCTGACATCGTAATACACATCGCTGCCAGGCTTGACATAAGCCAGGCCTTTTTTCATTAACACCTTGATCATACTGATAATTTCATCGATATGCTGGGTCGCACGAGGCTCGTGATCGGGACGAAGCACACCTAATGAATCGCCATCCTGATACATTTCCTGTATAAAGCGGGCTGTTAACGCATCGCTGTCTTCCTGGTTTTGCTGGGCACGCGCAATAATCTTGTCATCAATATCGGTAATATTTCGCACATAGGTCACATGCCCTTTGCCATAGATTCGACGTAAATAGCGATAAACCACATCAAAGACAACCATCGCCCTAGCGTGCCCCACATGGCAAAAATCGTAAACCGTCATACCGCAGACATACATTCGAACATTATCCGGATCAATCGGCGTGAAGCGCTGTTTCTTTTTACTTAAGCTATTATAAATTTGTAACATAGTTGGGAATCCGCTAGGCTTGATTTTCTGCCACAACCCTAATTTGAGTGGCTCATTAATTGGCCGTTAGTGCAAAATTTTATTGCTAGCCTAACCTTGTTTCGGCTCGTTATATTATCCTACTCGCCAAGTAAAATAAAACCAGTATACAATGACGGCCAAGGTTTCACTCTAAGCAATTGGTTAAAAAAGCTTTTTCCTATAATAGCCTAAAATTTTCACTTTCGCTCGGACAGCAAACAATCTATCATTGAACTCTTACGATTAAAATAGGATTTACCAGTATCAAGCCAGTCAGCAGAAACGCTGGCGACCAAGCAACTTCAACAAGCCCTGTAATCGCATTTGATTAAAAAGAGGCTGAGAAAAGATGCCGGTAACCCCTTACCATTTGTCATGCAACCCACATAAAGGACAAAAAACATGAGCATGTTAAAAAAATTTATGTTAATAACCAGCGCGGTTTTCCTGGTCTCGCTCCAAACAGCATTCGCTGAAAGCAATTATCCCAAGGTAAAACTACAAACAAATATGGGCGATATTATCGTGGAATTAAACAGTGAAAAAGCCCCAAAATCTGTGGAAAACTTCCTTGCTTACGTAAAAGAAGGGTTTTATAACGGCACCATATTCCATCGGGTGATTGATGGCTTTATGGCCCAAGGTGGCGGCTTTACGGAAGACATGCAACGTAAAGGAACTCGTGCTCCGATCCAAAATGAAGCCAATAATGGTTTGAAAAATGATCGCGGAACACTTGCCATGGCACGCACCAATGCCCCTCATTCTGCGACAGCCCAGTTTTTTATCAACTTGGTCAATAATGACTTTTTGAATTATCGTTCGCCAGATGCCAGAGGCTGGGGATATACCGTGTTTGGTAAAGTTGTGCAAGGAATGGACGTCGTTGATAAAATGCGTAAAATCCCTACCGGCGCGTCAGGTCCGTTTCGCCAGGACGTTCCCCAATCCCCCGTGATAATAGAGTCTGTCATGATACTGGAAGCACAATAATACGTCACCGTAATTGACCTTAGACCGTAATTTAATTTCACTATTACCAATAAGCAACTACAATAATTTCAACAACAACTATAAGTATTCATCGAAATCACTGAAGTTACTACAAGATAAGTTACCCTAAGATAAGTTGCTACAAAGTAAGCACAGACACTAATTATTAAAAATGGGACACCGACAATGATAAAAATGCAGACTAGCAAAGGCACTATAGAAATAGAACTGGATCATGAGGCGGCACCTAAAACCGCCGCAAATTTTGAGCAATATGCCAATAGTGGATTTTATAACGGCACCGTGTTCCACCGAGTGATTAGCGGCTTTATGATTCAAGGTGGTGGCATGGAACCGGGTATGTCGCAAAAACCTACCGGCGAGCCTATTGAAAACGAAGCGAACAATGGCCTAAAAAACGATATCGGTACCATTGCCATGGCACGGACCGGAGACCCGCATTCAGCAACCGCGCAATTTTTTATCAACATAGCGAACAATGACTTTCTAAACTTCACCGCTCCTACCTCACAGGGTTGGGGTTATTGTGTATTTGGTAAGGTTGTAAATGGCATGGATGTCGTTGACGAAATAAAAACTCAAGCCACTGGCAACGCAGCTGGGCACCAGGATGTACCTATCGAAGACATTATAATCGAGAGCGTCGAGGTAATTACCTAGCGAATTTGTTACAGCGTCAACAAGCGGTGTAAACAACATGAGCACGCTTTTTATATCAGACCTGCATTTGTCCGCAGAGTCCCCGGACACCATCAAGCTCTTTCAGGAGTTCATGTCGCTACGCGCCAGCCATTCCTCGAATTTATACATTTTGGGTGATTTATTCGAGGTATGGGTTGGCGACGACCATATTCATGACGAACTTATGCCGGTCATAGATGCCATGAGGGAGTACACTCAAAATGGTAATCGGTTATATGTAATGCATGGCAACCGGGATTTTTTACTGGCACAGCAGTTTGAAGCACTTACTGGTAGTACAATTTTGCCGGACCCCTACGTTATCACCTTAAATGGTGTGCGTACCGCCCTTTCACACGGTGACATGTTTTGCACCGACGACGTTGTCTATCAAGCATTTAAGGCCAAAGTACGCGCTCCCGAATGGCAACAGGCATTTCTTTCCCAGTCCATCGAAAAACGCAGAGAGTATGCTGCTGCCGTGAGGGATAAAAGCAAATCACATACGAGCACTAACGCCCATGAAATCATGGATGTCAACCAGTCCAGCGTTAATCACCTGATGCAAGAACTCTCCGTGACCCAACTCATTCATGGGCATACCCATCGCCCCAACACACACAACTTCACTGTCAACAATCGCCCGGCGTCACGCTATGTGTTAGGTGACTGGTATGAGCATGGCAGCGTGTTGGAGTGTGATGACAATGGCTGCACGTTACACAATCTGGAATTAGGCTCAGTAATAGCCTTAGTTTAAACAGGTTCATTTCCCGCACAAAAAATATTAACCACTCACCGAATACTGGCGATAATCAGCCGGAATTGTAAGATTTTCAGATTTCATTGTAAAACCTTCCCTGTAGTCAATCATAAATTTCAAATACCCCTTCTGATCCCACTCTCGCAGCGGCACACCATTTCCCCAATGTTTGGTGGCGTAAAAAATGTTTAATGCCAACTCACACGCGTCATGGTTTTCTGCAGGCATACGATGCAAAGACGAAGCATGCTCACCAGCCAATACCAGGCGAAATTCTTTAAAAGCATCGATAACACCAGGCAAAAACGATTTTTCTAACGTTACTGCATCGTAACAATGCTTGCCATTGGCGTCATACCGATAATGCGTTGCCTGACCACCGCCTACGGTCGGTATAGCCGAACTTGGTTGAGATGTTTCAGTGTAGTCAATTTCAATAGGTGACTGTATGGCAATTTTTTTAGGCTCAATAACAAAAACACTTTTGTCGCTAGAATTAACGGTATAGACCTTCTGCTCTTGACGGTTAAACAATAAAAAATCTGCGGGCACTCGCGCATCATCCATATAGACATATTTATCACTCACAAACACCCGACTACGAAACAACGGACTCCCAGCCTCGCGCTCCGAAAAAACCATCAGCACACCTGTCTCACCATCGCTCTCCGGTTTATTCGGAGTATTTCCGGTACTCTGGCAAGCGGCCAGGCTACTGGCGATAAACAATAAGAGCAAAAATCTGACGGCCGTGTTTTCATGCCATTTTTGTTTGCTTCGATGTGCATCATTGCAATGTGAGTTATCCCCACAAACATAAAACAACGTGCTAAAAACTCTGTAAATTCTGCTACCTTTTTGATGCATTACGCCAATCCTTCTAAATAATTAAGTTCCGCTTCACTAAAACCTGCTTGTAATCGGGCTTCACGATGCAATGGTAATTTCACGCCGCCGGCGTTGTATTGTTGCAAAAGCGTCTCAAAAGTTGCCTGCCGAGGCAACCCATATTGGTCACAAAAATAGTGGAACCAACGCGAGCCAATTTCAACATGCCCCACCTCCTCCTCCAATATGACGTTCAATATTGACACAGCATGCTCATCACCGGAGGATTTAAAGCGTGCAATGATACCCGGTGTAACATCCAAGCCCCTGGCCTCCATGACGCGAGGCACCAATGCCATGCGAATCAAGACATCCTCCGATGTTTTGATGGCCATCTGCCAAAGACCATTATGAGCATCAAAGTCTCCATAATCATACCCCATTGACTGTAGATGCTCGCTCAACATACAAAAATGCTGCGCTTCTTCACACGCCACCCGTAACCAATCACTGTAATACGCATCTGGTAAGTTTCGAAAACGATACACCGCATCCAATGCCAAATTAATGGCATTAAACTCAATATGGGTGATGGCGTGGATTAGCGCTAACTGGCCTTGCTTGCTATGCATACTACGACGGGGTAAATCCCGAGGATGCACCAGACGCAATCGGTCTGGTTTACCTGGAACGTCAATTAACCGCGGCGCGCCAGATTGCTCCAGACTCAACTCGCCTTTGCGCCACTGCTCCGACAACGCTTTTACTTCCTGGGTTTTATCCACAGGGTCGCATCGTGTAATACAGTAATACGCCCTGTCGTACAAATTTTCCATGATTCCATTGTCGATGTTAAAACAGGGGGAACATTATCAATACATCCAGTGGACTTCGTCAAGACATGCTTAAGGATCAGCGCACCGTCAATCGTTTTAAACGCAATACACCAGGATCACTGAAATTGACGAGAAAATAACATGAGCCCTCACAACACCGTGATGCGCGCCTAACCTGAGCACCACAATGAGCACATCACCGCATACTAGCGCTAAACTAGAGCGCATAGCGTGTAATTTGAATAGGCAAGCTTGCTTCCCCAGTTTCCGGGCTTAACGTCAAATATTCCCTCACAGTGAGCACCACAGAAGGCACAGTCGCCATTGTGTGTTAAATGCCAATCAGTCAATACGTACCAGTCCCGACCAATGAGACGCTGATGGCATTGCGAACAATAGGTGCTGCTGGCATTCTTGTCATGCACGTTGCCTACATAGACGCTGCCTACATAGACATAGTGCAAGCCGGTATTCATTGCAATATTGCGGGCCCTCAGCAAAGTCTCTAGCGCAGTGGCCGATTTGTGCATCATTTTCCAGTCAGGATGAAATGCAGTGAAGTGAATTGGCACCTTTGCCCCCAGATTATCGTAAACCCATTGTGATAAAGCATGTAGCTCCCTATCCGAATCGTTTTCGTCAGGTATTAACAGCACCGTAATTTCAAGCCAGGTGCTTGTCTCTTGCTTGATGTACCGTAATGTATCTAAAACAGGCTGTAAATGCGCACCGGTCAATTGGTAATAGAAGCGCTCAGTAAACGCTTTAAGGTCTACATTCGTGGCATCCATATGCTGGAAAAAAGTTTCGCGGGGTTCCCCACAAATATAACCTGCGGTAACCGCCACCGACAATATCCCCAGATCGTGGCAAGCCTGAGCAACATCAATGGCATACTCCATAAATATAACAGGATCATTGTAGGTGTAAGCCACGCTACGGCAATTCAGCTCCCTGGCAGCGACCGCTATTTGTTGCGGACTCGCCTCCTCAGCCAGGGTTTCCATTGCCCTTGACTTACTCATATCCCAATTCTGGCAATATTTACAGGCCAGATTACAACCTGCAGTACCAAACGAGAGAACTGGCATACCGGGTAAAAAATGATTTAATGGTTTTTCTCGATGGGATCAACGCAAAAACCGCTGGATAACCCATATGTCGTCAGAACAATCTGATCACGTCGTCTTGCACGCACAAAACAAAGCCCTTGCTGGCCTTCATGCAATTTACATTTTCTGGGGCATAGATCACATTGAACCCTGCCATCGTCCAGCTTATGCCAATAAACAGTAGCAACGCTTTTGTTTGCCTTGGGATTCCTCATACGTTAAATTATACAATAAGTAATGGTTTTTACAGGCACAGAAACATCAACCGCGTTTGAATTTAGATTAATCGCTACGGGTATATAATACGCAACATGATCAAGAATGGCATTCGACAATGCGCCCACGCAGGTTCCTTTTACCCAGCCGATGCGACCCCCTTACGACAAATGATTGCGTCATTTATTGACCATGCACAAGCTAACCCTACACAGGCTAACCATATACAGACATTATCGAACAATGAGGCCATGCAAGCGCCCAAGGCCATTATCGCACCACACGCAGGCTATATCTATTCCGGTCCAGTGGCGGCAAGCGCCTACGCCCGCCTAAGGATGCTACGTCACCGTGTATCACGGGTAGTACTGTTAGGCCCCTCGCACCAAATTCCGTTTACTGGCTTTACAACCAGCAGTGCGCATTTTTTTGCAACACCATTAGGTAATGTGCCCTTAGACCGCCCCACTATCGATCGTATTAACCTGAGGCACAATGTCACTGAGTCAGATCAGGCCCATGCCCTGGAGCACAGCCTTGAGGTACATTTACCATTTTTGCAAATTACACTCAACGACTTCCAACTAACCCCTATAGTCGTAGGCGATGCATCCCCCAACACCGTCAGCGAATTATTGATCGATCTTTGGGGAGGGACAGAAACACTTATCGTTATCAGCTCAGACCTAAGCCACTACCATCAGTACGATACGGCTCAACGGCTCGATACAGTAACCAGCAAGGCAATAGAGTCATTTGATATTGCCACCCTAAGCGGGCAGTCAGCCTGTGGCTTTGTCCCCATCAACGGTCTGCTCAAACACGCCGGAGATATCAATATGCGGGTAAAAACCATCGACTGCAGAAACTCTGCTGATACCGCCGGGTCACGCGATCGGGTGGTCGGGTATGGCGCTTATGTTTTTGCGGAGCAATAAAACAGCATCAAAACGATTGCCAACAATGTCATAAACAACGATAGTTCAGTCGATAGTGAAACTGATAGCGCAACCGATAGCCTAACCAATAACGCACCCCATTATGATCTCAATATTTTTGCTATTAAGTCAGTGCTCAACGCATTAACACTACAGGAAAAAGCCACACTGCATACGGTTGCAGCAATGTCAATCGAGTACAGCCTGACCCACTCACCACAAAAACACGTAGAAAGCACGCTTCAAGTGGACAATTATCCAGCCTCTCTGAGAACTCCGCGCGCATGCTTTGTAACGCTAACAATACATGATAACCTCAGAGGATGTATCGGGTCACTCGAAGCAGAACAGCTATTGATTATTGATGTGATTCAAAATGCCCGAAAAGCGGCTTTTTTCGACCCGCGCTTCCCACCCGTAACCCTAACGGAACTCACCAAACTCCGCATCCAACTCTCGGTACTAAGTCAACCGCAAGCGATGAACTTCACCTCCGAACCGGATTTATTACGGCAAATACAACCAGGAGTCGACGGATTAATATTGGAGGATATCAACCACAGGGCAACCTTCTTACCTTCGGTGTGGGACACATTACCCGATGCTGTTTCATTCTTACAGCACCTAAAACAAAAGGCCGGATTTTCAACCGACTATTGGTCCAACACCATTAAATGCGCCCGCTATACGGTAAACAGTTTCTAAAAAACGTATCAATACCAGAAATAAAAACCCAGCACTCGCCATTGAGCCTCAGTTTACAACCAACACCCAGTGGGCAATATCAAGGATGATGTATTCTGGCCCTTGATTGATAACAGAACCCGAGATTATAATGGGCCATGTATAAAAATTCTTTATTCTCTTACCAGCAATCATGTTATCAGCAATAGCATTTTTAATTGCATTGACAATGACGTTGACAATACAATTATCAACACATTTAACCACAATGAGCAATTAAGCCATAACTACCGTGACCCTTAAACGCAATCCCATTACTTCACCCTACAATCACAACAGGCATTAAATACACTTGAATACACCCTACCCGTTAATCGTCGCCAGCTCACTTTTTATGGTGCTTTACATCGTACTGGTTTTATTTCCAGATTTAAATATTGCACTATTTTATGCCATAAACAAACTGGCCGGTTCCGCGGATGCTATTGTATGGCTAAATATCACCCACCTTGGTGATGGTTTATTGCTCGCATGCCTCGCGATTATATTATTGTCAAAAAATCGTAGTCATCTGGCCGCGGCCATGATTTCATCACTATTACTTGCTATTGTTATGCAAATAATCAAACGGCAACTCCAGGTCGACCGTCCTCCTTTTGCGCTCGATACATCCCTGTTTTATTTACTGATAACAGACCTTAAGCCAACTGATTTCGCACTTCCCTCCGGCCATACGGCCGGCGCATTTGCATTAGCGACCATGGCATGGGCGACACATCAGAAGCGAAGCCTGTGTATCGCGGCTTTTGGTATCGCAACAATCGTTGCAATATCAAGAATAATCGTCGGTGTTCATTGGCCAACAGATATTGCCTTAGGAGCCGTCACGGGGATGGTAAGCATTTTAATTTTATTTGCATTTTTGCCACATCGCCTCAAAAACATGGGCGTAATAAGCGTCTCTGTGTTATATCTGTTTTGTGCTACGTGTGCGGTAATACTGCTATTCCAGGGTACCCGATTAAGCGAATACACCTCCATTACCATCGTCAATGGGTTTATCGGAACAATTACACTAATCACCGTTCTAAAAGGTGCGTACACTTATTTCAAAGCACGCTATCAGGCTAACGTACTCGATATAAACAACTCATAGAATTATTTGCAACTCCCCCCCCCTGCGTTAACAGTCTTTATGGGGCGCTATACTCGTGGCGTTTTAGGCTTAGGTGCTAAGAATGCCTTCTACTCATTTCACGGCTAGACGGACCACCAAATAATAGCAGGGCTATTGCACCTCATTTACGATACATAAAAGCACCAGAAATCATGTGTAAACAGTGGTCGACATACAACACAAAAGACAACCAAGCATGCCAGAACACCCCCTATTATAAAGCACTACGGAAGGTCAACGATGACCAAGCTAACACTACTGGTTATAAATACTACTAAGCCTAACATTCAGCACGGTAGCATATCCACCATTGCTGTACTATTGCGCACTTGAGGTGACAATCGTTATAAGAGAAACTAACCTGTACGAAGAAAACACAGGAACCAACTCTAATTAGTGTTATTCTTACTTTCCGCTGTTGCGAAAAACCCTTGAGTGTGTCGTTAACAGCTTAAAGAACATTCCGCTGCATCACAAACGAGGCAAACTGTGTAAGCCGAAATACTTGCATAGTGTAAGAATTAGTGGGTGTAACCTCATCTTAGATGACCTATTAGCTGACCTATATCACTACTAGGATAAAAAACCGGAAGGATAGGACAAAAAGCCAAAAGAAATTCGGGCAAATGATGGAAAGCGCCTAAACACTGCATCATAAACATCAAAAAATACCGTTAACCACTTGAAAGCATGGAGGATTTCAACATTAAACCAACCCAGCCATATTGCCTAGATTTAATACAGGCCAACCTACTCCACGGCTGGCATCCTGCGCGCTTTCGTCATTATCCATGCCGTCTTTCGTGCAACTTAGTGAGAATAATTACGATCTGCTTTCTTTTAACTTGTTTGAAATCTAACGAATATATAATATGGGCTTCCTACCACTAACTAATTCAAACAATTATAATGGACCGTACATCATATTTTTATTTATTTTGTATTTCACAAACCGTTTTTATCTTTAGTAATGTTCTCATTTTATTTGCGCTTGGCGTTTGGATATACCTTGATTCAGAATCGCTGACCAAGTACGGTATCTTTATATCCTTAGCTTATCTTGCCGAGCTGCTCATAACCCCTGCCGCAGGTGCTATATTCGACCGCTTCCCGCGGGACAAAATATTTATGTACTGTGCGGTCTGCCTGATTCTTATCTATATCATTCTATCGATGGTGATCGTTCAGAATCAACTAAGCGAATTAGTTTGTTACGCCCTGGTGGCGAGTTCATCGCTAGTAAGCGGGCTTCACCGAGTTTCGTACAACGCCACCATACCGGCCTTTACCAACGATAATCGCAAATTAAGCCGTTATAACGGAGCGGTCTACCTGGGAATTTCTGTCGCCAATTTAGCCGCACCTACAATAGCCGGGTTATTACTCGCAGAATTCACTATCGCCTACGTGGTCTATTTCTCCATCATCTGCTGCGGCATAGTCCTAGTATCGAGTCTATTCATCAAAATACCCTACTGCCATCAAAACACCGCTGATAAAAAAGAGCCCATATTAAAAAAAATCATCAGCGATACCAAAGCCGGATATCTAAATATAAAAAACAACACGGGCCTTAAACACTTTTTGTATTTGCACAGCACAATCAGCTTTACCAGAGGATTTGTAATCATTTTGTTTACGCCGATGATCCTGTCTTTTTCCGACGCCTATACCCTAGGGCTATTACGCAGTACAGCAGGTATGGGCATGTTAATAGGCGGGATTATAATGAGCATCTGGGTTGGCCCAAAAAAACTAGTGAATGCACTGTTATACAGCTTATTGGGCACAGGAGTATTTTTCTTTTTATTAGGCCTAAAGTCCTCTGCAATATTAATTGGGATTAGCGCGTTCTTCCTATATACATTAACAGCTATATTATCCACCGTTGGTTATACATTATGGCAAAATAATGTTGACAACAATGTCATAGGCCGAGTATTTGCGTTTCGCGATATGACAACCAGCGCATCATTACTGGCCGCCTATTTGATAGCGCCACTAGTAGCCCAGCATATTTTTGAGCCCTATATGAATTCTCAAAACCAATCCGCCTTATTCATATCCTGGGTGATTGGACACGGAGACGGACGGGGTATTGGCTTGCTTTACATCATAATGGGTCTGGTTACCATATTGATTTCCGCATATATATGGATGAACAAACCGATGCGGACACTAAAAAATCAATAAATTCAATAGACTAGAAATTCAGCACAAATTATTAGGCGCAAATTATTAGTTGCGAATTCTTAAAGCAGCTGAGACAAGCCCGAGCAGGGTCAGCCCATACGTTGCTTAGCTGAGCAACACTGCTTGTAGTGGTTAATCCCCCAAACAACCTATATTTTTAACTAATTTCAGCACCAACCAATCCGGCTACGCGCCGGCCTTCCGCCAATCGTTATAAGCGGCAAGCCCAAGAACTATACCCTCAATACTCTTACAAAAATCCACACATCCGTCAGCGCTAATATTGCTACCGATAAATTACGCAAAAAAACTAACGATTAAATGGCCCAATAAACCACCACGATAGCAAATTGTGTGAGCAAACCTGATCAATATATGGCCAGAATTACCGCGCAAAGTAACTCGTTTGAATTGTCATTCCAAGAAATAATCCGGTATGATGCCGAATAAAACAACAGCATATAAAAATAACCGCATTATTCTGGCCTTGAATGTCAACTAAACTTGAATACCTTTGTTATGAATGACATAAAACCTAATAGAGGAAAAAGGCATGGCTTCCTACGATTCATTTACTACATCCTTATCCCGTTATCCTTGGGCGTTTTAACAGCACCAAACCATGCTGCCGCTGACGATGAACTGTTTGGTTTAGATCCATCAGACCTCGATGTAGTATTAACCCCGACTCGTTTAAAGCAAAACCGACGAGATGTACCCGCGAGTGTCACCGTAATATCCGCGAACGATATTAAAAAACTTAATATACAAACAATACCTGAAGCACTTAGATTAGTGCCCGGCATGGCTGTAGGCAACGAAAGCGGGAATGTGTACCGCATAGACTACCATGGGACCAACGGCCTGGTGCCACGCCGGATGCAGGTGTTGATTGACGGTGTATCCTACTTTCGTGCGGGACTTGCCCTGATATTCTGGAAAGAATTACCCGTGGATATTGAAGATATTCATCGTATCGAAATAACCCGCAGTCCTAGTGCGGCATCCTATGGTGCCAATTCATTTTTCGCAGTAGTGAATATTATCACCAAACATCCAACTGACGTACTGGGAACCAGAGCGAGAATATCGGCCGGGTCATTAAATACAAAAAATGCGTTTATTTCCCACGGCGGCGAATTCAATCAACGCACTCATTACCGCACCTCGATAAGCCACCGACAGGATACCGGATACGATACAGGTGACGATAAGGGCGATGACAAAGACGGCAATCTAAATAACCTGGAAGATGATACATTTGTTAATAGTTTTGATTTTAGATCTTCCACCAACTTAAGCACACAATCAGAACTGGATATCTACGCAAATATCGTCAACAGCAGGGTTCGCAGTGAGGATGGCGAGAGCAATCAACGCAGCGACCCCCGTAATGAAATTTTCGACCGTAATATATCCGTTCAATACACGAACCAAATATCAAACCAAAATCAAATTCGAATTAAAACGTTCGTCAATAGTCTGCGGCGCGACAAATACTGGGACACATGCCGTCCCGCCATCACATTCAGCCAAGAATTACGTGACTTATACCTTACGACTCCTGCTAGAGCAATTGATGTTTTTGAAAACCTACCAGCAATACCCGCCCGAGGTGCACCTGAACTCGACCCCTTGATTGACAAAATGAATGCGTTGGGAGCACAGGCAACACAACCGATTTGCGGAGAACTTAACGAAAATTATAAAGAACGACGGATAGGATATGAAATCCAGGACACACATGTATTTTCGACAAAACTACGAATGGTTGCCGGTTTAGGGTTTAACCGCAACCGTGCAAACTCCAAGACATTCCTAAACGGGGATACCACAACGAACAGTCAGTATGCATTTACCAATATCGAATATCAGCCAAGTAAAAAAACAACGTTTAATATTGGCGCTATGTTCGAGAATGAAGAAGACCACACTGATGGCATTGAGAACTCGCCCCGAGCCGCATTAAACTATCATATTAACCGGAACCACACACTTCGTTTTATTTATGCCGAAGCGATTCGTACACCTGATTTGCTCGAAGCAAACCGTGATTGGAACTACACAATGCGCAACATGACCCCTGCGTTAGATGATGGCTCTACGGAAGGGCTATTCTTCATTCGGGCCACGCTCATGCCGAATCAAAAACTAAAATCAGAAAAAATTCGCGCCAAAGAAATCAGCTATTATGCTAATTTACCCGAACAGGACATTAATATTGATATTAAACTGTTTAGAGAGGACTTGGTCGACCTTATTTCAGAAAAATTATTTTTTGAGGACTTCAAACTAACAAACGAGAGTACCTCCCGCTTACAGGGCATTGAAATACAGCTTGAATATCAGCCAAAAGCGAAATTAAGTGCATACGCCTCGTATGCCTATATGGATAACAAGTCCACAAATGTGCTTGAAAAATCATTATTTTCACGCCATAGCGGCTCAGCATTTGTCAGCTACCGGTTTGACAATAATTGGAGTTCGACCCTGGCGTATTATGGCTCAAACTCAATCGGTGAATTTTCCTATGACCGACTTGATTTCAACCTATCAAAATCATTTAGCAGCCCGAATCAATCGACATGGGAAGCTACGTTTAAAATTCAGCACTATGGCTCAACCAAAAGTGGCCACGTTATTGGCGACACGGCGGTACTTGAACACAAGTTCGACAATGATACCCATTACTTTTTTTCACTTTCCTGGAAAAATTAACGTTATGCCCACACGCTAACGTTTCGACAAACATTCCCCACATCAATGAAAAAACATCGACCACTACTGCTACTTTTGTTGTTTTTTCTACCAAGCGCTTGGGCAGAATTGCCGCTAGACGAATTAACACTAACCCAGGCGTTGAGATTAAATAGCGAACTCGATTTGGAGCCTTCAGGACTGGCCTCTTGCAATGGCAACATGCTCATGGTGTCAGACAAGCATGATCACTTGATATACTCATTAGAGGTACAGAACGGCGACATAAAAACCAGCATCTTCAAAGAACTTGGCCATATCCCTGAAAACCCACATAATGAAATCCCGTGGACGCAAAAAATCAAGCTGTGGTTTATCGACGCCGTGATGGGAAACCACCTGGATTGGGAAGGCATTTCCTGTGATACCAATGGCAATATCTTTTTACTCAGTGAAACCACCGTTTCAGTACTAAAAATCAGCCCTGATGGTAAATTATTATGGTTAAAAAATTCATTATACCGTGACGGAAGTGCTGCAGGAATATTTACTAAAACATACACTGAAGGATTAGCATGGAGCAACAACAATCAAGTCTACATTGCCGCCGAACGACAGCCGCGAGGGTTAATAGAAACCACCCTAATCAATGACACACTTACAACCCAACGTGTCTTGGTTTTAGAAAACACGCCACTGCCGTTACCCACAGGCGATCAACGCGTCCCGGATTTTACCGGACTATTCACAATAAAGAATAACTTATTTACACTTGAACGAAACCATTCGGCATTATGCCAACGCAGTACAAAATCACTTCAACCTATCTATTGTTGGTCCTACGCCCATATTGAAAATGCACCTGAGTTTCAATACCAAGACTATCGATACGGTCTGGCCGAAGGTGTGGCGTTACACAATAACAAGTTATATATCGTATTTGATAATAACAAACAGGAAAACAAGGCCAACGCTGATACGAGCCCTCTGCTCCTGGAGTTTAACATCCCCGAGCAATTTTACGTTGAAAATAGGGCCACTGACTAAACGATCATCTGCGTTCCACATGCTTTACTAATAAGTACAGACTAATAAGTACAGACGAATGAGTACAAACTAACGGGGTCTATTATTAACCGGGATGCATTTACCCACAGACTCTGGCGAACACACAGAACCATCCGTCCAAATTGTTTTATCCAGTTTGGCATCCTTTAACCTGACATTGGTAATATCAGCCCCACTTAAGTCGGCCAGGGTTAAATCAGCCCCTGTAAAATCAGCATTTTTTAAATTCGCGCTTTGCAAAAGCGCATACCGTAAATCTGCATGTAACAAACGCGCATTTTCCAGATTCGTGTTTCGCATAAGTGCGCCTCGTAAATCTGTATTTTGGAAATTGGTATTCGGCGCATTCGCATTCACAAGGTCAATATAGGACATATCGGCATTAACAAACGTAGATCCATTCAAGTTAGCACCGACCAAATAGGCGCTGTGCATCTTAGCGCCCGCTAAATTTATCGCTACAATTTGAATACCCTGCAAACGACAGTTATTCCAGTTCACATTAGGGGCAGGCTGGACATTACAGTTATTGAGAATAATATACGGTTTTTGAACCTCGACAGAAGCAAACCAAACTGAGGCTAATAACATAAGACCCAAGACAACGATGCGTGGCAGATAGTTTTCTTTCGCCGGTTTATCCAGAATTTTTTTGAATTTTGTTTTTAGTTCCCGGTGCCTCAGAATATCGATCGGTTCTGACTCGCGGCGTTCAACGCCGGAACGTTTGAACCGAATATCTCCCGCCTGATCAGCTTCTTGGTCTGCAATCCTACGGCGATCGTCTGACAGACGCTCGTCTTCACGCAAACGCGCAATTCGCAAGCGTTCGCCATTTTCCTTAAGACTTAAATCCAGCTTCATTTGCTCAGGAATTAAATCGGGCAACTCAGTAACAGGTACCCAACTACACTGATCTGGACTTAATTCATCCGTCTCCAAAATCCGGCCCAACAGTATATACCGTGTAATCATACCTGAGGGAAAAGGACCGCGAATTTCCTTATTTCGCCGGGTATACCACAATTGATTTATTGCCATTGCTCACACCACCGATATACAGCCTGATTTAGATACTCGAAACAAATCGCCGGCTGAGCAGATTTATTGTATTTTATAAATCGTAAATAAATGATCAGGCTGTCCTAATATAAATAGGCGTTCCACCTAGAAAAATAAGTTGGGTGCAAAAAAGACATGCGAGAGCGTGTATGGACTTTCGTGGTCCAACTGATTTTTCTGAGTTCAGCTATTGGTCCTGATTTTTGCATGGAAACAACGCATGAAACTCAACGGTCCTAAAACAATTATTCAAACAAACACGGGTAATACTCAGAATTCGACACCGAATTCCTGGACGGTGGGACAACGATTGAACGCCACTGTCACCTCAAAAAGCACCCACGGCAATATCACGTTAAATATTGCAGGCGCAGCCTATAGCACAACGACGTCAGCACCACTAAAAGTCGGGCAACAACTACAACTTAGCGTGCTTAATCTCGCCGACTTACCCACTGCAAAAGCACTAAATATGCCAACGAACGTTTCAACGGCAACTCATTCTGCGTCGAATAGCGCTACGGCGCAATCAACAGGCGCACCGCTCATTTCACTGGACATACCAGACTCCCTTCGCGCATCATTGGCCAAAGGCGATATTATTAGCGTCCGTGTAGCGCAAACCCTTAGCCCATCTCAGGTTTTGTTAAATTTATCCAATCAGCAAATAACAGCTCACACAACGACAGCACTTAATCCTGGTAAATCCCTGACACTCCAGCTAGTTACCCTTGGCGGCCCGCCAAAACTGCTAATTCTGACACCAATAGAATCACTGCAAGGCGGAGCAACCTATTTACGTGAAAACATTGCCATCCAGCAAAGTTACGCGCCACTCCTAGCCAATATGCTCTACCTATCAATGCAAAATAATTCGACAATATCCCAAAATCATTCTGCACCTAATTCCAGTGTCGCCTCACAATTGCGACATATTGCCCGACAGATATTAAACAATTTGTCCACACCAAGGAGTCTCTCTTCTGCCAGCGGACTTAAACAAGGTTTACAGCAGTCTGGCATTTTTTTTGAGTCATTGTTAAAAACGCTCGCCTTAGGTTCAATTGCAGAGAATCAAGTCAACACCGTTGTTAAATCTGACTTAAAAGCTAACTTGCTACATCTACTGCATTATATATCTCAACAACGTACAACCCCACCCACGACAAGCTTAGTAAATAATAGGCCGCAACCAGCCCCCCCTCTTAGACATTCACGTCCAGTAGCTCAGGGGGCCACACAGGCAAACATTACCCCCCAATCATCGTTAACGACCGTTTTAGATGAATTATTCCAACAGGTGAAAGGAAGTCTGGCCAGAACAGTACTCAGTCAATTAGCCTCAGGGGAACGTAGCGACGATGGCAAGCGGGTTATGACCACTGAAATACCAGTGCTGCAAAACGACGCTATTGACATTATTCAGTTCCGCATCGAGCAAGAGGCTTCTCCAGCAAGTAGTCAACAACCACCATCTGCCTGGAGTGTAATAATTGCCTTTGAAATTGGAATGATGGGCCCGGTTCATGCAAAAATTTTGCTACACCATCATAAAATTCACATTAACTTCTGGTCAGAGCGCCGCTTCACGCAAACATTTATTGCACAGCACTTAACGATACTGAGGGATAACATCGCCAAGGCGGGTATCCAGGTGGCCCAGTTAAACAGCTATGAAGGAAAACCACCCGCGCCAACAACGGACGATTCACCCCAAAATATAATGCTGGACATCAACGTATGAAAGATAAAAATGAATCACCTAGTAATCACGCAACTAATCACGCAACCCCAAAAATGGCCGTAGCATTGCAGTACGATGGAGAAAACACACCCACTGTAACCGCTAAAGGGATGGGGGATATCGCAGAAAAAATCATTGAATTTGCCAAACAACATAACATTCCCATTGAAAAAGACAACGGTTTAGTGGAATTTTTAGCACAGCTAAAATTGAACGCTGAAATTCCAGAGACGCTGTATGTTGCCGTAGCGGAGGTAATCGCATTTTCCTACTTAATAAGTGGAAAATGGCCAAAAGACTATGAAAAATAAACAGCTTTCAATACAATATAACTAACTTGCCTTATCAAGTCGATTGGCAAGCAAAATGAGCTCCGCTTCTCCGCGTGCAATACCACAGTCTTCAATAACGTCACTTAGCGCTGCACCGCGCTGCGCCATTTTTAGCGCTTGCTTATAGCTTCGTTCCGGTGCCTCCTGCATTTCCAGTTTATCCTGGCGCACAGTAAGGCTCCTGGCATTTTCCTCCAATCGGCTCACATGCTCACCGATACCGATTGCACCGGAACACAGCGCACTGAGGTCTTCCTTCAGTATCGCAATAGTCGTTTCCTGCTGAGTAAACACGTTGTTAAAATGACGGTACAACATTGCCACGGCAACTAATGTGAGTAATAAAATGGCACTCATCGCCAGCGTAGCCAGGGCTAATGATGTCACCGGAACAGAAAATAATGCACTATTCATAGTATTTCCCAACTGCTATAAGTCATCAAGCAAATTCATCGATATGTGGTTTTCCATCATTTGGACGCTCTTCCTTTAACTCCTTATTTTTTTGCGCGTTTTGATCCTTCTCATCACGCGACTTGCGTTGTTGCTGATCCTGTTTCGGGTTAACTCGAAAACCAGGGTAAATGCCTTTAATTCCTTCAAAACCGACCATGGGCTCACCTTAATTAAATAATTAATGTTAATCCCCGATTGGCTACTGATTATGGTGCAAATATTATTTGGTAAAACTATACTCGCGGCATTTAGGTGTTACGTGTTCATCCTATTTTTTTCATGGGCACCAAAAATAGGTTTTTTTAAGGGAGGCGAAATAATGCGTGAGCCTGACTATTGTAAAAACAACCATGCTGCCATGGAGCTTTCCTTAACATAAATAGGGTTTGTAAATATGTCGAAATCCTAAATGCCACAGGTATAATGGTAGTTACATCATCGTTACATCTGCCCATTGCTCATCAGTCAACAACTTATTAAGATCTACTATTATAAGCAGTTCACCTTGCTGACTGGCAACACCTTGTATAAATTTAGCACTATCTTCAGTACCCACATTAGGGGCCGTTTCCACTTCTGATGCTCGTAAATCAACAACTTCCGCTACGCTATCCACTAAAATACCCACGACTTGCTCATCCGATTCGATGATCACAATGCGCGTAGACTCTCCCATTTCCTTGGGCATTAATCCAAATCGTTTTCGTGTATCGATAACGGTGACGACATTACCACGCAAATTGATAATCCCTAACACGTAATCCGGCGCACCAGGCACTGGGGCAATTTCGGTAACCCGCAATACTTCCTGTACCTGCATAACATTTATGCCATATTTTTCATTTTCCAGTCTAAACGTAACCCAACGTAGTATGGGATTATCCTGATTTTGCGCAGCATTTGTCATAGCCATTCACTTTAACCTTTTATGTTTACATCTTAGAAACCGAATTAGTAGATCTAATACGTCAAGCACTAGTCATATCAGCGTAATTCGAATAAAATAAAGCATATTTCATACCAGCCCATTTCATACTAGTCCATAGCGGCATCATTCATCAAAACCCCGAGTGCAATTGCTCAATCAAACCATCCACATCCAATAACGTACACATTTCCTTAACCACCGTACCCACTAGCCAGTGCTGGCTTTTATTGTCATGCCAGCGCACATCAGTGGACTCCAACGTAATCACCTCTGAGACCGAATCGCTCGCAATCCCCCAGTGACCGTCATCGATTAACATAATGTATTTGCCTCGCCTCGATAACGGATCCAGTGAATCCGCCTGACCTGAGTTCGCGTTAATAACACCGGCAAGGTCAACCAACTGAACATTCTGCTCACGGTTACGCACTAAACCAACAAACCAGGGAGCATGTTTAGGTAACACCGTAATATGATCTGGCCATTCCAGAATTCCATTCAATCGTTCCAAGGGCGCAGCCAGATTTATACCCGCCACTTTAAACATTAAACATTGGAAATAGGACTGACCCCATTCCGGCACACCTAATTCGGGATCTAATTCCGGACCGATCGGTGCATCAGGAAGTAAGGCGATGGCGGTTTCGGTACTTACTATCTCGGTACTTACTATCTCGGTACTTGCTGTCTCGGGTATTTGCGCTGATGGGCCGTCCTGCTCGTATGGCAGAGTCTCCCCAAGTACCACCGGTGTCACAAGAATTGTTCTTCCTGTTACAATGGGGGGAGCGGCATACTGGGTGTTATCAATAAGGGCAGGAAGTAATAGCGGTTCTACAACGGGAGTCACTGTCGCGTTGACTTGTTGCTGCCCTGTTGGTTCATCAAACACATCACTCTCGTTACCCCCACCTTCTGCTGCAAGTATAGCCTCATCAGCATCCGGTTCCTCAGCAAACAGGGCATCGAAATACAGGCCTAGCGCATCTTTTTGATCCACGATGGGCGCAGTTTTTTGCTTGTCTGTTATGCTAGACATATTATGCCACTGCGCGCGGATGACCTGCCGTTTGCGACTTCGCGATGATGTCCTCTAAAAACAAATCATATGCCAGTGCCCCTCTATCCCGAGGTGAACGAATAGGCAGCGGAATACCCGCGCGGCTAGCCTCCCGAAACTGCGTATCGACAGGAATAACTGATTTCCAAATAAATTTTGGATAGGTTTCGCGCAGTACACGTAACGTATTAACGGACGCTCGTGTTCGCCGGTCATACATTGTTGGTAATATGGTGTAGTCCAGTTGCTTCTTTTGCGCCGCCGCAATCATCGTCAGCGTTCGCAACATTCGCTCAAGACCTTTCAAGGCTAGAAATTCGGTTTGAACTGGAATAATCAGATGCTGACAGGCCGCCAGCGCATTTACCATTAAGACCCCCAATTGCGGTGGGCAATCTATCATAACCTGGTCAAATTGGTGTTCCATAGCCTTTAACGAACGTGCAATCACTAGACCCATACCATCCATAGCACCTAATTGCCGATCTAATGTTGCCAAGGCCATAGACGCTGGTAACAAAAAGAGATTGTCAAACCGGGTATTTAGCACCAGCTCAGATGGGTTTTGGAACTGACGCTTGGATTTTTTCTCAAATAATTGGTACAAGCTGCTTTCGATGGTATCCGGGTTATGCCCAAAATAGGACGTCATCGATCCATGTGGATCCATATCAACCATCAATGTTTTAGTGTTTCGTTGTGCAAAAATGCCTCCCAGACTAACGACCGTTGTGGTTTTGCCAACGCCCCCTTTCTGGTTAGCAACAGCCCAGACTCTCAACGCCCACCCCCAGGATTAGTGTTTGGTGTTATTGGTAAGGGTAACTGTATAAACTGCGATGGCGTGGATATAGTACGAGGTGCATCTGGAATCGATCGGTCTGGTGCTTGACTCGGCGGCTCACGATTTATCCGAGGTTCACTTATTGTCGAATTGCTGTTACCACTACCCAATAAAATGGGTGCTTTTCTGTCGGATGGGCCTATTTTTTTCGGACCTTTACTTTGTAACTTATCCCTTAAAGCCGGATTACTGGCAGCATTCGCGATAGCATTACTGATCGAGTTGCCCAAGTCACTGCTGGGTTTTTTCGAATCAAACAGCTCTTTTCGGCGCTCATTAGGTCTATTCAGAATAAGAATCGCTACCCGGCGATTCTTATCGCGACCAACCCGCGTCGTATTTGGTGCAATGGGCTTAAATTCACCGTAACCTATTGCAGCCAGGCGTTCAGGATCGACGCCAGACTGAGTGAATAAACTAACGACACTGGCCGCACGCGCTGCCGATAACACCCAATTGGAAGGGAACGCCGCCGTTGTTATGGGAATATTGTCGGTAAACCCCTCGACATTTACTTCATTGGGTAAATCTTTCACAATTTTTGCAATTTTTTTGAGCACCGGTGTTGCTCCAATATTTAAAAAGGCTTTGCCGCTCCTAAACAAAATACTCGATTTTATTTCAATCTCGACGCCTTTATTGGTTTTTGTGACCTTTGCAACATCTTTGTCTAATAGCCCTTTCAATCCCTCTGCCAATTCATCGGCCACCTTATGCATTTCAGCAACCTCTTTGGGCGACGGCATGACATGATAGTCAACTCCAATACGGCTTACATCATCATCTTTGTGGTCCGGCATGGCCTTGTGTTGAATGATCGGCGCCCGCAGCGGCGTTCCTTGCTGAATAGGCTCCGCCGTTTTAGCCGGTTGACTGAATGCAGTCACTATCGAACTGGATAAGACCCGGTACTTGCCTTCATTAACAGAAGAGATAGAATACATAACAACGAAAAATGCAAAGAGCAGTGTAATAAAGTCAGCATACGAAACTAACCAGCGTTCGTGGTTTTCGTGTTCTTCCTGTTTTTTCCTACGAGCCATGCTGAGTCCGACCTAACTAAGTCCCTGAATGTTTTTACAGCACTTTCCTGCGACATATCAACTAACAAATCCATGCAATTTAGTTTCTATATTTCTGGGGTTTTCTCCTTCGGCTATCGATATAACCCCTTCCACCATCATCTCGTGTAATTGCGTATGTGAGTACACCTGCGCTTTCATCTTATTTGCGAATGGCAGAAAAACAATATTTGCCAACCCTACACCATAAATCGTCGCAACAAACGCAGTGGCGATACCGGAGCCGAGCTTGCTTGGGTCAGCGAGGTTTTCCATCACGTGAATCAACCCCATTACTGCACCAATAATACCAACCGTAGGGCAGTAGCCTCCCATTGACTCAAATACCTTTGCAGCTTGAATATCATGATGCTCTTTCGCATCCATTTCCACTTCCATTACCCGGCGAATCACTTCCGGTTCACTGCCATCCACCAATAACTGTAATCCCTTACGCGCAAACAAATCCTCTTCAGTTTCAGCAATCGCTTCCAACCCCAGTAACCCTTCCTTACGGGCGATATTGCTCCAATCCATAATTTTTTCTATCATTTGTTCGCTACCCAGCTTGGGGGGAACAAAGACCCAATACATCATTTTTATGGAATGCATGAATACGGACATCGATGACTGCAACATTACTGCACCAATAGTCCCTCCCATCACAATAAGAAGTGCAGGCCCATTAATTAGAGAGCGGATATTCCCACCTTCCAGCGCCTGACCGCCAATTATCGCGCCTAACCCAAGCACTAAACCGATGATACTTAGCTTATCCATATCGCTACACTCCTTGCGCTAGATACCCTACGCTAGGTACCCTGCGCTAGGTTCGCTCCGATATCATCCAGTGAAAGAATATGGTCAACGACCCCCGCCTCAGTAACCGCCGCAGGCATACCATAAACAACACAGCTCGCTTCATCCTGGGCCCAGACAGTGGCCCCACCACGTTTAAGCAACTTAACACCTTCGCAGCCATCAGACCCCATTCCGGTTAAAATAATGGCGAGGGTTTTACGAGAAACATCCTTTGCGATGGACGAAAAGGTAATATCCACGCAAGGCCTATAATTCTGACCAGCTGTAGCTTCTGATACACGCACGATATTCGTACTCCCAGAACGCTTTAACTCCATTTGCATTCCACCGGGCGCCAGCAAAGCCAAACCTGGCTTTAATTCATCGCCATCAACCGCTTCTTTTACGTTAATGGCGCAGCAACTATTTAAGCGTTGTGCAAACGCGCCGGTAAAGCTGCCCGGCATATGCTGCACCAAAAGTAGCGGCTTATTAAAATTTGCGGGCAACTTGGATAATATTTGTTGTAGGGCAATTGGCCCACCAGTCGATGTACCAATGGCAACTAAATTATAAATACCCTTGTGTACCGAAACTCTTGCGCCCGGCCTAACCCCGACAGGAGGTTTAACCAAGGGTCTCTTATAGGTTTCGCCCAAGGCCCTCGTTGTTCCAATAACCGGCTTTGTTGTATTAATGATCGTAGAAGACGGCCGAGAGGACGGTAGCGTTCGCTTCGTCGCTACCGCCTTGATCTTGTCACAAAGTAATTTTCGAGCAACCAGCTTGTCGGCAGAAATATCTTCAAATCGTTTGGGCAAATAATCGATAGCACCCGCTTCCAATGCATCGAAGGTCGCTTGAGCCCCCTCTGTGGTTAATGAGGAGAACATCAAAATAGGAATGCGGCGAATGGTCAGTATTCGTTTCGTTGCCTCTATACCATTCATAATAGGCATCTCGATATCCATGGTGATCACGTCCGGCCTCAAACTTCTGGCCTTGTCAACGGCATCACGTCCATTTTCCGCTTCACCAATAACCTCGATAAGCGGATCGGACTCAAGCATTTCCGTCACTCTGCGCCGAAAGAACCGGGAATCATCAACCACCAATACCCGTACACTCATGACAGTGAAACCCTCAAAGCCGTCTGGCGTACGTTTGCATTAATCCGGGTATATCAAGAATTAATGAAATACGTCCATCCCCAGTAATTGTTGCACCTGCAAGTCCTTTCATTCCGTGCAATAAAGCGCCGAGTGGTTTAATAACCACTTCCTCCTGACCTATCAATTGATCAACCACAAACCCGATTCGTTGTACCCCCATACTAACTACTACCACATGACCTTCGCGGGGAAGCTCCTGGCCATTAGCGCCATTAACCAGCCAATGACGTAAGTAAAAAAGCGGTAATGCCTTATCGCGGACCATAACCACCAACTGCCCATCGACCACATTGGTCTGTGTGAGATCAAGGTGAAATATCTCATTGACGCTCGCAAGTGGTAACGCAAATATTTGAGTTGCCAGCATCACCATTAACGTTGGCATAATAGCAAGCGTCAGTGGTACTTTAATAATAATGATACTGCCACGTCCCTGCTTTGAATCAATCTCCACACTACCGTTGAGCTGTTCAATCCGTGTTTTAACAACATCCATACCGACACCACGGCCAGACACATCGGAAATTTCCTGTTTGGTAGAGAAACCGGGTGCAAATATTAAGTTATAACAATCTTTTGGCTCTAGTCGCGCCGCCGCTTCTTCGTCTAAAACACCTTTATCAACCGCCGTTTTTCGCAGTTTATCCGGATCCATGCCTTTACCATCATCTTCGATGGTTAACAAAATATGGTCACCTTCCTGTTCAGCGGTTAAAATAACCGTGCCATTTCTGGTTTTATTATTACGCTCTCTTTCATCCGGCATTTCCACGCCATGATCCACCGCATTTCGTACCAAATGAACCAGCGGATCAGCCAGCGCTTCCACCAAATTTTTGTCTAAGTCGGTATCTTCACCCTGCAGCTCAAGATTGACTTCCTTGTTAAGGCTTCGGGCCAAATCCCTTACAACGCGGGGAAATCGACCGAATACTTTTTTGATCGGCTGCATACGGGTTTTCATCACCGCTGCCTGTAAATCAGCAGTAACCACATCGAGGTTGGCAACCACTTTCGACATTTCTTCGTCGTTGCTTGCATTCTCCAGAGTGGCCATTCTATTCCGAACCAAGACCAACTCACCAACCATATTCATGATGTCGTCGAGTCGTTTCGTGTCTACTCGAACCGTCGACTCCGCTTGCGCCGATTCTTTTTGTTTCGCCGCAGCACTTGCCGAAACTGGTTTTGCCTCCACTTTATTCGGCTGACTCCCCGCTCTTGCCGCTGGCGAGACACTCGCTGGTTTGCTACTCGAGGCTGCCGCAGGTGCATTACCATTATTCGCTGGCGCTGCACCACCGACCCGAGGTTTATTCTGTGGTGCAGGCGTGCTCGACACCGGGCCCTTACCGTGTAAATTATCTAACAGAGCATCAAATTCATCATCGGTAATTTCATCACTCGCCGGGGTAGGTGGCACCGATTGCGCGTCCGCCTTAACTGATGAGTCAGCGGCACCGCTTCGTGCGCCCTGCATATTATCCAGTAATGCATCAAACTCTTGCTCGGTAATTTCATCTGAGCCAGCGGCATCCGCTGTCGCGCCGGTCTCAGACGTATTTGGCGCAGAAGTTTTCCCCTGCTCCATTGAATCCATTAAGGTTTGATATTCTTCCGCCGACAAATCCGACTGCGCATCCGGGGGTGCAGTACCGGCTGGATTGTTTTGAGGTGCCGCCGGGGGCGTCGCGTTTCCGGCGGCACTGGGCACCGCCAAGCCGTCCAGTTGCTTCAATAACGCTGGCGCTGCATGCTCAGGAACCTGCCCTGATCGAATCGCTTCGAATTGTTCATTCAAAACATCTAACACAGGCAAGATGACATCCATCACCTGGGTATCGACTTCACGCTCTCCGTTGCGCAATATATTAAATACATCTTCAGATCGGTGACACAATCCAACGAGTGCATCCAAGTTAAGAAAACTGGCGCCCCCTTTAATGGTATGAAAACCACGAAACACGGCATTCAATAGCTCTCGATTATCGGGACTATTCTCCAGTTCGACTAATTGTTCACCCAATTGCTCCAAGATCTCACCCGCTTCAACGAGAAAGTCCTGTAGCAATTCGTCATCTTCTTCCATTGACATTATTTATGCCTTTGCAAATATAATTACGCGGACTAAAACCCTAAACTAGACAGCAAATCGTCCACATCGTCTTGGCCACTAACAACATCACTTTTACCAACGCCAGGTATTTGTGGACCCTCTGCCTCAATATCCCTTTTATTCTCTTCCACAGCAGGCGTCATCTTGTGGCCGGTAATCCGAATCAATTCAACCAGATTGTTCTCCACCTGGCCAACCAGAGTAATCACTCGCTTTATAATTTGCCCTGTTAAATCCTGAAACCCCTGTGCCATCAGCACATCGTTAAGGTTGTTTTTCATCACTGCGGATTCGTTTTCGATATCGACTAAGAAAGTTTCTATTGAACCACTCAGCTCTTTAAATTGCTCAACGCTTAGTTCCCGCCGACGAAACCGTTCCCACACCTCGCGTAACTCACCGGCTCTATTAGATATAGTCTCAGCCATTGGCATGGTTTCTTCAACAGCACACAACGTTCGATCAGCTGCTTCCTGGGTCATTGTTATGACGTAATTCAATCGTTCACGAGCATCCGGTATTTCAAGCTCGGCCATTCGATCCAGATTTGAATCTTCACAAAATGAATTTAGCGTATTATGCAGCTGGCGCGTCATCTTACCGACTTCCTGAAACAACTCGGACTCGCGCGCATCAGCAATCGTTCTCAGCAACTTGTCAACCTGCTCCTCATTGCCTTTTTGCAATGCGATTAACATTTCTTCAGCCTGAGCTAACATATCCTCTTTATAGGCGGCGTTAGAATTTTTCATTTTTAACCTCTTTTTGCCTAGCCTTCCGCATCCAATCGTTCCCAAATCTTATCTATCTTTTCTTTTAAGGTTTGGGCAGTAAAGGGCTTCACTATATACCCATTGACTCCAGACTGTGCCGCTTCCACGATTTGCTCGCGCTTAGATTCTGCAGTAACCATCAAGACCGGTAAGCTGGAAATGCTGTCATCGGAACGCACCGCTTTTAGCAAATCAATACCCTGCATTCCAGGCATATTCCAATCAGTGACCAAAAAATCAAAATCGCCAGCCTGTAACATAGGCAGCGCTGTATTTCCGTCATCAGCTTCCTGGGTATTGTTGAAGCCTAAATCCCGAAGCAGATTCTTGATAATCCTACGCATTGTGGAAAAATCATCCACGATCAGGATTTTCATGTTCTTGTCCAAGACAAACCTCCGATTTTGCTAGAAACTTTACAAATAAAAGTCTTAATTAAAACCTAATTCACAAATAACAACCTAAAATTAGTCACTTATGCTTATGCCCCAACCCACTGGGTCATACGAGACTGCAACCTGATAACCGCCTGACTATGAATTTGGCATACGCGTGACTCACTAACACCAATAACGGCACCAATCTCTCGTAAATTTAGCTCTTCATCATAATAAAGTGCCATCACCATTCGTTCGCGCTCAGGCAGGCCCGCAATTGCTTCCGCCAGGCTCCGCTTGAAATCTTCGGTCTGTAACCCCTCAAGAGGTCCTTTCTCCCGATCAGCAAGCCCTGCAATCCCGCCATGCGCCTCAACTTCCAACTCCTCATAGCTAAAGACCCGATGGCCACTGGCTTCCTGTAGTAACTGATGGTATTCATCAAGTGAAACCTTTAACTGCTGAGCTATTTCGTGATCTCTTGCATCGCGACCGGTCCTGTTCTCTATTTCACGCACAACTTCCGCCACCATTCGGGCCTTGCGGTGAACTGACCGTGGAGCCCAGTCATTTTTCCTGATTTCGTCCAGCATGGCGCCCCGGATACGAATTCTTGCGTACGTTTGAAAGCTCGCACCTTGCGTGGCATCGTAATTTCGTAATGCCTCCAACAACCCTATCAAGCCTGCTTGTATTAAGTCATCCTGCTGTACGCTTGGTGGTAATCGCGACATTAAATGATAGGCAATTCGTTTTACCAATGGTGTATACAGTACAATCTGTTCACCATCATTTTGATCATACCCTTGTGTATCTGCATATGCGGCCATCCCATTCATAACGACACTCCTGTTCCGTGTTGACTAGCCTTAATGAGTCGCTCGACGAAGAACTCCAGTCGACCTCCTGCCGATGTCGGCATAGGCCAACTATCGGCTCGTTGGGCCAGTTTCTTAAACGCTAATGATGATTTACATCTAGGATAGGCATCTGAAACTGCTCTCTGGCGCTGAACCGCCTTGCGAAGATACTCATCGTTGGGCACTACCCCCATAAAATCGAGAGCAACCTCCAGGTATCGGTCGGTTACTTTGACAATTTTCTGGTAAAGATTCCGCCCCGCCTGTATGTCGGTTACCATGTTCGTTAATACGCGAAAACGATGCAAGCCATAGTCACGACTTAATAATTTAATTAATGCATATGCGTCGGTAATAGACGCTGGCTCGTCACACAACACAATAACGACTTCCTGAGCCGCCTTTGTGTAGCTCACAACGCCATCGGAGATTCCCGCTGCCGTATCAATGATCAGATAATCCAGTGGTATATGAAACTCACTAAAGGCATGAATAACGCCTGCATGTTCAGCAGGCGATAACTCCGACATGGCTTGTAATCCAGACGAAGCGGGCACAACACGCAAGCCTTCGGGACCGGTGACAACCACATCGTCCAGGGAGCACTCCCCTCTAATAACATGCGATAAATTTCGCTTAGGGTGTAACCCCAGCATAACATCGACATTCGCCAGTCCTAAATCAGCATCCAGCAACATGACATCTCTACCCATGCCCGCCAGGCAAACACCCAAATTAACAGAAACGTTGGTTTTACCAACCCCGCCCTTTCCACTGGTTACTGCGATAACACGAACCGGCTTGGAGCGTGCAGCCTGCCTTAATCCACTGGCTTGATCTACTGTGTCAGATACCAACATTAGTTAACATTCCATTAAACGCAAGTTCAACCGCTTCCACTTGCAGAGGCTCATCAACCTGTTCCGCTATTGATACCGCGCGACTGATCAGGTTGTAAGCACGAGCAAGATGGAAGTCCTCAGGGACTTTCTGCCCATCGCTAACATAAGCAATCGGCAAATGATTAAGTAATGCGACCGAAAGTGCACCACCCAAATTGGTGGTTTCGTCGATTTTTGTTAAGATACAGCCATGCAGCTGAACCCCGCTGAATGCTTTAACAATTTCTTCCAGACCAGCACGGTGTGTTGTTGTCGATAAAGCAATAAATGTTTTTATTAGTGGCGCGCTGTCGGCTAATAGTGAAAACTGTTCTGACAATCTGATATCTCGTTGCCCCATACCGGCAGTGTCAATAAGCACCAGCTCTTTATCAGAAAACGAATTCAATATATCCACCAACTCCGACTTTTCCTTAGCGACCCTAACCGGTATATCCAATATGCGGCCATAAGTCCTCAGCTGCTCATGTGCCGCGATACGAAAACTATCGGTGGTTACCAGAGCAAGCTTGTTACGTCCCTGCTTCAGGGCATAACGTGCTGCCATTTTTGCAATCGTAGTGGTTTTTCCGACGCCGGTGGCACCGAGCACTGCAACGACCCCGCCCGTCGCGGTAACATCATCGCTGTATATAGGCAACTGACTTGCAAACAACGACATTGCATGCGGCCAAGCCGTTTCATGCTCCATGCCATCAGCTGGCAGCGCATCTGCAATTCGTTGACACAAAATCGGACTGATATCCAACTGCAATAACTGTCGTATCAGCTTGGCGCGAACCGGGTTTCGTCGCGCCATATCCCCCCACGCCAAACCCGTTAGTTGTTGCTCAACCAGACCGCGAAGCGTTTTTATTTCGTTACGCATGTCAACCAAGGTTGGTTCTTGAGACCATACCGATGGCTTCGGCGCGTTGGATTTATCCCGTTTTGGAGACTCAATCTCCCGATCCCTAGCGGGAGGCTCAAAAAGTGTCTCACTGATACGAACATCACCCGACCCCAGGGAGTCAGGCCCCCATTTATCGCTATTTTTATTAGTAGGGGTAGTCTTAATAGGGTCTGTCTTAATAGGGTCTGTCTTAATAGGATCAGTTTTTATAGAATCAGAATCATCCAACAGGGTAAACTTGAATCCGTCATCTGCCCCACGCCCCGGCCCCGGACGTGGTTCGGCGCGTTGCGCAATTTTTGACACCGTACTTTCAAACGGATTTTTTTCCAAAGATGCAATCGTTGACGATGCCGACTTGGGCGAACCCCCAATAGGGTCTCCCTTGTTTTCCTGTGTTTTTGACGCAGCATCAAACAATGGTCGTGATGATGATGGCGTAAACCTGTCCTCATCACCAGATGCAGAGAACGTATTGGGATTACTTTTATTGTTATCCGTACTTGAGGCAAGCTCGGAGTGATGACTTCGTTTGCTGGGTTTCTCTCTATCAAGGAGCGATTCATCGTAATCAATCGCCGCGATAACCTCGACCCCACCGCTTACTCGACTGTTGGAAAGGATGACTGCATCAGCCCCTAATTCCTCACGCACCATGCGAATAACATTACGCATATCCTGTGAGAAAAACCGTTTGATCTTCATACTGCACCTCAGATACTAGGTTAATTCACTGGCTTTAACAGTATTCTTTAAATCATTTTCACGCGGCATTAGCGGCACCTACAGTTGCTGTTATTCTAACTTGTTTATTGTCGGGTATTTCTTCAAATGCCAACACATGCAAATTTGGCACACCATGCCGCACAAATCGAGCAAGCATCGAGCGTATCGATGATGTGACCAGAAGAATTGCGGTATACCCAGCTGCTTCTTGGCGTTGCGCATGCTCGGATAACGACTTGAGTAAGTTATCTGCCAGTCCAGGCTCAAATCCTGCCGCCTGGTCAGTACCGCCCTGAATAGCTTGATGCAACAACTGTTCCAGCGCCGGATCCAACGTTATCACCGGTAGCTCTATACCTGTGCCACCAATGTGTTGTGCAATAGAGCGCCTCAAAGCCACCCGCACCGCGCTGGTCAAAATGCCAGGGTCTTGACTGTCTGACGCATGTTCCGCCAAGGTTTCGGCTATGGTTCTTATATCCCGTATTGGAATTCCCTCCATTAATAAATTTTGTAGTACTTTTACAACACAGCCCAGTGACAATGCCTTGGGCACCAAATCTTCTAGCAGTTTAGGGGCGATTTTTTCGAGATTATTAAGCAAGTGCTGAACCTCTTCATGGCCCAATAGTTCATCAGCGTGTTTTTGTAAAATGTGACTTAAGTGAGTTGCCGTTACGGTGCTCGCATCAACCACCGTATACCCCAGGCTTTGAGCCTGATCCCGTAACGTTGGCTCCACCCACACCGCCTCCAGGCCAAATGCGGGATCACTTGTTGGAATCCCCTCTACCGTACCAAATACCTGCCCGGGGTTAATCGCCATTTCCCGGTCTGGATGAATCTCCGCTTCTCCCGTTGTAACCCCCATTAAGGTAATCCGATACGCATTTGGCTTCAAATCCAAGTTGTCTCGAATATGCACGGGCGGAATTAAAAACCCCAATTCTTGAGAAAGCTTTTTCCTAACACCTTTAATACGCGTCATAAGCTGCCCCCCTTGATTTTTGTCCACCAGAGGAATCAACCGGTACCCCACTTCCAACCCAATCAAGTCCACCGGTGTAACATCATCCCAACTCAGCTCCTTGGGTTGCGACTTTGGTTCTTCTGGTATCACTTGCATTTCGGCTAAGGCTTGTTCCTTGCGATGCTTAGTCAACATATACGCAGAACCACCCGCGGCGCTGGCAAGCAATAAAAAAGCGATATTTGGCATACCGGGAATAACCCCCATTACCCCTAATACCCCGGCAGTTACCCCTAGCGCCTTTGGATTTTCAAACAGTTGTGAAATAACCTCCGTCCCCATGTCGTGGGCAGAGGATATCCTCGTCACCATCAAACCAGCTGCCGTAGACAACAACAACGACGGTATCTGTGCCACCAGGCCATCACCAATAGTAAGCAAGGTATAATTGCGCATGGCATCCCCAAGATCCATGTCGTGTTGCACCATGCCTACCGCTAGCCCACCTATGATAGTAATAACCAGTATCAGAATACCCGCAATGGCGTCACCCCTTACGAATTTTCCAGCACCGTCCATAGAGCCATAAAAATCAGCTTCTTTGCTAACTTCCTCGCGCCGGGTTCGCGCTTCGTCCTGAGAAATCACACCGGCATTTAAATCCGCATCAATCGCCATTTGCTTGCCAGGCATCGAATCCAGGGTAAACCGAGCACTGACTTCGGCCACCCGCGTTGCACCTTTGGTCACCACAACAAAATTAATAATAACCAATATCAGAAAGATAACGAGACCCACAGCGGTATTACCACCAATAACAAATTCCCCGAAGGCTTGAATCACTTTGCCAGCGGCATCAGTGCCGTTATGGCCATCAAGTAACACTACACGGGTAGATGCAATATTAAGACTCAAACGTAATAAAGTGGCAACCAGAATAACCGTGGGGAATACCGCGAACTGCAATGGTCGCTGCACATAAACCGATGCCAGCAATATCACCAACGCCAGTGATATATTAAAGGTAAACAACAAATCCAGCATAAAGGGTGGCAACGGCACCACCATCATCGCCAGCATTACCATGACCAGAATCGGCGCCCCAAGTCCGCTACTCATCAATCGTTTCACTACTGTTAGCACATTAATTGGCATATCGCCTAGTCCCTCCGTAAATCGTCAGGAACCGGCGGATCTGACATCGGTTGCGGCTCTACACCCCCGTATATTTTGTATTGCCGCAATTGATAAATATAAGCCAGTACCTGCGCCACAGCCAGATACAATCCTGCGGGTATCTCCTCACCTAACTCTGAGTTGTAATAAAGCGCCCTGGCCAATACCGGTGTCTCCAGCACTGGCACCTCGTGCGCCTCGGCCACGCGGCGTATTTGCAGAGCCAGTATATCCGCACCAATGGCGATCACAACGGGCGCGGTCATTGAGTCCTGGTTATATTTTAGTGCGACCGCAAAATGCGTTGGGTTCGTAACGACGACGTCAGCCTCTGGAATTGCTTCCATCATTCGGCGTTGTGAAACCTCCCGTTGCATTCCCCGTTGTTTACCCTTGAGTTCCGGATTACCTTCCGTATCCTTAAGTTCGTCTTTAACCTCCTGGAGCGTCATCTTTAGCTGGCGCTTGTGTTCCCACAGCTGAAAGGGAACATCAATCAATGCAACAAAAATCAACGTACTGCTTAACAGGATAAAGACCCAGATCAGCTCAGTCCCCAAATGGGCCAGATTGACGCCTAAATCCCCTTCTCCAAGCACCAAAAATTCCGGAAATTTTTCAATAAATAATATATAACCAACACTGGCAACAATTATCAGCTTGCCCAATGACTTTAATAATTCAACCAGCCCTTTCCACCCAAAAATTTTCCCCATCCCCTTAATCGGATCCAAGCGGTTAAATTTCGGGGCCAGTGCCTTCATGCTGAAGTTCCAACCACTCATTAAGAGAGGTGATACCACCGCCGCAACGACCATTAGAAAGAAAAAAGGAATGATATAATTCAGCGCATCAATGATAGTATCCCAGAACACTTTTGCTAATAGCTTGTCGTCAAAAATCAAACTACGATCAATGTCAAAGCTTACTTTCATAATATGAATCATGCCTTCAACAATCTGGCCACCGAGAAACAAAAACCCCACGCCAGAAAGCAACAACATCATAACGGTATTGAGTTCACGCGAACGCGCTATCTGCCCATCATCCTTAGACTTTTCGAGCTTTCGTCCCGTGGGTTCTTCGGTTTTCTCCTGTCCGCTGCCAGACTCTGCCATTTAAGGCACTCCCCCGGCGACGAATTTCATTAATTCAAATGCATTGCCAATTTGCGCCGTAACTTGAGGCAAAATCGTCGAGAAGGTGATCATCATAATAAGAAACCCCATCACCATCGTAATCGGGAATCCAACTGAAAAAATATTGAACTGGGGAGCAGAACGTGTGACAACACCAAAGGTAAGGTTGATGAGTAATATCGAAGCGATAGCAGGCAAGGCTATTTTTACACCACCGAGGTACATCTGCCCTCCCCAAATCACCAAATGCCACATCGAGTCTAACGTAACACCACTGGCGGAAATTGGCAGGCTCACAAAACTCTCGGCAAGGACCTCAATCATAATTAGGTGGCCATTGATAGCCAAAAATATAAGGGTTAACAGCACAATATAAAACTGGCTGATTACCGGCACTTGCAATCCTGTCTGAGGATCCACCATCTGCGAGAACCCCAGCCCCATCTGATAAGCAACCACTTGCCCGCCAATAATAAACATGCCAAAAATCATTTGTAACGAAAGTCCCATTGCCAAACCTATAATAATTTGATGTAGCGTAATCAGCAGCATGTCACCGGAGAAAACCTCAACCATCGGTGCTTTAGGAATAGTGGGTGCTATCACAAAAGTGAGTAATACAGCGAACCCCAATTTCACTTTGGATGGTACATTACGAGAACTGAATATCGGCGCCACTGAAAATAGCGCAGCTATCCTAGTCAATGTCCAAAGATAGGTGCCAATCCATGATATAAGCTCTTCGCTAGAAATAAACATGTACTTATTTTCTTTATCGACAAGAACAGCAAGCAAAAACACTAGTGAATTACATAAGGTATATTTGCGATCATCTGGTTCGTAAATTCGGTTAACATGGTCAGCATCCAGGGACCGGCAAACATAAGCGTCAGAAAGGTAACAATTAGTTTTGGAATGAAGCTTAAGGTCTGTTCATTAATTTGTGTAGCCGCCTGAATCATGCTAACAATCAACCCTACCGCTAGCGCAGGCAACAAAATGATAGTAGTAAGGATCAGTGCCACTTCAATTGCCTGCTGGGCAATGGTTAACACAAACTCAGGTGTCACAATAATTCTCCTGACGTGTTATAACGTTATACACTAAACATAAAAGCTTGACGCCAGTGTCCCCATAATCAGTGCCCAACCGTCAACCAGCACAAACAGCATTATCTTAAAGGGTAACGAAATTATCATGGGTGATAACATCATCATTCCCATTGCCATTAAAACACTCGCCACCACTAAATCGATAACAAGAAAGGGAATGAATATCATAAAACCTATTTGATAGGCAGTTTTAAGCTCGCTAGTCACAAATGCCGGCATTAACACTGAAAATGGCACATCATCTATGGAGTCTAGACCGTCTCTACCGGAAATTTTTGTGAACATACTCAAATCAGAGTCTCGGGTCTGATTGACCATAAACTGCTGAAACGGTGCTCGCGCCGCATAAAATGCCTCCTCTATTTCCATTTTCTCGTCGAGATAGGGGCTAACGGCCGTTTCATATACTTCGTTGAACACCGGTGACATGATAAAAAACGTTAGAAATAAGGCCAAACCAATGAGTATCCGGCTGGACGGCGCTTGCGGCATCCCAACGGCCTGACGAACAATCGCTAAAACAATTATTATGCGGGTAAATGAGGTCAGCATCATCAGACCGGCTGGAATAAACGTAAAGGCGGTCATCAATGCCAGTATTTGTAACGTCAAGGTATACGTTTGTTTACCATCACTGCCGGTGGTTACTGAAAATGCCGGCAACCCCAGGTCCGCGGCAAACGCCGCGCCAGGAAAAAGGCATATAACAACGAGAACTATGATAACTTCACTGCGGCGCATAATAACTTCGCTCAAATTAATACCAGAATATATTACCTACCAATAAACCCTTATTGTGGTTTTGTCCCTTTCAGTGCATTGACCAGTTTGTCTGAAAACCGCTCCGTAGATGAGGTGGACAGATTTTCCGTGGAAAGTGGTTGACTTAGAACATGCAAGGTCTGAATGCGCCCGGGAGCCACACCGATCAGCAACTGTTGTTCACCCACCTGAATCAACACCACCCTTTCGCGCGCCCCCATATGTAAACCACCGACTACCTTTAAATTACCTTTGGCCGCAACCTGAAAGTTTCCAAATCGACGCACTGCCCAAGCCGTTAATGCAATAAAGATCAACACCACAAACAATCCGAAAGTGACGTTCAGTATGTTTCCCGTCGATGAATGATCCGGCAGCAATGGGGGGGCCGGTTTTTTATTCTGAATGTCGGGTTGTTCTGACAATGTCAGCGCCTTATCAGCGCTCTGAATGGGTGAATTTTCATCGGCAAAAACGGATGAATTAACGAGCATTAGTATCACCATCAACAGTATCGCCATCAACACCGATATGGGTGTCAGGGCTAATTGCAGAGATAACCTGGGATGATAATGGCTAATCATTGCAATTTTTGAATTCGTTCTGCCGCACTGATAACATCCGTCAACCGAATCCCATATTTTTCATTAACCACCACCACTTCAGCATGTGCGATCAAGGTACCATTAACCAACACATCCAGCGGTTCGCCCGCTAACCGATCCAGCTCCACGACAGAACCCTGGTTCAGTTTAAGCAAATTACGGATGCTGATTTTGGTTTTTCCTACTTCCAGCGAAATGGAAACGGGAATATCCAGTATCACATCAAGACAGGCATCTTCTATACTGTCTCCGCCGTGATCTGCCTCAAGATTTTCCAGCTCGGGTTTGCCCACCCCTGCGTCCTCCGCCTCAGAGGCGGCCTGTTCAGCCAACGCATCCCCCCAATCAGCATCGCCACCCCCTTCCGAGGCACCTTGTTCGGCCAACGCATCGGCCCAGTCATCGCCGGGATCTTCGGTATCACTCATTGATTACATCCTCACCCAGATCACGTAATTCGCGAGCAGGATATTTAACTTGTTCCGTTACTTTTACGGCATTGCTACCTTTTGATGCACCAAACTTACCCCGTAGCACCGGCACACCCTCAGCGCAGATCGTGGCAAACTCAGGCGTTTCTATCGGGATAATGTCACCGCTTTTTATTTTCATCAAATCCCGCAGGCCCATCTCAGATTGCGATAAGCGACACGTTAAATTAACCGTGGACTGTTCAATCTCATCGCGTAATGCCAATAACCAGCGACCGTCTGTGTCATCGATGTCACTTTGAATACCGGCATCCAGAATTTCACGAATCGGCTCCAGCATGGAATATGGCATGGTCACGTGAAAGTCACCGCCGCCACCTTCCAACTCAACATGAAACGTTGTTACCACCACCACCTCGGTCGGGCTAACAATATTTGCAAATTGGGGATTGACTTCTGAGTTGACATATTCGAAATTCAGCTCCATCACCGGCCCCCAGGCTTCCTTAAGATCAACAAACACCTGTTTTAATATCATGTGAATCACTCTCAGTTCCGTCGGAGTAAACTCTCGGCCTTCGATTTTTGCATGGAAGCGCCCGTCGCCACCAAAATAATTATCAACAACCGTAAAAACCAGCTTTGGATCCATAACGAACAACGCGGTACCACGTAAGGGATGGACCTTAACCATATTTAAACTGGTGGGGACAAACAAGCTATGAATATATTCAGAAAATTTCAGCATTTGAACACCTCCAACTGAAATTTCAGCGCTACGCCTTAGCATGTTAAACAAGCTAATACGAAAATGCCTGGCATAACGTTCATTAATCATTTCCAAGGTGGGCATACGCCCACGTACAATTCTATCCTGACTTGAAAAATCATAATTGCGGGCTTCTCCATCGCCGCCCATTGAATCATCATCTGTATCCACATCGTCGTTGGAAACGCCATGCAGCAGCGCATCAATTTCATCCTGTGACAACAGATCATTTACAGACATAATGCTTTTCCAGTTTTCCTTAATTCGTACTTAGCTCATTATCGACCTGGCTCAAGCACCAGCCTCAACCCGGGTTCGCGTTACGAACATCCGTGCTGATCAATAAGACCAACACCTGATATACGCGCTTATTGCATGACAAAACTCGTAAAATAGACGGCTTCAATACCCGGGTCGTCAGTTTCAGCCTCCAGTATTTCCTGCACCGACGTTAACGCCTGTTCCCGTAATGCTTCTTTACCCTCCAGCGTATTAACGCTCTCGAATGTCTGACTGCTGAATAACAATAACAAGCTGTTTCTGATAACCGGCATATGCGCCGCAACAGCTTGCTCGATTTCTATTGAACGGGTCATTAATTCCAAGGTCACTTGTAGAAAGCGCGCTTTACTTCCCGGCGCGAAATTCACGACAAAGGCCGGGTCCATGGGAATATAAATTGCCGTACCAACCGTTTCATCCTCATCCTCTGCATCCTCTGACTCTTCGCTATCGCCACCACCACCGAAGACACCACCGGCATATAGTCCTCCAACCGTACCCCCGATAATTAACAGTGGTAATAAAATAATTAACACCATTTTTAATGGTGATGAACCTTTGGGTTTTTCATCTGCATCTGCCATGGTACGATCTTCTCTTGAGTAGCGCTTATGTACGCTGAGTTTTGCAATTGCTATGCCATCACTTGCCTCCACCACTTTCAATAAAAATCAATACGTTACAACAACAAACTGCGGTAGTGACAAAAACTTGACCTGCGTATCACAACGGAGTAGCCAGAAACCTGCCAATACATTTGCACCGCGGGCAGGATTACAAATCGACTTATCTGATTCTCAGCACACGTCCCGCCATAACACGCTACGCCCCTTAGGCAGTGGCAAATTCATACAGTGGCACGTTCATGACCAGCCTTATTATCGATATCATCCCCCAGACACAGCGACTTATTAGCGAACTCACCCTGATAGACGGCACCAGCATAAGATTTCACACCATCATTCAGTGGGCCTCAGCTATTCCTGAGCAACAGCAAATATAGTCAAAAATTACATTTAGGAAAATCATCAAATATTCGTTAGAATGGAGGCATTGGCAACCTAATCCTAGATATCAGCTGAAGTAACGCAGCAGCGCGCAGTTTAGATACCGCTGTATTTCACCGATTACGCGCTGTCCCTCGCGGCCCTGCTGATGCCACATTGGTATTCAGGTCGCTTGAAGTTGGTAGTCTTAGGAAAATCCGCTGCAACAATGTTCAAACAAACAATGTTCAAACAAACAATGTTCAAACAAACAATGTCCTAACAAACAATGTCCAAACAAACAATATTCTAATAAATGGGCTCTAACAATACGGCAACAATATGGAAGACGAACAAGACGATATGGTTTTGCGCAGTACAATTCCGCGCTAGGAAAACAACATTAAGAAAATAACACTTAAAAAATAACATTCAAAAAATAACAAGAGTACCTACATGCGATATCTAATGAAACTGATTTTACATTACACTTGCCTGGCACTATGGTGTATCGTACCGGCAACCGCACTGGCGTTCGATTATTTGCAGGTATTGCCCGCGGAGCCATTGGTGCCAACACATAATCCATTGACACATCAAAAAATAGCACTTGGCAAACAACTGTTTTTTGACAAGCGCTTATCTATTCACCAGTCACTATCGTGTAATGATTGCCACAATCTTTTCCTTGGTGGTGATAATGACGAGGCACGCGCCGTGGGCGCTTCAGGCCTGAAAACCCGCCGTAATGTACCCACGTTATTGAACATAGGCCTTCAAACCGTATACCACTGGGATGGACGCTTCGAAAGCCTCGAACAACAAGCAATTGAACATATTAAAGACCCCAACGTCATGGGTATCAACAACGTTTCAGCACTGCTTAAACGATTAACCAATGACAAAGAGTATCAACAACATTTCACCGCCGCCTTTGGCGAGACGGGCACTAGCAATGCCATCAACTTGGTAAATATTGCCAACGCATTATCCAGTTTTCAACGCTCACTTCTCACACCAAACAGCCCCTTTGATCAGTATTTGATGGGTAACAAAAATGCCTTGTCGTCCGCTGCTATACGAGGCATGACACTCTTCAATGAGACAGGCTGCCTGGCGTGCCATTTCGGTGTCAACTTCGCAGGACCGGCACCGGGGCCGGCACTCGGACTCGGCGATGGATTCTATGAGCTATTCCCCAATTACCTAGGCTCCGCTTATGACACATCGCATCAATTGGTCAACGATCTTGGGCGCTTTGAATTCTCCAAAGATAATGATGAACGATATATGTGGCGTGTACCCCCGTTACGAAACATCGCCTTGAACGCGCCCTATTTCCATAACGGCTCGGCAAAGACCTTGAAAGAAGCAATTATTATTATGGCGAAAACACAAACGAACAAAACGCTTTCTGAACAAGAAATAAGTGACATTGAAGCCTTTTTAAACAGTCTTACCGGGGAATTACCTCAGACGCTTCGACCCGCCCAAACAAGCTCACACAATACAAAACAAAACCCAAGGGCTTCTCATTACGGGAATAATAGTGGCGATAAGAATGGCGGTAATAGTGACAGTAATAGTGACAGTAACCGTAGCGATGACAATAACGGCAAAATGACAATAACCGTCAAAGACTTGCTCAATTGACAAAGTGGCGTTAACTAAAGGAAATTGCTTTTTCAAGATTCGTTACTTGAAAAATTTTCATCACCATAGGACGGCAATTCACGACTTTTAACTTTGAGGCGTTGTTGTCGGCAAATTCCTTTAAAACTAATAACATGCCCAAGGCGGCGCTATCCACATAATCTATTTTTTTTAGATCAATCACATACGAATATGAACCGACATTTTTTTTATAGGCATCCCTAAGTTCACTATATACACTAAAATCAAACCGACCGTTATTTTGTATCACAATCCGAAAATCATCTCGGCTAGCCGCTGCTACAATTACTTTATTCACTGAAATAACCCTAAAACAAGTCAATATCGCCTTCAGTCAAGTCCTGCTGACTGATAGAGGTATGCGTTAAATTCTGAAAATTTTCCTTATACATTATTATTTTTTTATGCAATTGCTCACCGGCAACGCTAGCCCGTTGCGCATCTTCACACTGGTCTGCATTATACTGGCTAATATCGGCCCATACATCCCCTGGCATGGCCTGGATGAGTGCCAATCGTTGCTTTGAAAACGTAACTAATTGTCTAACCATGTCTTCGAACTGGAGGGACAAAACAATTGTTTCAACATTTTCATTAACGGAGGTCGTTAACCCGGAGATTTCGTTAATTTTTTGCGACAAGAACTCATCAGAGCTTTTCAATTCATCCAACATTTCATTGACACGAATTTTGGAATTGATAACAATCGTCATATCTTTAGAGGCGATGGCAACAATGGTATCTTTAGCGCTCACGATATTTTGCACCGTATGGCGTACTAACTCACCTATTTGTTCGCTAAAACCGTTGGAGTGTTGCGACAATTTCCGCACTTCGTCCGCCACCACCGCAAAACCACGGCCGGCATCGCCTGCCCTGGCCGCCTCAATCGCCGCGTTAAGCGCCAACAAATTAGTTTGATCCGCAATATTTTTAACATCAAACAAAAAATTTTCAATTTGCGTCATCTGCTCAACCATATCATCTATTTTGTGCACCATCGTCATGCTTTGTTTGCTATTATCCAATATCTGCGCAACAAAATAGTCTAATGTGTCCTGCATTTCACAAGCAAAGGGTTTTGTATCCTGTTTTTCTGTATCCTGATGTTGCATTACACTGCGGGTCTTTTCACCCGATTCAGCATTCGACTCGCTGGCGCGGTCCTCGGTCATTTTATGCAATAACGCACGTATAATATCCTCCTGACCTTGAACATTCTGATGCAGCCCTTTGAAGCTATCACTCAATTTATCAATTGCATCAGAAACAATATCACCCACTTGGGCCACTTCCTGATAGGTAACACTCGCCTCATGGTTTAACATCTCAACCACGTCACTCTCTGCTGCTGTTAATACCTCACGCTGATTATCCTGTTGCGCCACCGAGAGCTTCATATTGACAGCCTCCATACGTTTCCACACTATAACGACCGAAACCGACCAGACACAAGCCGTAGCAACAAGCAGTATTATAAAATAAACCGAAACACCCGCTGCAATGCTAGCCGCGACAGAAACACATGAAAATCCCACTGCCGGCCAATACGTTTTAATCAACAACTTTCGCATAAAAATACACTACTTATAAGTTTCGTTTATATTTATCGCTAACGGTTACTTACATTATAGACAATCGATGAGGCAATCTATAAGGCTATCTACAAAGATATCTATAAAACTATCTATAAAGCCATCTATAAAACAGATGACAAATATCATTTAAGATAAGCTGAAAAAATCATCCGTGCAGCAGTTTTCGTTCACTTTTTCATCCACCGCACAATACTGGAGGCAACGCTGTTCAACGCAAGCACTTCATCGACACAACCAAGCTTTACCGCTTCACCGGGCATGCCCCACACAACACTGGTTTTTTCATCCTGTGCGATGGTTGATGCCCCTGCTTCCTTCATTTCCATCATACCTTTTGCGCCATCATCCCCCATCCCTGTTAGCAACACGGATATAGCATTACGCCCTACATTCTGGGCGACTGAGCGAAACAATACATCCACAGAAGGTTTATGTCGATTTACCGGGGGGCCGTCGCTTAAGCGGCAGATATACCGCGCACCACTACGCTCGACTAATAGGTGATATTTTCCAGGTGCGATATAAACATGGCCGGGTAAAATTTGTTGTCCATCCGTTGCCTCGCACACCGTCATCGCCGTTGCGCGATCCATGCGCTTGGCAAAGGGCGCACTAAAATGCTCGGGTATATGTTGCGTTATCACAATGCCTGGTGCCGCGGCAGGCATATCAATCAATACATCCTTGATGGCCTCAGTACCCCCTGTTGACGCACCGATGGCAATTAATTTGTCCGTGGTTTTAAAATTGGAAAGCGCCTTACGCGCTGAGATGACTGCGTCAGCCGATTGTTTTTCTGCCACCTCTCTCGCCGCCGTTAATGGGCGTAATCGGGCAGAGGCCGCGGATTTTACTTTTCGAATAATTTCATCCGCATAGTGATCCAGCGAATGGGACAAATCAATTTTGGGCTTGGCAACATAATCCACAGCCCCAATCTCCAACGCCTCCAAGGTGATCTCAGCACCAGACTCAGTTAACGATGAAACCATCACAACGGGAATCGGCCGCAAGCGCATTAAGTTGCGCAAAAAGGTAATGCCATCCATTTTTGGCATTTCCACGTCCAACGTCAAAACATCCGGGTTAAGCTGCTTTATTTTTTCTCTTGCCACATAGGGATCACTAGCAGTCCCTACCACCTCAATTGAAGTGTCCTGACTCAGTATCTCAGGCAAAAGCTGGCGAATGAGTGCTGAATCGTCAATAACGAGGACACGGATTTTTTTGCTTGTTTTATCCAATCCACCCATTCAACTCTACTCGTGCACGTGACAATTTAAGCCTGTACAATCGTACAGGCACCTGGAACTAAAACTGTTTCAACTAAATATGTTTCAACTAAGGCTGCTTCAACTAAAAAAGGTCGATTTCCCCCTCTACTGGCTTAGTCTCCAAATCCTGTAGATAAGCATTTTCGCGCTCAACGATGGTTTCATTATGCAGTGATTTTAGCTTTTTCATCCGTACTTTCCCGGTCAAGGGGCTGTAATTTACTTTTCGGGGGTAAATATCTCCCAGATCTTGTGCGGCGACGCTAAGGCCTTCCATTTGCAAGTACTCAAGCACAAAATCAACATTACGCGCACCGACATTTGTCATTTTCGCCAATATCTTTCCACCACCGAATATCTTAACTTCGAGGTTTTGCCGAGTTCCCCCATGCTTTAAAATACTGTTTATCAGGTATTCCATTGCCACATTGCCGTAACGCGTTGCCGCGCTCATACCGACACTACGCCATTCGCTGCTGCTATTTTTTTGCTCAAGGGGCAACATAAAATGATTCATCCCCCCAATGCCAAACACTTTATCTCTAATACACGCTGAGACACAGGACCCTAACACCGTGGTAATCAATTCGTTTTCAGTGGTAACGTAATATTCGCCAGGTAAAATTTTTGCGGTGATCGTATGATTCACTTTATCCCAATAACGCTTAATGGACGCAAAACCCGATAACGCTGGTCGCATTTCCATCGACTGAGCAATCAACTTTCCTGTTGAAGCAGTCATGCCACTTTCCGATAGACAGTTTGTCCCTGTAATTTAAATTTTTCCGTTACCCGGTAGAGCGTTTCAGAATGACCAATAAACAAACGACCATGTCCCGCAATTAGGCTGGCAAAACGTTCCATTAATACACCTTGCGTAGGTTTGTCGAAATAGATAAGCACATTGCGACAAAAAATAATGTCGAAAGTCCCTTGCATGGGCCAGTCTTTCATTAGATTAAGTTGCTTAAACGTCACCAAATCCCTTAATGCTGATTTGGCCTGCAGCAACCCGGCATTTTCCCCTCGACCTTTTTTAAACCAACGCTGACAACGTTTTTCATTAATACCCGTCAATCTTTCTTCCGGATACACTGCCCGCTTTGCCGTCTCCAATACATTGGTATCCAAATCAGTGGCAAGAATTTTCACATCCCAGCCGTGATTCTTTGGCAGGTGTTCCATCACTGTCATCGCAATACTATAAGGCTCCTCTCCGGTGGAACAACCAGCGGACCATATTCTAAGACGACGATTTAACTTATTTAAACTCATGCATTCAGGTAATAACTGGTTAGCTAAATAGTCAAAGTGATGGGGTTCGCGGAAAAAGGATGTTAAATTGGTGGTAATCGAATTGGTGAAGTGCCCCAATTCGTTCTCCGCCGTGTCACTGGTCAGCAACTGACAATACGCGTTGAAATTATCCAGCCCCAGGTGTCGCAGCCGTCTGGCTAGACGGCTGTACACCATGTCACGCTTGGCATCGGAGAGTGAAATACCCGTGTGTTGTGACACCAATTTCCGTATGGCGTCAAAATCCCGGTCAGAAAACAAAAATTCGCGTTCGTGTGTCAAAATCCATCCACCTTACCAAACCAATCCAACAACACCGTTTATGGTCTAAAAATCTTCCCATTCGCTATCGCCGTTGTCCTTTGCTGGCGATTGAGGTCTGCGCGATTCCGTTTGCCTTACGGCGCTACGGCGAGCCGGTTGCCCAGGTGCTGCTCCCTGCGCCCTGCCTCCCGGCGCCGACCGGCGGTTGCCAGCGCCACCCTTGTCCATGGTAAAGTAGAGCATCAATTCACTTAACCCTTTTGCCTGCTCGTCAAGAGATTCACTGGCTGCTGCGGCCTCCTCCACTAACGCCGCATTTTGTTGCGTTACTTCATCCATCTGCATAACCGCTTTGTTGACCTGTTCGATACCCGAAGATTGTTCCTGACTAGCCGCGGCAATTTCTGCGATAATGTCACTCACTTTCTTTACACCACCGACTATTTCAGTAAGCGTAGATCCGGACTCGTCAACCAGTTTGCTACCCTCGTCCACTTTTTCAACACTGTCCTGAATTAAACTCTTAATCTCTTTCGCCGCAGTGGCACTACGTTGTGCCAGGTTACGTACTTCACCGGCAACCACCGCAAAACCACGACCCTGTTCGCCTGCACGAGCGGCTTCAACCGCCGCATTAAGTGCTAATAAGTTAGTCTGAAAAGCGATCTCATCAATAACACCAATAATGTCTGCAATTTTCTTGCTTGCGCTATTAATTTCACCCATGGCAGAAACCGCACGCCCTACAACATCGCCACCTTTCTCCGCCTGCTCACGGGCACTGGCGGCAAGTTGATTCGCCTGGCGAGCGTTGTCAGCATTTTGCTTCACGGTACTGGTTAACTCCTCCATGCTGGAGGCAGTTTCTTCCAGACTAGAGGCCTGCTCTTCCGTGCGTTGGCTAAGGTCCTGGTTGCCCTGCGCAATTTCTCCCGCCGCAGAGGTGATGTTGCCAGCTGACTGCAGAATTTTCCCCACCATTTCACGCAACTGATCAACCGTCATATTGGAGTCATCTTTTAACTGTCCAAACAGACCTTGGTACTCAGTATCAATTGTTTCTGTTAAATCACCTACGGCTAATGCCCGCAGTACACGCACCACTTCATTTAGCCCACTATCAGAGGTTTGCACTAGGTTATTCAGTAATTCGCCCAATTGTTTGATAAAACCGGAATAATTACTCACATCAATACGCTGCGTAAAGTCACCCGCAACCGCTGCATCAACCAATGACCGTACTTGACGCTCGGCGTCCTTCTCTTCGGTAATATCATTCCACTGCACCATATTACCCATGTACTCACCGCTAGGACCTTTAATCATGCTGGCATTCACGCGGAACTCCAGCTCATCCACTTTTATCTCGGCGGTCGCTGGCAAGCGGCGTGAGTCCTGAAGTAATGCACGCTGATGCGATGGGTTTTTGTGGAATTGATCAATATTTTGCCCAACCAAATTATTGACATCCATGCCGGGCCATAGTTTACGTAATTCGGATTCCCGTTTTCGCAACATTTCCACAACGGCGGGGTTCGCATAGGTTATGTTGAGATCGTTGTCACATAACATTAAGTTGGCTTGTGCACCATCAACCGCCGACTGCAAACGCGCCACCTCTATCTCCTTGGCCCTGGTTTCCGTTACATCTGACCATTCAAGTGCGTTACCCACGTAGTTTTTCTCTGCGTCAAATATTGCCGTAACATTCAACGCAAACTGTAATTCACCAATACTGATGTCGGTTTGATAGGGTAAGTTTCTGGGATCACTCAACAGTTGGCGTTGGTGAGCGGGATTGCTGTGAAACATATCGATGCAGGCACCCAGCACTTTGTCCACGCTGAATCCGGGATACACCGAGCGAAGCGTGGTTTCATGCTTGCGCAATAAATCCAAGGTGGAGTTGTTGGCATAAGTCACGATAAAATCACGGTCGATCATCATCATCGCCGTCATTGCACCGTCTATTGTTCCCTGTAAACGCGCTACATTGGACTCTCTTTCACGTAATGCGGTCACATCAGACCATTCCAGGCTATTACCCACATAATTGCCTTCGCCATCCATGGTCGCGGTAACATTCAACTCGAATTGCAAGTCGCCTATGCTAATATCGGTTTTATAAGGGAGGTTTTTGGGGTCACTGAGTAGTTTCCGCTGATGCGATGGATCTTTATGAAACATATCAATGCAACTACCGATGAGACTACCGGTATCAAAACCGGGGAATGTCCCCTTTAATACGTCTTTATGTTTGTTGAGTAAATTAAGCGTGGCTTCGTTGGCGTAGGTAACCACGAAATCACGATCCACCATAATTGTGGCTTGCATTGATGCATCCACTGAACCCTGTAATCGGGCTACATGGTTTTCCCGGTTGCGTAATTCGGTCACATCAGACCATTCCAGACTATTACCCACATAAACGCCATCGCCATCCATGGTCGCGGTAACATTTAACTCGAATTGCAAGTCGCCTATGCTAATATCGGTTTTATAAGGCAAGTTTTTGGGGTCACTGAGTAGTTTCCGCTGGTGCGATGGATCTTTATGAAACATATCAATGCAACTACCGATGAGACTACCGGTATCAAAACCGGGGAATGTCCCCTTTAATACGTCTTTATGTTTGTTAAGTAAATTAAGCGTGGCTTCGTTGGCGTAGGTAACCACGAAATCACGATCCACCATAATTGTGGCTTGCATTGATGCATCCACTGAACCCTGTAATCGGGCTACATGGTTTTCCCGGTTGCGTAATTCGGTCACATCAGACCATTCCAGGCTATTGCCCACATAAACGCCATCGCCATCCATGGTCGCGGTTACATTTAACTCGAATTGCAAGTCGCCTATGCTAATGTCAGTTTTATAAGGCAGGTTTTTGGGGTCACTGAGTAGTTTCCGTTGGTGCGACGGATCTTTATGAAACATATCAATGCAACTACCGATGAGACTGTCGGCATCAAAACCGGTGAATGTCCCCTTCAAGACCTCTTTATGTTTGTTGAGTAAGTTAAGCGTGGCTTCGTTGGCGTAGGTAACCACGAAATCACGATCCACCATAATTGTGGCTTGCATTGATGCATCCACTGATCCCTGTAATCGGGCCACGTGATTTTCACGGTTCCGTAATTCGGTTACATCGGACCATTCCAAGGTATAACCAATAGAATTACCCGACAAATCATATTGGCCGGTTACATTAAGGGCAAACTTCAAGTCTTTTACGTTGATGTCTGTTTGGTACGGTAAATTTCGTTTATCCGCCAGTAGTTTACGCTGATGCGACGGGTTTTTATGAAACTGATCAATGCAAGTGCCCATTATTTGATCTGCATCAAACCCTGGAAACACGTCGGCTAAAACGGCTTGATGCTGCTTTAACAGCTTCATTGTTGAGTCGTTAACAAACGTTACATTAAAATCCAGATCCACCATCATTACTGCTGTCATGGAACCTTCAATTGCAGCCCTTAATCGTGTTAGTTCCTCTTCTTCCTTTACCCCTGTCTCTACTGCCTTTTTGCTTGCCGACATCGTAGTCTCCTTTGAATTTTCCTTACCGTAAGCCGTTAACATAGTTGCTGATACCGTTTCTAACGCGAGAGCCCAGGCATCGTGAATTTTTTCCGTCCACAAATCGCCAGTAAACTCTTTTAAAACATCTAACATCGTGTCTGATACTGCGGCATAGTGCTCTGGAACAGCACCATAATCGCGGTGACGTTCCCCCAATGATCTTAACGCATCCACCAATACATCCGGTTGCCGTAAATTTTTAATGACTAGGTTTAGCGCACCCAATAGTTTGCGTTCCTGGGCAGCTAGCGTGGTCCCCGCGAACATCGGTTTGACTTGCGGGTAACGCTGAAACAAAACTTTATAAAACTTTTTAATGAGTTTCGGCGCACTGGGCTCCAGTAACTTATAGGTCTCTTCCAGCGTTTTAACATCAAGTCCCAAAGGACTTTTATAGACCGAACGATCCCGGGTTCGCCGCTCCTTGGGTTTGGCCACGGCCTTAACAACCGGGGTCGCCTTAACACCACCACCACGACTGTTTCTTGCCGTTGCTTTACCCTCATTGGGTTGATCTTTTTTTCTTGGCATTATTTCTCTCTTAAGCTAACGAACATTGTTCATGCCCTAGCTTCACTGCTTTATTTCCCGAAAAATCAGTCAATACTTAACATCCTATTGGAGCGATTCTCTATTATGATTCTCTGCTATTTCGGTGCTGATATTTCGCTTGTTTGGCACAACGGGTCAGCTCCATTTTGGGTATCTTTAAATTATGTATCCTTAAGTTCGCTACCCTCAAGTTCGCTATCCTTAAGTTAGCGCTAACCTTAACTTAGGTATCGTTAAGTGAGTCGTCTTTCAGCTCCACGTCGGCACTTATTTGAACAAGATCGTTTGAATTCAACAAATGATCGATATCCAGGACGATAACCATATTTTCGCCGACCGTGGCCAGTCCTTTTACAAAATCTATTGCAACAACATTGCCAAAATCCGGAGGAGGTTTCATGGCGTCATCACCAACGTTATAAACATCTGACACGCCATCAACAACAATCCCCATAATACGACTGGTATTTTCACCGATAACTTTCAACACGATAACAACGGTAGTCGGTCCATACGGTACGCTTTCCAACCCAAAACGTAACCGCAGGTCAATAATCGGCACAATAGTGCCACGCAGGTTAATCACACCTCTTAGATGTTCCGGTGTATTGGGAATGGGGGTTGCGGTATCCCAGCCCTTAATTTCCTGGACACGAAGAATATCGACGCCGTATTCCTCGCCCGCCAGAATAAAAGTCAGTAATTGATCACCGTCATCTTCAACACCGATACCCATATCGGTGTTATTGCTATCAATTGTTTGCGCTGCTTCCACGAAATGCCTCCTTATGCGGCTACGCCATCGTTTTCAATTATATTTCGGGGTTCTTGGAACTTGCCACTTTGGGCCACACGAATTAAACCGGCAACGTCCAAAATTAGGGCAACCGTGCCATCGCCAAGGATTGTCGCACCAGAAACACCGTCCACCTTTTTAAAGTTGGTTTCCAGGCTCTTAATAACCACCTGTTGCTGACCCAGTAAATCGTCTACTAATATTGCCGCCTTGTTACCATTGCCCTCCACAACCACGAGCAAACCATCTTCCAGCGACAGCGTTTCAGTACGCACACCGAAAACATGGTGAAACCGTATAATCGGGATGTATTCGTCGCGTAATTTATACAACTCCGCCTTACCTGCAATGGCACTAACCGATTTGAGATCAACCTGCAGTGATTCTATTATGGAGATAAGCGGGATAATATAGGTTTCATTGCCAACGCAAATTAGCTGGCCATCCAAAATGGCTAGTGTTAGTGGTAATCTTATGGTAAATGTTGTCCAACAACCAAGTTCAGTTGCAACTTCAACCGATCCACCCAGGGCCATGATGTTTTTCTTCACCACATCCATGCCAACACCCCGGCCCGAAACGTCGGTCACCTGTTCGGCCGTTGAGAAACCCGGTTGAAAGAGCAAATCGTAAATTTTTTCATCAGATAAAGCGGTACTTGCCTCCACCAGACCTTTTTCAACCGCTTTAGCAAAAATTTTGTCTTTATTTAGTCCTGCACCATCATCCGTAATTTCAATAACAATATTACCGCCTTGGTGAAAAGCGTTAAGATGGACGGTGCCCGATTCTGGTTTACCCACGGCGATGCGCTGTTCAGGGCTTTCAATGCCATGATCCATGGAATTACGCACCAAGTGCACCAAAGGGTCACCGATCTTTTCCATCACCGTTTTGTCTAATTCGGTGGACTCACCCGATAGCTTCAGTTCCGTTTTTTTACCGAACTTGTTACACATATCGTGAATCATTCTGGGAAATCGATTAAAGGCAAAACTAATGGGAATCATGCGAATACGCATCACACTTTCCTGAAGTTCCCGGGTATTGCGTTCCAATTGGCCCAAACCGGTAAGTAGCTTTTCACAACGGCTCATGTCAAAGTCTTCGCCCAACTGACTCAACATCGACTGGGTAATGACCAATTCACCGACCATATTAATTAATGCATCTATCTTTTCAATATCGACACGAATGGATGAACTTTCCGTTCCGGTTGTACGGCGTTCGTTAGCCACGGCAACTTTTGGTGGCGGCGGCTTGACGCCCTGTTCCTGTCGAACTAATGTGGTGTTGTCCGTATCACCCGACTCGCCAACGCCATTGGTAACGTGGGCCGTTGGGCCGGAATGCTCGCCATCCGCGTGAGGGGTAATGACGAGTTCGCAATCGCCTTCTACCCACACAAATATTTCATTAATCTGATCATAAGTGGCGTCACCGGCTAAGCTTAAGTCCCAACCAACATGACATTCTTCAGGGTTTAGATCCTGCAGCGGTGGCAATTTGGCAACATCAGCCGTTACCGTTAATGTGCCTAACTCGGCTAACTCCCGCAACATACGTACAACATCGTTACCACGGGTGAGCATTTCCGGAAAAGGAACAAAATGGATATCCCAGTCTGAGCAGTCAACGTTTTCTTCGGGATCAACGCAATCCGCTTCTGCATGCGGACTAGAGCCCAGCAATTGCTCCAGCTGTTGTTTCACCTCGGCAGCTCGCGCCTCATCAACCACTTCTCCCTGTTGAGCGGCGGTTAACATGTCGCGTATAACATCGACAGAGGTTAGAAACAGATTAATCGACTCCTGGTTTATTGTCCGCTCGCCATTGCGTATTTCATCGAGCAACGTTTCCACGACATGGGTAAAGTCCGTTATATTACTGAACCCAAATGTTGCCCCTCCACCTTTAATGGAGTGCGCCGCCCGAAAGATTGAATTAATTGCCTCATCATCTGCAGTGCCAGAATCGAGTTCAAGCAGTTTGGATTCCATAATCTCCAAACCTTCGTGGCTTTCCTCAATATATGTTACTTTAAACTGTTCCATATCTATGGTCATAAGGCATCCTGTTGTGTTTATTTAGTAATATTCAAACAACGTAATATTGAGACTACGCTTGGCTATTAATAAAAATTTGTCCCTATACCGCCGTTGGCAATTCAAGCACATCAGCAAAGCCCGTTAACATCGCGGCTCTACACAATACATCGGATGGGTTTGACCAGGTTACCGACAACCCCTTAACCCTGGCATCTTTCATAAAGGCAACTAATACTTGCAATCCGGCGGTATCGATTTTTTCAACACTTTCGGCTTCAAAAACCACATCGGGAGCAACGCTTAAAATCTCCAGTAACTTGTCACGCCATGTCATAACCGTGGTGATATCAATAGACTCGCCGCAACTTATCACAGTGGCATTTGTTTGCTCGGGTGCTGGCTCAGATTGATCAGTCATGGATACCTTGCTCCTAATTGTTTGTTTCATACGGTCATTGATACAGGAAAACCCGTATCGTGGACTTGTTTAATGAATACCGGCGCACAAACAAGCCTTTTATTAATACACCAATGACTGGGCGTACTGGTTCAAGACCACAAGGCAGGCCTCAGTTACTCATTAGCAAAAACCTAACCAATTACTTTTTTAATGGTTGCCAACAATTGTTCCGGGTTAAATGGCTTTACAATCCAACCGGTTGCACCCGCCGCTTTGCCGTCTTGTTTTTTGTCTAACCCAGCCTCAGTGGTTAACATGAGAATGGGTGTAAACTTAAAACTGGAAAGTGCGCGTAATTGTTTCGTTAGCGTGATACCGTCCATATTAGGCATATTGACATCGGATAATACCAAGTCATAGCTATTAGACTTCGCAAAATTTAGCGCTTCCTGTCCATCACTGGCCTCAGTGACATTATGCCCTGCTCCTTTTAACGTAAACGCAACCATTTGACGCATGGAAGCGGAATCATCGACCGCAAGTATTTTTGCCATTGTTATCTCCAGAATTCAAAACCCGTGGTTCCGCAACCCTTGATTGAACTAACGAGGTAGAATAGGCTATTCAGCCAACTACGTATTGATATGTCAGTTGAGTAACGGCGAAATAATAGATTACTTTAGTATCAAAATTAGTGATGAAATTTGAGAGAGAATGGAGAAAATAATTGAGATTTTTATGACAGGACTTTTTATATCAGGATATTACTAGAACGGTAAAACTCAGGCATATAAGTCCACAAAGCCGTTACTTAGATAGTCCGAAACCGTTTGCGGGGTGGATTCTGCGGGTACTTCCGCTTCACTTAGCCACGGAACATCACGTCCATCCCGCTCGTTGTTATCGGGTTGTTCTTGCTGCTGTCGGCTGGCTTGATCGGACACATTCACACTTCCTAAATTAAGCCCCTGATTATCCAGCATTTCGCGTAATCGTGGAATCGCCGTATCAAGCGCGTCCTTAACACCCGAATGCTGGGTGATGAATGAGACATTAACCTGTTGGTCCTGCCCAACACTGACCTTTACATCCATCGGCCCTAAATGCCTTGGGTTAAGCTGTAATTCGGCGTGTTGTACGTTTTGCTTTACCATCCAATAGATACGCTGACCCACGTCCTGTCCCCATGCCGGATTGGTCAATTGCGACGCTATCGTAAAATTGGGTGCCGCAAACTGACTGACGCTGCTGCCCTGAGGCCGTGCGGCCAACGCCACGCTTTTAAGCGCATCAGTCTCTGATTCCAATGAATGGGGTGCACCGCTGTTAGTGAGCAACGGGCTGACGGTTTCCGGGATAACGGTCATGTTAGATGCCTGCGCGTTGGGATTTGTAACACCAAGGCGATCCAGATACGCAGCCCCGAATAATTGTCCCTGCGCCGCGCCAGTCTGTGGGGTCAAATAATCTGTTAAATATCCACCTTGCCCCCCTGACAATGAAAGATTTGCTGATGGGTTAGAAAACCGGGAAACAGCGGATTCATGACTCCCAGAATCCGTTGCGCCCAACATTGACAACGCGCCAGGTGGTAAACTACCTTGCAATACCTGCGTACTGGTTTTGCTGGCCGCGATGGACGAATTGTTTTGAATGCCCCCCACCCTAGCGTGATTAGCCCCACCATTAATGGCCTGAATACCTGAATGAGCAGCAATCCCCAATAACGAGGGTGATTGAGACAAAGCGCTCGCCGCAGCACCATTATTGTGAAGCCCAGTGGAGTGAAGCCCAGTGGAATTGTAAAGCCCGGCAGATGTCTGGCTCACCCCAGCCTGAGGGGATGTACCGGCCTCCTGGGACAGACGGCTATTTGCGGCGCCCGTATTGAGGGAGTTTGCCGCCAAAGCACCGTCGGATAGCAACAATGAAGGCCCCAAGCCCCTGGAACTTGTCCCAGTCCCATCCCATTCGTTGAAACCAACAGCATCCGTTAGTAATGGTTGTGGCAGCAACGAACCTGGGAGACTGCTGTTTGTTGCAGTCAGCCTAGCATCACCCTGTACTGATTCTATCGTATCAGCGCCATCCTCCGACGTCACAGCACCCGCCGCGTTAGCGTCAAGCGGCAATGCATTGCCACGTTTACCGGCCGTTGTCTCATTCGAGGCTTCCGAATCGCGGGAATTCGTTAACGGCCCGGCAGTGGGTGGCCCATGTTTGTTGAGTCGTTCAGAGGAATCTGCAGGATTGTTCTTTACACTACGCTTAACATCGTTAGTGGCGTTGCTGTTATTGTTCGTACTGTTGTTATTCGTACGGTGGTTAGCCTTGTTTTTAGCACGAGCATTATCAGTCCGTGACGCCTCTTTTTGCAAGGCAATAGGATCTCTTTTTTTCAGTTCGCTCGAAAAATTATTGGAAAACGCGTTATTTTTTGACGACTTAGCCGCTGCCTGTAACCGAGTGTCAGTCAGGCTTTCTCTCGACTTACGCGTTTCAGATTGATGTGGTATTTGCATTTTTGATACAACATGCGACATTGAGAGGTTCCTTCCTCTTAACAAATTAACAATCAACTAACCCTAAACTTACGTCAAAATGCTTGTTATCAGGCATCATTCCGTTGGCCTGACATACTCTTTAAAGCATTTTGCATACCATTTTGTATACTATGTTATAAGTCCCTTAACCAATCCCTCCCTAAACCCTATGCATTCCCGGACAAAACATAACCCCATAACAGGGCTAACTTCTATCTCGGGATTTTGACATACGTTGCGCCAGCTCATCGATGATCTTCTGTTCCAGCTTATCCTGTTCTTTTTGTTCCAGGCATCGATAATTATCCACGATGGTATCGATAGCCCTGAGCTTCCCCCGCAGGGTAAACCAGACTTGCTTTTTTTGCTCAACACGGGCTTCAGCCTGCGAAATCACCACTTTTTGCTGGTCGACCGCTTTTTGAAGGTTTGCCAGAAACGACAGAAAACTTTGTATTTGAACCGCATTAATGCCTAGCGTACCGCTACGCTCAAAACGTTGCTGGTATTCAGCATGATAATTGCTGAGTTCCTGTAGGCGCGCAACCTGAGATTGCAACTCCAATTGTGCTTTACCCAACATAATAGCCGCTTCACGCTCACGCGACTCAGCGACATTTGCAACCGGTTGCATTCTTCTGGATCGTTTCATTATGGTTTATCGACAACAAACACCGCTATTGCCCACAACGCTGAATAATACCAATATTATCCAAGCAATATGACGCACGACACGAACTCAAAAGCTGCTGCAATAAGCATGCCTTGGCGCTAACCTAAATCAATAGCAGGATGTCGAGGGCGGCTTCGCCCTGGGCGGTTAGGGGGTGTAGGCGTGTTGGGCTTGCGCGATATCCCCTTGCATCAGGGCGTTTAAGGTGTTGTGGTTGGCGAGTTGGATTTGCAGGATGACGCCGCTATCAACTTCATTCGAGCTACTTGCTAATCTGTGCTGACCCCATCGAATCAAGTAGTGGGTCAGCCTGAGAATTGAACCTGATGTTGTTGTTTGGAACAACCTACAGCTTGACATCTTTCCTCTCTCCATGTTTTGGCTTAGACTCTATGAAACTAACCCATAAAACAAGGGCATTCTTAAACTGTTGAAGAGTAACATCCTCAAAATAGCCTTCATCATGCAAAGAATATATTTTGACTCCGTCAATAGTCATTAACGTTCCCCACGACTCTCGGTCCCAGCTAGAAGATACAGTTTCACCGCTTAAGACCGAGTCTACTTTCTTGATACCTTCCCGTATCCATGGGATAGACTGGAGATAAGGAATACCGCCATCATCCATTAGAAGGCAGGACAGAAGATGTATGCCATCCATATTGACAGTTTCTGACATGCAGTGCGGAGAAATAACTCCTGCCGTACTTTCCCATAAATATGTAACTTTCATATTTCAACCTCAATATTTTGGATAGACCGTAGTCTTCGGCGTTAACCATCCTTCTACAGTAACACCACTGGGCGTTACACCTGTCCATTTGTTTCCCGAGACCACCTTATTTTGAAAGGCGACGTCTACCTCTACTTTAACCCGATCAGCCGTCCATGAATCTGGGAACATCGTAGACATACCACCGTTATTAGTTTTACGTAAAAATTGACCAGGATCTGCTGGATCGGGTACTTCAATTTGGGCAGTATATACACCCTGAGCATTTGATTGAGATTGAGTTCCTGGTATGACGCGCACGTTACCGTTAGCTATCGAATGACCACCAACTACACTACCGTTTGGCTTGACCTCACCACTCAGAATGTGTCCATCAAAATCAATAGGGGCTGTAACATTACCAACATCTCGAGTCGCTTTTCCATTTAGGTCAGGAGGAGTTTTGCCTGAAACACCCCCCACATCATACCCATAATCCGCCGCCGTTGCAGCCGTTTTATCCTCATCCGCCCTCACTTCAATGCGCCTTTGATCCGTATGACCGTTGACAGTTTTTTTGTGCTTGATACTTTTAAG